>ERZ1034984.1-NODE-1-length-469793-cov-42.204299_pt1 | contig 469793 bp, 374 predicted proteins | sample MGYA00520589_ERZ1034984 | MGnify/ENA primary metagenome ERZ1034984 (study PRJEB33766, sample SAMN09781790) | gut metagenome | biome: gut microbiome | host: Homo sapiens | place: Madagascar | study: EMG produced TPA metagenomics assembly of the PRJNA485056 data set... | reverse complement strand
GTTTACACCCTCAGACATAAGAAGCTAGCCAAGGCATAGCACTCTCGCACAGACCACGTCTTCCGTCGTGGCCGGCAAGAACCGCGCCAATGCCCCTTCCGCCATCGTCCTCGGCTGCGAAACGGGTGTCGGGATTGCGTCGTGGATCGGTGACGTTTTTGGGACTCGTCGCCGATCCACGACGCCCATGCCGACCCCCGTCCTGATTCGCACTCGCCCCGATCGGACCACACGCCCGTCCGGCATCGACAGAAGTAAGAACGGCCGGGACATGCCCCGGAAAGAAACGAACCCGCCTCATCGAAAAGGAACCAAAAATGACCGCACGACACATCGACGCCACGGACAAGACGGACGGAAGCCATGTCGTCAAGATCCTATGGAACGAAAACGACGGCGAACGGGAACTGACCGTCCGCATGCCGGCAGCCGGAACGGACGCCACGGACCGCGTGGACGTGGACCTCCTGCCCGTCCCGGAAGAGGATCCCGCCACGACGATGGACGATGCCGTCGCGGCGTTGGAGGGATTCCTCGGCAACAACAAGTACATCCACATCGATGGGGACGACGTCAGAAGCGTCTGCGCCGGCGCCCTGACCACGGTCATCCGCGTGGAAAGCGGGTCGTCGACGGGCATCGTGGAGGCACTCGACGGACGGTTCCATGATTCGAGCGTCGCGTCCGACGAGGTCACGGGAGCGATAATCGCCATCGAAGGTCCGAAGAGCCTCCAACTGTCCGACGCCACGGCGATCGTCGGCGGCGTGCAGAAGCGCCTCACCGACAAGGTCGAGATCATATGGGGCCTGAATTTCACCGACGAGGACGTCCTGCGCGCCACCGTACTGCTCGCAATACAACAGAAATAAAGAACACGACGGGTTTGCATGCAGGAAAATCAAACATCATCGGAATGCCTGTTGCACTTACAAGTACGAGCCCCCATGCTAACCGCTGGTTTCCATGTCACCGGGGCGTCTTTTATCCGTTTATCCGCGTCAACACGACCCGCACGGTCAGGCAATTCGGGTCGGACTCCCCTGTGGTTTCGCTGAAGAAAACCGGGGGTGCTACCCAATCAGCTGTTGTGGGATTTGCGCCAGATGAGATACGAGTAAACATACATGGCTGCGACCGAGCCAATCGCAAGCACCATAATCACTGCCAGAATCCAGGTTTCAGGCAATATACCTCCTAAAAATCCCAGCACAATCAGGCTAACGCCCACCACCATGAAACAGGCTCCGCCGAAACGGTGGGTGCGGCGCCAGTTGTCGGGGTCGTCGAGCGCCCATGGCGTTTTGATGCCGAGCGTGTAGTTTTGCCGCACACGAGGTAGATAATTACCCATGCCGATGAAGAACGCGCCGATCGCCCCGGACACGATGACGTTGACCGCGCCCTTGCCAGGAAGGAGGTTCCAGACGGTGAGTTCCCCAAGCCAGCTGATGGCGCACATGAATACCGTGAACGAGATCACGAATCCTTGGTAGAATCCGCCGAACTTGGCATATGCGGCACCTTTCGGATCAATGCGCGGCACCACATAGAACAGTGCGAGAAACGTCAATGGAAGCGCACCCAGAACGGATGCCATCCAACGTGGCCCCCATCCGTTCACACCGCCGTCAGCACCCCAATGCATGGGAATGCGCTCAGGTAGCCCCGGCATGGCGGCAAGATGCGCCACGACGTTCAGCACGCAAAGCAGCATGAGGACGACCCATACACGGGCCGGAATAGCGGTCGAGGCTTTGGTTGTCTCGGGTTTTTCCTGCTTTTGCATTGTCAGACCTTTCATTGCCTGTCTTCCGGATCGTCCGCGAAGCCCATGAACCATCCGACCAAGTCCTGCATAACTGTGGTATTGAGGCTGTACACGATGTTCTGCCCATGTCGTTCGTCCGTTACGAGACCAGCGTTCCTAAGAGTCGCCAGATGGTGACTGAGCGATGGCTTGCTGATGTCGAAATGCTCCGCGAGCTCCCCCGCGGTCATATCCCCCGCACGCAGCAGCTCGAGGATACGACGCCGCGTGGGGTCGGCGAGCGCCTTGAATCCTTCTCCTGCCATCATCGCTCTCTTTCCAGTATCGGATTGCGATATTCATCCTACCAGATATTTAGACGTTTGTCTAAATATCTAAAATACGGAAGTCTGAAAACGTCATGGAAACCGGAATCTCGTTTTTTCGGAGCAACGCTGATGTCAAGGAACGGCGCCTTCCAGTAGACTCGGCAATAATCCCACGCCATAGGCGGCAACATGGGCGGAACCGCGCAAGACAAGGAGGTCACGAATGGAATACCTTCGAATTACCAGGGACAACATCGATGCAGAGCACGTCTGCTGCGCCATGTCCGGCAAACAGGCCCTTGCGAAAAAGGAGTGGCTCAAACGTCGATTCGACGAAGGATTGATCTTCTACCGCAGCGTAGAACGCGGAAAATGCTTCATCGAATATATCCCCGCGGAGAACGCGTGGGTTCCTATCCAAGCGGACGGGTATCTTTACATCGACTGTCTATGGGTCGCCGGCTCCATGAAAGGGCACGGATATTCCAACGACCTGTTACGGGAGTGCGTGAGGGATGCGAAGGAGCAGGGGCGGAAGGGATTGTGTATTTTGTCTGCCGAAGGACGCAAGCGCGCATTCCTCTCCGACGCGAAATACCTTGCGCACAAGGGTTTCATGGTTGCGGACACGTCATCATGCGGAATCATGCTCATGTAACTGCCGTTCGGTTCGGACACGGAGCCTCCGCAATTCAAAGAATGCGCCAAATATCCCACGGCGGATGGTGATGGATTCGTTCTCTACTACACGGACCAGTGTCCGTTCACCCACTACTGGGTGCCACGCGTGAAAGCGGTGGCGGAAGAGCACAGCATTCCATTAAAAACCATTCACATCATCAGCCGTGAGCAGGCCCAGAATACGCCAGCTCCGGTCACGACCTACGCGCTGTTCAAGGACGGCGAGTTCCTGACTCAAGGCATCCAGTCCGACAAGAAGTTCCTGAAGCTCGCAGGCGTACAGGTCTGATGCCGGCCTGACGTTTTTTTAAGATGCGGGGGCATCATGACGTTCCACACGCATTACCATTCGAACAAGTCGGATCGGCCTGTACGGCATGGCGGAAACACCCCCACCCGCGCAACCGTCAGCGTGCAATGCAGCGAAAAGCATAAAGAAAACGGGTTCCGAATGAACCGGAACCCGTATAACGTAAAACCTCGAAATATCTGAAGTGTCAGAAGTATCCGAGTTTCCTAGAAAATCAGGCGAACAGGAAGCCCTGGCCGTGATGTTCCGGATACGTGTCGAACAGTTCGGCGACGGAACCGTCTTCGAATACGGCGCGGATGGCACTTGCCAGCAACGGCGCGATCGACAGAACAGTCAGACCGTCCCAACGCTTTTCTTCCGGAATCGGCACGGTATCGGTGAGCACGACCTCGCGTGCCCCGCAGTTCTTCAGTCGGTCCACGGCCGGGCCGGACAGCACGCCATGCGTGGCGACGACGGTCACCGACTTGGCTCCGGCATCCTTAAGCACGTTGCATGCGCCGGCGATGGTGCCCGCGGTGTCAATCAGGTCGTCGACAAGCACGCAGTCCTTGCCTGCGACGTCGCCGACCACACGGTTGGCGACCGCCTGGTTCGGGCGGGTGATGTCGCGGGTCTTGTGCACGAAGGCGAGCGGACCGCCGCCGAGGCGCTGCGCCCACTGTTCGGCAACACGGATACGACCGGCGTCCGGGGAGACGACGGCGACGTTGTCAAGTTGGTTGGAGAAACGGTCACGGATGTAATCGACCAGCACCGGCATGGCGATGAGATGATCGACCGGGCCGTCAAAGAAGCCTTGCGACTGCGCCGCATGCAGATCGACGCTCATGATGCGGTCGGCGCCTGCGGTCTTGAGCAGGTCAAACACCAGACGGCAGGAGATGGGCTCGCGGCCGCGGTGCTTCTTATCCTGGCGGGAATAGCCCAGCAGCGGGCAGACCGCGGTGATGGAACGCGCGGAAGCACGCTTCAACGCATCGATCATGATGAGCTGTTCCATGATGGCCTGGTTGACCGGATTGGAATGGCTCTGCAGTACGAACACGTCCGCGCCTCGCACGGATTCGGTGTAGCGCACGTACATTTCGCCGTTCGCAAAATCGTATGCTGTGGTTTCCAGAACATCAATGCCGAGCTGTTCGGCGACTTCCGCCGCCAGCTTCGGGTGTGCTCTGCCTGTGACAAGGATAAGGTTCTTATCCGGCTTTCCTTCAAGGATTGCGCTCACCGTGTCTCCAAACGTCTGTTCTAGCGAAGTGGATGTGACCCATACTAACCGGCCGCGCAGACCTCACCGACCCCGTGTGTTCGGGGGTCATGCGGACGGCCCCATCCATCTTCTATCGGTATAGGCCGTGTTTGCCGATGTATTGCACCACGCCGTCGGGTACGAGATACCAGACGGGTTCGCCATGTTCGGCGCGGCGACGCACATCCGTGGAGGAAATCGCCAATGCGGGAATCTCCAGCGTATCCACCTTGCCTTCAGGTAATTTCACGCCGTCCGGCGAGGAATAGCCGGGACGTGTCACGGCCACGAAATGCGCCAGCTCCCACATCTTGTTGGCGTCCTTCCATTGCATGATCTCCGCCACGGCGTCGGCGCCGGTGATGAAGAACAGTTCCGCATCGGGATACTGGGCGCGGATGTCACGCAGGGTGTCGATGGTGTAGGTGACGCCGGGACGGTCGATGTCCACGCGCGACACGGTGAATTTCGGGTTCGACGCGGTGGCGATGACCGTCATAAGGTACCGGTCCTCCGCATTGGTGACTTTCTTGTCCAACTTGAACACCGGCCGTCCGGTCGGCACGAAGATCACCTCGTCGAGGTCGTACACCCAGGACACTTCGGAGGCTGCGACCAAGTGGCCGTTATGGATCGGGTCGAAAGTGCCGCCCATGATGCCGATGCGCAACCGGTTGTGCCAGTTGCCTCGCGCGGACCTGTGTCCGGTGGCCACGGCTGATTGCGGCCGGTCTACGGATAGTTCCGACATGCGTCGTTCCGGCTCGACCACGTAGCTGACGGTCAGTTCGGGATCGGCCTCCGCAGATTCCGGCCGCATGCGTTTTGGTCCGGTCATGCGGACGCTCCGCTCTTTTGCGCGCCATCGGCCTGCTGTTCGGCCTGTTTCTCGGCCTGCTGCTCTTTGTCCGCGTCGGCGGTTTCCTGCTCGATGCTGTCCGCGGTCGGTGAGGCGTTGTCGGGATCGATCTTGTCCATATCCTCATCCCACTCGTCCTGCACCACACGTCGAATCTCGGCGAATGTCGGCAGCGGGAAATCCGGCTGGTATATACTGCGGATTCCGGCAACGCGCTCGGTGACACGAATCAGCGTGTCGGTCATGCCGACGATGTCATGGTCTCGTTCCATCGCGCTGAACTTGGCGATGTGCTGTTCCATGACCCGCATCTGCTCGTCGATATCGTCAAGCTGGGCGGCATCGGGAGTGATGACGTCCGAAGCGTCGGTTTCGGGCCAGCCGATCAGCACCGCGTCGGCGTATTCGAGCGAGGCGCGTTCGTCCGCTGACGCGATACCGTCTTCGACCTGCACAAGGAACACATACCGCACGATGCTCAATCGTTCGGACGCCAATCGCAATCTGAGCATTAGGTCGGTCAAGTCCGCGTTCCATGGGTTCTTGTTGTCCTGCATGGTGTGCTGCATATTGTCCTGCATGACTTCGTCGCTCATTCTCTCACCTGTCCTGTTCCGTAGCCAATCCATTTGGTCGTGGTCATCTCGCGCAGCCCCATCGGACCGCGCGCATGCATCTTCTGTGTGGAGATGCCAAGTTCCGCGCCGAATCCGAACACGCCGCCATCGGTGAAACGTGTGGAGGCGTTGACCATCACCACCGCCGAGTCGATGCGGGCGGTGAATTCCTCGATGGCCGAATAGTCTTCGGCGATGATGGATTCGGTGTGCCCGGTGGAGTGGCGGTTGATATGCGCGATGGCCTCGTCAAGCGAGTCGACCACCTTGATGCCGATTTTGAGTGCCAGATATTCGGTGTCCCAATCCTCGTCGGTGGCATGCACGAGTTGCGCATTTGCGATTCCGGCATGTTCGATGATGTCATACGCGCGTTCGTCGGCATGCATTTCGACTCCCGCTGCGGCGAGCGCTGCCGCGGCTTTCGGCAGGAAGCTTTCGGCGATGTCTTTGTGGACGAGGAGTTTTTCGGTGGCGTTGCATACGCCGACGCGTTGGGTTTTGGCGTTGATGAGGATGGGGATGGCTTTGTCGGGGTTGCCGGTGCGGTCGACGTAGATGTGCACGTTGCCGGCTCCGGTTTCGATGACGGGGACTTTGGAGTTGCGTACCACGGCTTGGATGAGTCCTGCTCCCCCGCGTGGGATGAGCACGTCGATGTGGCCGCGTGCTTCCATCATGGCGGTGGCGCCGTCGCGTCCGTATTGGTCTACGGTGGCGATCATGTTGTGGTCGTATCCGTGTTTGGTGAGTACGTCGGCGATGACGGCGAGTGTTGCCGCGTTGGTGTGTTCGGCCGCGTGTCCGCCGCGCAGCAGGACGGCGTTGCCGGATTTGATGCATAGGGAGGCAACGTCGACGGTGACGTTGGGGCGCGCTTCGTAGATCATGCCGAGCACGCCGATGGGGACGCGTACCTGCTGCAGTCGTAGGCCGTTTTCCAGATGGTATCCGCGTACGATTTCGCCGATGGGGTCTGGTAGGGATGCCACGTGGCGTACGCCTTGTGCGGCGGCGGTGATGCGCTGCTGGTCGAATTTGAGTCGGTCGAGTTTGCCGGCGTCCATGCCGTCGGTTTCGGCTTGGTTCATGTCGAGCGTGTTGGCTGCGGCGATGTCGTCCGCATGCTGGTCGAGTGCGTCGGCGATGGCGTTGAGCAGTTGGTTTTTGGCTTCGGTGTTTGCCTGGGCAAGTTGCGATTGCGCGGTGCGGGCTGCGTCGCCCATGGCGCATACTGCTTCGAACACGTCGGCGTTCATGGCGGTGCCTTGGTTCTGTGGATTCGTCATAGTCTCTTAGAATAGCGCGAAATCGCGCCTCGCTGGGCAATGACGGCCATTTTCGGGTCGTTGGTTGCGCGGCGGGACGCGATTTCGTCAGTCGAGGCTGGTGATCAGTGGATTTGGTCGAGTCCCGGGTAAAGCGGGAAGTCTTCGGCAAGCTTGTCGACGCGCGCCTTGAGCGCGTCGACGTCGGCGTCCTGTCCTGTGGCGAGAGCGGTGCCGATGATGTCGGCGACTTCCTCGTATTCCTTGGGTCCGAAGCCGCGGGTGGCGAGTGCGCTGGTGCCGATGCGCAGGCCGGAGGCCACGGATGCGGGGCGTGGGTCGAACGGGACGGTGTTGCGGTTGATGGTGATGCCGCATTGTGCGAGCAGGTCTTCGCCTTGTTTGCCGTCCATTTCGCTGTTGCGTAGGTCGACCATGACCAGGTGCACGTCGGTGCCGCCGGTCAGGACGCTGATGCCGTTGTTTTTGACGTCGTCGGCCATGAGGCGTTCGGCAAGGATCTTGGCGCCGTCGAGGGTGCGTTGCATGCGGTCTTTGAATTCCGGGGTGGCGGCGACTTTGAAGGCGACGGCCTTGCCGGCGATGACGTGCATGAGCGGGCCGCCTTGCTGGCCGGGGAATACGGCGGAGTTGAGTTTCTTGGCGTATTCCTGCTTGGCGAGGATGAAGCCGGAGCGTGGGCCGCCGAGGGTTTTGTGTGCGGTGGAGGATACGACGTCGGCGTATGGGACGGGGCTTGGATGCAGTCCGGCGGCTACGAGGCCGGCGAAGTGGGCCATGTCCACCCAGAATTTGGCGCCGACCTCGTCGGCGATCTCCTTCATGGCTTTGAAGTCTTCGATGCGCGGGTAGGCGCTCCATCCGCCGATGATCATGGCGGGATGGGTTTCGAGCGCACGCTGGCGGATGATTTCCGGGTCGATGCGGAAGGTTTCGGGATTCACGCCGTAGGCTTCGGCGTGGTAGAAGCGGCCGGAGAAGTTGATTTTCATGCCATGGGTGAGGTGGCCGCCGTGGTCGAGGGCGAGGCCGAGGACCGTGTCGCCGGGTTTGACGAGCGCCTGGTAGACGGCTGCGTTGGCCTGTGCGCCGGAGTGCGGCTGTACGTTGGCGTATTCGGCGCCGAATAGGCTTTTGGCGCGTTCGCGGGCGATGGTTTCGATTTTGTCCACCTGCTCGCAGCCGCCGTAGTAGCGGCGTCCCGGATAGCCTTCGGCGTATTTGTTGGTCAGTACGGAGCCTTGTGCCTGTAGGACGGCGCGTGGCACGAAATTCTCGGATGCGATCATTTCGAGTCCGTTTTGTTGTCTGGACAGTTCGGCGTCGAGGATTTCGGCGATTTCCGGATCCGCTTCGGCGATGGGCGCGTTGAACATGTCGTTCGGTGTTTGCGCAAGAGGTGATGCAGTCATGAAGCCCTCCTTGACTTCGGAATGATCATCCGCTGTACCGCGGGTTACAGAGCAGTGTACGTGTGAAAACGATCGGAGGAAAACCGGGTTTCGAAACATGTGGGAAATATGGCACCGCCTGCGCGCGAAGACATGGACGGCACGATCGCGGTGCCACGTGGAAAAGCAGGACCTTCCGTCGGCAATCGTATGGGGTCGGCGTCCCATTCCACGGACGCGAGGCGACGTTCTTCCCACCTGTGCCGGTACACTGAGAAGCACGTTTGACGTAATCTGTCCGTTCTATTGCTAAGGAAATCAAGTGACCACGTTCCACAGCACACGCAGCACCACCGATTCGCTTACCTCCAAGCAGGCCATCCGCAAGGGCATCGCCGATGATGGCGGCCTGTTCGTGACCGACTCCTTGGGTGAGACCCATGTGGATATCGCTTCCTTGGCCGGCAAGTCCTACCAGCAGATCGCGTTCGATGTGCTGTCCGTGCTGCTGCCGGACTACACCGAGGCCGAGCTCAAGGAGTGCATCGACGAGGCGTACGGCCCGCAGTGGTCCGACGAGAAGATCACTCCGGTCAAGCCGCTCGGCGATGACTATGTGATGGAACTGTTCAACGGTCCGACTTCCGCGTTCAAGGATGTGGCGCTGCAGATTCTGCCGCGTTTCATGGCGCGCACCACTCCGGCGGATGGCGACGCGGATGAGAAGATCATGATCGTCACCGCCACGTCCGGCGACACCGGCAAGGCCGCGTTGGCTGGTTTCGCGGACGCCGCGGGCACCGGCATCACCGTGTTCTATCCGGAAGGCAAGGTCAGCCAGGTGCAGGAGCTGCAGATGACCACGCAGTCCGGCTCCAATGTGAACGTGTGCGCGGTCAAGGGCAATTTCGATGACGCGCAGTCCGCCGTCAAGCGCATTTTCGGCGACAAGGAGCTTGCCGAACGTCTCGCCGATGATTCGCATGTGGTGCTTTCCTCCGCGAATTCCATCAATGTGGGCCGTCTGGTGCCGCAGGTCGTCTATTACTTCTCCGCGTACGCGCAGCTGCTGGAACGCCAGGTCATCAATGTGGGCGACGAGGTCGAGTTCGTTGTGCCGACGGGTAATTTCGGCGACATCCTCGCCGGCTATTACGCGAAACTGCTGGGCCTGCCGGTCAAGCATCTTGTGGTGGCGTCCGACAAGAACAACGTGCTGTTCGACTTCCTGACTTCCGGCACGTACAACCGTCAGCGTCCGTTCTTCCAGACCATTTCCCCGTCGATGGATATCCTCATCTCATCGAACCTGGAGCGCATGCTGTATTACATGTCCGACAAGGACACACGCCTGATCTCCATGCTGATGAACGATCTGAGCCAGTGGGGCGCCTACGAGGTTCCCGAGCCGATGATGAAGAAGATTCGTTCCATCTTCGGCACCGGTTGGGCCGATGAGAACCAGGTGCGCGAGATGATCGCGGACTGCTGGAACAAGAACCATTACGTGATCGACCCGCACACCGCATGCGGCTACTACGTCATGCAGCAGATGCCGCGCGATCCGCTCACGCCGCGCGTGCTGCTGTCCACCGCCAGCCCGTACAAGTTCCCGCGCGTAGTCAACGAATCTCTGGGTCTTGACGCGTCCGGCACCGATTTCGAATGCATGGACGTGCTTGCCAAGGCCACCGGCACCACCGCTCCGGCCGCGCTGCGCGGTCTTGAGACCGCCGACGTGCGTTTCGATAACGTCGTCGAAATCGACGGCATGGAAGGATTCGTCGAGCAGGCCGCGAAGGCGCTGTAAGGTTTCGACAGGCAAAACGGCAACGATACATAGAAGAATCGGCTGTCCGCGATACGCGGGCGGCCGTTTTTCATTGACGCTGGTACAGTGCGTTCCCGAAAGGCAGGAGAATCATGAGCGTAGCTTCAGCATCGCAGTCGGGCGTAATGGCAAATCGGCCGGATGAACCCGCGGAACCGAGGAAGGACCGGCTCATCACCCGTGACGTGGCGCTGGTGATGCTGGCGACGTTCTTCTTCATGACCAGCAACATGGTGATCACGCCGGTCATCGCCGGCTATGGCGAGTCGATGGGAGCGACGGGCGCGCTGATGGGCGTGATCGCCGGCGCGATGAGTTTCGTGTCTCTGTTCTGCCGTCCCATCGCGGGCAATCTGTCGGATTTGGTCAGCAAGAGGTTGCTGGTGGCTGCGGGAACGGTGCTGTACATCGTGGCGGGCGTCATGTATTGTCTTGCCGATTCGACGGGCATGCTGGTCGCGGCGCGCATGGTCAACGGGCTTGGCTTCGCATGCGGCACGGTTTGTCTGGCGACGTGGGTGTCGCTGCTGCTTCCGATCCGGCATATGGGCGCGGGCATGGGATTGTACGGCATCGTCAACGCGTTGGCGATTGCGGTCGGCCCGGCACTCGGCATCCGTCTGCAGGCGGCCGTCGGCTACCAGTGGACGTTCATCGCATCGCTGACGCTTAACGTGTGCGCGTTCGTGACGGTTCTGCTGGTGAAAAACGGTGGCAGGCCGGCTCGTAAAACCGTTGCCGCCGAGCAGTCGTTACGGCATCGTCTGCGTCTTCGCAATCTGGTGGAGCCACGGGCCATTCCATTGGCCGCGGTGTTCATGATGTTCGCCATCCCTTATTTCGCGAACCAGTCGTTCCTGGTGGATTACATTTCCGCACGACATCTGCGTATCTCGTCCGACTTGTTCTTCGTGTTCTATGCGGCCGCGCTGCTGGTACTGCGGCTCACGTTGCGCGACCTGTTCGATTCGAAGGGTTTCCGTTTCTGGCTTGTCGTCTGTTCGTTTGCGATGTTGGCGTCGCTTGCCTTTCTCACGTTCATGACGAACGATTGGTATCTGCTTGGCGCGGGCATCGCCATGGCGGCCAGTTATGGACTGATGAGTTCCGTCACGCAGGCGCAGGCGGTGGTGATCGCCGGCCGGGAGCGCAGTGGCTTGGCCAACGGCACGTACTATATGGGCATCGACTTGGGTATGGCGTTGGGGCCGGTGCTGGCTGGAGTTCTCTATGGGCACCTGCCGATCGCATGGTTCTATCCCCTGTTCATGCTGGCGCTGCCGGTGTCTTGGCTGATCTACCTGTCCTTCCACCGTCTCATCCATCCGTCGCACAAGTAACGGACAGGCACCGCAGCCGGTAGGCACTAACTGTTCAGAATGGCGGAATACCAAGGTTTTCAATTACGGCCATGCTGTTATAGATCATATAATAACAGCATGGCCAAATCTGTGTTACTGTTATATATAGCTGTTGAACAGTTTGCGTACACTGTTCGGTCAGGATATATATCACTCGCAGAAAGGGATACAGTGAAGCTGAACATCTCATCCGCGTCCGGCAAACCGATTTACGAACAGATCGAAGATCAGATCCGAGCGGCGATCATGTCGGGCGAACTGCAAACCGGCGAGGCGCTCCCCTCCCTCAGGAAGCTTGCCAAGGAACTGCACATCAGCGTGCTCACCATCGCCAGAGCGTACAGCGAGCTGGCGGATGAGGGGCTTGTCGAGAATGTGCAGGGCAAAGGCACGTTCGTGCTGGCCCACGGCAACGAGCTTATGAAGGAACGTGCGCGCGAACGCATCATGGACGTGTTCCGGCAGACGGTAACCGCCGCCAAGGCCGCCGACATCAGCCTGCTTGATCTGCTTGGCATGTTCGAGAAGGCGTATAGGGAACAATCATGAGCCGCGTCTTCATGAGGCTCAACAAGATATGGACCTGATCGGCGTCATGAAAGCGTGAAGCGGTCGAATCACGCAATGGCCCGGAAACATCAGGCGATGATGCAAACCGTTACAGTATGACGGGCGCGTCGTGGAAGTCGAACATGACGCCGTCGGCCAGATCGCAGATCTCAGGCCAGTCGGCGTCGGAGGAATCGTCGTGCATGGCCCACACATGCATGCCGACCGACTTGGCCGAGCGCATGCCGACCAGCAGATCCTCGAATACGGTGCAGTCGCTTGGTTTGATGCCGAGACGCGACGCGGCCAGCAGATATACGTCCGGCTCAGTTTTGCCGACGTCGCCAGCATCGTCGACGCTGACCACGTCATCGAAATAGTCGAAAATGCCGACGTGCTTCATGGCCGGTTCGCGCAGCATCGGCGGCAATGACGTGGCCACGGCCAGTTTCGCGCCGCTCGCCTTCAACGATTCCAGATATTCGCGCGCATACGGTTTGGCTTCAACCACCGTGGCGTACATGACACGTGCCATATGGTCCCACTCCTCCATCAACGCTTCGGGAGTGTCCGACAGGCCGAATCGTGCGATTGTGTATTCGGCGATCTGGCGGAATTGCATGGCCGCGACCTTCTGCATGTAGTCGTCCGGCACCTCGATGCCGCGTTTGGCAAGGAAGTCGACGTCCACCTGATCCCACACGCCCATGGAGTCGAGTAGCGTGCCGTCAAGGTCGAAGATGGCGCCTTTGCCTTGGTTCGCCTTGGTTTCCTGTGTCATATCGGCTCCTTTGTTTTGCAATTACCGCTTTTGCGATTTGCGATTACTTTTTACGATTGAATCCGCCGTCAGTCAAGCACCGACGATTTGAGCAGTTCCTCGGCATGTTCCAGAGATGTTTCGCTTTCGCTGCCGGACAGCATGCGGGCGATTTCGTGCACGCGCTCATCCCCGCGCACCTGGCTGATGGTGGTGGCGATGGAACCATCCTTGGTTTCGCCTTTGGCAACCACATACTGTTCGTCCGCCCAGGAGGCGACCTGCGGCAGGTGCGTGACGACCAGAACCTGCGCGGATTGGGCGAGTTTGGCCAAGCGGGCACCCAGCTCCACAGCGGCCTTGCCACCCACGCCGGCGTCGACCTCATCGAAGATGAACGTCATCGGCGGCACGGTTCCGCCGGCCACGACATGCTTTTCAGCGGCCACCAATTCGAGCGCGAGCATCAGACGGCTCAGCTCGCCGCCGGATGCGCTTTTGCCCATCGGCAGTTGCGGGGAGCCGGGGAACGGGGTGAAGAGGAATTCGATGTCGTCCGCTCCGGTGGCGTCCAACTGTTCGCGTTCGGCCACGCGAATCTCAAGTTTCGAAGTGCCCATGGCCAGCGAGTCAAGTTCGGCGGTGACTTTGGAAGCAAGCTCCTTGGCCGCGGTCCTGCGCCGTTTGCTTACAGCCTGCGCGGCTTTTTTCGCCGTGTTAAGCAACTGCGCCCGTTTGGCTTCCAGCTGTTCGACCTTTTCCGGGGAGGCGTCCAGATCCTCCAGATCGTATACGGCCTTGTCTCGCCATGCGATCACGTCGGACAATTCCGGCCCCCATCGGCGGGTCAGCTCGTCCAGCTCGTGGATGCGCCCGTTGATGGCGTCCAAATCCTCCATACTCGCTTCGTTGTCCACTTCTCCCGACAGGCTGAACACCACGTCGGACAAATCGGTGCTGATGGAGTCGAGCCGGTCGGCGAGTTCGGAGAACACGCCTTCCACATGGATGGCGCGCAACGCCTGCGAAGCATGGTCGATCAAATCGGCCGCGCTGGACGATTCGACATCGTCCACCACCTGCGAGGCGTCCAACGCGCCCAACGCTCGCGTCACGCCTTCGGCGATCTCGGCCGCGTTTTCGATGCGGTCGCGGCGCGCACGCAATTCGTCCATCTCCCCCGGCTGCGGGTCGACACGGTTGATGCGTTCGATTGATTCGCGCAGATAATCCGCCTGCTGTCGCATGGACGATTCCTGGCTGTTGAGCCGTTCCAACCGCTCGTCCATCGCGCGCAACGCGCTCCACGACTTGCCGTAGGCGGCCAAAGCCACTTCGTCTCCCGCATAGCGGTCAAGGAATTCGCGCTGACGTGAGGTAGTCGCTATGCGCAATTGGTCGGCCTGTCCGTGAATCGTCACCAGTTCGGCGGCGACGGAGGCGAGTACGGAACGCGGCACGCTACGTCCCGACAGCATGCTGCGGGATCGCCCGGAAGCGGGCACTTTACGCGACAGAAACAGCTCGCCATCCTCCGGTTCGAAGCCGGCTTCCCGTGCCGCGGCCACCGCGGCCGGCGACGAGGCGACTTCGAACACACCCTGCGCCCACGCCTCCTGAGCGCCCACCGAAACGCGGCCTCCATCGGACGGACCGCCAGAAATCAGTCGGATCGCACTGAGCAGCATCGATTTGCCGGCTCCCGTCTCACCGGTGATCGCCGTCATACCACCTGCCGGGGCGATCAGAGCGGAACGAATCGGACCGAGATTGTGAATCTCAAGCTCTTCCAGCATGCCCGGTCACTTCCCGCTTTCCGGTTTGCCGGTTCTAGGGAACGATTGCCCATGATGTATGCCACCGGTTTTGCGCGCCTGCTCGCGCCAGCCGACGACAGGCAAATCAAATTTGGTGACGAGCCGGTTCGTGAACGGCACGCCAGACAAACGAGCCAATCGCAAAGTGCATTTCGATTCACGCACTTCGACACGTGTGCCTTTGGGCAGTGCGCGTTGACGACGGCCGTCGCAGCAGATCCAGCCATCCGACGTGGAATCCTCGAGAATGTCGATGGCGAACGTGGAGCCGGAACCGATGATGAGCGGACGTGCGAACAACGCATGCGCCGCCAACGGCACCAATTGCAAGGCTTTCACATTCGGCCACATGATCGGCCCGCCCGCGGAAAACGCGTAGGCGGTGGAACCGGTCGGCGTGGATACGATCACGCCATCGCAACCGAATGAGCTCATCTCCACGTCGTCGACACGGATGGACAATTCCACCATCTTGCCACGGTCCGCACGTTCCAAAGTGATGTCGTTCAACGCCCAGTCCTCGATGGGTTCCGTCGCGCCCGGCAGCCATACGTCGACGTGGGCGATCATACGTTCGTCGATGGAATAGTCGTGGTCGGCGATCCGACGGATCGCCTCGCTCATCTGGAAGCTTTCAAATTCGGCAAGAAAGCCGACATGCCCTAGGTTCACGCCGAGGATGGGCACTTCAGTGCAATGAACCAGTTCGGCCGCGCGCAGAATGGTACCGTCCCCGCCAAGCACGACCACGATTTCCGTGTTTTTCGGCACTACTGGCGTCTTGCTGCCGAAATCGGGCGCTTCGATATTGTCGATGATCGTCACTTCGAAATCGGCGCGCCGCAGCTGTTCGACGGCTTCTTCGACCACCGTGCCGCTTTCACGCAGACGTGTATGCGTCACTACCACCGCATGCCGGGTACCGTGCATCGCAAGCCCTTTCCGAGAACTCTCGTACATACCACGTCCTCGACGGACGCCGATGCCTACCATTGTAATCGAACAAATGAACGAATGGCGGTAGCGGGTGTCCGGACACGCCGCAGACGTTTCCGTTCGTTCACGAGCCACGTACATCCCACCCGCAAAACCTGTTCGTCGTTTTCCCACGAATCCGCCGAACAGGCCGAATGGTATGTCTCTGCACCGTTCGTCACACTACCGTCTACAATAGCTCAAGGAAACGAAGACCGTTTATACAGACAAGGAGCGAGGAACAGCATGTCCAACCTCGTCTTCGACGAGTCCTCCTCCAATCGCGAGGCCTCACATGGCTATGCCTGGTGGTTCTCCGGGGACACGTTCGAGAAGGCCATGGCGGAGGAGCGCAAGCCGCGCAAGCGCAGCCTAATGCACAGACTCACCACACATCCCGGACGTCTGACCATCCTGTACTTCATGATGTTGGGCGCATTGTCCACGCTGCTCCTGCTCACGCCCACCGCCACGCCGAAAGGCGAGCAAACGACATTCACCACCGCGTTCTTCACCGCGATCTCCGCGATTTCGACGTGTGGCATCTCCATCGTCAATTCGACGACGCATTGGTCCGCTTTCGGCCAGGCCGTGCTCATCTTCTCCGTGCAGATGGGCGGCTTGGGTGTCATGACGTTCGCTTCACTCATCGCCTTGGCCGTGAACCACCATCTCAAGGCCACGCAAAAGCTGCTGACGGCCAACGAGCTGGGCACCACGAAACTCGGCGAGATCAAGGGCGTGCTCACCGTGGTCATCGCCACCGCGTTCACCATCGAAGGCATCACGTTCGTGGCGCTGTTCCCCGGCCTGTACAAAGTCAATCATGGCAATGTGCGGCACACGCTGTGGGAATCGTTGTTCTTCGCGGTCATGGCATACAACAACGCCGGCTTCACCCCTGACGGCGCCGGCCTGCATGTCAACAATTGGGCTGTTGGCCTGCCTATCCTCGTCAGCGCGTTCTGCGGCACGCTCGGCTTTCCCGTCCTGCTTAACCTCATGCGCTCATGGCGCAACCATCGTCCGCCGAAGCGTTGGAGCCTGCATACCAAGCTCACGCTGACCACCACGTTCTGCATCGTGCTCGCCTCGTTCACCTGGTTCCTCCTCATGGAATGGAACAACAAACTGCTGTTCGCCACCGAAGGCGTGGAACCGCGGTTGTGGCATGCGATGGTGGCGGCCGTCATGCCCCGCAGCTCCGGCTTCGACCTGTCATGGATGCCGGGCGTGAGCGACGCGACGAAGGTGTTCCTGTCCATCGTCATGTTCATCGGCGGCGGCAGCACTTCGACCGCAGGCGGCATCCGCGTCACCACATTCGCCGTGATTCTGTTGACCTGCCGCGCCGCGTTCACCGGACGCCATGACGTCAACGCATTCCATCGTCGCATCCATTCGCAAGCCGTCATGACGGCCGTGGCCGTCACCACCTCATGTCTGGCACTCGTCACCATAGTGTCCATGACATTGATGGCCATCACCGGATGCTCGCTGAGCAACGCGCTGTTCGACACCTGCTCGGCGTTCGGTCTGGGAGGCTATTCGGTCGGCGTGGCCAGCGCTTCTAGTCCAGCGGTCCTGTACATTCTCGCCGCGACCATGTTCATCGGCAGGCTCGGTCCGCTCACCATCGCCTACGCGATCTCCAGGCCGCGCAATGTGGAGCCGGTCCGCTACCCCACCGAGCAGATCGTGGTCGGCTGAGCGGATTCGTCGATACGGTTTCTATACCCGCAACTTCCTATACTTGAATCCGGAACAGAACATCGAAAGGTACGCGAACAATCATGGCTAACAACACCAGAAGCGTTCTTGTGGTAGGACTCGGCCGTTTCGGCAGTTCCGTAGCCACCACATTGGATACGATGGGACAGGATGTGCTCGCCGTCGACAAGGACGGCGAACTGGTGAACCGCTGGTCGTCGCAGATCCCCACCGTGCAGGCCGACATGACCGACGTGATGGCGTTGGAGCAGATCAACGCCTCCGATTTCGACACGGCGGTCGTAGCCATCGGCGACAGCGTCGAAGCGTCCGTCATCACCGCCGGCAATCTGCTGGACGCGGGCATCTCCGACATTTGGGCGAAGTCGGTGTCCAAGGAGCATGCGCGCATTCTGCAGCGTATCGGCGCACGGCACATCATCAACGCGGAGACCGATGCCGGCAAACGCGTAGGGCACTTGGTGTCCGGCAACTATCTGGACTACATCGAGCTTGAAGGCGCGTACAGCGTGGTGAAGATCCACACTCCCCCGCATGTCGTCGGTTACTCCATCGAGGATGCGCGCGTACATGAACGGTTCGGCATCACCGTGGTCGGTGTCAAATCGCCGGGCAAGGAATTCGAATACGGTTCGAAAGAGCTGATTATGCACCGTAACGACGAGCTCATCATCATGGGCAAGCAGGATCAGATCGACAAGTTTTTGAGGGGCTAGGCCCACGGAACATGCAAAAGGCCGGCGGTCCATATGGGATTTTTCATATGGGCCGCCGGCCTTTCATTTTTACGCTATCGATTGGCGGAGAACGGTTTACGCCACTGCATACAGCAGATACTCGATGTTGCCGTGCGTGCCTTCGATCGGTGAGACCGCCGTGGCGCGTACATCCAGTCCGTTGGCTTTCGCGCAGGCGGTGACGGTGTCGAGCGCCTGTTTGCGTAAGGTTTCGCTTTCCACGATGCCGTTTTTGCCGAGGTTGCCTTTGCCGACTTCGAACTGCGGTTTGACCAGCAGCACGACGTGTGCGCCGGGCGCGGCGATGCGCGCGATGACGGGAATCACGTATGTCAACGAGATGAATGACACGTCGGATACGATCATGCTTGGCCGGTACGGCAGATCATCCGCTTCGACGTCGCGGATGTTGACGCCGCTCATTTCGATGATGCGCTCGTTGCCTGCGATGCGCGGGTCAAGCTGGCCGTGCCCCACGTCGAGCGCGATCACATGCGCGGCACCGCGTCGCAGAAGCACGTCGCAGAAACCGCCGGTGGACGCGCCGATGTCGAGGCAATCGAGTCCTTCCGCGGAACGCAGGCCCGTCTGGGAGAACATGTCGAACGCGCCGACCAACTTGTAGGCTCCACGGGAGACGTAATCGTCTCCCAGATCGGCATCAAGCGTGTCGGCGGCCGTGACTTTGAGCGACGCTTTGGATGCGACGGTGCCGTTCACCCGGACCTTGCCGGATTCGATCAGCCGTTGTGCTTTGGAGCGACTATCCGTGACGCCACGCTCCACCAGCGCGATGTCGAGTCGGACGACGGCACCGGAATCGTCATTCATGTTGCGCATACGCACGTGCGGCAATCAGGCGATTCGGAATTCCGGCACGATCATGCCGTCGACGTTGTGGCCACGATCCGCCGCATCCCACATGGCGGCGCAGGCCGCACGAAGACCGTCGACGCTGGTGATGTCGGTGACGTAAAGACGATCGCCGTCGACGCGCGCCTGCACGTCGCGGCAGCTCCAAGCGCCAGCCTCATGCACGACTTCGGGGGCCGACTCGTTAAGTCCGGTCAGGTCCTTGGCGATGTAGGTCGGACGCAGATGCTCCGGAGCGAACATCAGCTCATGCGGATTGGTGACGCCGGTCAGCACGGCCAGGGAATCATAGCCGCCACGGTTGCCGGCTTCGATATCGGTATCGAGGCGGTCGCCGATGGCGAGGCATGCTTCCTTGGCCACTGGTTCGGCACCATCATGCGCGGCAAGCAGTCGGGCTTCGTCGTACATGGCGGATTCCGGCTTGCCTGCGGACGAAACAGGATCCACACCAGTGGCGTTGATGACGGCCATGATCATGGAACCGCAACCGGGGGCGATGCCCAGCTCACGCGGAATGGTCAGGTCGCGGTTGGTCACGAAATACGTGGCGCCCTGTTCTACGGCGTAGGCGATTTGCGCCATCTGGTTCCAAGACATGTCCGGGTACCAGCCTTGGATGGCCGCGACCGGCTTGTCTTCGGCGGAATCAACCACTTCAAGACCCTGCTTGGCGACTTCCTCACGCAGATGCTGTGCGCCGAGCACAAACACTTTCGCACCTTGCGGCACCGCACGGGCCACCATGCGGGCAGCCACCACGGACGAGGTGATGACCTGCCATGGTTCGACGTCAAGGTCGAAGCCTTTAAGCTGGTCGGCCACCACGGATTGCAGTCGGGAGGAATTGTTGGTGGTGTATTCCACCGTCATGCCGAGGCCTTCGGCCTTGCGGATGCTCTCTGCAGCATGTTCCACCGGATTCTTGCCACGGTAGACCACGCCGTCAAGATCAAGCAGCGCCAGCTGGTAGGCTTCGCTCAGCGGACGGGTTGTGGATTTCAGCATTGTTTTGCCGCACCTCACTCGTTGTCGGAATCGGCTGCGGATTCGACCTCATCCTCAGTCTGGTCGTCTTCGGAGCCGCCCGCGTTTTCGCCGTCACCGGCAGGCTCGTCGTCGGACTCGGCGCCTTCCTTGGCCGCTTCGGCATCAAGCTGGGTCTCATCGTTGGTCTCGCCGTTCTCGTCGACGGCCTCGGAATCGTCCTCATCCTCGTCTTCCGGCGCATACTGGGCGTCATCTTCGGAAATGCCGAGCTTGTCCATAAGCTCGTCGTTCAATTCCTGCATGTCGTATTCAATGACCAGATCGTCGGAGGTCTCGTCCTCTTCGGCATCGGCGTACTGCAGCTCAAGCTTGTCAAGCAGCTGGTCGAGAGCCACGGCCTCATCGGAGCGTCCGGCCTGCTCGAGGAAGTACTGTTCGGCCTGCACCGCACGCATGCGGTATTCGCCGGCCAAGCCCTTGGAACGGCCCAACGTATGCACGATCTCAATGGCCTTATTCCACAGCTCGAGGTCGCCCAGCGCGCCCGCGTACACGAGGAACATCTCGGCCTTGGATTCGCCGCGCAGATACTTCGCGTCATCGCTCATGGCGGTTTCGATGGCCTTCTTCGGCTCGCCCATGCCACGCTCGCAGTCGGCGATGAACGGCAGATAGTCAAGGAAACCGTTCATGCGGAACGCGGTGCGGAACTCACGCAGGGCCAGCTTGTAATCGCCCTGACGGTAGGCCACGAACGCAAGGGTCTCACGCGCGAAATCAATACGGGAAGCCTGATGCGCCACCCACTTGGCATGTTCGAGCGCCAGCTCCGGATCCCTTTCCTCAAGCGTGTAGGCGGCAAGGATGTGCAGGCCGATGTTCTCCGCATGTTCCTTGGACAGGCCACGCAGACGCTCACGGTCATCAGTGGACAGCATGCTCCACTCGATGCCCTTCGGCATCTTCGGCTCGCCCGGGCGACGATGCGTGTACGGGTTTTGCGACGGGAAGCTCATCGTGCCGTCGGAATTGCGACGCGGCTTCGACAGATACTCGCCACGCTTCGCCTCGCGGTACTCCATCTTCTCTTCACGGGTGAATTCGCGGCGCTCCTCGCCTTCCGGACGCTGATCGCGATCCTTGTGGAAATCACGACGCTGGTTGTCACGGCGGAAATCCCTGCGATCGCCGTCACGACGATCATCACGACGGAAATTACGACGCTCGCCATCACGGCGCTCCCCGCGGCGGTCATCGCGGCGGAAGTCCCTGCGATCGCCGTCCTTGTGGAAGTTGCGGCCGCCACGACGCTCACCATCGTCACGGCGGAAGTCACGACGGTCACCGTCATGACGGAAATTGCGACGCTCGCCATCGCGACGGTCATCATGGCGGAAACCGGAACGCTCGCCATCACGCTGGTAGCGCGGATTGTCGCCGCGATTGCCGCGATAGCCGCCGCGGCGGTCGTCACGACGCTCGCCATCGCGGTTGAACTTGCGCGGACCGTTGTGGAAACGACGCTCCTGGCCTTCGCTTTCGCCGGCGCGATGGAAATCGCGGTCGCCACGACGGTATCCGCCGCCATTGCCCTTGCGATATCCGCCCTTACGGTCATCGTTGTGGAAGCCGCCGGACTTGTGTCCGTAGGACTTGCCGCCGTTGCCGCGCGGCTTGAATCCCTTGCCACCGCGGTTACCCGGCCTGCCCGAGCCGTAGGACTTGTGGTTGCCGTAGGATTTGCCGCGCGATCCGCGCTGTTCTTCTGCCATGCTGTTCCTTATTGGTCTTGAGATACTTGCGATTATTTACTTACGATTACCTATGCGTCTCACGCCTGTTCGACGACGCCGAGCGCCTTCTTGCCGCGGCGGATGAGCACGAAACGACCATGCAGGAAGTCACCGTCCTGCAACGTCTGTTCCTCATCCTCCACGCGCGTGTTGTTGAGGTACACGCCACCGGACTTGATGGTCTTGCGCGCCTCGGAAATCGACTTGAACAGGCCTGCCTTCATACCAGCCTCGGCCACACGGTCGCCGGCTGCGACCTTGGCGAATTCCCCATCGACCTTCATGCCGTCGATAGCGGCCTCAAGCGTGGACTCGTCGATGTCCGCCAGATCGCCGCCACGTCCGAACAACGCGCCGGCAGCTTCGATGGCCTGGCGAGTGGCTTCCTCGCCATGCACGAAGCTGGTGACCTCCCATGCGAGGGTGCGCTGCGCCTCACGCGCGCCCGGATTGGTCTTGCTTTCCTCGATAAGCCGTTCGATTTCGGCCTTTGGCAGGAAGGTGAACGCCTTGAGCAGGTTCTCCATCTCGCTGTCGGGACGGTTGAACCAGAACTGGTAGAACTTGTAGGGGCTGAGCATCGTGCCATCCAACCAGACGGCGTTGCCTTCGGACTTGCCGAACTTCTTGCCCTGCGCGTCGGTGATGATCGGGCTGGTGAACACGTTCACGTCCACGCCGCGCACCTTGTGGATCAGATCCAGACCGGAGGTGAGGTTGCCCCACTGGTCGGAGCCGCCGATCTCCAGCACGCAATGGTACTCGTCGAACAGGTGCAGGAAGTCGTTGCCCTGAAGCACTTGGTAGCTGAACTCGGTGAAGGAGATGCCTTCCTCGGAGTTGAGGCGACGGGCCACGGTGTCCTTGGCGAGCATGGTGCCCATACGGAAATTCTTGCCGACGTCACGCAGGAAGTCGATGACGTTCATCGAAGCAGTCCAATCGTAGTTGGACACGAAACGCACCGGATTGCTGCCTTCGGTCTCGAGGATGCCGCCGATCTGCTTCTTCAGACGATCGGCCCAGCCGGCCACGACGTCCTTCGGGTTGAGCGTGCGTTCGCCCGACTGGCGCGGATCTCCGATCAGGCCGGTGGCGCCGCCGACCAACGCGATCGGATGGTGTCCTGCGGCCTGCAGGTGGCGCATGTTGATGAGCTGAACGAGGTTGCCGATGTGCAGGGAGGCGGCGGTCGGATCGAAGCCGCAATAATAGGTGATGGGCTCTCCGTTCAACGCTTCGGCGAGTCGATCCCTGTCAGTGGACTGGGAAATCAACCCGCGCCATTCCAGTTCATCGAGGACGGAATCGAAACCGGCCTCCTTGAAATCGATGACGTGAGCCATAACTGTGCTTTCTCCCTATCGAATTGTGGACATTACCGCGTTTTACGCACCCTACAGTTTCGCAGAAGACGCAGACAGCCGCGTGTGCCGTTTTCCATGTTTTTATCAAAGCGATCACGGAACATGCCGGTTAAAATCGAAAACGGAATCTCATTGACGAGAAGAAGGGAGGCCTGCATGGATCGCAAAGGCATGAAGGCCAATGCAAGGAAAGCCTATAAGAGACACTATTGGATGATAGTCGTCATCTGCCTGTTCGCTTCGGTGTTCGGTGTCGCCTACAGTTCGTCGACATGGTCGGTGAACGCCAGTTCCCCGTCCGCAACCGTGCAGGAGGATGGCACAGCGCAATCCGACAACGTGTCGAAAGTGTTGGAGAACCTGCTTGTCGGCGATGAAAGCCAGGCACGCAGGCAAGTGGAGCACAATCAGGAGCAGATCGTGCAAAACGACACCAATGCCATGATGGGGCGTAAACGCGGCGTGTTCGCGTCTCTGCTCAACTCGTTCTCATCGGGTTCGGTCATTCTGTCGATGGCCGATGCGGCCAATTCCATCGTGCATAATGACGGCGTCGCAGTGGCCGTACCAATCGTCGTATCCCTGGCCGTTTACCTTTTCGTATGGCTGTTCGTCCAGCAGACATACCGGGTGGTCATGATGCGCATGCTGCTTGAGGGGCGGACCTACGACAAACTTCCCGTGAGCCGTTTCCTCTACCCGATCACCACGCGCAAATGGTTGTCGATGGCGAAGGTGATGCTGCTCGAGAACGTGTTCCTGTTCCTGTGGACGTTCACCATCATCGGCGCGTTCATCAAACCGTATTCCTACCGTATGGTGCCCTACATCGTCGCCGAAAATCCGAATATCGGGGCACGGGAGGCCATCAGCCTGTCCAGGCGCATGATGAAGGGTCACAAGTGGGAGTGTTTCGTGGCCGACCTGTCGTTCCTTGGCTGGTGGCTGCTCAATCTGTTCACGCTCGGCTTGAGCGGCATCTTCTATTCCAACGGCTATAACGCGGCGTTTTTCGTCGAATATTACGTGCATGTGCGCGGATTGTCCAAGGATTCGGGATTGGAGGGAAGCGAGCTGCTCAGCGACGAATACCTGCACAGCAAGGCCTCCGCTGAGACATTGCATGCCGCGTATGGTGATGTTGCCGAAACGGTGGAGCAGTTGTCCAGCAATCTTGTTCCGGTGGACAAGCCGAACGGTTTCGTCGGGTTCCTGTCCGAATGGTTGGGCGTGCGTATCCTGCATGCGCGGTCGGTGACCAAGTATGAGGAGTATCGCGAGCAACTGCACCAGATCGATACCGGCAGGGAGATTCTGGACGGCACTATCTATCCTGGTCGTCTGGCTCCGGCGCCGATGGCGTTCCGGTTCCGCGAATCCCGCACCGTCAGCTCCGATCGCAGCTATTCGTTGGTCAATCTGGTCATGATGTTCTTCATCTTCTGTTTCGTGGGATGGGTATGGGAGGTGAGCCTCGCCTTCATTTCCGAAGGAACGTTCGTGAATCGTGGCACGCTGCATGGGCCATGGCTGCCGATCTATGGCACCGGCGGAGTGATTATCCTTATTCTGCTGAAGAAGTTGAGGAAGAAGCCCTTGTTCGAGTTCCTGGCCGCCATGGTCTTGTGTGGCGGGTTGGAGTACTTCTCGTCCTGGTATCTGGAGAAGACCCACGGAGGACAACGCTGGTGGGATTACACCGGTTATTTTCTCAATCTCAATGGTCGTATCTGTGCCGAGGGTCTGCTGACGTTTGGTTTGGGCGGTTTGGCAATCGTGTATCTGCTGGCTCCTGCATTGGACAACTTGCTGAGTCGTATCGATACAAGAAAGCTCACCGTTGTGGCCGTCGTGCTTCTGGCGTTCTACTGTGTGGACCAGGCGTATTCGGCGCAGCATCCGAACATTGGTGCCGGCATCACCGATTACAAGGGGTCGGCCACATCGCAAGTATCGTAGCCCCTATCCGATGTGATGCATAAAGGGATTTTGCCCGTCAGCGTGCGCAACGCAGGTTGGCGGGGCAAATCGTTTTTGGACACATGCTATACGACACGTGTGGCCGGTGGAAACTTACTTTCGGCGCAGCATCTCACGCACGGTTTCCATGATCTTGCTGTATTTGGTGGAGTCCGTGGAACGCATGCGTGGGAAGGAGCGGATCATACGACGTTGCTGCCAATTCAACGCGGAAGAGACAAGCTGACGCATATTGGCAACACGTTCCTGCGACGATTCCGACAAATCATGCATCTTCTCGCGGAATTCCTCTTTGCCCCACTGCCAGGAGTCTCCGGCCTTCTCCGCACGCTCCTGCACCGCTTCGCTGAATTTGGCGAGACGCTCGGACAGGCCGACGATGCCCACCACGGTGACGATGGTGTCGATGATAACGACGATGGCGGCGACCGCGCATATCACGTGCACGGCAAGCAGCGGAATCATGGCGGTGAGCCGTTCGACCTGCGGCTGGACCACATCGATGATCAATACTCCGCCGAATCCGAATACGATTGCGCCGAGCAGACAGATGCGGCCTTGGATGTTGAATCGGTAATGGCTGTAATCCCACCATCTGGCGTGGAACAGCTTTTCCATGCCCCAAGAGGTGATGTATTCGAGTATGCTCGCGCCGAATGAGGAGATAAGGAAAATCTCGATGGGATTCGTGAAGTCATGCAACAGCACGATCGCAAGCACCGCGCCGCATCCGTAAATTGGGCACAACGGCCCGTTAAGGAAACCACGGTTGACCCATCGACGTTCCGAAACGGACACGAGAACCGACTCGTACACCCATCCGATGAAAGCGTATAACAGGAACCAAAGGAACAAATATTCGAGTGTGAGCGCCACAGCCATCAGCTCCTGTCCGTCGGTTGTTCGGATGCGGGTTTGTCGAAACGATCGAAAGAGAGCGTTTCCTTCGTGGCGCTGATTTTGTCGGCCGCGGTGACAAGGTATCCTTCGATGTACTTCGGCGGATAGGGAGTCAATGGGAACATGTGATGTTCGATGCTGTCCCGTTCGATCTGGTTGAGTTTGAAATCCCGTATGGCGTTGCGCATGGCCGTTTCACCATGTGTGAATCCGTGTAGCCGATGGGTGCCGTTGTCCCAGTCATGCCAATCGTAAAGGAAGTAATCATGGAGCAAAGCGGCGCGAATCAACGAACGTAGATCAACCCTATTCCACAGGTGCAGTCTGTCTGCCAGCCAGACGGACAGACAAGCCACACGAATGGAATGGGCGAATGTGGTGACCACGCCATGCTGGTAGCAGACCCTTTCGATGGCCATGTGGTCATGTTCCAGAATCTCCCGGCCGTGCGCGTAGACCAGCCGTCGTATCTGCGTGCGCGTCAACAGCACCGCTTTTTGCTCCTTGCTTAATAGGGATTACTTGAGCAGGGATTCGGGCGACTTGTATGCGGAACCGTCGGACACGGAGTTGGCGAAGGCGCGTAGCTGCTCGATGGTGGTCTTGGCGGAAACGATCTGTTCGCGCACGCGCAGCGGGGAGGTGCCTCCCTTGCCGTTGCGGGCGGAGACGGAGCCTTCGGTGGACAGCACTTCACGCACCTGCGGGGCCTTGTCCGCCGGCAGGAAGTCCTTGAACACGTTGATGAAGTCCTCGTCGGTCAAATCCCACAGCTCCTGGCCGCGGTCTTCGGCAATCTTGACGCATGCGCCGGAAAGCTCATGCGCGTGACGGAACGGCACACCGTTCTTGACGAGCCATTCGGCGATGTCGGTGGCGAGGGCGAAACCGGTCGGGGCTTCGGCTTCGAGGCGTTCCTTGTCGAAGACCATGGTGGCGACCATGCCGGTGAATGCCGGCAGCAGCACTTCAAGCGTGTCCACTTGGTCGAATACGGCTTCCTTGTCTTCCTGCAGGTCGCGCGCGTAGGCTGTCGGCAGGCCTTTCAAGGTGGCGAGCAGGCCAGTCAGGTCGCCGATGAGTCGTCCGGACTTGCCGCGAGTGAGTTCGGCGATGTCCGGATTCTTCTTCTGCGGCATGATGGACGAGCCGGTGGAGTAGGCGTCATCAAGACGCACGAACGCGAATTCCTGGGTGTTCCAGATGATGATCTCTTCGGACAGGCGGCTCAGATCGACACCGGTCATGGCGGCGATGAAGGCGAATTCGGCGACCAGATCACGGCTGGCGGTGCCGTCGATGGAGTTGGCGGTCACCTTGGAGAAGCCCAGCTCACGGGCCACAGCCACCGGTTCGAGGCCAAGGGTGTTGCCGGCGAGGGCACCGGAGCCGTACGGGCTGGCGTCGATGCGCTTATCCCAATCGGCGAGACGTTCCACGTCACGCAGCAGCGGCCACACGTGGGCCATGAGCTGGTGGGCAAGCAGAACTGGCTGGGCGTGCTGCATATGCGTACGTCCCGGCATGACGGTGCGACCGGCTTTTTCGGACTGCTCAATCAGTGTTGCGGCGAGACCGAGCAGCATTTTGGCGATGATGCGGCTGTGGCGGCGCAGCCACATGCGGATGAGCGCGGCGATCTGATCGTTGCGGGAACGGCCGGCGCGGAGCTTGCCGCCGAGTTCGTCACCTGCGATTTGAAGCAGGCCGCGTTCGAGTGCAGTGGCCTCGTCCTCGTCATCCTCGATCGGAGCGAATGCTCCGGAATCCACGCGGCGCTGCAGCTCGTCAAGGGCGTCTTCCATGCGCTGCAGCTCATCGGCGGTCAGCAGTCCGGCGCGGCCCAGTGCACGGGCATGGGCGCGCGAACCGGCGATATCGTCATCGGCGAGTCGCCAGTCGAATTGGGTGGACTTGCTCAGCCGTGCGAGTTCCGGCGACGGACCAGACTTGAAACGGCCGCCCCACAGGGCAAGATGCTCACCATTAGTAGTGCTCTCGGTCATTGTTTTTCCAAATCTCCTTGCAGATATGACTGAGGGAGAGCTTACCAGTCAGGATGGTCCCGACGGTACGCTCTCCCCCATTATCAAGACGATTCACAACGTGAATCCGGATGATGCTTACTCGACGCTGTTCTCCGGGACCTCGATGCCGTTGCCGAACTTGACGTCGCGGGCTGCGGCCACGCGGCTCGGCAGACCATAGATGTCGATGAAGCCGTTGGAGGACTTCTGGTCGAAGCTGTCGCCGGAATCGTAGGTGGCCAGGTTGTAGTCGTACAGCGAGCTGTCGGAGCGACGGCCGGTCACGACGGCGCGGCCACCGTGCAGAACCATGCGAATCTCGCCGGAGACGTACTTCTGGGTGTCTTCGATGAAGGCGTTCAGGGACTGGGTTGCCGGGGAGAACCACTGCGCGTCGTAGACCAGTTCGGCCCAGCGCTTGTCGATGTCGCGCTTGATGCGGTGCTGCTCGCGTTCGAGGCAGCAGTTCTCGAGTTCCTGGTGGGCGGTGATCAGCGCCACTGCGCCCGGAGCCTCGTACAGCTCGCGGGACTTGATGCCTACCAGACGATCCTCAATCAAATCGATACGGCCGATGCCCTGCGCGCCTGCACGACGGTTCATCTCTTCGATGGCCTGCAGCGGAGTGACGTCATGACCGTCGATCTTGACCGGGACGCCCTGCTTGAATTCGATGACGACCTCATCCTCGACCGGTGGGAACGCCGGATCGTCGGTGTAGGAGTAGCAGTCCTTGGTCGGACCGTTCCACGGATCCTCGAGGAAACCGGTCTCGATGGCGCGGCCCCACACGTTCTGGTCGATGGAGAACGGGCTCTTCTCGGTCTGCACGATCGGCAGCTTGTGTTCCTTGGCGAAGGCGATCTCGACGTCGCGGGTCAGAGACAGGTCGCGAATCGGGCTGATGGCCTTCAGCGTCGGGTCGATGGAGGCGATGGAGACCTCGAAACGAACCTGATCGTTGCCCTTGCCGGTGCAGCCGTGGGAAATGGTGTCAGCGCCGAACTGGTGGGCGGCACGGACGAGATGCTTGGAAATCAGCGGACGGGAGATGGCGGAGACCAGCGGGTACACGCCTTCGTACATGGCGTTGGCCTTCAGGGCCTTCATGCAGTATTCGTTGGCGAATTCATCACGGGCATCGACCACGTAGGCTTCGACCGCACCGCATGCCAGCGCGCGCTGCTTGATGGTTTCGAGGCTTTCGCCGCCCTGGCCGACGTCGAGGGACACGGCCACAACATCCTTGCCGGTGCGTTCCTTCAGATACGAAATGGCGACGGAGGTGTCAAGACCACCGGAGTACGCCAGGACGAGACGATTCTGATCGCTCATGGTTTCCCTTTCTAACATCCAACGTTATTCATCAGTATATGCACAGCTCTGTATATTTATGCATATTTGGTGCGTCGTGTCCACTATATGGCTATTCACGCTTTGGAAGCGACATCAAGCAGCCATTGCGCACGCCGTTTGGCGACATCATCCTCGGAGCAGATAACCATGACCGTGTCATCTCCGGCGATGGTGCCAAGCACGCCTTCGATGGGCTGCTTATCGATGACGCTGGCCACATATTGCGCGGCGCCGGATGGCGTGTGCACGACCACGAGATTACGTGCCGCGGCCACGGATGTGACCAGTCCGGACAGTACCCGGCTAATCTGCTGCTCGGTTTTGGCGTCCGGGTTAGAAGCCGGATGTTCATCAATGTTCTGTTTGCCGACGGCGTAGGCCACGGTTCCGTCGGCAAGACGGGTCTTCGTGGCGTGAATCTCATCGAGATCACGGCTCAGCGTGGCCTGCGTCACCTCGATGCCCTGGTCGGCGAGAATCTGCGACAGTTGCGATTGCGAGGTGACGATGCGCGTCAGCAGCGCCTGCTCAATGGCGCTCAGTCGAGCGGTTCGTGTGGCAGGACGCTGCAACGCGGGAGTGTGGTCAGTCATCAGACCAGCAGGCTTTCATCGCCACGGGCCTTGCCGGCCAACCAGGTCAGCAACGCCTTCTGGGCGTGCAGACGGTTGCCTGCCTCATCCCAAACCACGGACTGAGGACCATCGATAACCTCGGCGGTGACCTCCTTGCCGCGATATGCAGGCAGGCAGTGCTGGAAGATGGCGTCGTCCTTGGCCTTGGCCATGAGTTCGGCGTTCACCTGGTAATCCCAGAACGGCTTGGAACGGACAGCGTATTCCGCTTCCTCGCCCATGGAGACCCACGTGTCGGTGAAGACGCAATCGGCTCCGGCAACAGCCTCATTCGGATCAGTAGTGACGAGGATGGAGCCGCCGGTCTCAGAGGCAATCGCTTCGGCATCGGCAACGATCTGCGGATCCGGCAGGTATCCGTACGGTCCTGCCACACGCACGTTCATGCCCGCCACAGCGCCGCCGAGCAGGTAGGAGTTGGACATGTTGTTGGCCGCGTCGCCAAGATAGGCGATGGTCTGGTTCTTGAGGTTGTCTACACCGCCGCGATGTTCCGAGATGGTCTGGAAGTCAGCAAGAATCTGGCACGGATGGAATTCGTCGGTCAGTGCGTTCACCACCGGATGGGTGGAGTACTTGGCCATTTCCTCAACACGGTCCTGACCAAAGGTGCGCCACACCACGCCGTAGGCCATACGGTCAAGCACGCGAGCCGTGTCGGCCACCGGTTCGCCACGGCCCAGCTGGGAGCCGGACTTGTCAATGACCAGCGGATAGCCACCGAGTTCGGCCACGCCAATGGAGAAGCTGGAGCGGGTACGGGTACTGGGCTTGTCGAAAATCACGGCGATGCCCTGCGGGCCAGCGAACGGCTGGTGATAGAAACGGTTCTTGTGGAACTTGATGGCCAGTTCCAGCACCTGCTTCTGTTCTTCGTGGTTCAGATCGTCATCGCGCAGCATATGGCGCAGTTCAGGGGTTGCCATTGGTATAGAGGCTCCTTTCAAATTCTTCGGGTTCGTCCGAGATCAGTCGTTAGGCAGGTCGGACGGAATCTTGGCGAGGATGGACACCGCTTGATCGACGTCCTGAGCAGTGATGACCAGCGGCGGGGCGAGACGCAACGCATTCGGAGCCACCGCATTGACGATGAGACCGTGTTCCAAAGCCCAGTTCATGGCCGCATGCGAGCAGGGGTGGGCAAGTTCGATGGCGTCGAGCAGGCCACGGCCACGCACGGAGACGAACAGCGGATTACCGCAGGAGGCGATACCGTCGCGCAGCTGCTTGCCGCGTTCTTCGGCGTTGTCCACGAGGTTGTCCTCTTCGATGACTCCCAGCGTTGCCAATGCCGCCGAAGCGCCCAATGGATTGCCTGCGAAAGTGGAGCCGTGGGAACCCGGGGTGAACAGCGCGGACAGTTCGGCGCCGAAGGAAATCATGCCGCCCATCGGGAAACCACCGCCAACGCCCTTGGCGAAAGTGACGATGTCCGGGGTCACACCGCCGGAAAGATCCTCACGCTGGAAGGCGAACCATGCTCCGGTGCGTCCGATGCCGGTCTGCACTTCGTCGATGATGAGGAGCGCCTTATGTTCGTCGCATAGTTTGCGGGCGGCCTTCACATAGTCCGCTCCGAGCGGCATCACACCGGCCTCGCCCTGGATAAGCTCCATGATGACGGCCGCGACCGGCCCTTTGCCGTACTTGCCTTGGCCGGTTTCGGCGAAAGCGTCGTGCAAGGCTTCGACGTTGCCGGCTTCGACGAATTCGATGTTCGGTACCAGCGGCTCGAATTTCTCACGGATGGCGGGCTTCCACGTTGCGGACAGCGCGCCCATGGTGCGGCCGTGGAAGCCGTGGGTCATGGAGATGATGCGTGCCGGTTTGCCGCCGATCTCAGGCAACGCGCCCGGCAGGGTGCGCCCGTAGAGCTTGGCGAGCTTCAGCGCCGCCTCGTTACCTTCCGCGCCGGAATTGCCGAAGTAGACGCGGGAACCTTCCGGAGCGCCCGCGAGCTTGACGAGTTTGGCGGCGAGCTTGATCTGCGGTTCGGTGGCGAAGTAGTTGCTCACATGCGCGGCCTTGGCGGCCTGTTCGCTGACGGCCTTCACCCACTTCGGATGGGCGTATCCGAGCGCGTTGACGGCGATGCCTGCAAGGAAATCGAGATATTCATTGCCGTCGACATCCCAGATGTGGGCGCCCTCACCGTGGTCCATCACGCGCAGGGGCGTGCCAAACACGTTCATATGCACCTGGGAGTACTCTCCCAGCCACTTGGCATCTTCAGTGCCGAGTGTTTCCAGTTGTTCAGTTGCCATAGGAACTCCTCATTTCAATACCGTCCTCGGGCACGACCATGGTGCCGATGCCGTCGGTGGTGAAGATCTCGTTCAGGATGGAATGCGGTTTGCGACCGTCGATGATATGGGCCCGCGGAACGCCTCCGTCGATGGCGCGCACGCAGGCTTCCATCTTCGGACGCATGCCGCTTTCCAGGTCGGGGAGCATATCGCGCAGATTCTCCACGCCGATGCGGCCAATCAGGGAGTCACGGTCCGGCCAATCGGCATACAGACCGTCGACGTCGGTCAACACGACCAGCTTGCTGGCTCCAAGGGCCGCGGCAAGGGCGGCCGCGGCGGAGTCGGCGTTCACGTTGAGCACTTCAGTGGCATCGTCTTCATTCGGAGCCACGGAGGAAACCACCGGAATACGTCCGGCGTTGATTAGATCCTCCACGGCGGACGCGTCGACGCTCACCACGTCGCCGACCAAGCCGATATCGGTGGGCTTGCCGTCAATGACCGGTTTGCGCTGCATGGCCGAGAACAGGGCGCCGTCCTCGCCGGACAGGCCGACCGCGAATGGACCGTGCGCGTTGATCAGGCCAACGAGTTCACGGGACACCTTGCCGGTCAGCACCATGCGGACCACATCCATGGCTTCCGGAGTGGTGACACGCAATCCGCCCTTGAATTCGGACTTGATACCCAGGGCCTTAAGCATTTGGGATATCTGCGGACCGCCACCGTGCACCACGACCGGGTGCAGTCCCACCTGGCGCAGGAACACCATGTCTTCGGCGAAGCAGGCTTTCAGATGATCGTCGATCATCGCGTTGCCGCCATATTTGATGACGATGCGTTGTCCGGCGAATTCCTCCAGCCACGGCAGCGCTTCGATAAGCACTTCCGCCTTCTGGTCGGCGCGCAGGTCGGTGTGCACGTCGAAGTGGAATCCAGGTCCTTTGAGTTCTTTGGCCATTCCTATTCGATCAGCTTTCGTAGTCAGCGTTGATGTGTACGTATTCGTGGGTCAGATCGTCGGTCCAGACGGTCGCTTCCGCTTCTCCGGCGTTCAGGTCGATGTCGATGTGCACCTCGCGTGGGGTCATGTCCACTTCGGAGCGGTCGCGTCCGGCTCCGCCGTTTTCGCAGATGCGTACGCCGTTGACGTCCACCGTGACCTTTTCGGAATCGTATGGTGCGACGTCGGGCGGCACGGTGCCGAGGGAGCTGACGATGCGGCCCCAGTTCGGATCGTTGCCGGAGATGGCGCATTTGAGCAGATTGGACGCTGCGACCGCGCGGCCGCATGCCAGAGCGGCTTCTTCGGTGGTCGCGCCGGTAACTTTGACACGGATGTCATGGCTTGCGCCTTCGCCGTCGCCGATGATCTGGCGGGCGAGCGAGGCGGTGGCCTTGGCCACAAGCTCGTTGAACTCGTCCGGGTCCGGTTCGATGCCGGACGCGCCGGAAGCCAGCAGCAGCACGGTGTCGTTGGTGGACATGCAGCCGTCCACGTCGATGCGGTTGAACGACATTTCGACTCCGGCGTTCAAGGCGGCTTGAAGCTGTCCGGCGGTCACGACGGCATCGGTGGTGATGACGCACAGCATGGTGGCCAGCTGCGGGGCGATCATGCCGGAACCCTTGACCATGCCACCGATACGGAAGCCGTTGGAACCTTCCAGCTCGACGGTTTTCGGCTTGGTGTCGGTGGTCATGATGGCGTGCGACGCATCGGCTCCGGCTTCGGCGGTATCGGCAAGGGTTTCAAATGCCTTGTCCGCGCCGGACAGCACGTTGTCGAGCGGCAGCAATTCGCCGATGAGACCAGTGGAACATACGGCCACGTCTTCGGCTTTGGCGCCGATGAGGCCGGCGACCTTTTCAGCGGTGGCCTTGGACTGCTCGTATCCTGGCTTGCCGGTGCATGCGTTGGCGCCGCCGGAGTTCAGAATCACGGCCTTCACATGGCCGTCGGATACGATGTTCCTCGACCACTGCACAGGGGCCGCGCAGAAACGGTTCGAGGTGAACACGCCGGCAGCGGCGTCAAGCGGTCCATTGTTGACCACGAGAGCCAGATCCTTCTTGCCTTCGACCGCGGAAATGCCAGCTGCCACGCCAGCTGCGGAAAAACCTTGTGCGAACGTTACGCTCACGGTGCCACTCCAATCTTCGTCAATCCTGCATCCTCAGGAAGTCCCAATGCCACATTCAGCGACTGCACGGCCTGCCCGGCGGTGCCTCGGTTGAGGTTGTCGATGGCCGCGAATGCCAGCAGGCGGCCGGCATGATGGTCGACGACCACTTGAATGTGGGCCGCGTTAGAACCGATGATGTTGGCGGTGGCCGGCATTACGCCTTCAGGCAGCACGACCATGAAATCCTGGCCTTCGTATGCGTCCAGCCAGACCTGGCGGATCTCGGCATCCGTCATGCCAAGCGCCTTATCGGTGAGTTTGGCGGAAACGGTGGCGAGAATGCCGCGCGCCATCGGCGCGAGAATCGGCGTGAAGGCGAGGGTGTAATCGTCTGCCTCCGCAGCACTCTTGCCGGCCGCGTGCGCGAAGTTCTGCAGGATCTCCGGAATGTGGCGGTGCGTACCGCCTACCGAATACGGCAGTGCGGAACCAAACGCCTCAGCCGCAAGCAGATTGGTGCGCTTGAGGTTCTTGCCGGCGCCGGAATAACCGACCACCAAATCAGCCACGATGTCTTTCGATTCGACAAGACCCTGCGCAATGCCCGGTTGCAAAGCCAGCGTGGTCGCAGTGACGTTGCAGCCCGGTCCCGCAATGCGCTTGGTGCCGGGAAGCGCTTCACGCTGACGGCTGTAGGAGCCGTCAGCCGCGACGCCGGTGATGAGTTCCGGCATGCCGTAGGTCCAATGCTGGTAGAAGTCACCGCCGTAGAACGCGTCCCACGCGCTCTTTTCCTCAAGACGGTGGTCTGCGCCCAAATCCACCACCACGGCATTCGGGTCAAGCTGGGAGGCCAATGCTCCGGAAGCGCCATGAGGCAATGCCAGGATGATCACGTCATGGCCGTTGAGCACTTCCGGCGTGGTGTCCTCGACCACGAGGTCCGCCAACTGCGGAATGTGCGGCATATGCTTGCCAAGCTTGTCCCCCACCGAAGAATGTCCGGCGACGCAGGTCACTTCGAAATTCGGGTGTGCCGCGAGTATGCGCAGCGCCTCACCACCCGCGTATCCAGTCGCGCCGGCCACGGCTACCGTGTATTTGGCCATGTCACGTCTCTTTTCCTTGACTCGTTGAAACACATTCAGCATACACTTTATGCACTACATTGCATAATTATGCAGTTCAATCGTGTCGGATAGTGGTCACCGCCCATAACGGGACCGTTCAGACGAACATAAAAAGATTGGTTTCAGGCGGAAATCGAGCTGGAATCACCACTTTGTCCACTGCCACCGAACATGTACTGCATCATCTGGTTATACAAATCGGCTGTGGAAATGCCGTGAACCGTCATCCAAATCACCGCAATGGTGTACAGCACGTTGATAATCAGCGCTGCCACGCCAAGCGCGTAGCCTTTCATATGCAGTTTTTTGGTACGCCACATGGCGATGGCGCCCATCACCGCAGGGATGACCGGTACCGGCAGGAATAGTGCGAACACGAACGAGATGATCGCATAGCTATCCCAATGGCCGTACAGGGGGTTCTGGCTGGGATCATTCGGGTTGATGGGATATATGCCGGGCTGTTGGTATGGATTCGGCCCATACTGGCTTGGCCCGTATTGATTTGGTCCATACTGATAGCCATTGGGCTGGCCTGATTGCTGCCGTCCCGATGCATCATATGGATTCGCCGGATACCCGTTCTGCATATACGGATTCGTCTGCGGCCGCTGCGCCGTTTGTTGTGCATCGTCCGCCGGCTTGGGCTGGTCGGGAGCCCCATACATGTATGGATTGTAGTTCGCCGGATACTGGTTGGACATCGCGCCATATTCAGGCTGGTTGTACTGTCCGAATTCCGGCTGTGCCGACTGGTCCGACGGCGAAGACGACGAAACCGGAGCAGCCCCGGCCGCCTCCTGCCCTTCGTCGGGGTTGATCGGCTGGTTCTGCTCCGGTTCGTTCATGTCGTCCTCTTTATCTTTTTGGTTACTTCGATGGACTTGACGTGTCAGGCACGCAGTTGCGCGCCCAGCTTCGCGGCCGCATCCACGATGCGCTTGCGAATGGCTTCGCTGTCCTCGGAGGTCAGCGTCTTGTCCTCAGCGCGGAACGTGACGGCGTATGCGAGGGACTTCAATCCCTCACCCAGCTGGTCGCCGGTGTACACGTCGAACAGGTCGATGCTCTCCAAGCTGTTGCCGGCGGCTTCGACGATGGTCTTCTCAAGTTCGGCGGCGGTGACGTCCGTCGACACGGTGAAGGCCAGATCCTGCTTGACCGGCGGGAAGGTGGAAATCGGCTTGGCCTGCACCGGCTTGCCGCTCAAGGTGGCGAACAGCGCGGTCAGGTTCAGTTCGAACGCGGCGGAATGGGCCGGGAAGCCCAACGCCTCGTTGACATGCGGGTGAAGCTCGCCGACCATGCCGACGAACGTGTCACCTGCCATCACACGTGCCGCACGGCCCGGATGCCACTGCGCGGGTACGTCCTCAGCCTTCGGCTGGTCCAACGTGAGCTTTGCGCCGATGCGGTCGGAAATACGCTGCACGGCTTCAACTGCGTCGGACCAGTCCACGGCACGGCGATCGCCCATCCAGCCGGAGTCGACGGCGTTGCCGGTCAGAATGCCGGCGACGTGCATCGGCTGGTCCGGCAGGCCTGCGTCAAGCGCGGCCAACTGCTCGTCGGTTGGCTTGACGGCACCCGGCAATGCCGGAATGGCCGGAGCGTTCGGATCCCACAGGTAGACGTGTCCGATTTCGTACAGCGACACGTTTTCCACGCCACGGCGCAGGTTACGCTGCACGGTCTGCGCGAGGGTCGGGATGATGTCGCGACGCAGGAACGGGCGATCGCCGGCCAGTGGGTTGGCAATTTCGACGCTGACCTTCTTGGTGGCGTCGGCGTCAAGTGCGAAGTTCTTGTAGTCTTCGTCGCCCACGAACGGATAGCTCAGGGTCTCCACCATGCCGTATTCGGCGAGTTCGTCGGCCACCTGGCGCTTGCGCAGCTGCTCGGCGGTCAGTCCGACCTTGGCTTCGACCGGTGCCGGCGGCACGGTGACCGGAATCTCATCGTAGCCGACCAGACGGGCCACTTCCTCCACCAGATCGCACGGTTCGTTGAGGTCCGGACGCCAGCTCGGCGGAGTCACGGAGAACTCACCGTTGCCACCGCCGGCCACAGTGCAGCCGATATCGGTGAGAATGTCGCTGATGGTGTTCACGTCAGTGTCCAGTCCCGCCACGCGGGCCACTTCGGACGCCTTGAACAGAATCGGACGACGATTGCAGACAGTGTTGTAATCAGTCGGGTGCTCGCTCGGCTCGCCGTTGCCATACTTGACCAGAAGCTCGGCGGCCATCTGGGCGGCAGCCGGCTGCAGCTGATCATCCACGCCACGCTCGAAACGACGGGACGCTTCGGACGGAATCTTGTGACGACGTGCAGAACGCGCGATCGACACCTGGTCGAAATGAGCGGATTCCAGCAGGATGTTCTTAGTTTCAGCAGTGACCTCGCCATACAGGCCGCCCATCACGCCGGCGATGCCAAGCACACGAGAGCCACGCTCGCCGTTCGGCGAGTCGGTGATCAGCAGGTCTTCGACGCTCAGGTCATGATCCTTGCCGTCCAATGTGGTGAGCTTCTCACCTTCGTTGGCGCGGCGCACGACGATCGGTCCTTCAATCTTGTCCAGATCGTAGGCATGCATCGGCTGGCCAAGATCAAGCATCACGTAATTGGTGACGTCCACCGCCAAAGAGATGGAGCGCATGCCTGCGCGGATTAGGCGGCGGCGCATCCAGTTCGGCGTGTGGCTTGCCGGGTCGAAACCACGCACGGCGCGCGCGTAGTAACGATCGCAGCCGACCACACCGTGAATCGGATTCTTGTCGTCGACGATCACTTCGATGTCGCTCTTGACACCTTCCGGCAGACCCTGAGTGACGGGCGCCTTCTTGCCGAGGGCGGTTGCCGGATCAGTGTAGACGGCGCCAGTGGAATGGTGGTATTCGCGGGCCACGCCACGGTAGGAGAACGCGTAGCCGCGATCCGGAGTGATGTTGATTTCCAGCAGCGGCTGGTCCAGGTGCAGCAGATGCATGGCGTCATCGCCCGGCTGGAGCTTTTCGTATTCCTCCGGGGTGAAGCCGTACTTGCGTAGCAGGATGATGCCGTCGTGGTTATCACCCAGACCAAGCTCGCGCTCGGAGGCGCACATGCCGTTGGAGATGTGGCCGTAGGTCTTGCGCGGTTCGATCTTGAAATCGCCTGGCAGCACGGCGCCCGGCAGGGTCACGACAACCTTCTCGCCGGCTGCCATGTTCGGAGCTCCGCAGATGATGCCGCGTGGCACCTTGTTGCCGTTTTCATCGGTCTCGTTGTATTCGTCGCCGACGTCCACATGACACCAGTTGATGATCTTGCCGTTCTTCTGCGGTTCCGGAGTGGCGTCGACCACATAGCCGACGACAATCGGGCCGGTGACCTGGGAGGTGTGGATCTCTTCCTCTTCGAGGCCGACCTTCACCAGATCCTTGGCAAGCTGTTCATACGTAAGGCCTTCCGGAACCTCGACATGGTCCTTGAGCCAATCAATGTCAACCATTGGCATGGGTCAATCACTCCCCCATCACAAACTGTTCGCTGAATCGCACGTCGCCTTCCACCAGGTCGTGCATGTCGTTGATGTCGTGGCGCAGCAGCAGGGTACGTTCCACGCCGACGCCGAAGGCGAAGCCGGTGTAGACCTCAGGATCGAGGCCCGCAGACTTCAGCACGTTCGGGTTGACCATGCCGCAGCCGCCCCATTCAAGCCAACCGGCGCCGCCCTTCTTGTCGGGGAACCACAGGTCGAGCTCGGCGCTCGGCTCGGTGAACGGGAAGTAGCTCGGACGCAGACGGGTTTTGGCTTCCGGGCCGAACATGGCCACGGCAAGCTTGTCGAGCACGCCCTTCAAATCGGCCATGGTCAGATGCTTGTCCACGGCGAGGGCCTCCACCTGATGGAACACCGGGGTGTGGGTGGCGTCAAGTTCGTCGGTACGGAACACACGGCCCGGGCAGGCGATGTACAGCGGCACGCCACGGGTGATGAGTCCACGGACCTGATCGGACGAAGTCTGGGTGCGCAGCACCATGTTGGAGCCGACGAAGCCCGCGGCGTCCTTGGCCTGATTGCCCTTGACGTAGAAGGTGTCCTGCATCTGGCGTGCCGGATGGTCCGGACCGAAGTTCAGCGCGTCGAAGTCATACCATTCGGTTTCCACTTCCGGACCGTCGGAGATCTGCCAGCCCATGGAGATGAAGAAGTCCTCGACATCCTCCATCAGCTTCGGCAGCGGATGGCGGGCGCCAAGCGGCTTGCGGTTGACCGGCAGGGTCATATCCACGGTTTCGGCGGCAAGCTCGCGGGCCTCTTCTTCGGCCTTGACTTGCTTTTCCTTGGTGCCGAACGCACGACCGAAGTCGGCGCGAAGCTTGCCCATGAGCTTGCCGGCGTCTTTCTTCTGGTCCTTCGGCAACGCGCCGATGGCCTTGCTGGCCTGCGTCATCGCGGATTCCGCTCCGGCGTACTGCGTCTTGATGGCTTTCAATTCCTCCATTGTGGAGGCGTTTTCGATTTTCGCGATGCCCTCGGCAACCGCATCGGTTACCGCTTGGGCGTCGAATACCGCACCCTCTGCCACGAGATACCTTTCTTATCAACCGTTTGTTTTACGCATAAAACGCGCAATTCCAACGTTTTTACGACTTCACATTCTTTCAACATGACTCGACATAGCCAAGCTCAGCAGCATCACCGCCGCGCTGGTGCCGAGATTGAGCGATTCCGCCTTGCCGTAGATGGGAATCGACACGATTCTGTCGACGCGTTCCAACACATCCTGGGTCAGCCCGCGCGCCTCGTTGCCGAACAGCACCGTCTTGGCTTGCGCAAGTGATTGCGGTACGGCAAGCACGTCCGTAAGCGGTTCCGGCGGCCGTGCATCGGTACCATACACGTCGGCGGCGTACACGGCGAGTCCACGTTCCGCACACCAATCGAAATACTCGTCCGTGCCCATGGAGACGACCGGCAGATGGAACAGCGAGCCGGCAGTGGAACGAATCACCTTCGGGTTGAAGATGTCCACGCAGTCGTCCACCAGCACCACGCCCGCGCAACCGGCCGCATCCGCGGAACGAATCACGGTGCCGGCGTTGCCCGGATCGCGCACCTGCCAGAACGCGGCGACCATCGTGCGTTCGTCGAAATCGCCATCAATGACGGCGGAATCGAGGAAAGCGCGCATGTCGGCGACGGCGAGCACTCCCTGCGCGTCGGAGCTCATGTGCTGCATGACGGCATGCGTCACCTTATGCACGTAAGCACCGGCCTGCATGGCCTTGCCGGCCATCTGCGCCACGGTAGGCGTGATGAAAGCCGCGTCCGGTTCGGCGGAGACGACCTCCACATACAGATCCTCGACGATGTCGGGATGCCAGGAGAGCAGTTCACGTACCGACTGCGGTCCTTCCACCATGAACCTGCCGGACCGCTTGCGGCCTTTCCTGTCGGCAAGTTCGGAGACCCTGCGGACGCGTTCGGCCCTTGGGTTTGCAATGACTTCGGATTTCATAGGCATACGCGTTAGCCTAACACCTTCGAAGCGGTTGGCGACGCGGCCATGTCATGTTTCGAGGCGTCCAGAAAACATCCAACCACATCCCAGCGCGAACAAAGCGTCTTTCTGTTGTATGCCAGATACAACTTTTACCATCAGCATAAACGCCGATCGCGAGCGGCGCGGAACCATCAGTCGCTCATATCTATCGAAACACATAAGGAAACAGCCATGTTCGTCGTCAAAAACGCATGGAAAAGCGTCACCCGCAACAAGGGACGCAATATGCTCATCATCGTCATCGTGACCATCATCGCCGCTGCCGCCACAATCGGCCTATCCATCCGGCAGGCGGCCGCCACCGCAAGAAGCAGCGGATTAGATAACACCACCGTCACCGCGCAGATCAGCCTTGATCGCGGCAAACTCATTTCCGAATCGCGCGAGCAGTCCAAGTCGGATTCCGATTCGTCCGATGCTTCCGCCAAACCTGACTTCGACGCCATGCGTTCCGCTTTGGCCGACAAGCAGTTTTCGCTTGCCGACTATCAGAAGTACGCGAAGGCTTCATCCGCGGTGAAATCCACTATTATATGGAGACCACGGGGTTGGCGGCGACCGACGATTTCCAGCCGGTCACCGATTCGTCCGGTTCGGATTCCTCCAGCTCGTCCGGCTCGTCCAATATGAAGGATTCGTCTGATACCGCCGGTACGGATAACGGCACCCGTCAGGATGAACAGTCCGGTGGCCCCGACGGACAAATGGGCGACGTCGCGGGCAGCAAAGACGGCGCGGGCATGGTCAGCGGCGATTTCTCCCTAATCGGCTTCTCCAGCGACGAGGCCGTCGCCAACGCCTCCAATGGCAGCTTCACGATGGTGAAGGGCAAGGTGTTCGGCTATGACGCGAGCAGTGATGGCGATGCCATCATCTCCAAATCGCTCGCCGACCGTTCCTGACAATCCAATCGCACGTTTTTCCTGGAAAGGACCTCCCATGACAACGAATTCCGCGAATACCGCCAATGCGGCAATCGCAAAAGAAGCCGTCGAGACCAACGGCGCACAATCGCAGCAGACCGACCCGCCTACGCTGCAGCTGGATAACGTCAGTTATGCCTACACCAAAGGCGGCAAACGCGTGCTGAAAAACATCAGCCACGATTTCCAAGCCGGCAAAGTGCATGCCATCACCGGACCGTCCGGAGCAGGCAAAACCACGCTGCTATCACTGATCTCGGGACTGGCGAATCCCACGGAAGGGATGGTGCTGGTCGACGGCACCGACCTGTCGGAACGAGACCGATACCGTTTTCGCAGCCATGACATCGGCGTGATCTTCCAAAGCTTCAACCTGCTGTCGAACCTTACGGTGGCGAAGAACATCATCCTGTCGATGGACGCGTCCGGCAAATCGTTCGACAAGCCGAAGAAAGCAATCGTCGAAGAATTGCTCAAACAGGCGCATCTGCCGAAGGAATACGCGAACGAGCGGATTCTGCACCTGTCCGGCGGCGAACAGCAGCGTGTGGCGATCGCCCGCGCGTTAAGCTATGGTCCTTCCATCATCGTCGCTGACGAGCCGACCGGCAATCTCGACCTGGCCACCCAGGACGACATCATGGGTATTTTCCGAACGTTGGCGCACGATGGGCATCGTTGCGTCATCATCGTCACGCACAGTCCGGAAGTGGCGAAGACGTCCGACGAGGTGTTCGAGCTGGCTCCCACCAGGCGTCGCAGATAAGCGTCGGCAGCTTCTCGAAAAGAAATACGGCATGCGTCCCCATGCAACGGACACGCATGCCGTATTTTTTCCTGTTTCGGTTGGACGGTGGCGTTATGATTGGGCGCATCGAAGTACAGGGGGTGCCGAATACGGCTGAGACGGGCGACCGCCCGGACCCTTGACCTGATCAAGGTAATGCTTGCGTAGGAACAGTACCGGCAAAACGCGTCGCGTCCCGTAGAGACGATCTCCGTTGTATTTCGGCTTGTGCACATACCCAATGGAAGTCGAGAAGGGACACCATGGCCAACGAAAAGCCATCGACGCAGACGCAGCCGCACGGCGATGCCGCAACCAGAAAGAAAACCGAAACGAGCGTGGCGGAAGCCGGTTCGTCAGCCGAAAAGAAGGTCACGCCGAAGAACGCCCTGCTGGGATTGCAGCATGTGCTCGTATCAAACGTGTGGCTTGATCCGGTGTTCGTGGCGGGCGCCATCGGTCTGCCGTTGGCATTGTCGTCGAACATGGTGAACGCCATTTTCATCGTCTCCGGCCTGGTCACGCTTATCCAGGCCACGAAACTGGTGCGCCTGCCCATCGTTCAGGGTCCTTCCGCGGCGTTCGACGCGCTGATGATCGCCGCCGGCACCGCCGGATCACTTGCCGCGGCCGGCACGTCCATCTTCATCAGCTCGCTGATTTTCCTGGTGCTGTGCCTGACGCGTGTGATCGAGAAGCTGCGGTTCCTGTTCGCCCCGATCGTATCGGGCGTGATCATCTTCCTCGTCGGCGTCTCCCTGTCGGGATTCACATTGAGCGAGTTCCTTGGCGGCGCGCCGGGAGACAAGGGCTTCGCCGATCCGAAGACGCTGGCCGTCTCCATCATCACCTGCGTGCTGGTGGTGGTGCTTTCCCAGTTCGGCAAGGGCATGGTGAAGGCGCTGTCGTATCTGATCGCACTGGTCGTGGGCACCGCGCTGTCTCTGGCGTTCGGCATGGCCGACTTCTCCGCGGTGGCCTCCAAGCCGTGGCTCGGCCTGCCCAAGTTCATGCCGTATGGCGGTTTCGATTTCAACGCGGCGATTTTCGTACCGTTCTTCATCGCCTATCTGGTGGCCATCATGGAAGCCCTCGGCGTGTATCAGGCGGCCACGGAGATCCAAGGCACGAAGCTCCAGGACCGCCAGGTGCGTTACGGTCTTGCCGGAGAGGCCGCCGGTTCGGCGATCTCCTCGCTGATCGGTGGTTTCACCACCACCGCGTATCCGCAGAACGTGGCGCTGCTCAAAGTCACCGACGAAGGCAAGACCCGCACCCGCGTGCCGGTGATCATTGCCGGCGTGGTGTTCGTGGTGCTTGGTTTCATTCCGAAGGCGGGCGCAGTGCTGTCGCTCATCCCATCCCCCGTGATCGGCGGCATCTTCCTGCCGGCCGCCGCAAGCCTCATCAGCACCGGCTTCAACACGCTGCGCAAGGTGGAAAGCGACGACCGCACCCAAGTGGTGATCGGCCTTTCCCTGCTGCTTGGCATCGCCCTGCCGAACGCGTTGAGCGGTCTTGAAGGAGGAGCGCACGTGTTCTTCTCGAATTCGATTCTGGTCGGCGCGTTCAGCGTCGTGATTCTCAAGGCCCTCATCATCGACCTGCCGAACTTTATCGCACGACACGCAGACGAGCGGACGAAACAAGCGGAATAATCGAAAGCATCCGAATAATCCGACAACCATACGACGGAAAGGACATGGCATGAGCATGGGGCAATCGCAGGAATCCACGAACATCGACGAGACGAAGGAAACCATCAAACGGGAGGTGCTCGACTTCATCGCACAATACGGCTGCGGCAAGGCGCCCGATGAGGCGTTTGACACGCTGGCGAAGCATATCTTCGCCTTTCAATTCGAGCGCAACCTCCCATACCGCGCCTACTGCATGTCCAAACGCGTGACGCCGCAGACGCTCGCCAACTGGATGCAGATTCCCCCCATGCCGGTGGACGGCTTCAAAATGCTGACGCTCACCTCCGTGCCCGAACAGGATTGCGAAGCGGTGTTCACCACCAGCGGTACCACGCATCCCGGTCAACGCGGGCGCAACTTCCACCCCGACCTGCAGGTGTGGGACGAGTCGATGATCGTGCCGTTCAGGCATTTCATCATGCCCGACCGCGAGCGCATCCGCATCGCGGTCCTCTCCCCCGCATGGGACATGAACGAGCATTCGTCGCTGTCCCGATATCTGACCCGCGCCGTGGAGCAGTGCGGCGCCGAAGGCAGCGGCTTCTTCTTCCATGAGGATGGCCTTGATTTCACGGGCGTCGAGCGCTTCCTCGACGAGGCCGCGGCCGACGGCGAACCGGTGATGCTTATGGGCGCCTCCTCCGCCTACCTGTATCTGCTGGATTATCTGGACAAGCAGGGCAAGACCTACGCTCTGGCCGCCGATTCCCGCGTGTTCGATACGGGCGGTTTCAAAAGCACGCGCACCGACATGACGGTCGACGACCTGTATGCGGCGTTCGAACGAGTGTTCGGCGTGAAGCGCTCGCATTGCGTGAACATGTATGGCATGACGGAGTTGAGTTCGCAGATCTACGATCAGAACATCCTGTCCTATTACACGGATGGTTCGTCGAATTATCTCAAAGCCACGCCGTCGTGGGTGCGTTCGGTGTTCCTCGATCCGGCTTCGCTTACGCCGGTCGCCGATGGCGAGCAGGGTGTGATCGCGCATTACGATCTGGCGAATTGGAATTCGTGCCTGGCTATTCTGACGGAGGATCTGGGTGTGCGCACCGAACATGGCTATGTGCTGAACGGTCGTGCGAAGGGCGCCGAGGCGCGTGGCTGTTCGATCACCGTCGACGAGGTGATGGCGGCCAACGCATGAGCGACGTCGACATTTTCCACGCGCCGCGGGATTTCGAGTTCCATGATTTCGACACACGCAACGTCACGGCGTCCGATGGCGGCACGGCGACGTTGCGTTTCCCCCGTCTCGACGCCGATGCCGTGCATGCGCTGGCGGCGTCGGTGCGGCGGCATCGCGCCGAGAAACTGGCGCGGTATTCCACGGACGGGATCGTCGACGTGATCGCGCGCGCCGTAGAATTGTGGACGGATCCGGAATATCCGGAACGTCGGCTTGCGGAGTGGCTCATTCCCGCGGTCACCGGCTATGACGCGTCCATGGTGCGTATCGAATTGAAGCGGTACATGCGCATGTTCCGTCGGCGTGAGCTGCTGCGTTTCGTGGATGACGAGTTGAATTGCCCGCAGATGCTTGACGAGTATCGCCCGAACCGTTCGGGCGGATACACGCGGCTGTACGGTCCGGAATTGTCGTTCCACGTGTTTTCCAGCAATGTGCCGGGCATTCCAGTGTGGAGCATGACGATGGGTCTGCTGACGAAAAGCGCGATTCTCGGCAAATCGTCGTTCGACGAGCCGCTGATGCCGGTGCTGTTCGCCCGTTCCCTGGCAAGCGTCGACCCCGATATGGCGGACGCTTTGGCGATTGTGCCTTGGCGTGGCGGCACCGTGGATTTGGAGGATGCCGCGATTGGCGAGGCGGATGCGGTGGTCGCGTACGGTTCGTCGCACACCACCGAGGCGATTCGCCCGCGCGTGCGTGCCGGAAAGCCTTTCCTCAGCTACGGCGCGAAAATCGGCTTCTCGCTGATCGGCCGCGAGGCGCTTCGCGCCGATCTGTATGCCGGCACCGTGCATCGTATGGCGATCGACGTGGCCACATACGACCAGCAAAGCTGTCTGGCGCCGCAAACCATGTTCGTGGAACGTGGCGGCGCGATGTCTCCGGCGCAGGTCGCCGAACTGCTTGCCAGCGAATTGGACGGGCAGCAGCGCAAATATCCCCGTTCCACACCGTCCGAAGAGGAGTCCATGGCGATTCAGCGGTTGCGTTCCACCGCGCAGATGAAAGCGCTGATGCTGGGCGCCGGCCCGATGGCCGCCGCGGCCGGCAACGCGGATGATGCGCCGTCCGACGACCCGTTCGTGGTGCAGTCGCGTTCGGGCACCGACTGGACGGTGCTGTACTATCCGTCCATCGGCATGGCCGACTCGCTGTCCACACCACTGAACCGCACCGTCAACATCGTGGCGGTGGACCATGTCGAGGACGCGCTGCCCACGCTGCGCCCTTACGCGCAATGGTTGCAGACCTGCGGTGTGGCGCTCGCTCCGGACCGGCTGTTCGACGTGGCGCAACGCGTCGGCGAGACCGGCATCGACCGCATCTGCCCGGTAGGCGAGATGAATCGCGCGAAATCCGGCTGGCATCACGACGGCGGCTTCAATCTGCTTGATCTGGTGCATGCCGTCGATATCGAACGTAACACCGATATGTACTGTGATGGTTTCGATATGGATGTCGAATAATCACATTCAAGCAATCCCACGAAATACGTATACCCAAAAACGAAAGGAATTTCCATGCAGCAGTCCGATTCTCTGCCGTTGAAGGGACGTGTCGCATTGGTGACTGGCGCGAGCCGCGGCATCGGCGCGGCGATCGCGTTACGTCTGGTTCGCGCCGGCGCATGCGTGGCTATTAACTACGTCAGCGATGACGAGCGTGCGAAGCGGTGTGCGCAACGCATTATGGACGATTGTGAGGCGGCCGGTCGTGTGATCACCTGCAAGGCCGATGTCACCGACGCCGGACAGGTGCACGACATGGTATCCACGGTGGTCGCAACGTTCGGCGGATTGGACATTCTCGTCAATAACGCATTCGCCCGTTATTCGTTCGACCCACGCAATCGCAAGACCTTCGGTACCATCGGATGGTCCGATTACGCGGCACAGCTAGAAGGATGCCTCAAAGGCGCATACAACACCTGCGAAGCAGCGCTGCCGCAGATGAGGCGTCAGACCGGAGGACGCGTTATCAACATCTCTAGTAACCTCGTCGACTCCCCGATTGTGCCGTATCATGACTACACCGCTGCGAAAGGTGCGTTGGTAGGTTTCACCAGATCATTGGCGCAGGAGGCTGGGGCATGGGGCGTGACCGTGAACGCCATCGCGGCTGGGCTCACCGTTGGCACCGAATCGAGCCGTGCCACCACCGAGGATGTACGCGAGCGTATCATCGCATCCACCCCGTTGGGCAGACTCGCCACCGCCGATGATATCGCCGGAGCCGTGGCTATGCTGGCCAGCGATGACGCATCATTCATCACTGGCCAGACACTGCACGTCGACGGGGGCTTGGTGATGCGTTAAAGCGTGGTTTTGACTTTGGTTTGTGGCGCCAGCATATTCGTCGGCAAAGAAGGATGGTTATGAATATCACCGTGTATCTCGGTGCGCATGAGGGAAACGATCCCATATACAAGAAAGCCGTTGAGGAATTGGGCATATGGATTGCGGACAATGGCAACAGGCTGGTGTATGGCGGCTCTGATGAAGGATTGATGGCCGTGATCGCCGACACCGTACTCGCCCATGACGGCGACGTGACCGGTATCGAGGCGCAGATGTTTGTGGACAGAGGCGTTGCACACCATAACCTAACCCAACTGGTTGTCGTGCCGAATATCGTGGAACGCCGGACCCGCATGATTGAGCTTGGCGACGTGTTCATCGCTTTCCCTGGCGGCACGGGAACGTTGGAGGAAATCAGTGAGGTGGTGTCGAAAATATGTCTTGACCAACTGACCCAACCCTGCATCTTCTATAATCTCAACGGCTTTTATGATGATATGAAGGCATTCCTACAGCACATGATCGATGCGGGCTTCTCCACCGCAGAACGTCAGCATGGTATCTATTTCGCGTCTAATCTGACCGAAATCGAACGCGTCATTGCAGCGCATAACGCATAGGAATCGGCAAACGTCAGACCACCGGCAGAACAGCGTGCAGAATCGTCATGAACGTCAGCCCGATAACGGCCGTGACGGTCAACGAGAAGCCTGCGAGTTTGGCGTTACCGGTCAGCGAATCAGTGAATTTTGTGGAGAAAATCGTTACCGGTGCGAATGCGGCCAGTACCATGATTTCTCGGACACGTTCATCCAACGGCAACAGGAACCATGCGGACAATGCGATGATGATGCTGAACAGGAATCGCCATGCGATAACTTTGCCTAGTTCCGAACGATCCTTATGACTGTCAGGGATCTCCATCATCAGGCCGATCATGGCCATTGCTGCGAAAGCGTTGGCGTTGGCGAACGGAGTGATGAGCGTGACGATCCAATGCGGCACACTCCATCCGGCGAACATGATCACCAGCATGAGCATATAGCAGTCGAACGAAATGGACGAGTAGAAATCGTGCGCGATATTCTTGATCTTCAGGCTCAATGGCAGGTTTTTGGTGGGGCTTCCCAAGTGCAGCAGCGAGCGGGTAATGGTCAGGGATGCGGCAGTGGCGATGATGGCGTTGCCTATATCGAGCATAATGACCGGCAGACCTGCGCTCGGTCCCATGAAGGTCTGCACCACCGGCAGGCAAAACGCGCCGATGTTCAGTCCCGACGCGTTGAGCATCTGATAAGCACGGTAGCGTGGCTCGTCGCCGCGCGATCCGAAATACACGACGAACAACGGAATCAGGCAGGCAAATAAGCCGAATACGACAAGCCACAGCAGGTTCATCGGATGCTTGTTCGTGGCGAAGCTCATGATGATGGCGCATGGCAGAGTGAGGTTGAATACCAGTCCCTGAACCACTTTATAGGATTTGTCGGAGAAGATATGGATGCGTTTGAGCAGGTAGACGCTGATGATGACGAGTAGCAAAGATCCGGCTTGGAACAACATACGGCCGAGTATAGGAGCGTAAACGACGCATTGCGGGATCAGCAGACACAATGTGACCGTTGCCGAAGAAAGAACGACGCTACTTTGTCAGGGGTCATGTCCCTGACCATGCGCGAAAAAGCGTCATCCGTAAGGAAGAAAATGACAACGCCGGATCACCCGGGAAAGCAGTGCGTACGGCCATCAAGCACGACAACCTCATCGCCCGGTGCATTCGTCGACCGAGCGTATCCGGCGGCGCGACCTGGACGACTGGATCGCCGGCCTGTCCGAACGGCCGCGGTAAACGGAAAAGACACGACCCCCGCATGGCTCTTGCGAGTCGTGCGGGGGTCGTGTTTTCGGAATACAACTAGACCATAACTAGACCTGAGCTATACTGACAGGGTAAAAACCCAGTCGCCAGTAGGGCTCAGCGGTTATGCCCGTCAGATGTGGAAGTACAGCTCGTACTCCAGCGGGGTCGGGGCCAGACGAGCCTGGTCAATCTCGCCACGCTTGATGCTGATCCAGGTGTCAATCAGGTCGTCGGTGAAGACGTCGCCTGCGGTGAGGAAGTCGTGATCTTCCTCAAGGGCGTCCATGGCCTCAGCCAGGGAGCTCGGAACCTGCTTGATGCCAGCGTGCTCTTCCGGCGGCAGTTCGTACAGGTCCTTGTCGACCGGTGCCGGAGGTTCGATGTGGTTCAGGATGCCGTCCAGGCCTGCCATCAGCTGTGCGGAGAAGGCGAGGAACGGGTTGCAGGACGGATCCGGAGCGCGGAACTCGATACGCTTCGCAGCCGGGGAGGTGCCGGCCAGTGGAATACGGATGGCGGCGGAGCGGTTACGAGCGGAGTACACCAGGTTGACCGGAGCCTCGAAGCCCGGGACCAGACGGTGGTAGGAGTTCAGAGACGGGTTGGTGAAGGCGAGCACAGAGGAAGAGTGCTTGATCAGACCGCCGATGTACCAGCGGGCGAGATCGGACAGACCGCCGTAGTTCTTCTCATCGTAGAACAGCGGCTTGCCGTCCTTCCACAGGGACTGATGGCAGTGCATGCCGGTACCGTTGTCGCCTGCAATCGGCTTCGGCATGAAGGTAGCGGCCTTGCCAGCGAGGGCAGCGGTCTCGTGGACGACGTACTTGTACTTCATCAGGTCATCGCCTGCATGCTGCAGGGAGTTGAAGCGGTAGTTGATCTCCTGCTGGCCAGCGCCTGCCACCTCGTGGTGGGAACGCTCGAGAATCAGGCCGACCTTCTGCAGGTTGGCGACCATGTCGTCGCGCAGGTCCTGGGTGTGGTCAATCGGCGGAACCGGGAAGTAGCCCTTCTTGACGCGGTTCTTGAAGGCGATGTTCGGGGTGCCGTCATCTTCGGTGTCAATGCCGGAGTTCCACGGAGCCTCGATGGAGTCCACCTCGTAGAAGGAGCGCTGCATGCTGTTCTCGAAACGCACCTTGTCGAAGATGAAGAACTCGGCTTCCGGAGCGAAGGAAGCGGTATCGGCGATGCCGGTGGACTTCAGGTAAGCCTCGGCCTTGCCGGCAACCTGACGCGGGTCGCGGGAGTACGGCTCGTCGGTCAGCGGGTCGACGATGGAGAATGCCACGTCGAGGGTCTTGTGCTTGCGGAACGGATCGATGAATGCGGTGGAAACGTCCGGCACCAGCTTCATATCGGACTCGTTGATGGCCTGGAAGCCTTCCACGGAAGAACCATCGAACGGCATGCCGTCGGTGAAGGCGTCCTTCAGGAATTCGCTTGCCGGCACGGTGAAGTGCTGCTGAACACCGATCAGATCGGTGAAGCGAACGGAGACATACTCAATGCCTTCCTTGTTGATAAGGGCCTCAGCATCAGCCTTGGTTTCAAGTGCAGTCACGGGACCGCTCCTTTCGAATAAGTTACTTACAGGCTCTTAGTCTATGGTCGCGCGTTTCGCTCACTCGCCATTTGGGTTACGAGAATGTTTCGTAATGACATATTCGAGGTGTGATTTCGTGGAAAATCGCGATTCGATTGTTACGAACAGCCACGTCCGCCCCTTCAGAAGCGTTCATTTAATGGACAGGCAGCATGAAAAAGGTCCCGATCGTATGAATACGATCGGAACCTTCCGTGACATCATGCGGGTGCTATGACCGTCAGCGGCCGCGCATGGCGCGACGGCTGACGCGCTGCGGATGCATCGGGTCGACGCCCTTCGGCACGCTCATGCCGTTCTTCAGCTGCAGGGTACGCAGGCGCTCGTTGAGCACCGTGAGCTCGGTCTTGGTGAGCACGAAACGAGTCCTCGGATGGATGGCGGCCATCAGCTTGTTCTTGTGATGGGTCGGCTGGTAGCTCTTGAACTTGAGCAGCGTCTTGCGCACGTCCTTGAGGCGGGTCTGGTTTGCGCCGGTGCCGACGTACATACGGTAGACCGGGATTTCGGAGCCGGCGGTCACGCCCTTGATGCGCTGCTCCTGACGATCCATGGCTCGCTTGACGCGATTGTAATCGCCTTCGCCCAGCAGATAGATGCCGTTGTAACCGGTACCGCGCCAGATGGCGTCCTTGGTCTTCGGGTCAATCCACACCGGTTCCTGGGGGAAGTTGAAGCCGGCCTTGCTGATGTTGCCGAGCACGCTTACTGCGGCACCGGGACGACCTTCGATCTTGGCGTAGCCGACCTTGTCGGCACGCTTGGTGAGCATCATGGTGGCGAACAGCACGCCCAGCATGACGGCAAGAATCATGAACAGGATCCAGCTGAACACATGCCACTTGAATATGACGCCCAGTACGACGAACACGACAATCGGTGCCACGAACACGCCACCGCACAGCCACGGAAGCGCCTTATCCTCAGCTTGGGTGTATTTGAAGATCTGGATGATCTGGCTGATGGTGCCTTGCTTCTTCTGCTTCTTTTTCTCTGCTTTATCTGCCATCGACTTCCTCGCTTGACGGTTCGGTTACACACACTGGGACGATAGTTTATCAGGAACCATGCCATTTATGGTGCGACTGCGCTATTCTACTCCGCCTATCTCGTATGCAGCGGGCGTCCGTCCGCTTTCAGCAACGCCTCACCGAGCGTCTCGCTGAACGTGGGATGCGGGTGGATGAGCCGTGCCGCATCGGCAAGCGGGACACGGTTGCCGACCAACTGTTCGGCTTCCGCTATCAAATCACTGGCTATTGGGCTGACGATGTGCACGCCCAACACCACCTGCATATCAGGATTGTTCGCAAACGCACCGCTGACGACGGTCATCGATCCGCCTTCCCCGCTCATCAGCATGCGCGCGTTGGACAGCATCGGGTATGCCGTCTCCTTCGGCTCGACCACGTCTTCGCGCGCTTTTGCCTGGTCGAGCGTCAATCCGACGCTTGCTGCTTCGGGGAAAGAGAACACCACCTGTGGCACGGTGTCGTCAAGCACGGGTTTTGGATCGGCTCCGGCGATTTTCTCAGCGATGGTGATGCCTTGTTCAAAGGCGCGGTGGGCCAGCGCATGACCTGGAGTGATGTCTCCCAGCGCCCACACGCCATCAAGGTTCGTCCGTCCGTATCCGTCGACGGTCACGTATCCTCGTTCGTCGAGCTTCAGGCCGCTGGAGCGGAACCAGTCGGCGTCGGTATTGGGCACACGTCCGATGGCGGCAAGCACCACTTCGCCGTAAGCGGTGCGGTCCTCATCGGAATCGCCCTGCCGATAGTGCACAGTGGCCCCTAGGTTCGCGCCAGTGTCGACACGGTCCACCGCGGTGCGTGCGATCACGTTCACTCCCCTGCGTTTCAGCTCACGTGTCAGCGTCATCGAAGCACGGCGTTCCCATGTGGACAGCACGCGGTCCTTACGAATCAGCAGTGTCACTTCGCAACCGGCGGCATTCCACAGCGACGCGAATTCCAATGCCACCGCACCCGCACCGATAATCACCGCGCTGGAGGGCAAGGTATTCAGCTCCAACGCCTGGGTGGAATCGATCAGCGCGCCGGCGAACGGATTTCCAGGCAACGCAAGCGGACGCGATCCGGTTGCCAACACGACGTCGTCGGCATCGATCGCAAGTTCCGTTTCAACCGGTTCGAACACGCCGGCTTCCACGGACCGCGATACCTGCGTCTCCCCCTCAGCCGGCGTGACACGTACTGTATGCGCGTTCTGCAATGCCGCGCAACCGCGGAATACGGTGACGCCGCGATGCGCCAGCAGGCCCGTCAGCCCTTTCGTCATCGTTTCCACGGTGGAGACGCGGAAATCACGTAATCTGCCGAAATCGATGCTCTGCAGCGTGGCGTTGATGCCCATGCGTTCGGCGTTATGGATGGTTTCGACGCTATGCACGGCGGTCAACAATGCCTTCGATGGGATGCATCCGCGGTTGAGGCATGTGCCACCGAGCGTACCGTCACGTTCGATCAACGCCACCGATTTGCCGAGTTCCGCGGCACGCAGTGCCGTAGAGTAACCGCCGGGGCCGGCTCCGATGATAGCGATGTCGAAATGCTGTTGAACCATATTGAATCCCAATTCGTTCCTCATTGATTCGTTTGCACGCACGTGAAGTGAGCTTTTGTTCGATGCGAGCAATCGTTTTCCATGGTAATGGAAAAGCCGTCAGTTGTTCGCTGACGGCTTGAAAAATCACCGGCGGTTCTCGATACCGATCACTCCGGCCAGTGTCCACGCTTCGGGTAACGAGGCTTCGGAAGCCTCCAACGGCGAATCTGGATGGCACGGCTCCACGCATAGGAGCCGGAACGCATGCCCTTGGCCACGGACTGCTCACCGAATTTCTCGATGAGCTTCTTCTTGAGCTTGTGCCACATGACCGCCACGTCGATAATCACGGCGAACAAGTAGACATACATGATCAGCATGAGCGGCAACGCCAATGCAGGCCACTTGTAGGTGACGACCATGGATCCGATCAGGATTATGAACGCGACCGGGATGAAGAACTCGCCCAGATTGAAGCGGGCATCGACGTAGTCACGGATGTAGATGCGCCACGGCAGACGTTCCGACTTCGGCATGTGGTTGATGTCGCCACTTTGCATGGCATCGTATTCGGCGTTCTCACGTTCGCGGATGCGGGCCTTGGCCGCCTTACGGCTGGCGTCGCGATCCTTGGGGACCAGCGGACGGAGATTCTGCGCCTGGGCGTCCTTGCGCTTCGGGGTCGGACGGCCCTTGCCGGAGGTCGGCTGTGCAGCCTTGCTCTCGACGTTCTCCTGCGCCGGTTCTTCCTTCTTGGTAAACAAACTCATGCCTATAGAGCGTAAGGTGACGTATCGACGCTCGATGCCGCCCGCGGTGCCGTCTGCGTTGCGGTTCAAGCTGCGATTCAAGCTGCGGTCGGACGGTCTGCAAAGAACGGATACAATGGACATTCGTCACACGATATTCAATCCGCGTAATATACACGCATATATAGGGAGCATCAAGGATTATGACAGCTTTAGGAGCCGAAGAGATCCGCACGCGCGTCGAATCTGATTTCAGCCGCATCGTCGACGTGTTGAACCAGAAGATCGCCTTGCAGTCGATTTCCGCGAAAGGCATCACCGCCGATCATATGAAGCGTTCCGCGCAATTCGTGGCGGACCTGCTGCGCGAGGTCGGCGTCGATACGAAGGTGGTGCAGTCGCACAACCCCGACGGCACGCCGGGCGCTTGGGAGGTCATCGGTTCCAAAAACGTCAGCGAGGATGCGCCGACGGTGCTGCTGTACGCGCACCATGACGTGCAGCCGGTGCCGGATCCGAGCGTATGGAACACCGACCCGTTCGTCGGCACTGAAATCGACACGCGTCTGTACGGCCGCGGAGCCGCGGACGACGGCGGTGGAATCGCCATTCATTCCGGTGCGCTGAAAGCGCTTGGAGACGATCTGAAGGTGAACATCAAGGTGTTCATCGAAGGCGAGGAGGAGATGGGTTCTCCGAGCTTCATTCCGTTCATCGAAGAGCACCGGGACGAGTTCGCTTCCGATGTGATCATTGTGGCCGATTCGGGCAACTGGTCCGCTGAGATTCCGTCGCTGACCACGTCGCTGCGTGGCAACACCGATATTGATGTGCATGTCAAGGCGTTGGAACATCCGGTGCATTCCGGCCAGTATGGCGGCCCGATTCTTGACGCGAACACGCTGGCTGCGATGTTGATTTCCTCCATGTACGACGCCAATGGCGATTTGGCCGTGCCGGGCGTTGCGTCCGAGGAACCGGTTGGCGGCCTGCAGCGTGATATGGACGAGGCGACTGTGCGCGCCGACGCGGGCATCGTCGAATCGTATCGTCTTGCCGGCACCGGTTCGCTCGCCGCGCGTCTGTGGACGAAGCCCAGCGTCACCGTCATCGGGTTCGACGCGCATCCGGTGGAAGGATCCTTCAACGTCATCTCTCCTGAAACCACGTTCCGTCTGAGCTTGCGCACCGCGCCGAACCAGCGCCCGGAAGAGGCCCAGGAGGCGTTGGCCAAGTTCATGGTGGAGCATGCGCCGTTCGGTGCCGAAGTGTGGGTCGACAAGCTCGACAACGGCATGGGCTGGGCCATGGATCCGAACGCTGAGGCCACCAAGGACGCCATGGACGCCATGGAGGAAGCGTTCGGTGTGGCTCCGGTCAACAAGGGCGAGGGTGGTTCCATCCCGTTCATTCCGGAATTGCAGCGCATCTTCCCGAAGGCGCAGGTGCTGGTCACCGGTCCGGAGGATCCGAAGGCCAACGCGCATAGCCCGAACGAGTCCATCAGCCTGCCGGCGTTGAAGAACAACGTCATCACCGAAGCGTTGCTGCTGGATAAGCTCGCCAAGTAAGAAGCCGTGTAAGGCTTGCCGAAATAGGATAAAGCTCTCTGTCATACGATTCCGATTGGAACGTATGACAGAGAGCTTTATCATTTAGCTGCCGATTGGGGAATCATCATCCATTAGTTGGACACGTTGCTGAATGCCCAATGCCAGTAGCCGGTGTAGTATGCGGTGGCCAACGCGATTGCCGGCACCGCGATGCAGATGGCGTAGAACAGCCAGTCGACCGCATGCAGTTTCGATTCGCGCGCTTGGCTTCGTGGCGCGTCGGATCCGAATCCGCGCGCTTCCATGGCGGTGGCGAGTTTCGTTCCACGTCGGATGGATACGACGAGCAGGCTGAATGCTTGCGAGAAGACGCGTTTGATGGTGCTGCCGTCGCCGAGGCCACGCGAGCGGCGTGACTGGCCGAGTGCACGCCAATCGTCCTGCAGCAGCGTGAACATGCGCATGCCGGCAAGGCCGCCGTATACGAAACGTTGCGGCAGGCGCAGAATCTGCACGAGTCCGTCGGCCAGATCGGTCGGGTCGAGTCCCAAAGCCAGAATCACACCCGGCACGGCGATTGCGGCGACACGTAGGAATGTGGCCAACGCCAGATAGAGCGATCCTTGGGAGATGACGATGATGCCGCCCAGATTGGCCAGCACCGTGCCGGATGTCTTGCCGTACAACGCCACGGAAACGAAGCTGCCTGTGGCCGCTATCCATACCGGCCATGTCTTGCGCAAGACCGTCCAGGGAGCCACTCCGCCGATCCATAACAATAGCATTTCCAAACCAAACGCCACGGATGCCGAAACGACATCGAGGGTGAAGAACATCGGAATGCACAGGATCAACGCACCGATGAAACGGCTTACCGGGTTGATTTTCGCCACGAACCATGACGGTGACGCCGGCTTCGTTTCGTTACGACGTTCCTTGTGTGGCACCACGGTAATGGTTTCGAGCTTTTCATTGCCGTCGCGCCCACTGTTTTTGTTGGTTTCGAGCATGTCACTCCCCCTCTCTGACCAAAATACGGCGTGCGCCCAGCGCTTCGATGAGCGGCTCATCGTGCGTAATCATGATGACCGCGCAACCTTGGTCGCGCGCACCGGCGATCAATTGGACCATGCTGGTCCACGTGGTGAAATCCTGTCCGAATGTCGGCTCGTCCATGACCAGCACTTTTGGCGCGGCAGCCAGCATGGACGCCACGGACAGTCTTCTTTTCTCACCGCCCGATAGGGTGAATGGATTCGCTTTGGCGAAGCGGGAAAGATTCAGGCGTTCCAACAGCCTGTCGGCGATGGAATACGCCTCCTCGTCGGTTTTGCCCATGGATTTGGGGCCGATGGCCACCTCGTCTCGCACGGTGGATGCGGCGAACTGGTGTTCCGGCTCTTGGAACACCATGCCGATACGTCCCAGCAAGTCGCGGCTTTTCCATGTGATCACATTGTTTTCGCGATGGGGAGGTACCAGATCGTCCGCCATGCATACACGTCCTGCTATCGGTTTGAGCAGTCCTGCGAGAGTGAGTCCGAGTGTGGATTTGCCCACGCCGTTTCTGCCGGTCAACGCGGTCACCTCACCGGAATGGAATTCGAGGTCGATATGCTCGCCGAGCGGGAAATCATAGCCGAAGCTCAGATCCCGCGTGTAAAGCACGACGTCCTGCGGTTGCCGGATTTGTTCCGGTTTGGGCGCGTGGCTTTCGATGGTGCGGCCCGGCACCCACGCACCGCCGTCGGCAAGCACCTGACCCATGTGGCCGAACACTTCGTCTGGAGTGCCGTCGGCGATTACGCCGCCGACGTTCGAATCGGCTTCGGGTTTGCCCAGCACGATGACGCGGTCGACCAGGTCGAGCCACACGTCGATATGATGTTCCACCACAACCAACGTCTCATGGGTTTGTTCGAGGACGTGGCGGACAGCGTCGTGCACTTCCTTGACACCGTCCGGGTCAAGGTTGGCGGTCGGTTCGTCAAGCAGCAGCAGGCCAGGGTGCATGGCCAGCACGCCCGCCAAGGCGAGGCGCTGACGTTGTCCGCCGGAAAGTCCTCGTGTGGAGCGGTCGAACGCCATGTAGTCGAGCCCGACGATGTCAAGGGCGGCTCGTGCCCGGTTCCAAATTTCATCTTTCGGCAGGTTCAGGTTCTCGCAGCCGAATGCGGTGTCGTCTCCGGCACGTTCGAGAATCGTCTGCGAGTCCGGGTCCTGAAGCACCAGCCCGCAACGTCCGCGCGCTTGTCTGGCGTCGACGCCGTCGATGAGCAGCTCGCCTTCCTGCTCGCCTTCGTCATCTCCACCGAGCACGCCGGCCAAACCGGACATCAGGGTTGATTTGCCTGCGCCGGAAGCGCCAAGCAACAGTACCCGCTCCCCCGGTTTGATGTCGAAGTCGACGTGTCGTAGCGCGAAATCCTTACGTGAGGCGTGTCTCCATCCCCAATCATGTGCGGTCACGCCGGCCGCTGTTGTGTTCTGAACGTCAGTGGTCATTCGTCGTTCTTTCTTCTGATTGTCATGCTGTTGTTTCGTATGCCGTTGTCATGCGATGCGCCATCACAAGAAAATCCCGCACCACCTTGATGTGATGCGGGATTTGCTTGCATCGGACAATCAGACCAGTTCCTGCGTACGACCGGATTCGAAGCGGTCGAGCACGCCGGTCTTGGCGATGGCCACCTGCAGGAGGTACATCACCGCGCCGGCGAGCACCGCGCCGGAAATGGCGGAGGCGATCAGGTAGATGCTGACGCGTAGCGCGCTCCAAGCCGGATTGGTAAGCCAGTAGTACAGGCCGCAGCCGACGCCTGCAAGTGCGCCGGAGATCGTGGTGGACAGCAGGTCCCACTTCTTATAGGCGAAGATGGCAAGACCGATTTCGGCGCCGAGGCCCTGCACGATGCCGACGATCAGCGAGCCGCCGACGCCCCACTGGTTGCCCATGGTGAGTTCGAGCGCGGCCGCGAGGGTTTCCGCGAACAGTGCGGCTCCAGGCTTGCGCACGATGATGGCGGCCAGAGGGCCTGCGAACAGCCAGAAAGCGTTAAGCAGGCCTTCGAAGCCTGGAGTCACCGCCTCGAAGAGGGCCAGCGGCGCGGTGCAGACGATGTCCCAGCCCCAGAAGATCACGCCGGATGCGACGGCGATGATGGCTGCGACGACGATATCGACCACGCGCCACTTGTTGTTGTGTTTGCGAACTGCGGAAGACTGGTTTTCTTCAGTCATGGGATATGTGCCTTTCTCTTTTCGTCAAGGCACGGGAAATAGAGAGACGTCCGTGCGCCGGCATTACCCGGTATACGTTCATACGGTTGAAGCGGTTGCTTCCTCTCAGCCATTCGGCCCCCGTGTCTGCGCCTGATATTACACAGGACCCACGATTTACGTCGGTTTTGTCTCATAACGGATTCCGTATTCCGTGGCTGAGTCGCATTCCGATGTGTTGTTTTGGAGGAACGCTCCAACCGTATGGTGATTTTATTGAGGCAGTCTCATCAGCGATTCGGCAAGATTCTTGAATGTTTCTCCGATACCGTCCGACCGCAACGCGCCCTCTTTGGTTAGGACTGCGGGCCGGCCTGCTTCGCCGGTTTCGCGCAGTTCAGGCTCCAATGGGAGTTGTGCGAGCAGTGGCACTTCATAGCCGAGGCTGTGGGTCAGCTGTTCGGATACGCGTGCGCCGCCACCTTCGCCGAAGATACGTAGCTTCTCGCCTTTGTGCTCGTAGTAGCTCATGTTCTCCACGACGCCGCGAACTTTCATCGGCACCTGCAATGCCACCAGGCCGGATCGTACCGCGATGTCGGAGGCGGATGGCTGCGGTGTGGTGACCACCACCAGTTCGGCGTTCGGCAGTGCCTGTGCCACGGAAATCGCCATGTCGCCGGTGCCGGGCGCCAGGTCGAGCAGCAATACGTCCGGCTCGCCCCACCATACGTCGGATAGGAATTGTTCCAAGGAGCGTTGCAGTCTTGGACCACGCCATAGGATGGCTCTGTCCGCGCCGGCGAACATGCCGATGGAGATCAGTTTCACACCCCATGCGGTGACGGGCATGAGCATGCCGTTGAGGTTCGTGGGCTGTGATTGCACGCCGAATAGCCTGGGCAGCGAGAAACCGTAGATGTCGGCGTCGATGGCGGCGGTATCGTAGCCGAGCGCCGCGAATGTGGCTGCCAGATTGGCGGTGACAGACGATTTGCCCACGCCGCCTTTGCCGGAGGCGATGGCGAAGATGCGGGTTTTGATGCCAGGTTTGTTGAACGGGTTCTGTTTACGTTCCGCTTTGAGACCGGCCACCAGCTGGGTGAGTTTGTCTTGGCTCATGGAGCCGACTTCGATGCTGGGAATCAACGTGGCATCGGGATAGGAGGCGACCGCGCCGTTGATCTGGTTGGTGATGGTCTGCGACAGCGGACAGCCTTCCACGGTCAGTTCGACCCGCACCCGTACGTCGTACGTGTTGGTTTCGCCTGCCACTGGCGTGGCGTCAATGGCTGCGATCATGCCCAAGTCGGTGACGGACCTGCCCAGTTCGGGGTCAATCACTTTGCTTAGCCGTTCGTAGATGCGCGCTTCGATGGTGCGCTCGTCGCTCATGCTTCCTCCTTATGCCGCGTACCACAGTAGCGGTTCGCGGCACGGCTTGCCAGATGGTGTGGCGATTATTCAACTGTTCCTGTGTCGAGCAGCTGTTTGAATTGGTCTTCGTTGAGCATGGGGATGCCCAGTTCCTCGGCTTTTGCGGCTTTTGAGCCGGCATTCTCGCCTACGACGACCCAATCGGTTTTCTTGCTGACGGATCCTGCGGCTTTGCCTCCGCGCAGAACGATGGCCTCTTTGGCGGAATCGCGGGAGAATCCTTCCAACGAGCCGGTGACCACGACCGTTTTGCCTGCCAATGTCTGTGGTAGTCCGCTGGCTTGGGCTTGTCCGACTCCTACGCCGGCGGCCTTCCATGCGTCAAGCACGGCACCGCGCCAATTGCCCGGCTCACGGGCCGCGGTGAACCATGTGACTACGGATTCCGCAATTTCCGGACCAATACCGTCGATTTGGGACAATTCGTCCACGCTGGCATGTTCGATGGCATCCAACGTACCGAACGCGCTGGCGATGGTGCGTGCGGTGGGCGGTCCGAGCCTGCGGATGGACAGGGCCACCAGAACGCGCCACAGGTCGGCATGGCGGGCTTTGTCCATTTCGTCGAGCATCTTGCGGGTGTTTTCCGCCGGACGAATGTACACCGGCTGCACGCTGGACGTGCCTCCACGGGATACCTTGATTTCCTCGCGGATCACCACGGCGTCATCCGGCACCACGTATTGCGGATATTCCGCGGTCTCGTCGATGTCGGCTTCCTTGCGTTTGCGGGCGGCGGTAGGCGCGGTCCAGAATGCGGGCACCTGATGCCATAATCCGGATCCGCCCACGCGTTTGCGCACTTTCTTGATCTTGCCGTTTGACCCGACGGTCTCGTGGATTTCGATGATTGGGGCCTCGCGCCAGACGCGCACATCCTTGAGGTCTGCGGACGTCAACGAGAACAGCCCGGCCTCGCTGGACAGCACAGGTGTCTGCATGGGCGGCAGTTCCAGTCCCGCCACCGGCTCGTACGGTTCAGGCTCCTCACCGGGTTTCACCACGATTTCGGTGATGTTCGGCGCATACGTGTCGATGGAATCGGGCCTGTCCTCTTCGGGATTCGTCAGCGCAATGGCTGATTGGTCGCCCAGATGTTCGATATCGAACGCCTTGCGGGACGCCAGATTGATGATCCGCTCGGTCAGCTGCGCCGGGCAGGATTCCACGTTCGGGCAGCGTATATCTTTGTCTCCCTCTTTGGCGGGAGCGAGTTCCGCGCCGCAACTCGGGCAACGCGTGGGCATCACGAACCGGCGGAGCTGGCCCTCACGTCCCTTGCGCCGCTCCAGCACCGGACCAACGAGCTCGGGAATCACGTCTCCCGCCTTGCGCACCACCACGGTGTCGCCGATGAGCACGCCTTTGCGTTCCACTTCAAAGGGGTTGTGCAGCGTAGTACGGGATACTGTGGAACCGGCCACGTACACGGGTTTCAACACCGCCACCGGAGTCACACGTCCGGTGCGCCCCACCTGCACAGTGATGTCAAGCAGCTCGGTATTGACCTCTTCCGGTGGATATTTGTAGGCGATGGCCCAGCGCGGCGCCCGCGATGTAGCGCCAAGGGAACGCTGCAATCCCAAATCGTCGACCTTCACGACGATGCCGTCAAGCGCGTGTTCGATGTCACCTCGGTGTTCGCCGTAATAGTCGATCATGTCGAGGATTTCCTTGAACGACGTGACCTCACGGTTGTGCGGAGAGACGGGCACACCCCATTTCTTATACAATTCGTAGGCTTCGGATTGGTCGTTGACCACATCATGGCCGTTGCCGGCGTGCCCCGCACCCCAACGCAGCGATCCGATGCCGTGCGCGTAGAAGCTCAGGCGACGGGTTGCGGTGATACGCGGATCCTTCTGTCTCAGACTACCTGCGGCCGCGTTGCGGGGATTGGCGAATGGCGCGCGACCGGCGTCCTCGTTCTCGGCGTTCAGCTTGTTGAAATCGTCCCATCGCATGAACACTTCGCCGCGAATCTCCACGAATTCGGGAATGTCTTCCTCCGGTCCGGCAAGGTTCTGCGGAATGGTGGAGATGGTGCGCACGTTGAGAGTGATGTCCTCGCCGGTCACGCCATCGCCTCTGGTCAGACCCTGTTCAAGCACGCCGTTGCGGTAGATAAGGTTCAGCGCAAGACCGTCGATTTTCACCTCGCAGGTCATGGGCAGTGGCTTCGATTCGGGCCAATCCAATCCCCTGAGCACGCCGTCGTACCATTCGCGCAGCTCCTCGATGGAGAACACGTCATCGAGGCTCATCATGCGCGATGGATGACGTACGGAAGCGAAGTCGTTGGAGAACGTGCCGCCCACGCGATGGGTCGGTGACTGCGGTGAGTCAAGTGATGGGAACTGCGCCTCAAGCGATTGCAGGCAGCGCAATCTTGCGTCATATGCCGCGTCGGATGAGACGGGGGCATCGTCGATATAGTATGCGATCTGGTCTGATTCCACCCATGCGGCCACGCGCGCCCACAGCCTGGCCGCGGCCTCGGCGCTCATCGAAGCCACATCAACCTTGTCGAGGCGCATGGCGTCGGCATCGGTCGGCTGCAACGCGGCAATCCAACGTTCGCTGCCCGGAGTCAGCGAAGCCAGCCCCTCATCGGCCACGACGGCCGCGGAACTACCGTCGCTCTCCGGCGCGTCGAAATCCCATGCCAACTGTTCGGAATCATCACGATTCGTCATTGTCACCGCTTTCCCATCATTTCCGCCATGCCGCGCGGATGTCCACGCCAGCACCGATTATCGCACAAATGTTCGACTGTTTTTGTTAGTTGTTCAGAGAGCGCAGGAACTGCACCTGCACCACGTCGGCACCGTCATGGTCTTCGTAATCCATGCGCATCGCGGCCACCGACAGGGTGCGTGCGGGCACGAACATGCCTTTGTCCACGCAGACGCGGGCCGCTTGGTGCATCAGGGGCGCGACCGGCGTGTTCGGCCATACCGGCAGTCCGGCGTCGGCGAGCACGTGGATGGCTTCCTGCACGTTGGTCGGCACCGGAATGCACTGCGATTGCGCTCTTCCGATCAGTTCCTGCAGTTCGCTTTCGAGCATGGCGATACGTCCGGGGGCGATCTCCTCGCTCATGATGTATGAGGCGGCGGCAAGGTCGAAGTGGTCGCACATCCATTCCGCATAGGCGAGGCGATAGTAGGCGAATGAGGCGTCTTCCCGGTCAAGCGCGACGTTCAGCGCGTTGAGGCATGCCGCACGTGCCGGATCCCAGTCCTCGGCACGCCCCAGCTGCACGGCGAGCTTGAGATGCGACAGCGGGTATGCGGGGGCGTAACGCACCATGGCGTTCAGATGCGGCAGCGCGGCATCGACGCCTTTGACTTGGGCGAGCAGGTCGGCAAGCTCCATATGCATGTAGAACAGGTTGTCGGGGATGAGCACCGTTCTTTCGCCTTCGGTGGCGAACATGCGGTTGTAGATAACGCGTTCCGCATATGAATTGAAGTACCGCGGCACGCCCGGATTTTCAGCGAAGATCCGGTCCATACGTTCGAGTGTGGACTGGGCGGATTCGATGGCCCGCTCGACGTCTCCGGAGAACAGCATGTCTCGTGCCTTCAGACGTTCGTCATCGAGGGATTGTGCCAGTTCGAATGAGAAGTCGGGCGTGTCTTCGCCGTCGATCAGCGCGCTGGTGACCTGCGGCGCCAATTCGGTCAATTCCGGATCGGATATGGAATTGATGATGTCCATGGCCTGTTTGGCTTTGGCCACCGATTCGAGTCCGTCGCTTTGCGCAAGACGATGGAACTCCCCCACGGCGCGCTGCAACAGGTCGACACGCTGGATGGACAGGCCCATCATGTTCTCACAGCCGAACAACTGCGCCGTGCCGTCATCAAAACAAATGTCGGACAGTTCGGGTTCTTCTTGGCTCCCCGCCGGTGAGAATCGGCTGTCACGAAGGTCGAAGGCCGCGTCGATGGGTTTGAGAGCGCCTTTGCCGTCCACGTCCATTTCGGCGTCGAACATGCGGTATGTGGCGGTTGGATGGGCCAATCCGTCAGTGTCGAGCCGCTTCAGGAACTCGTCGCGGGTGAAGGTGACGGTCACCAAGTTGCGTACGGTCGGGTTTTTGCGCAGCTGCGCCATCGGATCGTCGTCATCATCATCGAGGTAGGTGTCGTACTCCGTTTTGTCGCTGGCGTCGTCCCGCATGGAGGCGTCGTCATCGTCGGCGTGTCCGTCCGGTACCGCGAACGCCATTTCGTCGAAGTCGATGTTTTTCATCAGGTCTTCGAACTGGCCGTCCACCGTATCGTCTCCAGTGCCAACGCTATCCGAGCCAGCCGAATCGTCGGAATCGATTGATTCGGATGAGATATCGGTGGTTCTCGGAGTGACGGGCCGAGCCGGATCGCCATGGTAGTCGCCGTCCTTTGGAGCGGCTTTGGATCCGGATGGCCTCATGTCTCCGGTACGGATGCGTTCGAAGGCGCTTAACGCCTCGCTCATCAACTCGCTGATGGCGGAATCCTGTTCGGCTACGGCCTCTTCCAGACCAATCGAATCGATGTGCATCGACACGCGTTTGACATTCGGATCGGCTCCGAAGCTCAGCGCGGCCATCATGAGTCCGACGCGCAGATTGTAATCGACGCTCATACGCGTGCGTTCGACGTCGGTCAGGTCGATCCACGCGCGGCGCGATACGTCGTATCGGGTGAACGGCATCATGGACACTCCAGCAGAAGTGAAGCCGATTGCGACTTCGCCGTCGCTGAGGTCGCACCGGAAGTCAACGTCGAAACGGTATGGCAGGCGCAGGCTGCGCAGCAGACGGGACATGGTCTGCCGGTACACCCATTCGGAACCTCCGTCGGCGCCGGAATCGCCTTCCAACACGTTGTCCTTGGTTGATTCGGCGACTTCACGCCGGAAGTCGGCCGCGATATCCGCCAGTCGGCTGGCGGCCTGGATGCCGTCTTCCCGGTTCGGGTCGAGGATCGCGCCGAACCGGTCGTCCGGTTTCAACGCGATCAGCGCCGGATTCTCCAGCAGGGCGAAGTCGATCTGCGCGGCTTCGGCACGCGTCACCGTGTTCTCCGTGGGGAGAGCGCCGATGCGTGCGTTACGTTCCAGCCATGAGCTGACGGCGGCGAAGCGGTTGAGGTTGCCCTCGATGTTGAGGGCGCACAGCACTGCCGAGAACGGCAGGGAGGAATCCCATGCGAAGAAGTAGCATCCGGAATAGCTGGATGTGTACAGGTGCAGCGGTTCCGCTCCGTGCACAGCTTCGAGCCCTTGATCGGTATCGAGCGCGTGGGCTTCGCGCATCAGATCGGCGAAGTAGTCTTCCAGGCCGGAGGCGCGCATGCCATGCGACCGGGCGCTCATGGTGTCTCTGATGGACCGTCGGATGGCGCCTATGGGCGCTTCGCGGTTGAGCCTGCGGAAAATGTTGCCGGAACCGAAACCGACGAGCAGGCCGTTCATCTGTGGCAGCATGTAGGCGGCGAAGAACGCGATGGTGATGGCGTCCCGATATTCGAGGTCGAACCGCATATTCGCTGGCAGGTTGGCGCGCATTTGCTCAAGCGTGTAACGGCTGCCGGTTTTGAGCCATGAGGCGAGCCACATCATGCGACCGCCCGGCATGCGTCCCACGACGCCGCCTTGCGTGGCGCGCACCGTTTTCGGATTGCGGCTGGCCGCATGGCCGAGTCTTGGACCGTCCGCCAACGTAAGGGTTTCCTCTTTGACGAAGACGAACCGCGGTTCGAGTTCCTGCGTGTCCATGTCCGGATCGGTGCCGGCGAAGACACGCGCTTTGCCGTCCGCGAGCGCGATTTGGGCGAAGTGGTCGCTGTCGGTGAACAATCCGATGGAGAAGGCATGGCCGTGGGTCTGCGGCAGTTGGGCCCATCCGAGGCGGAATCCTCCGGGCACGCCTTCGAATCCGTCGATGATGTGTCGTTTGATGAGCGGATTAAGCCGGATGGCGTTGCGGGTCAGTTCGTCGACGATGTCGTCGGGCTTGTCAAGCGCCTTGCCGAAGGGGTTGGCGTGGATGTGGCGCGGCGTGGCCTGGTTGACGAGTCGCCGCACATTTTGCCTGACGCGTTCGAGCATGGTCCGGTTATGTTCCGGTTGGCTGGCCGGGTCTGATGGTGTGCGGTGAGACATGTGTGCCATTCTTTCAATCCAACGCGACATGAAGCTATTAGAATAATGACGTGACTTTTTCGAAGCAGCGTTTTCAGGCACGTCGTCGTATGTGCGCAGCCATTGTAGTCGCTTTCGCGGTGATGGTGGCGGTCGAGTGCGTGTTGTGCAATATGCCGTTTTGGCGTTCCTTGGCCGCATCGGGTGATTCCGCCGCCGCGTACAACGTGCTGGGCCCTGGGCTCGAACGTACTGACGAGGGGTTGTTGAAGGTCACCGATCCGACGCAGGCATATATGCAGGTCGATGCGGATGGCTCGTCGGAATATGTTCGTATGGATCCGGTGTCTTCGAAGGCGTTGGATAAGGCAGCCAGACAATCGGAGCAGGTGTTGCGCACGGTTCGCGTCCGTCCTGATGTCAATCGCAGGGCCGGTACGGTCAGTTCGGTGTCGGTGTCTTCGCCACGTTCGCTGTATGTGCATGCGGCGGCTGCAGGTGGTTCGGTGTGCGTGCGGATTGTCGAGCCGAAGGGTTCGCTGATTCCGTTTGATGCGGTGCGTGCGAATGTGCGTGTACCGTTCGCGTTGAATCCGTTGCGTATCGGCGTGATGGTGGCCGTGTTGGCGATGGTACTGGTGTGGAGGCCTGGTTCGCGGTTGTGGCGGATGCCGTTGGATACGACGAGTGTGAGGCAGCGTGCGTGGCTGGGGGCGCTGCTGGCGGTGCCTGTTGTGGTCACTTGTGCCGTTGTGGTGTGGCAGCTGGTGGAGGCGGCTCCGTTGAGCTTCCATACGAAAGGCACGTACACGTATGATTTCGACCAGTACGATTACGTGGCAAGGGCGCTGCTTGATGGTCACGCGTGGTTGGATTTGGATGTGCCGGATGCGTTGCGTGACGCGGCGGATCCGTATGATGTGGCCACCCGGCAGCGGTTGCTTGCCGATGGCGTAAGCCCAGTGTATTGGGATTACGCGTTCTATCAGGGGCACTGGTATTCGTATTTCGGTGTGGTTCCCGCGTTGTTGTTGTTCCTGCCGTATCGGGCGGTCACATCGTTGTTCGTCGATGGCGGGCTGATGATGCCCTGCGGTGCGGCCGTGCCGCTGCTGATGCTTGGTTTTCTGGTATTCGGATGTCTGCTGGTGATTCGTGTGATATCCCGAATTCGTCCGAATGCGCCGTTGGCTGCGGTCAGTATGCTGTGCGTGTTCATGCTGTTGGCTTCCAATGGTTTGTATCTGTGGTATCGGACGAATTTCTATTCGGTGCCGATCGCCGCCTCCCTGTTTCTGAGCGTGTTGGGATTGTGGCTGTGGTTGGGCGCCGCCAAGCGGGTGCCGGTGTCAGGCGATCGGATTCGTGAGGTTGATGGCACGCAGTCGTTGTCGTTGCCCCATCTGGCTGCAGGCTCGATGTGCATTGCGGCCAATCTGGGGTGCCGTCCGCAGTTCATTCTCGTGGCGTTGCTGGCTTTCGTAATATTCTGGCCGCAGATTCAGTCGATTTTCCGTCACGCCTCCAATGATTCCTCCCTTCCCCATATGTCGGTCTGGCGTCTGATGCGCGCGCCGTTGGCCGCATTGCTTCCCGCGTTGATTGTGATCGTTCCTCTGCTGGCGTACAACGTGGTCCGGTTCGGATCACCGCTCGACTTCGGCACCTCATATCAGATGACGGTCACGGATATGACCAGTTATCGGCAGCCATTGTCGAATCTTGCGCTGACCGTCGCATATTACCTGTTCCTGCCGTTGCGGTTCACGGATGCGTTTCCGTTCCTCGCCGTCAATCCGGCGCCTCTTCCCACTTGGGGATTTACCGAGGCAATGCCTGGCGGCTTATTCACGATAGCTCCGTTGACGTTGGCCGCGCTGGCCTGCCCGTTCCTCTACCGGCGTATGCGCAAGGCCGGGCGCACGAACACATGGCTGTTGTTGACATCCAGCCTGGCATTGGGATTGCTGCTTGTGGTGATTGACTCCCGCATGGCTGGTTTGGGATGGCGGTACATCGCCGATTTCGGATGGCTGTTTGCCTTGGCCGCGTTGCCTTCGTTGCTGATCGTACTTGATTGCGTCAAGCCGCGTCTGCGTTGGGTATGTCGTGCCGGATTCCTCGCGCTGCTGCTGTTCACGCTGGTTGTCGCGCTGATGTCGTTGTTCCTGCCCGGGCGTGACGATGAGATGTTGCGCAACAATCCCGCCCTCTATCTCGACGTGCAGTCCTGGTTCATGTTGGGTTGACGTCCGACATAAGCTACATCCAGTAAAAATTCAGGTTTCTTTCCTGATTCATATAGCAGTTTTTCCGGTTTGCTCTGAGTTTCATCGGCAATCATAACGATTGTCATCATTGTTGCTTTGAGTTATGTTCCGGGGGTCGCCAACCATGAAACCGCTTTCGCCGCCACGCAACCATCCTCGGGCCGCACGTTGGATGCCAAAGGCGACATCGTGCTGCTCACCACCGAACTGGGCCGCGACGACAACGCCGTGCAGGACCAGGTCGTCAAACTCGATGCCGAAACCAGCAGTGTGACGCGACTGTTGGATTTCGGCAGCCTGTTCGCCGATTACAAGGCGTCCGCCACGCATGCGGGCACGGACGATTCGGATGAACTGCCCGTGAACCTGCGCGCGGTTGCGCCTGCGGTTCGTTACAATCGGCGGTATGGGTTTCTTCGATTCGCTGTTCGCCGGTAAACGTTCCACACCGGCTTCGTCCGTCACGTTCCATCTCGACCAGGCCGCCCACATGTACGAGGACGGCAATATCGGCTTGGAGGCCACCACGCTTGATATCACACCTGACAGCAAGCGTGTGGCGGTGATAGGTTTGAACGGTGCCGGCAAGACCACGCTGCTCAAATTGTTGGATGGCGCGTTGGCCGCCACGTCCGGAACGGTCCGCATCGAAGCGGACGGTACCGCATACGACCCCGCCGTGAAACGCGATCTGAAGCATGTCGAGGATCTGGTCGGCCGCGTGCGGCGCGAAGAGATTCCGAACGCCTACTACAAGGCGGCTTCGATTCGTGAGGCGATCGACCTGCCGTTGAAGAAGCACAAGGTGCCGGAAAGCGAACGTCAGGCGATCATCGGCAATCTGTTCGCGCATTTCGACTTGGCTTCCGTGGCCCGCGAGCCGGCCTCCGCTTTGGATAGCGAGAAGCGGCATCTGCTGGCGATCGCGGCCGCGTTGAGCTTCTCCCCCGCTGCGATCGTCGCCGACGAGCCGACCAAGGGCTTGGACGAGGTGGCGTCGGCGCGCGTGGCGAAGGCCCTGTTCAGCTATGACAAGCAGGTGGTGTTCGCCACGCATGACACGGATCTGATCGTCCGTCCGGAATATGCGATCGGCCGCGTGCTCGTTGTCGACGACCATCGTGTGGTGTTCGACGGCGTGCCTCGTGAGGCGGTCGATTTTTACACGGATTTGGTTCGTTCGAAGTATGAGGCGGCGAAGGGCGACAGGGCGTAGAAGAGATTTCGGACTCGGCAGTCCGTTCAGCCGATCAGTTCGTTGACGGTGTCGATCACCACGTACACGTTATGCCGGAAATCGTCCGGTTCGGGCAGTAGTGAGATGGCCAGATAGCCGTTGGAGGTCATGTCGAAGAAGTAGCCGGGCTGTCCGGATACGCCGTGGCGTTCGATCATGTGCAGCACCAGCTCGTTCTCGTCGAGCACGCTGGGCACGCGCAGCAGTACGTTCCATCCGCCTTCGGCACGCAATACGCTGACAAGACCTTGCTCGTCCGCGTCGAGCATGGCATGCAGTGCTTTGAGATTGCCGCGCACACGTTCCTGCACGCGCGCGGTCTGCGATGGCGCCGCTTCAAGCAGTGCGGGAATTTGTTTTGCGACGATCTCGCTCATGGGCAGATAGTCGTCGGCGATCACGTCGAGACGACGCTTGGCTTCCGTCACGTCTTCTGCCGGTCCGGACACTTGGATCCAGCCGACTTTGGCATGCGGTGCGGCGAGCATTTTCGAAAAACCGTCCAACGCGAATGTGAGCGCGCCACGCTCCCCCGCGAGTCGTGCATTGCCTTCGAATGGTTCCAAATCGTAATCGTAGAACACTTCGTCGGCGATGATGGCCACGTCGTGGTCCCGGCACAGGCGGACGATCGCCTCGCGTTCCGACGGTTTGACGTACGAACCGGTCGGATTGTTGGGGTTGATGAGCACCAGCGCGCGGATGCGATTGCCGTCCGGGCCTTCCAGCGCGGTTTTCAGTTCGGCCACGTCGATGTACCAGGAGCCGTCGAATCGTTGTTGGTATTCGATCATGTCGACGCATTCGAGGCGTGCGATCGATTCGATGAGCGGATAGCCGGGTTTCGGTGCGAGCACGGCGTCACCGGCATCACACAGCAGTTTGATAAGCCACGAGTAGGCTTCGGAAGTTGAACTGAGGATGTACAGGTCGTCCGGCGAGCAATGGCCGATTTCCTGCATGTCAAGGAACGCGGCCAGCGCCTCACGCGTGTAGCGTTGGCCGCGCGGGTCGGCGGAGTAGATGTCCGGCACAAGATCCGGAGCCAGCGCGTGCCGTGTCGGATTGGAGTCGTTGAGCTTGCCGAGCGGTCTGCCGGCTGTTTTGGCGGTGGCTTCCGCCTTGGCGATGGGATTGGGCTCACTGATGTCGACTCTTGAGGAAAAACGCATGCTCTCCACCCTACTCCATGGACTGCCGTCTTCCATCTGCGGCACATGGAACAACGAAAAAGGCCGTCCGACGAATCGGACGGCCTTGTGACAACCTAATCGGTCAACACATCACTTCTGCTTGGTGCTCGCGTAGTATGCGGCGCCGATGATGCCGGCCTCGTTGTGCAGCTTGGCTGCGACGATCGGGGTCTTGATGTCGATGTACGGCAGGAACTTCTCGGAGACACGGGACACGCCACCGCCGACGACGAACAGCTGCGGGTCGAAGTAGAACTCCATGAGGGAGTAGTACTTGGTCAGGCGCTTCGCCCACTTCTTGTAGCCCATGTCGAGCTTCTCGCGGATGGAGGATGCGGCGTACTTCTCCGCGTCGCCCTTGCCCTTGAGCAGTTCCAGATGGCCGAGCTCGGTGTTCGGAATGAGCTCGCCGTTGAAAATCAGCGCGGTGCCGATGCCGGTGCCCAGCGTGGTGGCGATGACGAGGCCATCCTGGCCCTTCGCGGCGCCGAACTGCTGCTCGGCAAGACCGGCGGCGTCAGCGTCGTTCACCACGGTGACCGGACGACCGCAAGCTTCGGAGAACACTTCGGTGACGTCCACGCCGACCCAGGACTGGTCCAGGTTGGCCATGTAGCCAAGCTTCTCGCCCACATGAATCGGAGCCGGGAAGGCGATGCCGACCGGAGCGGACTCCGGAACCTCGAAATGCTCGAGCTGCTGGCGAACGATTTCGCCGACGGCCTTCGGAGTGGACACCTCCGGGGTGAGGATCTTCAGACGCGGTTCGGCGAACTCGCCCTTCTCGAGGTTAACCGGGGCGGCCTTAATGCCGGAGCCACCAATGTCAACGCCGAATGCCTGTGCAGTCTCAATCATCTTCAACCTCTCTATCAAGGTATGTTATGGGTGTATTCGAACCGGTACGTATTATGGTAACTCGCAACATGCCCAAAATCGCGCGCGACATGCACAAATGGTGAGAACGATTGCACAAATTGTAATACTTAACCGAGTAAATATTTCATCGCCTGTTTTGCAAACGATTCGTCCCACGTCGGTAGAGGCTCCGACGTGGGACGAATCGTCAATCGCGTGATCGCCGCGCGTTGGGAAACGCGTGGGCCACGGTATTACTTCAGCGGCGGCATCGGCTGCCATTCCGGATCATGCAGCAGCTTGCGCGAATCCCACCATCCCTTGGCGATCTGAACGATGCCGGTCTTGAAATGCTCGCGGTCCACCATCATCAGTCGAATCACTTCCTTGACCGCGGTCAGCACCGTACCCAGACCGAACAACAGCGGACGGTAATCGCCGTACGTCATGAAGTATCGGGCCATGTAGCCGCGGTTGCGCATGATGTGGTAGCGGTTCATGTCGGAAGTGGAGTTGAGCTGGCGCACGCCGGCGATGTCCCAATTGCCGATCTCGCGCGTACGGCGCAGCACCACGTCGGGCACGACGATCGGATTGGTGACCTTGCTGGCACGATAGCCGTACATCGTGTCGTCCCAATAGATGAAGAAACGCGGGTCGGGCAGACCGATCTTCTCGACGATGTTGCGGCGGAACAGGCCACCTTCGAAGCACAACGTGTCCATCACGCGATAGCCAGCCGGGCCGAACGCAGCCGGTGCGATCGGGTTCGGAATGCCGAGCGGGACGATGAAATCGTACTGCCAGTAGAACGGACCGCCATCATAGTCGTAGCGGCTTCCCTGAATCACGTCGTGCCGATCGGTCCACTTGGCCAAGCGCTCGATGCCTTCCGGCATGACGGCGACGTCGTCGTCCATGACCCAGAACCATTCGGCACCCAGCTCGTACGCCTTCTTCACACCTGCGGAGAAACCGCCCGCGCCTCCGAGGTTGTCGGTCTGCGGCGCGTAGACCACGCGGTTCTCGTTGCCGGACAGGTCGGCCACGGTGGTGCCCCACTGCGCGGTGAGCTTGGCGCTGAATTCTTCGACCATGCCATGGGTCTTGTCACTGTGCTCGTTGTCCACGACGATGATGCGCCACGGGGCGACGGTAAGCTTCTCGATGGATTCGAACAGGGTGGCGAGCAGCTGCTGGCGCTTGTAGGTCACCACGACGATAGCCAGCTTTTCGATGGTCTTCTTCGCAACTTGCTTTTCAGTCATACGTTCCATTCTTGCACCGGCCCTCAACCACACATCGGCCATGTTCGATATGGAGCCGAGCACGGGCATAATCCGCGACAAATATGGACAGAACCTTGCACGGCACGAACTTGTTTGCCATAATGAACCGCGTATGCAGGGGAATCCGTATGACGGATTGAGATGGGCGTGGACGTCCGAACCCTTTGAACCTGATGGTTGACACCAGCGTAGGGAGGCATGGCCATATGGCTGATGTGATTTCCGTAACCAATTCCGATTCCGCGTTCGACGCTTCGAAGGGCGTCACGCGAACCAATCTTCCCCCATTCGCGCAGCGGCTGCGCAAAGCCGCCGACCTCGTATGGGAGGAAGGCTACAGGCAGCCGTTCATCCGCGAACTGGGCGAAGGCACTCTGCCGCGCGAGAAGTTCGCGTTCTATCTGCTGCAGGATTTCCGTTATCTTAACGACTACGCCAGAGTGCATGCTTTGGGACTGGCCAAAACAGACGATCCTGAGATCATGGCGTTCATGCTCAACGTACAGAACGGCGCGTTGAATGTGGAGTCGACCGTGCACCGCACGTATCTGGCCAGCTACGGCATCACCGACGAGCAGATGAACAACGTGCGCCAGTCGGCGTTCGCCCGCGCGTACACGTCGAACATCCTTTCCATCGCCTATGGCAAGGGTATCCTCGACATTCTCGTGGCCGTGCTCCCCTGCGCCTGGGTGTATGCGGATTACGGATATCGTCTTGCCCATGAATTCGCAGACACGCTCGATGTGAACCAGTACAAGAGCTGGGTGGACATGTACAAGACCGACGAGTTCTGGCAGGGTTCGGCTTGGCTGATCGAGCATATCGAGAAACTCGCCGCCGAGGTGAGCGAGGAACGCAAGCAGGAGCTGGTCGATATTTTTGTGACCGGCGTTGAGAACGAGTACATGTTCTGGTCCAGCGCGTACGACATGCAGTACACGTGGAAGCCCGAATGGGATCAGGAGAGCTGATTCTCCGGCACGCTCTCTTCCGATTGTTTATTTCCATATGAAGCGGCCCGCCTTCCGATTGGTTTCGGAGGGCGGGCCGCTTCATATAACGTTCGAATCGCTATTCGCGCACGAGACGAATGTGCTCCACGTCGTCACGCTGGGAACGACGGTAGAGCACGAAACGGTTGCCGATGACCTGCACGAGTTCCGCGCCAAGCTGTTCGGCGAGACCTTCGCCGGCCTCCTTGGCGGTCAGACCGGAACCGTCGAGCACGGAGCATTTGACGAGCTCGCGCTTCTCGATGGTCTCGTCCGCCTGTTTGACGGCGTTTTCGCTCAGATCGTTCTTGCCGACCTGGATGAGCGGATTGAGTTTGGTGGCCAGGCCGCGCAGCTGCTTGACCTGCTTTTTGGTAAGTGCCATATGTGTTCCATTCCTATCTACAAATACCCGCTCAAGCCTAGCGTGAGGACGGTATTTGCCCATCCGCCCGCAACGCACCGGTCATAACAGCACGCCCGGCACGACCAGTGCGACGAGATAGACGAGCACCACGATCGCCACGGTCACGTCCATGCCGGTGACGCGCATGACACGCCAATGCGTGCGCGTCGCACCTTCCTCATAGCAGCGCGCGTCCAAGGCGAGGCTCAGGTTGTCGGCATGGCGGATGGCTGCGGCGAAGACCGGCACGACGACCGCCACCATCGCTTTGATGCGTACTACGAACGAACCTGTTTCGACGCTGCCACCGCGCGCCGACTGCGCGTCGATGATCGCTTTCGTTTCCATGCCAAGCGTCGGCAGGAAACGCAGGGCGAGGCTCATCACCAATGCCGTCTCCTGCGTGTGCAGGCCGAATCTGGCGAACGGTGACAGCAATGATTCGAACGCGTCGGTCATGGCGGTCGGTGTGGTGGAGGCAAGGAACATCGCTCCGATGACGATGACCACGGCGAACCGACATGCGTAGAGTATGGCGATGCGGATGCCGTCATCGGTGATGGGAATCGGCCCGAGGCTCGCCACCGTGGTGCCGGTGCGCACGAAGAAGATGTTCAGCAGGCCGCAGAAAACGAACAATGCCAGGAACACACGCACGGAAGCGGCCAATCGGCCTACATTGATGCGTCCGGCCGCGGCGATCACGCCGGTGAACACCACGGCAAGCAGCAATTGCCAGAATGAGCCGATGGCGAACGCGGAGAACATGAGCGCCAATGCGGACAGCATGCCCACGCGCGGATCGAGGCGTTCCAACAGGGTCCGCCGCTCCCCCACGGTCGCGGTGTCCGAGCCGGCGGCGTCCACGGATGGTTCCGCATCCGGCTCCTCTTCGCAGGTGGCTTTCACTGTGGATTCCGTGGATTCCTTAGAGTCCGCACGTTTCGCCGGCTTGCCCAATATGATGGTACGGTCGGCAAGCTCGTCCACTTCATCCTGCGAATGCGAGATGAGCAGTATGGTCACGCCGCGTGATTTGAGCTCGTGGATGAGCCCGTGCACGCGTGCGGCGGCCTCCTCGTCAAGACCTGCGGTCGGCTCGTCCAGAATCAACGCTTTCGGCTCGCATGCGATCACGCCGGCGATCGCCACCAGTCGCTGCTGGCCGCCCGACAGGTCGAACGGCGAACGGTCTCGCAGATGTTCGATATGCAGCAGCCGCATGGCCTGCATGGCGCGTTCCATCGCCTCGGACGTATCCAATCCCAGGTTGGAAGGCCCGTATGCGACGTCTTCGGCCACGGTGTCGGCGAACAGCTGCCGTTCCGGATGCTGCATGACGTAGCCGACCGTACGGCGCAGCCTCGTACGGTTTTTGCGATTGAGGGGCTTCGTTCCGCCGTTCGCCTTCGCAGTGGCCACGGCGATGCCGTCGATGACGATCGAGCCTGTCGTGGGTTTCTCCAACGCGCACAGCATGCGCGCCAATGTGGTTTTGCCGGCGCCATTGCGTCCCATCAACGCCACTGTCTCGCCTTTGCCGATGCTGAACGACAGGTGGTTGAACACGTCACGTTCGGCGTCCACGTAACGATACGATATGTCGCGTGCTTCGATGAGCGTTTCGGCGGGCTCATCATCAATGCGTTTCGGTAGGCCCACCGATTGAACCGGCATCCGAAGCCGCTCGTCGGCGGGGCCATCGCCTACGATGTGGCCTGCTTCCAGCTGAATCACACGGTCGGCATGTTCCAACTCGTCCTCATGGTGCGTGACGAGAATGATGGTGGTGCCGCGGTCCTGGAGTTCGTCCAGCACCCGCATGATGTCGGCGCGCCCTTGCGGGTCGAGCATGGCGGTCGGCTCGTCGAGCACGAGCACATCGGAATCCATCGCCAGCATGCCGGCGATGGCGATGCGTTGTTGTTGGCCGCCGCTCATGCGCGTCGGATCGGAAGCACGATAGTCGCTCATATCCACGGCGTCCAGCGAACCGGAGATGCGCAGGCCGATCTCATCATGCTCAATCGCAAGATTCTCCGGTCCGAACGCCACGTCGTCTTCGGTGACGGTGGTGACGATTTGGTCTTCGGGATGCTGGAACACCGCGCCTATGCCGCAACGGGCGGTTCGATACTCGTCGGCGTGCGCGCCGCACTCGTCGAACACCACATTGCCTGACAATACGACATATCCCTCATCGGGAGCCACCAGTCCGGCGATGACACGTGACAGCGTGGATTTGCCCGAACCGTTCGGTCCGGCCAGACAGATGCGTTCGCCACGGCGGATGTCAAGGCTCACACCGTCAAGCGCCCATGTCGCGCCGCCATCATAGGTGAATCGCACATCGCGTAACGTTATGATCGGCGCATTGGTCGTAACCATAAAATCTTCCTTCACCAGCACTGTATGGAATTCTCGGGGAAAACAAGACGGAGGAACCCTCCGACGGATGCGGACGGTCCCTCCATGTTCATTTCAATGGGAACAAACGAAGCTCAACGGTTCAGCAGGTTGGAGATCGGCTTGTAGATCAGGAACGTGACCACGCCGTGGATGGTGAACTTCAACGCGTTGAACGGCAGGAGCGCCGGCACTATAAGCGCCACGACCTGCGCGGTGGTCATGTGCGCGTAGAACGGCGTGACGATGATGTTGCCGACGATGGCGACGGCGAGCGCCACGACAGCGCCGACGATGATGCCGATCAGCGCGCCCTTGCGCGTCTTGTTCTTTTTGTAGATGAGCGATGCCGGCACGGACAGGGCCAATGCCACGAGCACGGCCATCAGGGTGCCCCATGGGTTGGTGAACAGGTGCGGCACGAAGCCGAGCACGCTGACGATGACGGCTGCGGCCGGTCCGAACGCGAAGCCCGCGACGAGGCAGACGATGCCGGATGGGTCGTATTTGAGCCACTGCACGCCTGGGATGATCGGGAATTCGATGAAGCTGACGGCCATGGACAGCGCCACGAACAGCGCGTACATGGCGATGCGTTTGGTGGACCAGCGGCCGGAGTCGGCGACGCCTGTGGAGTGCGCGTTGTCCGGACGGGTCATCGGTTTGTCTGCGGCCTGATCAGCTGCGGTATTGGAGGTATTGCTAGGAGAGGATACACTCATGTTGAGCTCCGTTTCTTCCATCCGGACTGTAACCGTTGGCCCCGGATTCTCACCGGATCAGCCGCTTTCGCGGGTCGCGGGCTTCGGTATGGGGCCGTTATGAATGCCGGTCGTGCCGTTACCGCCAGTAAGGATTTTCACCTTCCCTGAAACTTGCTTGTCCATATATACGCCCGCCATGCGATATGCGCAACCTGCGTTCCGTTTTCGTCTTGCGATTCGGAACGCAGCCTGCGCACGCCGCGACAGCGGGCATGTTATGACAGCAGGTCGAGCAGATCGTCCTTGCTGAGCGTGCCGACGCCGCCGGATGCGGTGCCGTCGGTGAATTGGCGCGCCAGCTCGTTTTTCTTTTCCTGCAGTTTCAGGATGCGTTCCTCGATGGTGTCTTTGGCCACGATCTGGTATACGTTCACGTCCTGGGTTTGGCCGATACGGTGCGCACGGTCGGTTGCCTGGTTCTGCGCGGCGGCGTTCCACCATGGATCGGCGTGCACCACCACGGACGCGCCCACGAGGTTCAGGCCCGTGTTGCCGGCTTTGAGCGAGATGAGGAATACGGGCACGTCATTGCCATTGAATTCGTCGACCAGTTCCACACGGCGTTTCTTCGGCGTCTCGCCGGCGATGGTGTAGTATTCCACGCCTTGTTCGGCGAGTCTGGCGCCGATGAGTTCGAGGAACGAGGTGAATTGCGAGAACACGAGGACCTTTTTGCCTTCGTCCATGCATGTGGCCACGAGTTCGGCGATGGCGTCGAGTTTGGCGGAGGCGTTCTTCGCGTCGGCGTATACGAGTCTTGGATCGCAGCAGATTTCGCGCAGCAAGGTGAATTCGGCGAGGATGCGGATCTTCTTGGTGTTGAAGTCGGCGTCCGACGCCTTGGTGAGCGTGGCGCGTAGCCGCTGTTCGTGTGCGGCGTACAGTTTGCGCTGCTCTCCTTCCAGTTTGACGGTGAGCACGTTCTCGAATTTGTCGGGCAGGTCGGTGAGCACGTCTTTTTTCAGACGGCGTTTGATGAACAGTCCCACCAATGTCTGCAGTTTGTCGGCCATGACGGAATGTTCCGGACCGGGAGCCATGATCGGCTGCTCGTATTTTTCGCGGAATTTCGTATAGGTGCCGAGCAGTCCGGGCATGAGGAAGTCGAAAATGCTCCACAGTTCGCTCAACCGGTTTTCGATTGGCGTGCCGGTCAGAGCGAAGCGATGGTCGGCCGTGACCTGTTTGACCGATTTGGCCACCTTTGTGGCATGGTTTTTGATGTATTGCGCCTCGTCGAGCGCCATCAGCGCGAAATGGCAGGCTGCGTAATCGTCCACGTCGCGACGCAGCAGATCGTAGGAGGTGATCACCACGTCGGTGCCGTCGTACGTCGTGGTGCCATTCGTCGTAGCACCGTCGTTCTCCTGCGATTGCGCGGCCACCGTCGCGATGGCCTTGCGTCGCTGCGCTTTCGTACCGGCGACGACTTCCACCGTCAGATCGCCCGCGAATTTCTCGCATTCCGCGGCCCAGTTGTAGACGAGCGATGCCGGGCAGACGATGAGTGACGGACCGTTTCCTTTGCGCGCTTCGATGAGCGAGAGCAGCTGCACGGATTTGCCGAGGCCCATCTCGTCGGCGAGGATGCCGCCGAAGCCCTTGTCCCACAGGGTGGACAGCCATTGGAAGCCCTCCACTTGGTATGGGCGGAGCACGGTTTTGAGCCGTTCGGGCACTTCGTAGCGTTTCGGATCGACGATCTTCACATCGTTGACATAGTCCACGAACGAGGCGCTTTTGCCTTCGTCGTCCACTTGGGAGTCCAGCAGGAACGCTTGGTATCCGGGGATTTTGATGATGCCGGAGTCGAGCTGTTTTTCACTCAGGTCGAGGTCCGTGGACACTTGGTCGAGCTCATGCAGGTCGGCTTCCTTCAAATCCACGAACGTGCCGTTTTTGAGCCGATGGTAGCGGCGTTTTCTGCGGTAGGAGTCAAGCAGCGCGCCGACTTCGTTCATCGGCACCTCGTCGGCGATCGGTGAGATTTCAACGAGGTTCGAGTCGATGGACAAGCCGACCTTCACCGATGGCGGGTTGGGCTGCATCATGCCATCGAATGCCGCCGTGGAGAAGACCTGTCCCACCGATTTGAGGATCTGCACGCCGTCGGTGAGCATGAGCAGGATAGCCTGCTCGTCCTCTTCTTTGACGCGTGCCACGTCGATGGAGCTCCATGTAGGGCACAGCTGGCGTACCACCTGCACGGCGAATGATTCTCGTGACAGGTCGCGTTTGACCTGCGAGGCTCTTGAACGTGAATCGGGGTTAATCACGCCGCGCAGTTCTTTGGCGGTGGGCACCAGTTGGAAGGTGAAGTCGCCGTATTTCGCCACCGCTTCGCAGGTGATGCCGTACAAATCGCGGTCCAGATAGAATTCGATCCGGCATTCGGTTCCCACCGCTTCGGTCACTTCCTGCGGAATGTCGAATCCGATGCCCGCTTCGGTGAGTTTCGGCACGATGGTTCGGGCGAACATGGGCCAGTCGTTTTCGGCGATGAACACGCCGTCCGGATCGTCGGAACACAGGTCAGGCAGCACCTGCAATGCCGGGCGCAGTTTATCGGTGCAGCGGAAGAGCCCGTCGATGCCTATCCTGTCCGTCGCCGTGGAATCGTCGGGACGTTCGCGGCTGAAAACGTAGAAGCCGTTGCGTCCGTTGATGACATCGGAGATGCTTTGGTTCGATGTGATGCGCACGCCCGACGCGGTGCCCTCATGCACGAAGGACGCCTTGAACGTGAAGGTGGGGTCGCCTTCGACAATGTCAAGGCCGAACGGCTCGCCTCCTTCGTTGGCCATGTGGATGCGGCTTGGCCCGGATTCCTTGGTGCGTTGGAAATCCTCGATAAGCAATCGTCTCAGCCCGTCACCGTCCGACGTGCGCAGGAAACCGCGGGCCTTCGACTCGTGTTCCTTGTATTCGTCCTGTGTCACGGCGTGGAACAGGTCGAGCAGGTCGCATGCCTCCCAATCGGTGAGGACGAGTTCACGGTCGACGCGTACCGCTTCGCCGTAATAGTATCCGTTTTGCAGTTGGGCCGCCGTTCTGGATGCGATCACCTGCTGCAGGAAGCGGTATAGCTTCAGCGAGAAGGGGTCGAGCATGTCCGGAGTGTGGGTGAACGCGAGTTTTTTGCCATATGACTCGTATGTTCCCGTCCGCATGTCGGCCACGAATCTTGAGATGTTTTTGAGCGCATAGTCGGCGTCGCCGCATCCGATGCGCAGGGACAGGCGCAGGGCGTCATGGCCGTTGATCAGCGTGGGCTCGAGGTACACGCTTCCCGGTTTGACGTCGACCGGCGCGCTTGATTTGCGTTTCGGTTTGGCGGCTCCCTGTCCGGAGGCGCCACGTTGTTCCTCGATCAATCGGCTTTTCGCGTTGATGATTCGTTTCAGCACGTCGAGTTGGGCGTTCTCGCCGGCGTTGTTGCTTTTCGCATCGAGGGAGCGCATGTAGTCGGCGAGGGCCCGGGGTGTTGCGGCTGCGGCGTGGAATCCCCGGAATCGTTCCGGCTGCTGCAGGAACAGCAGCAGCATGGCGGCTACGTGCTTGCACATGCCGGTGTACCGGCGGCTGGTGGAGGAAGCCGAGTCGTCATCATCGTTGACGTGGCCGTACGTGCTGCCGGAGCCGAAATCGTCGTAGTCGTCGACGTAATCGTAGTCGTCGTCATCGTCGAAGCTGCGGTATTTCGGACTGTTGTGGTAGTCGAAGGTCCGGTAGGAACCGTAGCCGCGCTGCGAACCGCTGAATGCCGGGCAGGAGCAGTAGCGTGCCAGAAACAGCTCGTCGGCGAAATCAAGCGTGGCTTGCACTTCGTAACGGCTGGAGGGTGAGGTGGTGCCCCGTATGGTGGCATACAGGGTGATGCGGTTGGATGCGGTGTCGTTCAGGCAATGCAGGTCCTCCATTTTGGAACGCCATTGGTTGGCGATGCCGCGGGCGCGCTGCAGTACCGGCTGGCTGCATTCGCTGCACAGCTCGTCGGAAAGCCATGCCAGAGTGTCCGCCACCTGAACCCCCATCGTTCGTACGTTTGTTCTCATGCAACCATACCAGCGCGGTGGAACAGCAAAAGCCGCGGCCCGATCCGGACCGCGGCATGTTATCGCCCGTGTTGCGTCAGCGGCAGCGTTTGGTCAGCGGCTGCCATGGGTCGAGTTCCACCGGCTCGGTTTCGAGCAGCGCTCGGGTGGCGTCGTCGAGGTATTCCTTGCGGATGATGATTTCGGTCACATAGCGGTCGAACCACTTGTCGGAGGCCACGTAGTAGCCGTCTTCGCCGTTGTCTTTGCCCCAGCTGTTCTCCACTTTCCAGCGGTTCGGCTTGCCTTGCTCGTCAAGGTTCACGCCGGTGAGGGTCATGGCATGGTTGCTTGGACTGTCGCCGTATTCGAGGCCGTGCGCCTTGTCGAAGTCGAAATCGGTGCCGAACAGCTGGTCCACGCGCACGCTGTCGCAGTCGAAATAGCCGGCCGCACGCAGCGAGAACTGGGTGCAGTCGCAGGCGAACCAGATCGGGTGTCCGGCGCTAATCTGGTCGACCGCGGCCTTTTTGAACACGTCGAGCGGCACGTTGACGAATTCCATATCCCCCGCTTCGGCCACATTGGCGGTGTAGCGGATGCGGTAACGCTTGTTGAACGGACGGGACGCCATCGGCACGTTGCACAACGTCACCAGATCGTCGACGTCCACCGGCACGTACTTCTTGTAGAATTCCATCGGCGTGATGCCGGTTTCGCGGATCTGTCTGCGCTCGTCCTTGCCGGTTTTCGGCTTGTCGGCCTCGTCTTCGCCGCTTTTCTTATCGTCCTTCTTGTCATCGTCGCTCACGCGGGCCAGGAAGTCGAACTTCTCCGGCGGCTCGCCCAACGAGATGGCGCACATGCGGTACACGGTGGACATGTCGTCGTCCTTGACCGCGCGCAGTTCATCGACCGTGGCGCCGGCTGCGTAACGTTCGCGCAGGTCGGCGGCGAACTGGCGCAGCCTGCTGTTGAGGTATTGTTTGAACGCGTCGGAGTCCTTGGAATTGGCGGATTCCGGGTAGGCGCTCTTCGGCACGAGACCATACTTGTCTACAAGGGCGGCGAACATCTGCCACCAACCGCCGTCATCGGCCGGCCCGTAGTTGATCTCCTGGAACAGGCGGCTGTCGGTCGGCTCGTCGAGCGTGGCGAACACGTTTTCGAGATACGTGTTGGATTTTTCCATCGCATCCCAGAAGAACAGGTAGGTTTCGGAGAATTCGAAATCGTCGAGTCCCCACTGGTGCATGAGCTCGTAACGCAGGGTGTTGAGGGATGCGAACATCCAGCAGCGGCCGGATCGGCGCTGGTTGGTGATGGACCCCTGTTTCAGTTCGATGGAGAAGTCGCGTGGCAGCGCGCGCTGGCCTTTGTAGTCGGTGGCGGCTTCGAGCACGCCCGAGGACACCGCGGCGTTGGCGGCCACAAGGTTGGCCCGGTCGGCGTTGAAGTCTTTGGCGTATTGTGCGAGACGTTCCGGTTTGATTGCTGTGATGCTGTTGGTCATACGGCCGATTCTTGCCATACGTCTTGACGGATGCGAAATACTGGTTTCGGCATGCCGAAAAATCTGCCGTAAATAAGCGATTCGAATTCGTTCCGGGGATATTCTAGGGGTTTTAGGGTGAGGAGCGTATCATGCGTCGTCATGGTTCGATGATGGTTGTTTTGTCCGGATTGCTGGCTGCAAGTCTGGCCATCGGACTGCCGGTCGGTTCGGCGTATGCGGACGAGCCGACGGATGGCACCGGGGCCGGCACGTCCGCCACGGAGGTGTTGGATTCGTTGGAGGTCAAGGGCCGCGCGCCGAAAACCGGGTACAAGCGCACTCAATTCGGCAAGGCGTGGGCCGACGTGGACCACAACGGCTGCGACACCCGCAATGATATCCTCAACCGCGATCTGACCGGCGTGAGGCACAAGTGGCGTACGCACAATTGCGTGGTGAAGTCCGGAAAACTGCATGATCCATACACTGGCAAGGACATCAAGTTCAAGAAGGGCAAGAAGACTTCCACCGCGGTGCAGATCGACCATGTGGTGGCGTTGAGCGATGCGTGGCAGAAGGGCGCGCAGAAGCTCAGCGAGGAGCGCCGCACCGCATTGGCGAACGATCCGTACAATCTGCTGGCCGTGCAGGGGCGTGCCAACCAGAAGAAGTCCGATGGCGATGCGGCCACGTGGCTGCCGTCCAACAAGGGGTTCCGTTGCGAATATGTGGCACGTCAGATTGGTGTGAAGCACAAATATTCGCTGTGGATCACGCAGGCCGAGAAAGAGGCCATATCCAAGGTATTGTCCTCCTGCCCGACGCAGACCGTGCCCGATTACACGGGAGTCAAGGATTCTACAGTCGAGAAGACCACCGAATCCGAGCAGACAGAACAGACGCAGACCGAACAGCAGACCGAACAATCAGCTGAGCAGGCCCAGCAGAATCAGCAAACGACACAGGCACCTGCGCCCGAACCCGCTCCGGCTCCAGCTCCCGCGCCCCAGCCAGCGCCACAGCAGGATGTCTACTACCAGAACTGCACCGCGGCACGAGCCGCTGGCGCCGCGCCTATCTACCAGGGCCAGCCGGGCTACCGTTCACAACTGGATCGCGACCATGACGGAGTCGCCTGCGAATAAATCCAATGCAGTGTCTCCACCTTCCGGTTGCGAGACGTATGGTGCTGAGGCATAGGAAAAGCGCCAGATGATAATCTGGCGCTTTTCCTATGCCTCAGCATTTTCCGTATTTCCGCAGTGCAGTCATGAGAACCGCTATAACCTGCGCAGCTGTGCGATATCATCGCGCAGCTGGTTGACGGTGTCCGTCAGTTCCCGCACATTGTGGCGCAACTGTTCCGTTTCCGATTCCGCCTCATCCGCACGCTTGTCGGTCTCGTCACGAACACGGTCGACGATCCATGAAGCCAGCGTCGCGGTGACGATGCCAATCAGGGCCACGCCGGTTATCATCAGCCCGATGGCGATGCATCTTCCCTGCCATGTCACCGGAGACAAATCGCCATAGCCGACTGTGGTGACGGTCACGAACGACCACCATATCGCCTCGCCGAAATCGGTGATGGAAGCGCCTGGAACCCCACGTTCCACATCCAATTCGGCAAGGGCGCCGATATACATCAGTAATGTCACGCTGCAGCATGTGTACAGTGTGATGCGCCCACGCACCGCCATGCCACCGGTACGGTTGAGCACGTTGAGCACCGCCACCAATCGCAGCAGCCTCAATGGTCTGAAGATGGGCAAGGCGATGGACACCAGCATCAGCAGATTCTCTTTGAACCAGGCTTTCTTGTCCTTCGCCAGCAGAATCGAAACGACGTAGTCGACGATGAACGCCATCCAGATGATGTTGATCACCGTTTCGCACAATACGATATGCGTTCTCGCCAGCACTTCCCACGAATACGCGAACAGGAACACCAACGCCAATGCGGTCATGAACCACTCGGTCATCCGCTGCCATTTGTCCAATGTCATATCTCCCGCCTTTCTCCCCATGGCTGCCATCATACGGGTTTGCCCGTTTTTGTGACGTATTCCGGGCGCGGTGCATGTGCCTTCAGACCAGATAGACCTCCTCATGTGGTTCGTTTCAGAGTTCATCTCGGAGGCCGTCCGATTCGGACCATTCAGCCGACGACCGAAGGAGCGGATACCCACTTTTAATGAACGTCAGCCCTTGAGAGGCATGCGGTTGTCGAGCGATTGTCCGTTGGCGTAGCAGCGCACGTTGCCCAATGCGATGGCGATGATGCGCCGTTCGGTGGACTCCAAGTGGTTGCCGCCCGCCACATGCGGGGTGATCAGGCATTTCGGCTCGCTCCATAATGGCGATGCCGCCGGCAGCGGCTCCGGTTCGGTCACGTCGAGGCCAGCGCCGCGGATCATGCCGTTGGCGAGCGCGTCGGCGAGCGCCTGCGTGTCTATGGCGTCACCGCGGCCCGCGTTGATGACGATGGCGTCGGTTTTGAGTTTTGCGATGCGTTCCGCGTTGAGCAGGTGGTGTGTGGATGGCGTGGATGGCACGCACATGGCGATCACGTCGGCGTATTGCAGCACGTCGTCGAGCGATTCGAATCCGACCATGTGGTCGATGCCCGGCGCTTCGACGGTGGGGTTGCGGCGGATGCCGATGGTCGACATGCCGACGCTCTTGCATAGGCGTGCGAAATGCGATCCGATGTCGCCGGTGCCGATGATGAGCGCGGTTTTGCCGTCGGGGCTGATGACGCGGCCGGCGTCCTGCCATGCGGCGTTCGGGTTGCCGACGGCGTAGATGTGCAGGTTTTTCATGATGGACCACATCATGGCGAACATGTGTTCGGACACGCTTTGTCCGTAGGCGCCGGTGGCGTTGGTGAGCATGGAGCCGGGGTGGAGCACGCCAGGCCGCTGGTATTTGTCGACGCCGGCGCTCCAGGTCTGCAGCCATTCGAGTCTGGGGCATTGCGCGCATGTTTCGGGCGTGATGTTGCCGATGACCGCGGTTGCATACGCTTTGAGTTCGTCCGGTACTGCGGCGGTCCAGTTCATGGAGCCTCGTTGTGCCGGGTCGCCGACGAATTCCTGCGGCATGTCTTTCGCGGCGCGTGTGAACTGCGCACGTTCGGATTCGGTCAACGGCAGGCAGTTGACGATCAGTTTGCGGTCGTTCCATATTCCCATGCGTTTTACCCTATGGCAATCGTCGGATATAGGGTTTCACGTTGGGTTTTGGGTCAGACGCCGAGTTCGTCGGTGTCAAGGATGATGGTGACCGGACCGTCGTTGGCGAGCCGCACGCGCATGTGGGAGCCGAATCGTCCTTCTTTTACTTCGAGTCCTTGCGCGCGCAGGGCGTCGTTGAATCCGTTCCATACCTGTTCGGCATGGTCGGGCGCGCCTGCTTTCACGAAGCTTGGCCGGTTGCCTTTGCGTACGTCCGCATACAGCGTGAACTGGGATATCGACAGCACGCTGCCGTCCACGTCGTGGATGGAACGGTTCATTTTGCCGTTCTCGTCTTCGAAAACGCGCAGGTTGGCGATTTTGTGAGCGAGCCAGTCGATTTGTTTCGCTCCGTCCGTATCTTCCACTCCGACAAGCAGCACATAGCCGATGCCTATATGCTGTGGTTCGAATGTGGTGTCGACTTCTCCGCTTGTCTCGTCGACCACGTCGACGGATCCTTCGCTGACCTTCTGCAATACGATGCGCATATTCCGTCTCGTTCTTTTCAGCCGGCGTAGTCGACGATGGCCTGCGTGACCTGTTTCAGATAGTCGAGCGATGTCTGCCAATCGTCCGGCACTTCGATGGAATGATTGGCACCAGCGTACGTGCGCACATGGTCGGTGAGCAGATGCGCCTTGGCGTCATCGAAATACGGGTCGGCGTCGCCGGCGCAGATCAACGGCATCGGACTGCCGACCGCACCCGGCAGCGGCGCGGGAATGACCGACTTGTGCTTGTCGAATGGCGGCGGATTCAATACCGGAGTGAGCAGCACCACGCGCAATCCTAGCTTTGCGGAATGCGGATATGAGAGTGTGGAGAGCGATTTGGTGACGACCAGCAAATGCGGCTCCTCACCCGATTCGGCAGCATGTTCGAGCGCCGCCTTGCGCCATTCGTCGACCACGCGTTCCATGCAGGCGATCATTTCCGGAAACTCGACGCTTTCCGTCAGTTTCAGGTCGAGACGGTCCACGAACCAGCCGTTGGCCGCAAGCGCCTGCGCCGACCAGTACAGCAGCGGCCTGTCCACGGTGTAGCCGATGCCCGGCATGATGAGTACGTGCTTGCCTGTTTCGGTGTTCTTCACACGGTTCTTGCCCCATGGCGTGACCGCGGGCGTCACATTCTTCGTTTTCGTTGACTTTGCGCTGTTTTCGTTGATTTTGCCCATGCCCTGCCGAATGTCTTTCGATGTCTTCGTATGGTTCGACCACCGTCTCGGTTTTCCGAAGACCGGTTTCCTTCAACGCATCATAGGGCGCATAGGCTACATGGGCCCATATCCTTCCATATTGCGTTCATTCCGTTCGGAGAATACGGAAGAACCGTCACGAACGGTCGGTCGCCACGCGTCTGGTGGTGTCACGCAACATCAGCGTGGCCTCCTGCGATTCATAGGATGCGTCTGGCGTCTGTCCACGCAGAAGGGACAACGTCTTACGGGCGGCGTTGCGTCCCATTTCCAGCGGATTCTGTCGAACGGTGGTCAGATTCGCCGCCTGTGCGATGTCGGCATCATCGAACCCTATGACGGAGATATCTTCAGGAACATGCAATTGTTGCTTGCCGAGTTCCTTGATGACTGCGATTGCCACTTGATCGGTTTCGGCACAGATGGCGGTTGGCATGTGTGGCAATGACAGTAATTTCGCCACCAGTTGCGCAGCAAGGTCCGCTTTCGACAATGGCGCATCATGCTCGTCCGCGGTTATGACGTAGGCATACTCATCGTCGTAACCGTTTTGTTCAGCCGCTTCCAAGAACGCTTCCATACGCTGGCTGGTGCTGTAGACCATGTCGTCGGGAATGTAATCAACGACGAAAGCGATGCGCCGGTGTCCAAGCGATTTGAGCAGACGCACCGCCTTGGACATGCCATCGTAGTTGTCAACACCGATGGCTGCGTCGCAGAACGATTCGGCTGGAATGTTCACACCGACCGTCGGCATATCGGTGACACGCAGTTTCTCACGTGCGGATTCGTCGAGTTGGAACGACGAAATGATGATCGCGTCAGCATTGCGATTTTTAGGCAATTGTGCGAAGTAACGCTCCGTCTCCTGTCTGCCTGTGACAAATGTGGGCGACACGTCGTAGCCTTCCGGTTCCAACACTTCGCACACGCCCTGCAACACGTTGGCGTTGAACCATTCGTTGAGTTTGCCGGAAAACAGCAGGACAACCCGCATGGTTTTCCCGGACGCCAAAGACGATGCGCTTTTAGATAAGGTAAAGCCCAACCGGTCCGCAGCTGCCTCAACTTTGGCACGCGTTTTCGGAGCGACCTTGCCAACACCTCGCAATGCCCGCGAAACCGTCGCCTGAGATACTCCCGCCAGTTCCGCTACTTCGGCGATGGTGGCTCGTGCCATATCCACTCCAGTTTCCCATTGTTTATCCAGCGCTTTCATATTAGCAGAATCGTTGATTTCACAAGCAGACACGCCATAACAAAACAATTATTGCATTCACAGAATGAAAGCGCTATCATTTTAAGCAATACGAAGACGAGAACGAAGTGATTCTAATCGTCAAAACAGAGCGTTCTCACCAGAATGAACTAGTGAAAACGCTTCCATAAAAAGCCATAACAAAATCACAATGCATCCAATGAAGGAAGACAACCCAATGAGCAACGAAGCCAACGAGCGGCACATCGCTGACGATCCATCACTCTGGTGGAAGCAGGCGGTCGTCTATCAGGTCTACCCGCGTTCGTTCAAAGACACAACCGGGTCGGGCCTCGGAGACATCGCAGGAGTCGCACAACAAATCCCATATCTAAAAAGACTCGGCGTGGACGCCATCTGGCTCAGCCCGTTCTATCCGTCTCAACTGGCAGACGGCGGATACGATGTGGACGACTACCGCAACGTCGACCCGAAACTCGGCACCATGGACGACTTCGACCATCTCACCAAAACCGCACATGCGGCAGGCATCAAAATAGTCGTCGACATCGTACCGAACCACTCGTCCAACCAGCATGAATGGTTCAAGGCCGCGCTTGCCGCAGGCCCCGGCTCACCGGAACGAGACCGTTATATTTTCCGTGACGGCAAAGGACCGAACGGCGACGAGCCACCCACCAACTGGATTGCCAGCTTCGGTGGATCCGCTTGGACTCGAGTGCCCGACGGACAATGGTATCTGCACATGTTTACCGTCGAACAGCCCGATTGGAATTGGAAGAATCCGGACGTGCGCGCCGATTTCATCAAGACCTTGCACTTCTGGCTCGACCATGGAGCGGACGGCTTCCGCGTGGATGTGGCGCACGGCCTGGCTAAGGATCTCGACCGTGACGATCTCGATGATTTCAAAATCATCGGAGGCGAGATGCATTGCGCCGACGGCACGCATCCGCTGTATGACAGGAACGAAGTGCACGACATCTATCGCGAATGGCGCAAGGTGTTCAACGAGTATGATCCGCCGGCATTCGCCGTCGCCGAAGCCTGGGTACCTCCGGAGCATCAATACCGGTATGCCTCGCCCGAAGAACTCGGCCAAGTGTTCAACTTCGAATTCGCCAAGAAAGACTGGATTCGCAACGACATGCACCTCGCCATCGAAGAAGGCATCGCCGCTGCGGAACGCTCCGGCTCCACCTCCACATGGGTAATGAGCAACCACGACATCCCCCGCCACGTCAGCCGTTATGGGCTGCCGCAGGTGCCGGCTGCAGCCCACCACCAACTTGCCAAGGATTGGCTGCTGCGCAACGGTACCTCTTACCATGAGGATCGCGAGCTCGGCACGAAGCGTGCGCGTGCGGCCATCCTGATGGAGCTCGCGCTACCAGGTTCCGCTTATATCTACCAGGGTGAGGAGCTCGGTCTGCCAGAGGTCGCCGACATCCCGTGGGACGAGTTGGAGGATCCGACCGCGTTCAACCGCGTCCGAGACCAGATCGAAAAGGGCCGCGACGGCTGCCGCGTCCCGCTGCCTTGGAAGGCCGGGACGCCGACCTTCGGATTCTCCCCCGCCACCAAGCATGAAGGCGCCGGCGTGGACGCGAGCCAGGCGGGCGATCCGTGCGAGAAGCCGCATCTTCCGCAACCGCAATGGTTCGCCGACTACGCCGTAGACAGGGAGGACACGGACTCCGGCTCCATGCTCAACCTATACCGCAAGGCGCTCGGACTGCGTCACGAATGGATGACGGCCGACACGACCCTGACCTGGCTCGACTGCGACCGGTCCTCCGGCAAGCCGGACGGCGCCGAGGGGCACACCGGCGGCACCATCGCCTTCCGTAGGGCCAACGGCTGGGCCAGCGTCACCAACTTCGGTGCGGAACCGGCCGAACTGCCGGCAGGCGATATCCTGCTCGTCTCCGGACCCCTCACCGACGACGGCCGTCTGCCGCAGGACACCACCGCGTGGATCGCGCTCGGCTGACCGGACCCCATCAACCGCAATTCGCATTCAACAACCAAGCAAAGGAGCACATCATGAACCGCAACATCACACGAATCGTCGCCATCGCGGCGACGCTCGCCATGGGAACATCGCTGGCGGCCTGCGGCGGCAGCAGCGCCGATTCCAGCAAGGGCCACGTGTATTTCATGAACAACAAGGCCGAGGTCGTGGACCAGTACAAGGAACTGGCCAGCATGTACACCAAGAAGACCGGCGTGCAGGTGGACATCCAGACCGGAGCCGCCAGCACGTATGACGCCACCATGAAATCCGAATTGGCCAAGGACAACGCACCAACCATGTTCAACGTCGCCGGCTTCGACCAGTTCGCCAAGTACCAGAAGTACGTCGAACCGCTGCAGGACACCGACGTGTTCAAACTGCTCAACGATACCGGCAAGGCTTACTCGTACACCATCGACGGCAATTCGTACACCCTGCCGTACGCCGCCGAATGGTACGGCATCATCTACAACAAGAAGATCATCAAGGACTATTGCTCCAAGAGCTACGCGGTGATCAAGTCCGCCGATGACATCAAGGACTACAAGACCTTGAAGCAGGTGGCGGAATCCATCGAGCAGCACAAGGACGACCTCGGCGTCGACGGCGCGTTCACCACCCCGGGCTTGGATGCCTCCGACACGTACCGATTCGCTGCGCATATGACGCGTCTGCCGCTCTACTACGAGTATCGGGACGCGAACACCACGTTCTCGAAGACCATCAAGGGCACGTATCTCAAGAACTACAAGGACATGTTCGACCTGCAGCTCAAGACCAGCCCAACCGAGACAAGCATGGTGAGCTCCAAGACCTACGATGACGTGACCTCCGAATTCGCGCTCGGCCAGGTGGCGTTCTACCCGAACGGCGTGTGGGCGTATTCGCAGATCAAGGGCAATGACGTGGCCGATGAGGACCTGGGCATGCTCCCCTACTACATGGGCATCAAGGGCGAGGAGGATTGCGGCCCCGTAGGAGTGTATGACGCGAGCTGGGCGGTGAACAAGAACGCCTCCGAAAAGGACAAGAAGGCCACGCTCGACTTCATCAAGTGGATGATCACCGACAACGAAGCCAAGAAGATCCTGTCCAAGGACATGGGATTCTCCGTGCCATTCACCACGTTCACCGATGACTACCAGCCGGACAATCCTCTGACCGAGGCCGCCCGAGCCTACAGCAATGACGGCAAGACCGAAGTGCGCAGCTTCACCATTCCGGATCAGCAGTGGCAGGACGACATCGCCTCCGCGCTGGTCGAATACGCACAGGGCACCGGCAAGTGGGACAAGGTGCAGAGCGCGTTCGTGGACGGCTGGTCCACCGAGTGGAACAACAACGAGGAATCGCTGGGTTCCGTGCCGGAAGCGCAGAAGTTCGACGCAAAGAGCTGACGCCATCCGACTCGTGGAAAAACGGCTGGACGCCGGTAGATAACACCCCAATCTACCGGCGTCCAGCCGTTTTTTCCATGCGACGGTCGTCCGATCCGCTGCCGTACACTTGGTCGTTATGAAAGTTTCCCTGCAACGCGTGACCGAAGCGAGCGCCATCGTATTGAACGAGTTGGGCACACCGGATCCGACATTCGACATGGCACAGATCGGGCCCGGATTGGTGTTGACCGTCGAAGTGGAACCTGATGATGATGAGGGAACGCTTGCACGGATGGCGCATCGTGTGCTCACCTTGCGCTGTTTCGATGGTCCGCAAGGCCAACTGTCGTCGTCCGTTCAGGAAATGCACGGCGAGATCCTGTCGATTCCACAGCCGCTCACCATGCTGCGGCGTCCCGCGATCGGCAGGCCGCAGCTGGTATCCCATAACGACGATGACGAGCATGCGAATCTGATGTGGATTCGGTTCAACGAGGCGTTGCGCTCAGGTAATGTTCCTGTGCGTGAAGGACGGTTCGGCGCCCGCATGCGCATCGGTTCCATCGCCGACGGCCCCTTCCAATTCACGTTGCAGGAATGACCGCAACGCTTGCCGGCATGGATTCCAAAACATTGATCGCCCTTTCCCGAAGTATGGACGCGATATTACGAACATAGAAGATCACGCCATACGGAATGCGCTCCCGTATGGCGTGATCTTGTGTATAGACAACAGCATGACATTCGCACTACAATTGCTTGTAACCGTCACCTGCATATGATGAGGAGCGACTATGAGCGACACTGCGACGATTAGTTTCCGCACGGACCCAGCGATCAAGCGAGAGGCAAAGGAACTGTATGCCGATATGGGCATGGATCTGTCAACGGCGATCAACATCTTTCTGCGCCAGTCAATCCGTGAAAACGGCATGCCTTTCAAGATCACCAGGGACAATCCAACCAGCATTGAGGCACGCCGCCAAGCGGAGAACCATAGCGGCGAATCCTTCACCAGCACGGATGCGTTGATGAAGGATCTGTTGGATGCTTAAATCGGTCTTTCGTACAACACAGTTCAAGAAGGATTTCAAGGTTCTGCTCAAAAAAACACTATAGTCCCGATAAGCTTAAACAAGCCATTGACACACTCATGGCTCAGAACAAGCAACTACTCAGCACAAAATACCGCGACCATCCGCTGACTGAAAATTGGAAAGGATATCGCGAAATCCATATCGAGGGTGACTGGCTTGTGATTTATCGCGTGGAAAAGCAGGAACTGCAACTCGTGCTCACACGGACCGGGTCGCATGATGATCTGTTCTAGCGATTACCCGATTACCGACTACTTAAACAGGTCGAACAGGCTGAACGTGGTCTTCTTGTAGATGGCGTTGTACAGCTTGCGCTTGGGATGCAGCCACCCCATGCCCTTCTTGCCGTAGCCGGGGATCAGCGCCCGCTTGACCGCACGGATGGCGCGTCCCTTCGTGCGCGCGGACAGGCTCTTCTTCCAGCTGGGTTTTCTCATTCCGTATTTCATGGCGGTCTCTTTTTCGAACGGTCATGCTCATTCTATACAGTGCTGAACACGTTGCAGATCAAGTAATCAGACCAGCAGATCGTATACGCTGCGCATGGCGAGCAGCCCGTCCGTCATCCACTGGTAGGCGTCCGTCATGTCGCCGGAGAAATCCACATCGTGCTGCACCCAAAGGTGTCGGTTCTTCTTGTCGGCATCCGGCTCATCCCAGGTCACCGCGCCAAAATCAGACAGCATCCGTTCAACGGAATCCCTCATGGCGTAGAGTTTCGCGTACTGGAACGTGTCGGTGAAATACAGGTCCACCGTAATATAGCCGCCTCGAATATTCAACGCCCCATCCGGGTGACAGAAGCCCGAACCTACTCCGAAGCTGGTCCACGTGTCGCTGTTCGTCTTGCGACCGGACGGATCGCCATACACGTCGACGAAATCGGCTCGTGTTGCGGCATATTCGTACAGACCATTCCAGAAGCTGCGCCGCAACGAGATATTACCGCTGACTTGCCGCAGTTCGTCCAAGGTTCTGCCGTCCGCGACTTTCCACGCTGTCCAACCGTTGATCTGCTTGTCTTCACCGGTTTCGAGCATTCTGGCGCGGCGGAATGCGCCGGATGGGCTGTCGAATATTTCGCTGTTGGACAGGCGGATGCGGTGGTCTTCGGTTACGGTCGCCGTGGCGGTTATGCCGGCATACCGGCTTTCCAGCATGTCTCCGGCTGTAAGGATCCCTCGCTTGCACAAATCGGCGAAATCAACGGCATTCTGTTCGCGTTCCCCTTGGTTCGCATTCCGATTGCGCAGAGTCTGCATCACCTCTTCCCCCGCTGTGGGGCGTGCCCACACCTGCAATGCGAGATCGGCAAGTCGGGCGCCTCGTTGCGCGATCGCCTGTTCGTTCCATTGCGAGGCATCATGCAGGTCCGCGGAGATGGACAGGTATTCGCTGTCATATCCGCCAATCATACGGCTTTTCTTCTGCTCGAACGTTCCGTCGGAAAGTTCCGAGTTGTATGCGGTCAGTGTCAGATTTCCCAGACTGTTCACCAGCAGTGGGAATCGGTCGGGGTCGGCGAGCATATTGCGCCATTCGGCATGCGCCATGGCGTTCTGCGGCATGATGTGTTCGATGGTGTATTCGCTGAAGGACCGAGGATCCTTGGGATGGTTATGGTTCTCCAATCCGGCGAGCAGATATTTGCAGCGCGGAGCCGGGCGGTACAGATCCTCGCCGAGCAGCGCCTGCCTGAATTGTTCGTCTGTGGGCATGCGTGTGGCTTTGGCGGTTTCGGTGAGCAGCAGTGCGGCGAAGGTTTCGGCCAAATCATGTTCGGCTGATTCGAGTTTGGCGATCAGCGACGGAACGAGTTTGTTCAATCCGTTGCTGGACACCGAGCAGACCATTCTGCGGAACAGATACGATTCGAGATCCGCGAGCATGCGCAGCAGGCCGTTACTGCTTGTGCGATGGTGTTTCCATGCCGCGAACATGTACATAACCAATGGATCCGTAACCGTGCTGTCCAGGTCTTGAATCGATTCGAGCCGGCGATCCACACTCATGTCGCCGCTGCCGGCAGCCGCAACGCCTTTGATAACGGCGTAATACCCGGCATATTCCAGCATGTTCTCGAGAAGATTGCGTGTGCGCTCCATGCGCGGCAGGGAGCTGCTAGCTGCGAAACGCTTGAACTCCGAATACATGGCGCGGCCTTTGGGCACGGGCTTCTGCAGCGTGACGACCATCCAGTCGTGCAGGAACGCGTCGAATGAGAGATTGCCGAGAATACGTTCCATGGGCAGCCAATAGTCAGCATACAGGGTTTTCTGCTCGACCATAGGGCACCCCATGAGCATGTAGTTGCGCACCAGGTCTGAAGTCTCGAGATCAAGCCCGGTGGAATTCATCGATTCGAATACCAGCTGCGGTTCGTCACGCCCTTGGTCCAGGGTGACGGACACGACTTCAAGGCGCTGCAGGCCGTTCCATACCACGTTCGCATCGTCGATGGCCGCGACTAGTGAGCGGAACAGATCAAGGTTCGCTTCCAGCCGGGATTCCGTTTCAGTATGGTTTGGCCGATCAGGGACGACTACACGGTCGCACATGCTGCGCAGCACTTCCCTATCGTCACCGGAAAGCGTCAGCTTGTAGCGGTTTTCACCGGTCGCGTACTTATCGACAAGATACCCACGGTCGATGAGCATGTCTGCGGAGAATCGCAGGCTCTCAGGGTGTTCGCGGGCATATTCGGCAAGTGCGATGAGTAGCAGGGTCACGGAGGTAAGGCGCTGCTGGCCGTCGATGAGCTGGCATCGGCTGACACCATCCGGACCGATGCCACCTTCCTGCATCCATACAATCGACCCGGTGAAATGCGTTCTCTCAGGATGCCTGCCAGCCGTTACGATGTCGGCCCACAATTGCCGGCACTGTGCTTCGCCCCATGAGTATCTGCGCTGATACACCGGCACAACGAACCGAAGCGAACCGGTAAATAAGTCCAACAGGATTTTCTTGCCAGCGTCCATGGTGTTCCTCTTCCCTATCGGCCCTGAATAGCCGTTCAATTATTGTGCAAATAATGATTCTGCTACTTTCAATCAGCCTATCTCAGATGCTCTTTATGCGTCTTTCTTCAAGACAATTACGCCATGTTCACAACCAATACATTTATAACGAATTCCCGTACAGCCCTGCGAATCAAAGACATAGAAGCCCGCATCCTTACAATCTGAAACATCAATTACACCTGGTACAAAGACACTCAAACTAGTTTCTTTCTCGAGTGACACATGTTCAATTTCGTTACCTATACATACAATTCTTCGTTTAAATTCCCCATCCGAAAGAAAATATACATTTCTCTTTTCATCGTCTCCAGCATAATTTAAATAATCATTTAAAGATTCTTTATACCTCGGGCCTCGCATACTGTTCTTAAAAGCGAACCATCTATTAGTAGTTTTGCAATATTTAAATATTGTCTCTTGAGCTGTTTCGCTTTCAGCAATGTAACTACATAACTGCGTTTTCCAAGAATCATCTTTGAGCAATTGCTTTAGGATTCTTTTAAAATATTCTCCAATCTCTGCGTGTTTCGTACAATATTTTTGTATATTCCTTTTTTGATTCAAAATAAATTCGACTGAACGGCAAGCATATCGAGACAAAAGGTCAAGTTCTTTACATGTAAGCTTGAAGATTTCCTTTTGCTCATCGTTAACGAAAGCAGCCTCATTGAAAGCATAGCGTATGTTTAAATCTTGATTAGTTATATCGATTGTTTTAACTTCAAGCCAACTCGGATTTTCTTTATTCAGATAAGGATTAAAAAAAGAAACAGGTTCGAGCGATGAATCATATACCTTCTTTTTGTGATTACAATTATTACAACATGGAATCAAATTATATAAAGTAATACTCAACAACGGATGAGCAGTTTTAGGCAAGAAATGGTCCAATGTATCTGGTTCATTTAAACCACAATACGGACATATCGCAATGTTGCGATAATATCCGATGACTTTTTCTCGTCTACTCTGATCATATAAATTGGCAAATCTTTTGATTTTACTCTCAACATTAATAATGTTAATTACGTAATTTTCCCAGTTCGCCTTTAAGAGTTCAACATTCCCATCAAGCATTTCTTTTGGTATTCTTTTTGAAAAAGTGCTTAATATTTCAGCAAAAGCAGGATAATTATTCTTTAGGTAATCCTTGTTGTTAATTTGACTTCCTAGTTTATTAGGGAAAACTTTCTCATCTACTTCATCTCTAATGTTCTTCATTTTTCCCACTTCCAATTTCTGACCATGCTTCGCCTACGATGTATGGAAGCAATGCTCTTGCTTCCATACCAAGCTTTTCTCCAAATTCATCCATACAATAGCTCGAAAGGCTTTCCTTAGAAAAAGGCTTATTATATTTTTCCTCGACCTTTTCTTTTGGAATTTTCTTAACTGTGTCTTTCAAAAAACTAAAATAGCCACTCTTATCGGCATTCACACCGAATACTTCGTTAAGCAATACGCCAAGATTTTCTCCAAATGTTTCAATATTAGGGTGAGAAACGTAGCGAAGTCCATCTCTTGATCGAAGTACATACACGCATTTTCGTGGAATTTCACGTAGAACAACAGGAGAATGAGTTGCAAAAATTGCCATTGCACCCGTTCTTTCATTGCTTAAGAAAGAGCGAATCTCATTTATATAAGCGCTTAAAAGCGGAGCATGCAAATAATTTTCCGGCTCATCAATAACGAGCAACGATCTAGACGTATTGAATTTATAAATCATAAAAGCAAATACAAATAGAACTTCTTTTTGACCTGCACTGCATCTATCTATATTAGATCCATCTGCAATCCACTTACGAAATTCATTAGAATTATTTTTCTCAAGATAAAAATCAATTCTCGGAATGAAATCTAACCCATAGAATTTTACATTCTGTGCAATTTTCCCCAAACTATTCATTAGTTTTTTTGAAAATTTATTAGACCTGGAGATATCGCTCAAAAGCTTTTTTAAAGCATCAGAAGAAAAGACATCCATGGATCCTGTCTGTTTTACATCGGCATCTAGACCATTTGTTGAGATATAAATAATATGATTTACATCTTCATTGATTCCAGAATACTTTTCTGCAATTCCTTTAAGGAAAGTCGTTTTCCCAACACCATTTTCTCCAATTAATACATAAATGTTTTCAGGAGGAAAAATTTTCGAATCTGCTTCAAAAACAATCTTTCGCGTTAAATACTCATTTTCTTCTCTATCTTCAGATTCGCTATTAAACACATAATCTAGATGGAATAGTCCCGCCTCAGCAAGTCCTTTGTCGACAATATTGCTCACTGTGGTGATATATTTCTTTCCCCCTTCTTCATCAAATTCATATTTTCTCATAAATGAATTTTGATAAAACTCAGAAGAACTTACGTAATCCGTCTCCTTATTTAAAATAATATCATTCAAAGATGTAAGCACGTCATATGCCTTATTTTTATTTATATTTATATAATAACTATCATCAATACCTAAGGAGCAAAAATTTTCTTCAAGATGACTAAAACTATTTCTAAGCAAATCTCTTGTAATTTTTTCGGATTTATGAGCAATTTTTACTGGACCGATATCATGAGATTTGTTATCCTCATCTATCCAATAAAGCTCAAACAATGTCTCATATCCATAATCATTCCACCCGTCCGCTTCCAGATAAAAGACCTTTTTCCCCTTCTTACGCCCTACCGACTCTTTAAGGGCAAGCTCTTTTTTCGTATAAAACATAGAGGCATTACTAGCCGTTTCCATTTCGCTATTCCTTTCATCCAACCTGTGCCGAGACGCCAGTTAGCAGCACACCCTTTTTTGCACGTGTCATGGCTACGTAGATGAGGCTTCGTTCTTCCTTGTAGATCTCGTTTAATGCGGCCGGGTCGGTGCCAGCAGATTGCAGCGCGGGCTTCGGCGGGCATACACCATCGTTCACGTCGACTACCACCACATAGTCGAATTCCAGTCCTTTGACTCGATGCATGGTGGCGACGCGAATTCCTTGCCTTTGCCTGTTTTCTGCATCCCTACCAAGCTGGTACACGCCATACGGCAAGCCATTATTCAGAGCTTCACGCCACTGGTCAATGCAGTAGCGGCTTCTTGCTACCACGCACACATTACGCGGATCGATACGCTCGACTTCGGAATCATCACCGTCCATATTTTCCGCCGTGCCGCACAATCCATAAATCCATTCCCTAACGGCATCCATCTCATCTGACTGGGATGCAAACCGCCGCGCTTCGGGAACAGGACCGCTCATCAACGATCTGCTATCGCCGGTCGGGCTCTCCCCTCCGTCCAGGTCATCGAACGTTGTGGCCGGCGAAGCATCTCCGATGCCGCGAACAGCCGCAAACACCGAATCCGCGACATCGGCGCCGGAACTACGGAAAATGGAGTCGGCGGCGCTACGAATCTGTTCGGTGGTGCGATAATTGATCCGCAGTTTGCGGGCACGTCCCTGGATACGGATGCCGCATTTCGACAGCACCGCAGTATGACCGTAGATGCGCTGCTGTGCGTCGCCGACGATAAAGATATCGTTGTCTCCCTCATCCACCAAAGCACGAATCACACGGTATGCCGGCACAGAGAAATCCTGCCCTTCATCGACCACCACATGCGCATATTTCCTCGGCGCATCACCCTGCGTAAGCAACGACACGACGTTCTGCATGGCTGTGTCCACATCATATGCGTCGTTCGCCTGCATGATGCGCCGATACGTTTCCACAACTTTCCATACGACAAGCTTCTGGGCTCGGTTCAGTCTCGTGCCGCGCCCCTTGCGTAGCACGCGCATGTAATCGGCAGCATTCCGTACCTGCTGCGGCACAATCACTTGGCTGAGCTCACTTTTGAAGAAAGAAACCGTGAGTTTCGGATCGTTCACGCCGATGGACGCGATAGCCTTACGCCACGCGGTGTCAAGATTGTTGCCATAGTCGGAGATACCGTCATACCAAATCTCACCGGAATAGCCATGCCCCGTCAGCAGATCTTTTACGAGCTTGTCGAGATTGACCACGTCGATGGTATTGAATTCGTCTGGCGTGCAGATGAGTTTCAGGTTCGATGCAATATCGGTGGCAAGATTACGCGAGTATGTGGTGAACAGCACTTTCTGACGGCTACCGCTTCTCAGCAGTCTTGCAGCGAGACGTTTCGCGCGATGCATGGCCACCACGGTCTTTCCCGTACCGGCACCGCCGAGCAGGCGGAACGGACCATGGTAATCATGTTCCACATAAAGACGCTGCGATGGATGCAGGAACACACGCCACTGTTCCAGCGGCGCATCCAGAATACGTTTGAGATCCGCTTCTCCCTGCACGACCACGAAAGACTGCTGCGATGCATAGCTTGACAGGGCGGCACGGAAGTCCTCCGGATCGGCCTCTTCACCAGATTCGATGGACGAGGCAGACATCTGCTGCTCCAGCCCCAGCCTGTCGCTGGTCTTGCCTTCGGTTTCATCGAGCAGTCCGAAGACCTCGGACTTGGGAAGTCCTTCAGCAACGAAGGTAAGGTACGTGAAAGCATCCTTTGGGAGCCTGGCCCCCCACCGTTCAAACGCTTCCCACGTCTTTCTCGTGCACATGACCGGCACATACATGTCAGGTACGCCGAACCGGCGCATGTCATTACCAGTCAATGCCCGATAAGTGTCTGGAAGCGGACCGGTATGAGGTTCGGGAGCTTGCTGTGGCATCTGCGGCGTCTTGTCCGTCACAGCTGAAGTTGCAATAACTGAAGCTGTTCCGTGATTCGTGCCGGCATGGTCTTCCGTGGGCTGGGGAACAGATTCCGACGCAGCGGAATCTGATTGGGGCGCGTTTGCGGCAACGCTCCCCCATCCAACTTTGTTTTGGGAATCCTCATGCATCGCTGCGTCGATTTCCTCTTGAGGAGCCATATCGTACAGCTGGATCGCCCTCGTATTCGGGTTGACGCTGATTCGCTTTGTTTCCGCCCATTTGTAGGCGTCATCGTGGTCTCCAACGTACAGCAAAACGTACACGTTGCTGCTTTTCTGGAAAGCGATGATGGCGCGATATCGCTGGTCGATGCGCGCGGAATACAGTTTTTCGTCCGCCGCATTGGCGATTCGTTCCAGATTGATTCCGAATGATCGAGGATTCGCCTGGAATTTTGTCAGAAACGTCGTGGCATGTTTCTGCGCTTTCTTAGGCAGCTCGAGCAGGCTGCGCATGAGATCGCTGCCGAGTGCGACCACGGGTTTGTTCATCGTACGTATATCTGCCATCAGCGTTCCATGCCTTCCGTCAGTGAAGCGAACACCTTGTCAAGGTCATCGTTGTTTTCCGTAATGATAGTCCAGCCGCGCTTGACGAATTCGTCGGCGTTCTCTCGGTCGGATTGCAAGTCGTAGGACGGGAAAAACACGATCTTCCCATCCTCCCATGCGAGCTCTGACTGCGCAATGATTTCCTCGTTCTCGTCCAGCAGCTCATATCCGAGTGCATCCGGTGCCGGTATGTCAGACTCAATAAACCGTTTGACGGCCTCCTTGGTTTCATCCGCGCAATACACGTAGGTCGGATCCGCCAGAATATCGTTCCATTCGGAATCATTGTCTTTCTGCAGATCAGGAGCGTTCCGCAGGCCATTGCGAAGCGGCTCGTACATGGATTCGTCACGTAGCGCAGCATCACCGATAGCATGGAAGTATTCCGAGAATTGCATCACGTTCGCAAAATGCCAGAAGGCCGCCCACTGCGTTTTGAACGCCTCTGCCTCGTTCTCGTCCAAAGCATCCAACGGATTATAATCATCGTTCTTTGCTTTCGCGGCATCACGTTGAATGTCCGAGAACACCATGCCGACGTGGGGTTCGGTGGTCCGCATATCCTCCCCAATGCACAAGCCGGATTGGAATTTCAGTCTCGTGCAATTCAAAGGATTCCAAGACGAGCAGATCATGAATGCCGACTCGTTCTCGCCGTGCAACGCTTCATTCCGATGCAGCATATCCACGGCCTGAGGCTCGACACTCTTGTTCCGCGGGTTCAGGGCATAGCTCATCGCCAGCGCCTGGGTGGCGAATATCCGTTCGGCATCCGGTTCCCCAAGATAATATTCCAGCAGGGCCATTGCCGGAACCTCGCCGGGGTCGAATTCGTCCGCCCTCTTGCCAATCGTGCCCTTGTAGGCCGCCGGAGACGGCATGGACTTGGGCGTCAACATCGGATCGGCGAGCTGCGCCACATCCTTACCCTGCACATAGCCAATCACATCGTCATAATCCAAAGACCATACGCGGTAGCCTGCCTGACGAAGCGCTTCCCTCTTCAGAGAATCCTGGGCGACGATGCCTGCATGATATTGCAGACCGTCGGTGAAGACGGCAATTGGCTTCCTTCCATCATGCTCGACCACATCGCCGGATTCGTCAATATTGCTGACCGTCAATACGAAATCGGGCTTGCAGGGAATCACAACTCCATCGGCCGGCCCCAGAGAGACTTGTGGTTCGACGTTCCATACGCTCCCGTTCACGGTGACGGAATATCCGGGTTTGCTATTGATGAATTCGTCCTTGACGATGGCACGGCGTCCCTTGGCATCGTCGGATTCCGCGAAGGGATGGGCATGCATGCACCGGAGCGCTTCGACGAACTGCTGCTCGAGTCCGCTGTCGAACAGCTTGTTCGTGGTGATTTTCGAGACGGTCTTCACACGGCTGCGTTTGTTGGCCGGGTCAAGGATGCCCGTGAGCATCGCCAACGCGGTCTTACGGGAAATAAGTTTCAGATCCCGGCTTTGCCTATATGCGTACAGGCATCTGTAACATCCGTCGCCGCCATTCTTTACGCATTCGCAATGCTCCATGACTTCCTTCGCCTTGGCGAGCACCTCGAACATCGTATCCGGATCGGACAATTGCTTAAGATAGCCGGTTCCTCCGGGTACCGTGTCATATAGAGCAAGATAGGTTTTGCGCAGTCCGGAGTTATCCGGCAACGGCTCGTTCATGAGAGTCGCCTGTAGATGTTCCACATTGCCGAAGCGTTCACGCAGCCCAAGCATCACTGCGGCGGTCAACGACTCCGCAGCACCGTCCGCACCTTGGGCGTCGGCAAGCCCTGGCACGAGCATACGCAGCACTTCCGATTTGACCTCACGGTATAGGAACAGGCACGTGCTGTTCTGCTCCGTTTGCTCCAACTGCTGTTCCTGTGCCTTCTTGCGTTCCGGACAGAAGTAGGCATGTCTCGATCCGTGTTCACCAAGCAACGCGCCGCATTTCAGGCACACGTTGAAACCATTGCGGATCTCCTTGCTACCGGCGATTTCCACCGAGGCTCCCTTATCAGAAACCTGTCCGAAGTTGATTTCACGGACTGTGCCCTGCGGCGTGTAGTCGAATCCGAAGTTCGTGGTTCCCTTGAACTGCCATCCCGATTGGATGTCCGCCGGATCGATGTCCACCATCGTATTCTTCAGGAACTGGGTCTTGGGTCTGCTGTCGGAGGTGTCCTCAATCAGGCTTTCGCTGTAGGTCTCATCGGATATGACGGTGTCGATGCGCAGCATCGGCCTTTTCTGGCCGCTATCGGCCCACTGCATTGAACCGCAGGAAGGGCAGCTGGCAAGATTCTCAGTACTGGAGGCGGGTTCCGCATGCGAGCAGTTCGGGCATAGGCGCCACATTGCCAACTCGTCGTCGGCCCCGCCTTTCGAGCAGAGCACGCGGCGGATTTTGTATTTGCGCCCGCCCGCGAAGAACGTGTTTCCCGGCGCCAGTTCCGTGATGGCAGTGGCCGCCGGACGCACGAAATCACGCGTGGCCTTTTCCCTGCGTTTCGTCTTGTCCTGCGCAGCGGGCTCGATTCCGTGTGCCACATCGGACGGTTCCTTATCCTCTTTGAGGATGGTGTGAAGGGTCACACCGGTCTCCGGGAACGCGTAGTTGGGCAGGATGCCCTCGTCGGAAAGGTAGTTGAACGTGTTGGTGTTCAGAATGCTTTTGACGATGCGGCCAAGATTTCGGATCTCATCTTCGCATTCGCGTTGCTGTTCCTCGAACGATGAGTCGGATGGCTTCTTTTTGAGCTCGTCGAGCAGGTGCTTCGCATCGCTCCTCTGCGCTTCAAGCGTCATGACGGCATCGCTGGTCTTTTGGAACACGTCGTAGACGCGCCTGGCCATGGTGCTGCCGTCTTCCGTACCGCGTACGAATCCGTCAAGTTGCATACGAAGTTCCTCGGAGAACGAGAACATTCGTCCGAATCCGTCAAGCAACTCACCGGAATGTTGGCCTGCCCAATTCAGGAAGTTCACCGGGAAGCCGCTGGAACCGCTGCCGTTGACATTATCCAGGCAGTTTTTCAATTTATCGGGCACTACATCGGCCGGCTCATTGCCGGCATCCAGCATGGCATGCACCCAACGATCCAATGCGTAGGCGGTGAGCTGACGTTCCAATACCGCGGTCGCATCGAGGAAGATGTGCGGCGGGTTCACCGCACCTCCAAGCATGTCCTTCGGCCGCTGATAGAAATACGTATCGTGTTCCTTGGTATTGGCTACCGCCAGCACCAGGGAGTTGCCGTCGCGTCGCCCTGCGCGGCCGGCACGCTGGATGTATTGGGCTTGGGTAGGCGGAATCGACGAGAGAATCACCGTGGAGAGGTCTCCAATATCGATGCCCATCTCCAAGGTCGGCGTACAGGCGAGCACGTTCACGTCGCCGGGCTTGCGGTTCTTGCGTTTGAACTCCTCTTCGACCTTGGCACGGTCGTCGCCGTTGAGCAGTCCCGTGTGCTCGGCGGCGTGGATACGTTCGGCTGGCTCCCCGCGGTACAGCTTGCCGTAGTATCGCAATTCCAGCGCTTCGGCTTCAGGAATGCCAGATACCAGTCTGCCCGAGCATTTGCGAATACGGCAGCGTGCTCCGTTCCATGCGTCAAGGTTCTGCGTGGCGCACGAATAGCTCCGTCCACACGTGTCGCAGATCAGCTGCGTGACCTTGCCGCTGACCGTGCAACCGGACTCGTTGAGCCCGTACACGGTGCGTTCCATTTTCATGCTTGGATAATGTTGCTGCGTAACGAATCCCGCTGCTATGCACTCCTCGAGCACAATCCCCAACAGTTCGTGGTGGACGTCGTCTTCAAAGGCACCATCGGTAAGGTACCGGTCTACGATTCGACGGTATGCCGGCGAATCCAAGGTATCGAAAGCGCCTTTGCGTACCGGCGGTCTATCCGAGAGGAAGTAGGGCATGCCATCCGCGTACATGCCGGGCATCCATTTGACGTTCGCATTGGAAAGCAGGAACTTGTTGCCGTCATTCTGCAGGAACTGGTCGTAGGTCACGTCGAAGAACGCACCTTTCGTGCGCAACTGGTCGAGGAACGCCATGATCAGTCGGAGCCAGTCGGCTTCCATGATGGAATTCTCATGCAATCCGATCTCGTTATGGCAACGTTCCGCTACGGCCTGTGCCACACGTTTCAGGAGAATCTGGTCGAATGCTATTGCGGCGCAACCGGATTTCTCCAACGTGCGTCCGGTACGGGAACGCATGCCGAACTCCAGCAGCGATTCCAATCGGAGCCTGCGCTCGATCCAATCGAGCAGCTGACGGCGACCAGGTCCTGCGGGATTGCCTTGCAATACGGCTTCGTATTCGCGCATCCATGTCATGTTCGGCGCGATGAACCGCACGATGTATTCGTTTTCGTCCGGATAGCGGCGATGGTAGTAGCCGTTCTGCTTGTTGAGATATTCGGCGAAGGAGACGCCTTCCTTGCGTTCCTCGCGCATGTAGTCCATGGCGGAGTTACGCAGAGCGAATCGCCAGGTGCGGGAGTTGAACACGCTGGCTCGATAGGAGGCGTCCTGCACGCTGTCGGAGAACACGATGGCCTTGCTGTCGTCATTGAAGGAGTCTCCGGAAAGTTGGGTGAGCATCACGCTGACCTGCGTGGTGGTTCTCACGCCGACCATGGCGATGTCCTGTTCACTGCCGCAGAACGGACACTGATAATGTTTGCGGTTGCCGGATACAAGCTCCATGCCCCTGGCGACCATGGGTATGCGTTGCTCTCCACATGCCGGGCATTCACGTTCCGTGGATTCGAAACGTCCTACGGCCTGTTCCTTCATGCATTCATTGCAGAACCAGACCATGGCTCCGTTGTCGGCATGACCGTCAAGAACATAATCCATCGGACAAGGCTGCAGGGTCACCAACGCATTGTCGGCATGGTAGGCGAAATACTCGTTGTAGAACGTTCGGGGGTCACCCATGCTGATACCGCCGTCTTTGCCGGCGAGTCCGATCCATGCGGTTCCTCCGCAATCACGGCAGTTAATCACCGGCATGCGGGTCTTGAGGTCGTCTTTGGACAGTTCGACGACCGGACGGTAGTCGATGTTCCCTTCCGACGAGGTGATGTTGGCGACCACGCGGCCGAGTTCCTTGACCCATAGTTGCACCTGTACGTTCAGGAATGGACGTGTGTGGCCTTTTGAACCGGTGCGCGCGTGGGAGACGAGTGCTATCAGCGCGTCCACGCAGGCCTTCTGTTGGCGTGGATGCAAGGCGTTGAACCTTGCATCCATGATGGCGAGTCTGTCCAGCAGTTTGCGATCGATTTGCTGGGGTTCGTCGCAGATGAGCGAGGACAGGCTGGCCAGGAACCTTGAATGGCGGAGGGATTCGGCGAGCCGGATGCGTGCCTTATCTGTGGAGCTTGGCTCTGTGGGAGCTTCGTCAAGCCATGCTTGAGCCGCAAGGGCAAGATATTCGCTGGGGTCAACATCCTCTTCGAGTTCGATGAGCCGGTCAGCTTGCGCGGCAGTGGGCATGGTGTCGTCGTAGTCGCTGGTGACGAAGAATTCGTCGACGCGAAGACGATCCTCGGTCACCACGGATTCCGGTGTGAACGTGGTGTTGAAGATTTGGCTGGCGTACGCGCAGACGTCGCGTACTGTCTCTTCGGTGCCCATGGTGGCCGACGTACCGACGAAGCACATGTCGTCGATGGTGGTTTTCAATCTATCGGTGAGCCTGCGCAGCAGGCAGGCCAGGTCAGTACCCTGCGCACCGTCGAAAGTGTGCAATTCGTCCACGACGAAGTATTTGAGCGTGTCCGGATCATTGCTGTCCCAGATCCGAGAATCCTTGGGGCGCACCAGCAGGTAATCGAGCATCTTGTAGTTGGTGAGCAGAATGTCCGGCGGGTTCTTGAGCAGCTCCTCATGACTGGTCACGATGTTGGTGGCGGTCATGGCGTGGTTGTCCTTGTCGCTGCCGCCTTGGCTCATCTGGCCCACATACATGCCCGCGGTCACGTTGTTGCGTAGTTCCGGACTGTCATGGATGAGTTCGGCCAATCGTTTCGCCTGGTCGGTGGCGAGCGCGTTCATCGGGTAGACGAGGATGGCCTTGATGCCCTTGCGGCCCAGCCTACGCTGCCGGTAGCAGTAGTCGAGAATCGGGTACAGGAAGCATTCAGTCTTGCCTGATCCGGTGCCGGTGGCCACCAGTGTGGATTCACCGGCGGAGATGCGTTCGAATGCGCGCATCTGGTGCGCATATGGCCGGTACGTGGGGTGCAGGCATGGGAACGGGAATTCCGCATGTTTGCCGACCACACGAAACGGCAGTTTGACCGATACGAACGGCTCCTGGGAAAGCATGCCCTCCTGATGGGCGAGTTTGCGGATGGAGCCGCGGAACGGCATATTGGTCATGGGGAACGTGGTCTCCACGTAATCGGCGAGTCCGGACTGGATGTGCCGTGCAAGCACCATGGGAATCATTTGTTATCTCCATACTTCTGTGTGAAGAACTTCCATGCGGTCTTGTAATCCTCTACACGATCGCATTTGTCGAACGGCGACACATATTCGATGGTCCGCTCACGTGGACCACCCGGCTGGGTGTCGTCCATGATGGTGCGGGTGAACGCCTTGCCCGCAGGCGCGTTCTTGATTCTCTCGAAATCAGGACGTTTGAAAGTCAAATCACCGTAATTCTTCTTGGAGAACACGATACGACCATTCGCGTCGTACCAAGTGTCATCCTCGTAGCCACTCAGCACGGTGAAGGTCAGACGGTAGATGTCGATGAGCTCGTCCAAAGTGATGCCGAGCGCCATGGATGCCAGTACGTCCAGCTCCACCAACGCCTGCCGGCGTTCATAGTCCGTGCGCAATGGAGTATGCCAGTCCCATTCGTCCGTCAATGAGGTGAACGTATCAGCGGTAAGTCGAGGATCATCCTTCGCCCAGCTCATAGACGTATATGACTCGTCCCAACAGGATTGCCACAAGTCCGCATACGGCTTGGTCAGGCAATTGAGCAGCAGACCTCGGAGACTGATTTCGGGAGCAAGATTCGTCTCGGGCACGGGAAGAAGCCTTAAAGTTGAAGCATTCAGATTTGCCTTCCCGATGGAACGAACCAGAAAATCATACGGTAACGACGCTTCGAGGCCGCTCATAAGCGCGAGCAACGCGTAGCGCTCTGGGTGCACGCCATAGCCCGCTATGGCGTGCACCCAGGCTACGCCTGGGTGAACGCAGGACGCTGCAAGCGTTCTTTCCGTAGCAATGTCAATCATGCCCCTGCAAATAATTCGATAAACAGAGTCAAACCGAGAGCCATCATCCATTTTGAGCACTCTATCGGCATAATCCTCATCAGCACATGCCTGAATATATTTTGTCCGAGGAAAATAATCTTCCGGAATATCATTCAAATCAACAAAGTCATAATCGCTGCTTGTTTTGCAGTTTTCACGTGCCGTATGAAGGATGGGATTTGCAACACCAGTAAATGGGCCAGTATAAATTATCCGCTCATTCTTATTAGGAAAATGAATGAAATCACGAATAGTCCCATCTGTACGTGAATTGGTTTCATTCCACATACTTGAATAAGTGATAGAGGAATCATAGTCATGAAGGCACTTTGGAACAATCGACATCTTTTCCAATGCCGATGACAAACCATTGGCATAGATTCCTACCATCGGAGTTGACTTCCATGAGTCTTCCGCTTCATTACCGACCAATTTTGAGAACATTTTAAGTTCTTTTTCCTCAATATGGACGATTCGATCATGGTGCCCCCTCATATTCCAGTTGCCTTGCTCATCTTTTACTGGAGGGACATCTTCTAGACCATTTGATGCATAGCACTCATCAATTGTCTGAGGAACCAGTAAATCCCATATTGAATCAAAGGAAATATGCTTATCAAATGAATTTTTATATATATTTAAACCAAAAGAACGCTGCCCATCAATACTAGGAAAAACATGTTTTTTATTATTGAAATGAAAGTGCTTGCATAATTTCTGAAATAACACATTACGAAGTGCTCCAGCTTTCATATCACTAAATACAATCTCGGGGTGTATAAAGGCACTTACTCCATTTTGCGAGCGCGTATAATCCCAAGCATTTGGAAGAAAACAACGAAATAGGTTGGTCCGCCCCTGCAAGAGCGGATAATTCCCCACTGCGCCATAAAATGCAAGCGATCCAGCAACACCTTCATACTCTTGAAGGAACACTTCCCGCATATGCCTATCGGTCAGCAATTCGTTCATACGCTTACTCAAATCGGAAGCCGTAAGTTTATGAATCGCGAAATAAGGATTCACGTCGGAAACGGCATCCGTCTCGCTCCACTGCACATTCACCCAAGGCGGATTACCCACCATGAAGTCGAAACCGCCGTCTTTGAACACGTCGGCGAATTCGAGCTCCCAGTGGAAGAAACGCTGCTTCTTGGCGATTTTCTTCACCAGTCGAAGCCTTTGAGCGGGTTCCCCGTCGCCTTTGCATAGCTCGTCGAGATCCACGGTATGGTCATACATGTAGTCGCGTTCATGACTATCATCCATGGTGTCCATAAGCGTGGGCTGATCGTTATCCATCGGCATCAGCGTGAATCCCTCTTCCTGTGGAACCTCGCCGGTAAGAATCAGCGACATTTCCGTGAGGTACTGCGATCTTGTGGGAAGCAGGTCCGCTTGGTCGATGGGCCAGAACCACAGCGAGCACCAGTAGTCCATGGCGAGTTTCAAACGAGCGTATTCGCTGGCGTTCTCGGCCTTTTCCGAATGGTAGGCGATGCGAAGCATCTCATCCTTCTCGCGGATGGTGAGGTTGTTACTGCGGAAGTACTTGTCTTCGAAGTCAAGCGAGCCCTGTCCGTTTTTCTGCTGACTCTCCAAAGCCTTCGCAGTCTTTTTGGAGGCGTTCGCATCAAAACCGTAGATGATCAGATCGTCCTGGGTCGCCTTCTCCAATTGCCTGCGCGCCTTGATCTGACCGCGCCATAATTCGTCGATGGTCTTCGACAACGACCTCATCAGAACGATTTCCGTCTGGGAATAGGGCTTCTTGGCGAATCCCTTCTTCCATGCCTTGATGGTTTCCAGATGTTCGGATTCGATGCTTTTAACGGTCTTGTCGTCATACTTGCACATGTCCGGATCCCCGATCAGGAACTGGTAGATGCGCTTGGCGGACGACGAGCTCTGGTTGAACCCGATGTGCTTGGGCTCGACCTCATACCAGTGGCGGTTTTTGGTCTTGCTGGTCAGATCCGACTCCAGATATCCGACACGGCGGCCGCCAATCAACGAATTGCCGCATTGCAGCTGAGTGCCGAACCATGGCACGAAGGATCCTTCGCAGATGGTGTTGAGCCATAGGGACACTTCTCCCAGCTCCACTGCCACGGGGTTCAGGTCGATGCCGTAGATGTTGTGGTCGGCGATGTACATCTTGACCTTCTGCAGTTCGGCCTGTCTGCGTTCCGCGGGAATGGCCGCCTTCTGGCCTTCCTCGGCGACCCGTTCCTTCTCCCTGCGGTTCAAATACATGGTGGCCAGCTGGTTGATGGTCTCGTTCAGGAAGGTCGCGGAACCCATGGCCGGCTCGCAAATCTTCAGACTCAGAATATCGGTGGCTTGGTGAATACGTGGCTCAATCTCCTTGAGCGCGTACTTCACCAGGCATTGCGCAAGACTGTCCGGCGTGTAGAAGGAGGCCGACGTTTCACGTTCCCTGCCTGCTAGTCGGTAAATGAACGTACCTGGCTCGTAGGTCCGCAGTTCGCCGGCATGCGGACTCTTGTCCGGGTAGCGGACGCGTTCGTCCTCCGAATAGTTGGCGAGTTCTCGCTCCGGCACGAAGTAGCCGACTTTCAATGGATCGTAGGAATCCTTGGCTCGCTTGACCTCGTAAAGATTCTCCTTGGCAATGAAGCCACGGTAGGACAGCAATGCCTCATATACGGCGCCCATTTGGCTGATACCCAGGGCCGCGTAGGAGATGCGCTGCCTGCGCTTGGTCCCCTTACCCGTCTTGGTAACGCTCATCAGATCGATAATGCGCAACATCACGCTGTCGCGGAGCGTGGCATGTTCGATCAGCGCGGTTCGTTCCGGGTCGAAGATGTGCGCCTTGAGCGGCGGAACCATGAACACCGCGTTGACGGCTTCCTCGCCAGCCAACCCCTTGAAATCCTCATCCGTCTTCGGATAGCCGTTGAACACCAGATCGTCGAGTCGGCGCAAGGTGTCCGCCAGATAGGTGGAATCGCCAGCCTCATCCATGCGGCCACGCATCTGTTCCGCAATATCTCGCAAGCTGTCCAGCGAATAGCCAGTGCGGTAGATATCGGATTTCATCGGCGCGTAGCCGAGCGACGGCTTCGCCTCGATGAACAGGAGGAACAGTAGACGGTACATGTATCGCAATGCCTGTACTGTCAGGTCGCCCGCGTCGATTTCATCGATGCTCCGCCCCTTGTTGCAAATCCAGTCGTGGATGACCTCGTTGCCAAGAATCTCCACGCATTCACGTAACGCGGAACGCAGATTGTCGGACACCTCAACCGCGTTCTTCGCAGACGTGTCATCAAACGTGTCAAGCAGACTGTCGCCTTCGTCCGGGCAGAGACTATCGCGGCGCAACAACACGGCCATCGCCGTATACACATGATCCTGATGACGGCTGAAAATCTCGTCCAGGTCGAACAGCATGCATTTCTTGTCATTCCATTTGCGGCGGTCAATCAGCGCTATCTGATGCAGTCCCATGATAAGAATCCACCGTGCCGGCTCGTCGAAATCGGCAAGCAGCATGCGTGCATATTCCTCACAGGAGGTGCCGTCCTTGCCAGAGCCATCTTCGATGGGGCTTTCCAGAACACCTGCCTCAGCACTATCGGACAGGCTCACCAGAACTTGCAAGCGCGGAGCCCCATCGGAATCATTGACCTGATAGTAGACAGGAACAGACTTCCCTGAAATCCGGTCAGGCAGTCCCTCGTCTTTGGTTTGATTCCCCTCCTGCGTATAGCCGAGTGCGGCGAGCATGCCGTCGATGAAATTCCGTACCCGCTCAGCTGGGAACAGGTCGTTCTCATTATTGTTGACAACTTCGGTGAATGTCTGGCGCATATCCTTCAGCAACCGCACAGGGCGTTCTTCGGGAGGAAGCTGTTTCCAAGGTGCGGAGGCACTCTTCACTTCATCCGGAAAATATTCCTTCATGTAGTACGGCGTGTAGAAGTCGTTGACCGCCTCGATGCCCGGAAATGTCTCGTTCAGTTCCTTCACCATGGTCTCCCCCTCTATTCTTTGCCTACGAATGCGGCCGCAATGCGGATCACCGGTTCACCGGAAGCGTCCAATGTGTCCTGGACCCAGTCGGCATATTGTTCGAGCATCCGATCAACCTGTCTTGTGTTTTCCTTGGTGCTTTTGCCTTGGGATTGCAGCAGCGCCTTGCGCGCATGGGACCAATGCTCGATGCGGTCCATTTGCCAAGTCACTTCTTCATCTGCCTGCGCACGATATTGTTCACCACAATCGCTGAGCATGCTTTTGCCGCGCGATACCGCATCCTCCAACAGCAGTTGTACCGCATCTATCTGTTCGGAGCTGGCCGCGGAATCCTCTCGATTCACATAACGACGTTCAGTGGTTCCCGGAATCAAGTTCCCACGATATCCGGTGATACGCCACACTTCCTCAAGTGGCAGTATGCCCATGCATTCGCCATCGAGATACCGTACACCGAACCATTCATCAATCACCGGGGATGCATGCCTGTTGGCGACCATGCCGTTCATCAGCACGATCGTCTCATCCGCATGCAGGTTTCCGTTGGTCACGCCAATGATCGGAGCCTCGTCACGTTGATATAGCAACGAAGAAGCCTTCAACCCGATCCATTCCGTGATCGGATTCAATTCCCACAGGTATTGGACCCGACTCCATGACTCGTCGTTGATACGGGCCAGCAGACCATTGGCTTGGTCTTCGCAGTATTTCGTGTCATCGCTCCATTCGGCGATGTTGTCCCGCAGCACCTGCGTGTTCGGCACACGTCTGCGCAGCCACGCACGCAACGGGCTATCCTCTTGGAATTCCACCGCAAATCCATGGGCATCGCGCAGCTGACGTTTCGATTTGAGACCAGCCGACTGACGGAACTCCTCACAGGAGAGCCCCTCATCCACATACTCATAATCCGACATCAGCGTAGAGGAATCGGCTATGCCGCCATCGTCGGCACTCCCAGTCATGCTCTCCCCCGCGGACTTGATTTCCTCGGTGTTCGTAGTATCGGAACCATCCGGCGTAGTGAGGTTGAAAAAGCTCAATGGATCGAAAACATCGTCATCCGGCACAGTTTCGACATCTTCGGAACGTTCGTCCGAATGATCGATGTCCTCGTCAGGAATACAAAGTCTGGCGGCAAAATTCTCCGCCGATTCGCCGGACTCAATCGCTTCGCGGGTGAAATCCTCCTCCTGATCGACATCGAATTTGCCCATGAGCAAGGACGGATCGCCGATATCCTTACGCGCCTGGTCTTCCTTCTGCTGCAGGATCTCAAGAATATGTGCATCACCTTGAATCTTTGCATTACGAGAGTTAATCATCATGAAACGAATATCAGGCTGTTCGCGCTGCCCGTAACGGTCGATGCGTCCGTTACGCTGCTGGAACACCATCAACGACCATGGAGTGTCGAAATGGATGAGTCTGTGGCTCAGATAGTGCAGGTTCAGACCTTCAGAGGCCACATCGGAGGCCACGAGAATACGTATAGGCGAGGACTTCGTACCGAAATCCTCGACGATTTTCTGCTGTTCCACATCACTCATGTCGCCATCCATGGAGACGATGGCCTTCTTCGGTAGTTTGAGATCCTGCCGCAAGTGCTCCTCGAGATAGTTCTTCGTCTCGATGCGTTCCGTGAAGATCACGATACGGTCGTCGGCGTCTTCACCGTTATGCCAACCGTAATCGGCGCTGCGCAGAAGCTGCAGCAGTCTCTGGTACCGGGAAAACTGCATCGGACCAATCTTCTCTAAAGCGGCCTTGACTCCTTCAAGCCTGTCGATGTCTCCGGTCTGGTCGGACGCATCTTTTTTGGCAAGCCGCTTCACTCGCTCGTCGATGGTCTTGATGCACGCTGCCGGCGATGAAAACAGACTCTTCTCAAGCATCGTCTTGAACAGGAAGGAATTGCTTCTCTTCTGATGCATATCCATGACGAGTTTCATATTGGTCAAGTAATCGAACGCCTCTTCCTCGGCTGCGGTGGCCATGCATTTCTCCTGCGTCACCTTGCGCTCCGGGAAGCTGCCTGACACCTCGGCCATCACGTCCTTCTTGAAACGGCGGACGTACAGGTGTTCGACATCCTTCTTGTCGTACCGCTCCGGATCGGGCAGAGTGGTTGGGTCGAGCATGTTCATCAACGAAGCGAAACTACGCGCGCGGCCGTCATGAGGCGTGGCGGACAGCATAATCAACGTGTCAGAGCGTGAGGCAAGTCGCTTGGCAAGCTTGGCACGTTGCGCGCTACGGCCGTTGACGGCACGGTCGGCGACATTCTGGGCCTCATCAATCACGATGATGTCCCAATACGAGGCATCAAGCGCCGCGCCATATTGGATGTCCCGTTTCAACGTATCAATGGAGATGATCACCTTGTCGTAGTAGGAGAACGGGTTGGCGTTCGCGGGAATCTCGGAACGAATCTGCTGGATACGTGAGGAATCCAAGCTGATCAATGGAATGGTGAATCGCTCCCACATCTCCTTCTGGAACTGAACCATCATGCTTTTCGCCGTTACCACGAGAATGCGGCGGCCTTTGCGGCGCTTGATGAGCTCCGACATCAGGATGCCTGCCTCCAAGGTCTTGCCAAGACCGACGGCATCGGCGATGAGGATTCGCTGGCGCGGTTGGGCGAGCGCCTTCTTCGCCGGAACGAGCTGGTACGGCAGGGAGTCCATGGCGGCCTTGTTGCCGACATGAATCCTCGCATCAGTCGGCGCTGTGGCGCGCAGCAGACTCTCGATAAACAAGTGCGATTTTGCTGCTCTTGCCGAGGTGTCGGGAATGAAACAGGTTCTCACTGGATCGACAGGCGTGATTGTGTCCAAATCATCAAGGAACGTGGCCGTCATGTCCCGTACCAGAGCGGAGATGCCGGTGCACGAGACGGCGTGATTACCAAGACTGTTCGGCTCAACTTTATCGACAAGCCACTCCTGGCCGCGAACCAGAACTCTCATGCCTGGAGAGAGCAATTCTCGTTCCGAATGCGCGCCATGCTTCATCGCCATGTACTCCCCCATATGCTCTTAATCCCAATGTTTTCGCATATATTGTATGCCATTAGGGGTGGGCTTCATCAATTTGCCGCATGAATGCTGGACACGCACACACTTTTGTTCATTGGTACTTGTAATTATCTACATTTTTCGATTATCACTCTGTTAAACCCTCGCCTCCTCATCGCAACGTAATGCAGCGAATACAAATACCGAGCCCCTTGATAGAAGAGAGTAAATCACCGAATATAGCTACACTGGTGCAATATGACCGAGAAGAGCAAGGCGGACTCCACAGACAACTCCAAAAACACTTCCGACCTTACGAGCAAAACAGCGGAGCTCAAGCCTCTATACCCCCAATATGACGAATCGAGCCACTCACCCTATGTGAAGAGGCTTGAAAAGGCGTTGCGGGGCGAGGATACAAAGATACACAACATAGCTCTATCAGGTGTCTATGGTTCCGGAAAAAGCAGCATTCTTGAGAAAGTCGTTGAAGACCTTGAGGAAGAACGCCCTCATACGACCAGAACGATCTCACTGGCGCCTTTGGCTGCACAGCTTAAGGAACAGGATGATAAGAAAACCGATTTCGTCTCGGATAAGGATGGTTCCGCTTCGAAAGAACCATCCGGTGCTTCCCCAAAACCTTCTAACGATTCATCCATAACCAATCTCATCCAAAAAGAGATCATTAAGCAGCTTCTATATGGAACAGACCCGAAAAAGATTCCGGCATCGCATTTCCATAGGATGAACGAAATCGGACTAGGCAAGCAACTACTTTCCTCTCTTGCTTTCGGTATGCTGTTACTGTTCATTCTTAATATCTATAAATGGCCTTATAGCTATATTCAAAAACCTTTGACCTGGCTACCAATCCCGACAAGCATTACCAAAATTCTTGCTGAAATCGTCATAATTGGCCTGCTATCAATAGCAACGTTCGCACTATTACATTATTTCGGCACCCGCATCCATCTAGCCAAAATAGATGTTGGAACAGCAGGCATTACCCTTGGAGAGAACTCGGACTCCTATTTCGATCAGTATCTTGATGAAATCATATATATCTTTGAAAAGACGGGAATCCGAACTGTATTTTTCGAAGATCTTGATCGTTTTCAAGATGCTCAAATCTTTGATTCATTACGCGAGCTAAATCAGATTCTTAATAATGACCCAAAGCTGCAACGAACAAAATCGACGATTCAGAAAATCAGTCGACGATTGCACTTCTCTCGTTTCGTAGAGGAAAAGAATTCTCAGTCCAGTGCACCTATACAGTTCGTATACGCTATTCATGATGCGATATTCAGCAATCAATATGTTTTGGCTGACGAACAGGTGAGTAATAAAGAATCTCTGTCTCATTCTTTCTCTCGCGCGAAGTTCTTTGACCTCATCATTCCAGTAGTGCCATTCGTCTCGGCAAGCAATTCATACCAAATCGCATTAGAAACATTGGAAGATGTTTTTGATGCGAATGACCCTCAAATGATTAACCTTCTTGAACTCGTTGCAGATGCAGTTCCCGATAAACGCACCTGGATCAATATTCGCAATGAGTTCATTGTCTATAGGGAACATCTATTTGTTCAATCTCCAGAAGGAAGATTCACCTCTAAACTCGGTCTCGAAGAGCCTCATCTTCTTGCGTTCATCATATATAAAAACTGTTATCTTGATGATTCAGTAAAAATACATGATGGTAAGAGCAAACTCGATTCTTTTTATAATCACGCTAGAGAGCTAACAAAACAGAAACTGCCTGATTTGATTAATCAAACTCATAAATTAGAAGATCAAATCAGCAAATTTACAGATGAATCATGTGCTGAAAAACATGCGCTCGAACTTAAAGCAAAGCTCTGCCGCTTTATGGCTTTAGTCGCGAACGTTTCAGAAGACGATGACGCTTCACTGGAAATAGGCTTCAATGCCAATAATGCATCAGATGCTTCCAAGCCACAAGCATGGGAGAAGCTGTCCGGGTGCGGAGAAGCAGATCGAATTTATGTTAAATATGATTCTCGTTGGACAAGAACAGAAACTCGGCTAATCCCATACAGCCTGTTGAGAAGGGTCATGAACACTTCACTTGATATCGGTCAATGGGAAGAAGCGCAAAAGATAAATCTTACGAATAAAAACGCCGACTTATCAAAAACAATCGAAGACCTACGTTCTGGCGATTGGACCTTCATCCTCCAATTTGAGGAGTCACAAACCAAGGAATCGCAGACAACTCTCGGCAAGGATTTTTACGCTCTGTTAGACGGAAACATATCCCTGCTATACCGACTTATCTCTCACGGATGGATCGGTCAGGACTATATGCTCTATTCCACGATATATACGGATGAAGGTATAACTAGGAACGCGCTGAACTTTATTCTTCATCATATTGATGGCAATAATCCGGACTATCAGTTCAAACTTGACGATGAGGACTCTGAAGATGTCCTTCGTCGGATTAGGCGTAAAGATAGGGCAATATTCCACCAACATCGAGTATTGAACATTGATTTGTTGCATTACATGCAATCGCACTGTGATGATTCGGATACCAGACGTGATACCAATCAAATTATCGAGATGCTATCCCCGTTGGACAATGAGACCGCTGAATTCGTTTCAGCATATCTGGACCGTCTTGACGATGATGCCAGTCCACTGATTGCCGAAATGGCGAGCCACAGCCAGAACTTGCTTAGCTTCCTAGTCCAACGAGGAACAACAGACACTGACACGCTTTGCAAGCAACTTGACGTAGCATTTCATCATCTATCAAGAGAAATCCAATACACCGTAGACGGTAACCTTGCCGATTTTCTACAGAATCATTGGCGAAGCATCCCAATCTTTAAGGATTCCAATATCGCTCCGTCACTCGTCGAACCTATGATCCAGATTCTCAACGATGGGAAAGTCAGAATAGACTCCCTTTCCGAGCTGGGTTATAAGGATTCAAATTCTGGGTTGCGATACCCCTGTGCGGAACAGAACCTATACGTATTCTCAAGAAGCAATCTTGAAACCGCGTTGGATACCATAAGCCAGTCAGATAATAATCAGGATGATTCATATAGCGGCTGCGATAGACTTCCTGCACTCAACACGATTATGCACGTCAGCAGAACAGTGTATGCGAACGTGCTTGGGCATCTTGAGGAATATTTTGGCCTTCTGACAGAAGATGAATATACATTGGATTGTTCGCCCGACCAGAATATCGCTGATGACTTATTCCGCATCCTTGACAATATTTGTCAACAGGCCGGCGAAGAAGAGGACGCAGAAAAACTTATCCATACACTGCTGAATAGGTGCTCGCCACCTGCCCGTCTTCCCCTTTTTGATAATCGTTTTGAGAATTATGCCGATGCGCTCATGGAATGCGATGCAGTTCATTTCACTCCGATGAACCTCCAGTGGGCTTTCACCCATGACGCGCTCACCGAACATGAATCCTCAATGACCACGTGGATCCAAAAACATGACTCTTTCGAACAAGGCGATACAGACGAGAATCTTGATAAAGAAAAACTCGCTGAAGATACAATCAATCTTCCATCCACCATTCTGAAGAGTGATAAGAAAATACAGCTTCTCCAAGAACTCAAACTCAACGTTCCTATTCCCACCTCATCCATAGAGCCGGATAAGCAAAACCTTGAACAATGCCCTGAGATATATGCTCAGCTTCTCAAGAATGGTCTCGTTGCCGATACGGCAGAATCCTTCAAGGCCCTAGATGGACTGCCATGGCCCGTACGGGAAGCTTGGATTAGGGAATCACAGAAATTCGCCGATTATCTTGGTGACGCAAATCTCCGCCCCAATGAAGCATGCTACATCGTCTGCAATAAGGATTCACGATTAAAGAAATCCGCGGAAGCCATTATGGACAATTTCCGCGACTACACGGAAGGAGCCGACGAGCCAGATCTCCTCAATGCATCGGCTGCGCTAATCAGAGAAGGAAGGGCCCTTGACGAAGCAACGCGTCAGGAACTTGCCGAATATGACGATGGATTAGACAATACCCTGTTTCTTCTCGATGCAGGACTTGAACGTCAATCAACAATTGCTATGTTTGCCGATGCTCTTGAATATGCAGCTAGTCGAGACCAACCCGAAAACAAGATTGTTGAAAAAATGAAACAACTTTTCCAAAAACTTGGAGATGAATATCTGAAATTCACTGACCCTAATAGCAAATGCATTACCCTTCCAAACACTGCAGAGAATCAACAGATCATCCAAGCCATCCCCCATTGGAATTCGCAACTCATACCGCAGACTGAAGAAATCAATGAGGAAAATCTAATAAAGATTAGACGAGATCAAAAGCTCTGGAACGGATTCTTCAAGCAAGATAAGTAACCTTGCAGCCAATACTTGAGTCCATTAACCAATTAGACTACAAGTAATCTACCTGAGCGATGGGGCTGGGAGCGGCAGACAATTCAGCTGCCGCTCCCAGCCCCACCTTTTTCAGTCGCCCATCTCAATCACATAAGTCGCGACTTCATCTTTCACTGCAAAGGAATCATCTACGCCACTGTTTCGCTTTTTCATGAAGTTCCTGCTCATCAAAAGCCTCACCGCAGCAATCTGCCAGACGCCGAAGCACATCAATCTCTTGGCTTGTAATCTTGCCATCGACCGCTGCCATAACAGTACATGCACGATAAATCGGAGCAGCGTCACCAATTTGACTCAGCATGCTCCAGATTTTGGAATAATCCACTTCTACAGTGTTGCGTATTTCATCTAACGTCTTAGCTGAGACACCTGACTCGCTACTGATCAAAGTCAGATAATGAAACAATGTATATTCAGCCTCATCCGGCTGTGCACCATTTACAGCAATAATCATCCAAGCGGCCCATAATAATTCATCCAAGCAATGCTCCGAAGCATTCACCATGCGCTTTGCGGATTCAATCATCTTGGCCTCTTTGCGCATGATTTCACGGGCTTTATTTGCCGTTACCTTCGTCATCCAATAATTCACACCCGTAGACAGCGGTATGCTCACCACCGGAATTGAAATTTTGATGATATTGCGCTGCAATAAATACTTGCCGATAACCGGAAGGCTTTTGGCTGCGACGAGTCTGGGACCTGAAAAAATCGCTTTTACCACTGGTCGGACCACAGCCGGGACCCCTTTTAGAACAGCATTACCGGCATCCTCTCCAACCTGTATGGCAAAAGCTATTCTGATCAGTTTCCACAAATCTTCAGGATCGTCCAAATCCAGTGGAACGCCATATAAAACTGCAATATCATATGCCAAACGAAGCTGCAGCTGAGAAGCATAAACTAAATCCACACCGAACGCAGTAAGACCAGCTGGCCCAGTAACAGGGGAAGCACCACCAGCTGATCCTAGGGTCGCAATAACAGCTGTGGAATACGCCGCTGCAGTCAAAGACCCCTCTATCCCCGCATATTTGGCCGCCAGTTTTATTCGGGCTTGGACGATTGCATCAGGAGGAAGGTTGGGATATTTTCCCCTAAAATAGTCAGCATTCACCTTCTGGACATACTTATCAAGAGAGAAGGTCAGCAACTTCGCAAACCATTCTCCATTTTTGAATTCATCAATATTGATGCCCTTGACGAAATTCTTAATATCCGCAATTTGATTTTGAACCGCCTTACGTGTGTCCTTGTCACTTTTCGCTTCCTCAAACAGCGAATCATCGGAAGTCATAGAGCCAACCCTCTTCATTCGTATTCCTTTGTCTTCCCATCAAAGTGTAGCCTGTTCCACTTTCCATCCATTGAATCCGGGTTAGCCATGTTCTCCCTACTCTGATAAGACGCACTACGTTTAACGCCCATGGTATCTGCTCACTTACTTGTTCGATGGATGATATGCGAACAATGCGCATTTACCATAAGCCATGTTTTCTTCGCGAGCGCGAGGGACTTCCAGCAGATAGATTCTGCGTTCAAGTCAACGAATCAATCAAGGCCACTCGCGCATTTGTGCGCATTTGCACGTATTTGCACGCACAAATGCGCGCACTCAGATCCTGATCACATACTTCGTCATTCGTACGGCATGTTCAATCGCCAAGGAAACCAACGATGCTCCCATGAAACTCCTTGGCAGTAAAACGCACAACGAGATATTGAATCAGGGAATACGCAAGCTGCAATCGCGTCATTGTAATCCGAATCGCGTCGCAATCGCGTCATAATCGCGTCATCAAAATCCGAATCCCGTCATAATCCCGTCATGATCGGGTAGTGTCCGAAAAACATGGCTGTAATGAAAAGATTCCTCCAACACCATGAGCCAGCAGATGCCACACTGTTACGGCATGCTTCAAGTTACAATTAGCTCTTATGACTTCGACAGATAGAGGTGCAACGAAAACACTGGATGAACTTATGCAGCATCTGTGCGATAACGGCATCGCGTGTTCTGGCGAATTGCAAAAAGAGAATTGAAAAACCGTCCTATCGACGTGCGGCATTCGTTTTCATGCTAGGTTAACAATTTAATTGCGGTGGAAGCCTTCGGGCGACACCTAGGAGGAGCCGATGCGTCGCCTTCTCCTTTTTAATATCTCCAACCCATCGGGTTTTTCAGTCATCTATCTCAATCGCATGAATCGTGACTTCGTCGTCTTCCGAGGACTTAGCTTCTCTGAATTCCGGGCGGAGTTCCATACCGGTCTCATCGAACTCACCATTTAGATTGCGCACGAGCACATCGGCCAATCGACCACTCGAGTTCTTGGCCATGTTCTCCTCACTCTGATAAGACGCACTGTGTTTAATGCCCATGGTATCTGCTCCTTCATTCGTTCGATGGATGATATGCGGCATGTTCAAATCGCCAAAGAATGTACAGTCCTATCCAAGGCTACGTTTACGTCCTGAAACGCGGTGGGTCTCTTCTTCTCTGTAACAACGGTAGAGCATTCCTTGAGACACGCTAGAATCGACCAATCGAATCAACTATGCTAGTGTGAATAATAACAGTAGCCTCCAAGCCTCTTAACAATGCTCAAATCCGGAGGCTCTTTTTTTTATCAAGCCACGCAAGGATAAGTCATGACGAAGCGGCCAAAAACAATACAAGAGATGATGACGCTTCTAGTCGAAGAACGAGGCTTGGATATCACCGGATTCTCCGATTTCAGTACCGTCCTTCTTGATTGCAACTATTACAGATTGTCCGGCTACTTCCGAGCCTTTCAGATTGATCCTTCCCATGGCAATAATCGCTTTCGAAACGGAACACACATTAGAGATTTCATGATCCCCTATTTAATGGATGAACAGCTACGTCTACTCATCCTTCGTGGAACATCATCCTTAGAACAAACGCTTCGGGCTCATTTCGCTTACTACCTTGCTCAAAACGGAGGAGCCTACTCCTACACGGAACTCAGCTCATATAAGACAATCAAATATTCCGATGGCACCGAAGCCAGAGAAGTTCTGATTGAGAACATCCACAAATGGCTTGAACGCTCCAGCGAGGTATGCATTCGCCATTATCGGAAGAACAACGAGCCTATTCCCACATGGGCGGCGGTCGAGGCGATGCCCTTTGACACTCTCTCAAAAAATGATTTCATTGCATACCAACACAACAGCTGTTGACGAACTCAATCAGTCGCTTTCTCTAGGGAAAAATCGTCAACGTGCTGCGGCAAATCATTCACAGCATGGTGTATCTACGCAACATTTGCTCGCACCATTGCCGTCTTTGGAACAGAGAGATTGTCCTTCCTCCCCCAGTCCTTGATGCCACAGCTGAGCGCTATGGCTCATATGCTTATGAAGACCGCTCCGTCTGGAAATCTCTTATTGTTCTCATGGATTTAATCGATGGAATAAAAAAGAATTCCACATATTCATCCATGCTTATAAAACAAGCTGAGTCGAATGATAACTATTTCTGGGGATTATGTCATCCTAAACGGTGGCATTAGACACAGCCACCTGACCAATATTTGTCAGCTCCCCGAATCTCATTGTCATGAGAAAGCCCAGTATCGAAGAAAATGATAAATATAACACACCTCAGATAATGCGGAACATCGGATTGGAGGTTATGGAATTGACGAATATCACACGCTGCATTTCAGCCAGTCTGTCCTGCAGTTCAGTGGTAATGTATCGTTTTTCACCAAGTCGATCTCCCGACCAAAAGTCGATACAAGATCATCACGCAAAGCCCACTCATCAATCATTGGATTGGCGGTGTCGTCAAACTGATAGATGAAATCGATATCCGAATCCGTATGCCCCTCCCCTCGAGCCATGGAACCGAACAGGTACAGTTCATTGACATGATGCTGCAGCGCGATAGGACGAGCAATCTCCGCTATCTGCTGCGGCATAGCGACCCGCGAAATCACATCAAGCGCTTTCATAGAGCTAGAACATGTGCAAGTTTCTTTTCCACCTGGCGCATGACATCATCTTCCAAAATTCCAATGCGTTGGCCCAATGCCGAAGTGTGCACTGCAAGAATCTTCTCCGTCATCACCCAACTTATTTTAATCAAACCATTCTGCGTAGTAGGAGGAACTTTAACCCGGGTAGTCATATCATCCGACGTAAAAGAAGTCATCAGGCATACCACGGTAGAGTCAAACCCTCGATTTCGTCATTCTGCACAACGACAACCGGCCGAGGATTTCTCGCGTAACCATCAGCCAGCACAGTCCATATTTCACCCCTCCTCATCAGCGATCATCCTCATCGACAAATCATTAGCGAAATCAGAAGCCTCCCGTTCATTCTCGAACAGTTCCGCAACCTGTCGAACTCGTACCTGGTATGGGAACCCCTGATATTCATTAAAGGACGAGACGAACATACGCAGCGCATCAGCCGTGGAAAGACCGAGCTTCTTTGTCGTTTCACGGAACTCTTCCGCCTGATCATCATCAACACGTGTCGCAAGCTGAACTACTATTGCCACTCCAATCACTATTTTTTATCATTTTATATCTTATTGACATGTTTTGCTAATATTCCATATCTGGATTACTAAAACTCTAGATTCACAGAATTTGCAATGTGGCAGCCGAACGCCGAAACCCGAAGTATGAGCGTTGGAATTCCAACGCTCATACTCGCCATAATCGCCAAACGGTGCCACAAACAAGCCAACAAGCATTTTCATAAAGCAGAAGCTGCGTGACCGTCTCCAAGAAAACGTCCGCAGCCCCCTACCTGCCACCGGTCAACAACTTCGCTCTTCGCCATCCCGTAATTATCAACATCAACGATGCTGCCTGCACGTATATCGGCGTCACTTCATCCCTTCGATATTCCATTTCCATAAGCCGGAATTTAACCAATGACCTTGTTGAACCGGAACATTCCGTCCGCGAACTGCTCGTCCTGTTCTTCGGCGCAAGTTTCAGGATCATTTGGATCTGGGTGGTATTTGTTTAAAAACTCCACAATGTGAAAGCCGCAACGATTGACATAAAAATGAATATTGCGCTGTTCAAAATACGGTGTGACCGTTTCCCACACTTTCACTTCCGGATGCATTTTCTCGACAGCGCACCAAGCGGCATATCCAATCCCCTTGCTATGGACAACCGGGGAGACAAAAAGAAGATCAAGGTCGCCTTTTTCACCGTCAACTTTGATCACCAAGCCGCCGACTTTTTGCCCATCCTGTACGATGCGGTAGGCTTCACCGCCGTCAATGGACTGCTCAATCGTATCCCGCGAAATGATTTGTCCTTCTTCCTCGAAGTGGTCATCCCTAAGACCGAATTCTTCCATCGCACCATAATTAAAGGCTTCCTGATTATCCAAAATGAACTGTTCCCTATCACTGCATTCAAGCGGAAGCAGCTGCACAATAGCACTCATGTCTTTGCTCCTTGAAATTCTGATTTGGCAAATACCTCTCACTGTAGACCAACGATTTCACGTCGCATTATCTAGGCCGCTGCGGGAGAACACGAATTCGGCACCTAACGGCCCGATTCCGATAAAAGCTGGATCACGCTCGACGCCGACAGTAAGCGGCAGGCCGCGATTGCCCCGACCGCACCAACCAGATGAATCGCAGGACACGAGCATCGACACAAACGCTGAGACACAACAACAGGGTAATGGGCTAGCCGAGAGACTCAAACAGCAGTAAGGCCCGATCCGAAGAGACGGCCCATTTTCGCTAGTTGCCTTGCTTGTGGCATTCGAACGCCGAAACCCGAAGTACAATCGTTGGAATTCCAACGCTCATACTCGCCATAATCGCCAAACAGTGCCACAAACAAGCCAACAAGCATTTTGGGGAAGGCTTTTCACGTAATGTTGCGCTCTATCATTGATAAAGGCATCCAGCAACCGCATACCGTAAGGAACCACATGCGCTATTTCACTTCGGACACGCATTTCGGCCACCCTCTGGTCACCGCACTGCGCGGATTCCTGAACAATGGCAGGCTCCGCGCCGAATACCGTGATGTCTGGCAGGCGCAGGGTCGTGCCGCCGCGCACACGTGGATCAAACAATATGTGCGCGACAATCAGACGTCGTTCAAAGCAATCTGCGACATCACACGCCATGAGAACACCATCATCGGCAACATCAACGAGACCGTCGGGCGTGATGACGAGCTATGGATTCTCGGCGATCTCTCCTACCGTTGCACCGTCGAGCACACGCTCGACTGTCTACGCCGCATCAACTGCCGCCATCTGCACCTGATCATCGGCAACCACGACCGCAACTTCCGGCTCCGCTCCAATGACGCGCTATACGAGAACGTGTTCGAGACCATCGACGACTACCGTGAGATCGACATGGAGCTTCCCGTTCTCGACGGAACCGGCAAGCCGACGGCCGCAACCACACGGCAGACCATAGGCATGAGCCACTTTCCCAGACTCTCGGCATTGACCGAAGAACACGGCAACTGGCCGGAAAACTGGAACAAGTTCGCCGATGTGGCACCGACCACCGAAGGTTGGCTGCTCTATGGTCACACGCATCAAGGCATTCCAAACGGCACCGATCCGCTCAGCGTGAACGTGGGGCTCGACGCATGGGATTTTAAGCCAGTCAGCGAGCAACAGATCCTCGCCTGGTTCACATTCCGGCACGCCGACCAATCAAAGTAAATTCCCCCGAGCATGCGTCATCGTCCGGAGACAAAGCGGGTGAGGACTCCCGACTTGGCCAAGGCTCGGTAGAGGATCCACGAGCCGAACCCGGCGAATACGATCGCGCTCAGCAGTTCGCATGCGGTGCCGATGAGTCCGCGCGGGCTGAAGAACGAAAACGCCTGGTAGTAGAAGAACAACAGGTAGAAGTTGTATACGATGCCGATCGCCACGGATGACAGCAATGTGACGCCAAGCGTCCAACGGCGATAGCGGAACAGTGCGAACACCGTTTCGGCGGCGAGCGCCTGCACGAGCGCGATCACTACCAGACTCACGCTGTATTTCGTGCCGAGCACCACTTCCACGAACGAGGCGACTAACAGCACGTAGGCCGACGCGCCCGGTTTGCGTACGATCAGCAAGCCCAGTGTGGCGGGGAAATAGAACAATGCGTGCAGCAGTGCCGCGGAGCCTGGAAGTATCAGAGTCAGTAAAGGAAACAAGCCATAGGACATGCCATCGAACACCCAGAACATCACGCCGGACATTACGCCGACGGCCGCTCCGACGGCGATGTCGACGACACGCCATTTCAGGGATCTGCGTGTTTCCTCCGTTGTTTGCGGAGCATGCTTCAGCATCGGGATGCGTGGCTTTTGGGTAATCGTTTCAGAGGATGGCTCTGCCATGATGAATCCTTGCCTTGGTTGACGCCGCGCACCGCGAGTTGGAGATCGCGGCGGTCGCCGTGGGCCGTTCCTCGACCTGCGCGGCCCGGGCAGGAACGACGCGCGCCATTATACGGCCTATTGTTGCCGAAAATGTTCCATGCTCCGAGTTCCGGCCGTTTTCGCTCCTCAACGCATAGGAAATTCGCCGCTCGCTGGCATGCATGATGCCATGTGGGAAAGCCAAGAAGCCGCGCATCCAGTCCAAAATGCGTGGCTTCTTGCTTGAGCAAGCACTGTTTCAGTGGGGAATGACTTCAGCAACGTCCTTCGTACAGGAAGTAAGACATGGGCTCGTCATCCGCCAAAAGGCTTGTCGTGCCGACCGTCAACCCGCTGGACGAGCTGTCTGTCGGATTCGGCCGCGAGGAACCATCGTTCCGGTCATCACGCTCGGCTTTGCGGATTAGTCCGCGATGGTTGTAGAAACCGACATCGCATGTGCTGTCGGTGAACAGGAAGTATTCGCGCAGGCCGGCGTCATGGAATACGCCAAGCATATGGTTGAACAGTCTGCGCCCCACTCCCATGCCTCGTGCGGCCGGGGAAACGACGAACAGCACCACTTCGGCCTCGTATTCCTTGCCCGCGTCATGTTTCAACGCCTCGTCGGCCTGCAGAATGGCCAGCTGCGCAAGCAGACCGTGACGTCCCTCGTGGCTTGCCAGCAACGGCAACGTGAGGCAATGTCGACGCAGCATATGGCGTGTCCGCTGCCGACCGGTGATATCCGAACGCAGCGATCCGAGAATCACGCCGAGCACCTGCCCATTAAGTTCGGCCACGTATGCTTTGGTGGTGCGGGCCAGGCAATCCTGCATGTCGATTGCGGCAAGTCGATGCATGTTGCGCAGACGGGTCGCCTTGCGTAGTTCGGCGCGATGCTTGTCTGGGCCTGACGTCTGTCCGACCTCGTCATGCGTGTTGTGTGAATCGTTGCCATCGTCGTACCATGCGAGCCGTATCAGCTCTTCCAAAGCGGGAAAATCGGTGCGACGCAACGGACGGATGGTAGGTGTTTCACAAGTCATGCAACCATCCTATACCTCGCCCCTATCGAAGATGCGCTCAGGGCAAATGCGAAAGAATCGTTCGCATTCGGGCACGGTACGGCACTCTGCGGGAACGATTTCATTACGCTGATACACGGTATGAAGTGATGTAGGACGATGACGACACGAGGCTTGCGATGAAGATGATGCTGCGACGGCTGGCGATTGTGGTGTGTGTTGTGCTGGCGTTGCTGTCGGCGGCCTACGCGTTCGCCGTGTTGAGGACGCATTCGGGCACGGGATTTTGGAAGGTCTGGCTGGTTCTCGCCGTTGTTTTCGCATTGCTGGCGATTGGCATCGCATGTCACTGGTGGGCGGCGCTTCCCCGGATCATCAGGGGCGCCATCATCGCTGTGGTGGCCATCGGCATTGTCGCGTTTTGCACAATAGAGGGTTGCATCATCGGCAATATGAACGCTCAGGGCGAACCGGATCTTGATTATGTGATTGTGCTTGGCGCGCAGGTGCGCGAGTCAGGCCCCAGCAAAGCGTTGCGCTATCGGCTGGACAGAACCATCGATTATCTGGAGGAGAATCCGGATACCATCTGCATCGTTTCCGGCGGTCAGGGCCATAACGAGCCGTTCTCCGAAGCACAGGGCATGGCCGATTATCTGCAGAAGCATGGGATTGCGGAAAACCGCATCATCCAGGAGTCCAAGTCGGAATCCACTATGGAGAACATCGTCAACAGCAAGAAGCTCATGCGGCAGGAGAACGCTTCGGTCGGTATCGTCACCAATGATTTCCACATGTTCCGTGCCTTGCAGATCGCACATGCCAATGGTCTGAAGCAGGCGCAGGGCATCGCGGCAAGTTCCCCGAAGGACATGCTGGTCAACAATATGGTCCGTGAGTTCTTCGCCGAAATCAAATTCCTGTTCTCATAGCCGCCAATCAGCGTTTCAGTGCCCGTCGTCACTACGCAAGATGCGTGCCGCGCGGCAGCCATTCCTTCTTCGGCAGGGTTGCGAATGTGGGCCATTGTTCCGCAGCGGCACCGGCCGCGTCCAGCCGACGTTGGAAGCCGGGCCATTTCGGGTCGGCTTCCAACAGTCGTCCGAGCAGTATGGCGGTGGCGTGAGCGTCGCTTAACGCGCTATGCGCATCCTCGTTGGCAATGCCGAAATACTCGCAGCAGTCGGCGAGCTTGCCCCGTCCGATCAGGGAACGCGACAGTTTCATCGTGCACAGCATGGTGCTTTGATCGACTGGAATGGAAGCTCCCATACGCGAGTATTCCGCAAGTAGGAACCGTGAATCGAACGACACGTTGTGTGCCACGAACACGCGTCCGGCGAGCAGGTCGCGCAGCTCATGCGCGATACCTTCGAAATCGGGAGCATGCAGCAGTTCGCGTGCGGTAATGTGATGTACCCATGAGGCGCCGACACTGCGATCGACATGAATCAGCGTCTCATGCTCGTCTTCGAGCGTACCGTCCGGAGCCACATGCACCAGGCCGATTTCGATGGCCCGGTCGCCTTTTGCGGGACTTAAACCCGTGGTTTCGAAGTCGACTACCGCATATCCTTGAGAATTCATCACACCTGCCAGTATATAGGTCCGGTTAAGGTCCGGTTAAGGTCCGGTTAGCTATCTCTGCTGCTCGTCAGACGTTCGCCGAAGCGGCATGCGCTATGGTTCGGATATCGTCTGGAGTCGTTCGGCAGCATCCTCCAATGAGTCGGGCTCCCGCGTCGATCCATTGCAGTACCAGATGGGCGAAGGCCGGTTCGGAACCGGTGGGATTAGGCGACCAGGTTTTGGTTTTCGGATCGTAGATGTCACCGTTGTTCGGATACACGATAATCGGCTTGTCCGTAACCTGTCGGATGGCCCGAATTGCTGGAAGCACACGGTCCATCGGCACGCAGTTGACGCCGACGGCTTCGATTTGCGGCACGTTCTGGATGTAGGAGACGGCTTCGGCCAGGTCCGTGCCATCCGCCATATCGCCATTTTCGGACAGGCTGAACGACAGCCATGCTGTCATGTTCGGGAATTCGTCCCGTAGGAGACCGGTCAAGGCCTTCACTTCGCCAATGTTCGGCATGGTTTCGAATGCGAACAGGTCCACGCCGGATTCGGCCATGACCTGCATGCGAACGCGATGGAAGTCCTGGTATTGTTGCCCGCTCAACGCGTAGTCGCCGGTGTATTCGCTGCCGTCCGCCAGAAACGCGCCATACGGGCCGACGCTTCCGGCCACCAACGGCGTGCGACGGGAGGGGTGCCGCTGCAACCAATCCGCGCACGCGCGTTTGGCTTCTTGCACTGCCTGCGCGATCAGCGTCCGTGATTCGCTTTCGCTCAGTCCGATGTTGGCGAATGCCTCGGGATTCGCCTGATAGGTGTTGGTGGTGGCGAAGTCGGCGCCCGCTTCAAGATAGCTCATATGCACGTCGTATATGGCTTGCCGCTGATGCAGCAACGCCGCGGCCGACCACAGTTCGCCGCTGGTGTCCACGCCATGTTTTTCCAATTCGGTCGCCATGGCTCCATCTACGATCGCAACATGCCTGTTATGCAATAATTGCCGAATCGAACCGTTTTCCATCATGCCTTCTCCTTCTGTGCCGTGCGCTTATGCAGGAATTCCTTGCCGTAATACACGGCATAGCAAGCCGCGATGAACGGGACCATCCACAACAAGGCGCTTCGCCGAGATGGGTCGAACACGATCAGCACGCATGACAGCAAGCTGGTGATGAAGGCGGCCCACGGAACAATCGGATATCCTGGCGTGCGGTAGGTGAGTTCGTCCACGGTATGTCCGGAAGCGATCCACTGCTTGCGGAACCGAATCTGGCAGATTGCGATGGCCATCCACACGATCACGACGGCCAAACCGGACACGGACACCAATACCAGATAAACCGTGGAAGCGGCCACGACGCTGGACAGCAATGCCAGCAGACCGCCGATCATGCTCAGGCGAAGCGCGGTCATCGGCACTCCCCTGCTATTGGTTTTGGCGATGTTGTGTGGGATCATGTCTTCGTTCGACAAGGACCACAGCATGCGTGTGGAGGCGTACAACCCGGAGTTCGCAGCCGAAAGAATCGCGGTGAGCACAACGAAGTTCATCACGTCGCCGGCGAAAGGCAGACCAATGGAGTTGAACACCAGCACGAAGGGGCTTTCGTCCACACCGGCGTCCTGCCAAGGAATCAGCGAAGCCATGACCACGATGGAACCGATGAAGAAGATGACGAGACGGAACAGGGTGGTGTGGCTCGCCTTCGGGATGGCTTTGTCAGGATCTTTGGTCTCGCCGGCCGTTACGCCGATCAGCTCGGTGCCGGAGAAGGCGAAGTTCACCGTCAGCATGGTGGTGAACACCGGCATCCACCCGTTGGGGAACAATCCGTCCTTCACGAAGTTCTCGAATAGCGGCGCATGGTCATACCCTTGAATCGGCAGCACGCCGAACACCGCGCAACCGCCTATGAGGATGAACAGCACGATGGCCGCCACTTTGATGAAAGAGAACCAGAATTCGGTTTCCGCGAAGAAGCGCACGGAAAGCGCGTTCGAGGTGAAGATCACCACGATGAACAGGGCACTCCAAATCCATACCGGCGTGCCGGGGAACCATTTGCGCAGATAAGTCCGGCAGCGGTGAATTCGGATCCCAATGCGACCGTCCAGGTCAGCCAATACAGGATCGCGACGGTGAAGCCTGTTCCAGGACCGATGAATTTGGTCGCATACACATGGAATGAGCCGGTTTCCGGCATGGCGACGGAAAGCTCGCCGAGGCTGAGCATGACCAGATACACAATCACCGCGCCGATAGCGTAGGCGATGACCGTGCCCAATGGGCCCGCCTAGTTGATGGTGTAGCCGGAGCTGAGGAACAGTCCCGTACCTATCACGCCTCCCAGTGAAATCATGCGGAGGTGGCGTACCTCCATCTTGCGTTTCAAATCGGTATGCGTGGTCTTCGCAGGGTTCTCCCGCGTAGCGTCCTTCATTTGATTCTCCCCTCTATCGTCGGCGGAACATGTCGCCGACGCCTGATTCATAATATTGGTTGCATCATTGAGGAGAGTCGAACCTCCAGTATTTGAGAGAAAAACGAAGAAGGCTGGAATCATCAAAGGATTCCAGCCTTCTTTACGCGTTTGTCAGCGCTTTAGCCTATCGGCGGCAGCGATTCACTCGGCGTCCTTGTCGGCGGCGAGCTCGTCGGCCACAGCGGCGGCTGCGGAAGCGGCTTCAACGCTCTCGGACTCTTCGTCCTCAGCTGCGGAACCGAGGAAGGCGCTCAGGTCCAGGGTCTCGCCCTCGGACTTGAAGGTCACGGCGCGCATGCCGGAGAGCAGGCCCTTGGAGCGGCCGACTTCCTGCACGGCGGAACCGATCTGGCCGTTGCGGATGATGGCCTGGATGAAGGCGTTCGGATCCATGCCGTACTGCTGGGCGATGGAGGCGAGGAAGTTGAAGACCTCACCCTGGGAGACCTTGACGTCCATGGTCTCGGCGAGCACGTCGAGCACCATCTGGTCGCGCAGTTCCTTCTCCACGGTTTCTTCGGCTTCGGCCTTCTGCTCCTTGGTGGCCTTGGACGGATCCGCGGTCACGTTCTTGAGCTGCTGCTCGACCATTTCGGCCTTGACGCCCTTCGGCACCGGAATCTCGAGGCCATCCTCGAGCTTGGCGATGAACGCGTCACGAGCGGCGGTGGCCTGACGGCCTTCGGCGTCCTGAGCGGCGACCTTCTTCAGGTCTTCCTTCAGCTCGTCGAGGGTGTCGAACTCGGATGCTTCGGAAGCGAAGTCGTCATCGAGTTCCGGCAGTTCCTCGGCCTTGACGGAATTGACCTTGACCTTGATCAGGGCCTTCTCGCCTTCGTGCTTGCCGGCCTCGAGGGTGCCTTCGAAGCTGGTTTCCTCACCGGCGGACAGGCCTTCGAGGGCCTCATCCAGGCCGTCGAGCATGGTGGCGGAGCCGAGCTCGTAGCTCACGCCCTCCTGGGAGTCGACGGTTTCGCCGTCGATTTCGGCGTTGAGGTCGATGTTGGCGTAGTCACCCTTGGCGGCCGGACGGTCGACGCTCACGAGGGTGCCGAAACGCTGACGCAGGGCTTCCAGACGGTTGTTGATGTCCTCATCGGTGACCTCGGCCTTGGCGACCTCGATCTCCATGCCGTCAAGAGCCGGCAGTTCGATGTCCGGGCGACGCTCGACGGTGGCGACGAACTTCAGCTTGGTCTCATCCTTGGCGGATTCCGGCACGTCCTGAACGTCGATCTCCGGCTGGGCCATCGGGTGGATCTTCTTGGTTTCGAGAGCCTTGGAATACAGCTCCGGCACGCCGTTGTTCACAGCTTCGCCGGCGACGGCACCGAAGCCGATACGCTGGTCGATGATCTTGCCGGGCACGTGGCCCTTACGGAAGCCAGGCACGTTGACCTGCTTTGCGATTTCCTTGCGAGCCTCGTCGAGATACGGGTTGAACTCCTCCGGGTCGACGGTGACGGTGAGCTTCACCTTGGTCGGCTCAAGATTCCTGACGCTGATTTTCACGCTTGCGCTCCTGAAAAATACGGTTCTTCATATTTCTGCCGTTAGGCAACCTCTACATAATAGCGCGACTTACGGACTCTGCAACTAGGGAGACCTGCCAATCGCGTGCGCCCTGTTCGCTGAGGAATCGCGCGACGTCACGCTTACGAGGTTCGTCCGTCCAGCACAGGTTACGCAAATACTGCGGTTTGATGACGATTTCCACAGGCGTGCGCGTGTCCTCCGCTATCTGGGAGACCGCCTTGCGCACCCTGTTGAGCACTTGCAGACGTTCCGGATACCGTTCCTTCCACACGCGAATCGATTTGGGAGCCGAAGCGGACTGCGATTCATGACGCCGCGCGGCGCCGCCGTCCACGTCCGGCCATTCGCTTGGCGGCAGGGCGAGCGCGTCCTGGATGATGTTCTTCCACATGCTCGGTTTGATTTTGCGTTGAATCGGCGCGTACCGTTCGAACATCTTGTCCTGTTCGGAATCGGTATGGATGCGCACGCGTTCGTTGATGGAGCGAATCGAACGGAATTGCGCAGCGTTGTGTGGTTTGCGTTTCGCCACTTCGATGATGGAGCTGTCGGACAGTAGCAGGGTCGGCGCGATGTCGTATTCGCGCGCGAGTTCGTCGCGACGGGTCCATAGCGCGCGGACGATGGCCAGCGCCTGCCGGTCACGCATGACTTCAGTGATGTGTGAGACATGCATCCAGGGAATCGGATGCTCCTTGCGTGGTCCCAGACCTTCTTTGAGCGCGTAATCGAACTCTTCCTGGGCCCATTCCATCTTGCCTTGGCGTTTGAGTTCGGCGCGCATCTTCGTTTCAAGCTCGATGAGCAGTTCGACGTCCAACGCCGCGTAATTTCGCCAGTCACGGGGCAACGGACGATACGACCAGTCAGCCGCGGAATGTTCTTTGGCAAGGGTCAGTCCAAGAAAGTGCTCGGTGACGGCGGCGAGTCCGAATCGTTTCAATCCCAGCAGACGCGCGGCGATTTCCGTGTCGAACAGCCGTTGCGGTTCCATGCCGAGTTCGTCGAATCCCGGAAGATCCTGCAGGGAATCATGCAGAATCCATACCGCATCTCCGACGGCACGGTTGAAATCGTTCCAATCCGCCCCGGCCGCGGCGAGCGCCTGCGGATCGAGCAGGCCGATGCCGGCTCCGTCGCGTTTGAACTGCACCAACCAGTCCTCATGCCCATACCGGAAGCCGGATGCGCGTTCCGCGTCCGCGGCAAGGGAGCCATGTGAGGAAGCCAGCTCACTGCAATAGTCACGGAATGCCGGCAACGTGTCGATCACGTTGGGCACGCCTTCGCGCGGTTCCGCCAGCAGCTTCGGCTCGTCAGTCAACGGGGTTTTCCTCCTCGGATTGCGTCATGGACCGGAGGAACGACGCCCACTGTCCGACTTGGGAGCCGGCGTCAAGGCCTCCATCGGCATAGTCTAGTGGAGTCCAAGACACCCGGATCTCGCAGCCCACCCTGGGCACATCGGGGTCATGGCCGAATGCTGTGTTTTGGGTGACTGTGACGGTGCCGGATACATGTTCGGAATCGTTTGGATTGAGACGTTCCATCATCATGTCCCAGTACATGCCCGGAGTCAGGCAGTCGTCCTCCTTGTCGGGCAGTGGCAGGGATGCGAAAGCCACGCAACGCCAGTGGGAGTGCCAGTCCTCTCGGAATTTGAGCGAGTACAGGATCATGATCCAGCCGGATGCGTATGTTTCATCGCATTCCAACGCGACGCCGATGCCGAAGTTCGCCATGGAATTGGGCACCGGAATCTCACGGTATGTCATGCCTTTCAAACGCCGCATACGGTCCACGGAAAGCACCGCGTTCCAGACTTGGTCGGGAACGCCCTGCGGTCGCATAAGCATGGTCTGTGGGGCTTCGCCGCCCATATCCGCTCCCTTGCCATCGGCGCGCGCCACGTTGCGCGCATCTCGTGGAAAATCAAAGATGTCTGCCATAGTTCAAGGCTACGACAGAGAAGGGCATTTCGTAGTATTTCGAACCACTTTGCCGCGCGTCGAATGTGAAGATTTTTCAGCGTATGAATAAATTGGTCCATGCCATCGATTCAGTCGGCGGCATGGACCAATATGAGGCGTTCCGCATATCCAGCGAATATGGGGAAGCCATTGAGAGGACGGGCGTTTAGTACACGGTGAAGCCGTGCGACTGGAACTGCTCGACCACACGTTGTTTCATTGCCGCGGACGGGCCTTTCTGGTCCTCCAACGGGTATGGGATGTTCAGCATGTGCCACTTCGGACGGCCAAGCTGGTGGAAGGGCAATACGTCGATATGTTCCAACGCGTCGCCGAAGGTCTCGCAGATCTTCGCCACGTTCTCGACGTTTTCTTCGGAGGATGTGAGGCCCGGCACGAGCACGAAACGCACCCAGATCTTCTTGCCTGCCTTGGCCAGACGCTGTCCGAAGTCGATGGTCGGCTGCAGGATGCCGCCGGTCACCTTATGGTAGGTCTCCTCATCGCCGGATTTGACGTCAAGCAGGCACAGGTCGATGTCATCCACCATGTCATCGGTGTAGCTCGCACCGAGGAATCCGGATGTGTCGAGGCAGGTATGCACTCCCATCTGCTTGGCGGCATGGAACACGCGGGACACGAAAGCCGGCTGCATCATGGATTCGCCGCCGGAGAAAGTGATGCCGCCGCCGGTGGCCTTGAATAAATCGGCATACCGCTCGATTTTCTTGACCATGGCTTCGTAGTAGACGGGCTTGCCGTCGCGCATCTTCCAAGTATCCGGATTCTGGCAGTACTGGCAGCGCAGAGGGCATCCGCTCATGAACACGGTCATTCTGGTGCCAGGACCATCCACGGAAGTGTTGATGTCCCACGAGTGCACGAAACCGATATCGCCGCTTTTCAACGCCTTGATGCGGTCGAGACGGTCCAAGCCGATTGGCGATTCGAATCCGGACAGGCCTCCCATCAGCGTCTGGTTGACGTAGTCCTTGGAATCCCTCAGCATGTGTCTGGTCGTGGAACGGAAAATATGTTCAGACATCAATGTCCCCTTTCATCTGCCATCCCAATCATATGGGAAAACGATATGGGAAAAGCGAAAGGGACGAAGCCACGAGCTCCGTCCCTTCGCATTACCGTCGTTTCATGCGGCGGCTTTCATTTGGCTGATTGTGCCGTTCAGTCGACGACAGCGCCCTGGTGGAACGTACGGGAGATCACGTCGAGCTGCTGTTCCTTGGTGAGCTTGACGAAGTTCACCGCGTAGCCGGAGACGCGCACGGTCAGGTGCGGGTACTTCTCCGGATGCTCGACGGCATCCTCGAGCTGCTCCTTGCGCAGCACGTTGATGTTGGCGTGGTACAGGCCGTGGCCGTTGCCGGCGTCCAGGATGCCCACGAGGTTGCCGATACGCTCTTCCTCGTCGCGGCCCAGACCATCAGGGGTGATGGTGTTGGTCAGCGAGATGCCGTCAAGAGCGTCGTTGTAGTCGATCTTGCCGACGGAGAACATGGACGGCAGCATGCCGTGGGAGTCCATGCCGTTCTCCGGGTTGGCGCCCGGAGCGTACGGGGTGCCCTTCTTGTGGCCGGACGGGAAGGCGCCGGTGGCCTTGCCGTATTCCACGTTGGAGGTGATGGTCAGGATGGACTGGGTCGGGACGGCGTCGCGGTACACCGGCAGACGCTTGACCTGGCCCATGACGGTGGAGACGACCCACTTGGCGATGTCGTCGGCACGGTCATCATCGTTGCCGTACAGCGGGAAGTCGCCTTCGGTGCGGTAGCCGACGATCAGATCGTCATCGGCGCCTTCGACGTACTCGTTCTCGTGGCCCGGCGTGGTCTTGGCGTCCTTGTTGTAGATCGGGTAGACCTTGGCGTACTTGCATGCGGACAGGGAGTCGGCCGCGATCGACAGGCCGGACATGCCGCAGCCGAGGGTGCGGTACACTTCCTTGTCGTGCAGAGCCATCTCGATGGACTCGTAAGCGTACTTATCATGCATGTAATGGATGATGTTCAGAGCCATCACATAGGTCTCGGACAGCCATTCGAGGGCCTTCTCGTAGTTGGCCTTGACCTTCTCGTAATCCAGCGTGCCATCGGCTTCCGGCTTGATCGGGTCGATGACGCCCTTGTCGATGACCTGCATGCCGGTCATCTCGTCACGTCCGCCGTTGATGGCGTACAGCAGGGCCTTGGCGGAGTTCACACGAGCGGCGAAGAACTGCATCTGCTTGCCCACGCGCATCGGGGAGACGCAGCATGCGATGGCGGCGTCGTCGCCCCAGTGAGAGCGGATTTCCTTATCGGACTCGTACTGGATGGCCGAGGTGTCGATGGAGATTCTGGCGCAGAAGCGCTTGTAGGCTTCCGGCAGCTTCGGATCCCAGAAGATGGTGATGTTCGGCTCCGGGCCAGGTCCGAGGTGCTCGAGGGTCAGGGTGTTGAGCAGACGGAACGAGGTCTTGGTGACCATGGTACGGCCGTCGTCGCCGAAGCCGGCGTCGGACCAAGTCGCCCAGTACGGATCGCCGGAGAAGATCGCGTCGTAATCCTTGGTACGCAGGAAGCGCACGATGCGCAGCTTCATGACCAGGTTATCGATGATCTCCTGTGCGTCGGTCTCGGTAATCTTGCCGGCCTTCAGGTCGCGCTCGAAGTAGACGTCGAAGAAGGTGGAGACACGGCCGAAGGACATGGCGGCGCCGTCCTGGCTCTTGACGGAGGCGAGGTAGCCCATGTAGGTCCACTGCACGGCTTCCTGTGCGGTCTGTGCCGGGCGGGACAGGTCGAGGCCGTACTCGTTGCCGAGGTTGATCAGCTGCTTCAGGGCCTTGATCTGCTCGTCATGCTCTTCGCGGAAGCGGATCCAGTGCTCGATCTCCGGCTCGGTGAAGTCGTTGCGGTACGGGATGGAGTCCTTGTCGCGCTGCTTGAACTTGATCAGCGTGTTCACGCCGTACAGGGCCACACGACGGTAATCGCCGATGATGCGGCCGCGGCCGTAGGCATCCGGCAGGCCGGTGAGGATCTTGTTGTGGCGAGCTACCTTGATCTGCTTGGTGTAGACGCCGAAGACGCCGTCGTTGTGGGTCTTGCGGTACTTGGTGAAGATCTTCTTGATCTCCGGATCGGGCTCCTTGCCGGCTTCCTTGATGGCCTGCTCGACCATACGCCAGCCGCCGTTCGGCATCATGGCGCGCTTGCACGGCACATCGGTCTGCAGACCGACAATCACATTGTCGACTTCCGGGGAATCGATGTAGCCCGCCGGGAAGGCGTCGATGCCCGCCGGGGTGTGGGTGTCCACGTCGTAGACGCGCTGCTTGCGCTCCACGGACAGATAGTTGTCGTCCAGATACTTCCACAGGTGCTTGGTCTTGTCGGTGGCGTCAGCCAGGAAGGACTCGTCACCCTCATACGGCGTGTAGTTCTTCTGGATGAAGTCGCGGACATCAATGTCCTTCTGCCAGTTGCCCTCGGTGAAACCTTCCCAAGCCTTAGCCTCAAGCTCCTCCTGGGAGACCGCCGTTGCATCAACTGCTGCCATTTCCACTCCTTACTGGGTGTCGGTTGGCGACGCATCGTTACGCCGTCGCTACTTCACGATTGTAACGGCAATCATCTGCGAAAAACCTGAAAACCACGCCCGAAATTAGTGACATAAATCACAATCGGGCGTGGTTTTCATATGGAATTCACTTTTCGGAAGATGCCGAGCCGTCCGCTGACCAGCGTTTCCATTCGCGGTCCTGTTCCTCCCATTTGAGATTGCGTTCCTGCACGATCTTCCACGCATCAAGCGCGTCCTCACGGGTTCTGTACGGCCCCATGCGGTGGCTTGCCGGAGAGATCATGCCCAATTCCGGCTGCTCGGTGACGGTGTTGAAATACCACTGCTTTTCCATATCGGCTTCCTTCGGCTCTCGATGTTCTACTTGCGATCGCCGACTACTCGCGGAATGCATTGGTGACCGGCAGACGGCGATCACGCCCAAACGCCAGCGCCGTCACCTTCGGTCCCAGCGGATACTGGCGACGCTTCCATTCGGCGCGGTCGACCAATCGCATGACCGTGTCGACGGTCGCCTCGTCGAAGCCGTCGGCCAGCAGGTCGGCGCGGCCATGAGCATGCTCGATGTACATCGCCAATACTTGATCGAGCAGCGCGTATTCCGGCAGCGAATCGGAATCCTTCTGCCCTGGGCGCAATTCGGCGGACGGTGCCTTCTCGATCGAGTTGACGGGGATCATCACACCATCCGGCAGCGGAGTGCCCGCGCTCCCCTGCTCGTTGCCGACGACATGCAGACCGCCGATGCCCATGCCGGCGGCGGCAGCCTTGTTGCGCCAGCGGGAGATCTCCCACACGCGGGTCTTGAGCAGGTCCTTGATCGGCGCATAGCCGCCGACCGCATCGCCGTAGATTGTGGAATAGCCGCATGCCAGTTCGGACTTGTTGCCGGTGGCCACGGCCAGCAGTCCTTTGGAGTTCGAGTAGGCCATGACGATGACGCCGCGGATGCGCGCCTGCAGGTTCTCGGCGGCGACGCCTTCCAGTTCCAGCTGGTTTTGGAAGGAGACGAACAGCGGCTCGATGGGCTGGATGTCATAATGCGCGCCGATATTGCGCGCCAGATCAGCTGCATCGTCCTTGGATCCGTCGGACGAATACATGCTCGGCATGGAGATGCCGTACACGTTCTCGCCGCCCACCGCGTCGGCCGCCATGGCAGCCACGAGCGCGGAATCGATGCCGCCGGACAGGCCCAGGCACACGCCCTTGAAATGGTTCTTGGCCATGTAATCCTTCAGACCCAGCACGCAGGCGGTGTACACTTCCTCGTCCGGATCGGGCTTGGCTGCGATCATACCGACCTTCTGATGCTCCACGGACGTGTCCAAGTCGAAGAAGCTCAGATCCTCCATGAACATCGGCGAGCGCTCAAGCAGGGTGCCGTTGGTGTCCACAACGAAGCTGCCGCCGTCGAAGACGAGGTCGTCCTGGCCGCCCACTTGGTTCAGGTAGATCATCGGGGCGTTCACTTCGGCCGCGCGGCGCACCGCGAGGTCGAGACGGGTGTCGGTTTTGCCTTCCTCGTATGGCGAACCGTTCATGGTCAGCAGCAGGTCGATGTTCTCCTTGGCGAGTTCGGCCACAGGGCCGCCGTCCTGCCAGATGTCCTCGCAGATGGCCACGCCGATGCGCGCGCCGTTCACGTCGAGCACCATGGATTTGTTGCCGGGGCTGAAGATGCGGAATTCGTCGAACACGCCGTAATTGGGCAGGAAATGCTTGTCGTAGCCGGCCCAGACAACGCCGTCGTGCAGGACGACGAGTCGGTTGCGCGGTTTGGAGGTTTCACGGTCGGTGCCTACAGTGCCGACCACCACATATAGTTCGCCGAGACCGTCGGATGCCAGTTCGGTGGCGAGCCAGTTGGCTTTGTCCCATGCGGCTTTGCGGAAGGTGGCACGCAGGGCGAGGTCTTCGATGGGGTATCCGGTCAATGTCATTTCCGGGAACACGACGACTTGCGCGCCCTGCTGAGCGGCGAGATGCGCGTATCGCATGACCTTGTCGGCGTTGGAATCAAGGTCTCCGACGCAGATGTCGATTTGGGCGAGTGCGAAGCGAATGTCTGTCATAGCTGCCTAACCTACCGTTGATTTGTTGGATATGTTGTGTTTTTACGATTATGAAAATTGCGATTACGGCGTTCCGCACGTGGCGTCACGACAGTTCGTTGAGCACCGTCAGCGCCGCGTTGGCGTAGAATTCCACGCCGGCTTGCAGCGATTCGTCAAGACCGACGAAGTGCGGGCTGTGCCAATCCGGGCAGCCTTCCTCGCCGTTGGATCCGATGAAGGCGAACACAGGCATGGTGACGGGCATGAAATCGCAGAAGTCCTCCCCCGCCATCGACGGGTGGATGGGTTCGAGCTGGGCGTAATCGCGCACGTTGTCGGCGACTATCTTGGAAAGTTCCGTATCGGAGACGAGCGGATTCTGGAAGTCGTCCCAATCGATGTCGGCGGTGATGCCGTAACCGGCCGCAATGGACTGGACCTGTTGCTTGAAGCGTTTCCCCACCAGTTCACCGTCGGACTTGTGGAAGTATCGTACGGTGCCTTGGAAGCTCGCCTTGTCGGGTACGACGTTCCACACGTGGCCGCCGTGCATTTCGGTGATGGACAGCACGAGCGGATGGAACGGCGATACGTTACGGCTCACGATGGTCTGCAATGCGAGGACCATCGTGGCGAGCGCCTCGATCGGGCCGGTGCCCTTGTGCGGATAGCCGGCGTGTGTGCCAGTGGCGTGCAGGGTTACATGGAATTTCACGCAGCCGGCCATCATCGGTTCGGGGCCGACGGCGATCTGTCCGGGCGCGTAGTTCGGGTTGTTGTGCGCGCCGATGGCGGCTGATACGTCGGCGAGCAGTCCCGCGTCGACCATGGCCTTCGCGCCGAGGCCAAGTTCCTCGGCGGGCTGGAACAGCAGTTTGATGGAGCCCTTGATGTGTTTGCGGCGCTTGGCGAGCCAGAACGCGGCACCGAGCATGTACGACATGTGCAGGTCGTGGCCGCAGCCGTGCATCACGCCGTCGTTGACGGATGAGAACGGCAGACCGGTGTCTTCCTGGATGGGCAGACCATCGATGTCGGCGCGCAATGCGATGCGTGGTCCCGGCTGGTCGCCGCGGATCAGTCCGACCACGCCGGTTTCGAGCGGATTGTTGAGCACTTCGATGTCGTGTGCGCGCAGCAGCTTCTCAAGGTAGGCGCTGGTCTCGTATTCCTTGAAGCTGCGTTCGGGGTGCGCATGCAGATAGTGCCTGATTTCGATGATCTCCGGCGTGATTTCGATATGTTCGCTCATGGTTGACGATTGTAGGCACATCCGGCCGTTTTTCCTATTTTCGTGGTCGTGTTCCGTGCCGTGCACGACGTTTTCGCACATATCCTCGTAAGCTGGATACCGGGTTTGACATGGTTTTTCATGGAGGCAGCATGGCTCAGGACATCAAGACGGCGTTTTTCGACATCGACGGCACGTTGACGAGTTTCGTCACGCATGTGGTGCCGCAGTCCACCGTCGACGCGTTGCATGCATTGCAGCGCAATGGCGTGAAGGTGTTCATCTGTTCGGGCCGCGCACCCTCCTACATGGGCGTGGTGCTTGATACCATTCCCGTCACGTTCGACGGCATCGTGGGACTTAACGGCCAGTATTGCACCACGCGCGACGGTCTCGACTACCGGCATCCGATCGACCAGGCCGACGTGAAGCTGATCACCGACTGGCTTGAAACGCATGCCGACGTGGTCGCCAACTATGCGGAAAGCGACTACGGGTATTTCAATCGCACGAACGCCGCATTGGAACGCACGTGGAACAGTCTCGGCAAGACCGCGCCGAAAATCGACGTGCATGATCCGCGCGAACGCATCGCAAACCATTCCACGTTCCAAATCAGCCCGTATGTGGACGAGACGATGGAAGCCGAAATCGCCAGCATGTGCAGCAACGTGCGCGGCGTCAGATGGCATCCCGCTTTCACCGATCTGATTCCCGCCGATGGAGGCAAGGCGGTTGGTATGCAGGTGATGCTGGAGCATTTCGGTTGGACGAAAGACAATGCGATCGCATTCGGCGACGGCGGCAACGATGTGGACATGCTACGATTCGCGGGAATCGGCGTGGCAATGGGCAACGCCACCGACGAGCCGAAAGCGGCGGCCGATTACGTCACCGACAGCGTCGACGACGCCGGCATAGCCAACGCGCTTAAGCATTTCGGCGTTATATGACGGTGTTTCCGCAAGATTATTTACGATTCACAAGTCTGTTTTTCGCATATTCCTGCGGTTTTCGCGCCCTTTATAAATAATTCCGATAAGCGCGCGACGTGTTGCCGTCACAGGTTCCTCTATATTGGTCAATCGTTGGCCCGCAACCGCAGTAAGCGTCCGGGCCGTGTAGCGAAATTGAGAGAGAGGAACTCAACCATGCGTAACAAGAAGATTCTCGGCGCACTGCTCGCCGTCACCACGCTCGCGACCTTCGGCCTGGCAGGCTGCGGCAATTCCGGTTCCAACGGTGCCGCCTCCAAGGAGGACGACAAGACCATCACCGTGGCCGCCTCCCCGACCCCGCACGCGGAGATCCTGAACAAGGCGGTCAAACCGCTCGTCGAGAAGGACGGCTACAAGCTGGTCGTCAAGGAATTCACCGACTACGTGCAGCCGAACACCGCCACCGAGGATGGCGAGGTTGACGCCAACTACTTCCAGCACAAGCCGTACCTCGACAACTTCAACAAGGAGAAGGGCACGCATCTGGTGTCCGTGGAGGGCATCCACTTCGAGCCGTTCGGCCTGTACCCGGGCAAGACCAAGGAGCTGAAGGATCTTCAGGACGGCGCCACCGTGGCCGTGCCGAATGATGCCACCAACGAGGCCCGCGCGCTTCTGCTGCTGCAGGATGCCGGCCTGATCAAGCTGAAGGATCCGAAGGACATCAACGCCACGCCGAAGGACATCACCTCCAATCCGAAAAACCTGAAGTTCAAGGAACTTGAGGCCGCCGTCGTGCCGACCGTCATCAAGGATGTCGACATCGCAGCCCTGAACGGCAACTACGCCATCCAGGCCGGCTTCGACCCGACCAAGGACACGCTAGCCACCGAGAAGGCCGACGGTCTGGCCGCGAAGACCTACCAGAACATCCTCGTGGTGAAGGAAGGCAATGAGAACACCGCCAAGACCAAGGAGCTCAAGAAGGCTTTGAAGTCCGACGAGGTGCGTGACTACATCAACAAGAACTACAAGGGCGCTGTCGTTCCGGTCTTCTAAGACCCGCTTCGGCAGTAGGAGTTCAATGCCGCAGGTATACTACCCTGCGGCATTCTTGTTATGGAACACGATTAGGAACAGGACATTATGACGATTCAGATCGACCATCTGCACAAAAGCTACGGCAGTGGCGCCGAAGCGCATGAGGTGCTGCACGACATTAACCTGACCATCGATTCGGGTGAGGTCTTCGGCATTCTCGGCTCGTCCGGCGCGGGCAAATCGACATTGGTGCGTTGCATCAACCTGCTGGAACGCCCCACTTCCGGCAAGGTGCTCATCGACGGACGAGACATCACCGGCGTGAAAGGCAAGGAGCTGGCGGACGTGCGCGCCGGAATCGGCATGATCTTCCAGAACTTCAGCCTGTTCCAACAGCGCACCGTGCTGCGCAACGTGACCTTCCCGCTGGAACTCAACCACACGCCGAAAGCCAAGCGTGAGGAACGTGCGCGGTATCTGCTCGATCTGGTCGGTCTGGCTGATCTGGCCGACCGCTACCCCAGCCAGCTGTCCGGCGGCCAGCAGCAGCGCGTGGCCATCGCAAGGGCGTTGGCCAACAATCCGTCCATCATGCTGTGCGATGAGGCCACCAGCGCGCTCGACTCCACCACGACGGCGCAGATCCTCGACCTGCTGCGTCGCATCAACCGTGAACTTAATGTGACGCTGGTCGTCATCACGCATTCGCTGTCCGTGGCACGCAACATCTGCGACCGTGTGGCCATGATAGACGGAGGCCGCATTGTGGAAATGGGCGATACGGAAGCGCTGTTCGCCGATCCGCACAGTGACATTCTGAAGACTTTGATCGCCGACGCGAAGGTGACGAACCATCGACATACGCACGAAACGGCGGATGGCGCGAAGAATGGGGCGGCCGATGATTCCGCCCAGAAAGAGGTGAAGTGAGATGGGACAGGTGGTTTCGCAATTCATCGCCGATTATGGCGAACTGCTGGTCGAAGGCGTGCGTGACACGATCATCATGACTGCTGTGGCGACGCTGCTGGCATATGTGATTGGCCTGCCGGTCGGCGTGCTGCTCATCACGTCCGCGAAAAAGGGCATCCGTCCGAACGCACCGCTCAACACCGTGCTCGGCTGGATCGTGAACATCGTGCGTTCCGTGCCGTTCATCATTCTGCTGGTGGCCATCATCCCGCTGACCCGACTGATTGTCGGCACCTCGCTCGGCGTGCCGGGCGCCATCGTGCCGCTGGTCATCACCGCGGCTCCGTTCGTGGCGCGCGTGGTGGAACAGTCGCTCGCCGAAGTGGACGGCAGTCTGGTGGAGGCCGCGCAAAGCTTCGGTGCCAGCAACCTGCAGATCGTGTTCAAGGTGCTGCTGTTCGAAAGCCTGCCATCGCTGGTGCGCGGTGCGGCACTGACGTTCATCACCCTGTTCGGCTTCTCCGCCATGGCCGGTACCGTCGGCGCGGGCGGCCTGGGCGATATCGCCATCCGTTACGGCTACCAGCGTTACCAGTACGACGTGATGACCGTTGCCGTGATCCTGTGCGTCATTCTCGTGCAGATCGTGCAGACCATCGGCGACGTGGTGTCCGACCATATCGACCATCACGAGCGTTGAGCCAGCACATTCGCGTTCCTTATGAAAAGCGGGTCCAAACGTTTGTTGTTTGGACCCGCTTTTCGTACACGGAAAGAGACGCTGCTCGTAGACGATTACTTGTTGAGCTCGGCCTTGACCAGACCGGCCAGCTTGCCACCATCGATGGTTTTGCCGGCAAGCGCGGCACGAGCGGCTTTGACGACGCGACCCATGTCCTTGGGGCCGGCCGGGTTCACTTCTGCCACGGCGTCGGCGACGGCTTTGGCGTAGTCCTCGTCGCTGGCGGCCGCCGGCAGGAAGGTTTCCAGGAAATCGGCCTCGGCGGTTTCGGGAGCGGCCTTGTCCGCCAGTCCCTTGTCTTCGTACAGTTTGGCGGTCTCACGACGGGTCTTGACGCCCTTCTGGATGACCTTGAGCACTTCCTCGTCGGTCGCTCCGTGACCGTTGGCGATCTCCAGGTTCTGGATGTCCGCCAACGTCAGGTTGATCGGGTTGAGCTTGGCCTTGTCCTTGGCCTTCATCGCGGCGATCTTAGCTTTCTTCAGCGCGTCCTTCATCGACATGTTCGTTCCTCTTTTCTTGACCGTTCGAACACCGTCTTAATACTACGCGTCTACCAATCCGCCGTCCTGTATCCGTGCCGTCGGCATCCACGCCGGTCTCAAGCCCATGAGACACTTGGAGCCATGACTACAGTTATCATGCGCACCTCGCATGATACACGTGGCCGGCTGTTTTTGGCTTTGTTCCAAGGTTTTCGATTTTTGGGAAACATGCCGATTACGCTCGTTCTCCACGAGGCACCTACAGGAACCCAAGAATAATCTCATTCTTCTGTGCATATCAGCGGCTTACCGACGCACACGAAAGAAGCATACGAGTGTTCCCGCGACCTATCTCAGATGGCGAAGCCGCTCGATCAGATCGACGAGCGTCTGTTCCTCCTGTTCCACGCAGTCTAGGAAAATGGAGCAGAACGAATCCGGCTTGCCGTCCACCTGCCATGCCTCCAGGCCGCGCGCGTATGCCCGACCCGCATCGTATTTGATGGCTGCGGGACGGTATCCGTTCCGTAGCAGCACGAAGTTGAGCAGCTGGCGGCCGGTCCGCCCATTGCCATCCATGAACGGATGGATGTTCTCGAACATCGCGTGGAAACCGGCGGCCCTGAGCAGCGGATGCGCTGCGCAGCCATCCAACCCGTCGATCAAGGATCGCAGGTCGTCGCGGATCTCCAGCGGGTCCGCGGTCTTGACACGGGTCGCGGTGGTCCTCGCCAGATAACCGTACGGGCGGAACGTGCCGCGGGCGAACGGTTGGAGATCCAGCGCGGTCACCTCATGGACACGCCGAACCAGTTCCTCGTCCAGCTTCCGCCCCTCCTCAGCATATTCGCGCACGTAGGCCATGCCGTCAGCGACCCCTCGCGCTGCGAACACGTATCTGGCCGGCGAGTCCGATGGGACGAACTCGCCCTCCAATACCAGCGACGTGTCCTCCAGGGTCAGTGTGGATCCCTCGATGGCGTTCGAGTTGTAGGTGTAGCGCACCAGCCAGTCGCGGTCGTAATCCGACAATGCCATCTCCTCGACGCCATCCAGAGGCTCCAACGCGCGGGCCCGGCCCTTCAACGCGTCAATCCTCCGCAGACATTCGGCGGTTCCCGGCTCGCGCTCAAGGCCGAGCAGTTCCTCGGGCAATGCCCGTATGCGCTGCGACAGCTCAGGATTAGGCATCATGCTCCTCTTTTCGTGTTCCGGTTGCAAAGTCCATTATTCCAGTAGTGATTCGTTGCGCTAGCGGTTCAGATGACGGCTCAACGCATCCGGTCCGGTTCCGACGCTTCTGGCATCCCCGTCCCGTTGTCCAAGGTTCTTCCGCAACGTCTCGCCAAACCTGTCCATCAAATCCGTTTTATTGCGGATCGGGCCAGAAACACGAAGGACCTCACCTTCCCTGATCCTGCGGAGCATCCCGATACGCTTTACCAACTGTACCCGGATGGCATCGAGGCGTTCGGGCGCGAACATGCGCATGCGCGACAACTCATGCGCCACCTCGTCGGGCCAGTCCGACAGAGCATCCAGATTGAACCGGCCCCAATCCTCCACCAGTTTGAGCTGCCGCAAGGCCGAGGGGCGTCCGGTCGCCGAATAGAACGGCTTGGCGAACCAGTCTCGGCCGTCCACATCGAGCTCGCCGCTCCACAGGCTCGCGCCGGTGTCGTAGATCGGAGCCGGGCGGACCGCAAGGGTCTCGATGTTCCGGATCAGACCGAAGTTGTTGTAATGCCTATCTGTATTGCGCATGAGGTAGTCGACCACGAGCCAATCGTCCGTGGCGTCACGAACCACCCGTTCGTCTGCGCCGAAGCCGACGGCGGCGCGGATCCACTGGTCATGCGAGTTGAGGCCGTTGACGGCCTTGACGGATTGGAGCACCTGCCAGGCGGAGACCAGCTCCTCATGATTGGAGAGCATGTCCGCGCATGTGGACACCAGACGGTTGCCGTTGCGCGCCAGGGAATACCGGACGGCCGGAACGCCCAATCGCATGCAGAGCCTCGAGGCGATGACCTCGTTCATGGGCTCCTGGCCAGTACGGCCCGACTTGACGAGCAGTCTCCTGCCGGTGGCCCTGTCGATTGTCCAGCGTTTGGGAAGATCGCCGCCAGTGGACACGTCGGGGGCGTTGAGGCTGATGTCATGGGACGACGAGTACGAGGTGAGCAGGATCTCGCCCAGCGCCTCGTCGAAGGGATTGTCGAAGAAGTTGACGTCCTTCCATTCGGCCGGGTCATCCTCGCGTCTGACCCAGTACTGGTCCGACAGGCTCAAACCGTAGGTCCGGTCGAGCAGCTCCCCGGTCGATGCCGCGCCAAGCGATTCGAGCACGCGGCGGATGCCGTCGCGGGTGGAGGGGATGGCGCGGGACCTCCACCATTCGTCGATCCTCTTGGCATACAGCGCGCTCTTGCCGTGCGTGGTGAACTCCAGGGGCAGACGATCATGGTCAAGGACCTCGCCAGAGGAGCACGCGCGACCGGACTCGGGATCGTATTCGAACGCAAGAACCGGATGGTCCCCGCACATAATCAGCTTGCGTGGCATGATTCCGCTCCCTTCAAACTTGGTCTTTAAAGATTCTACAGGCACGAATTACGCGCGAGACGGCGTACCGTTTCATGACGCGATGCATGGATATGGGCCACTTCCGCAAATCGCAAGCCTCGGCGATGACGCCGACAACTGATACGGTAGGCATATTGGTTTCCCAAAGGTAAAGAGGCATGACCATGGGATTGTTCGACTTCGCTAAGAACTCTTCGGGTGACGTGCCGTCCGGCTTCGGCGGTCGGGGCGATATCGCCAACCATCTTTTCAACGACCGATGAAAAGGCTCCGGTTGAAGGCTATGGCATGATGACACGAGCGTGGGGACATTTATGACCGAAGGATACTCGCATAAAGCGGCACACATCATCGAGCACATCGTTCTTGCGATCGCGCTGGTCTGGGCCGGCGGCTGCACCCTCATATGGACGCAAATAGACATGCCCCACAGCATCGTGAATGCGAAATCCGCTGACGGCACCTGCGAAGTGACCATCAGCGAACTCGGCTCGCCCATATTCTTCGGCCCAAGCAGCATCACGGTCAAAGTCTCTTGGGACACCGATCCCAGTGTTATCGGTTCCGAGAACGTCACGGAAATCAAAACGGATCTGCACAACGACGGCAAATCATTAGGCTCGGGCAACTTCACCGTCACCTGGCACGGCAACATCCCGACCGTCACCACCCATGGCGAGGAACAGCCGGACCAAAGCTACACATTCAACTGGAAATAACCGCTCCGAACATCATGTCTCTCCCGAGAGTAGTCCTCACAACCGGGCAGGTCCCACAAGGAGCATAGCTCATGCACCCACCGGCCGGTCTCAAGCCCATGAGACACTTAAGACCATGACTACCATCATCATGCGCACCTCGCATGATAACTGTGATCGACTGTTTTCGGCTTTATTCCAAGGTTTTCTGTCCTTGGGAAACCTGTCGGTCACGCTCATTTTCCACGAGGCACCTACAGGCACCCGAAAATAATCCGGGAACACTCCACCGTTCTGTCGGCGCTCAGCGTCTTCGTCGACCGGCATGGAAAAGAACAATACACCCTGTGGTTTCATGATGTTCAGCATGGGTGACGCCCAAAAGCATTCGTCCAGCAGCACGCCTCCGCGTCGGACAACGGGCAGAACGATACGCGTCCCGCGCAACCGTCCCGGCCGTCACAATGGCATCCCGATTCATTCCTGCGCTATCCCCACATACCTCGCCGCCGCGCCGATCGCGTTCACCCTCGACGAATATGAGGCCCTGAATTCCGTCAGCAACCGGACGGCCTTCACCTTGAACTCGCCCGCGCATCAAGTGCCCTTTGCCATAATCCCATCATCTCCCATCGAGCTAGGGGAACGCGGAACAAAAAATCAGTTCATATCACTTTTTCTGTTCCTTGAACTGAGCCTGGTCTCTCCAGCAAGTCCTACTACAATAGGACTCATTCCTCCGCAGTTCGAGAATCGAGTCAATATGCGCCGAATTTGCCACATTCTTGTAGGTCTCCTAGTGTGTGCCGGACTCCTACGCACAGTAAGCGGCTTTATTTTTGACTACCTACATCCAGAATACGTGTCCAGCTTTCCTTCATACCTTTATTTTTTACGAGCAGTTCCCTTCCTTATCACTGCTGGTGCCGTCGAAACTATTTTATTCGTGATAAAAAGGAGAAATAAATGAAGAAACTCAAGCAAATTGCCGCTACTCTAGTATCTGTAATATTGGCTGGAACTGTGACAGTAAATGCGTCGGCAGCAGAATCTATGGAGACTCCCTATAGGAGTCCTACCCTATCTAGCTTTCCGTCTAATGCTTCTCTGGAAGATCTTGAGAAAGCCTCAGATAACGAAGATCTGAGAATTATCTCATCTCCTTCTCGGGGCGCTAATTACAAAACGCGCGCTGCAGAGGCTGTAGCTTTACTGCGGATTTATTCCACTACAGGATCTGGCTCATCATCTAGTTTCACGAATCTCGGTCATTCTTGGCTTATGATCACAAACCTGTCTGGTTCTACGGTAAACATTGCTGGGATTAACGTTGCTGATGGTAAATCTATAACAGCAAGCACTTGGGATGAATCTGTAGATGTCAGTAGAGAACATAAGGGTCTGTGGCTCAATCTTGATTCGAAGCTTAATTCCAATGGTATTAATCTTCAGAATGTTTCCATTCAATTACCCTTAAGGCAAATTGATTTAAATACAGTAAATACTAATATTAAAAATAACGATAAATGGGGTTATCTTACCAACTGTTCTACTTTCGCTTCAAAAATTTGGAATTCAATTGCCAGTAGCAGCAGTAAAGTTGACGCTGGGGCCATCAATACACCAGCCAGTCTAGCAAAAAATATTACAAAAGTTGGTGAGGCAGAATCATACACGTTGTTAAAATACAATACTTCTTCACCGCATTACGATTCCGTATATTATGGTTATCCGCCCATAAAGAGTAATAACAATAATTAGATAACCAAATCTGCCTGGTAAATCCAGACTAGTTTTATCTAGAATGAGCCGCAAGTTTGGCATAGCGCTTGCGGCTCATACGCACGATAGCAAGAGCCGCAGCATTCCCACCCGGTCTCAAGCCCATGAGACACTTAGGATTATGACTACCATCATCATGCGCACCTCCGAAGGTGACATGCGCGTGATGTTTCTTCTTTGGGATGCGACATCAGGAAACAAATCACTGAAGATCGTTGAGATTCCAATCAAAACCGCTCCAAGGGCACTGAACAATCCCGATTTTCCCGAAAAATAGAATCCCCGAGGGCGCAGAGTGGCACCTTATCAAAGAATCTGCGGCGTAGGCAATTATTCTTTCTTCTAATGGTTTTCAGGAAATAGAGAAAGACAAAATGACCGATGGCCAATGGAGACAGGAAAAGACGGAAATGGGGATGCGTCGTCGCCTGCAAGGACGCGGACGGAAGCATCGTCTCCTGGCAGGCCCGATACCAGAGTCCCGTCAATCCCAGGCAAAGAATCTACCGCCGATTCGGTTTGGAATTCCAGGCCGAGGCGTACCGCTGGCTTGACGAGAAGCACGCGCTCGTCATCGACCATAAAAAAGGGATCCGCAAGTGGACGCACCCGTCTGCAAGGACGATGTACGGCAAGGTGCTTTTTGCCTCATATGCCACCACGTACGTCTCCAACCTGCGGAAGAAGGATGGCTCGGAGCTGAGCGGCAGAAGCAAGCGGATCCAGAAGGCGGCGTTGGACAAGCTGCTTCCCTGGTTCGGCGAGACTCCCATGCGCGACATCACGGAGGAATTCGTCAATGAATGGTACGCGAGGGCGTGCGACGAGGTGCGTCCCTCCGCGCTTGAGCACGCGGTCTGGCTGCTCAAGCGCGTGATGAGGGCCGCGACCGAGCGGCAGCCGGACGGAGGCCCGCCGCTGTTGTCCTCGAATCCATGCAATCTCGTCACGAGGAAGAGACAGTCCAAAAGACGCGATCAGGCGCCGATGACCAAACAGGAGATCGACGCGCTGGTCGAGGGCTTCCCGGAATACGACCGCCTGTCGGTCCATCTCGCGCTCCTGGTGGGAGGGCTGCGCATCGGAGAGGTCTGCGGACTGCAACTCAGGGACATCGACCTCGAACACGGGCTCCTCTACGTGCGCCATTCCGTGACGCAGGGTCCGGACGACCTGGGCGCATACCGGCTCGACGAGACGAAGACCCCGGAAAGCCGGCGCGTCGTGCCCATCCCCGCCCCGGTCTGCCGTCTCATCAGGGAGCACATCGACAGGTTCTGCCCCAACAGGAATCCCGACACGATGCTCTTCCACGCGCCCAGACATCCGGAACGGGTCCTGAACCCGACGACGATCCAACGGCAGTTCCGCACGGCGAGGAAAAGAATCGACCGCGAGGACGTGACGTTCCATTCCCTGCGCGCGACGCACGCGACGATGTTCATGATCCAAGGCGGCACGCTGCGCGAGACCATGGACGAGCTCGGCCATGTGGACGTGGACGTGGCCGTCCGATGCTACCAACGCGTGGTGCCGAGGCACAGGCGCGATGTCGTGGAAAGGCTGGCGCTCGAATATCTCCCCGCCGAGGAGCCGGCCGGCATCAAGGCGCAGATAGCCCAGAAGGAGGAGGAGATCGACCAGCTGCGGCAGACCGTCGCCAAGCTCCGGAGAAGGCTGGACGAGCTTGAGGGCGAAGAGGAAGTGGGAGCAACCGGATAATCATGGGCGTATGTACCCGAATACGGAAATACACATATACATACATATGTATGTAGGCAAATACGGATGCGGGGATACGTCGGCTTAACGGCATCTTCCATAGTCATCGCCGAACATGTCCGGGAGTGACGGGAAGACCGGATCCGCGGGGAAGGCCTCCGTCCAGGCGACCCGTTCTTCCTCGGTCCAGTCGGAGACGTCCACGGACATGAGGCACCGCCCGTCGAACGGCGTCCCGCAATCCCCATACGTGCCGGCGACCACGACGCATCCGTCGACTATCATGTCCGGCCGGACTCGATACGACGCGTACGGTATATCGGCCATGCCAGGCCGCCATGCCGGGGCAACGCCCGAGCGCACGGGATCGCCGAGCGCGGCGGCGGATTCGGAAGGCAGAAGGTCGGGATGGTAGACGGTCACCTCGAACGTTTTGAGCTCGAATTCCGTCCAGCGGGCGAAGCCGCACCTCCATCCGTCATGGTCGTCGAAGCTGCACCGCGCGACACCGTCAAGATACCAGTCGCAGGACGCGACCTCGCTTCCCCAATGATCGGAGTAACGGACCACGCCGGATTCGCCGTACCAGTAGTCCGATCCCGAGCCCGACATGTGGTCGGGATGCCGCACCGGCCGCGGACACGACGTCCATTCAGCGGTGGTGCCGCAGTAGAAATTTCCGGGATTGAAGCGTCTCATAGGGTGAAGGACCCCTCATCGGACGCGCCGGCCATGTTCGTCGGATCGGCCATGTTCGTCGGATCGAAACCCCCGCGCACGCTTCCGCCGGCCCTTTCGACGAGATCGGAGACCTTCATCCGGATCCGCGCGGGAGGCTCCGCGTCGAGGCACGCGGTATCCTTCACGGACACCATCACTCCCGCCGCGGACACGTAGTCGACGCACACCTGGTCAAAATCGCCAAGATTCGGATCGAACCAGGAGCGGGACGTCAGCCGCAGCCACCCGCCGTCCTCCGTCTCGTAATACGCGTGCAGGCCGGCGCTCCGGTCGATCCGATCCGGATCGAAGCATTCCGGACAGCGGTCGAGCCTCACGGAATCCTCGACGTCGAAGCCGAAGTCGGGCGTCCAGTCCATGTCCTCGACGGCGCGCAACGCGGAGTCCAGACGCGTCTTCACCGCATCGGCGAGCACGGACGCGTCCACGAACACCGCCTCGACGTCGTCGCCGCGGCCGCGCTGGAGACGCGCCGGGAAGCCATCGTCCAGCGTGACGCGGATTCCCTCTTCGCCACGCCAGTCGGTCTTTTCCCTCTCGTCGGCATATTTTCGCAGACTGTAGCCGCCGACGTCGCGCCCGTCAGGCAGCGTGACGCCGCGGGGCATGCCGACGAGCAGCGTGCCCGACCACGGATCCATGGAAACGAACGCCCGGGGAATGGTGAAACCAACCATCGCAATCCTCCTGCCTATCTCGTCAGCTGCATGGACGACTCCATGCCCTCGACCGGCGCGCCGTCCCCGAACACGTCGGTCTCATCTGTCTTGCCGTACGCGGTGGTGAACATGCGCAGGCACGGCAGCGTACCGGGCCGCGCATGGGAATCCGCGGAGCGTTCCGCGTGGTTCGCGGCCGCGACCCGCGGATCGCAGTCGTTCCGATCCACGAGATCGTCGACATATCCGTTGACCGCGTCGGTCACCGCGGACAGCGCGAGACTCGCGGCGCAGTCGGCCGCCCCGGCGCCATATGACGCGCCGGTCACCGTCTCCATGAGCATGGCCGCCTCCGCGACGAGGGACCGCGTCTCGCGCAGGGCGGTCCCGGCATCGTAACGGCCGTGGGCGAAATCGTCGGCGAACCGGGACGCGAGCGTGTCCATCCTCGCCACGAAGCCACTGTCGAACGCGAGGTCGTTGAACAGAAGCATGCCCTCGTCGCCGGCGGGCCCGTCCATCGAGGGCGCCGCGTCGTCCAGGCTGCCCCTGCATCCGCGGCCCGGGTCGGCCGGGACGGCCACCCGGGCGGACATCGCGCTCCGATGCTCGTCCAGGGCGGAGCGCAGGCCCTCCGGACCGTCCAGGCGGAGCGTGACCCGCCTGGGGCCGCGGCCTTTGAACAGTTCGACGGTTCGGCCGACGCGAAGACCGATGCTCACCGGACGGCCCGCGCGCTTCTGGGCCAGGGCCCACGGGGTCGCGCGCACGCTCAGATTCCAGCCGCCGACGTCCCTGCCGTCCTCGAGGACGACGCCCTTGGGGATGGTGACGAGCATGCGTTCCCGGGTTCCTCCGTCGCGGCCCTGGAACGAGAACGGATGCGCGAACGCGTTAGGGAACCTGAGGTTCACCCATTCCCCTTTGCCGCTCATAGGGCCCGTCCGGATTCCGCCGCCGTCACGGCCATGTTCGTCGGGTCGGCCGGAGCGCCCGGCGGTATCGAGACGAACATCTTGTCGAACATACGTCTGTCCCTGGCCGTGTACTCGTGCGGATGCACGAACTTGTTGGGAAAGTTCATCCGCGCCCAACGCTCCGCGCGACGCTCCACCTGCCGGTTGTTGTCCTGCGCCATGACGGCTCCTTACTCCGAGGGACGCCGGGGCGGAGAACCGTTTCCCGCCCGCCGCGCGACCCATCCATGGAAGCCATCATCGAATCGGACGGGAGCGCGGACGGGACACGATGTCTACAAAAGAGACAAGCGGATAAGCATGTATGTACATGCTTATCCGCTTATCCGGCCACCGGGTCCAGGGCCGCGTAGCCCGCCATGCGGGGTCCGGGCCGATAAGGACGTCACATGGAACGCGACGCCGAGGACGTCTCGCATGCGGCCATCGTGGGATCCGCGCACTCCGGCGCGGAAGCGGCCGCAGGCCGCGGCGAGAACGATGCCATCGGCGAGGGAAGCACATAACCCAGGTCGAGCGCCACTGAACCGTAATCGTCGTCGTGCATCTCGGGCCTGAACTGCTCCACGCCCATCACCTCGCGCGCCACCTCGTCGAAATCGCCCATGCCGGCACGCGCCGAGCGGATGCGCCGCAACGTATCCTCCAACGCGGAGAGCACGTCCACGCCGAACACGTCCGATCCGGCGTCGAAGCCATCATCCACGACGCACTGGTAGACCGGAGCGCCCCAATTCGTCCCGTCACCCTCCAGCGTGTAGTCGGCCACCGTCTCGCCCTCGCACACGATGTCGGCGATGTCGAACGGGCGGTACTCCGCGGACGGCGGCTTCCAGCCGTCCGCGAACGTCTTCAGCGCGGCGCGGCTTTCATCGTCCAGCCGTCCGGACGGGACCAACGGCTCATGGTCCGTGACATAGCCCGACGCGCCCGCCGTCACACCCGCGTTCGCCGACTCGTCGCGCCCCAACGCCTTCAAATCCATGCAGTACGACAGCCGGGAGAACACGTCGGCGCCCATCAGCCCATACGCCACGGACGCGCCGTACAATTCGTCAGGCGTCGAATTGCCCGCACGCCACGAACCCGGCAGCGAATAGGAAGTCCACTCCCCCGCCAGACCATCGGTGCGCATCGCCAGCATGGCGAGCTCGTGCGGCATGCGCAGGCCCTCGGACTCCGCGCCAGTCGCCAGCATGTCCAGAAACACGTCCCCGTCCACGCCGTCCGCCACCGCCAGATCGCGCGCATGCTCCACCGCGCGCGCCATCTGGTTCAACGACGACACCGAGAACGCTTCCAAGCCGGAACCCAGCACATCCCCGAACCAGCCCGGCTCATGGTCCGCGACCACATACCCGTCGCCCTCGGCCACGCCGACCACACCGCGCATGAACGCGTCCAGACGCTCCGGCGCGACCGGCAGTTCGAGCCAGCCGCCACGGTCCGCATCGGCCGCATTCTCCAAATAGACCCTCAACGAAAGATCATCCATGATCCGCTCCTTCCGCAAGACCGCCACACGCGGCCACCGCCAACGACCCAATCCTCACGTCCGCGCGACGGACGGACGGGACACGATGTCTACAAAAGGGATAAGCGGATAAGCATGTACATACATGCTTATCCGCTTATCCGTGGCGGACATCAACGGCGCGGGAAGAGCGGGACCAGACCGGCATCGTCCAGAAGCATGCAAATATACAATGATTCCTATATAAGAACCCATAGTTGTTTTATATATGCCATCGATGAAGGCCCGCAAGGGCTACCTGTGAAAGGAGGGACCGCGATGGGGTTCGAGGATCTTCCCAAGGCCGAACGCGACGCGCTGGCCGAGTACGGATACGAGGTCGCGGCCGAGATGGAGGCCATGGACGAGCCGGCGCCGGGCGACCCGACGCTCGACCCGCGCTACGACCCGTCCCGCGAGCTGCGGAGGCTGAACTACCAGCGTCACGCCCTCGACCGCGAGATCGAGGCGGCCGTCGCCGCCAGCCGCGGCCACGGCCAGTCGTGGAACACCATCGGACGCGCGCTCGGCGTCACCGCCGAGGCCGCGCGGCGGCGCTATGGCGTTCGCGCGGCCGCGCGTGTCTGAATCACGGGAACATATAAGCCCTATGTGAGTTTCACATAGGGCTTATATGGTTTTTATGGTCTTATCTGACCACTGCTTTGTCCATGGGGCCGTCCAGGCCGGACATCACGCACGCGTCGTCATCACCGCCGTCCAACCCCGCGAGGCACACCAGCTCGTCGCGCGAATACAGCTCCGGGTCGATGCCCGGATCCACGGAACGGTCCAGATAGCCGTCGTCATGCAGCGTGCAGTCCGCGGCGAGGTCACGGCCGATCGCCTCCAGGTCCAGGTATGGGCCGAACCGTCCGTCCAGCGCCTCGGCAAGTTCCGGATCGTTCTCGGCGGCCGTCAGCGCGAACGCCTCCTCGTTCGACGAGATGCCGGGGTCGAAGCGCGTGCCGGCCTCGTACGCATAGAACGGGATGTCGTCGGCCTGGAGAGCGACATTCGCGAACACGAGAGGGGAAAGCCGCCCGGCGGGCGACATGCCCTCCTCGATCCAGATCCTCGCCTTCGCCGCGTCGTCCTCGTCAAGGGTGGACAGCACTCCGGCCATGACGTTCAGATCCTCGAGGCTCGTGCGCTCGTCTACCACGCGTTCGCCCGGCCCGGCCGGAAGCCAGTCCGGCAGGTCGAAATCGTCGATCCTGTACTCCTCGTACCGTTCGCCGTCGATGCCGACCCTGTCGCGCAGGAACGCGTCGAGATCGTCCCGCCCCATCGGCAGCGTCGCCCAGCCGCCGACCAGGGAGCCCTCGTTGTATCTGCCGATGTTGCCCACGTACACGCGCAGGTCGTACCAATTGCCCTCTCCGGCCATGATCCATTTCCTTTCGCCTGCGGGCGCGGCCGGCGCGGAACCCGCTCCTGTCCCGCCGCGGCCCCGGATGGGACAATCGTCCTCCCGCCGGAAGGCTCGGACGGGACACGATGTCTACAGGAAAACGGATAGGCACATACGCATATGCTTATCCGCCTATCGTCCGCCGCGGGTCGTCGGACGCGCGCCGCCGTAGTACGAGGCGAACGGATCCTCGTCCCCGTCCGGGCCGTCTCCGGACGCCGCGAGCGATTCGACGTCGCGCTCGAAGTCCGCGGCCTCGGCCAGCACGCCGGAGGATGCCCCCTCCGACCATTCGTCCGCGTAGGAACAGCGGACGGCCCCGGGCGCGAGGGTCTCGATGAACGAGGACAGGTACGAGTCGCGTTCGGCGAGCAGCGTGTCCACGAGCCATCCCGGCTGTCCGGGAAACTCGTCCAGGCCGCGCACGTACATGTTCCGGTTTTCGTCGCGCACCAGAGGGGGCACGGTGTCCAGGCGCAGGCACTCCTTGAACATGACGAGCCTGCCCACGCGGCCGTTGCCGTCGCTGAACGGGTGGACCCGCTCGAACATCCAATGGCACATCGCGATGCGCACCGGATCGTCGGACAGGCCGGCGTACGCCGCGTACACGCGCTCCATCATCCCCGGCACGTCGCCGGCCGGCACCGTCCTGACCATGGCGACGCCCATGCGCTGCACAATCGCGTTGTCCCTGGTCTTGTATCCGCCGACGTTGAACCCCGGGTCGCCGTCCTGCGACGTGCCGCGCTTCAGCAGGGCGTGCAGGCGGCACACGTAGCCGGCGTCGACCGGATCGTCGGCGTGGTCGATGACGTAGTTGAACGCGGTGAAATGGTTCCTGGTCTCGATGGCGTCGTCGAGTCTGATCTGCTCGTCCGCGTCGGCGAGAAGACGCCCGGTGTCGTAGATCTGACGCGTCTGCTCGGGCGTCAGCGTCGAACCCTCCATATGGTTCGAGTTGTACGCCATGAACACCTGCGTCCAATAGAACAACGCGTGGTCGATCCGCGCGTCCCGCTCGTACCTGAGCCTGTCCACAAGCCTCGTCCTGTCGGCCATGGCGTCCTCCCCTCTCTTCGGAAACATCGCCGTGGAATCCGGGTCCGCGCAAACCGTCGGACCTGATCGGCCGCGCAGGCGACCATCACCAGCATACGCCGCCGATGACAGAAAGCCCGGCCAAAACGGCGAAATCCGCGGCCAACGTGGAATCCACGCCGTCCGGCGCGGAAACGGCCAGCACGTCCGACCGTCACCTGGCGGGCCCTTGGACGCCCATGGCATCCGCGTCCATGCCCGCTCCGCATTCCGGCCCGGACAGGCCGAACCCGTCCAACCTTCCGCGGGCCTCGTCGAGCAGGTCCGTGAGGAACCCCGCATGGTCGGAAAGGTCCTCGTACTCCGCCCAGGAGCGCAGGGTGGTCGTGGCGGGACAGTCCGGGGACGAGGCGATGTAGGAGATGAAGGCCTTGATGTCGGACAGGTCGCGGGTCTGGTATCCGGTCATGCTCATTCCGCCTTCGTAGGCGGAGTATCCGCTTTCCCGGTATTCGGCGAGGGCGGCATCCAGATAGTCGGCGATTCCGGCGCGGATGTCCGGATTCGCCTCGTGCCGTCCGCCGCCCACATATCGTTCCGAGTGACGGACGTAGGGGCTTCCGCCGAAGAAACGGCCCAGCCTCTCCTGCCCCTTTCTCGGGTCCTCGCGGTCTGCGAGGAAGGGAAGCTCCCGTCCGAGCTGGTTCAGCTCCATGTCCGTGAGCTCGAACCGGCCGAACCGCACCATGCCGGTGTGTCTGTCGGTCGCGTAGCATTCGCCGTGGGCGTGCCCGTTGTCGTGGATGATGACCGCCGCCTCGAGGTATTCCTTGTCCGGTATGTCCCCATGCGGGTCGGCCAGACCGGAGCGTTCCGCGAGGCGTTCCCGTTCCTCGTCCTCGGCGACGAGGTCCACGAAAAGGGTGTGCCCGTCCTTGCTGAGCACGACGCCGGTGTCCTTGTTGATCCAAACCATCATTCCTCCATCCGTCGGATCGTGGCCGTCCGCATGCGCGGCCGGCCGGTTCCAGCGTCCGTCGGCCGGGACGGCGCGGTGGGGCACGATGTCTACAGGAACGGGATAAGCGGATAAGCACGTACGTGCATGCTTATCCGTCTGGTTCCTAGATGGTTTTGCCGCCGGGACGGGCGGACTCCTCCATGCCGGGCGTCTCCAACCGGTCCGGATAGTCGTCCTCGTCCCACATGCAGCCGGTCCAGTAGCAGCCGTCCTCGTCGCCGTCCGTGATCGCGGTCTCCGCGGCCTCGTCGCTCCAGTAGTCCATGTCGTTCCAGTGCAGGCTCGCCTGGTCCGCGTCGTATCCGAACGACATGATCACGAACCGGTTCGCAAGCAGGGGGGATGGCAGGACGTCGGCGAACTGTTCGGCGGTCACGTACATGCCCGTGCCGACGTGGTACGCCTCCTCGTCGGGTTCGATGGCGCGGGTCCGGCGGTTCTCCTCGCTCATGGCCGCGAACCGCTCCTCGACGCCGCGGTACCAGTCGCCCATGCGGTCGGCGGTCGGCCCGTAGGCGCCGGCCTTCGGGAACTGCGGATGGTTGAGCCGGTCGGCGATCCTGGACGCGAGGCCGTCGGCCCCGCTGACGGTGGACGGAATGTCTCCGGGTTCGGTGAGGTTGAGCCGCGCGATGCATCGCGGCCCGTCCGCGGTGCAGAGGTACGCTTCCGCGTCGAGGTGGGAGTAGTGGCCGTTCGGCTGGTCGCGCCTAAGCTCCACGTAAGCCTCCGTCCCTCCGTCGCGGAACGTGGGGGCCGCGTCCGACGCGGTCCACGATATTCCGGTCCGGGACGCCATGTCGGCCAATGCCAGCGCGAGGTCGTGCAGGGCCGCCTTCTCGCCGCCGGCCGCGTACGCGCGGACGTCGTCCTGCGTGCCGTACGGGGTGCGCAGCCGGGCGTGGTCGAGCAGAGCGTATTCCATGACCGTCGCGTCGAGGTATCTGGTGGTGCCTTTCATCTCTTCGCTCATGCTCACAGTCCTTTCATGGATGGCGTGACCACGTCGGACGACGTGGCGATGCCGGTCGGGTCGGACGTGTCCGTCGGGTCGGCGGCGAACGATGGCAGGCCGAGACGAAGACGAAGGTTCTCCAGCAATCCGCTTCCGGCGGGCGATGTCTCGGTGAAGTATTCGGTGACCGTCTCGGCCTGTTCCTCGGTCAGGGAGACGCTGGCGCCGCTGTTCGGGTCGAAGCCGAGCGCGACGATCTGGCCGTGCAGTATTGTGTACAGCTCGCCTTCGGCCGGGACGTGCCGGTAGTCGATCTGGCTGAGGTAGCCCCTCTCCTCCATCGCCCGAGTGGCGTAGATGGCTCGGTTCGGCCCGAATTCGGACGTGCCGTCGTCGTTGACCCACAGGTCGACTCCCGGTATCACGATCGGCAACGTGTCGAAGCAGCCGCCGACCAGTCTGGACAGCGCGTCTCCCATCAGCCCGCGCCCGTCGGTCTCAAGAGCCACCCGCCGCGGCTCCCCGTCCTCCGGAATCAGGATTCCGTTTATAAAGTTTTGCGCCATCGCCGCATTCCCCTTCCTTGGCTTCCATGCCGGGACCTCCGCCCGGAGACGTCGTGGATGGCCGTGTCGTCACAATCCTCCGTCCCGCGCGGCGGGCGGACGGGACACGATGTCTACAGGAACGGGATAAGCGGATAAGCAAGTGCTTACATGCTTATCCGCTTATCCGCCCGCGGGGCGTCAGTAGGCGTTGTTGCGAAGCCAGAACTCCTTGGCCTGGTGCGGGCTGCCGTAACGCTGCTTGATGTATTGCAGCCCCCATTTGATCTGGGTCGCCGCGTTGTCCTTCCAGTCGCTTCCGGCGGCCGCGAGCTTCGACGCGGGATAGGACTGCGGGATGCCGTACGCGCCCGACGTGGGGTTCGTGGCGTTCCACTGCCAGCCGGACTCGTGCTGCCAGATCCATACGAGCGCCTGCCAGTCGTTGTCGTTGTCCCATTCCTTGTAGCCGCTGGCGATCATCTGTTTGGCTATGCCCTTGGCGTCCTCGGGGCTGGCGTGGTAGCCGTTCCCGCTGTACTTCACGTTCACCGTTCCCGTGTCCGAATCGTCCGACGAGGAGGCCGAGCACGTCCATTTCGTCGACGTCGCGGACGAGCCCTGCGAGGACGATGAGGTGCCGTCGGACGGCTTGCTCGCGGCGGTGGTGTTGCCGTCGGGATACCAGAAGGTCGCGCCGGGGCTTTTGGCGCTGATGACGCCGGAATGGATGGACACCACGCCGTTGGCGTTTTTGAAGCCGCTGCCTCCCTCGCTGATATGCACGCTGTCGCCGTCGACCTGTTCGACGACCGCGACGTGCCCGTACCTGCCGTCGGCGGTCCATGAGCCGCCCGAACCGATGTAACTGACGGCCGCGCCTGGCGTCCAGGAGACGATGCCGCCGGCCTTGGCCCCCTGCTTCCAGCCGTGGGCCTTGGCGGACGCTCCCCACATGCCGCCGTCGCCCCAGGAGCCCTGGCCGAGGTCGTGGCCGAGCGCGCGTTGGCGCATGCACGCCCACCAGGTGCATTGCAGTCCGCTGCCTCCGTAGACGATGTTGTAGCCGGAGCATGGCGTCACGTAGTCGGGCCACATGCGTTTGATCTCGCCCTCGGTCTTGCCGATGAGCTTCGTCCATTCCCCCTTGGCGGTGGACGCCACCGTGCTCGACGAGGCCGATGACGAGGACGATGAGCCGTCCTTGCAGCCGGCGAGGTAATGCAGCACGTCGAGGGGATTGCACGCCCCGGTGGTCATGACGACGCACAGCACGGCGACGATGGGAAGCAGGCGGCGTCGGAACGGTCCGGTCCGGCCGCGGCGTCGGCTTGCGGTCATGTCAGTCGCTCCCGTCCGCGCCGATGTACCAGAACGGGCGTTGGCCGCCGACGGTGATCTCGACCGGACGACACGGGCGCTGGTTCGTGCCGACTCCGACGGAGCCTCCCGCGAGCCAGACACGGGTGCCGGCGGGCACGTCGTCGATCGACGCGTATCCGGTCTCGTCGCCGTTCTCGTCCATGAACGGGTGGTCGGCCGCCGCGGGGCAGGCCACCGTCACGTACCACATGCCGTCGTCCATGGGGATGGCGACCGCGTCGTAGTATTGCGAGATCACCGACTGCGGGTCGGTCGACGATGCGATGGACGAGCCGATCGACCCGGGAATGTCGAAGAAGACCCGGTCGGAGCCCTGCATCCATGATTGGGTGTCCTTGACGATTCCGTCCGCGTCTCCCTGGTACGTGCGGTCGGTGGAGCAGTCGTAGGACTGGATGATGAGGTTGTCGGACTGGCGACCGGTGCACAGGAGGTCCGGGTTCAGCCTGCGCTGGCTCCACCAGTAGCGCGCCATGTTGGACGGGCCGTGGGACTGGCCCGCGATGTCCGGCTGGAAGAGCTGCTGCATCGTGTCGTTCCATTCCTCGTCGGACGGCGTCGGGTCGAGGATCCTGTCGACGGTGTCCAACGCGACGTCCACGGGGCCTCCCTTGCCTCCGACGGGCTTCATGGACACCTTTCGCTCGTCTCCCTGCTGTTCCTTGACGATGGAGAGGACCCGCTGGCGGGACCAGTCTCCCGGCGTGGGGATGCCGGCGGCCTTCAGTCCGCCGTAGCCGCCGGTTTTGGCGGTCTTCTTCCTTTTCGGGGATTTGGCCGGAGTCGACGATGACGCGTCGGACGCGCCGCCGGTCGCCTTCAAGGACTCGTGGTTGACGACCATGCCGAGGGACACCACGAACACCAGGGCCAGGAACATCGCGAGCCAGCGGACCGGCCGCGGCAACGGGCGAGGGGCCTTCCTGCCGGCCATCACTCTCCCTCCGTCCAGGCTTGGCTTCCCTCGCCGTCGCCGCTTCCCGTGTCCGGCCCGTCCGACGCGGACGGTTCGGAAGAGCCCTCTTCCTTGTCCGCGAGCTCGTTGACGATGCGTTCCACGTTCCTGATGTCCGCGACGCTGTTGCCCGCGGCCTTCGCGTTGGCCCGAAGCTCGCCGTCCACACGGGCCTCGAGCCTCTTGACCTCCGTCCGCATGGCCTTGAGATCCGTCAGACCTTGGGCGAACGCCTCGAGCGCGTCCATCCTGGATCGCTGCGATTCGCGGATCGCCTTCGATATGTCGCGTCTCTTGTCTCGCGCCTTGTTGCTGTTGGACAAATCCGGCTCCTTGTCTCGGTCGTTGATGCTTCCCCTGCAAGGATGGACCGAGGAAGGGCGGGAGGCGGGGCACGATGTCTACAAGTTTTCCGGTCCCGTGGCTCCGGGCGAAACTTGTAGACGCGGTGCACCGCCGGCCGTGCGGGCCGGCGTCATGATGGGAGGGCCATTCGACAACCAGACAAGGAAGGAACAGGAATGGAGAATCTTCTGGAGAAGGTCGCCGGCATGCTCGGCGGACTGTGGGATTGGACCGTGCATCTGAACGGCGGTTTGCAGATCGTGCTCGTCCTCCTCGCGGTCGTCATGTCGGGCGTGTGCGCGATCGTCGCGAAACGCATGCAGAGTCCGATGATGGACATGGGAGGCAGCGTCGCGGGAAGGACCGCCGTGAGCATCGCCGCGTACGTGTTCGGCGTGGTCTTCCTGATCGTCGCCCTGTTCGGCGTGGCCGCGGTGTTCGCGCCGCTGCTCGGCTTCGTCAAACTGTGACGTCGAAAACGAACAATCCGGCCGCGCCCATCATGGACGCGGCCTTTCCATATCCCGGAAGGACCGGGACCCATCGAGACAACGATCGGAAAGGAACAAGAAGGACATCATGGGAAGACTCATCATCGCGGAGAAACATTCCGTAGCCCAGGCCATAGCCGCGGCATTGGGAGGAGGGAAGGCCGAGGACGGCTGGATAGGATGTGGCGCGGACGCGGTCACGTGGGCCCAGGGGCATCTCGTCGACCTGCTCACGCCGGACGAGTACCAGGACCGCGGCTGGGATAAGTGGAGCATGGACGCCCTGCCTCTCGACCCGACGGGCGGATGGAAGTGGAAGGTCAACAGACAGCGCGGCGCGGACCGCCAGTACCGCGTCGTCGCGGGTCTGCTCAAGTCTGACGCGTACGACGTCCTGGTCAACGCGTGCGACCCGGACCGCGAGGGAGAGAGCATCTTCCACCGCATCGTCTCGTACGCGGGCACGCGCAAGCCGATGCTGCGGCTGTGGGTCGCGTCCCTAGAAGAGGACGCCATACGCGACGCGTTGGATTCGATGAGGAGCGAGGACGAGTACCGGGGACTGGCCGAGGCCGCCGACATCCGCGCGAAGGCCGACTGGCTGATCGGCATGAACGCCTCACGAGCGTACACGCTCGTCTACCACAGGCGCATGTCCGTGGGACGCGTGCAGACCCCGACCCTCGCGATGGTCGCCGACCGCGACCGGCAGATCGCCCATCACGTCGAGAAGCCGTTCTGGAAGGTCGTCGTCCCGATGGGCGGATGGACGCTCACCGGCGAACGTCTCGACGACAGGACGGACGCGGAGGCGCTGAAGTCGATCGTGGACGCGCCGGACTTCACGTTCCAGGTGTTCTCCGTGCAGCGCAGGACCGTGCATGAGCGTCCGCCGCGCTTGTACGACCTGACCGGATTGCAGAAGGACATGAGCCGTCTGCACGGGCTGACCGCCGCGCGCACGCTGGCCGCGCTGCAATCCCTGTACGAGAAGCGGCTGGCGACCTATCCCCGCACCGATTCGCAGTACATCACGCACGACGACCTTGACACGTTGCGAGATCTTGCGAAGGGTCCGGGGCGCGTCGATGGATTCGTCCGCATGGAAGACCTTCCTTCCGCTCCACGGTTCGACCTGACCGTCGACGACACGAAGGTCTCGGGACACACCGCCATCCTTCCCACCCGCAACGTCGACAGGACCGTGCTGGACGGATTGAGCGGGGACGAGCGTCTGACGCTCGTGCGCGTGGTGCGCCGCATGTGGGAGGCGACGGCAGACGACTACGTGCATGACACGGTCCAGGTCATCGCGAACCTGAATCCGCATTGGTGCGAGAGCCATCCAGACGAGGGATGCCGCCTGTCCGAGGGCGAATGCCGTTTCACCAGCCGTTCCGACCAGCCCGTGAGCCTGGGATGGAAGGCGATCGAACCGGCGAAGGCCGACCGCGGGGATGACGCGGATGAGGAAGAGGCGTCTTCCGCCCGCAATGTCATTCCCGTGAACCTCTCAACGGGAGTCTCGTTGAGGCCGGTAAGCGAATCCTCCGTCTCGGAGGGCAGGACGAAACCGCCGAAGCCGTTCACCGAGGCGACGCTGCTCGCCGCGATGGAGCACGCAAGCCGATACGTCGAGGACAAGGACCTGAAGGCCGCTCTGGACGATGACGAATCGCATTCCGGCGGCATCGGCACGCCCGCGACCCGCGCCGACGTGATCGAAAAGCTCGTCCACGCCGGATACATGGAGCGCAAGGGCAAACAGCTGCACTCGACCGAGGCGGGACGCACGCTCGTGGACGTCGTCTCCCCCAGGCTCCGGGACGTCTCGCTCACCGCGGACATGGAACGCAGTCTGGGCGACGTCGAACGCGGCGGCGCACATGCGGACGCCGTGTACGAGGAGTTCCGCGGATACGCGCGCGCCATCCCTGCCGACGCCGCCGCCAACGTGAAAGCCGAGCGCGTCGGCCAGAGCGGCGGGAAGACTGAATCGTATGGCCGCTGCCCCCGCTGCGGCGGGAACGTCGTGAAACGGGGCAAGACGTGGACGTGCTCGACCAACCGCAACGAGAAGCAGGCCGACGGCACATGGAAACGAACCGATGGATGCGGGTACCGGGTCTTCCCGACGATCGCGGGCAAGACCCTCACCGATGCGCAGGTGCGGAAGGTCCTCGGCGGTCAGGCCGTCCTCGTCAAAGGATTCACATCGAAGAGCGGGAAAAAGTTCGACGCCCGGCTGGTCGCCGACAAGGAACGCGGCGTCGCGTTCGATTTCGGCAAATGACCGGAAACATGTAGACGCCGTGCACCGTTCGTCCATCCGAAACATGATTGGCTTGACCATGTGGATGGGGACGGGGCGCATGCAATCCCGGTTGGAATGTCGGAAGACGCCTCTTCCAAAAAAAGGAAGAGGCGTCTTCCGAAAGTCATCCGAGATGAGCAGTCGAAGGGCGGACGAGTCCGTCCGCAAATACGGAAAGGATGTTGAGAGATGAGGAACGGTAAAGCGTTTCCGCACCGCGTCAGCGCGATGATCGGCAACGAACAGTACGAGCATCTGAAGAAGGAGAGCGAGGCGCACGGATACCAGATCGCCCTGATCGAACGGTGGATGCTGATCCCACAGAACGTTGACGACCTGTATGCGGGAAGTCTGGACGATGCGGACAGGATGATGCGGCGGCCGCTGCCGTCCGGAACAAGGGGCGGAGGGAAGAGACGGTGCCGGGAATGCGATTTCTGGCTGACGGACGCCGGATACGAGGCGGTGACCCGGTGCGCCGTGAAACGCGGGCTCATCCGGTCAGCGTATGTCGCCGAAGTCATCCACGAACAGGTCAGGATCGCGAACGAATCCGGATGGCCTCTCCCGGATGGCATCACCAACGAGTCCGTCGAGAGGGAAATCCTTGGACTGCTACGCAGCCTGGAAGAGTCCTCTTCCGCTCTATGAGCAGTGAAGATAGCAAACGGAAACCATACGTAAAACGTGTGGTCTACCGGATGGAAAACATATGCGAACCATACGTAAACCATGCGTAACGCCATGCGTGGCGACATGCATGGCAGCATACGGAAGACATATGTAAAGCATAAGACCTACCGGAAGTTAAACATATGTAAAACGTCCGTTTTCCCGGACGTTGCCAAAAGCTGGTGTAGCAAGTTATACGGTTTGTGCGCACAAACCGAAATTCCCCCGACCGCGCCATGGCGGTTGGCATTGACCCGAGTGCCGAAGGCTTTTGGACGGCGCCGCGCACGGCGCCGTGACGGTGGTTTCGACGTCGCCGGCGACGTCGGCGAGGGCGAACGGCGAAACGGCCGCGACGTCCGGAAACATGGAAAGGAGCATGAGCCCCATGGGCAGGAACCAGCAGCACAGGACGGGACGGACCCGCGGCAGGCGGATCTTCATCCGCGTTTCCGACCAGGAATTCGAGGAGATCCGCGCGGCCGCGGGCGCGAAGGGCGTCAGCGTCTCGCGTTACCTGGTCGAGGCGCACGAGACGTGCACCGACCTCGAAGCCGCGAAAAAGAGATGCGAGACGGGCCCCATCGTCGAAAAACTGGAGGCCATCAGAACGGAGATCTGGCATATCGGCCACAACGTCAACCAGATCGCGCGCAACACGAACCGCGACATGAGCGCGAGCATGGACGACGAATGCTCGGCCGCGAAGGCCGTGAGGGACTGCGCGCGCCTGTTCGTTCAAGCTTCAGACGCCATCAAACGCCTGTCGAATCAGATTGTGAGCTGATAAGAAGGAATGGGTTAAATGGACAATAACAATGAGTCTTGATCTTCCACCCTATGAATGAAACAATGTCTAATTATTATACGAAATATCGCGAGGAGCATGACATGAGCAGAAAATCGATGCTCGGCGACGCATTAGCCGCACATCCGAGCGTCGACATGCTCGCCCCCGCCATCCCAATCATCATCTGGGCAATCTCCGGGAGACCGGTACCGGACGACAACGTCTCGCAGAACCTCTTCGTGGCGCTATCCACCCTCTCTGGTCTCGTCATGGCGGCAGTGACATTCATCTGTTCCATGTCCTACCAATCGGAATCACGCTACATGCAAATCGCGCGTGACCGATATCACGACGAACTATCCAGAAACTGGGTCAGCATCATCGCATGGACAGCCATCACGGCGGTGCTCCCGCTGGCATCCCTCTGCCTCTGGCCGTCGCGCCCGGGACTATCCACAGCCATCTCCATATATGCACTTGTCATGATGATCGCAAAGCTGGGCAGAAGCATCCACTGGATGAAATACACGCTATTCATGCAAAAGGCATCCATGACAATCGGCGAACCCTTTACTGACAAAGACATGCAAAAAGCCTTCCAACGGCACGAAGCCAACGGCATCAGATAACCTCCACCCAGCCAACAGAATCGCCCCGGCGCTCGCAGACGAGCGACCGGGGGCTTTCGCTTACTCCTCGGGATGTTTGCGCGGTCTGCCGCCACCGACCCCGCGGCCGGGACGCGCCGCGTTCCACCGGTCGATGGTCTCCGGCAGCCAGCCGCGCGTCGCGCCGATCAGCGCATCCGGCTCCGGCAGGTTGTAGCCCTTCGCGGCTGGATTCTTCACGCCGAGGCGCTCGCCGACCTCCTTGAGGCTCAGGAAACGTTCGGTCATCGTTCTCCTCCCGCGAGGTAGCCGAAGACCCCGGCGGCGGCTCCGAAGACCCCGGCGGCGATGGTCCGTCCGCCGATGGCGAGGATGAGGCACATCGCGCCGCATGCCAGCGACACGCCGTAGAACCAACGGAAAGACTTGGGCGCACGGCTGATTATCATTGAAAAGTCCGGAGATTGCGGCTATTGTATGGCATACAACGTAGAGAAGCCTTGGTTCGCCGAGGCGTCTCGGAACGGCGGTCGAATTCATCGGCCGCCGTTTTTTTATTCTATCTTTCAATTACACGGTTCCGCAGCCCGATAAAATAGATTCTTCTTTGTCCGATTTTCGCATTGCATGCTGGAGAAATGTGCATGGACGATTAGGAAAGGATCATATTATTTTTGGAATCGATATGAACCAACTTCCAAACCAGCAGAAAAGCAACCCAGCAGTTCTTCAATTCACTAAAACGTATAGGGTTCTAAGGCAGTCGGGAGATACAAGTGTGAAAGAGGAATCCGTCGGATTGCTGGAACCATATCGGATTGGCGAGAATTTTAATACGATAAAGGTATATGGTCATTCACTGGGACAGGCAGATTATTCTTATTTCAAGGCGATATTCGATCGTATAGATTTATATGGATCGAATACAAAATTACTGTTCTACTTCCCATCTGACCATCATTACATTAAAGACGGACTATACCAGCAAATCACAGGCCTGCTAACAGCCTACGGTGAATCCATGCCAGACCGTAGTCGCGGGGATAATCTAATGCATAAAATGCTACTGGAAGGAAGATTAGCCTTGTCAGAACTTATTGTTCCTGATTTGGAATCCTGATATTCCGTCGAATCGTGAAATCCTTCCATATAGGAATCCCGTGATACATCCAATCAGACGCCCGAAGACCTGTCTGCAGAATTGAAACGGGAGAAAAGACAACGGACAGAATTCTTCTTTTTCATGCGAGAAGTAGATAATTCCAATCGTTGTGTGGCATTCAGAAGCGCGGCCGTCTGCCGTTCCAACACGGCAAGACGCTCATCCAGCGATTGTTCGACGTCTAGAGCTGGAGCATTGGCTAAATCTTCGTCCTGTATTTCTTTTCGTTTCAGCCCAAAAACAGGAGTAGCGGAACCGAAGTCCTCCATCCGCTGGAGGTTTTCAGTGATTCGACGAAGACTTTTATGGAATGAATAATGTCGATAGCGGTCAAAAAGTTTGTTGATCCAGTAACATAAGGAGTTCTTTTTTGATGTGCAAAACCAAGGCAGCGAAATCAAAAAAAGGGAACACAAGCAAATTACCACTAAGGCAATCGTCAAAACGATTCCGGAGGCCGAGAGAAATTTAGGCCACGGTGACCAGAGTGAGCAAAGAACTCCCAAATGAACAACAGGAATATAAAAAGAAACTATCATAAGCCATACTATCTGCTCCACTTTTCTGAAAAAGGGCTGTGTTTCAGTGCCAACGACAACGTCAAGAAGCATAGGCACCAGAATTGCAGTAATTGCCGAGGAACATATCAACACACAGCAGAGAAACTGACATATAAATCCGACGATTTGCATGATGGAGACCTGTCCAAGGGCTCTTACAAAGTAAATGAAAAGAGGAACAGAAACCTCTTTCTCAACACTAGCGGGAACTGCGGCAAAAAAAGCTGCGAGGACTAAGAAATACGGAACAAACACAAGCAGCACAGGAGCTTTCAAACGCTGGAACCACTTGATATTCGTTTTTTCACCAAATCGGGAGTCAATTCCGTTTGACAGCCTCTCCCTAAGAGCGGTTGCATCTGATTCAAGTTTCTTCTTTTGCTCTTCGGTTACGAGTGTGATTCGCTCTTCCTCGGTAAGAATTCTACTGGCATTCGCCAAGATGCATGCCCAAACCGAGATGAACAGGATAGAGACCAAACCGATGAAAGTACCATTCCGATCCATAAGGCAGGGAGAGAGCATACCCGTGAGAAACAGTATAACGATGGAAGTGCCGATGGATGCCGAGGAAAAAAGCTCTATCGTCCCCTTTATTCTGCTCTTTCCATCCATCACGATCACCACGACAATAGCAACATCAAATGTGAGGAAAGTTAGCAGCCATGTGAGTGGATCGGAGTCCTCAGGAACAATATTCACGGCATCCGCCCAGATTTGTCCAAAGAAGGAGTTTTTGAAATCAATCAAAGAGGAACCTTCTAAGGTCAAATCTCGTTTCGAAAAATGCATCGTTGCTAGCAGTGCGAAGGTCAACAACAAACCTAGAGGAGCGAGCCAGATAATTCTCCTTAAATCCAACAAAAGTAGTTTCTTTTCCACGCTCTCTGGTTCTTGAACAGAGCTTTTTTCATCCAAGGAATCCTTCTCCTATCCACTGGGCACAAACAATGGCATATGCCTCATCCGGAATCAAATGCCTCCGTACATCGGCTCCTTGCGGCATATCTCCGACTATTGGTTTTCAGCAGAGGCACTCCCGCCAAACAATTAAACGATACGCTGACGTTAACAATTTCGAAAATCTGTAGACGCGGTGCCTCTCATGCGATGCCGCCATGTCGGATGATGAGATGCATGATTCCGAAGATCAGCCGCGGCACTAGTCCCGCGGGACTAGTGAAGTATCTGTTCGGCAAGGGACGGCACAACGAGCACGCCAACCAGCATCTCGTCGCGTGCAGCGACGACCTGCTCGAATCGTTCGACTTCGACGGACATCCCGACGAATCGTACGCGAAAATCGGGGAACGCTTCGACCGACGCTACCGGGTCAGGGAACGCAAGGACGATCCCTTCCCCCGCGACCGGCGCGGGAAGCTCAATCCCGGCGGAGAGCACGGCAAGGACCGCGTATGGCACTGCTCCCTGTCCATCAAGGCCGGCCAGGGCATCCTCACGGACGGGCAATGGGAAGCGATCGTCCGCGACTATCTGGAACGAATGAACATCCTGCCCGAAGGCGCCCCGGCCGGCGTGACATGGCTCGCGGTGCGCCACGGATTGAGCCGGAACGGCAACGACCACGTGCACGTGATGGTGCAGCTCGCCACGGACGACGGATGGATCAACACGTTCAACGACATGAAAGCCGCGCAGAGATCATGCCGCGGAATGGAACGGGAACGTCCCGAACTCGTCGAGATCGACCGGTCGAACACGGAAAGCCAGGTCAGGTACAAGTATGCGGAATGGCGGCGCTGGGCCGAATGGAAAGCACAGGAGGATTACGACGGGCCGCTCCCCTGGCATGCGCTCGACGGGGACGAACGCGTCCGGCGGATCGCGGCCGTGGCCGCGGAGACGATGCCGAAACAGCATGTCGGCCGAGTCGTGGAGGCGTGCGCGAAGGCGTCACGGAGCGAGGACGAGTTCATACGCCGCGTCCGGCGCGAGGGCTTCAGCATCGACCCGCGTCTACGCAAGGGCGTGGCGAAGGGATCCTTCGACTCGCCGGACCAAGTGGTCGGATACCGGATCACCTGGCGCAGCAGGGACGGCTGGACGGAACGGTTCAACGCGACCGACCTCGGCGCGGACATGCGGTTGAAGGAACTAAGGAACGGCTGGACGCATGACGCGCGATCCGAATCGTTGGCGGTCCAGGAATGGCGCGCGAGCATGGAGAACCGCCCGCCCTTCCTCGCCGACGGCCTGGAGCGCCGACCTGCGAACCTTTCCACGCATGACATGGAAAGGCTGATCGACGAGGCGTTCCACGTCGCCGTGAACGTGAGACGCGGGGAAGGCGATCCGGAAGCATACGACGAGGCGCTGCGCGAGGGACTGCGCGTGTTCGACAGGCTGTCCGAACGGTACGGGCTCGGGGATGGGTTCTCGGCCGAGATCATGAAAGACGGGCTCTCGGCCGAGACGCCCGACGCGATCGGAGACGATGGGCTCGATGAGAATGGGAAAGCCCACAAGCTCTGATGCCGCAAACCGCGGACCAGTATCATCTCATGGGACCCGGCCTCGTCTCGGCCGATATGCCGGGGATCCCGGTTCCAAACGGTTCGGCCGGACCGAGGTCCCGATCGCCGGGGCGCGCGCCGGACACGGCCGAACCGCGCAGATCCTCCCATGCGGGGACGAACACGTTCTCGTACCGCCATGCCATGACCGCTTTGTGGTATTCCTTGAAACCTTCGGGAAGGACGGTCACCCCCATGGCCTGTTCCGGGATCGAATCGATCAGGGAGTACAGTCGGTCGGGCTCGTAGCGTTCCATGAACCGGCCGAACGCCAGCGTGCACTGGGGGTCCTGTCCAGACGCGATGTATTTGAGCGGCGCGATCGGCTTGCCTTTGTCGGTGATGTAGCATGACCTCACGTCGAGGGCGTCCTGACGGATCAGTTCGTCTTTGGACAGGCGTCGTTCGATCGCGGCTTCGGTCCGTTTGTTGTTGAACGAGTTGCCGTTGTCGTACACGGGCGCGAGCCGGTAGTGGCCCTTCCTGTCGGACAGGACGCCCCAATTGGTGTTGTTGCGGTCGATGTTGCGGATGAACGCGTCGGTGACGAACATGTCCCAGAAACGTTCCCGGACCCCATCGATGCCGGCGAGCTCCGGGATGCGGTTGATGGCGGCCCTCACATCGGCCAGCACCACCCCCGACCCTGTGGAGGCGGATTCGGTGAATCCCGGTTCGTCGTCGGACAGGGAGTTCTTCAGATCGTGGAACTCCACCAGTTCCCAATCGTCATCGGTGAAATCTCGGCACGCGCACACGACCTTGCCTCCTCGGATACCCAGCACGGTCTCGTGCACCGGGATGCCCAGCATCCCGTAGACGTGCGATCCGAGGAATTCCGACAGGGGCGCCGTCGTGTACGAGGGGACCGAGCCTTGCAGACGTCCCGTCGGCCCCGGGAACTTGAGGATCCAGTTGCCCCCGTTCCAGACGACGCCGACCTTGCGGCCCGCGTTTCCGGCATAGAACCTGCGGGATTTCTCGCACCCCTCGAAATCAATCAAAGCCATCATATTCCACGATTCTACCGGCCGGCGCGGCCGAATCAACCGCATTCATTCCACAGGAGGGAGACGACGACGGCTCCGCCGCCGCGGACCGAGACGTCGGCCGCGTCCTACCGTCCGGCCCGCTTGACGGTGGGGACGTCCGGCAGGGACGGTTCCATGGCCGGCGCCGCGGGCGGCGTGATCCTGGCCTCCTGCTCGGGACTGTACGCGCCGAACAGGTCCGGACCGTCCCATTCCTCCGGCTCGTACAGGTCGACCAGGTCGGTCTCGTTCTTTCCGGTGGTCTCACTGGATGACAGGTCTCCCCCGGTCTCGGATTCTGCGGTCCTCTTCCTTCTTTTCTCCGGGGCCGGCGTTTCGGCCGAAACGTCGTCACTCTTTCCCTCGTCCGCCGTCGAACTGCCTCCGGAAAGCATCTCGTCCCGCTTCTCCATGTCGGATCCGGACGGCTCCGGCAGGTCGGAGGCTGGGGCCGCGTTCTCGTTCTCGTTCATGGAGCCCTCGAACAGGCTGGACGGTTCGTCGCCCTCGCTGCGGTTGTCCCCGCCCGAGGATTCGGGCAGTCCGGCGTCGCGCAGGTGGCTGATCTGCTGGCCGGCCTCGTCTATGGACACGACGGCCTGCATCATCACGCATTCGGCGATCAGGTCGTTCCTCTGCCCGTTCCATCCCTCTCCGTTCTCCGGGGCGACATGGAACGTCTCGCCGTCGTGCCGGGCCCTGAACTCGTCCGGGGAGGTGTCGTCGTGGTCGAGTCTGACGGTGAAGCCGGCCTTCTCGAACGCGGCCAGGGTGTCCTCGAGGGCGGGCGTGCGGTCCACGTAGGTGATGGTGACGTTGTTCATGACGCGGTCGGCTTGCTGGCCGATGGTCTCGCCGGGATGGCGTTGCGACCATTCCGTCTCCATGAGGTTGCGCGCCCGGTTGAGCTGGGCGGCGTAGCCAGGGTCCGTGCCGACGAGCATTTCGCTGACGTTCCAGGCCTTCAGCAGGCTTGTGTCGCTCAACGGGGAACATCCCCTCGTGCCGAGCACGGTCGCGTTCAGCACGCTCTCGAACCCGTTGTTCAGCTCGCGCCTGTGGGCGCTTTCCCAGGACAGCAGGCGGGCTCGCTGCGCCTCCATCTCCTTGATCTCCGCGGCCTGCAACCTCGCCTGTTGGGCCTGTTCGGCCTTGCGTTCCCTGTGCTGCTGCTGTATGTCCGCGCTCAGTGAGCGGTGGAGCATGCTCAGCTGTTGGGCCATGTTGCTCCATGTGCTGTTGAGCAGCTGGTCCAATGCGTCCTCGGGATCCATCGCCGACATCATCGGCCTCCTTCCTGTTGGTTCCTACCGATCGTGTGCATTTTTATGTTCGGCCGGCGCGGCGGGCGTTCCCTGTCGGGGATGGCCGCCGCGGCCTCCTCCATCTCCTTCGGGCGCACCGGGCGCAGGGGCTCCATGGCCTTGCGCCGCCAGCCCTTCGGCGGGCGTTCGCATGGCAGCGGCTCGCCCGGCCCGGTCGTGTGCTCGTTCTCGTCGATGCCGAGCGAGGCCACGAGGCCGGTGTCCTTGTTGAACACCCGGTCGAGCAGTCCGAACGCTTGGATGTTGAATATCATCATCTGGCCCGGCTGGCGTCGGGCGTTCTCGTAGGCGCGCCACAACGCGTCGAGCTGGTAGATGAGCGGCGGGTACCGCCACCAGTCCGGCACCCACAGGAACTTCGTCATCACGCCCTGCTGGTAGGGCCACATGTTCGCCACGTGCAGCTCCACGAAGCTTGCGAGGTTCGGATAGTACGTGTCCCGCATCTGGGTTCGCGCGCCGAACTGGCCTATCAGCGCCTCGCGTTCGGCCTGGTCGTCGCCGATCTCCCTTGATTCGGGAATCGAAAGCACGTCCTCCCCGTCGAGCTCGCCATCGGCGCCGTTCTTCGGCTCCGGCGTGGCGTCGGTTTCTCCCTCATTCCCCTGCGCGTCCGGGACGGCGTCTTCGGCCTCGTCCTTCCCGGTGTCGTCGGACGGCGTTTCGTCCGAGGGTGTGGCGGGCGGCGTCGAATCCCGATTCCCGTCCGTCGGAACGCCGGGAACGGCGGAAGTCGTTTCGGCCGCGCGCTCCCTTTCCGCCAGCTCCAAGTCCTCCTTGGTCGAGATCGCGAAGTCCTCGGCGGCCAGGCCGGCCTTGTACGCGAACAGCCATCGCGTGAACGGGATGGTCAGCCCGTACCGGGTCACGTCCTCGACGCCTTCGACGGCGAGGTTCGCCGCGGCCACCGCCGCCACGTACGCCATGTCGGGATCCGTGGGACGGTCGGCGTGGTCGGGGACCTGCGGCGGCGCGGCCACGCCGGAATCCGGTTCCGGAACGACATGGTCCGCCGCGGGCGCGGACGGCCCCGGCATGGGGGCTTGCGGGAAGACGGGCCCCACCCGGCCCGGCGCCATCTGGACCGTTTCGCGGATGCCGTGCTGCATCTCGCGGTCCTCCGATGGGTTCTTGCCTGGAAATACCATTTTCATCCTTTCGAGGAATGTTCCAACGCCCATGTCATGCGGCCTTGCGGATGATGTCGGCCCAGACGCGGTTCTCGGTCCACGGCATGGTCCGGTCGATCTGGGCGCGGCATTGCGAGGCGAGCACGAGCGCCCGGCCGACGGGCCACTCGGCCAGGTCGGACACGTCCAGGATGTTCTCCTTCTGGATGCTGTTGTTCACACTGCGTCTGCCCTGCCCGTCGATGTTGAGGCTGCCGCGGACGATCTCCCTCTGACCGACGAGGCTGCTGATCTCGCCGAGCCATTTCGCGTCCTTGATGCCGCCCAGGTAGACGAGGATGTTCGCGTTGTTGAACAGGCTGCCGAAGTTCGTCTCGCCGAACGCGGCCTTGCCCTGGTCCGGGTTCTGCCAGATCGTCATGATCGGGATGCCGGCCGAGCCGAAGTACGAGTACACGTCGGCGAGTTCGGGCCAGCGGCAGATGTTCGCGGCCTCGTCGAGCACGCAGCACATCGGCCTGGGCAGACGCCGGTTGTTGTCCGTGCATTCGGACTGCGCGTATTGGAACGCGGTGAACGCGACGACCGCGGTCAGGCTCGCGGTCAGCGCCGTGGACGGGCGCCCCTGGGCGGACAGCAGGTAGAGGGTGTCGCCCTCGCTGGTCGCGAAGGCGAGCGGGTCGAACACGTCTCGCCCCTCCGGGGTGCCGTCGCCCTCCCGGGGCAGGACCCATTCGATCACGTCGGGGTCGGCGAGGAAGGCGACCATGGTCTGCAACGAGCCGAACACGCCGCTTCGAGTCTCCGGGGTCAGGGCGATGACCGAGCTGACGCGGGCGGCGATCTCGCCGTATCCCTCGTGCTTCGTGAGGATGGTGACGGGTTCGGTGTTGCGTTCGCTCGACGCCCAGCGGAACACGTCGGCGACGGTCTTGCCGCCGAGGTGGGCGGCGAACAGGTAGTCGGCGAGCTGCTGGGCCGCGGTTCCGGGGAAGAAGTCGTCGCCGCCGGTGGACGGCTGGCCGGACGCGTACCGCCAGCAGTCGGCGATGCGTTTCGCGTCGGCGATGGTGTGGATGGAGTCGATCAGGTTCCACACCCATGTGGTGTGCTTCCGGTTCGGTTCGGCGATGCGTTCCGGGTCGAACACCCAGATGCGCCCGTCGGGATGGTCGTGCATGCGGACGGGACGGGTCACGTCGAGGATGTCGCCCTTGTTCGAGGTCGCGAGGCATGGGCCGGGGGCGGAGCAGACCGCGGGGATCGCGTAGCACAGGGACTTTCCGGAACGCGGGCCCGCGAGCACGATCGCCATGTCCTCCCAGCTGGTGCTCATGGGCGTTCCGTCCACGATGTTGCGGCCGAGCGGATAGCCCGGCTCCATGCGTTTCGGGTCGTAGTCCTTGACGAGACGGGACGCCATCTTCTCGGCCCGTTCCCGGGTGACCTTGGACACGGCTTCGCCGTGGCCCATGCTCGGCGCGTACACGTCGACCCTGGTGCGGTCCGCGCTTCCGGTGACCTTCGGGGCGACCTTGCGTGCCAGCAGCCACCAGCACAGGCCCGCGAGGGCTCCGGCGAGGATGACGAGCAGTCCGGCCAGCGCCCACTGCGCGCCGGTGAACTCCCATTGGCCGGAGAGGATGTACAGGAGCGCGAAGATGTCGAACCCGTGGCCCGACGCCGCGCATATCGCGCCGAACACGGACATGACCGCCAATGCGACGAGCAGCGCGACTCCCGCCGCGCGGCTGGACGGCCTGACGGTCCGTCCCAGGTCGGCTACCCTGTTGGTCTGGAGTTTCGGATCGACGTCCACCGCTATCCCCTCTCCCGCACTTCGGCGAGCTCGGCCAGGATCGCGTCGGCCATGTGCCGCCTCCATTCACCGATGTCCGGGACCGAGGACTTCCAGCCGCATCCGCAGTGGAACAGTCCATGGTCACCGACGCTGGGTTCGAGGCGGTCGTCCCAGTCGCCCCGTCCGTAGGGGTCGCCCAGGTGGTCGGCCAGCGCGTTCTCGATGGCCTCCTCCCTTGTCTCGGGAGGCGTGGAGACGAGCCCGTCGACGTGGCGCCCGTATTCCTCCCATGTGGCGAACCTCTCCCCGCATGAGCATTCCGCCCCGGACATGGAGGGACGGGGCGCGTGGGCGCGGAGGACCGCCTTCCTGCCGACCCCCGTCCCCTCCCTTCCCTCGTCATCGAGGAACTTCATCATGAACGCTCCTCCCCGGTCGCGGGCTGGGTCTCGGACGGGGAGGATCCGGCCCGTTGCTCCGCTTCGGCGGCGCGTTCCTTGCGGCGCTGGTAGAGGATGGAGTCGTAGACGAGCCATTGCGCGTTGATGACGTTGCGCGCGTCGGGCTGGCCGTCCTTGGAGCTGGCGTAGGCGGCGGGCTCGGCGATGCTGCCACCGGCGATGACGGGATCGCCCTGCCTCATGTCGATGCGACGCACGGTGTCGGCCGCGTTGCCGAAGAGCTGCACGGTCGTCTTGACGGGTCCGCGCGGGTCGTCCGTCCAGCCGCCGTCCGCGGTCCTCACGCGGCGGTTCTCGTAGACCACCGCCTGGAGTTTGGAGGGCAGGATGGCGCCGTCCTCCATGGTCTTCTCGGGCAGGTAGTCGGGGTTGGCGCCGAGATTGCCCCTTACCGTCAGCATCGTCTGCGGCATGTTTCGTCCTTTCGTCATAGGGGGGTGGGGCGCCACGGCCTTTGTGGCGTCCCACATGCAATGTTGCGGCCTCCGCGGCGGCGGAACGGTGCACCGCGTCTACAAGTTTCCGTTCAGCGTGTCGGCGTGGCCGCGCCGGACGCGTGCGCATCGCCGGGCAGATCCGTCCCGGTGAGGGATCCGTCCGGGATGCTCCCCGGATCCTCCGGAACGGCCATGGAATACCGGTATATGCCGTCGCGGCCGCTCATCGCGACGCCCCTCTGTCCTGCGCGATGTCCGCGAGTTCCGCCAGTCCGGTGGACCCGTCCGCGGCGGGGGCCGTGTCCAGCACAGCGGACGCGAAGCGGTCGGACGGGTCGAAGCGGAGCGCGCGTTCCGCGTGCATGCGTCCGGTCTCGCCCGTCCGTCCGAGGTATTCGACGTGGTCGAGCATGCCGAGCAGGCCGTAGATGTGGCCTTCGACCGGGGCCGGGGCGTTCTGCTGGATCGGAGAGAGGATGCGCCATGCGGCGTGGTCGCGGTCGGTCAGCGTGTCCCTGTCCGGCGTGGCGTCGGACCATTGTCCGACCAGGTCCGTGATGAGCGTGTCGACGGGCACGTCCTGTTCCGGGGTGCCGATGATGTCCCGTAGGCCGCCCATGGTCGGCATGTCCGGGCCGAGCACGTCGGTCGCGATCATCGCTCGGGTCGCGTCGGGAGCGTATCGCATGCTGACCGCGATGACCGCCAGCGCCGACACGTCGGATACCGGATCGGTCGGCGCGTGCGGTTCGAGCATGAGGCGGCGCCATTCGTATGCGGCCGCGTTGCGCCAGTCGGCGCGCGCCACGTCGCCTCCGGAAATCACGTCGTGCCGGTAGTCGGCGTCGGCGGCCTGGATGACCTTGTCGAGGGCCGGTTCGTTCTCGGGGTCGGCGTCGGCCATGGCGCGGATCCTGAACGAGGTGCGGAACGCCGGTTCCTCGATGGCGGCGCGTTCCAGGTCCTCGCCGGTGTCGGGGTCTATGCCCATGTCGATCTCGCGCACGTATCGCGCGAGGGTTTCCGCGCCGTCCGGGAAGAAGCCGTGCACGTGCTCCAGCGCGGGCTCGATGATGCCCCGCAGCGATTCCCACGCGTCGTTCCAGTCGACGTCGTCCGGATATTCGCCGTGCGTGTGGTGCTCCAGTATCCTGTTGGCGATGTCCGCCTCGTCGTCGGAGGGGAGGATGTCGTCGTGGGACTCCTCCCCCCATTCGTCGATCCATTGGCGCAGCTCCCCGTCGTCTATGGTCCTCTGTTCCATGTCCGGAGCCTTCCTTTCCGTCGTCCGGATAATTCACAGGCCATGGTCGCGCCGAAGCGGCGTGTCGGCGGGACACGATGTCTACAAGGGCCGATAATCGGACTCATCGACGAAAGGATACGGGTCGGAGCCCGCGCAGGAGATACTTTCCATACTGAAGGACTCGGCCGACGACGAATGGACGTATTCGCGATCGAGAAAGGCGCTTCAGCCGTTGACGGGACGCGGCGACGCGGAATTCCTCGCCCGGGTCGAGCTGATGGCGTCCGAGGCCATAGGAGGCGTCAACTCCGCCATCGGCGCCGCGAACGAATGCGGGACGCGGATGGAACGGCGTCTCCAGGTGTTCGCGCCGGACGGGATGAAGCCGTGCGCCTCATGCCGGATGCCTGACGGGCTGAGGACGGGTCTCGACGAGCCGTTCACCCTTCCGGGGGGCATAGGCGCATGTTCCGGCGACGCATGGCTTCCGATCGACCCGATGGTGCCGGAATGCCTGTCGGAGGAAAGCGCGTGCGCGGTCGTCGAACTGTTCGAGATGCCCGAATGACACGGGACGCAGCAGACGGGTCGGCGCGGAATCCGCGCATCATGAGTCTGGAGACCGCGAAGGGCCTGGCCGACGCGCTCGGCGTCACCCTGGATGATTTCTGGGAAGGCCTGGACGGTTGATTGTCGTTCCCGCCGAAGCGGGAAAAGCCTCTCACCCACAACTGGACCACGCCCGGGAACGGAACCCAATAAGCGGATAAGCGCATACGTATATGCTTATCCGCTTATCCTTGTCATCGGATCGGCGACTCCGTCCTGGCGGACTCCATGACGGGCATGGCGGCCGCGGCGAGACGCGCGATGTCGTCGGACAGCTGGACGCCGTCATAGCCGCAGTGTCCCTCGTCGAACTCCCAGTCCACGCCGGACAGGTCGTGTCTGGTGACGAACGGGTCGCCCTGGTCGACGAAGTGGGGGCCGGGGTTGTCATCGATGACGAGGCTGGTTTCGTAGCGTCCGTTCTCCCCGTCCTCGCGATCGGCTTCGGCCACGTCCTCGTATCCGGGGTACGGCGTCCATCGTTCGCTGTCGCATTCCATGATGTCGTAGACGCGCCAGCCTTCCGGGAGGGTTCCGTGGATGCCGGGCGCGCGGTAGCCGCGCGCGACCGACCCGTCGGGCATGTCCAGCTCGAATCCGTCGGCCCTCTCCCCTATGGCCTCGGCGAGCCGTTCGAGTTCGTCCAGCGTGGGTTCGGGCAGTTCGGGCATGTGGATGCCGTCGTTCCTCATGGGTTCTCCTTTCCTTCACGGCGAGCGGACGGCTCCGCGTCCTCGCGCTCGAAGCGGCGGAGGCGGGCGAAGGCCCGGCGCGCGAGGTCGTACGCCTCATAGTAGCTGGGATGGTCGGTGTCCTCCTGCCAGACGATGTTTCCGGTCCGGTCGGTGACGAGCGCGGTGAACGAGTTCGGCTCCATGGCCGCGAGGGGGCGGAACAGGAGCGTGAAGCCGTGGGACGGCACCGCGACCGAAGCGACAGCGAGGGGACGGTTGCGGCCGGCGTCCGTGCCGCGGCGGGCGGTCCGGACGGACAGGGCGCCGGCGTATCCGTTGACGACGGCGAGGTCGCGGATGGCGAGCTGGAGCGGGACGCCGAGCCACGCGTCCGGCGTCATATGACGGGTCGCCTGGTTCATCATCGGCTCCATTTCGCGTTCGTGTCGTTGAATCCGGACCGTTCGATGTCGCACATCTGCACGTTGACGGGGATGCCGGGCAGCCCGCCGAGCTTGATGAGGAACTTGCCCACGCCCTTGAAGCTCGCGTTCGCGTCGAAGTTGGTGGGTGTGGCCCAGTCGGCCAGCATGTCCTCCTCGCGCACGCTGATGGGAAGGCCGGACTCGCCGCGCAGATAGCGTTTGATCTCGGTGCGGGACAGGGCTCCGAGGACCTTGATCTTGCTGCGTTCCACGAATCCACGGGCCTTGTTGTTCTGCGCCTGGGTGTCCAGGCACAGCAGGTCCGCGAACGTGTGGGTGATCATGATCTGTCCGACGCCCCACTGGCGGTTGAGCCGGGTGAGCAGGTCGAGGCGGTCGACCATGAGCGGGCTGGCGCGCAGGGCGCGGTGCATCTCGTCCATGATGATGACGTGGTTGCGGCGGGGTTGCAGGCCGGCCTCGGCCATCATGTCGGCCGCGTTCTTCGCGGCGAACGCGCTCGACCATGTGGCGGCGAGCACGGCGGCGACGACGTCGTCGCCGGCCTGCGCGAGGGCGCTGATGTCGAAGTCGACGGGGCGGGACAGGTCGAGCCGTTCGGTGGTCTGCTCGCAGAACAGGCGTCCGAACCGTCCCATCGGGTTCGCGAGTCCGTGGAGGCTGGACAGCAGGTCGCGGGTCGAGCGCGCGTAGGCCTCGTCGTTCTCGGGGTCGTCGAACACGGCGGCGGCGCGAATCTCGGGCGTGCCCTGTCTGACGAGGTCGCGCAGGTCGGGGATGACGGGCGGCTCCGGATCGTCCTTGGTGCGCTCGTACAGGATCTTGAGCGCGGTGGACAGGACGTTGGATTCCACGTCGGAGACGGTGCGGCGTCCCTCCTCCCGTCCGGTGCGGCTGATGGTCAGCAGCACCTCCATGAGCGCGCTGCGGCGTTCGTGGTAGTCGGCGAGCAGGTCCTCGCGGGCGTCTCCCGTGAGCCGTTTGAGCGCGTCGTGGATGCCGCCCGGGTCGAGCGGGTTGATGGAGCCCAGGCCGCTGCCCAGACGGATGACCTGTCCGCCGAGCAGCCGGACGAGTTCGGCGTAGTCCGGCTTCAGGTCGCCGGGGATGATCGCGTTCATGCCGAGGGCGGACATGCCCCACACCTGGCGGCGCACGAACGTGGATTTGCCGATGGCGGGCAGCCCCATGACGAACATGCTGGGCTGTTCGATGATGCCGGCGCGGAACCAGCTGATCGGATCGCAGCACACGCCCGCGCCGGTCGTCATGCTCCGTCCGATGGGCACGCCCTCGACGGGCAGCGCCATGTCGGTGCTGAACGGCCAGAATCCCCCGCACACCTGGGTGCTGGTGCCGAAGAACTCGTCCATCGTGGGCATGAGCCCGCCCCATCCGCCGCCCCTTGAGCGCCGTCCCCTCCAGGACGGCCCCATCGGCGTTGGCGGGATGGACGGGCGAAGGACCGGCATGTCCGGATCCATGGTCCGGCCGGTGTTCTTTCCCTTCCGCATGGTTCCGTTCCTTTCACGAGATTTCACGAGAGCGCGGCGAACGCGCTGGGAGGCGTGTAGTTCCTGAGGTTGAGGCCGAGCGGCAGGCTCGCGGCGAAAGCGGTGTCCTGCGCGCCGTAGCAGGGGCGCAGGTCGATCTTCGCGCTTCCGGCGGCGCCCTCGACGGCGTGCGTGGCCTGTTCGAGCCTCATGCGCTCGTCGTCGCCGGCGCGAACGGTGGCGGTCACGAGCATGCCGAAGAACACAATTGCCGCTCCCCTGTTGGTCTCGATGGCCTGTCGGTTGGCCTTGTTGATCTGGCTCATCGCGCTGATGGACGCGCGCTTCTCCTGGCTGACCTGGTTGGCGGCCCTCTGTCTGTTCTGCTCGGCCATGAACGCGGTCTTGTCCGGAGGCAGGACGTGGAACACGACGGTGACGCGCTTGCGGTCGCAATCGGAGAGCGGGCCGAGCAGACGCGCCAGGGTGGAGCTGGTCACGTTGGATTTGGGCGGGTCGCACATCTCCCATGTGCGGCTCACGCCGGAATCGTGCCGGTAGTGGTCCCAGCCGGCCTCGCAGGCGACGGGCCCGGCGTCCTCCCATTCGATCCATGGCTGGCCGTCGGCCTGTTCGAGCGTGTCCTGCGTGGCGGGATCGTAGCTGACGCGGACCATGCGGCTGATCTCGTCGATGGTGAGCGTGCGCGCGGTCCCGCCGCCCGCGTCGGCGATGCGGCGGATGAGGTTGGGGACGAGCTGTCCGATGCGGCGGGCCGCGTCCTCGGGTTCGAGGAATTTCCCGTCGCGCACGTCGACGTAGCGGAACGTGAGCGTGAGGATCACGCTGCTGGACGCGCCGCCGGTCGCGTACAGGTCCATGATCTGGGCCATGGCGCGGGCCGCGAGCTCGGGAGCGTCCTTGACGGTGCGCTTGGCGAGGTTGCGGCGGAAGCGCACGCCCGAGTCGGGCGACGTGTCCACGGTGACGGCCAGCTGGGTCACGCCGGCCTCGCCGCCCAGCGCCTCGAGCAGGCCGGCCCACGAGGCGACGTACGCGTCCTCGACGTCGTCGTCCGCGAGGGCCGCGCCCTGCGGCTGGCATGCGAACAGGAGCGAGTATTCTCCGGTGCGCCCGTGGCGCACGAGGGTGAGCCGGTCGCCGAACCCGTCGTTCGCCTCGACGAGCGAGACGCGCGACAGGATGCCGGGCAGGCGGCATTCGCCCGATTCGACGGGCGCGAGCATTCCGGAACGGTACAGGGCCCTGCCCTTCCTGGACTCCGAGAGCCAGGAGCGCCGTTCCACGGTCCGGTCGAGCACGTTTCGATGTTCGCGGTCGCGTACCGCGAGCACCGCGATGGTGCCGATGCCGATGACCGCGGTCGCGATGGCCGCGACCACGTTGACCATGGACAGCATCAGCGTGACGACGAGCACGCCGAGGCCCGCGAAGGTCAGCGGCTTGCCGATGTTGCGGATGCCGCCCGCGATGGGGCGCATCCAGTCGCCGTATGTCGTGCTTGAGGCCATTTAGAACTCCTTGGTCTTGCGGGTCGCGGCGCGGTTGGCGCCGTCGGGCCCGTCTCCGGACGGCTTCGCGCCTCCGGACGGGCGGGCGCCCGCCGGGGCCGACGGGTCGGAGCCGGAACGGCCGACGGACTGTTCGATCCGCGCGGCGGTGGACGAGGATTCGGGTTTCGCTCCGTCCGGGGCGCCTCCGGAGCCGGAGCCCGCGGACTGCTGGTCCATGCCGGACGGCATGGGATTGTCCGCCGTGTCCTTCGCGCCGTCAGGGACGGCGGATTCCGACGACGTGGATTGTCCTCCGCCGCCGGAGGAGCCCGCCTGCGTTCCCGCCGGTCCGCCGCCGGCTCCGATGCCGGATGGTTGCGCGGCTCCCGACGGTTTCGCGCCGTCGGGGGCGGCGTTCTTCTTGCCGGCCGCTCCGGCCACGCCCTTCGCGCCGGCCTTGAGCGCGCCGCCGGCGGCCATGACGCCCATGCCCGCGATTCCGCCGAGCATGGACGGTATGACCCCGCCGCCGCCGACGCTTCCCGCCACGGCCGGGACGATGAGCTTTATCATCGCGGGCAGGAGCACGATGACGCTGACGGTGAGCATGAGGGTGATGGCCTGGCTGTCGTCGCCGTCCGTCGCGGTGACCATGATCGCGCTTCCGGTCGCCATGACGAGCGCGGCGACGGGTTTGTACAAAAGGAAAGCGAACAGCCATCCCATGACCTTGCCGAACGCCTGGCGTCCGGTCTCCATCCAGCTCATCGCCGCCCAGACGGGGGCGACGCCCACCATGATGGGCAGCAGGCCGGCGCGCAGGTAGCAGAACACCTTGCTGATGAGGTTGCAGAACCACACCACGATGGTGAGGACCAGGGCGATAGGCCAGTCGAGGTTGAAGAATTCCGTCGCCGCGAGCGTGTTGTGCTGCCACGAGTCGCGCATCATGTTGGACGCGCTTTTGAGCACGCCCGCGGTCCAGGTGTCCACGGTGTCCTGGAATAGGTTGACGAATCCGGCGAGGCATACGCTGGTGAGCATGGCCCACATGAAGGCCTTGCCCAGCGGGACGAGTTCGCGTCCCTCCTGCGTGGTGATGAGCTTGAAGCCGGCCGCGACGACGCCGCACACGGCCGCGATGATGAGGAACGGGTCGACCTGGAGCCTCACCCAGTCGGACACGAAGAACGAGGCTCCCGATCCGGGCGTCCATGACGCGAGGGCCGGAGTGGAGCGTCCGGCCGTGGCCGTGGGCACGCCGTTGACGACGGTTTTCGTCATGTGGGCCTGTTTGAAGAACGTGAGGGCGATGCTCGCGGCGGACGAGCCCATGAACACGCCCAGGAAGATCCATCCGATCTTGCCCAGCAGGTGTCCGTCCATGCCGGCCGAGCCGTTGCCGATCTGCCAGACGATGCGCGCCGCGAGGACCATGAGGCTGATCGCGGCCGCGACGATGAGCACGCCCTGGGCGATGTTGAGGTAGTGGCCGACGTTCGTGTCCCACGCGTCGTACATGGGCAGCACGGAGTTCTGGAGGGTGGAGACGGTCCCCGACGAGGCGACAAGCGTGTTGCGGCTGGTGCTGAGCCAGTCGATCGTGTCGCCCGACTGCTGCTCGTACATCGTCCACATGGTCTTCTCGAGCCAGCTGAGCTTGCGCTGCTTGTCACACGATCTCGTGGACGAGACGTATGTCCAGGTTCCCGAGCCCTCCGACGCGTCGTCGTCGGAGATCTGCGAGTTGGTCGCGTTGAGCGCGTCGCACTGCGCGGAAGGGTTCGCGATGAAGTAGACCTTCGCGGATCCGGCGGCGGCAATCGCGTTCCCTTGGTTCTTGTTGGCCCAGGCGTACTGCGGGCTGCGGATGAGTTTTCCGGGCTTGTTCTGGGGGATCTTCATCGAATACGTGGTCATCACGTCGGAGATCTCCTCGTCGCCGAATTTGAGGTCGTCCTTCAACGCGTCGAAGTTCGGTCCTCCGCAGGCCGCGAGTGACAGGACGGCCGCCAGCGCGAGAAGCATCGCGGCGAGGCGGCCCTTGCGCCGGCGCGCCATCCGCTCAGCAGCTTTCCGCGATGGACAGTCCGAGCGCGCTCATGAACGCCAGGGCGCCGGCGACGATGAAGATGCCGACGACCCAGTTGATGAGCTTGTCGAACGTGTCGTCCCTGTCCGGGACGCCGTCGCCCTGCTGGCGGAGCACGTGGACGCCGATGCGGATCAGCGCGACGATCGCGACGACGAGGCCGAGGGCCTTGACCCATCCGAGCGCGGTGCTCACCGGGCTGGAGAATCCAGGCGGGAGGCATGCCTTTGGGTTCGCGAGGTCGGCGAGGACCATGCCGTATGCGGCGGCGAATGCGATGTGTTCAAGCATCATTTCTCCTTTGATGTTCGTTGCTGGTGCGCCTTCCACGGTCGCACATCCCCGACGCCGCGGCGGTGCACGGCGTCTACAAGTTCCCTCATGCCTTCCCGCCCGCTTCGAGGTCAGCGAGCATCCTGGCGTACGCGCGCGGATACGTTTCGGGAAAGCCGTCGAGGTCGAGTCCGCGGATGAAGGGCAGCCTCCACAGCGCGGGCGCGGCGGAGCCGACCAGGAGCGCGCCCTTGCGCAGCTCCCGCGGCGTCTTCGGCAACGGCATGGTGACGGCGACGCCCATGAGGATGGTCTGGCCGAACAGTCCCGCGTTCCAGTCGGCGAGCAGCGCGCGGAGCGCTTCGAGGCCGCGTCCCGTGCACATGGCGCACAGCACGACCCGGCTCGGGACGCGAGGGTCAGCGCTGACCGGCAGGCCGCGTCCCGCGTCCGCGTACCGGTCCCTCGCGCTCATGCGGATTGTGGTGCACCCCGCTCCCCCATGCGCCGCCACCAGCCATACGCGGTCGGCGGTCGGACGGGCCGCGAACGGAGGGACCAGTTGGGTCAGCGCCGGCCGGGGATGCGGTGCCCGGGGCAAAGGCGGTTGGTTCTGGACGTTCATTCGTTCCTTCCTTCTCACAGTCCTGGATCGGTGTCCGGCATTCCTCCGTCGTCGTTTTCCGACGGGACGCTCCACGATGGGGCTGATGGCGTCGAGGACTGCTGCTGCCTCTGCGTCGTGGACGGCGTTTGGACGCTCTCCTGCCGTTGGGCGCGGCCCTGTCCGGTTCCGGCGGTCTGCCGTTGGACGTTCTGGGACTGCTGTGGTTCGGCGGCGGACTCCTCTTCGGCTTTCCGCTTCGCGGCCTCCTGCTCGGCCTTCGCCTTGGCTTCCGCGTCGGCCTTCTCCTTCGCGGCCTTCGAGTCGTTCACGGCCTTGACGGCCTTGGCGATCGCGACGGCATCGCGGGCTTTGATGGCCTTCGACAACGTCTCCCGGGTCCTGGCGTCCTGGACCTTGCCTTCCGAATCCTTGAGCAGCCGTGACGCGTCGTCGACGGTCTTGTCGAGCTTCGACGCCTCGACCGCCTTCACGGCCGTCCGTATCGCCTTCACGGAGGTCTTCGCGGTCTTCGCGCTCCTGTCCGCCTTCACGGCGGCCGTGTCCAGGCCGTCCACGTCGGACGCGTCGCAGGAGACCATGCCGGGCGTCTTCACGGATGCCGCGCGGTTCAGCCTGTCGATGGTCTTCGGATCCTTCACGGTCTTCGGATCCGTCTTCGACGTCCGTTCCGCCTCTTCCATGGCCTTGTCCAGTTCGCGTCGGGCGGACGAGAGCCTGCCCAGGGACGATTCGCATCGGTCGCGGGACTGTTCCGCGGCCTTGGCTTCCCGGACGCGGCCGGCCGCGACGACGCAGCCTCCGGCGATGGCCGAGACGAGCATGGCTCCCACGACCGAACAGCAGACGATGACGGCGGCACGGGGGATGCCGTGGGTCTCGGGAGGGATGTCGGCGACGGCCTCGAGTCCGTCGCGCACGCTTTCCGGACTCGCGGCCACGAAGGATGATGGTTCCGGACGGATCGGCGCGGGCGCGGGAGCTACGGACGGCATGCTGTCCCGGGACGGCGCCCTCGACGGCAACGGAGGCATGTCCTGAATCTCGGGCGTACGGGCATGCGACAGCCCCTTGAGCCTGGGTCCTTGGACCGGAGGCTTGTCCGAAGCGGCGGGACGGTTCTCGGATGAGTCCGGGATCCGGGGTTCCGGCGACGGAACGGGGCGGGCGCCCGCATCATCGGGAGACGGCCTTGGCGCGGCCGGTCCGGGCGCCGGCCTTATGGGAATCGGACCGACGGTCCATTCGTCGATCTCGTCCATCCTGAGAGAGTCCTTTCCCTGTCAGCGCGCTGCGACGCGGTTCATGGCTTCCGCGGCGAGTCCTTCGCCGGCGTCCGTCTGTTCCCTTTGGGCCTGGACGCGTTCGCGTTCGGCCGCGATGCCGTCCGCGCCGGCCGTCCGCGCCGGCTCGATGCCATGGATCAGTGCGACCGACAGGTTCCTCAGCATCTCGTCCTCGGGTTTGACCCGGTACAGCTGGTCGGCGAAATGCTTGCATCTGGCCGCAGGATCCCCTTCCATATAGCTGACGGTAGCCGCGATGCGGTACGCGCCGGCGCGGTCGGACGTCGGATGAATCTGCAGCGCGAAATCGGAGAACAGGCGCGGTATGTCCTGCTTGAACGCGCAGGCTATGGCGTGCGAGACGTCGTAATCGGACGGCATCATGATGGCGCGATACGTGTCGAACAGTCCGTACGACGCCTCCTCATCCAACATGGCGACCGCTTCGAACTCCTCTCCGGACATGTCGGGGCGAAGGACCTTCGCGATGGTCGCGTCCATGAGTCCGTTCGGCTCGACCATGGTGCGCAGCGCGTCGGTGATGCGGTCATCGGAGATCTTCGATTCCCCTGGAAGGTACTTGCGTTCCTTCAAGGTCTCGATCAAATCGAACATGGTTTGAATCTGCTGCCGGGTAGTTTGCGCCATTCCGTGGGCCTTTCGTTCGGTTTTTCGTTTTCTCGACGCTCCCATACTGTCCCGGGGTGCGGCGCCCTGCGGTGCACCATGTCTACAAGTTCTGACGCACCAGAAAGGAAAACGGCCGGAACGGGAGTTCCGGAAACCGTCGTACGGGTTTCCATGGGTCCTGTTCCGGCCGCTTGTTCTGGATTGGAGGGGGATTTGGGTCAGCGTGTGCTGTGGCGTGCGGTCACGTCCATGCGGCGGCGCTTCATGTCGAGCATGGTCCAGCCGATGCCGGTGAGGGCGACGGCCGCGAGGAGCATGCCGTTCGTGTTCGCGCCGGTGGATGCCATGACCTTGTCGGCCTTCGCGGCGGCGGCCTGCGCGGCCGTCTCGCTGGCTTTCAGGCCCGTCTGTCCGGTCTGCGCGCCGGACACCGTGGCGGAACCGTTGCCGGTGTTGTTGTTGTCGGTCTTGGAGCCGTTCTTGTCGGCCGCGGCCTTGATCGCGGCGGCCAATGCGGCCTGGGCCTTGTCGTAGGCGGTCTTGGCCTGCGCCTGCGCGGCCTTCGCCGCCTTGAGCTTGGCCTGAGCGGCGGTCAACGCCCGCTTCGCGGCGTCGAGGTCGGCCTGGGCCTTGTCCACGGCGGCCTGCGCGGCCTTGACCGCGTCGGTGTCCTTCGCGTCCCGCTTGGCCTGCTCGAGCTTGGCCTGCGCGTCAGACAGCGCCTGTTCGGCGTCCTTCACCGCGGTCTTGGCGGCCTCGACCTGCTTGGCGGCGTCGTCGCGGGCCGTGGAAGCCTGCTCGTAGGCCTGGGTCTTCGCGTCGAGGTCCTTCTGCGCGGCGGTCAACGCCTGGGTTTTGGCGTCAAGGTCGGCCAACGCGGCCTCGAGATCCTTGACCTGCCGTGCGGCCTCGTCGCTCTTGGCCTTCGCCTGCGCGTACGCGTCCTGCTTCGCGTCGAGATCCGCCTTGGCGGCCTCCAACGCCTGCCGGGCCTGGTCGGCCTCGCTCTTCGCCTCGTCGTAGGCGGACTGGGCCTGGGCCAACGCGTTCTCCGCGTCGGTCAGGATGCTCACACGCTCGTCCGCCTGGGTCTTGTCCGCCTGCGCCTTGTCCAGAGCCGTCTGCGCCTGTCCGACGGCGGTCTCGGCCGCCTTGAGGTCGGCCTGGGCCTTGTCGTTCGCGCTCTTCGCCTCGTCATAGGCGGCCTGGGCGGACTGGCGGGCGGTGTCCGCGGCCGTGTAGTCGGCCTGGGCCTTGTCGTTCGCGCTCTTCGCCTGCTCGTACGCGACCTGGGTCTGCTGGCTCTTGGCGGTCGCGGCGATGAGGACCTTCGCGGTTTCGGCGGCCTCGGCCTTCGCGGCCTGCTGGGCCTGTTCGGCGGCGGCCTGCGCGGCCGTGGTGTCGGCCTTCGCCTGGTTGGCCTTGTCGAGCGCCTTCTTGGCCTCGTCGACCTTCTTCAACGCCTCGTCGTACGTGGACTGGGCGGAACGGACCTGGTTGACGTAGTTCTCGACCATGGTGCGGTAGACGGCCGCGTCGTACACGGTGTCGTGCGTATTGTAGGAGTTCCAGTCGTTGAAGTACTCCTGCGTGAACGCGTGGTCATAGTTGGTTTCGCCGTAGCCGCTGTAGGCCATGCCGGTGGCGATGTAGTCCGGATTGACGATGTTGAGGTAGTGGCCGACCTTGTAATACAGGTCCGGATACTTCCGGAACACGTCGTACGCGGACAGGCTGGCGAGGTCGGGATAGTCGCCGGACTTCACGGCCGCGTCGTAGGTCTCCTTCTCCATCGTGTACCAACCATCGTACGGATCGTCATCGGCGAAGCCCCAGTTGAGATTCTCGCCGACGTTGTCGTACTGGTAGTTGTGCTCGTAGTGGCCGTTGGCCGCGTAGTTGGCCTGGACCATGGCCATGGCCAACGCGGTCTCCGACACCTTCAACGGCTCCAACCCGTTCTCCGCGCGCAGCTTGTTGCACTCGTCGATCATGTCCAGGGCCTTGAGCAGGTTGTCGAGGCTGGTCGCATCGTCCTTCGCGCCGATATGCGTGTATTCGAGGTACTTGGACACGCTGGAATCGGTCAGATACTTGTACGCCTGCTCCGCGTTGTCGGACTGGAACCAGCCGGCCGCGCCCTGCGCCTCCTTCTCGGCGGCCTCGTCCGCGGCCTTCTTCGCATCCTGCGCGGCCTTCACGGCCGCGTCGTACGCGGCCTGCGCCGCATCCGCCTGCCGGGCGGCCTTATCGGCGGCGGCCTTCTCGGCGGCGGCCTTCTGGTCGGCCTTGGCGAGCTCGCTCTGGGCCTTGTCGTTCGCGGCCTGGGCCTTGTCGAGCGCCTTGTCGGACGTGGTCTTGTCCGCCTGGGCCTTGTCGAGCGCGGCCTGTGTCTTGTCGGCCTGCGCCTTCGCCTGGTCGGCGGCGTCGTTCGCCTTGTCGAGCTTCTTCCGCGCGTCGTCGGCCTTCGACTGGGTCTTGTCGGCCGTGGATTTCGCGGTCGCGGCGGCGACGGTGGCCTCGGCCTGCGCCTGCTTCGCGTCCTTGACGGCCTCGCCGGCCTTTTGGGCGGCGTCCTGCGCCTCCTTGACCTTGGCGGGATCGTTCGCGTCGCCCGCCAGGCGGGTGGCCTCGTCGAGCTTCGCCTTCGCCTCGTCGCTCTTCGCCTGCGCCTTGTCCGCGGCCTGTTGGGCCTCGTTGGCCTTCGCCTGAGCCTTGGCGGCGTCGGTCTTCTTGGCGGCGGTGTCCTGGTCGAGCTTCGCCTTGTCGGTCGCGTCGACCTTTGCCTGAGCCTGCTTGGCCTTCCGGTCGGCCTGCTCCTTGGCCTTGGCGGCGTCGTCGCGGATGGCTTGGCTGTCGTTCATGGCCTTCTCGAGTTTGCTGGCGTTCTTCGCGGTCTGGTCGGCCTTCTCCTGCGCCTGCTTGAGATTGTCCCGCGCCTGGCCGAGGCTGTCCTGCGCCTGCTGGACGCCGGTGGTGGCCTGCTGCACGTTCCGGTCCTGGTTGATGGTGTCCTCGACGTTCTGCTGGGCCTGCTGCACGTCCTGCTGGGCTTGGTCGACCTGCTGCTGGGCCTGCTGCACGTCCTGCTGCGCGTCCTGCACGCCGGTGTTGGCCTGGTCGAGGCTGTCCTTGGCATTGGCGACCTGCTGCTGGGCGGCGGACACCTGATCCTGCTGCGCGCCCTGCTGGGCCGCGGCCTGGTCGACCGCTTCCTGCGCCTGGACGACGGCCTGCTGGGCCTGTTCGACCGGCGTGACCGCGGTCTCGTCCGCCATGGCCGGTGCGGCGATGGTGCCCGCGACCGCCACGGATGCGACCGCGACGCTGAAAGCCTTCTTGTTCATATCTGTCTACCCTCCAATGCCGTTCCCTCCATGGGATCCGGCTCCAGTGGAAACATCCCTGCGACGTTTCCGTCAAACATTCCACGTGCCCCCAATCCGATATCGGCGTCATCGGCGTGTCGGCCTGTCGGCGGTGGCGTGGCGTCACACCCTTACAGACTACCCCACGTGACGCCGTCCAAGGTCAGTCCTTCCGTCCGTGTCTCCCGTACGGGCGGGTTTTCCTCCTGGACGCGACGACCGCCGCGGGCAGTCCCGCGAGCAGTGCCACGCCGGACACGAGATAGGGGCGCATGTCCCGCCTGCTGGTCTTGGGCGCGTCCTCGGGATAGGGCGCGTCGCCCGGCATACTCGCGCGTTCGCCCGTGACGAGCAGACGGTACGTGTTCAGGAAGATCGGCGTGCACGTGACCAGCGTGACCAGGTCGCGGCCGGGTTCGACGCGCACGCTCCTCAGATCGTCCGGGTCGACCGTCCTGATGCGCGTGACCTTGTAGGCGAGGGTCTGGGCCGCGACCTTAACATAGAACACGTCGCCCTTCCGCAGTTCGGTCAACCGGGTGAACAGGGCCTTGTCGGCCACTCCCGTATGTCCGGTGATGACGCTGTGCGTGCTGGTCCCGCCGACTGGCAGGGACGTGCCGTGCAGGTGGCCGAGCCCGTTGTCCAGCGCGTACGCGTCGGCCCCATGCCGGACGGGCAGGTCCACGCCGATCGACGGGATCTCGATTGTCGCCATGATCCCGTCGCCGAAATCCAACAGGCTCTGGTACTCCCTGTCGGATTTGAACCCGAAATCGCCCTTGACGGCGCCGTCCTCGCCGGACAGTTCGCCGATGACCTGCGGTGTGGCCGCGAGACGCCGGTTGTATGCGCGGGCTTTGGCGACCATGCGCGCGTACCGTTCGGCCGAATGGTCGTCCTTCACCGCCAACGCGGAGGATTCGGCGGCACGGCGGGCCGTGCCGGCCTGTTCCACGCCAAGCCACGCGAAAACGCCCACGCCCAACAGGCAACAGGCGACGGTGACCGCGACGAGAGCACGGAACACGCGACGCGCGCGACGGGCATGCAGACGGCGCACACGCCGTCCGCGCCGGCCCTCCGTGGCGCGTTCGCCCTCGATGATCCAATCCCAGTCCATAACGTCCATGCCTTCGCCACGATCCATTCCACGAATATCGGGAAGAACAGGGAAAGCCGGTGTCCAGGCCATCACGCCGCATCCGGTCGGAGTGGTGGATGGCCGGCCGCCGGCCCTCCCGTCATCTGTTCCCGGTCACTCGCCGTCCGGCATGCCGTGGCCGTTCATACGTCTCGTGAGCATGACCGTGGACCCGACACCCATCACGAGCAGACCGATACCTCCCGCGATAAGCAGCGGCAGGCTAATGCCGCCCGTCTCGGTGAAGTTCTCATGGATCCCCTGCCATTGCGCGTACAGGGTGATGTCCTTGTCCTGCAACGGGATCTGTGAACCATCCTTATAGACGACATCGGCCTTGCCTGCTTTGAGGGACCATCCCTTGAAGACGTATCCGTCTCGCGTGAACGATTTCGACGTGTCGCCGGGAATGGTCACGTCCGAATACTGCCAACCGGTCGTGTTCGCATGCGAACCGGTGCCGCCGTTCGCATCGTAGATCACGTTGGCCTGCAACCGCTGCCAGTGCGCGTACACGGTCACGCTGCCCGTCAACAGGGTGTTCCAGTCGTACAGGCCCGCATCATCCTGCGGGGTCGAATACCAGCCGAGGAACTTGTATCCGCGGATCTTCGACACGTCGCCCGCCCGCCAGCCGGACCCGTCCGCCGCGGGCGCATTGTACGGCACGGAGACGGATGCCGGCGTGGATGGCATCTGGCCCGACCATGTGCTCGGCTTGTTCGTGTCGTAGGTGAGGACCGGGTTGCCGACCCACACCGCGTACACGGTCATGCCGCCCTCGACCATCGTGACCTGGGCCTGCGCCTGGGTCGCGTTCCGGTCCTGGTTCCAACCCAGCTGGGTGTGGCCCGGACGAGACAGCATGCTGGAATCCCAGCAGTCGTCGTCCTTCGCCAACGTGGCAAGCGTGATGCGCTGGCCGGCCGGATAGTAGACCTGGCATCCGGACACCACGTCCGTGCTCGTGTCGATGGTCTTGACGGTCACGCTGCCGTCCTCATGCGTGGTGGTGCGCTGCACGAGGTCGGACACCTTGCCGGTTGACTTGGAGGACGCCGTCTGCGTCGTGTCCGGCGTCGTGTTCGACGGAACCTGGCCGGAAGCATCCGCCGCGTTCTTGTCATAGGTGAGCACCGCGGTGCGGGTGACCGGCGCGCCGAACGTCATGCGCGAGCCGTCGGTGCGTCCAGCGGGATTGCCCAGATCGTAGGAGAACGTGAACGTGCTTCCGGTCCAGGTGGCCGCGAGACGGTGACGGGACTGCTGCGGCGCGTCCAGATAGGCCTCGTCGCCGGCGTCATGCTTGATTCCGGCGAAGCCGTTCGTACCGTACGTGCCGAGTTCCGCGTCGGAACGCTTGTACGCGCCATCGAAACCGGAAAGCAGCTGCACGCCCTCGAACTTCAGGTCGGATTGCGCGTCCCAACCGTCGAGATCGTTGAAACCGGTCACGCCCTTGAACGTGTCAGGCACCTTCTCGCCGGTGTCCGCGTACGTGAACTCGACCGTCCACGAGCAGCCCACGCGTTTCGACGTGTCGACCTTGCCCATGGCCTGTTCGACCTTCGCAGGCAGGCTGGAATAGCCGGAACCGTAGGCCGTGTTGATCCAGAATCTTCCGTCTCCGACGATGTTCCCGTGCCCGTCGAACCTGTACAGTTCGCTGACGCTGCCGCCGTTCCACTCCTTCAAACGCATGGTCATGCTGATCTGGTGGGTCCTGCCGGACGGGTCGGTCCAGTCGCCCACGGACGGAATGGTCAACGAGGCGCCCGCCTTCAACGGCCACATGCCCTGGGACGAGGAGTCCGTGGACTTGTACCACGCGCCGTTCTCGAACTCGACCTGCGAGAGCCTCGTGTCGGTGGTGTTGAGCACGAACTGGCGGTAGTCGCCGGGAACATCATCCGTTTCGAGGTCATGCACCGTCAGACCGGAAGCGGTCCTGTCCGCCACGGCCCTCACAGTGCCGGTCGTCCTGGTCTTGGCCTGCTTGACGGTGTTCGCGGTCTCGTCGGACGGGACCTGGCCGAAGGCGTCCTGCGAATTCTTGTCGTAGGAGAGCTTGTAGGCGAGCTTGAACTGCACGTCGTCGATCAGATTGCCGGAGATGCCGTCGATGGAACCCAACGCCTTGAACGTGAACCTGCTGACGTTCCGACCGGCGGGAACCACGACCGAACCCTGGAACGTGTCCCACGAGCCGAGCCAGCCATCCGTGTTCGGAGCGTTCACCGTGGTGGACTTCTCACCCAGCCTGTTGCCCCGGTCGGACGCGATGCGGGTCATCTCCACCGGCTGCTCATGGCCGGGCGCTCCGACGAGGATCTGGATCTTCTCATTGGAGTTGATGGTCCCGTTCCTGTGCGCGTACCGGAGCTTCACCGTGTACACGGTCGGATAATCGTGCGCGGTGTCGATGTCCTGATACAGGTACGTGTCGGCCTGCGAGGCGGTGATCTCCGCGTACATGTTGTCGTTCGCACGGGACCGTTGGATCTCGACGATGCCGCCGCGCCCGTCGACCCTGGTGTCGGTCTGGTTGGACTTCCAGCCGAACCTGCTCGCGTCGAACCCGTTGAGGTGCACCCACTGCTTGGACGCCTCGCCCTTGCCGTTCAGCGCGCCGCTGATCTCCACGTCGCCGTGCGCCGGGTCGATGTTGGCGAAATTGTATTTCGCGCTCATCCTGGACTGGCCGACGATGTTCCGCCAATCATGGTCGAAATCACCGTTCATGATCTGCTTCGGCAGGCCGTTGGCGGCGTATTCCGCCACATCATCATCCGCCACGAGCTTCACGCTGCCGTTTGCCTTCGACTTGGCCTGCCTGACGGTATTCTCCTTGCCATACTCGTCAGACGGGATGGAACCAGCCGCATCGGCCGCATTCTTATCGTAGGAAAGACGATAGGCGAGCTTGAAACTCAGATCGTCGATCACGGAATCGGCGACCGGGTCGTTGCCGGAGACGGAATCGCCGTTCTCATCCACGCCACGGTAGGCGAACACGGTCTTGCCGCCGGTCGCGACATAGGTGCCGGAATACGTCTCCCAATCATCGGAATGGTCCCATGCGGGATGGTCGCCCTCGGTGGAGTCCACGGAATCGGAATGGGTCGTGATGACGGTACCGACCTTGCCGGTCTTGTCACCGTACTTCGCGCCGGTGCGCGACACGTTCATGCGGCTCATCTCCAACGGCTGCAGATGGTCCTTGTCCGGTCCGACGAGCACCTGCACGCTGCCGGCGTTGCCCTTGGAACGGCCGGAATGACGGATGCTCACGGTGTAGGCCACGCCCGCCTGCGTGTCGATGGTCTGGCCGATGGTCCGGCTGCCATGCACGTCCGCGCACACGTTGCCGTCCTTCTCCCGATGCAGCTCGAACGACGTGGTCGCGTGGAAGGAGCCGGTCAGTTCCTGCCAGCCGAACGTCGCCTGGCTCAATCCGGCGACCTGATGCTTCGGAGCACTCGGATTAATGTAGTCGTAATATGACCACGCATTGCCTTCGGAGGGGTTCACGTACATCCAATGCAGGCCGCCGTCATCCAGCTTGGAGTAGTCCGGCACGTCGAAGCCCGGGTTCACGGTCAACGATTTGGACGAGTCGTCGTCCGCCACGGTCTTCACGGTTCCGGAGGTCTTGGCTTTGGCCTGCTTGACGGTGTTCGCGGTCGTATCCGACGGGACGGAGCCGGTCGCGTCATCGGAATTCTTATCGTAGGTCAGCTTGTAGGAGCGGGAGAATTCGATGTCGTCCACGAGATTGCCGATGTTGTTGCCGGGCAGGGTCTCTTGCTCTTTGAACCCTTCGAGGCTCTTGAACATGAATACCGTGTTCTTCTGCCCTTCGGGCACCTGATAGTAGCCTTCGTACGTCTCCCACTGGTTGCCATGGTCTCGGGGATCGGTGTTGGACACCTTCGTGGTGATGATCGTGGACTTCCCACCCACCTTGTCGCCATGGCCGTTAGAGGTGACGCGGGTCATCTCCACAGGCGTCGCGTGGTCCGTGTCGGATCCCACGAGGACCTGCATCCTGTCGGCATGGGAGGATTGGCGGCTGGCGTGCTTGAGCCGGATCTTGTACAGCACGCCGCCGTTGCCGGTGGACACGTTCTGGTAGATGCTGGTGTTGTCCTGTTGGGCGACGATCTCCGCATACGTGTTCTTGGTGTTGCGGTCCTGCTGCAATTCGACCCTTGAACCGTTCTCGGTACTGGACCATGCGAACCTGGACGAGTCGAAACCGGGGATCTGCCCGATCTTTCCGTACTTGGAAAGATCGGTGTTGGACATGTTGTACCAAAGCGTGCCGTCATCCGATTTGAGGAACGTGCGCAGATCGGCGACGTTTTCCTGCTCGTTCTTCTGAATGTCGGAGAACGAGGGGTAGGAGAAATCGCCATTAGCGAGGGAACCGTACCGGACGTTCTCGTCCGCGACGGTCTTGACGGTTCCGTTGGTCTTGGTCTTGGCGGGCTGGGTGGTGTTCTCCTTGCCGCGCTGGTTCGACGGGACCTCGCCGGCCGCGGCGGTGGAGTTCTTGTCGTAGGAGAGGCGGTATGCCTTGTCGAACACGATGTCGTCGAGCACGTTGCCGTAGTCGAGCTGCTTGGAGTCGACGCTCCTGAACGTGAACCGGGTCGTGGTCTGCCCGTCGGGGATCAGGTAGGTGCCCTCGTAGGTCTCCCACTGGTCGGCGTGGTGGCGGTTGTTGCCGTTGGTGACCTTGGTGGCGATGGTCGTGGACTTCTCGTTGAGTTTGTCGCCGTGCCCGTTGACGCTGGTGCGGGTCATCTCGACCGGCTGCTCGTGTCCCGGCGCGCCGATCATCACCTGCATCTTGTCCAGGTAGCTCTGATTCAGGCTGGCGTGCTTCAACCTCACCTTGTACAGGGTGCCGGGCGTGGTCCTGATGTCCTGGTAGATCGCGGTGCCGGCCTCGTAGGCGCAGAGCTCCGCGTACACGTTGTCGGCGGTGGAGTCGTCGTACTGGAGTTCGACCGCGTTGGCCTTCTGCTGGACGTTGCTTCCGGCCTTCTGGGTGCTGGTCCAGCCGAACTTGGACTTGTCCCACCCGTTGATGGCGGTCCACTTCCAGCTGGAGCCATTGGGAAGGCTGGTGGCGTGCAGGGTCTTGCCCGCGTTCGGGTCGATGCTGGTCCAGCCGCCGAAGCTGTCCTTCCACTGGTCGTGGTAGTTCACGCTGAAGTCGCCGTTGACCAGATGGTCCGGCAGGCTGGCGTTGGTATCCGCGACGGTCTTGACGGTTCCGCTGGTCTTGGTCTTGGCGGGCTGGACGGTGTTCTCCTTGCCACGCTGGTTCGACGGGACCTCGCCGGCGGCGGCGGTGGAGTTCTTGTCGTAGGAGAGGCGGTATGCCTTGTCGAACACGATGTCGTCCAGCAAGTTGCCGTGGTCAAGGTTTCTGGAGCCGACGCTCCTGAACGTGAAGCGGATCACGGTCTGGCCCGCGGGAATCAGATACGTGCCCTCGTAGGACTCCCACTGGGAATCATGGTTACGATCGTTCTCACCCGTGTTCGAGACTTTCGTGGCGATGATGTTTGATTTCTCGTTGAGCTTGTCGCCGTTGCCGTTCACGCCGGTGCGGGTCATCTCGACCGGCTGCTCGTGGCCCGGAGCGCCGATCATCACCTGCATCTTGTCCAGATAATCGTCGTACAGGCTGGCGTGCTTCAAACGCACCTTGTACAGGGTGCCGGGAACGGTTTTGATGTCCTGGTAGATCGCGGTGCCGGCCTCGTAGGCGCATAATTCCGCGTACACGTTGTCGGCGAGGTCGTCGTATTGGACCTCGACGGCGCCGGCCTTGTGCTGGATATTGTCGGTACCGTCCTTCTGGGTGCTGGACCAGCCAAATTTGGTCTTGTCCCAACCATTGACGGTCTTCCAGGTTGTGGCGCTGTCGTTCCAGTTGCGGACGGAGTTCAGGTACTTGCCATCGGGGGTGATGGATGTCCAGTTCCAACCGCCGGTCAGCCATTGGTCTTTGTAGTTCACGCTGAAATCGCCATTCACCAGATGGTCCGGCAGGTTGTTCGTGTCATCGGCCGTGAGCTTCACGACGCTTTTCGTGGTCCCGGCCGCGCCGGTCACGTCGACCGCGTTGGCGGTGCCGGCCAGGCCGGTGCCCAACGTGGACGCGGCGAGAAGACCGGCGAGAAGTCTTGTAAGGAATCCCATTTTCCCTCATCCTTTGTGATTCATATGTGAGTTCTGTGTTTTCCTTGGAAGAAGGCCGGGATCGTGCGGCTGACAGGAGAAAAGGCCGCACGATCCCGGCCTCTGGCTCCCCGACCCCTCGCTTTCGAGGCCGGGGACGATTCGGAAAAATCAGGCGATGGCCGGACCGTCGTCCATGTTCTCGTGGCGGACTCGGTAGGCGGCGAAGCCGGACGCGGTGGCCACGAGGATGATCGCGAACGCGCCGACCAGCATGACGGCCATGGTGGTCGCGCCGGTCTGCGGCAGCTGGGTGATGTTGTCGATGTTCTTCACCACGGCGGTCGGGGTGGTGGTCTTGCCGTCCGCGTTGGTGACCGTGCCGGTCAGTCCCGGCTGGTCCTTGCCGGTGATGGTCACGTGGCCGTCATCGGTGATCTTGAGGGTGAAGCTCGGCTTGACGAAGCTGAAGTAGCCGGTCGGCACCTGGGTCTCCTTCACGGTGTACGTGCCGGCGCCCAGACGGGTGAAGTTGATCACGCCGGACGCGTTCGTGGAGAATTCGGTGGCTTTGGACTCATCCGTGGTGAACGTCCACTGGTTCGAGCTCGTGTTCCACACGTACCACTGGTTCAGGCTGTCGTTGTGGAGCTTGAACTTGGCTCCCTGGATGACCTTGTTGCCGTCGGCCGCGCTGATCTTCTTCAGGTTCACGTCGTAGGTCGGGACCGGGGTCTCATCGGTGCCCGGGTTCGGGGTCGGCACGTCCGGCGGGACCACGTTGGGCAGCCAGTTCGAGGTGATCAGGATCTGGTTGAGGCCCTGGTTGGCCTTGGACGCGTTGACGACCTTGCCCTGGTAGGTCACGGTCACCTGCTTGCCCTGGTAGGTGTCCACGAAGCTCTGCAGGCTGGTGACCTTGAAGCCGGTGCCGTCAGAATTGCCGACCTTGTCCTTGCCGATGGTGCCGAACTGGTTGGTCACGTCCGTGCCGGACGACGTGGTCGCGTGGAAGGAGCCGTCCACGTAGACGATGCCGGTCATGTGGTCCTCGAGGGTGATGGTGTCCACGGCCAGCTTGTTCGGCACGGTGAACGTGGCCTTGAAGTCACGGGTCTCGCCGTTGGTCGCGGCCGCGGAATCCTTCCACGTGCCGTCCACGCTCTTGATCTTCTTGTCGATCTTGGTGACGTTGGTCTTGATCTGGGTGGAGCCGAGGGTCTGGCCGTTGCTCATCCTGACGCTGCCGCCGATCGTGGTGGACACGAGGATCGGGATTCCCTGGGCGTCGACGACGAGATAATAGCCCTCCGGCAGGGTCAGGTTCAGACTGCCCGTGGCGGAGGTCTGGTTGGTCTTCACGGCCGCCACCTTGCTGGACGCGGCGGTGGACTGCAGGGTGCCGGCGACCTTGCGCAGCGTGTCCGAATTGGTCTTCAACCGCAGGAGCTGTTCGGCGGTGTTACGGCCTTCGGACGTGTTGTAGGTCACGCCGTTCTTGTTCAACGCGGCCTTGACCCACGCGTCGGTCGTGGCGTCCGGGGATGAGGCGCTCACGCTCTTCACGTTCGCGCCGTCCTTGACGACGTCGTTGTATCCAGCGACCTTGTACACGGTGAAGCTGTGTCCGGCGAGGGTGCTGCCGTCGCCCGCGTTCAGGGTGAGCGTGCCGTCCGCGGCGAACGCGGCGGAGCCTGGCACGCACAACGCGGCCAACGCGGCGGCGGTCGCGCACGCGGCTGAGATCTTTCGTTTGTCCATGTTGGATTTCTCCTTCTGATGGTCGTTTACCTTCGCATCCGACCCACATGGCGCGGCCGGACGCTCTCGACGTTCCCCATACTGTCCCGGGACACGCCGTCCTGCGGTGCACCATGTCTACAAGTTTCAGCGCCGCGGCAAAAAAATGGCCGCGGCCCCACGGAGAAACGGGGCTCGCGGCCATGATGGTCAGGGAATCCGGCGCCGAAGCGCCTTAGCGGTTACCTGCCGGAGTGGGCGCCGGTCCTGCGGCGTGCGCCCATGAGGGCCACGCCGATGGCTCCGAACGCGACGATGGCGAGCAGGATGCCGGCGATGGTCGCGCCGGTCTTGGCGAGGCTTTCGCGGTATCCGTTCCAGTCATCCGTGTTGGATTCCACGGTGGTGTCCTCGCACAGGGTCGTGTCGCCGACCTTGACCTGCTTGAGTCCGGTCGTGTCGTCGGCGTCGCCGTCGGTCTTCGTGCCGGTGCCGGTGTCGAACTGTCCGTCACCATCAGACTGGCTGTCGCCGGTCTGGTCGCCGTCGGCGGGCTGCTGGTCGCCGAGCTGGTCGGTGACGGGGCATTCGACGAGCGGCGTTCCGGTGACCTTCACACGGTTGGTGTGCTTGCCGCCGGCCTGGACGCCCTTCAACGTGCCGGTGATGATGGTGGATTCGCCGGGCTTGAGCACCAAGGTGTCCCAGTTGTCCGGATATTTCAGGTCCACGACCTCGCCTTCGCCCGCGATGGTCTTGTCGACCATCCTGAGGTCCTTGGCGAGGTACCAGGCGCCCTCACCGGTCGTCGGATCGGTCTTGGACGTGTTGGTGATCTTGAACGCGATCTGCTGGCTGTCTCCGGCCATCTTCAACGCGTCCTTCACGTCGTCGCGGTCGCCGGCCTGTTCGCCGGAGGCCACGTCGTACTTCTCGATGTGGATGCCCGGGGTCATGTCCGGGGTTCGGGTCCACACGATGTTGGACTGGAACGCCTTGCCGTTGTAATGCTCCGTGAACTGGTTCTCGTGACGGTCGGTGACTGCGAGGCGTGTGGTCTGGATGTACGGGCGCCATCCGGCCTCATGCTCGTTGTCCGCGGACACGAGGGCGCGGTACGCTTCGGTCGTGCCTATGGTCACGACGTTGCGTCCGTCCACGCTGGCCGTGGAGAGCGTGAACAGGTCGCCGCCGAACCTCGAGCTGTCGAAGCCGCTGCCGGCGATCTTCTCGCCCTTGGCGGCGATGACCTGGCCGTCCCTGTACAGGTCGCGGCTCGCGTACACGACCCACTGGCCCGTGAATTCGTCGAACGCCGGGTCGAGCGCGTCCTCGATGTACCACTCGTCCACCTGCGGGTAGGCGCGGTGGGCCGGCAGGATGCTGGAGTCGAGCTGGTACAGGAACGTGCGGCCCTTGTAGATGCTCCGGCCGTTGACGGATTCGCCTCCGACCTTCACGGTCACGTCCTTGGACGGGTTGACGGGCTTCAACGGGTTCGTGACCTCGTTGGTGTCCTTGCGGACCTTGTTGAGCACCTGCGTGGCCTTGTTCCTCACGACGTAGCCGTCGGTGACCTTGATGACGGTCATCGGCATGGTCGCGGTGTACGTGTGGCCGAGGAGCGTCTGGTCGATGGACGGCTGGGTGAGCGGGTTATGCTCGTCGGACTCGCTGTAGGCCTTCAGGTCCGTCGGCTGCGGGTCGCCCTTCACGGTCTCGCCGGTGGCGGGAACCTCGGTGTCCACGGTCTTCGCGTAGGTGTAGAGCACGCCGTCCTTGTCCTGGATGTTGAACCTCGCGGTCACGTCCTTGCCGGTCTCGTCGGTGATCTCCACCTTGGAGGCGTCGAGCTTCAGATACGAGTCGTCGTAGTCGTCGGTCATGCCGAGCCTCCAGACCTTGTAGGCCTGGTTGGTCTGCGTGGCGTCGATGTCGACGCGGTAGTAGATCTCGTCGCCCAGCAGCGCGGTCATGCCGTCGATGTCGATCGTCGGATCCTTCTGCGTGTCCTTCTTCTTCGGGTTGAGCGTCGGCGGGATGTTGAACACCTCGTTCGACGGGGTCAGCGAGTTGTTGAGGGTCAGCACCCACTTGTTGTTCACCTTGTGGTCGGTGGGGGCGTCGTCCGAGACGGTGCCCTCGAAGCGGACCTGGATGCGTGGATTGGTTCCGGCGCGCCACTGGCCGATCGTCTCCTGGTCGGTGACGGTCAGGGTGAGCATGTGCTTGGAATCATCCCACTTGGTCGTGTACTTCTTCTTGGACACCGGCTTGCCGGTGTTCAGGTCCATCATCTCCAGGGTCTGCTTGTCCGGCTTCAGATAGCGGTCGTAGGAGTCGGTGAAGCTCACGGACTTGATGCCGTAGGCGAGGCTGGAGGGCAGCTGCGGCTGGGTGTCGAGCTGATATTCGACCCTTTGGCCCGGGAACACGACCTTGCCCTGGACGCTTTCCTGCTCGCCGCCCTGGCTGGCCTCGGACACGACGTCCTTCTTCGCCGGCGGCACGTAGCCGCAGATCTGCGGCTCGTTGGTCGGCTCGGTGTGCTTGTTCACGGTCTCGGAGCCGCTGTTGGTCAGACTCTTGCCGTTCGGGTCGGTGCAGAAGGCGAGTTCGTCTCCCGCGTTCCTGCCGAAGTCCTTGCGGACCTGGGCCGCGCCCTTGCCGTCGGCGAAGTTCACCGTGCCGGGGATGAGGAGCGTGACCTGCTTCGGGTTCTTCAATCCCTTCAATCCCTTGAGGTAGGAGGCCTTGGCCTTGGCGGCGGCCTTGGTGCCCTGGACGGTGATGTCGAACTGGTCGGTCACGTCCTTGCCGGTGTTCACGATGTCGCTGACGCTGCTTTCGCGGTCGGTGCCCGCGTCGGCCTCGTAGACGCGGATGTTCTTGGTGTCGGCGTCGAAGATGTAGTCGGCGGCCGTCCAGTTGTCCGTGAGCGTGAGCTTACTGGGCTCCTGGATCAGGTTCCTGCCGACGGTGCCGTTGACGACGCTGCCGACCTTGTCGCCGTCGAGGTAGGTGTGGGAGTCGCCGCCGGTCTTGTTGGTCTCCTGCGGGTCGATGACGGCCTGCCATTTGCCGTCCCGCTTGACGATCCAGCTCTTGTCCGGGTTCGGCTGCCAGGTGTCGAATTCCTTGCTGCCGGCGTCGGCCTCGGGCTCCTGGTTCCACCTGCCGGTCGCGTGGTCCTTGACCTTCTTGAAGTCCTTCGGCTTGCTGACGGTGATGTCGAAGCTGAACTCGTACTGGTGGTCCAAAGGCATCTCGCCCTTGTCGGCCGTGCGCACCGCGGTGACGGTGTCCGTCTTGCGGTCCCAGTCGATCGTGAACTCGCCGCTCACGTCGCGGTCGTTGTCGCTCTTGTCGACGAGCTTGTAGTTGTCGACGCTGTAGTCGACGCCGTTCGGGGTGATCTTGTCCTTGAACGCCATCTCATAGCCGCCCTTGCCGGTGCCGTAGGTGATGACGGTGCGGTTGGTCATGCTGTCGGCGCTCACGCCGTCGTCGATGGTCTTGACCGGCGGCGTCGGCGGTTCGGCGCTCACGTTCCAGGTCTCGGACGGATCCTTGTCCGTGGTGTCGACGGCCTCTTTCATCTTGCCCTGCTTGGCGACCTGGATGTCGATCCAGTACTGTCCCTCCTGCCAGTGGCTCATGCCGAAGTCCGCCGGAGTGGCGAGGTTGTCGAGCTGTGTGTCGCCCGAGTTGGCGAAGGTGATCGGCTTGCTGACCGTCTTGGCCGCGACGTAGCCATTCTTCTGGCCCTCGTAGTGGATGATGGCGGTGCCGTTCAGGTTCTCTTTGATGCTGCTGCCGTTGTTGCTCGCGTGCAGGGTGTCGCCGATCGGGTCGGTGGAGCCGACCTTCAGGTCGGTCCTCTGCTTGTGCGTCGTGGTGACGGTCAGATCGTAGTCGCGTGGCGGCTGCTGGTTGTTGACTGCGACGCACACGACCTGGACGCCGGTTGGATACTGTTGTCCGGTCACGGCAATCTGATTGGCGAACTTGTCGTACACTTTTTTGACCCAGGTGGCGTTGTAGCCCTTGAGGTCGTCGCTCTTGTCGCCCAGGGCGTTCCAGTTGGCGTCGAACCGGTTGCGGAAGTCGGTCGGGTTGGTGCCCCATGGGACCAGGCCGTCTGAACCGTCCGCGATGGTCGCGGCGACGCCGATCACGCGGGCCTGGGTGGCATCGCCGTCGGACTTGTCGGCGACGGCCTGGTTGATCGCCTCGGTGCAGGAGCTCTTGATCCGGGACACGATGGCGTAGCTGTCATCGGTGGGGATCTTGTAGCCGGAATTGCGCATCGCCTGGAGCGCGTAGTCGATGGACGCCTGGCCCCATCCCTGGGTCGGCGAATCAGTGTAGTTGCTGCCGTCCTGGAGGTAGAGGATGTCTCCGCTCGGGCCGACGTTGCTGCCGCCGCCGTGGACCCCGATGCCGCCGGAACCGATGCCGGCGTAGGCCGGCATGGCCGTGAGCAGCATCGCGGATGCCGCAAGGCCGGCCACCGCCGCCTTCACAGCTTTCTTCTTAGGTAACCTCACTGGTTTCTCCTTACATCGTTAATGGTCTCGGACGGTGTGGGATGCATCCCACGTTCCCGGCCGACCGCACGACCGGCCGACGGGAGTCCGTCCGAGTCCAAGCCAACCATGGCCCGGACGGGCAAACGGTGCACCATGTCTACAAGTTTTCCGCATACCCCGAAACGTCCGGAGACAGGAAAGGACCGTCCCACGGTGTTCGTGGAACGGCCCTGAAAGGAGAAACGGAGTCGACCAGCGGAGAGGCCGTCAGATCGTCAGATGTTGGGCTCGCCGTGGACTCCGCCGCCACCGGAACCGATGCCGGCGTAGGCCGGCATGGCCGTGAGCAGCATCGCGGATGCCGCGAGGCCGGCCACCGCTGCCTTCACAGCTTTCTTCTTAGGTAACCTCACTGGTTTCTCCTTACATTAATGGTCTCGGACGGGGATTCGATTCCTCCCCATTCGAGACCATTGAAACCCGATTGCCGGCATGCCGGTTTGGACATTTGGGCGACCGGCGGAGAAGCCGTCAGATCGTCCATACTGGCTCACGGGCAGGTGTTGCAAACGCCATCCATGCAAGTGTTTCCGGGTCTGCATTGCCCGTTCTGGGCGGGAACGCCGCTGCCGCCGATGACGATGTGCAGGCCGGAGCCGGAACCGGCAGACGAACCGCCGCTGCCATTGGATTGCGCCGGCGAGGATGTGGAACCACCCGAGGATGCGCCCGAATACGAGTAGCCGCGGTTCGAGTATGATCCGCCGCCTGAATATGTTTGGGATTGCGATGCCTGCGCCTGCTGCGCGGCGACGGCAGCTGCGGCTGCCGCCGCCGCTTCCTGTTCGGCCTTGGCTTTGGCTTCCGCGTCGGCCTTCTCCTTCGCCGTCTTCGAATCGTTCACCGACTTGACGGCCTTGGCGATCGCGGCGGCATCGCGCTTGGCGATGGCCTGTTTCAACGCGTCGCGGGTCTTATCATCCTGGACCTTCCCGTCCGTCGCCTTGTACAACGCGTCCGCGTCCGCGACCGTCTTGTCCAGCTTCGACGATTCGACCGCCTTGGCCGCCGTCTCCAACGCCTTCGTATCCGACTTGACGGTCCTGGCCGCCTTGTTCGCCTTCGCGGCGGCCGCGTCCAGGTCGGCGGCCTTGGACGCGTCGCACTTGACCATGGCAGGAAGCCTCACAGCGGCGGCCCTCTTGAGCGTGTCGACGGTCTTCGCGTCCTTCACGCTCTTCGCGTCCGTCTTCAACACGGCCACGGTGGCATCCGAGCCGAGCAGTGTCTTGTACGCTTTCACGGCCTTGGCCTGGTCCGCCACGGCCGACTGGCATGCCTGACGCGCCACCGACGCCTGATGGCTCTCGTATGCCCGGTGCGCGCACACGCCTCCGGCGACCAGGACGGCCACGGCGACGGCCGCCGCGCCGATGATGATCCGTCTGCGGTCCTTCCGCGGTTTCTCCGGCCCCGCACCGGGACGCGGCCCCACGGAAAGCCGCACCGCCTCCGCCGCGGCCTCGTCCAACGACGGGACGCCGTCGTTCATGTTGTTTTCCTTCATATCGGCCATTCTAACCACATCCTTTGTTTCGTCGCCCGCCCGCTCCCATGCGTATGGGCATCCGTATGTATGTATATGTTTATGGGCTTACGCTCCGGGCGTCTTGCGGACGGCGCCCGGAGCCTGTAATCATGCGCTTATCTGCTTATGCGCTCCTTATATAAGCGCATGATTATTTGATTATTCGCTTAGCGGTCGTCCAGCGCGGGACAGTTCGACTCGATCCACGAGGACACCAGTTCGCTCATGGTCACGCCCCGCGTCGCGGCCGCGAGCTTGAGTCGCCTGTGGAGTCCCGGGTCGAGGCTGAGCGTCGCGTGGATCGGTTTGCCCGCACGTTCCGGCGCGGCCGACGATGTGAACGTGGCCCGGAGCCTGGACGCCGTGCTGATCGGTTTGCTGATGTTCATCGCGTCTTCCCCTCCGTGTTCGACACCGCTTCGACGATGCGGAGCACCGTGTGTTCCTGTGCCGTCTCGAGGTCCGCGAAGCGGGTTCCGCAGGACGCGCACGAATAGTCGACCGATACGCCCGGACGCGAGCTCATGACCGGTACGGGCTTGTGTTTGCGGAGCGCCGTGGATCCCGCGCGGAGTTGTTTCTTGTCTGGCATGATGTCCATTCCCGTATCCTTTCCTATTCGATTCCGTTGAAGGCTTCAATGAGTTCGTTGGCGACGAGGCCGTATCCGCTCGCGGACGGCATGCGTCCGGATTCGCTCGATCTGCGCAACGCCTCCTTGAACGGGATGGTCGCGTCGAATCGTGCCAGGCCGCGATCCGTGAGGAACCGTTCGGCGTCCCTCAACGCGACGGTGTTCGCCCGGGTCTGGGTCAGGAGCACGCTGCTGGGCCTGTCGATGGCCTTGGCCGTCTCCCACATGCGGTCGAGGTCGAGAGGGCCTGGTGTGGTGACGAGCACCACTAGGCTGCTCGCGTCCACCGCGGCGGCGATCAGGTCCGACTGGCTGGGCGGCGTGTCGATGAGCACCCACGTGTCCGGGTCGCTCGGCGGCATGGTCACGGTGAACCGGTTGGCGACCCGCACGTCGAACGGCAGCGGTTCGCCCGCGGCTCTGGCCTTGGCCGCCCAGAGCGTCGCGCTGCCTTGCGGGTCGATGTCTCTGACCTCGACCTTCCTGCCGAGCTTGTTCAGCGCGATGGCCGTGCAGATGGTGCTGGTGGTCTTGCCGACGCCGCCCTTCATGTTCGCCATGGCGATGATGCGGGGTACGTTCGTCTCATTGTTTTCCATTTCGGTTTCCTTCCTTGCTGTTGTGCTTCCTTGATCCGCTGGCACGGATCGGGTCTATTCCGGCCGTTGCGCCGATTCGACGGTCTTGCGTTGCCGGTAGGCGTACTGGTCCTCGCTCCTGCGGCGGCGTCCCTCGCGGGTCGATGACTGCTCGCGGACCTCGCGGACGAGTTCGGGATGGTCTCGGATCCACGATGTGAGGTTCCTCGTCCGGGCCGGGTTCGACGGGTCCAGGTCCACCCCGTCGGCTTCCGCGCGGTGCCGCAGGAGCCGTCTCGCCTTCACGTCGATGCCGCCGATCCTGCTGTGCTGCTCACGTCCGATGATGGATTGCGCGAGGCATTCGGCCTGGATGGGACACATGTCGCACAGGATCCGCGCGGTGCTTTTCAGGATCCTCCGGTCGGATTTGTTCCTGACGCGCTCGTTGTCGGTGCCCCACATGAGGTCCTGGATACCCAACGGCAGACCGGAGCAGACGCCCGCGACGCGGTTCGGATCCCCGCTCATGCGGCCACCTCGATTCCGTCGCGTTTGTTGAGCTCGTCCGCATGCCGCATGCACGCGGCCTGCCATTCGGATGGCCGCCCGTGGCGCAGGCTTCCCTCGTGGTCGTATTCCGACTCGTGGGGCCTCATGTCGGCGAGCACGTGCTCGCACATGAGCGAATGCACGTGGCGTTCCGAATGGCGGTCTGGTGTCGGGGTGGGCTTCGAGAGCGGCCTGCGGTCCCGGTCGCGGGCCGCGGTGTCCCGTTCGCGTTGGCGTTCGATCCGGCCGACGGTCCAATCGTTGGCGATCCGGTCCCAGTTGTCGACCAGGCGTCGAGCGGAGTCGACGCGACGGAGCCAGTACGGGTTCGCTGGCAGCCAGTCGATGACCGCGAGGATGAGCGCCAGGACGGCCGCATGGTCGCCGGCATGGGCTTCGGCGATCCGGTCGACGAGATTCGCGATCCTGGAGTAGTCCCGTTTGGCCGGCTTGGCCGTGGTCAATGCCAGCTTGGAGCGGACGGACGCGAGATGGCCCATCACGGACACGGCTTCGGAGTCCCGTCCCGTCGTTTCGTTCTTCCCGTCCTTCTCGGCGGGGCGCTTCCCGCTTGCGGGGAGCTCTCCCGAAGGGAGTGAGGGGAGAGGTTTACATGGAGGGTTTACCTGGAGGGTTTTATCCTTATATATACAGCCCTGCGAGATTTGCAGAGCTGGAGGTGCGAGATTTGCAGAGCCAGAGGTGCGAGATTTGCAGAGCTGGCCCTGCGGCATTTGCAGAGCTGGTTCCGGCTCGTTTTCCAGCCCTGCGAGATTTGCAGAGCTGGAAATCGGCTCCGTTCCAACGTTCTCCGGCAGCACGTCCTTGGAATCGCCGTTCTCGACCACGGTTCCGGCCTCCGGGTCCACGTCAGCGCCCATGGTCGCGGGATCGTGTTCCGCGGCGTGCGTCTCCCTGATCCACGTGAGGTTGGACGGGTCGGTTTCCACCGCGAGGTCCCACACGACCTGGCAGTACTGCGGCAGACGGTTCCTGCCGCCCTTGCCGAGACGCGCGTACCGTTGGTCGCCACGGCGGATGAACCCGCGCTCCTGGAGGAGCTTCAGACTGGAGCGCACGGTGCGTTCCGAGAGCTCCGTGACGTTGACGATGGTCTCGATCTTCGGATAGGCGGCGCTGCCGTCGTCATCCGCGCGGTCAGCCAAGTAGACGAGCACGGCCTTCGCGCTGGCGTTGCCGACATGGCATTTGAACGCCCATGACAGTGCGATGTTGCTCATCTCGATCCTCCGATCAGTCTGATGAGGCGTCGCAGCAGGTTCGCGGCCAGCGGGAGGACCGCCGCGGCCGCGTACAGGAACGGCGACAGCAGGCCGAGGCAGACCAGCGCCGCGAAAACGAACACGATGCACATGGCTTCCATCACAGACCACTTCCTTCTTCCTTGGGAGAACGGCTCTTCGAAAGCCGTTCGGAGATGCTGTCCCCGACCGCGGCGGCGCGGCACAAAGTCCAGGTCAGGAACACGAGCGCGAGGATCACGGCGATGATGAGGACCACCATGGCGTTCACCTCGATTCCGCTTCGGCGACGGACGGGAACTCGAGATCACGCCTCACGGCCGGACGGTCGAGAGCCGGATGCGTGAGCATCGAGGCAATGCGCCCGTCCCTGTAGACCATGGCCCCGATCTCGTCGATGGCGATGGCCCCGTCGATGGCGGAATCGACGAAGGTCCGCCTGTCGACGAGCTTCCGGAACTCGTCCAGCGTGTCCCCCACGCCGCAGAGGTAGGCCCGCCGGACGATCTCGCCAACGGTCATCGACGAATCGACGGAATCCGCTATGGTTCCGATCCTGGACAGCGTGTATTCGATGTCGGACGGGATGACGCTTTCGTTCCCGTTGAAATCATGGTCTGTCATTTTCTTTTCCCTTCTTTTTCACATGGACCAGACGGACAGGTCCCATGCGTCCTTCGCGTTCCGGCGGCACCACCAGCCGCGCCCCGCCAAAGCCAGGCCCATGAGGACCATGGCGATGGCCGGAGCGGCCGCCATCGCGACCATGCACGACAGCGCGGCGCACAGCAGGATGGCCGCCGTGACGAGGCAGCGGCCGGCCCGGCGCGAGTAAGCGTCGTGCTGGAGCATCCAGTACTCCGCCTCCGACTGCTCCGATCGGGTGGAATATGTAGACGCCGTGCACCGTTTGTCGGCGTGTCGCACCGTATAGTCAGAATCAGAAACGCCGTTAACGGCGGTTTCGACTACCATGTTCATATTGCTGGCCTTCCTTTGGTTTCCAAGGGACGATGGCGGAGGTTCTGGCAGGCCCCGTCGTCGTGGTTTGCATGTCCACCCTGTGTTCCGCGGGTTTTTCGGTTTCCGACGGGACACAGGGTCTTCTTTTTCCGTTTTCAGTTATGGAGTGCCGGACGTCGGAATCGAACCGACGGACGGGTTCTCGGTTGCAGAGAGAAGGAAGCAAGGAGAAGGGAAAGATCCCGTCCAACCGTTTCCGGCATTGTGGCCGTTCCGTGGAGTCTGCGTTTGTGCCGGAGCGGCCAAGTGTTCAGTTTTCGTCAGGCGGCGGTCAGCAGCAGGTTCGCCGCCATCCGTTCGCGGGCGGTCAGTTGGGCGTAGACCTCCTGGTCGGCGTGCGTGTAGGAGCGTACGGGGCGGATCCGCCAATCGGCAAGAGTCCGAATCTCGCCGCGGCGCAGGGCGCGCACCGCGCATTCCGGGCAAAGGTTCAGGATCCGGGGATCGAGCTGGTCGATGTAGTCGTGCCAGCCGTTCCTGGCGAGGAAAGCATCGAAACCGTCCGATGTCTCCTCGTTCCAGCGGGTCGACCAGATCGCGGTGTGGCAGCCGTCGCACACCTGGACGTAATCGCTCCGGCTGTCCGGCCAATCAAGCTGCTCGTAGATTCCACCAGCCATCACAAAACCTCCTCTTCTTGAGCATCAGTTGAAATACCAAGAACAAAATCGGAAGAAAGTCCAAACTTGTCATGAAAAAACAACAAATCCCGCTGCTGCCAAGGAGTTTCGCCATTCAGCTTTTTGCAAACAGTCGCAGCCGATGACCCCATAGAAGCAGCAAGACGGCGATAGGAAATCCCCTGTGCCTTCAGCCATTCCTTCATGCCAGATGTTCCTTTCGCGTTCTGTTGTTTCTTCATAACTAACAATATAGCGTTTCCTTTGACGAAACGCAAATCGATAGATACACTTGTTGTTATCTATTAAGAAACATAAATAACAGAGGACCAACAATGACCACATCAGCCCCGGCAACAGCCAAGAAAAACGTCGACACTGAAGTGCAATATGCAGAATCTGTAATTGCCTGGAACGTCAAAATGCTTTTAACTGCACAAAATAAATCACAAAGCGCTCTTGCCGCTTTTCTAGGCATACAGCGGCCGACCATGACCAACAAAATGAAGGGTCGAATTGCATGGTCAGTGGCGGATTTGGTCAAATCTGCCGATTTTCTCGGAACCACCGCCGAGGCACTCATGGATGATTCATTAATGTCGCAATTAAAAACTGGATATACAGAATCAACCAAGCCTAAGTATGGAGTTTTTGCAGAGAAGCCAGGTGCTTTGGTAGGTGCCGGCTCCCCCAGGTTCCTTGTCAGTCCCTTCAACCCCGATGCGCCGATCGAGGGTGGAATCTCGGGTGCAGCTAAAGGTGCCTTGGCCGGTTTCGTGCCGTCCGTAGTCCCGTCCGGCTCGGGTTCCCCGTCCACCCCCTCAAAGCATGACGGGATTGGGGTTTCCGGCCGGTCTCAAGCCCATGAGACACTTGGGACCATGACTACCATCATCATGCGCACCTCCGAAGGTGACATCAAAATCAACCTGTTCGACGACGAAACCCCGGAAACCGTGGCCAATTTCCTCGGCCTTGCCACCGGCGAGAAGGAATGGATCGATCCGATGACCGGCCAGCCTTCCCATGAGCCGTTCTACAACGGTCTAACCTTCCACCGCATCATCAAGGATTTCATGATTCAGGGTGGCTGCCCGCTGGGCAACGGCACCGGCGGCCCGGGCTACGACTTCGACGATGAAATTGTTCCTGATCTGAAGTTCGACCACCCGTACCTGCTGGCCATGGCGAACGCCGGCCTGCGTCGTGGCATGGACGGCAAGATCCACGGCACCAACGGTTCCCAGTTCTTCATCACCACCGTGCCGACCCCGTGGCTCGACGGCCACCACACCATCTTCGGCGAGGTTGCGGATGACGATTCCAAGGCAGTGGTCGACAAGCTCGAAGCCGTGAACACCGATCGCATGGACCGTCCGACCGAGCCGGTCGGCATCGTGTCCGTGGAAGTGCTCAAGTAAGCGTTTCCCGCACAGCCGTACAATATAGGGAAGCCCCTCGATTGAGGGGCTTTCTTCATTTTATTTATAGAGGCGTTTGCTTGCAATCACCGGCTTATGTGATTCGTCAACATCACATTTTGCGCAGTCGCGGCTCCGCGGAATCCTTCGCGCCGGTGATGCGGTACACGTCGAACACGCCTTCGATTTTACGCACGGCGGCGAGCAGAGTGTTCAGATGCTGCGGATCGGCCATTTCGAAGCTGAATTGGCTGGTGGCCACGCGGTCGGTGCCGGTGGAAATCGAGCCGGAGATAATGTTCACGCCGTGGTCGGACAGCACGCGTGTCACATCGCTCAGCAGATGCGGACGGTCAAGCGCCTCGACCTGGATCTTGACCATGAACACGCCCTTGGTGCTGGTCCACTGCACATCCACCACACGTTCGGGCTGGCGTTTCTCCAGTTCGAGCATGTTCTGGCAGTCCACGCGATGCACGGACACGCCTTGGTTGCGGGTGATGAAGCCGATGATCTTGTCTCCAGGAACCGGCATGCAGCATCGGGCCAGCTTGACCCAGATGTCCCCCACGCCCTTGACGGAGATACCCAACGAGCTGGTGGTCTTCTTGGTACGCTCCACCTGCTTGAGCGGCAACGCCTCCTGCTCGACTTCCTCATCCACCTCGTCGCTGCCCGCGTCACGGACCAGATGCGAGATGACGTTCTGCGTGGAGATCTGGCCATCACCAATCGCCACGAACACGGCTTCCGCGTTGGCAAGGTTCAACTCGTCGGCGACGCCCACCAATGCTTCCGGAGTCAGCAGCGTGGTGATTGGCAGGTTGCGCTTGCGCATGGCGCGCGTCAGCTCGTCACGGCCTTCCTCGACGGCTTCGGTACGGCGTTCCTTGCTGAACCATTGACGAATCTTGTTGCGTGCCTTCGGGCTCTTGGCGAAGCTCAGCCAATCACGCGACGGACCTGCGGATTCGGACTTGGATGTCAATATTTCAACGGTATCGCCATTCTCGAGCTTGGTATCAAGCGGCACCAATCGTCCGTTCACGCGCGCACCCATGGTACGGTGACCGACTTCGGTGTGCACCGCATAAGCGAAATCAATCGGAGTGGCTTCGGCGGGAAGCGAGACGATCTTGCCTTTCGGCGTGAACACGTAGACCTCTGCCGCGCCCAAATCCTCTTTGAGGGAGCCAAGGAATTCGTCGGAATCCGGCGTTTCGCTCGTCCAGTCGGCAAGTTGCTGAATCCATTTGAGGTTGTCGGCCTCGCTCAGCTCCTGGTTTTCGCCACGCTTGCGGTCGGACTTGTCAGGCGAGCTCAACGCGCGTCCGGCTTGGCCGTTCTCCTTGTACTTCCAATGCGCAGCGATGCCGAATTCCGCGCGGCGGTGCATGTCCCACGTGCGGATCTGAATCTCCACCGGCTTGCCGCCGGGACCGACCACCGTGGTGTGCAGGCTCTGGTACATGTTGAGCTTCGGCATGGCGATATAGTCTTTGAAACGGCCGGGAACAGGGTTCCACCGCGCATGCACGGCACCCAACGCCGCATAGCAGTCCTGAATCGTGTCGACGATGATACGCACGCCCACCAAATCATAAATGTTGGCGAAATCGTGCCCGCGCACGATCATCTTCTGGTAAATGGAGAAGTAGTCCTTCGGACGGCCCGTCACATAGGCTTTGATGTGCTGTTCGTCGAGATCCTCATTGATTTCGGCGAGAATCTGCTTCAGGTACACGTCGCGTTGTCCGGCGCGACGGGCCACCAATACCACAATCTCGTTGTAGATCTTCGGATACAGAACCTTGAAGCTGAGTTCTTCCAACTCGGTTTTGATGGCGTTCATGCCAAGACGGTTGGCGAGCGGCGCATACACATCCAGCGTTTCACGTGCCTTTTTCTGCGCATTCGACTGCTTGACGTAACGCCATGTACGGGCGTTGTGCACACGGTCGGCGAGCTTGACCACCAGCACGCGCACGTCGCGGCTCATCGCCACCACCATTTTGCGGATGGTCTCGGCCTGGGCGGAATCGCCGTATTCCATTTTGGAAAGCTTCGTGACGCCGTCCACCAGGCCGGTCACCGTGTCGCCGAATTCGGCGCGGCATTCGTCGAGCGTGTAGTCGGTGTCCTCCACTGTGTCGTGCAGAAGGCCCGCTGCCACAACCAGCGGCCCCATGCCAAGATCGGCGAGGATCTGCGCCACTGCAAGCGGATGGATGATGTACGGCTCGCCGGATTTACGCCGTTGCGACGAATGCTGGTTGACGGCGCGCCGGTAGGCTCTCGCGAGAATGCTCATGTCCTCGTCGGGATGGTGGTATTCGCACATCTTGAGGATTGGTTCAAGCGGGTCAAGCGGATTCGTGCTGATCTCGCAGCCCAACATTCTGGCCGAACGAACCTCATGATCCATGTCGCTCATTTCGCTCCTCCTCGCTTGGAATGTACCCTATAGTACCCGCGCATCACCATATGACGGATGTATCCGGCCGCGTGTTGCACGGCCGGATACATCCTCGGTCTTTGTGTATTGCAGTCCCGTCAGGACGCAACGCCGGTTGATCCGAAGCCACGTTCCGCGCGGTCGGATCCGGGCAGGGTCTGCGCCTCGATGAATTTTGCCTCGACGTAGCGTTGGATGACCAGCTGTGCGATGCGGTCGCCCGGATGGAACGTCACGGCGCGTTCCGGATCGAGGTTGATCAACGGCACCTTGATTTCGCCACGGTACCCAGCGTCGATGGTTCCCGGCGCGTTAAGCACCGTGACGCCCTGCTTGACGGCGAGTCCCGAACGCGGATGCACCAGCGCCACATAGCCGGCAGGCAATGCGATTGCCACTCCCGTGGGCACCAGCGCCCGCTGGAACGGCTTCAACGTCACTTCTTCGGTGGTGCGCAGATCGGCACCGGCATCTCCGGCATGGGCGTAATGCAGCTGAGCCGGCTGCCCGGGATCCAGCGACTTTACCAGAACCTCGACGTTTTCCGGCTCGTTGTATGCCTCGTCGAACGCCATCAGGCCGCACACTCCTTGCATACCGGCTGTCCGTCGTCGGTAGTGTAGGCAAGCTGGCTGCGATGCTTCACCAGGAAGCATTCGGAGCAGATGAACTCGTCGCCCTGCATCGGAATGACGGTCACCGAAGCGTCCTCATTGCTCAAATCGGCGCCCGGCAGCTCGTAGTCTTCGGCAATGGCGTTCTCGTCATCGTCCATATCGTTGGAATTGTTCTGAGAACCCTTGCTCAAAGCCTGGAGCGACTCCTCGTCCTCGTCTTTGTTGCGCGGGGAATCATAATCCTGTGCCATCGAGATTCCTTTCGTCATCTATGGTGCTTATGCGCCATAGAATACATGACTTTTCCCCCGCTAGGATACACGAATTGAAATACTCGTAAAATCCGACACGTGGGGCACAATAGAATTAATAGAAAAATCTAAGGGAAAGTGGTGTGTTGTGCCTGAGAATGCGCTCGAAGATGCACGGTTCGATCATGTGAGTGAAACCGGTGAGCTCGTCTTTGTTTCAGGTGCCGGCAAATTCGCCGTCAAGGTCGATGAAGCGCTTGAAAGAGCCATTTTGGAGGCAAAACAGATTCGCTCCGAAACCCAAGAGGAGCGTCAGCAGCAAGCGCCTTCCACGCTGCCGATCTCCCAAATCCAATCCTTGATTCGAGCCGGAGCCAATCCGACCCGCGTGGCGGAGCGATATTCGTTGAGCGAAGCGCTTGTTCGGCGTTTCTCGGCGGCGGTGGAAACCGAAAAGCAATATGCGATCGAACAGTTCCTGGCGGTTCCCGCGCCGAAGGAAAGCCGTGTGCGCACGCTTTCCGAACTGATCGAACGCACTTTCGCCGCAGCCCACGTACGGTTGGAGGATGTGCGGTGGAAGGCCACCAGACGCGGTTTGGAACCGTGGAAGATTACCGCGGAGTTCGATTCCGCAGGTCATGCCGCCCGTGCGGAATGGTCTTGGAACATGCATGACAACGCGGTCAACTGTCTGAACGCAACGGCACGCAAGCTCATCGGCGAGCAAGACACGCCGACGGAAGGACACGCCGAGAAGCAGGTCGACCAGAGTTTTCTCGCATCATTGAATTTGCCGGGCGATTCCGCACGTTCCGCACGTATCGAACAGACGGTGTCCGCTTGGAATGCTCCGGAACCGGTTGCACCACAAGCCACGAATATCAAGACCACCGTTGAGACTCAGCCATCGGCGACCGTTCCGCTGCCGAACCGTCCGGAAATCGCGACGACGCAGTCCCCCGCCCCTTCAACGACGGAACCTGCCCAAAACTCGCAAAACACGCAATCCGCCGGCGAGCAGCAGTCCGATAAGTCCAAGACGGCATCATCCGATCCTCATAGTCAGAGCACCACCAAATCGAAGCGCCGTGCAGGACGCTCCGCAGTGCCGAGTTGGGATGAAATTCTGTTCGGTGACTGATTAACGTTCCCTAACATCCCACGGCAACATCCGTTCAGACGTTCAGATCATTCGATCAAGCCACGTCAATCAGGCATGGAATATCAGATTCCATGTAGGTCAGCGACCCGTGCACGCTGGGCAGATGCATCGCCTTCTCCGCCTGTGTGCGGGAATCGACAATGGTGGTAGAGCCCGCAGCGGAGACGACCACATCGCCGATCATCGACTTGACGCGTTCATCGACTGGTCCGTAGACGCCCTCCTCGATTGCCTGCCGGCGGGTGCGCACCTGGGCGCGCTCCCCCAGCACGTCACGCCAACGAGCGGCGATGTCCTCCGGATTCTCGCCATCCTCGCCATAAAGCATGACACAGCGTGGTTCACCGCCGACATTCGCGACGCCCCGCATCAGCTGGGGTTCGGACGCTATGTCGATGCAGGCTTCCGGGTCGGCGGTTATCATGCCATGATCCGCCACGATGACGATCAGCGTGTTCTTCGGCACACTTCGACGTAGCAAAGACAACTGGGCGTCGATACGCTCATATGTGCCGATCCACTTGTCGGAGTCCCAGCCGTAATTGTGTCCGATCTTGTCCGCGTCGCGCAGGTACACGTATGTCAGTCCGGGCGTGTTCGCCGCTTTCGCCGCGGTCATGATACGTCGGCGTGGATCGTCATTGGAGATGTAGTCGCTGCCACGTAACGCCGCCTGAGTCAACGCGGAGAACGCGAATTTCGGCAGTCCCGAACTGGTGACGCGAACGTCCTGTTCCGCCAATCGTTCGAATATGGTCGGCTGCTGTTGCAGTTTCAGCGGTGCGGGCGCGTTTTTGAAAGAGATGAGCTGGCAGATTTCGCCATTGTCGGGATTGAGCTGCGTATACCCCGTCATGCCGGTTAATCCGGGGCATGTGCCGGTGCCGAACGTGGACATGGCGGCCACGGTGGTGCTGGGCATGCATGTGGCGATTGGCCGCTGGTTAACGCCATCCGCCATCAGCGACCGTAGATAGGGTGAATGTCCCAATCTCATATTGATGTTCCAATATCCGAGACCGTCCACCAGGACCACGACTGCCGAACGCGCGTCCGGCAGGCCAAGTGCCTCTTGGAGTCGTTTCGGATCGGCATGGATGGCCGTTGGAATCGGATGCCCGATGGCGCTGGAAATGGCGGGAAGTACCGAGGATAGGTGGAGAGCACCGCCGCGGCTGCCCTCATCCGGCAGTTCGTCGCCATATCGTGCCGGACTGGTCATGGCTAGCAGCTGGTCGATTTCGGGCACTTCAACACTCATGGTTCCCATTCAAGCACCGCGGCAGTACCAGCTGGTAATATTGCTAGGTTGATTACCATAACCTTTCCGTGAGGAGAACCACCGCATGGTGTCGCACCGCAAACCGGCAAAACCAGCCTTTGACCCGCGTACGGTCAAGGAGAACATCGTCGAAACGCCGTTGAACGAGGAAATGAGCAAATCGTTCCTCGAATACGCGTATTCGGTGATTTACGCCCGAGCGCTGCCTGATGCCAGAGACGGTCTCAAGCCGGTGCAACGACGCATCATCTATCAGATGGGTCAGATGAGCCTCAATCCGGACCGGCCGTATATGAAGTCGGCGCGTGTGGTTGGCGAAGTGATGGGCAAGCTCCATCCGCATGGCGATTCCGCGATTTACGAGGCGATGGTACGTTTGGCGCAGCCGTTCGCGATGCGGCTGCCATTGGTGGACGGTCACGGCAATTTCGGTTCTCTCGATGACGGTCCTGCTGCTTCTCGTTATACCGAGGCTCGTATGGCGCCGGCCGCGTTGGGCATGAATGCCGATATCGCCGAAAATACCGTCGATTTCGCGCCGAATTACGATAACAAGCTTCAGGAGCCGACTGTGCTGCCTGCCGCGATTCCGAACCTGCTGGTCAATGGTGGTTCCGGCATTGCCGTCGGCATGGCCACGAATATGGCCACGCACAATCTTGGCGAGGTGGTGGCTGCGGCCAAGCATCTTATGCGCCATCCCGACGCGACGTTAGAGGAGTTGATGCGCTACGTGCCGGCTCCGGATTGGCCGGGCGGCGGCGTGATTGTGGGCCGCAAGGGCATCCGCGAGGCGTACGAGACGGGTCGTGGCGCGTTGACCACGCGTTCCGTGACGCATATCGAAAACGTGACGGCTCGCAAAAAGGCCATCGTCGTGACGGAACTGCCGTTCATGGTGGGTCCGGAACGTGTGTTGGAACGTATTTCCGAAGGTGTGAAGAACCGTAAGCTGGACGGCATTTCCGGTGCCATCGATCTGACTGACCGGCATAACGGCACGCGCCTCGTCATCGAAATCAAAACCGGGTTCGATCCGAACGCGGTGTTGGCGCAGCTGTTCAAGCACACGCCGTTGCAGGACAATTTCACCATCAACAATGTGGCGTTGGTCAATGGCCGTCCGCACACCATGGGATTGAAGGAAATGCTTCAGGTGTGGGTGGACCATCGTCGTGTGGTGATCCGCCGACGCAGTGAATTCCGCAGGAAGAAGGCGCTTGAGCGGCTGCACTTGGTGGAGGGCTTGCTGCTCGCCATGGTGGACATCGATGAAGTCATTCAGGTGATTCGCTCTTCTGATGATGCCGAGGCCGCGAAAACAAAGCTTATCGCCGTATTCGATCTGGACGAGATTCAGGCACAGTACATTCTTGACTTGCGGCTGCGCCGTCTGACCAAGATGAGTCGTATCGAGCTTGAGGCGGAACGCGACGATCTGAAGCGGCGTATCGAAGAGCTTGAACGCATTCTTGCTTCCGATGAGGCGCTTGACGGCGTGGTCATTGACGAAATGGATGACGCCGTGGCCAAATACGGCACTCCCCGGCGCACGGTGCTGCTGGATGAGGATGAGGAAGGCAATTTGACGCCTGTTGTGGCGCATGGCGATGATGGCGTCTCTGCAAACGCGATGGCTGCCGCGCGCGCCGCCGCGACCGTATCCTCCGCAGCAGCCGATGTCGCCGCAGCCGCAAAGGCCGCAAAGAAGGCCGGCGATGAGAATGCCACCGCATCGGCTCTGCAGATTGATGACGAGCCGTGCGCGGTGATGCTGTCCGCCACGGGCCTGATCGCACGCACTTCCGAGGATGCGGTGGAACGTTGGGAGAATCGTTCGGCTTCCGACGGACGCGCCAAGGATGATCAGATCGTTTCGATGTTCCGCACGTCCACACGTTCCTCATACGGCTTGGTTACTTCAGCGGGTCGTCTGGTGCTGGCCCATGTGGTCGAATTGCCGAAGGTTTCCGCGGATGGGCCGCTCAGTGTCACGGGTGGTGTGAAGGCCGAGGAACTGCTGGGCATGACGGAGAACACCGATCCGATCCGCGGCGAACGGGTGATTGCTGCGATTGATATGCCGTCCACGGATGACGGCGGTCAGCTTGTTCCTTTGGCGTTGGGCACCCGCAACGGCGTGGTCAAGCGTTGGAACCGTGAATCTCCGACCACAATGGATTCGTGGAGCGTCATCGATTTGAAGGATGATGACGAAGTGCTTGCCGCTGCCGAAGCCCGTGATGAGGATCGTCTGGTGTTTGTGTCCACCGATTCCTCGTTGTTGACGTTCGAAGCGAAGAATGTGCGTCCGCAGGGCCGTACCGCTGGCGGCATGGCGGGCATTCGTCTGGCTGAGGGGTGTTCGGTGGCCGCGTTCGCGGTGGTGCCTGATGGCAAGGTGACATGGAATTACGAAGAAGGCGAGAATGGACTGTTCTCTGCTTCCGGAGCCGTGGTGTTGACGGTTGCCGGCGATTCCGAAGCGTTGCCTGGCACTGAAAACGGTGCCGCGAAGGTCACGCCGTTGGAGATGTATCCGACGAAGGGCCGTGGTACGGGTGGCGTGCGTTCGCAGCGATTCCTCAAGGGGCAGGATACGTTGATTCTCGCGTTCGTGGGCGCGTATCCGTTGCATGCTTCCACGCAAAGTGGCGCTCCTGTGGAATTGCCGAAGCCTGATATGCGACGCGATGGTTCCGGTACGGATCTGTCGGCGCCGATTGCGGTGGTCGGCTGATTCGACGAAATCGATTGGCGGGGCTCTGGACTGGTTCTTCTTCCGGTTCAGGGCCTTCCCGTTTTGCGCACTTGGGCCGCCAGGTTGAATGAGCAGGCTGGGTGAAAGTGCCTCCGGCTTGGTTCAGCCATATAGCTTCATGCCTTGTGGGCTGTCCACGAACCCGGCAGCATGCAGCAAACGTCTGTATTCGTTGCGTTCCTTCAATGATTCACCGTTCATTTCGGCGAAGCTGACGCTGCCCTTGGACTGATGCTGCAATGCATAGGCAAGTTCCGTACATGCCGGCTGCAATATTCGCTCGTCATCGGTGAAGCTGACGATTCTGTGGCTTTTCGGCACGGCAAACAGCACCGGCATGCCGTGGTCGAGCACGATGACCGATTCCGCTCTGCGCGCCGGTTTCATATGGTGTTGTTCGGGCCATGTGATCGCGGAGCCTGTCAGGTTGGCCGGGTCGGTCACGTCGAGCGCCACGCAGGATTGGCTGCGCGCCTCGTCGTCGCCGCGCAAGGCGTCCACTGTGTCACGTCCGGCGAATTGGACCGCTCCGAATCCTTTGACGAACATGCCTCTGACCAGATTGCCGTGTTCCTCCATACGTTTGAGTACCGGGTATAGTCCGGAGAATCCGCCTGCGACCTGCTCCTTGTCGATTAGCGGAGCGGCGATCACGCCATATCGGTCGAGCAGCGATTCGATCAATGCGATGTCGTATTCCTCGATGCCGGCTGTTGGTTTGCCGGCGGTATCGTCCGCTTGATCCGGTATCGCCATTGGACTGGTCCGGGACGAGTCGACCGCGGACCATAATCCACCGAGCGTCGCCGGTGTCGAGGCGTGGATCCGTACGCGTCTGCGTGCGGCAGTGCGTGGCGCGCGCACTGAAACCGTGCCTTGAGCCAAGGCCCGAACGGGAACGAATGAACTGTTCGTCACTTTGCCTTGCCATACCAAGGACCACAAGGCTTCCTCGAACTGGCTTTCGCCCCATGAGGGAAGGATGATTTCCCCTGTTTCAGGATTCACGTTGACTTCCGCATGTTCCTGCCAGATGGCTTTGGCGGCTGTGGAAAGCTGCCGCGCATGGAAGGCTCCCCCATTCGATAATGCGGCAAGTATCGTCTCCGGCACGGTCATGGTTCCGGCACTATAGGCATTGTTCTGCGATTGTTCGCCGGGTTTCGTCAGCAGCCGTGAATCAGCTGGATGGAATGCGATTCCGCCGGCTTCCTTGGCGTTGGAACCATTGATTTTGGAGCCGACCCATACCACGTCTCCGGATGCGAGCAGTTCGTCCAACATACTCGGTTGGTAGTCGCGAACGCGTGCGGGGAAGACCGAGGATTCCCAAACGGAGGCGTTGAGGTATATGCCTTCAAGCTGTTCAATCACACGCATCAGCCCGTCGACGCCTTCATATCGGGCGCCACCCACAGGTCCGACACCTTGTCTGTCCAACAGGAACGCCTGATAGACGGCCGGTTCCACCGGCTTGATGGCTTTGCGTGCCTTGGCAAGCGAAAGCGCGCGGATACGCCGAAACACGTCTTTGTGGAGCCATTGCTGGGGCGTTTGCCGAGGTGACCGTTCCGATGCTGAATCATCGGAACCATTGGCGTCCGCTCCGGCCGCATCATCGACGAAATGGCCTTTCAGCAGTTCGCCTTTGGCATGTAATTCATCCAACATGCGTACGCCTTGGACAGCGTCCAATCCCAGTTCGGCGATCATCTGATCCGCGGTGAATGGGCCATGCGTTTTGGCATATCGCGCCACACGGCCGGCAATGTCGGTCTCGTCCAAATCGTTCCAGAACGTCCGTCCGGCAAGCTCCTTCCCAACCTGCGCGATGACGTCGGCATCCAACAGCGAAGCCATGTCCGTGGCGCCCAGAAGACGTTCCAGCACTTCCGGGTCCATGGACAGCAGTTGCGTGCTGCGTTCGGCTTGCGGCACGTCGTATTGGTACATGACCGCGCCCACGTATCCGAACAGCATGTTTTCCGCGAACGGCGACGGCGTTTCCGTGACGGTCTCGCTCAAAGAGATGACGCCGGAGCGTAATCCGGACATCACATGTTTCAGCGCGGGCAGATCGTACACGTCCTGTAGGCATTCGCGTGCGGTTTCCAACAGCAACGGGAAGTTCTTCCGAGTTCGGGCGGCGTTGAGCAGTTGCGCCGCGCGCAGCCGCTGCTGCCATAAGGGGACGCGTCTGCCGGGGTTGGCGCGTGGCAGGAACAGCGATCGCGCCGCGCATTCTCGGAATCGTGCGGCATACAGCACGCTTTCGCCGACTTGTGTTTCGATGATGCGTTGTAGCTCTTCCGTGTCGAACAGCAGCAGCCCGCGGATCGGCAGGTTGCCGTCGCCGTCCGGGAGGCGGATGATGATGCCGTCGTCGGCCGCGTATACCTGCCCATCGAACCCGTATCGTTGTTTGATACGTGTGGTGATGGCCATGGCCCATGGTTCGTGCACGCGTCTGCCGTATGGCGAGTGGACGATCACACGCCAATCGCCTTCTTCATCCTGGCAGCGTTCGACGACCAGCTCACAGTCATTGGGAATCGTTCCCGTGGCGGCGCGCTGTTCGGCAAGCAGGTCGGCAAGATTGCCGATGGCGTTGTCATCCAATCCGTCACGACGTAGACGTGCGATTGTTGTCGTGTCGAATCGGCTGGTCTTGTCTCCTGCGATGCCGTCCGAGACTTCCGCGCGTAGTCCTTGCGCCATATCGCGTATGAATCGGCCTTGGGACCGTCCGAATGCCGCGTCCCGCCCGTCGCCTTCGCCATGCCAGAACGGCAGTCGGGCGGTACGCCCTGGAGCAGGAACCACCACCACACGGTCCCGGGTGATTTCCTGGATCCGCCAGGTCGATGTGCCGAGGGTGATGACGTCTCCAACCCGGGATTCGTACACCATTTCCTCATCCAGCTCCCCCACTTTGCGTGGGCCCGGTCCGGAGCCTTCTTCGGGAAGCACCACGGTGTAGGTTCCTCGGTCGGGTATGGTGCCTCCGCTGGTCACGGCCAGTCGTTGAGCGCCAGGGCGCGCGGAGATGAGACCCGCCTTTTCGTTGTATTGCAATGGAGGTCGGAAGGCGGAGAAATCCTCGCCGTTGTAGGCACCGGTCATCATGCCCATCACAGCATCGAACATGGTTCTGTCGAGATCTTCGAATGGCGCGGCCTTGCGCACGGTCACGTACCAGTCGTCTGGTTTCAGATCATCCATCGCCGCGGCGGCGACGGTTTGCTGGGCAAGCACGTCCAAGGGGGTGCATGGAATGGTCAGTGTTTCGATGTCTCCGGAGCGCATGCATTCGATGCTTGCAGCCGTGCCGATGATTTGCTCTCGTGTAATCGGGTAGAACAGTGCATGCGAGACTCCCCCGACCTTGTGGTCGGCGCGCCCCACCCGCTGCAATCCCGAGGACACGGACAATGGCGGTGCGATCTGGATGACCAGATCCACTGAACCCATGTCGATGCCGAGTTCAAGGCTCGATGTGGCGACCACGCAACGCAATTGGCCGCGTTTGAGCTGCTCTTCGATCTGTTTGCGCCGGTCTTTGGAAACGGAACCATGATGCGCCATGGCGATCGCGTCGGCGTCCGCATGCGAGGAGACCAGCATGGTGGTGGATCCGACCACGGAATCGTAGTGTTTGGCGAAGCCTTCACGGCCTTCCGGGGAGCCCAGATCCGGATACGGCTGGGTGGAATCACTGGCTGTGGACTCCGGCTGGGATGCGTTGTCCGACACACTCAAGTCCGTTCGGCCAAGCCTACGGTCGGACAGCGCATCCCGCCCTGCGTCCGCTTTGACGGCGGTTTCAGACCCAGTTTTCCGGGATGTGCGCAATTGCGCATACAGGTCGTTGAGCCGTGCGGTGAGTTTTTCCGCAAGGCCACGGGAGTTGACGAACACGAGGGTGGTGTGGTGTTTCAGCACTTCGTCAAGCACGCTGCGTTCGATGGCCGGCCATACCGAACCTCCGGTCGAAACCCGTGAGGTATGTTCGTCTCCCCCGACCGAAGTCAGTCCTTTACGTTCCGCCAATGCCTCCATGGCAGGACTCACCCCGGAAATATGCGTGGTATGGCGGTTCGGAAGTTTCACGGCGCCTGCCCTCCGCCCTGCGTCGTCGGAGACGGGATCGCGCATGGCCGAAAGCGGTTCCACCACTTTCAGATCCATGTCGGGGTGCGATTCGGGTCTGATGACGCGTACCGGCCGCGTGCCGCCAAGGAAACGTGCGGCTTCGGCCGGCGGTTCCACAGTGGCGGAAAGCCCGATGCGTTGGACAGACCGGCCGGCAAGGCTTTCCAATCGTTCCAAGCTCAGCGCCAGGTGCGCGCCACGTTTGGAGCCCGCGATGGCGTGCACTTCATCCACGATAACGGTATCAACGGCGGAAAGTATCCGTCGCGCCTTGGAGGTGAGCAGCAGGAACAGCGATTCTGGCGTGGTTACGAGGATATCCGGCGGATGGCTGACGATTCTGCGCCGTTCCTGCGGCGTGGTGTCGCCGCTTCGTATGCCCACGCTGACTTTCGGCGATGGCAATCCCATCGCCTCGCACTGTCCGGCGATGCCAGCCAATGGCGCTTGGAGGTTCTTGGCCACATCCACGCCCAGAGCCTTCAATGGCGAAATATACAGGACCTTGACGCCGCGGACGGGTTTACGTTTCTTGGCATTGCAATCGGATTCAGCCGTGCCGTCCCCACCGCCGGACGTCCGCAATAAGTCATCGCCCTCCTTCGTCATCAGACGGTCGATTGCGGAAAGGAAGGCGCACAATGTCTTGCCGGAGCCGGTGGGCGCCACCACCAACACGTTCTCGCCGGAGCGGATGGCTGGCCATGCCAAACGTTGCGCCTCCGTCGGAGCATTGAACGCATGCTTGAACCAGGCATTGGTAGCCTCCGAGAACAAGTCCATACATTCGTACATACGTTCGATTATGGCATCGCCTTCAGACATCATCCACAACCGGCGGAAAGCTCGTCATCCACCGTCGTCGGCTCATTCGAGTACACCGCCCGGCTGACACATTCGAGCGTCTCACATATGGCGTCGTCAGGCGGCCGCACGGTCGCCGCACTTGCGGCGCAAAGTCTCATGCATGGCGACCATCAGCGCCAGGAACACCACCAGATAGAACGGGAACAGGTTGACCGAAACATGTTGCGCGATCAGCCCGAACAGCGGCGGCATGCACATCGATCCCACATAGGCGCAAGCCATCTGCATGCCGACGATGGCCTGCGATTTGTCCTCGCCGAAATAAGCAGGAGTGGAATGGATGACGCACGGATAGATCGGCGCGCAGCCCAAACCGATGACCATCAGTCCCGCGATGGTGCCGATATTGTGCGGCAACGGCAGGAGCATGATGACGATGCCGGTCAGCACCAACGCCTGGCCAAGACGAATCATGGCCGGATCGTTCAGTTTCATGGTCAGGAAACCGCTGGCGAGACGTCCGACGGTGATGCCGATGCAAAACAGGCTTCCCCACATGGCCGCCGTGGTCTTGTCGATGCCCTTGCCAAGCACCATATAGCTGCTGGCCCACAACATGGCGGTCGATTCGAGCGCGCAATAGCAGAAGAACATCACGAGGATCTCGCGGGCGCCACGGATGGCGAGCACACCGCGAATACCAAGCGGCTTGCGCCGGTCAGCTGTTTCCCCTTCCGATTGCTCGGACTGCGCGGATTGCACGGAAGAGGTTTCACTCGTCCGCTGCGGTTCGACGGTCTTACGCGCCTTCCACAACGGCAGGCTCAGCACCAGCACCGCGGTGAGCACGACCTGCAGAATGGAGATGGTCCGGTAGCCCCACGCCCAGCCATGGCCGGCACCCAATGCGCTTGCCATGATGTACGGGCCAAGCAGCGTGCCCAAGCCCCACATGGCGTGCAGCCAGCTCATGTGACGGCTTTCGTAGTGGATTGCCACATAGTTGTTGAGCGCCGCATCGACGCCGCCCGCGCCCAAGCCATACGGAATGGCGAAGAGCAGCAGCATCCAGTAATTCGGCGAGATGGAGAAGCCGAACAATGCGAACGCCGTTAACGCAACGGACACTGCCGTGACCTTGCCTGCACCGAACCGCAAGGTCATGCGGTCTGATAGCAGCGCGGACACGATGGTGCCGGCGGAAATCGTCATGGAAATGCCACCCGCCCAGGAAATCGGCGCATGCAGGTCGCCGCTCATCGTCGGCCATGCGGCGCCGAGCACCGCGTCCGGCAGACCCAGACTGATGAAGGCGATGTAAATCACGGCGAGCAGCAGATTGGCCACAGTCAGCTCCTTGTATGTTTTATGTTTGCGGCAATAAAATCACGAAAATACTCCGCTATTTTATCCAAAGTTACCTACCAAACGGTATTTTGTATCTTGCACTATCGACCGACGTTTTTGCATTATCGTGCATACACGAAAAGCGGGTCTCCGCCGTAACGCAAGACCCGCCAATCGCAATCGCCATGCAATATCAGGTGTCGATCTTGGAACGGTCGAAATCGTCGGCGTTCTCCACGATGAACGCCTTGCGCGGCGGCACGTCATCACCCATGAGCAGGCTGAAGATGTGGCTGGCCTGTTCGGCGTCCTCCATGCGGATACGGCGCAGCATGCGGGTGCGCGGATCCATGGTGGTATCGGCCAGCTGGTCGGCGTCCATCTCACCCAAACCCTTGTAACGCTGGATGTCCTCGTTGTAGCCGATGTGCTTTTTATCAAGCTCGGCGAGTTTGCCTGCCAACTCATCATCGGAATACGTGTAGATGTACTCGCCCTTATGCGTACCCGTCAACGCGATACGATGCAGCGGCGGCACGGCGGCATACACATGACCGTATTCGATAAGCGGCCGCATGTACCGGTAGAACAGCGTCAGCAGCAGGATGCGGATGTGCGCGCCGTCGACATCGGCATCGGTCATCATGATGATCTTGTTATATCGGGCCTGTTCGATGTCGAAGCTTGCGCCGGATCCTGCGCCGACCACCTGGATGATGGCTGCGCATTCCTTGTTGGACAGCATCTGCGCGAGCGATGCCTTCTGCACGTTGAGGATTTTGCCTCGAATCGGCAGCAACGCTTGGAAACCGGAATTACGGGCGGCCTTGGCTGTGCCCAATGCGGAATCACCCTCGACGATGAACAGTTCGGCCACATCGTCATTGCCGGGCTGGCAGTCGGACAGTTTCGGCGGCATGGACGCGGATTCAAGCGCGTTCTTACGGCGTGTGACTTCCTTGGTCTTGCGCGCCTGCACGCGGGCATGCATTTCGCCGACGATTTTCTCCAGCACGCGGCCGGACTGTTCCTTGTAACCGCGTTTGGAGCCGGTAATCATCTCACCGAACTGCTTATCGGTCATTCTGGAGACGATCGGCTTGACTTGCGCGGTGCCGAGCACGTCCTTGGTCTGGCCTTGGAACTGCGGTTCGGCGATGCGGACGGTGACGACGGCCACCAGACCGGCGAGAATGTCGTCACGTTCCACCTTCATATGGGAATCCTTGAGATTCACCTTGAGTTTGCGCGCGTTGTCCTCGATGGCCTTGCGCACCTGCTTGGTGATGCCTTGGAGGAAGCCGTCCACGTGCATGCCGCCGCCGGGCGTCTCCACCACGTTGACGAAGCTGCGCATGGTGGTGTCGTAGCCGTTGGTCCATCGCATGGCGATATCGACTGCGCAATCACGCGTCACCTTCTGCGCATGCAGTTCACCATCGTCTCCGACCGCCTGCGTTTCTTCAACATACGTGTCCTCGCCGGCGATGCGCCAAATATCGGAGACCGCTTCGCCTTTGGACAGGAAGTCGACGAAATCCTTCACGCCTCCGGTATGGCAGAATTCTTCGACGCGCGCATGCGGATATTTCGGCTGCACGGGTTGGGAAACGGTTTCCTGCGATTGCGTGGCAGCATCGTTTTCTTGCGATTCGGCTGATTCATCAGCTTCGGCTGAATCCTCCTGCAGTATTTCGGCAGAGGTTCCGATATCATCCGTTTCAGCGGACGTGTTCTCTTCCGTCACCTGTTCGATGACATTGTCATCGACTTCCAGCATTTCGTCAATGGACTCGTCGCCGGTTTCGGGAATGTTCTCGTCGATGACGGTGATTTTCAGCCCTGGCACCAGGAAACTGGTCTGCCGTACACGGTCGATGAGCTGGTCATAGCTGAATTCAGCGGTGTCGTTGAAAATCTCCGGATCCGCCCAATAGCGGATGCGGGTACCCGTGGTCTTCGGACTGACTTTGCCGATGATCTCAAGTTCGGTGGGACGATTCTTGCGCGTCTTCTTGAATGGCGAATCGGGAGACGGGTGTTCCGGATCAACGTCGGAATACACTCCGGGGTGGCCCTGATGGAAAGCCATGTGGTGGGTTTTGCCGTCACGATCCACTTCCACGTCGAGACGGGAGCTCAATGCGTTCACCACGGATGAGCCGACACCATGCAGACCGCCGGAAGCGCCATACGAGGAATTGCCGAATTTGGCGCCGGCATGCAGCTTGGTCAGCACCACTTCCACGCCGGTGAGCTTGGTTTTCGGCTCCACGTCCACCGGAATGCCTCGGCCATTGTCCGCCACTTCAACGGAACCATCGTCATGCAAGGTCACGATGATGTGGTTGCAGGCTCCCGCAAGAGCCTCATCGACGGCATTGTCGATGATCTCCCACAAGCAGTGCATCAGGCCCTGGCTGTCGGTCGTGCCGATGTACATGCCCGGACGTTTGCGCACCGCATCCAAGCCTTCGAGCACGGTAAGACTCTCAGCACCGTAATTATCCTTAGCCATGTTCCCTTTCAATTGTCGCCTTACAAGACATGAAGTCGAGAAACCCTGCGTTCATGCCGGTTTCTCGACTTCATTTACTCGCGTCTGATTACTATCACTGGTCCAGGAAGTCGCGCAGCGTCTGCGAACGGGACGGATGGCGCAGCTTGGACATAGTCTTCGATTCGATTTGGCGGATACGTTCGCGCGTCACGCCATACACACGTCCGATATCATCCAGCGTCTTCGGCTGGCCGTCCTCCAAACCGTAGCGCATCTTGATGACGCCAGCCTCACGCGGAGACAGCGTTTCAAGCACCTGCTTGAACTGCTCCTGCAACAGCGAGAAGGCGACGGCATCGGACGGTGCGATGGCGTCGGTGTCTTCGATCAGATCACCGAACTCGGAATCGCCATCCTCGCCCAGCGGCGTGTGCAGGGAAATCGGCTCACGCCCGTACTTCTGCACTTCCTGCACCTTCTCGACCGGCATGTCGAGCTCACGGGCCAGTTCGTCCGGCGTAGGTTCGCGGCCGAGGTCCTGAAGCATCTGACGCTGCACGCGGGACAGCTTGTTGATGACTTCCACCATATGCACAGGCACACGAATGGTGCGGGCCTGATCAGCCATGGCACGGGTGATGGCCTGGCGAATCCACCATGTGGCGTACGTGGAGAACTTGAAGCCCTTCTTCCAGTCGAACTTCTCTACGGCACGAATCAGACCAAGATTGCCTTCCTGAATCAAATCGAGGAACAGCATGCCACGGCCCGTATAGCGCTTGGCAAGAGAGACCACGAGTCGAAGGTTGGCTTCCAGCAGATGGTCCTTGGCGCGCTTGCCGTCGTTCGCGGCCCACTTCAGTTCACGCCGGCGCTTGAAATCCATCTTGTCGGATTCCGTGTCCAGCAGATGTTGGGCGTACAGACCGGCCTCGATGCGTTCGGACAGGTCGACTTCCTGTTCGGCGTTCAGCAGGTTCACTCGGCCGATCTGCTTCAGGTAATCCTTGACCGGATCTGCGGTGGCGCCGGCTGCGATCACACGACGCTTCGGATTGCCGGACGGCGTCAGATTGTCGTCGTCATCATCGTCACGCACCACGAAAGCGCCTTTTTCCTTGGGCTCTTCCGGCTTTTTGCGCTTGTCTTCGTCATCGTCTTCCAGTTCGGAATCGTCATCCTCGTCGATATTGTCCTCGTCGAGGTCGTCATCCTCCCCTTCGTCGTCCACGTCATCAAGGTCATCGTCGAAATCATCAAGATCGGCATCCTCGACGGGATCGTCTTCAGGAGCGTCCTGCTCGATCAGGTTCTCTTCTTCTTCCGCTTTCTTGCTTTTCTTGGCGGCGGAGGTCTTCTTCGCGGCCGTCTTGCGCGACGTCTTCGTAGCGGTCTTTGAGGACTCGCTCTTCTTGGCAGCAGGCTTGCGCGTGGAGGCCTTTTTTCCGGAGGTGGTCTTTTCGGTCAGATCAGTCTGTTCCGTATTTACCGTCGTTTCCTTGGTGGCCAAACTTATCCTCCTATTGATCCCGCCGGAAGCGTATACCATATGGACCCACTTCTGGCAAGGGCAAATCGTCAACTATGTGAGTTAACCATCTTGCGAGGACGATTATTCCCGCGTGTTGAGCTCACCATGCGCAAGTACCGCTTCCTTTCGGCGTGTTGCTCTATGTCTCTTCGGCCCATGCCGGTCCGATATGACGATGCGCCGCGGAGCAGATGATCGCCGCGAGCGAACAATTCTCATCCAACGCGAGCGCACGCATCGCGCACAGCATGGCGCGCTCATCGCCCATCCACCACAGCACATAACTGATGATGGCCAATGGCTGCACATGATACCGTTCGGGGACCATCCCGATGATGTCGAACATCATGTTGACGCCGTTGTCGCAACGTTTCGTGTCGGGTTTTCTTGATGCGTCACGGAACGATCCGTTGAGGGATTCCTCCAGATGACGCGTGTTGCCGGGAAGTGTCGGATTGGCCATGAATCCCATGAGAAAGTCACGTGACGAACGTCGTTCATCCACGATGATGGAGACCAGCAGCGCGTCACGCACCGCCATGGTCTGCTGCATGGCGATGGCAAGTGCTCCCGCACCGTTTCTGGACAGTCTGCATTCTGGCGATGAATCGTCATCTCCCGACGATTCATCGGCCAGCTCATCCATCCATTCCGAGAATGGCTCCTGCAGGAAATCGCGTATGCTCTCCGCCATGCCCAGCGATTTGCAATCCTCCACCAATTGGTCTTCAAGCCGTTCCATCTCGGCTTCGCATATCGGCATGGGCTCGTCGATCGTCTTCATGTCTCGTCCTCCTTGGCGTATCGGAGCGGCCGCTTGATGCAGGCCGCTTTGTTGGAACTATGCATCATCCGGCAATGCAATGAGGCGTTTCGGGACCCCTGTGGTCGGAGAACGTGAAGCTCGGCGTGTCACGAAACGTCCGGCACCGTCTCACCCGCTGCAATCATTATGTTTTCCTCTTGTCGAATGTGTGTGGATAACCTTGACCCATGACTAGCTCTTCCGATTTGGAACAGATTGAAACGCGCACGCTCTCGCTGGTAAGGGATTTTTCGTTCCTGCATGCGGACGATCCGGTGGCGAATTCCTGCAAAGCCGTCGCTGATGCGGTGGCGCAGCAGGCGGTCACGTCAAGTGAGGGCGGCAAACGTCTGCGGGCGTTGCTGACGTTGGATGTGTTCCGTGCGTTCGCGCCGCAGGATGTGGCGGAACGTGATATGGATGCGGTGTTGGATCTGGCATGCGCGATCGAAGTGTTTCAGACCGGCGCGTTGGTGCATGACGACATCATCGACGATTCCGATCTGCGCCGTGGCAAGCCGTCCGCTCATCGTGCGCTTGCCACGGATACCCATAGTGATGCCATCGGCCATGGTTTGGGCATCATGTTGGGTGATATGCTGGCCACCGCGAGCGTGGATATCGCAAATAAAGCGGCTTGCCGGCTTGGCTCCGGGTCTTCCGTGGTGTCGGCCTTCCTGAATATGCACCGTGAAGTGGAAATCGGCCAAGTACTCGATTTGGCCGTGGAACTCAATACGTTAGACGATCCTGAAGAGCTGGCGTCGGCCTCTTTGAATGTCTTCCGTTGGAAGACCGCCAGTTATACCACTATCGCACCTTTGGAATTCGGTATGCTTGCCGCCGGCCTCGCCCCTGCGGACGCGCGCAGGCTCGCACTGGCGATTGGATTGCCTCTTGGTTTGGCGTTCCAGCTCGCGGATGATCTTCTGGACGTCATCGGGTCGAGCCGCAATACCGGCAAACCGGTGGGCGGTGATATCCGTGAAGGCAAACGCACGGTGTTGCTGGCCGATGCGATTGAGGCTGCCGGCGATGTCGAACGACGTGAACTCATCGACATGTGGGAAGCCGAATCACGTGACGAGGCACATGTTAGGCGTGCCATCGCATTGTTCGAGTCCACTGGTGCCATCGCACGTTCCAAGGAACGGATCGCCGGTCTGTGGCTCGAGTCGAAGGCCGCCATCGAGACGCTTGAACTATCGCAGGATCGCAAAGACATGCTTACCGAAGCATGCGCACGTTTCGTACCGATTGTGCGGAAACAGGGCTGATGCCGCCGCACTGTGAAAGACCCGTGTTCATCGCATCTTCCGCAAGCCATTCCTTGTAGACTACAAGTGAACACATCTTTGTCGCGAAACGTTTTTTTGAAGAAGGAATCGTACCGATTAGCCATGAGTGAAGCCCAGCATGCCCCCGAAGGCCAGGTCATCGAAGGCCGGTACCGAGTCGTCAGCAGAATCGCCGATGGCGGCATGGCCACGGTGTATCAAGCTGTTGACGAGCGTCTGGGACGCACCGTCGCCATTAAGATCATGCACACGCAGCTGGCACAGGGCCCACAACGCGACCAGTTCGTGGAACGTTTCCATCGCGAGGCCCGTTCCGCAGCAGCAATAGCCAATCCCCATATCGTGCAGGTGTATGACACCGGTGAGTTCGATGGACTGGATTTTCTTGTCATGGAGTACGTGCATGGCGTGAACCTGCGGTACGAAATGAACCAGCAAGTCACGTTCAGCGTTCGTGAGACGCTACGCATAGTCGGTGAGACGTTGGACGGCTTGGCTTCGGCGCATCGCGCAGGCGTGGTGCACCGCGATATCAAACCGGAGAATATTCTGCTCAATGACCGAGGACATGTGCAGATCACCGATTTCGGCCTGGCCAAGGCGGTGTCGCAGGCCACGCTGTCCTCCACCGGCATGCTGCTGGGCACGGCCGCCTATCTGGCGCCAGAAATGATTCAGCACAATCAGGCAACGCCGCAGGGAGACCTGTATTCCGTAGGCATCATGGCTTGGGAGATGCTGGCCGGCAAGGTGCCGTTCACCGCGGACAATCCGGTGACGCTGGTGTTCAAGCACGTGCATGAGGATGTGCCGGATATCACGACCGCTTGTCCGGGCATCAATGCAGGCGTGGCCGCATTCCTCGCCCGTCTTACGGCGCGCGCGGTCGAGGACCGTCCCCAGGATGCGTCCGTGGCATTCGACGAATTGCAGCAGTTGCAATCGAACCTCACCATCGACGACTGGCAATACCGTCTGTCAGCCGTTTCACCGGCCACAAACGATGCCGCCGACACCATGCCCGGCGATGGCACCCGGCAGATGCCGCTACCGCCCGCTCCCCCAGCACCGCCTGTGCGTCAGAACGACGATCGCACACGACAGTTCAATCCGGAAAACCCGAACAAAACCACCGTCATGCCGGCGCAGCAGGCAGATCCGGAGGCAACCACCCGCTTGGCTTTGGAAAAGAACGACGTCCCCGCCAACAACGTTCCAGCTTCCCCCTCGAACGGTCCGGTCAGTGGTGGACAGCCGAAACGCAGTGGCAAGCGTGCACCTGTCATCATCGCCGTCGTAGCAGCCATCGTGCTTGCCTGCGCAGGCGGTGGAGGCTATGCCTGGTGGTATTTCCGAGGACCGGGCAGCTACTGGACCATGCCTCAGCCGGCAGATCTCACATGTTCCGATTCGGAGCCCTGCCGTATTTCCAACATCAAATGGAACGCCTATGAGGAACTGCTGAAATTCTCCAACATCGAGTACGAAGAGACCGAGGCGTTCAGTGATTCCGTCAAGGCTGGCAATGTCATCTCCACCGACCCGGAGAATGTCGGTTCGCATGTGAGCAAACGTCATCATCAGAAGGTCAAGGTGGTAGTGTCCAAGGGTATTAAGCAGGGCACTGTTCCCACAGACATTCTCGATGCCACCAGTGCGAACGGCAAGGATCCGATCAACGCGTTGAAGCGTGCCGGCTTCGACAACATCGAACAGACTCCGGCCAATGATGACGCGTATTCCATGGACGTACCTCAGGGCGCGTTGCTTGATTTAAGCGTGGATCCCGGCGCGACTCTGCCCCATAACGCGAAGATTACCGTCACGCTGTCCCAAGGACCGAAACCGGTTACCATGCCGGACGTCGTGGGCAAATCGAAGGATGAGGCGCAGCAGACGCTTGATGCGCTCAAGCTCACCGTCAACTGGACCGAGCAATTCGATGACAAGATTCCGCAAGGACAGGTGATTTCCGCTTCCGCGAAGACCGGAGACGAGTTGCACTGGGGCGATAGCGTCAATGCGGTGGTGTCGAAGGGACCGGAAACCGTAACGCTGCCGAATTATGTCGGACAGAAAGCCGCCGCTGCCAAAGCCGCATTGGAGAAGCTGGGATTCAGTGTGAAGATCAGCTCGCAACTGACACTTGACTCCAGTCAAGACAAGAAGGTCGCTTCGCAGGATCCGGTAGGAGGCACCGAGGTGCGACTGCGTCAGGAGGATGGCACGCCGAATACCGTCACCTTGAAAATGTATTCGTCGCTGTTCGACTGATTATCCTGATTACAAAATAGAAATCAGGGGTGTCTGTTCCGAAAACATTCTTCGGAACAGACACCCCTGATTGGTTTGGAATGAACCTCGCTGAAAACTTATGCCTTCTTGGCAGCGGATTCGGCTTGTGCCTGCGCTTCGGCCTCCTGCTGGGCTTTGAGCTCGGCCTTGACCTTCTGCGCGTATTCGTCGACGTATTCCTGTCCGCTCATCTTCTGGATCTCACGGGTCACGCGGTCGGTAAGCGAACGCAAATCATCGTGGGTAATCTGGTCGGCGGATTTCTTCTCGACTTCAATCGGCTTGCCGTAAATCACCTTGGACTTGCCTTTGTTCGGAATGACCTGTCCTGGCTTCTGCAGTTCACGCGAACCGATGATGGCGGCCGGAATAATGGGGCAACCGGTTTCGAATGCCAGACGCGCCGCGCCGGTGTGTCCTTTGTAAAGACGTCCATCGGGGCTGCGAGTACCTTCGATGTGAATGCCGAACAGATGTCCGTCCTCGATGATCTCACGGGCGTGGTTCAGTGCGCCAAGTGATTTGGAACCGCCGGAACGGTCCACGGGGAACACGCCGACTGACGTGAACCACCATTTCTTGAATTTGCCTTTGATGCCTTTGCCTTCGAAATATTCGGCCTTGCCCATGAAATGAATCATGCGCGGGCAGGTCAACGGCAGCAACGCATCGTCGATGACGGCAAGATGGTTGGCTGCGATGATGGCGCCACCTTCGTGCGGAATGTTCTCAAGTCCTTGCGCGGTCGGTCCCAAACGGTGGATGGCGATAGGTCCCAAGCCTTTGACGAAAAACCAATAGAGCATTCTTCACAATCCTCCCGGCGGATTGGCGTCCGCCCGATTAGAGTATAAGTATGACTGACCTCAACAATAGCAATGACGATGAAGAACGCCCAAATGACGCGTCGCATGGTGGCGGCTCTCCAATGGACGACTTGGATGCGGCTTGGGCCGAGTTTGCGGATTCGCATGCTGACGATTTGAAGGCCGTGGAACGTTCGCGTAGTGCAAAACGTTTCGAGAAGCATGCGCAACGTCGGGAAAAAGAGGCTTTGCTGTCCATCGATGACTTGGATCAGGGCACGTTCACCAATGATGCGCCGGCGAATGGTCGTGGGCCGCGCGATTTCACTGGTTCGAGCTGGCTTGACACGGATCGGGTCATGGACCGTCACGGTGACGACTTCGTGCCGCCGAATCCTGAAATCGGCCATGTGAAACTGTCAAAACTGGTGTTCTGGATATTGCTGGTGGCCGGCGTCATCGGCATTATCGCTTCCGTGTTCGTTCCGGCGTTGGCTTCGATTCTTGGTTCGATTTTCGGTTTGTGTGCGCTGGTCGGCGCCGCTGGCCTCATCGTGCAGCATAAAGGGCATCGTGAAACGCGTACCGACGAATTCGATGATGGAGCACGCGTCTGACGATTCTTTGGCGACAAACTGAATACATCCATCTATGTGAAGGCCCCGGCGGTTTGAACTGCGCCCCGTTTGTTGGACGTTGTTAATTAGGATACAGCCCTAGACCGCGAGGGACATGCTCCGGAACTCCTCCGGGGTGCGTCCCTCGAGTCGTATCTGGCCGTCGTCTGGTGTTCCAATGCACGATGTACGCGTCCAGCTCGGCCTTGAACCGCTCGAACGAGTCGAACTCTCGGCCGCGGTAGAACTCGTCCTTCAAGTGGCCGAAGACCTGCTCGGCCGCCGCGTTGTCCAGGCAGTTGCCCTTGCGGCTCATGGACTGGCGGATGCCGAGGCGTTCGAGCTCGTCCCGCCACCATTGGTGCTGGTACTGCCATCCCATGTCCGAGTGCAGGATCGGCTCCGCGCCGGCGGGCAGGCGCTTCTGCTGCCCGAGGTCCGGACTGCGGCTCACGTCCCAGGCCACGATCTCCTTGCTGGCCATGTCGTACACGGGAGCGAGGTACGCCTTGGAGCCGGCGACCTTGAACTCGGTGACGTCGGTCCCGAGCCTGGAAGAACGGACGGGCCGCGTCGAAGTCGCGTTCGGGCAGGTTATGCACGCGGTCGCCCGTCTCGCCCCTGTACGAGCTGTAGCGTCTCCACGGGTTCCTGGAGCGGATGGCGCATCTCAGCCCCATACGGCGCATGACCCTGAGCACGGTCTTGGCGGATATGCGCGTGCCGAACTCGTGGACCAGGCGCATGCGCACCTGCCGGTGGCCGCACCCGTTCGGGGTGCGCTCCCATATCTCCCGTACCATCGGCTCCACGTCCGGCCTGGACACGTGCGCCGGGCGCGACAGGTGGTGGTAGTACGTGGATTTCGGCAGCCCGGCTATCCTCAGGAGGTGGTCGAGCCGGTGTCCCCGCCCTGCGAGCAGTCGGACGACGGCGCTTCGCTCGCGCCGCGTGACTTGGACGCCCGCAGGGCCCGGAGTTTTTCCAGGTACGCGACCTTCGCCTTCAGGTACGCGACCTGTTCGGCGAGCTCCTGCTCGCGCGTCGGTTCGGGCTTCGGCCTGAGCGCCTCCGGACCGGTAGTCGCGGCACCAGCGCTCCAGGGACGCGATGCTCGCGATCCCGTGCCTGGCCATGGCCTCCGTCTTGGTCAGACCGTTCTCGACGTGGTCGCGCGCCGCGGCGACCTTCGTCTCCCAGTCGTAGCGTCTGCTGCCGCCGCCTCCCATGACCGCCTCCTCGCCGTTGGACCTGTACAGCCTGATCCAGTTTCTCGCGGTATACACCGGTATGGCAAGCCTGCTGGCGAGCGTGTCCTTGCCGGCTCCGGACTTGATGAGCTCCAGCGCCTCGCGCCGGAACCCGTCGTCGTAACGTCTCCTTCGATCCTCACGCATACGAAAGAACCGCACCTCCGATCATCGAATCTGAATTTCTTCAGTCCAACAATCGGGGTGCGGTTCATATTTACGCCGGGGCCTTCACACACACATACGTTGTCAGCGTTTTCAGGCTTTCTTCGCAGCTTGGGCGGTGGCGATCCACTTGTCAAGCAGCGCCGTGGCCTTGCCGGAGTCGACGGTCTGCTCCGCGATGGCGTAGGCGGCTTTGAACCGGTCAGCCAAGCTTGCGTCGCCCGGCACCAAATGACCGTCGGCGACGATTGCGGAAGCGGCGTTCAGCAGCGCGGTGGTACGGAACGACACATCCTTGCCTGCGAAGAAGTCTCGTGCCAGCTGCGCGTTGAGCGTCGGTTCGCCACCCTTCAGATCTGCGATGGTGACTTTGGCGAGGCCGAGTTCGACGGTCGGATCGAATTTGTTTTCGGTAACCTTGCCGTCCTTGAATTCCCAAATGGAGACCGGACCGGTCGGTGCCATCTCGTCAAGGCCCTCATGGGAAGTGTAGACCATGCCGATCTGGCCGTTCGCCGCATATACGGCGGCCATGATCGGGCTCATCTTGCGATTAGCGCAGCCGACGGCCATATGCTTCGGGCTTGCCGGGTTGGTCAGCGGACCAAGCACGTTGAACACGCATGGCACGCCGAGCGCGGCGCGAATCGGACCGACAAAACGCATGGCGGGGTGGAAGGTGCGTGCGAAAGCGAATGCGATGCCGCATTCGTTGCCGACTTCGCTCACTTGTTCCGGAGTCAAATCCATGGGCAGGCCGAGCGCTTCGAAGCAGTCAGCAGTGCCGCACTTGGATGAGGCCGCACGATTGCCGTGCTTGACGACTTTTACGCCTGCGGCCGCGGCTACGACGGCCCCCATGGATGACAGGTTCACGGTGGAGGCTCCGTCGCCACCGGTGCCGACGATGTCGGTGGTTTCACCGTCGATGTACAGCGGAATGGCATGGGCCACCATGGCCTTCGCCGCGCCACGCACTTCGTCGGGGGTCAGCCCCAACTGCTGCTGGGTGGCGAGTACCGCGCCAACGGCCGCCGGATCGGCATTGCCGTTCATGAGGTCATCGACGAACCACTCGGATTCCTCGGCGCTCAAGTGGTCCCCTCCGACCAGCTTGGTGAGGATCGACTTCCATGTGATTTCGGCCATGATGCCCTCCTTGGCGCTGTCGCACGCCTTTATTGTTGTTCCGATGCCGCCAATTGTAACGATTGGACGTTTCCCCACGTCCGCACGTCCATATCACGAAACGGCCCATCGAAGATTCTTCAAAAAAGAAAACCTCCCCCGATTACGGTCGGGGGAGGTTATGTCATGAGCAAGTCAGCGACTCAGCGAATCACTGCTCGTTCTGGCCGTGGCACATCTTGTACTTACGACCAGAACCGCATGGGCACTGGGCGTTCTTGCCGGTTCCCGGGAAAGTGCGGCCATCCGCCCACGGAGAGTGGAGTTCCTCGCTCTTCGGACGCTTGTTGGCCGGGACCTTGCCTTCGGCGTGGCTGATCGGCTGCATGCCGACGATGCCCTTCTCGTTCTTCTGCTCGTCAGCCAGTTCATCGATGGTGGTCTTTTCGGCCTCGTCATCGGTCTCCGGCTCTGCAGGAGCGGATTCGCCGGTCGCGGCGGCTTCGCCGTCCAGACCCATTACGGCCTCGGCGGCGTTCACGGCCTCATCCTCATCGGATTCGGTCTCCTCGTCCTCGGTCATGGCCACGCGTTCGATGTCCACGTGGAACAGCAGCTGGATGGTTTCCTCCTTGATGGCTTCGATCATGGAGTTGTACATCTGGTAGCCTTCACGCTGGTATTCGACCAGCGGATCACGCTGTCCCATGCCGCGCAGGCCGATGCCGTCCTTGAGGTAGTCCATCTCGTACAGGTGCTCGCGCCACTTGCGGTCGAGCACGGCGAGCACCACGCGGCGCTCGAGCTGGCGCAGGCCTTCGCTGCCGAGCTTGTCTTCGAAATCGGAGTACTGGTCCTTGGCGTCGGAGACGATGAGCTCCTTCAGGGCCTCAACGGCCTTGTCGCCCTTGAGCTTGTCGACGGCGTCCTTGGCCGCTTCCTGCTCCACGGCGATCGGGTACACGGAGGAGATGGCCTTGAACAGACCGTCCCAATCCCAATCGGCCGGCTTGTCGGAACCGTTGTTGGCGCCCTTGATGTAGCTCAGCACGGTGTCGTCGATGAACTTGAGGATGTCCTCGTGGATGTCGGCGCCCTTCAGCACAGCCTGACGCTCCGCATAAATGACGGTGCGCTGCTTGTTCATCACGTCATCGTACTTCAGCACGTTCTTACGGATTTCGAAGTTACGCGATTCGACGGCCTTCTGTGCGGTGCGCACGCCCTTGGAAACGCTCTTGGCTTCGATCGGCTCGCCTTCCGGCATGCCCTTGGCCATGACACGCGCCACCAGCTGGGTGTTGAACAGACGCATCAGATCATCTTCGAGGGACAGGTAGAAACGGGATTCACCCGGATCGCCCTGACGGCCGGAACGGCCGCGCAGCTGGTTGTCGATACGGCGGGATTCGTGGCGTTCGGTGCCGAGCACATACAGACCGCCGAGCTTGACGACTTCCTCATGCTCGTCCTTGACCTGGTCCTTGATCTCGGCCAAAGTGCCCGGCCAACGCTTCTCGTACTCGTCCGGAGTGTCATCCGGGGAGTAGCCTTCGGACTTGAGCTTCGCATCGGCGAGGAACTCGACGTTGCCGCCGAGCATGATATCGGTACCACGGCCTGCCATGTTGGTGGCCACGGTGACGGCGCCCTTACGGCCTGCGACGGCCACAACGGCGGCTTCCTTGTCATGCTGCTTCGCGTTCAGCACCTGGTGAGGAATCTTGGCCACGTCAAGCAGAGAGGACACGACTTCGGAGGATTCCACGGATGCGGTACCCAGCAGGACCGGCTGGCCCTTCTTGTGGCGCTTGGCCACATCACGAACGATGGCGGCGAGCTTTTCCTTCTTGGTACGGAAGATCAGATCGTCCTTATCCTCGCGGATCATCGGCTTGTTGGTCGGAATCGGCAGCACGCCCAGCTTGTAGGTGCCCATGAATTCGGCGGCTTCGGTCTCTGCGGTACCGGTCATGCCTGCCAGCTTGTCGTACATGCGGAAGTAGTTCTGCAGGGTGATGGTGGCGAAGGTCTGGTTTTCGGCCTTGACCTCCACGCCTTCCTTGGCTTCGATGGCTTGGTGCAGACCCTCGTTGTAACGGCGGCCCGGCAGGATACGTCCGGTGTGCTCGTCGACGATGAGCACTTCGCCGCCGGTCACGACGTAGTCGCGGTCACGCAGGAACAGCTCCTTGGCCTTGATGGCGTTGTTCAGATAGCCGATCAATGCGGTGTTGTTCGGTTCGTACAGGTTGTCGATGCCGAGATAGTCCTCGACCTTGGTGATGCCCGGATCAAGGATGCCGACGACCTTCTTCTTCTCGTCGACCTCATAGTCCTCGTCACGGTTGAGCTTCAGAACCAGGCGCGCGAACTGGCGGTACCAGCGGGTCACGTCGCCCTCGGCCGGACCGGAGATGATCAACGGGGTACGAGCCTCATCGATAAGAATGGAGTCGACCTCATCGACGATGGCGTAGTGGTGGCCACGCTGTACGAGATCGGACTTCTCCCACGCCATGTTGTCGCGCAGGTAATCAAAACCGAATTCGTTGTTGGTGCCGTAGGTGATGTCGGCGTTGTACTGCTTGCGACGCTCCGGCGGCTTCTGGTTGGTGATGATGCAGCCGGTGCTCATGCCGAGGAAGCGGTAGACACGGCCCATCAGCTCGGCCTGGTAGCTGGCCAGATAGTCGTTGACGGTGACGACGTGGACGCCCTGACCGTCGAGTGCGTTCAGGTAGGCCGGCAGCGTAGCCACAAGGGTCTTGCCTTCACCGGTCTTCATTTCGGCGATGTTGCCCCAGTGCAGAGCGGCGCCGCCCATGAGCTGCACGTCGAAGTGGCGCAGGCCCAAGGTTCGCTTGGAAGCTTCACGCACGGTGGCGAAGGCTTCCGGCATGAGCTTGTCAAGGGACTCGCCGTTTTCGATACGCTGCTTGAACTTGGCGGTCTGGCCCTTGAGCTCCTCGTCGTCAAGCGCCGCGATCCCGTCCTCCAAGGCGTTCGTCGCTTTGGCCACGTTCTCAAGCTTCTTGATCTGTCGGCCTTCACCCATGCGTAGGGCTTTGTCAACGATATCTACCACAATCACTCCCTTTGTGTATGGTGACTTTCCTCGATTGAGGATAGTCGCTTTCTCGCGATTTCCGAAAAGCTCCGTCCATTTTACGTAAGTTTTGACGTATCTTGTTTTTCGCATAAGAAAAGAGGCCCGCATGTATGACATGCGAGCCTCTTATCGTTCAGTTTTCAGCCATCAGCCATTACTTCTTGGCCACATTCTCCGGAGTGTCGATTTCGAAGACGCCGTAGCTCCAACCGTGACGGTGGTAGACGACGGATGGACGACCGGTTTCCTTGTTGACGAACAGGAAGAAGTCGTGACCGATCAGCTCCATCTCGTACAGGGCCTCGTCAATGGTCATCGGCTCGGCGATGTGCAGCTTGCGGCGGATGACGATTGGGGTGTCACCGACCTGGACCTCGACGGATTCGCCAGGGCCGAGATCAGCGGAAACGGCGTCGGCCGGGCTATTGTTCGGCGCTTCCGGCTCCGGCTCCTCGACGACGACCGGCTCGACCGGGCCCAGATCGACCGGGACCGGATCGGTGTAGCCACGACGATGGTCCTTGCGGCGGTCGCGGGTACGGCGCAGACGAAGCGTCAGCTTGTCGAGAGCCAGATCGAGCGCGCTGAACTCGTCGGCGCTGGAGGCTTCGGCACGCACCACGGTACGACCTGCGATGACGGTGATCTCAACGCGCTTGGCGGTGTCGGCCTGACGCGGATTGCCCTCGTGGGACAGCACAATCTGGACACGCTGCGCATCCGGGGCGATAGCGGTCACACGATTCATCTTGCTTTCGACAACGTCACGGAACCTTTGCTTGATCTGCGTATGACGTCCGGTAACGACGATTTCCATGTGGACCTCCCTAGACTCAAGCGGTGTTAACCGCTATATACGGACCAACCAGCTGCATCGCTGCTTGGTAGTCATCATTGTATCCATAAGATTGGTGATTTGCTGGAAAACTCCCCGAGAAAACAAAAGTTTTTTTACGCTTTGCTTTCGACGATTCTCTTGCTATAGTTGTGCGTTTGAGACCTCTTGATGGCCACGACCGATTTTGTCGGTTGAGGAACTTCCGGGCTCCATAGAGCACGATGGCGGATAACGTCCGCCCAGGGCGACCTGAGAGATAGCGCAGCAGAGAATAGACCGCCTTACCGGTTTCGGCCGGTGGGTAAGGGTGAAACGGCGGTGTAAGAGACCACCGGGCCGCTGGTGACAGTTGGCCGCATGGCAAGCCTCATCGGGAGCAAGGCCAAGCAGAAGGCGTTCGAGGACTGCTCGTCCGAAGCCTTCGGGTAGGCTGCTAGAGCCTGACGGCAACGCCAGGTCGAGATGGATGGCCATCCGTGCCGTTGGCACGACAGAACCCGGGGTATAAGAGGTCTCACTCTCCACTCTTTATGTTTTGAGGATTTCTTTACACCAGCCTCTTTATGAAACTGACGTCACGCCCTTGGTCAACGGTCGCCGTCAATCAAACAGTTCCTGTGCGATTTGGCGCAGGATCTCAGGATTATGGCCTTTTCTGCCGCCCGCGCTCCAGAAGCGGCGCCTACGTACATCGCGTTCCAGACCGGCGGTTTTTCTCGCGGTTCTACGGCCTAATTCCCATGCGGCTTCAGTAAACACGCCGTAGGATTCCGCCTCATCACAAACCTGTTGGGCCAGCCTACGGTCGACGCCTTTCCGTATAAGCTCAGCGACCGCGCCCCTACATCCCATAAGACGGGTCGCACAGTAGCGCACCGCGGATTGCGCGTAGGCTTCATCGTCAATCAGTTGAACCCTTGTCAGTCTTTCGATGACGTCGTCAACCACTTCAGAGGTATAGCCCTTACCAATCAGGCGCTCACGCAGTGCGCCGGAAGGTCGAGGCGCAGCGTCCAGCAATCGCAATGCGGCTTCCCTGCATGCGTCAAGATCATTTGGATCCTTTGCGGCAGTAGAATCGCCGTTCCCGACACGCCCAGCGTGTCGCGCGTGTCGTGGCGTTTTCGTCGCATTTGCGCTTCCAGCGAACAAACTGGAACGGTCAGGTTTCGTTCGACGGTTCCACCTCTGAACGTTCGTGCGTTCTGGATCCTCTGAAGAAAGGGCAAGGCCCCCAGTATCGGCCGACGCCGGCTGAAGGCCCTGTTCCTTAAGGAAACGTTCGGCGCTGATCATATGTCAGGCTTTGGCGGCTTTTGAAGTTTTGGACGTCTTACCATCATCCGGCGCGCCCGCGGCGTCCTCCGCCCCATCGTCCTCGGCGAACTGGTCGGTAGGTTTGATCAGACCGAATGCCGCCTTGACCTTGTTCTCGATTTCCTCTGTGAGTTCCGGATTGTCCTTGAGGAACTGACGCACGTTTTCGCGTCCTTGCCCCAGCTGGTCGCCCTCATAGGTGAACCACGAGCCAGACTTTTTGACGACGTTGGCCTGCAACGCCATATCAAGCACGGAACCTTCCTTGGAGATGCCCTCGCCGTACAGCACATCGAATTCGGCGGTCTTGAACGGCGGAGCCATCTTGTTCTTAACAACCTTGACCTTGGTACGGTTGCCGACAGCCTCATCACCGTTCTTAATGGTCTGGATACGGCGGATGTCCATACGTACGGACGCGTAGAACTTCAATGCCTTGCCGCCGGTGGTGGTCTCCGGATTACCGAAGAACACGCCAATTTTCTCACGCAACTGGTTGATGAAGATGGCGGTGGTACCGGCTTGCGCCAGCGCACCGGTCATCTTACGCAACGCCTGACTCATCAGGCGCGCCTGCAGGCCGACATGGCTGTCTCCCATCTCGCCTTCGATTTCCGCTTTCGGCACCAAGGCCGCGACGGAATCGATGACAATCACGTCAAGCGCGCCGGAACGAATCAGCATGTCGGCGATTTCCAATGCCTGCTCGCCATTGTCCGGCTGAGAGACGATCAACGAATCGGTGTCGACGCCCAGCTTACGGGCATAGACCGGATCGAGCGCATGCTCGGCATCGATGAATGCGGCCACACCGCCGGCCTTCTGGGCATTGGCCACCACATGCAGCGCCAATGTGGTCTTACCAGAGGATTCCGGTCCGTAAATCTCCACAATACGGCCTTTAGGCAGGCCGCCGATGCCTAATGCCATATCCAAAGCCAAGGATCCGGTCGGAATGACCTCGACATCCTGTTCCGGGCGGTCGCCAAGTCTCATGGCCGATCCCTTGCCGAAGCTTTTCTCGACCTGCGCGAGCGCTGTGTCGAGCGCGGCCTGACGGCGCGGATCGATTCCATTCGCGGACTTGTTCTGTGCGGCGTTCTTTGCCGCGCTCGTCTGTGCCATGACTACTCCTTGTTGTTGACCGAGACGAATGAATGGATTCACCGTAAAACCGCATCATCCATCTGCGCAAGTTCAATCGGCCATTGTGGTCGAAGAACATGCATTTCGACACGCCGAAGACCGCTTTCCCTTGAAATTCCAGCATTCTGAAACTTCGCGGCGAGCCGTTGACGACCTGCCCAATCCGTGCTTCTGTGGATAACTATACCCCATTATCCGAACATCTGTTCGAAATCGGTGTTTTGCGATAGCCGAACTCCGCCTAACGCACCGGCATTGGTGGCGCGTTATGGTCCTTTCCCCAACGTTTGGAGTCAGGAATGTTCATCTGGTCGCACAGAACGTTCCATACCACGCGGGGCTCCTCCCCCATTTCAAGCGCTTCGACGGCTGTCAGACCGTTCAATCGATCAAGCACTTGGTCGCGTGCGAGCGCGCGGCCATAGCTACGGCCGAGTACCTCTTCAAGCAACTGCCAAAATTCACGTTCCTGCACGCGCTCAAGTGTACACAGCAAGCGCAACCAAAAGAAAACGCCCGACGGAACAAGCCGCCGGGCGTTAGACGTCCAACAGGAATCAGATTGCGACGGAATCGAGATAATCGGCGACCATGCGCAGCATCTGCGCCGTGGAGACGCCCAACGATTGCGCAATCGAGCTCAGCAGCTCGGAGCTGGCCTCTTTTTGGCCACGCTCCACTTCGGAGAGGTAGCCCAACGACACTCCGGCCTTTTCGCTCACCTCACGCAACGTTTTGTGGTCATGGGTGCGCAGATCGCGCAGTACATGGCCGATGGCCTCGCGAAGCGATACCTCTCTGGGTTCGTCGGTGGTTTCCGTGGCTGCCGACATGGATCGTGCGGAAACGCGTTCCGCGTCTTCCTCCCGCCATATGCGGGTCAATGCGGCCTGGCGCTCGTCTTTGGCCTTTTTGGCCGCGCGGGCACGCAGCACCTGCTGCTGGGCGAACATCACCGCGCGGCGCTGGGCTGGGGTGAGTTCCCTGACGCGGGCGTTGCCGCTTTGCACCGTGGGAACCATCGCCTTGAGTTCCATCTGTTCCTTGGTGAGTGTCATCGTGTCCATGCCGCCAGCCCCTTTCGCTTTTCATACGTACGTCCACTATGGTCAACACCCATATTCGTGGATTATTCCTGTGAAAGTGCTGAAAGAGTCCTCAGTTTTTCCAGAATACATTGCACGGTTTCATGCCGCACGGCTTCCCGATCACCCTTCAGACGCAGCTCATAAGCAGCTGTTTGACGCGCACGAATGCCATTGAAGCCACAGGGCAGGGAGCAGCCGATGTACACCAGGCCGGCAGGTTTGTCACCATCCGGTCCTGGCCCTGCAACACCGGTAGTGGCCAAGCCGATGACACAGTCTCCATCCTCGGTCTGTCGGTATAGTTGCGCGGTTCCCGCAGCCATCTGCCGCGCCACTTCGGGGTGGACCGCCCCTTCTCGGGCCAGCAGGTCGGCATTCACGCCGAGAATCTTCGCTTTGGCGCGAATGTCGTAGGTCACCGCCGAGCCGAGGAACACTTTCGATGCGCCTGGTATGCGTACGAAGGCGTCGGCGAGTAAACCTCCCGTCAGTGATTCGGCGGCGGCGATTTTGAAATGGTTGGCTTCGCAATAGCGTAAAACGGCTGCGGCCAGCTCATCGCATTGCGATTGGCTGGCCGCGGTCGACGAATTTTCGGATTCGCTCATCGGGATTTACTTGGTTTCCTTTTCGGATTTTGCGGTCTTCTTACGTCCGCCGAACGTGTTGACGAAGTATTCGCCGCCCGAATACAGGCATAGAATCAACGCCAGGTAAATCAGGGCGTACGTGATCGTGTAATAAACGGTCATCCACAGCGGAGTGGTGTTCATGCCATCGGCGAGGCTCCACATCGGCAGCATGAGCATGGCAAGGCCGATGCACTGGCACAGGGTCTTGTACTTGCCGGCTTGGGATGCGGCGATGACCTTGCCGCCGGTGTCGATGACGAAGAAACGCATGATGGTGATGCCAATCTCACGGATGAGGAACAGCGCGGTCACAACCCAGCCGAGCACTGCGTTGCCGAATTCGTTGAAGATAGCGGCGACGATCAGCGTGCCGCAGGTGAGCAGCTTATCTGCGATTGGGTCCATGAGCTTGCCCAGTTCGGTGACCTGGTTATATTTGCGGGCCATCCAACCGTCGAGCTTATCGGTGCAGGCGGTGATGATGAAGATAATCGCCGCCACCCAGCGCATAGTCGTGTTTTTGGTACCCCATGCGCCTGCCATGACGTACAACGCCAGGAAGATGACGACCAGGACGATACGAGAGAAAGTGACGATGTTCGGCGGGGCGTTCCACCCGTCAAGCAGGGACGATTTGCGTTCTTCTTGCTTTTCCATACCGTTCACGTTACCCCGATACCACTACTTGGCGCAATGCGTGCGGTTGTCGCGTTCCATCATCGCGTGTCCGCAGCGTCGGCCGGCTGGGTAGAACCTGCGGTAAGCGATGAGGTTTCGCCCTTGATGAAGGCGAGCACCTGCGGCAGATCCTGCGGTTGGACGAGCACTTCGCGAGCTTTGGAGCCTTCGGACGGACCGACCACACCACGCGATTCAAGCAGATCCATGAGTCGGCCGGCTTTGGCGAATCCGACACGCAGTTTGCGCTGCAGCATGGAGGTTGAGCCGAACTGCGTGCTGACCACCAGTTCCGCCGCCTGCAACAGCACGTCCATGTCGTTGCCGATGTCCTCATCCGGCTCGATGGCCTTCTTTTCGGCCTCCTTGGCCATCTCCTCGATATCCTCGCGATAATGCGGCTTGCGCTGGGTTCGCACGAACTCCACCGCGCGACGGATTTCGGACTCGTCGACCCATGCGCCCTGCACGCGGATCGGCTTGGCCTGGCCCATCGGCAGGAACAACGCGTCACCTTGGCCGATCAGCGTTTCCGCACCGGTGGCGTCGAGGATGACTCGCGAATCGGTGGCGGATGAGGTGGCAAAAGCAAGTCGGGACGGGATGTTGGCCTTGATCAAGCCCGTGACCACGTCAACGGACGGGCGCTGCGTGGCGAGCACCAGATGCACGCCGGCGGCTCGCGCGAGCTGCGTGATGCGCTGGATGGAGCTCTCCACGTCGTTCTTGGCCACCATCATAAGGTCGGCCATTTCATCGACGACCACGAGGATATACGGGTATGGTGCGACCTTGCGTTTGGAGCCTGCGGGCGCATGCACCTTGCCAGCGCGCACGGCAGCGTTGAAGTCCTTGATGTGGCGGAATCCGAAGAATTCGAGGTCGCTGTATCGTGCGTCCATCTCCTTGACCACCCATTCCAAAGCCTGTGCGGCCTTCTTCGGATCGGTGATGATCGGGGTGAGCAAATGTGGAATGCCCGCATAGGCGGACAGTTCGACTCGTTTAGGATCGACCATGATCATGCGGACCTGGTCAGGCGTGGCGCGCATGATCACGGAGGTGAGCATGGAGTTGATGAAGCTCGACTTGCCGGAGCCGGTGGCGCCAGCCACCAACAGGTGGGGCATCTTGGTCAGGTCGGCGGTCACGAAATGGCCTTCCACATCCTTGCCGACGCCGGTGAGCATCGGATTCGGATCGTTCCGGGCCTTGTCGGAGCGCAGCACGTCGCCCAGCACCACGGTTTCGCGGTCGGAGTTCGGAATTTCGATGCCGATGGCGGATTTGCCTTCGATCACCGACAGGATGCGCACGTCGGAGCTGGCCACCGCGTAGGCGATGTTCTTCTGCAGGTTGGTGACCTTCTCGACCTTGACGCCAGGGCCAAGCTCCACCTCATACATGGTGACGGATGGTCCGCGCAGGAAGCCGATGACCTTCGCATCGACGTTGAACTGTTGGAAGGTACCGGTCAGCGCGCGGATCACACGATCGTTCTCCGGAGTGTGCGCGGCGTGCGGCGCGCCCTTCTTCAGAATGTTGAGGTCAGGCAGATGATACGGTCCCTCGGGAATGTCATCCGCCGCTTCCCCGTCAACGGCAGCAGCCGGCATATCGTCAAGGACCTCGCCGGTCGCGGCATCCACCATGACTTCCTTGCCGTTGGAGGTGCCGTCCTCGTCGATGACGGCCCATGGGTCGTTTGGAGCGACGCCAACCGGCTTGATTTCGCTGGACGGCACCGGCTCGGCGACGCTGGGCATGGTGCCGCTCGCGGTGCCGATCGGCGCGGACGAGAAGGAGCGTCCGCGACCGTTCTGTGGCATGGCCGTGGTGCCGGACGGCGCAGCGGCGGAATAATCATCTGAATCATAATCATCGGCACGATAATCGTCCGAAGAAATGCTGCGTGGCGAATCGACCTGTTGGTACGGCTCGTCGACGATGGTTTCCGCGGTCTGTCCGTGCCGTTCGGCGGCATTAAGAAACGCTTCGTCGCCGGCGTAATGGTCAAGGTCGCCATCATCGACGTTCTTGCTCTTATGGGATGCGAAGCGTTGCTTCATACGCGTAAGGAAGCCCGGCCTATCGTCGTTTTCTCCATCCGCATCGGTGCCGTCGTGGGCGGGAACGCCTTCGGCGAAGGCGAGTGTCGTGCCCCCAACGCGGACTTCGTTCGGAAACTGTTCGGCCTCATCGTCAATGTCATCACGGTTTTTAGGCGTTCCAACAAACTTGGCCGCCAGAGCCTTCGCCTTGTCCGGTATCTGCGTGACCCGGGTATGGGTAATCAACAGCAACGAAAACAGGATGACGACTACGAAAATCGCAATGGAAAAGCCTTTGGAAAGCCCCCACGCCAACGGACAGCCAAGCACATAGCCAAGCAGGCCGCCTGCCCGCTGCAGCAAAGACATATCGAACTTCTGGGAGTCGGAGGCAATCGCCGCGTCAAGAATAGAGCAGACGGACCAGAGGATCATGAACCATCCGAGGGCCATATGGAGGTTCTCATCCTTGTTTTGCGTCTTGCGCATCAGACTGAACACCACAAGCGCCAGGAATACCGGCAGAATCACGCTGGTCAATCCGAACAGTCCGGAGGCCATGGCATGTAGGACCTGTCCGAAAGCGCCCTGGACACGGAACCATTCGGATGCGCAGAACAGCACCGCGAGAATGGCCATGATGAAACATGCGATGTCGCGGCGATATTTACGCAGTATGCCGGCGATCGGCGAGGAATCGACCTCGTCCATGACTTTGGTATCGCCGGAACGCGATTTGCCTGCGGAACCCTTGCCGCCTGATTTCGGGTTGGAAGATGCTGTTCGTGCCATAACAGGACTCGATTTTACCCATGGGCACCGCCATGGCACGACGACATCCGATACTTATCGAAAGTTTTTGCCGTTCACGCCGTCAGGCGCTTCGGCTAGACGATATCGCCAAGATGATGCTGCGTGTACGCATCCGCCTGCGCGTCGATCGCGTCGTAATCGCCGGCGTCGGCATGCTCGATGATGGCCATGGCATTGCCCAGCAGCGCGGGGTTGAGAGCCTGCAGCCAGTGGATACGCGGATCGCGGCCAAACCATCCCATCTGTTTGCGTGCCAGACGCTTCGTCTTCTGCGCGATGCTCATGAACGTGTCATTTAAATCGCACAGGCCATCCAAATAGTCGACAACCTGCTGGTATCCAAGAGCCTTGCCTGCGGTGATGCCAAGCCGGGGACGGATACGCTCCACTTCCTCGACGAAACCGTTCTCCAGCATCTGCTTGGTACGGATGTCGATGCGGCGGTCAAGTTCCTCACGCGGCAAATCAAGGCCGATCTGCACGGTGGGAATCACATACCGGTAATGCGGCAGGCTCGCCGAATACGGCCGGCCCGTCACTTCGATGACCTCAAGCGCGCGGATGGTGCGTCGAGGATTGTGCGGATCCATGCGGGCCGCGGCTTCAGGATCCTTTGTCTTGAGCTCGTCGAACAGCGCACCGGCGCCTTCGACCTTTTCACGTTCCTCGAGGCGTTTGCGCACCTCTGGGTCAGTGCCAGGAAAGGAAATGTCGTCGATGGCGGCACGGGCGTACAGACCGGAACCGCCCACGAGGATAGGGCGCACTCCCCTGGCCTGCAGTTCGGCGATTTTGGCGCGGGCGATCTCCTGGAAACGTGCCACGGACATGGCGTCGTCCGGTTCGATGATGTCAATCAGGTGGTGCCTGACCTCGGCCTGTTCCTCAGGACTCGCCTTGGCGGTGCCGATATCCATGCCCTTGTACATCTGGTAGGCATCGGCGTTGACGATTTCCGCCTGCTCGCCCTTGGCCTCCAACGCCTTGGCAATGGCGATGCCAAGTCCCGTCTTGCCGGACGCAGTGGGACCGACGATGGACACGACCTTACGGGTTTCGGGCTTGCTTTCAGTGGCGGACGGCATAGGTTTGCCCCGCTTCCGGATTCGGATCGGCGATGAGATTGTGGCGTCCCGCATGGGTGACGGTGGCGGTCACGAAATCACCCACCTGCGGCATCGGCTCGCCTTCCGGCACGCCGACATGCACGAGCACGCCGGTTTTCTCACGTCCGGTAACACGATGGGTGGCGGCATCCTTCTTGCCGGATGCGCCGGTGACCATCACCTCGACGTCACGGCCTTCGAAAGTCTTGAGATTCTCTTCGGTGATACGTTCCTGCAGCGCCACAAGACGTTCGAACCTGTCCTGCACCACGTCATGCGGAACCTGCTCCATCTCAGCCGCCGGCGTGCCGGGACGCGGCGAGTAGATGAACGTGAACGCGGAAGCGAATCGCGCCTCCTCCACCACGCGCAGGGTTTCCTGGAAGTCCTCCTCCGTTTCGCCGGGGAAGCCGACGATGATGTCGGTGGAGATCTGCGCGTCCGGCATGGCCTCGCGAATCTTGCGCAGAATGTCGAGGAACTTGGCGGAACGGTAGGAGCGGCGCATCGCACGAAGAATCCTGTCGGAACCCGACTGCAACGGGAAATGCAGCTGGTGCATGACGTTCGGCGTCTCGGCCATTGCTGCGATCACGTCGTCGGTGAAGGCCGCAGGATGCGGCGAGGTGAATCGTACGCGTTCCAAACCGTCAATCTCGCCGCACGCGCGCAGCAGCTTGGAAAAGGCAAACCGGTCGCCGATGCCGTAGCCGAAGGAGTTCACATTCTGGCCCAGCAACGTGACTTCCTTGGCGCCTTCGTCCACGCATTGGCGGATTTCGGCGAGGATGTCTCCGGGACGGCGGTCATGTTCCTTGCCGCGCGTGGTCGGCACGATGCAGAAGGTGCAGGTGTTGTTGCAGCCTACGGAGATGGCCACCCAGCTCGACACCTTCGACGCACGGTCAGTTGGCAGTTGGCTTGGGAAGTAGTTGAGTTCCTCCTGCACCTTCACCTGCGCGTGGCCTTCGATGCGGGCCTGGTCGAGCAGCTGAGGCAGGGATCCGATGTTCTTGGTACCGAACACGGCGTCGACCCACGGGGCTTTTTTCGCGATCTTCTCACGGTCGAGCTGCGCCATGCAGCCGCCGACCGCGATCTGCAGGTTCGGGCGTTCCCTCTTCAATTCGGCCCACAGTCCGATGGTGCCGTACATGCGTTCGGCGGCGTTTTCGCGCACCGCGCAGGTGTTCATGACGATCAGGTCGATGTCATGGTTGAGATACTGTTCCTCGGTGGCGGGCACGTAGCCGTCGGCCTCAAGCACGCCGGCGATGCGTTCGGAATCATGCACATTCATCTGGCATCCGAGCGTATGCACGTAGAACACGCCCTTGCCGCGCGTGGGGGTATCGTTCGCCGCCGGTTCGGCCAGTTTCGAGGCGCGCTCCGCCTCGGTCATCATGTCTTCGTTCATAACGCACCATGCTATCGGCAGGGCGGCACAGGCGTTTCGGAACGCAGGAACGCCCCGTTCTCGGCGCAATCGCAGGGCATTGACCCTCTTCGATACACAGCATACGTTCAGTTTTGCGGAAAGCGAGGCGGTACACTGTTCTTCCGTGATACTTGACAGGCAAAATCGAATTAACACCACCGAATTGCAGATGCGTCTGAAGAACGTCGACGTCGGCGAGGGATCCCTTTCCCCCGAACAGATCACCGAGTTCATCGACCAGATGCAGGTGTATGAGGGTGCGATGTACGAGATCAGCACCAAATTGGAGATTCTTGACTCGGAATTCCAGGTGCGCTTCTCCCATAATCCAATTCACCATATGGAACGCCGTCTCAAATCGCTTAACTCGATCCTCGGCAAGCTGCAGCGCCGCAACCTGCCGTTGACCGTCGACGCCATCAAGGACAACCTGTTCGACGTGGCGGGCGTACGCGTGATCTGCAACTACCGCGACGACGTGTATTCCGTGGCGAATTATCTGTCCGCGCAAAGCGACATCCAAGTGCTGCGTGTCAAGGATTACATCAAGAACCCGAAGCAGAACGGTTACCGTTCGCTGCATGTCATCTACGCGGTGCCGGTGTTCCTGTCATCCGGACCGCACTACACGCCGGTAGAGGTTCAGCTACGCACCATCGCCATGGATTATTGGGCAAGCCTGGAGCATGCGCTGCGGTATAAGACGGATCTGCCGGACGCGAAGCTTGCCGAGCATTCGCAGACGCTGTTGGATTGCGCGCGCAGCCTGCAGAACATCGAGACGCAGATGCAGAACATCCATCGCGACATCAACAGCGCCCCGCGTGTGGGTGAGGCGCCGCAGGCGGACTGATGTTTTCGGAAAATGGCGATTGACGGACAAATCATTGCCTGTCAATCGCCATTTTTCGACGATATCGAACGTTATTCGCGCTTACGCAGCAATCGTGGTATTTTCACCGGAACCTGTGCGAGCACGGTGCCGATGAAAATCAGCGCGCAGCCGATGTAGGCTCGTGTGGTCATGACTTCGCCGAGCAGCAACGCGCCGCCCACCGCGGAGAAGAACGATTCGAGCGACATGATCACGGCCGCGCGCGACGGCGGCACCAGCTGCTGTCCGACCACCTGCAACGTGTATGCCACGCCGGCCGAGCCGATGCCGGCGTACACGATGGGAAACCAGCTTTGCATGGCGCCGGCCCAGTCGATGGAGCCTTCGCATAGGGAGCCGATCCAGCTCAGCAGCGCGGTGGTGGAAATTTGTCCGAAGGACAGCAGAATCGGATCCATCTTCTGTCCGAACGTGTCGATGACGAGAATATGGCCTGCGAATAGAACCGCAGTGGACAACAGCACCACGTCGGCAAGGGTGATCGAGCCGAATCCGTCGGTGATGCACAGCAGATAGAAGCCGACCACGGCGATGGCAACGCTGACGATGACGTTCATGGTCACGCGGCGGCGCAGAATAAGGAAGGCGAGCAGCGGCGTCATGACGATGTAGAGCGCCGTGATGAAGCCGGAACGGCCTGCGGAACCGGAATAGAGGATGCCGTATTGTTGGACGGTGCTGGCGGTGAACAATACGATGCCGCAGATGACGCTGACGACCACGGGATTGCCCAGGCATTTCGGCATGGCCACGGTTATACCGTTGCCAAGCGTGACGGTTGGACACTCATTCGATTCACGGCGTCGGCGTTCCTGTTCGGCGATGCCTCGACGGCGGAACCACAGCAACGGTATTAATGACAGCGCGCCCAATGTGAATCGCGTGGCCCCGAAGAACAGGGGGCTCATGGAGGCCATGCCCTGCACTTGGGATACGAATGCGAAGCCCCAGATCATGGCCGTCAGAACAAGGCAGGCCATGCCGCCAATCTCTTTCCTCTGCATGAGCCACTACCCTATGGCACGTTTTTCGCCGACAGAAAAGCCTGACCATATTCTGGTCAGGCTTTTGTTTGAGGGTTCAGCGCAGAGGACGTCGCGGGATTTTTCAGTCGCGATCGCCGAAGAGCTGGAGAATATACAGGAACATGTTGATGAAGTCTAGATACAGGTTCAGCGCGCAGATGATGGAGACCTTCTTGACCATGTCCTCACCCTGGCCTGCGTACTGGGCGAACAGCGCGCGAGTAGCTTGGGCGTCGTAGACGGTCATGCCGGCGAACAGCACGAGGCCGATGGCGGAGATAACCATCAGCATGGTCTGTCCGGGAGCGAAGATCATAAGCAGCACTTCGGCGACGATCAGCACGATGAGGCCGACCAGCAGAATCGGACCGGCTTTGAGCATGTTGACCTTGGTGGTCATGCCCAGCATGGTGAGCGCGAAGAAGAAGCCGGCGCACAACGCCAGGGAGATGCCGATGGTGCCAAGATCATACGCCATGAAAATGGTACTTAGCGAGAAGCCCATAATCGCGGCATACACGTAGAACATGACGCGTGCGGTGCTCGGCTTGATCTTTTCAATGCGGGCGCCAAGATAGATGGCGATCACGATTTCGACGACGAACGGCGCCCAAGCGCCAATGACGCCAAGCGACTGGATGAGCGCGATGTAGGCACCGGTGGCTTGGGTGAGGATGGCCACAGCCGCGGTGACGAGCAGGCCGATGGTCATCTCACCGTAGGCACGGGTGACGGAAGCATGTTCGGCACGCTCATAGGAGTATGTCGCCTGAGCCGGAATGGTGGCCGCCGGAGCGCCCTGCGCATACATGTTCTGCGGCGCGTACTGGTATTGGTTCTGACCGTACGGATTCTGGCTGTACTGCCCGTACGAATTCTGGTTCGGATTGTATTGGTTCTGCCCATACGGCTGGCCGTTGAATCCATTGGCGTTGTTGCCTTGGGGCTGCTGACCGAATGTCATAATCGCTCCTTAACTCGATTACGCATCACAGTACGGTACTTTTCTGACTATTTCATGAGAGCCCACGTCTTACGGTGCCGAGCTGAAACTACCGGCACCGTATATCCAATGCGCAATCAGACCGTGAACTTGTGCACCACTTTCGCGCTATCGTTCAGGTCGAACAAATCAGTGACGTCGACCGTCACTTCGGAATCGTCTTTCAAGGTATATCCAATCGTCACGGTTCCGGTGGCTCCGGGCTGGACTTCGGCGAAATCAGAATTGGAATCGTATCCGGCAGGGTTCTCGCTGTAAATGGCGGTGTCGAGAGCTTGCCCATTTTGGAACACTTGCGGGCTGGCGAGGACTGCAAACGAATTGTTTTTATCCGTGTTGTTGGTCCATTCGAATGTGACCAACACCGTGGGCTGATTGTTATAGTCGTTGTTGCTACGTACCGCGGAGACGATTTTCACATGCATGGTCTCCAAATCGCCTTCCATATCTTGATCGCCCTTCGGCTGATTTTTTGCGGAGCCTTTTGCGGATGATTGTGAGCTTGACACGCCGGTGGCCTCGTCTATGGCCTTGCTTGCTGCGGACTGCATGGCCAGAGTAATGACGATGGCCAACACCGACAGCACCGCAGCGACAATCGCCAATGCCTTGCCGCGCTTTTTACCGCGGAACGTGCCGACCAATGCCACAATCGCAAGAATCACGCCAATGAAACCGAAAATCGCAGCAATGTTGTTGATAATCGGAATGAAGCTCAGCACGAAGCCAAGCGCGCCGAACACCACGCCGACAATGCCGCACACAGTCAGTCCCTTCTCTTCCTGATAGACCGGCTGCAGCGGGGGTTGGGGTTGGATGGGCTGCTGCGGGGCGATGTAACCACTCATGATCGTTCCTTCTTCTCGAATCGGTTGAGACACTTTCGAGGGTACGGAATTCCGCGCTGGACCGGTATTGGACGAAAGGTCATTCCCGTCTGCACTTTGGGGCGTGCGAAACGCACGGAAGAACAATGGCGTCTTTCGGGGACGGGCCCAATAATGGTAGGTATGAGCGAGACGACGAATTCCCCGACCCCCATCGAAGTGCCGGTACGTACCAGAGGCTGGCAAAGCATGGTGATGGTGGTCTGCGCGGGCTTCATGTGCTTGGCGCAGACCGCGTTCGCCGCGCAACGGTTCGGCCAGGATTCCGCCGTATACGTATGGATGGTGTTCTGCATGCTGGTGGCGTTCGCCATCGGGTTTCTGCTGCTCGCCCGTTCCCGTTATCCGCGTGCCACATTCGTCGCCGCGTGTGTGGTCGTGCTGGTTTTCCCATACGATCCCATTCTCGCTTTGATGGCGTTGACCGCGCTATTGGCCCGCCGTAATGACATGAAGACCACGGTTCGCGCGATCGTGGCGGGCGGTTTCGTCACGCTTGCCGCGCAGGTACGCGACGCGTTGCGGCCGCCGGAGGCATCCATCTGGCATATGGTGTTCGCCAAACCGGATACCGGCAGCCAATATGGCACCGACCTGGTCATGCTTGCCGATGACCGCACCATCGTCATCACCGCGATAGTTGCGGCATTGTTGGAGCTGGCCATCGCGACTTTGGCGGGGTTGCATATCCGTTCTCGCGCCTTGGCATCGCTGGCCACGGCCAAGGCGGACGCGGCGGACGCGCAGGTGGCGCAGCTCAAGACCACGATCGACAGTCAGCAGCTGGCCGACGCGATCGCTGCCGAAGCGCATGACACGCTTGCCCATTCGCTTTCCCTGCTGGCGTTGAATGCGAGCGCGCTGCAAGCCGAGTCGAAGAAGCTCGCGGCCGAAGCGGGAAGTCTGGACGCCGGCCAACTGGCCGGGCAGGCCAGCCGAATCGCGGACAAAACCGAGGAGATTCGCAAACAGGCGGCAGGAGCGTTGGACGAGGCGCACAGTGTCATCGACATGCTGCGTCATCCGGAGCAGGCGAAGGCGCAACTGGCGCCGTCCGATGAGACGTCGTTGACCCGTGAATCGTTGGATGCGCTTCTCGGAGACGCACGTGCCGCCGGCATGCGGCTCAACACATGGATTGACATCCAACAATTGGGCCAGCTCAACAGGGAAACCGGCAAAATCGCCTATCGAGTCCTTCAGGAGGGACTGACCAACGCGAGCCGCCATGCGCCGGGATCCCCGGTATCGTTGGAACTCACCGCCAATCCCACCGCAGGCGTGCACGCGCATGTGTCCAATCCAACTAATCCGTCCGTTCCGGCAGCATCGGCGGATGCCACGCGTCCCGCCATGGATTCCAAAAACGCTTTCCGTACCGGTGCCGGATTGCCGGGATTGGCCGAGCGCGTCCGGCAGGCCGGAGGAACATGTCGATTCGGTTTTGACGCACGACACGCGTTCCATGTTGATGTGCAGCTACCATGGGTTGAGTGAGCAGCGAAGAGAACAGCGATGACAGGCCGATAACGGTTGGCGTGATTGATGACGATCCGATGATTTGCCAGGCCATGCGGCTGATTCTCGAAGATTATTCCACCGGCAGGCTCAATGTCGTTTTCACCTGCACCGATGGCGGTCAAGCGGTCGACGAGGCCGGCAGGCATCATCCGGATGTGGTGTTGATGGATATAGCCATGCCCAGCATGGACGGCATCGAGGCGACACGAAGACTGCGCGCACTTCCGCAGCCGCCGCATGTGCTGATACTGACGTCCTTGAGTCCGAGCGGGACCGTGGAGCGGGCCGTCGAGGCAGGCGCCGAGGGTTTTGTCTCCAAAACCGATGCACCGGAGGACATCATCCGCCGCATCACCGATGTGTGCGACGGTCTGCCGCAATTCAATCCATCCAGCCAACGGCAGCTCATCAACGATCTGAACATGCAGCAACCGCAATCGCGCCGGGACGAGGCTCGCGCCATGCTCGACGCTCTGCCTGAGCGGGAACGCGAGGCGGTGGTTCTTGCAGCCGACGGGTACACCAATACCGAAATCGCGGAACGAATGTTCATTTCGGAACGTACCGTCAAGGCGCACATCTCATCCGCGGGAGACAGATTATGCATGGGCCGGGTACAGATGGCGCGTTTGGTTGAACGTGCGGATCTGCCGGACCAATTATGAGGCGAAGGATTCTACGGCAGTGGAGACTCCGTTACGTCCATGAAACGCCGGTGCACCCCCTCCCATAAACTAGAAAACAGTATGCCGCACCTGCGGTGCAAACGTTATCAATGAGGGATGGCGGTCGATATGGCGATCAGCGCGACGGAAAAACCCCTGGGCAAAGTGTTCACTTCCGATTACCAACTCACCATCCCTTCGTTCCAACGCGCGTACACGTGGCAGGCGGAGAACATCGAACAGCTCGTCAACGACCTTCAGGACGCCTGCGCCGACCCGGACACGCCTTACTTCCTCGGCTCGCTCATCCTCGTCAAGGACGGCCCCACCCAATACCAGGTCATCGACGGCCAACAGCGCCTCATCTCCCTGTCAATCATCATCTCCGTGCTGCGCGAACTGGAAGACGACCCCGACCTCATCGACAGCCTCAACGACCTCATTTTGGAACCAGGCGACAAACTCCGCGGCATCAAAGCCGAGCCACGACTCACCCTGCGAGAACGCGACACCGACTTCTTCCGCATGTACGTGCAGGAAGGCGATTTGGAAGGCCTGTTCGATCTGAGGGACAACGACATCGCCTCGCACGCGCAACGCAACATCGCCGTCAACACCCGCCGCACATTCGACCTGCTCGCCGCCATGGACGCCAAAGACCGCCGCCGATTCGCCTCATACCTGGTCAACGGCGTCACCCTCGTCATCGTCACCACCGACGACCTCGCCGGCGCGCACCGCATCTTCGACGTGATGAACATGCGCGGCGTGCCACTGACCGCATCCGACGTGTTCAAAGCGAAAACCATCGCGGAAATATCCCCCGCCGCGCGTAACGCCTACGCCACACGATGGGACGACATCATGGACCCGCTCGGCGATGACTCGCACACGCTCGAAGAGTTCTTCTCCGACCTGCACCTGATCGTCTCGCACAAGGCCGTCTGCACACAGCTGCTTGAGGAATTCCGCAAAGACGTGCTCAAACCATACGTGAAGAAACAGAACGTCATCTCCTTCATCGACGATCTGCTCGCCCCTTATGCCAACGCGTGGCTCATCCTCAACCGTCCGACCGACGCCAACCTGCCAGACGACATCGTGGCCATGCTCGTCTCACTCGCCGACTACCAGACCACCGACTGGAAACCCGTGGCCATGTGGGCGCTCGTCAACTCCATCCGCAACCTCGGCAGCGCCAACGCACAAGTGTTCTCCACACCCGGAAATATCGGAAACGAAACCACGAACGCGCACGACGAACGCCTCCAATTACACGACATCGACAGACTCCACGACGTTCTCGCCGCACTCGAACGCGTCACCGGCGTCGACAGCCTCAACCGGCAAAGCCCACTCGCCCGACGCACACGCGCCGCAAGCGCCATCCGAGACCTCAACAAAGGCCATACCCTCCAACAGATCCGCGGATTCCTCATCACCGACGAGGACCGACGTTCCGCACTCGCGCATCTACGTGGCGAGTTGCAGACCAGTCCCGCCATGAAGAAACTTCTGCTCATCCGCGCCAACGAGCAGAAGGCCGGCTACCGCATCACCCGACCGCGCAGTCTCAAAGCGTTGCCGATCATGCCCGAACAGGTCAGCGCGAAATCCGATTTCGCCGCTTGGCCGGAGTCGGTGCGTGACCATTGGGCAAACCGCATCGGCAATTTGGTGCTTAGTCAGGCCAACGAAACCCAAGTCGCGCCACTCGCCACGTATGCGCAGCGGCGCGACCGCATGCTGTTGTCGGCAAGCTCCAGACGTTTTCCGCTGACAGCCGAACTCGCCAATATCGCCGAATGCACACCACAGACGCTGCAATACCGGCAGGATGAGATGGTTCGGCTCATCGCCGACCATTGGAATATTCGTTACGATGCCGACGATACGGATTTGTCGACGTTGAACGAGGAGACGCTCAATGTGAGAACTACGGCCTCCTCTCCCACGTCCAAACGCGTCAGCATTGCCCAAGTGCTGGAAGCCGGGCTGCTTATCGCCGGAGAGACCTTGGTATGGGAGCGTCCCCGCAAGGGCGAACGTTGGGTAGCGACCGTCACTTCCGAAGGCAAGCTGCGCATGGATGACGGCAGGGAGTATGCCACGCCTACTGCCGCGGCGCGTGCCGTTGGCGGCTCATCAGCGGGTCTTACCGTGTGGAAACGCACGTCGAATGGCCAGAAACTGAGTGACGTTTGGAAGGCGTATCGTCTGCGCAAGCACTGAGGACGCCGAACGACCAGATGGTCAGTCTCAACCAGCCGGATTCAATCAACCGGATTCAGCCGGTCAATGCCAGGCCAGCCATTCGACGGCGAGTTTGGTGCGATTGGAGATGTTGGTTTTGGCAAGTATGTCGCTGATGCGGTTGCGGACCGTGCCTTCGCTGAGAAACAGCCGTGACGCGATCTCACGATTGTCCAATCCCTCGGCCACAAGTTCCAGCACGTCCAATTCGCGTTCGGTAAGGCCGGCGAAACGTTCGGATGGTCCGCTGGAATCGGGGTTCCGAGATCCTTGAACTGCCGGCGCATCATCATGCGACACAACGCGATCGACTGATGAGGATTCGTCTGATGTCGTGGATTGCGGACTGACCCGCAGCTTGCTCAACACTTCGGCGCCCATGACCACTTGTCCGGCCATGACGGCTTGCACCGCGGGTATGACGGACGAAACGTCCTGTTTGATCAAGTAGCCTTTCGTGCCTATTTCCAACGCTTTGGCGATGTATGACTCGTCGGCGAATGTGGTGAGGATAAGGATTCGCGCGTTCGGATGCGCGTCAAGAATCGCCTCCGACGCTTGCAATCCGTCCATTCCCGGCATCTGCACGTCGACCAGCAACACATCGGGGGCATCCATCTCATATTGGGTCACCGCATCCGTGCCGGTGTTGGCGGTCCATGCCACATCGGCGGTGCCGGTGGCTTCGAGAATCGTGGATAATGACGAGCAGACGATTGGATCATCGTCTGCGATCGCGACACGCATTAATGCGCTCCTTTCTCCGGTTGCGTCGTTTCCGAACCACTCGCCGGCTTGGGGATGGATACGAACACGCGCCAACCCTCGTGATACGGCCCGCAAATCGCGGAGCCTCCCAACGCACGAGCCCGTTCCTCAATGTCCGAAATGCCGATGCCTGTGGAATCGTTCGGTCGAATGAACTGCATGGCGACGGCTTCAGCAGACGATCTTCTCACGGTTCCATCATCCTGCACGCACAGCTGCCACAATGCGGGGAAATCGCGCAGGGTGATTGAAACGTTCCTTGCCTGACTGTGTTTGACCGTATTGTTCAACGCCTCGCGAATCGCAGTGGCGAAGCAGCGGGACACGGCCGCCGGCGCTGAATCGATGCCGTTGACCAGCCTCACCCGCAAGGGGCCGGCGCCGTCCATGCTGTGCGCGGCCGTCTCAATCTGCGAAGCGAAATCCGTACCTTCGTCTTTCAAATCATGCACGGCTTTGCGCACCAAAGTCATAGCCTCGCTCACCGTGTCATGAATTTCACAGAAACGTTGGGCGGATTGTTCCTGTCCGGCAACCTGGGCCACCACGTGCGCCGCCTCGGTCTGCATGATGGCTCGGGTCAGCATGTGGCCGACATTGTCATGGATCTCACGTGCGATGCGTGTGCGTTCGGCAAGCGTCGCCGTGCGTACGGCCAACGCACGATCCTCGTCGTTTTCGGCGATCTGCGAGCGCAGGCGGCGAATCTGGTCGCGGCGGGAATCCTGCAATCGCCGCACTTCGCGGGCGAGGTTCGCGCAGCGCGCGCAAAGCAGACCGGCAGCGAATCCCAGAACCGTTTGGAACACCATCAATATGATGATGGACAAGTCGGATGGAACGTGCGAGCCAATCGAACGGAAAATCACTATCGTCATGGGAAGAAGCCACAGCCATCGCGGCACCAACGCTTGCAAGAAGCGGCTGCCATCGACACCAGCGGACGATGATGCCGCGTTGAATGCTGCGATGGGAAGCATCAGATACCACGCCGGCACCAGGCATGCGCCGCAGTCAAGCATGACAATCAACGCCATCGCAAGCCACGAACCCGACGCGTATTCCCCCACCGCGGCACAACACACCGCCACAAGCGCGCCGCACATCAGGTCGAGGCCGACGTCTCCGGATGCGTATACGCCCATGATCATGCCCGTGGCCAGGAACACGGCTTGGAACAGCAACCGTTTCATGCCGCCTCCCGTCCGCCGATTCGTGTCTGATTGGTTCGCTTGCTTCCAGAGTAATGCACATGGCGCATGGCACAGCCGGAGGCATCAACGAAGGTGACATTTGTCATGTTCGAAAGTGACATCATTCCGGCAATTGTGACTACGCGCACCATGTCGGGGGCATCCGGCGGCACGACAATGGAATCAGAGGCATGGAGCACGAGAAAGGAGCTCGTCATGGGTGGACGCATGAATGACGCTGCCGATGCGGTCAGCGCGGTCAAGGTCTCGAAACTGGTGAAACGTTACGGAGACATGCTGGCGCTCGACTATTTCGATCTCGACGTGCATCAGGGGGAAATCTTCGGCCTGCTGGGGCCTAACGGCTCAGGCAAGACCACGGCGATCAACTGCATACTTGCGTTGCTCACGTTCGATGAGGGCACTGTGCGCGTGTTCGGCGAGCCGATCAGCCCTACCAGCTATGCGTTGAAGCGGCGTATCGGCATTGTGCCGCAGAACGTGGCCGTGTTCAACGAATTGACCGTTGAGGAGAACATCGATTATTTCTGCTCGCTGTATGTTTCCGACAAGGCAAAACGTCGCATGCTCGTGGACGAGGCGTTGGATTTCGTAGGATTGCGCGATTACCGTACCTATCGTCCGGCGAAACTGTCCGGCGGTCTGCTGCGTCGTCTTAATATCGCCTGCGGCATCGCCCACAAGCCGGATCTGATCTTTTTCGACGAGCCGACCGTGGCCGTCGATCCACAAAGCCGCAATGCGATTCTCGAAGGTATCCAACGACTTAACCGCGAAGGCGCGACGGTGATCTACACCAGCCATTACATGGAGGAGGTCGAGCAGATCTGCGACCGCATCCTCATCATGGATCATGGCCGGCATCTGGCTCTTGGCACCGCGGAGGAACTTAAGGCGATGATCAGCACCGGCGAACGCATCAGCATCGAAACCGATGATCTGGGAGGGCGCTCAGATTCGGCCGATACGACGCTTGCGCGATTGCGCGCATTGCCGTTCGTGACCAACGCCGACTATGACGGCCATGAGCTGACGGTGAACTGCCGCCAGGGCGATCACAATCTCATCGACGTACTGCAGCTGTTGGAGCACGAGGGCACGAATATCGGGCATCTCTCCAGTCGCCAGCCGACGCTCAATGATGTGTTCCTGGAACTGACCGGCACCGCGTTACGCGACTGACTTGGCTTGCAAGGCTTGTGGCAAATCGAAAGGCATGTGACATCATGTGGCAGACGTTACTGATCAATCTCAAACTGCATTTGCGGGAGAAAACGCAACTGTTCTGGCTGTTCGCCTTCCCCATCATCCTGGCCACCATGTTCAACGGCATGTTCGGCAACATCGCGGAAAGTTTCGAATTGCACACACTTGACGTGGCCGTGGTCGAGGACAACGCGTGGAAGACGTCCTATGGGGCGCAGACGCTGATCGAAGGCATTTCATCCGAATCGTCTGCATTATCGGACAATCACGTGAAAGTGAGTGCCGATGGCAAGAATGGAACGGGACTCATCAACACGACCAAGGTGGAATCGATTGCGCAGGCGGAACAGCTGCTGGCCGACGGCACCGCGCAAGGCATGCTGCGAATCGATGACGGCAGATTGCGATTCTCCGTCTCACAGTCGACGCAATCGTCCGCGTCCGATGTGATGGCGTCGAGCAGCGGCTTGGATATTTCGCTGACGGTGCTGGGCAACATCGTGGACCTGTACAACCGCAACACCGATGTGGTGGTGGACATTGCGAAGCACAACCCCGAAGCTCTGATGAATGGCAAGGTGACCGGCAGCATCGGTTCGGCGAATGGCTATACAAAGGAAATCCAGCTGACGAATTTTAAACCGAGCGGTACGGCACGATATTACTATGCACTGCTGGGATTGGCCGCGTTGATGGCCATGAGCTTCGCCATCAACGTAGTGACGATGACGCAGGCGAATCTTTCGGCTTTGGGTGTCCGCCGTTCCGTTTCGCCGCTTCCGAAATCGCAGCAACTGCTGGCTGGATTCCTGTCCAGTTGGCTGTGTTCGTTCCTGAGTCTGACCGTGGCCATGCTGTATATCCGGTTCGTCTGTCATATTTCGTTGGGCGGACGTGAATGGGCTGGTGTGGGAGCATGTCTCATGGCTTCGTTCGCGGCGAGCGCATTCGGCACGTTGCTTGGCGCGCTGCCGAAGATTCCAACCGGCGCCAAGCAGGGGCTGTGCACGGCGATCGCCTGCACGTTGTCATTGTTCTCCGGACTGTACGGTTCGTTCGCCATGCAGTTGAGCGACTTGATCGCCCAGCGCACACCGGTGCTGAGTCTGCTCAATCCGGCGCAGCAGATCACGAACCTGTTCTACGACATCCTCTATTACGACAATTTCAAACCATTCTTCACCACCGCCGGCATCCTTGCCGCGATGAGCCTGGTCTGCCTTGCTGCGGCGACCGTTCTGTTGAGGAGGCAACGCTATGAATACCTGTAAGACGGCGCTGAGAATTCTCAAATCGCGCAAGATGTACCTGGTCATCTATTTGGGGTTCATCGGCATCATGATGTTCGCCATCAGCTGGCAGATCATGCGTGGCTCGATGACGGGTGGCGATGAGGTGTTCCATCCCGATACGGCACGTGTGGCGGTGATCGACCGTGATGGCGATGCCGATGGTATTTCATCCGCGCTGCGTTCCTATCTTGCGTTGGATGGCGAGATGGTGGACCTTGCCGACGATTCCGAGGCGTTGCAGCAGGCCGTCGCTTCGAACTATGTTGATTTGATCGCAATTGTGCCGCACGGCTTCGCTTCGGATTATCAGAAATATCTGGATGGTTCGTCAAATGACCAACCGACTGTCGAAACCGTTGTCAGCTACACTTCCGGAGCAGGCTCCCTTTCGCAGCTGGAAGTCAACGAATTCCTGTCATTGACACGCACCGCGTACTTGGGTCAAGCCGGGAAGCAACAGTCGATGGAAACGGCCATGCGGACGGCGTTGGATACCGCGAAAGCAGATGCCAAGACGTCGAAAATAGCGGTGGTGCAATCGCCATCCGCAGATACTGATAATACCAAGCCGGCGGCATCCGCATTCGCCGGCACCATCAAAACGGGACTCTATCCGTTGCTGCTGGTCATGCCGATCTGCACGTTCCTGGTGATTGGCACCTTCAATGACAGTGAGATTCGTCGCCGCCTGTATTCGTCGCCGACGCGTCTGGTGTCGTTGCAGATGCAGGAGATGCTCACCTGCGCCACCTTCGGCTTGGTGGTGTGCGTGGGTTACACGGCGGCGACATTGGTCTTGATGGTGGCCGCAGGAGTGCCGTTCGACGGGATTACATCCACGAATGTGGCTTTGACGTTCGTGTCGCTGCTGGCGTACACGTTGATGGCAATCGCCTGCGGTTTCCTTCTGGGGTCGGTTGGTTTCTCGGAAATGGCGGTCAATGCGTTCGCCAACGTATTCGGTCTGCTGTGCATGTTCACGTCGGGTATGGCATTCCCCATCGATATGATGCCCGAACCGATGATCATGATCGGCAAGCTGCTGCCGGGATGGTGGCTGTGCGTGTCCATCGACAACGTGTTCGGGCTTGGCACGGCGGCCGCAACCGGTGTGGATTATGGTTCTTGGGCATCGTCGGTCGGCTTGGTGGCATTGTTTGCAGTGGCGTTCATCTGCCTTGGTCTGGCATTGGGGCGTATCCGTCGCACACGCCCGTCCTTGGCCTCCCCCACCACCACGCAGTTGGCCAAGTAAATCACCAAGTGTTCCGTTCCATCGGCCGAGTCCCGATGGAACGGAACATCCGCCTTTGCCGTAGGCTCTCAATCAAATCGGATGGAACCGGACGAAATCGGACTAGGCTGAAAGCATGATCGACCACATTACACTTCATGTTTCGAACGCGGAACGCAGCATCGCATTCTATACGAAAGCTCTGTCTCCGCTCGGATACATTCCAAAAGCCCATCACGAACCGACCATCGGTTTCGGCGTGGATGACGGCACGCCCCGTTCGGATTTCTACATCTCCCCGATGGACGATCCGACGCAACAGCCGATTCCCACGCATATCGCCTTCCGTGCAACGAACGAACAAGCGGTACGCGACTTTTATGAAGCCGCGATCACGGCAGGCGGAATGGATAACGGCAGACCCGGACCACGTGCCTACCATTCCGGGTATTACGCGGCCTTCGTGCTCGACCCCGACGGCAATAACATCGAAGCTGTCACAGACTGGTCGCACACAAGCCAATCATGAAATCGGCCGCCGAATCGCAAAAAGTCATCGGGTGACATTGCGCAGCCAACGGTACTTGCGGTAGTGCAACAACGCGGGAACCATTTTGATGCATTCGTCGGTGTTGAGCAGCGCATACACCACCAACACGGGCAGTTTGAACACGAACGCGGCCAACAGCCCGACCGGCACCACAATCAGCCACATGACGATGGCATCGCACATGAGACCGAACTTCGCATCGCCGCCGGCTGGAAAAATACCGGCGATCGTCAGATTCGTCATGCATCCGCATGCCGCGTAATATGCGCAGACGAACAGCATGACCGACAGGTACCGTGTGGCTTCGGGCGTAAGGTTCGCCCATTGCAAAGCCAGCGGACGCGCCGCGACAATCAACAGTCCCGTCGCGGTACCGACCACGGCCACCAGCACGCACATCCTGTCGCCCATCGCCTTCGCCTGTCGGAAATCTCCACGTCCCAGCAGATTGCCGACCAAAATGCCGCCGGCATTGCCCAGACCAAGGGACAGGCACACCAGCAGATCCTTGACGATATTGGCGATGGAATTGGCGGCGACGGCGTCCGCACCCAAATGTCCCATGATCACGGTGTACATGGTGAAACCACATCCCCACACCAATTCATTGCCAAGCACCGGCAGGCTGTATTTCCAGAAATCCTTCTGCAACGGCCCATCGGGATGCAGCACATGGCCAAGTCGCAGGTGGGGGCCACGACGGGTCGCCACGACCGACCATGCCAGCTCAATCGCACGCGAAATCACCGTGGATATAGCCGCGCCGAAAATGCCAAGCGCGGGAATGCCGAGGCTGCCGATACCGTAAATCAGCGCCGCGTTCAACACGACGTGCATGATCACGCCAACCGTGCTGACCGTCATGCCCATCACCGCGGAACCGGTGTTCTTCATCAGACACAGGTACATCTGGGACAGGCCGATGAACAAGTACGACAATGACGAAATCCGCAGATATCGCGCGCCAAGCATGATCAGCGTGCCGTCATTGGTCATGATGGACATCAACTGTTCCGGCACGAGCAGTGCCGCCAGGAAGAACGCCGTCGACAGCATTCCGGCATACAGCATGACGAATCCCAGCACGCATTCCACCGCGTCACGGTTGCCGGCACCCCAATACTGCGCCACGAGAATGCTCATGCCCAGGGTCAGGGCCGCAGTGAACAGGCTGAACAGGAACTGGAACTGCGTGGCGAGCGAGACGGCGGCCAACTCGTTTTGCCCTACCCCCGACAACATCAGCGTGTCGGCGCAGGACGACAACGACAGCATGAGCTGTTGGAAAGCGATAGGCAAAGCCAATTTGAATACATGGCCGAGGAATTCCCGGTCCGGCATGATGGTGCGCACGATAGTCTCCATTGGAATACAAGCCCGTTTCAGACGACGGGCAAACGAAAACGTCGGGATATGTAGGCCGACCAGCCTTATCCCGACGTTGGGCCGAATATTGGGCGAGGTTTTACAGCGAATCCTTCCATGCGCGGTATTCGGCGGCCTTGCCCTCCCAGTATTCACGGTCCGCATCAGTGATCTTGCGAATCACATGGCACGGGTTGCCCACGGCCACCGAATGGGATGGGATATCCTTGGTCACCACGGAGCCTGCACCGATCACCACATCATCGCCGATGGTAACGCCCGGACAGACCACCACGCTGCCGCCGAACCACACGTCATTGCCGATGGTGATCGGACGGGCGCCTTCCGGACCGGAAGCGCGTACGGCCGCATCGATTGGATGGTATGGCGTGTACAGGCCGACGCGCGGGCCGAAGAAGACACGGTCGCCGATGGTGATTCTCGCCACGTCGAGGAAGATGCAGTCCATATTGGCATAGAAGTTGTCGCCGATATACGTGTTGCAGCCGTAATCGCAGTTGAATGGCGGTTCAAGGAACGCGCCTTTGCCGAGTGAACCGAACAGTTCGCGGAACAGCCTGTCACGTTCCTCGAACGCGTCGTATGCGGACGTGTTGATGGCGTGCACCAAGCGGCGTTTACGCATGTTCGCTTCACGCTGCATATCACCGCAAATATACAATTCGCCGGAAAGCATGCGTTCCCACTCGTTCGTAGGCACCGCCGCATTATCCACGGCAACGGCCGCACCTTCATTCTCCGCCATTGAAAGCTCCTTGTGAATCTGTTTGTCAATCGTTTGACGTCCTTTGACACCATTCAACACCACCAACATCGACGGCAGCACTCGCAATGTTGTAGAATCATCCTTGTTCTTTGCATTATCTACCGTTTATTAGAGTAGTCATGAACACTGCCGATGAAGACGCACAGATGGAACGGGACGAATGGGCCTCCCGTGAGGTGATGCCCATCACCAATTGGGGTCGCCGACCCGATGGTTCGGAGATAGTGCAGTATGACGCGCCGATGTTCTTCTCCTTCACCGAGCATTCGCTGCTCCACCAGTACCCCCATATGCGTGCGGAATGCCATTGGCATGTCGACCTTGAACTCACCTACATCATCCATGGGCATATGTGGTATTTCGTCAACGGAGAAACAGTCCGGCTCGATGAGGGGCAGGCGATTTTCGTCAACTCACGTCAGCTGCATTACGGTTTCACCAAGGACGGTTCCGATTGCGAATTCTCCTGCACGTTGCTCAATCCGGCTAAAATGTGCGCCTCATTCGAAGTGTACGACCGTTTCATCGCGCCGTTGATGGCGGAGAACACGATGCCATATGCCGTCATCACCGACGACACGGCCCCCGGTCGGCGGCTGCTCGCCACCATCCGACAGCTTCATGCGGCGAAATTCGGTCCGCTGGAGCGGTCAGAGCGGTCAGCCGAACCGTTGCCCGCCGACGATATGACGCTAACCGACGATACCGAGGCGTTGACGGTGCTCAGCTGTTTCTATGCGGTCGTCCGCGACATACTGGCGATCGCCGGCAGTCATTGCGCGACTTCCACAGCGCCGCATCCCCGCATCGTGACGCTACGCAAGATGATCGATTATGTGCAGAGATATTACGTGCGTCCGATCACCTTGAAGCAAATCGCATCGGCCGGATCGGTGGGACGCACCACTTGCGCATCGATATTCCGCGAATCGCTCAACCAGTCGCCGATCGAATTCGTCAACGACGTGCGCGTGCGCGCCGCAGCCAACCTGCTGGTAACGAGCTCGCTGCCTATCGCCACGGTCGCCAAACAGACCGGTTTCTCATCCGCCAGTTTCTTCTCCCGCACCTTCCACCGGTTCATGGGCGTCACCCCCATCACGTACCGAACCACGCATACCAAGCGGAAATCCGAGGAATAAAAACAATCGGCTGCATGCCCTACGCCGTCACGCATAAGGACACGCAGCCGATTGCGTCACATCAAGCCGGAAAGGACACGTTCACTTCCTCTTCAGTCCGCGGGCGATGGAGGCGTTGCGCACCTCGACCGTGCCGTCGGTGGCGAAGACGCCCAACGACTCGCCCGGACGCTCGTACATGCGCACGTTCAACGCCACCCCATCCACGTACAACGTGCCGATGGTGTCGTCGACGACGAGACGGATGTGGTACGTATGCCCCGCCTCGAGGCCGATGGGCCGTTCCAGGCCGATGTTCATGACGTGAACTGGTCCTGCTCGTCGTCGCCGCCGCGCGGGACCGCCACGCCGCAGTCACGGTAGTCGACGAAGTCCTTGGTGGTGGCGAGGTCCCAGCCGAACGGCTCGCCGAACGGTTCGGGGTTGCGGTTGTCCCTCTGGTGGAACAGGAAGAACTCGTCGCCCTTGCCGAACGGCATGCAATCACCGAACCACGTGCCGGGGAACTGGTAGTAAAGCTTCATTGGCCTTGCCTTTCCTTGTGTGGCGCCTTTGGAAGGCAGTCACCCATGACCGTCATCGCAATGACGCTATTTCGCTTCGTATTGCTTCGTTTAAGCGCTTAAATGATTTAAACGCTTAAACGAAATATAGCATTGAAAATCGGAATGTCAAACGATTGACGTGTCTACAACGTCCGCACTGAATCCCGAGGCACTGCCGGGCATTGGACATGAACCGGCTCGAACCGTTCGGAGACTATCTCCGATTCGTCATTGTCGGCTCCGCAACGACGCAACAGGGTACGCACGCCCATCACGCCGAGATCGTACTGAGGAAGGCCAACAGTGGTCAAAGCGGGATGCATGTGGGCCGAAATCACTTCCTGGTTGTCGAAACCGACCACGGAAATATCGTCCGGCATGCGTTTCCCCGATTCCCGCAACGCGTCGTACAGGCCGAGCGCGGTGCGGTCGTTATGGCAGAACACTCCGGTCGCACCCGTCGCCAACACCTGTGCTGCCGCTCCGTAACCGCCTTCCTGATCGGCGGTCACGGACAGCACCAGCGAAGGGTCGAAATCGACGTCGAACCGCGCAAGCGCGGCCTTGTATCCCGCAAGACGGCCAACCGAAGCGGGTGACGGCGCGGCATCGTTGACGAATGCGATACGCCGGTGTCCGGCTTCCAACAACAGCCGTGTGGCGGTGGCGCCACCCTGCACTTCGTCCGGCACCACCGCGGGGAACCGTCCGCACTCGTCATAGCAGTTGACCAGCACGGACGGCATTCTGCCAAGCTCGTCCGGCGGAGTGATTGAACCGTGTACCCATTTCGAGTAGATGATGCCCTCGACCTGGTGTTCGAACATGAACGAGAAGGTTCTGCGTTCCACGTCTTTTCTGCCGTCGGTATCCACCACCAGCAGAATTTTCCCATTACGCCAGGCTTCATCCTGCGCGCCTTGGATCACCTGGCCGGCGAAGGGCGATGTGGCCACTCCGTCGCTGATGAAGCCGATGATGTCGGAGCGGCCTCGGGCCAATCCGCGGGCGAGCGCGTTGTGATGGTAGCCGAGTTCGTCAGCGGCCCTGCGCACCTTGCGGCGTGTGGATTCCGTGATCTGCACGTCCCGGTTGTCGTTCACCGCCCATGAGGCGGTTGCGATGGAGACACCAGCCGCTTCGGCCACGTCCCGCAATGTCACTTTCGCCATGCCCGCGTATCAGCCCCGTCCGACGCCTAGCGCATCAGGTTGCGCAGGACGTACTGGAGAATACCTCCGTTGCGGTAGTAGTCCGCTTCGCCTGGCGTATCGATGCGAACGACGGCATCGAATTCGGTCGTGGAACCGTCCGCGTGGGTGGCGGTGACGTGGACCGTCTTCGGGGTGACGCCCTTGTTGAGTTCCTCGACACCGGAGATGTCGTAGGTTTCGGTGCCGTTCAGGCCGAGGCTCTCATACGATTCGCCTTCGGGGAACTGCAATGGCAGCACACCCATGCCGATGAGGTTGGAACGGTGGATGCGTTCGAAGCTTTCGGTGATGACGGCTTTGACGCCCAGCATGACGGTGCCCTTGGCGGCCCAGTCACGGGAGGAGCCGGTACCGTATTCCTTGCCTGCGAGCACGACGAGCGGCACATCATGGTCGATATAGTCGCGAGACGCTTCGAAGATCGTGGTCGGCTTCTTGTCGAGGAAGTCGTAGGTGTAGCCACCAGGGGTGATTTCCTCGCCGACGGAGGCGAGCAACTGGTTGCGCAGGCGGATGTTGCCAAACGTGCCGCGGACCATGACCTCATGGTTGCCTCGACGGGAACCGTAGGAGTTGAAGTTCTTCGGTTCGACGCCACGGTCGGTCAGGTATTTGCCTGCCGGGCTGGAGGCCTTGAACGCGCCTGCCGGGGAGATGTGGTCGGTGGTCACGGAGTCGCCGAGCAGTGCGAGCACGCGGGCGCCGTGGATGTCCTTGACCGGATCCGGGGTGGCCTTCATGCCGTCGAAGAAGGTCTGCTTGCGCACGTAGGTGGAGTTCTCATCCCATGCGAACAGTTCTCCTTCCGGCACGTCAAGGCCCTTCCAACGGCGGTCGCCTTCGAACACGGAGGCGTAATCCTTGAGGAACATCTCGCGGCTGACGGTGCCATCCACCACTGCGGCGACTTCCTCATTGGTAGGCCAGATGTCCTTCAGGTACACGTCGTTGCCGTCCTGGTCCTTGCCGAGCGGCTGGGTTTCGAAATCGAAATCCATAGTGCCGGCGAGCGCGTAGGCGATGACGAGCGGCGGGGACGCGAGGTAGTTCATCTTGACGTCCGGGCTGATGCGGCCTTCGAAGTTACGGTTGCCGGACAGCACGGAGGTGACGGTCAGGTCGTTGGCGTTGATGGCCTCGGAGATTTCCGGCAGCAGCGGGCCGGAGTTGCCGATGCAGGTGGCGCAGCCGAAGCCGACCAGCTGGTAGCCGAGCGCGTCGAGATCATCCTGCAGACCGGCGGCCTTCAGATAGTCGGCGACGACCTGGGAGCCCGGGGCGAGAGACGTCTTGACCCACGGCTTGGGCTTCAGTCCCTTGGCATGCGCGTTGCGGGCGATCAGGCCGGCGGCGATCATGACGGACGGGTTGGAGGTGTTGGTGCACGACGTGATGGACGCGATCGCCACGTCGCCGTTCTTGATATCGAAGTCGCCACGGAAGTCAGTGGATACCGCGATCGGATCCTGCACGGTCTTGTCGGTTTCGTACGCCGGCAGCGTGGCTTCGAACTTCTCTTTCGATTCGGACAGCCTGATGCGGTCCTGCGGACGCTTCGGTCCCGCGATGGAAGGCACGACGGTGCCGAGGTCGAGTTCCAGATATTCGGAGTACTGCGGTTCGACGTAGTCCGGATCGGTGGCGTCGCCCCAGAGCTTGTTGGCTTTCGCGTAGGCTTCGACGAGAGCGATCTGTTCTTCGGAACGACCGGTCAGACGCAGATAGTCGAGGGTGACGTTGTCGATCGGGAAGATGCCGCAGGTGGAGCCGAATTCCGGTCCCATGTTGCCGATGGTGGCGCGGTTAGCCAGCGGCACGGAAGCGATGCCTTCGCCGTAGAATTCCACGAATTTGCCGACCACACCGTGCTGGCGGAGCATGTCGGTGATGGTGAGGACCACGTCGGTGGCGGTGACGCCTTCCGGAATGGAACCGGTGAGCTTGAAGCCGACGACGCGCGGCACGAGCATGGAGATCGGCTGGCCGAGCATGGCGGCTTCGGCTTCGATGCCGCCGACGCCCCAGCCGAGCACGCCCAGACCGTTGACGGTGGTGGTGTGCGAGTCGGTGCCCACGCAGGAGTCGAGGTAGGCGAGGTCGCGACCGCGCTCCCCTGCCTTGGTCATGACGACTTTGGCGAGGTATTCGATGTTGACCTGGTGGATGATGCCGGTTCCCGGCGGCACCACGCGGAAGTTGCGGAAGGCCTGCTGGCCCCAACGCAGGAACTGGTAGCGTTCGCCGTTGCGCTGGTATTCGATGTCCATGTTCTGTTCGACCGCGTCGGCCACGCCGTACTTGTCGATCTGCACGGAATGGTCGATGACCATGTCGGACTGGACCTGCGGGTTGATGACCTCCGGATTTCCGCCAAGCTCCTTGACGGCGTCACGCATGGTGGCGAGGTCGACGATGCACGGCACGCCGGTGAAGTCCTGCATGACCACGCGGGACGGGGTGAACTGGATCTCGTGGCTCGGCTGTGCGGCCGGATCCCAATCCAACAGGGCCTTGACATGATCATCCGTGATGTTGGCGCCATCGATGTTGCGCACCAGGTTCTCAACAAGAACCTTCAACGAATACGGGAGATGATCGATGCCCGGCAAATCCGCGATGCGGTAAAAGTCGTAATCCTTGCCGCCCACCTTCAGGGTGTCGAGCTGGTCGTCGCGCACAGACATGCTACCTCCGAGCTTTTGTGGCTGGTTGAAACTTTCCAGCAGCCGATTATCCGTTGCCAACGATACAGCCACGTTACTTCAGCACTGGCGTGTCTTCTTGAAACGTGAGAAAATGGCGACCATTTTCGGCACGCACCACAGGCACAGCACGAAAACGATGGCGGACACCACAAGCGCGACGCCCGTCGCCGCGAGCATTTCGCCGGACGGTATCACGAGCGCGAAGAAACGCGCGACGGGCGGAATGAACATGCCGGCCACGCCCGCCACGGCGAACGCCAATACCAGACCGCCTCTCCACGAGTTGAGTGGACGGGCCACGCGCGCCAGTACGAAGATGCCCATCATCAGCAGGATAATCGCGTTGACGCCACGAAGCATGCCCAGCTGCGCGGCGGAATGCTGTGCGTCCCAGCCCATGAACTTCGGCAACAGCCACGAATCGGCGAGAATCGACAGAGCCGTGGCGATGCCTCCCGGCAACGCGAAGTGCACCACGCGCCTGAGGAAGCCCGGAATGTAGCGGCGCGTGTTCGGCGCAAGCGCGAGGATGAACGCCGGCATGCCGATGGTGAGTGCGCCGATGTAGGTGATATGGCGGGGCAGGTATGGGAATGGGATCTGCGTCAGCACCACGCCGAGCGAGATCAGCGAGGAATATACGGTTTTGACGAGGAACAGGCTGGCCACGCGTTCCATGTTGGCCATGACCTGGCGTCCACGTGCCACCACATCGGGCAGATGCGAGAATTTCGAATCGACGAGCACCACTTGTGCGACGGCTTTGGTGGCGGGTGCCGCGTTGCCCATCGCGATGCCCAGGTCGGCCTCCTTGATGGCGAGCGCGTCGTTCACGCCGTCGCCGGTCATCGCCACGACATGATCGCCTAGGTGCAGCGCCTGGACGATCGCCTTCTTCTGGTCGGGCAGGACACGGCCGAGCACGTCCACGTTCTCCAGTACTTTCGCCAGTTCCGTGATGTCGGCGGGCAGTTCTCGCGCGTCCATGAACCGTGGCTCCTCGTCTCCGGTGAGCCGTACTTTTCTTGCGATCGCACCGACGGTGACGGGATTGTCGCCGGAGATGATGCGGCAGCGCACGCCCTGCTCGCGGAACCAGGCGAGTGTGGCTTCGGCGTCGTCGCGAATGTGTTCGGAGCATAATACCAGCGCGACGGGCCGCGATGCGGGGTCGATGGCGGGATCGCTTTCGTAATCGGCGGGCGCCTTGCCGTCATGCCGTGCGATCAGCAGCACGCGGTTGCCGTCGTGTGCGGAATCGTTGACCAGTCGAAGAACGTCGGCGTAATCGCCATCCAAGTGGGACAGCACGACTTCCGGCGCGCCCATCGTCCATGCCGCGCCGTCATCGGCAATCGAGCTCCATTTGCGTGCCGACGAGAACGGAACGCGCGCCGCGACGGGACCGGCGGAGAATCCCTGCTTGCCCAGTCCGTTGAGAATCGCCAATCCGGTGCCGTTCGGCTGTCCTTCGTTCGACAGGTCGTACAACGCCTGTTTCACGGCATGTTCGTCAACGGTATTGGCTCCGATGCCATCCAGCATGCGTATTTCGTTGAGCATGATGCCGCCGTCGGTGACGGTGCCGGTTTTGTCGAGGTTCAGGCAGTCCACGCGTGCGAGGGTCTCCACGGATTCGAGCTCCTGCACGAGCGTGTTCTTGCGTGCCAAACGGATGGCGGCGAGCGCGAAGTTGAGCGAGGTGAGCAGTACGAGGCCTTCGGGGATCATGCCGACCACGCCAGCCACGGCGGACACCACGGCGGAACGCCATTGGCCGGTGGAGATGGCTACGTCCCAACCGCCGACCGCGTGCACCTGCGACCAGATGAGCAGCACGCACAGCGGTACGACGAGGAAGGTCATGAATTTGAGGATGGTGTTGATGCCCTTGTTGAGGTCGGACACGGTCTTTTTGTAGACCTTCGCCTGCGCGGTCAAGGTGGCGGCATAGCTGTGCGCGCCGACCGCGTTGACCTTGACCAAGGCCATGCCGGAGACCGCGGTGGATCCGGAATAGATGTCGTCGCCTTCGTTCTTGCGCACGGTGCGCGATTCGCCAGTGAGCATGGATTCGTCGAGTTCCAGGCCCCAGGTGCGCACGATCTGCGCGTCGGCGGGAACCTGTTCGCCGGAGCGGATCCACATGAGGTCGCCGAGCACGATTTCGTTGTGCGGCACTTCGACGTCCTTGCCGTCGCGTCGTACGAGATAGTCGGAGGCTACGAGGATGGAAAGCTTGTCGAGCGTTCGTTTGGCTTTCAGTTCGGTGATGATGCCGATGCCGGTGTTGATGAGGATGACGAGGCCGAACACGGCGTCTCTCCATGATCCCGTGACCAATACCATGACCATGGCGGCGAAGATGATGCCGTTGAACAGGGTGAACACGTTGGCTCGCACGATGTCGGCGAACGAACGTGACGTGGACGATTTGACGGCGTTGACCTGCCCGCTTTCCGTAAGGGCGGCGACTTCCGCTGCGGTGAGCCCCTTTTCACTGGTTTCAGGCATGGTTTGACTTTCGCTCATGCTGCCAGCATACCGCTTGGCGATGCGCGCCCGCAGGCTTTTCCCGTAAAGCTCCGGCAAAATTCAGGGTTTTCTCAGGGTGCGTTCAGCGCCACGCATCCGAACCGATTCGAACTCACCCGAATGCGTGGAGCGGTTCACTGTTTGCCGCCGTGGCTGATGGTGGTGACGAGGATTGTTCTGTCGTGCGGGTCGTTGTTGGCTATGCCGGCTACCGCGTCGGCGAGCGGCGTCGCATCCGTCATGCGGTCGTTGATTGTGAGCGTCGCCGCGAACAGCGTGCTGTCGGTCGGCGTGGCGATCGGGTTGAGCAGTGCCACTGGAATGCCCGCCTGTCTTGCGGTTGTCAGCGTGTCGTACCAACCGTCATGGTTCACGCCGGACACGTCGATTCCCGAAATGACGATGATGCTGACCATGCGTTGCGCCATATCCTCGACCGCTTGCCGGGCGGTGTCCTGCATGTCGACCGTGCCGGCGACCGGCAGATACACCGGCCTGAGCCCGCCCGCCTCCATGGCATCCAACGTCAGGCGATCGGTCTGTTCGTCTTGGGAGCCGATCATGGCCACGTCGAGACTGTTGCGGTCCTTCATGCTGTGGGCGACCGCATCGCCTGCGGACTGCGTATCTCCCACCGCGGCATTGTTCGGCGTGCAGCCGGCCAGCATGGAGATGCCGAAGACGGCTGCAAGGAGACCGGCTGCGGCACGCCGCGCGAAACCGGTCATCGTGTGGCTTTCCTGAATAGCGCCACCGTTTCGACATGGTGGGTGGTCGGATAGATGTCGAATGCGCGAATATCAGCAAGATCGTATCCGAGCGAGGCCAATGTGGCGGTGTCGCGTGCCAGCGATGCCGGGTCACAGGCGATGTATACGACGCTTCGCGCGCCGGATTCGGCGATCTGCCTGCATACCTTCGCACGTGCGCCGGCACGCGGCGGATCAAGCACCACGATATCGGGTTTGGCCAAATCGTTGCGTACGTTGGCAAGCGTCTTGGCCACATCGCCCACACGGGCGTCGACATTGCCCAAATGGATGGCCCTCAGATTGCGTTGCGCGTGTTTGACAGCGGTCTTGCCACCTTCCACGCTCAGCATGCGCGTGCGGCCGGCGCTTAACGTGGCCAACGGCAGCGTGAACAGGCCGGAACCGGAATACAAATCCCACAGGCATGCGGAAGCGGCGCCGTCAAGCTCGCCATGCACCAAGGACATCACATGGCCGGTCAACGCGATCGGCGCGTGACGGTGCATCTGCCAGAATCCGCCGGCGTCCACACCATATTCGAATTCACGTCCGCACACCGTCACCTTTTCGGTAAGCTCGCGATTGCCCGCCGTCACCTCGCCATCGACGAGCACGGCGTAGTTGTCGGCGATTTCGGCATTGCCGCGAGGCTCGGGAACAGACAGACGAATCTGCGATCCGGGAGTGAATCCCCCATCCCACACGTGTTCCTTCTCGGCCACGTTAAGCAACGCGCGACTGGCCAACGGCATGGTGTCGATCGGCACACGCACGTGGGTGCCGCGTCTGCGCATGGACGGTCGGCCGTTCTCGTCCGCGATCATCTCGATGCGGGTACGCCAGTGCAGCCCCTGCTCCGCCTCATCCTCGGGCATGCGCTCGATCGGCACGTCAACGTCGACATGGCCGAGACGTCTCATCTGTTCGGCGATGGACATGGATTTCCATTTAAGCTGTCCGGGCAGTGAGACGTGCACCAAATCGGCACCGCCGACGCCGCCGCCCATGGCAAGCGGACCCGCCAACGGCCATACGGGTTCGACGCGGTCCTCGCTGGCTTCCAGCACTTCCGTCACTTCGCCAGTCCAAAAACGGTCCTCGCGATCATGTGGTTCGTCCAACACGACGCGTACCAGCTCGCCCGGCAACGCGAATCGCACGAACACGACGCGTCCGTCGATGTGGCCGACGCAACGGCCTTGGTCGGCATATCGTTCGATGCGGATGGTCGATTCCATCAGTGCTGTTCCTCCGTTTCGTTGTTGTCGTCCATCGCGTCAGCGTTTGGTTCGGCCAACGTCTTATGCCGATGCATGGGGGTGGCCACGATGAGGTACGACACCCAGATGGCCAACGCCCAGAACGGAATGCCCATGAGCAGACGTGCAGTGCCGAGCCAGCCGACCTGGTTGGACAGGTACAACGGCACCTGCACCACCAGTCGTAGGGAGAACACACCGATCCACAACGCGGTGATGATGGTGTACGCGCGGTTCAATGCCTTGTCGCCACGCCAATCGGCAAGCCATGCGCGCAGATGCTCGGTTGGCAGTGTCCGGATGAATTCGATCACCAAGCCAAGTCCCGGTACACGTACCATCAACGAAATGGCGAGCAGCACGATGTAGAAGGCGTTGGTCAGGAATCCGAACATGTAGTAGTTGCGCGCCTCGTGGCTGTTCCATGCCCAGATCAGGCAGATGCCGACTGCCAGAAGGCCGGAGACGGCGCCCATGACGGATTGGCGTTGGCATAGGCGGACGATCACCTGCAGTACGGCGAGGGCTGCGGATACGCCGATGGTCAGATGCAGGTCGGAGGTGATGACGAACATCACCACGAACACCACGCCCGGCAGCATCGATTCGACGACGCCGCGCGGACCGCCGATCGCGTCGATGACGGAGAAATCGTCGGCATCGCCGGCGTCGGCGAGCGCGCCGAGGCCGGTTCTTTTCTTGGTTTCGGTTTCAGCCATGCGTTTGTGTTTTCGTGGTCGTCGTTCGCTCAGCGCACTTCGGAGAACATCGGTCCACGCGACAACGTGGTCTTGACCTCGACCTGCTGGTCGGAGTCAAACGGTCCCTTCGGCTGGCCTGGAATGTCCATCGTCCTGCCTGCCTGTTCGGCTTCGGCGGCTTCCTTGGCGGCCTTGCGTTCGGCCGGGGCGACCGGCGGATGCATCGGGATGAGGTCACGCGGGGCCAGCGGGTCCTCGCCGCGTTCCACGACGATGTTGGAGAAAAGCTGGTTCAGCGCCTTGGTTTCGGCGTGGTCCGGATCGGTGGCGGCTTTGCCGGAGAAGATGCCGCGCAGCATCCACCGCGGTCCGTCCACACCGACGATGCGGGTGACGACCTTGCGTCCGCCCTTGACCACGACCGGCAGTGTCAGTTCGGTGCCGAACACGCCATCGGTCTCCTTGGCGTCCTTGTTGGCCTCAACCAGGTCGGCGCGCACGTCATCCCACAGTCCCATGGTCTTCGGCGCGGCGAAGGCTTCGATCTCCACGCTGGAGGATCCGTAGGTGATGGTGGTGCCGAGCACCTGCTGGGTGGCGCGGTTGGCCTTCACGCGCAGTTCGATGCCTTGGAGGAACGGCAGATAGTAGGCGCCCATGTCGAGGTATTCGTCATAGTCGGGCACGTTCTCGTCGTCGACGTCCCACGGACCGTGCTCATCGCCACGGCCGTCGTACTCATCGGACGGTTCCGGAAGGATGGTTTCCTGAATTCCACCGGCGGGCGCCTCAGCGGTTTCGGAGATGGCCTCATCGGCCTTGTCGTTCTCTTCGGCGGCGGCTTCAGCGGCTTCCTCGCTCTGACGCTTCTTCTTGCCGAATCCAAACAGTCCCATGATGTTCCTCATTTCATTACGGTTGCAACCGTGACTAGCCTAGCACCCATGCTTAATACGGGCTGGGAATCGGAGTGTGTCCTCCCGTTGCCCGGCATTGGCCGGATGACGGCCGCAAAAACTCACACGTCGTAGGTGATGCTCAGCGGCGCATGGTCCGACCATCGCAGGTCGTAGGTCGGAGCTTTGTCGATGACGAATCCGCGGGCCGTTTCGGCGAGTTCGGGTGTGGCGAACTGGTAGTCGATCCTCCAGCCGACGTTGTTATCGAAGGCGCGGCCCCGCTGGCTCCACCAGGTGTACGGTCCTTGGATGTCTCCGCACAGGGAACGCATCACATCCACGAATTCCAACTCCCCCAGCCATTTGTCCACGTAGGCGCGTTCCTCGGGCAGGAAGCCGGCGTGCTTCTCGTTGGCTTTCGCGTTCTTGATGTCGAGCGGCGTGTGCGCGATGTTGAAATCGCCGCACAATACCGCCTGCTTGCCGCCGTGCGCCGCTTCATCGCGCAGTTGTCCCATACGTACCAGCATGGTGTCGAGGAAACGGTATTTCTGCTTCATTTTCTCCGGATCGTCGGTGTTGCCGGCGTGCACGTACACGCATACGACAGTGACGGTGTAGCCTTGCGGGGTCTTCACATCCGCTTCGATCCAACGGCCGGAATCGACGTCCTCCTCAAGTCCCGGCAGTCCGTAGCGTTTGTCGATAACGGGCAGCGCGGAGAGCAGACCGACGCCGGCGCGTCCCTTGATACGGCAGATCTCGTTCATGCGATCAAGCCCGCTTTGGTCGGCGATGCGTCCGGCGGTCGCGTATTCGAAGCCGAATTCGTCGAAGATGGGGTCGATTTCGTTTTGCGGGGCGCGTACTTCCTGCATGCACCACACGTCCGGCGTGTTCTTCGCGGCCCATTGCTCGATGCCTTTGCGTTTCGCCGCGCGGATTCCATTCACATTCGATGTCGTGATTGTGATCGTCATAGCGCCTTAGCCTAGCCGGAATACAAGAAAACCTCCCTTGTGGGAAGGGAGGTTTTCCAGATGGCTGACGCGATCAGTCGAGTCCGAGCTGCAGCTTGCCGCCCGGGATGGCGTCCAGCAGGTCGCGGGTGTACTGCTTCTTCGGATGGTCGAAGACCTCGTCGGTGGTGGCATGCTCCACCAGCTTGCCGTGCTGCATCACCACGACCTCATCGGCGATCTGACGCACCACCGCCAGATCATGGGTGATGAACAGGTAGCTCAGTCCCTTTTCCGCCTGCAGGTCGTTGAGCAGGCGAAGCACCTGGTCCTGCACCAGCACGTCCAATGCGGAGACGGCCTCGTCGCAGACGATCACATCCGGATCGAGGGCCATGGCGCGCGCGATGGCGATGCGCTGCCTTTGGCCGCCGGAAAGCTCGTTCGGATAACGGCTCATCACCGATTCCGGCAATTCCACCATGTCGATGAGCTCGCGCACACGCTTGGCACGGCTCTTCTTGTCTCCGATGCCGTGGATGCGCAGCGGCTCCTCGATGGACCGGTAGATGGAGTACATGGGGTCGAGCGATCCGTACGGGTTCTGGAACACCGGCTGCACATGACGTCGGAAGTCAAGCAACTCCTTGCCCTTGAATCCGGAGATGTCTTTGCCGTCGTAGGTGACGGTGCCGACGGTCGGCTCAAGCAGTTTCAGCACCATGTTGGCCACGGTGGATTTGCCGGAACCGGATTCGCCGACGATGGCCAATGTGGTGCCCTTCTTGATGGAGAAGCTCACATCGTCGACCGCCTTGAACATCTCCTTCTGGCGCGGCAGTTTGAATTCCTTGGTCAGGTGATCCACCGTGATGATGGCTTCGCCCTTCTTCAGGGAATCCTCGTTCACCGCGTGCTCCATGACCGCGGTGGCGTCGCCGCCATGTTCCTTGACGGAGATGATGCGCTGCGATGCCAAGGACGGCGCAGCGGCGACCAAACGCTTGGTGTACGGATGCTGCGGATGCTGCAGCACTTCCAGTGAAGGACCGGATTCCACGACCTGGCCCTTGTACATGACCACGATATGCTGGGCGCGTTCCGCGGCCAGACCGAGATCGTGGGTGATGAACAGCACCGCGGTTCCCAGGGAATCGGTCAGCATGTGCAGATGGTCGAGGATCTTCTTCTGCACGGTCACGTCAAGCGCGGAGGTCGGCTCGTCGGCGATGAGCAGTTCCGGACGGCAGGCCAGACCGATGGCGATCAGCGCACGCTGACGCATGCCGCCGGAGAATTCGTGCGGGAACTGGCGGGCACGGGTGGCGGCGTCAGGCAGACCGGCCTCGGACAGCAGACCGGCGATGCGGTCGTCCATGGTGGAGCCGACCACATACTTCTTGGCGATGTACCATGCGTCATCGTCCTTCACCCCGGCTTTGATCAGGCCATCGGCCACACGCCAGCGGGTTTCGGATCCCGGAACCCATTCCTCGGCGAACCGGGCCATGATCTTGTCAAGCTCGTCACCGCTCTTGCCGATCTTGACAAGAGCCTCCTTGGCCGCGGCGATCAGATCAGGCAGTTCCTTGGAACCAAGGAAGGTCTCATCGTCATTGCCCTTGAGCTCCACTTCGTCACCGGCCAGGGCCTTGGCGAATTCGGAACGCTTTTCGTGGTCGATGTCCATGTTGTTGGCCACCAACGCTTCCTTGACCTGGGTGCCGATGCGCCACACCGGGTTCAGGTTGCTCATCGGATCCTGCGGGACAAGACCCATCTTGCTACCACGGAGCTTGTCGAAATCCTTCTGCTTGAAGCCGGAGATCTCCTGGCCATCAAGCTTGATGGAGCCGCCGACCACATGGCCGGTTCCCGGAAGCAGGCCAAGCACGGCCATGGCGGAAGTGGATTTGCCGGAACCGGATTCGCCGACGATGGCCACCCACTGGCCGGGATACACGCTGAAGGACGAGTTGCGCACGGCATGCACGGCCTTGCCTTCATCGGTGGTGAAGTCGACCTGGAGGTTCTTGACCTCCAACAGCGGCCCGTGGGCGCGCTGCATGGCCTCGAGGTTGTTCTCGGTATTCATTTCAGTCATCGAATATCCCTTCACTTACACTCAGGCCGTACGGCTCTTCGGATCGAGCGCGTCCTTGACGGCGTCGCCCATCATGATGAATGCCAGCACGGTGATGGCCAGCGCGGCGGACGGGTAGAACAGCACCATCGGGTCAGTACGCAGGATGGACTGCGCATTGGAGATGTCTCCGCCCCAGCTGACCGTGGTGGTGGGCAGGCCGACGCCCAGGAAGCTCAACGTGGCCTCGAGCACGATGTAGGTGGCCAGCGAGGTGGTGCCGACCACAATGATCGGAGCCAGCGAATTCGGCAGGATGTGGCGGAACAGGTTGCGGATCGGGGTGGATCCCAGAGCGGTGGACGCCGTGTTGAATTCAAGGTTCTTGGCTTCCATCACAGCACCTCGCGCGATTCGTGCCACGGAGGTCCAGCCGAACAGCGTCATCACCAGAATGATCTTCCAGATGGAGCTGCTCGTTTTGAACATCTGGAGCACCACGATGGCGCCAAGCAGAATCGGCAGCGCGAGGAAGATATCGGTCAGTCGGCTCAGCACGGCGTCGACCCATCCTCCGAAGAAGCCGGCGATTGCGCCGATCAGCGTTCCGAGCAGCACCACCAGCAGTGTGGCGAACACGCCGACGCTCAGCGAGGTGCGGGTGCCGTAGACCACACGGGAGTATACGTCGCAACCTTGCAGGTCGAAGCCGAACGGATGGCCTGAGGAAGCCGGCTCAAGGGAATTGTCGAGCGTGCAGTAGTTCGGGTTCTGCTTGGTCAACACGCTCGGGAACAGCGCCACGAACACGATGAAGATGATCAGCAGTCCGGAGATGATGAACAGCGGGTTCTTACGCAGGGTTCGCCATGCGTCGGCCCACATGTTCGAAGCCGGTGCGGATTCGTCCATCGAGTCGACGGCCTTCAGGGGCGTCTCATCGAGCGGTGCCACATAGCGTTCCTGTCCCGGAAGCACGGTGGAAGGATTGGTCTCATTCATTTCGGTCATTTCTTGTTCCCTCCCTCGACTCACGCGTAACGGATTCGCGGATCAAGCGCGGCGTACAGCATGTCGACCAGCAGATTGCAAACCACGAAGATCAGCATGAGCAGCGTCACGATGGACACCACCAGGTTGCCTTCTCCCTTGAGGATGCTCTGATAGGTCAGGTAGCCGATGCCATGCACGTTGAAGATGGTTTCGGAGATCATCGCGCCGCCCATCAGTGCGCCAAGATCCTGGCCCAGATAGGTGACGACGGGGATCATGGAGTTGCGCAGCACGTGGCGCAGCATGACGGATTTGTTGTCCATGCCCTTGGCTCGCGCGGTGCGCACATAGTCGAGGGCGATGTTGGACGAAATCTCCGTACGGCTCAGACGGATGATGTACGCCATCGATACCGAGCCAAGCACCATGGCCGGCATCAGCAGATCAAGGAATCCTGGATTCGCTCCGGCGGTGACCGGCAGCAGATGCCACTTCACACCGAGGAAGTACTGGCAGAGGAAGCCGGTGACGAAGGTCGGCACGGAGATGAGCAGCAGGGAGAAGATCAGGATGACGGTATCGCACCACTTGCCCTTCTTCAGGCCGGAGATCACACCGAAGATCACGCCGAAAACCGCTTCGAACACGAAGGCCATCAGGGCGAGCTTGATGGTCACAGGGAAGGCGCGGCCGATCACGTCGATGACAAGCTGTCCGGAGAAGGTCTTGCCGAAGTCGAGGGTCAGCGCGTTCTTCAGGAACAGCAGATACTGGACGATGAACGGCTTGTCCAGATTGTATTCGGCACGGATCTGGGCCGCGACCGCTTCGTTGACCGGCTTGTCGCCGAACATCGCCTTGACCGGGTCGCCCGGCAACGCGAACACCAGGGCATACACCAGAAGCGTCGTGCCGAGAACCACAGGGATCATCTGCAGAATGCGTCGCAGAAGATACTTGCCCATTGGTTTCTCCTTTTGATTACTCACTCGTTCGCCAGCCGTTTGCGGCTTCGTCCCCTACGCTCACGCGTATAGGACATGAGGCCCGGGGCGGCCGGCGCTTGCCCCGTTACGTATCAGTGATACTGCACCACAGTGCTTTATATTGCAGTTTCATGAAAGACAGCTGAAAATATACCCCACGCGCGGACATCTTCTGTTGATGTCGCATGTCCAGCCGTCATGGACCTCCGATGGAAGCCCCGTTTATTACGCGGAAAGGAAGGAACGGATATTCGAATCCGTTCCTTCCTTCATGTCGATCCTACGAAATCAAAATCAGAGAACGGCTCACTTGCCGGACTTGGTCATGTTCTCGTAGACCGGCAGGTTCTGCCAGTTCATCTCGAAGCCGGAGACACCGGTCGAGGCCACACCATAGGCATTGGCGTAGTACAGCGGAACGGCCGGCAGGTCGTTGAGCAGCACTTCCTGTGCCTGCTGGTACAGCTTGTTGGCGTCTGCGACGGACTTGGAGGCAGCGGCCTTGTCACACAGCGCATCGAACTCCGGGTTCTTGTAGTCGCCATCGTTGGAGCCGTTGCCATCGGCAGCGGCGGAGGCGAAGTTCTGCACCAGGTAGTTTTCGGCGGACGGGTAATCCGGCTGCCAGCCGCTACGGAACGCGCCGTTCACCTTGCGGTCGGACACGGCGGTGCGGAAATCGTTGAAGGTCGGGTACGGGTTGGTGGCGGCCACGCCGGCGCCCAGCACGTTGTTGATGGAGTTGACCACGGCGGTGTAGATGACTTCGTGGCCACCATCGGCGTTGTAGGCGAAGGTGAGCTTGTCATCGGAGGTCCACGGGCTGATGGCGTTGGCCTTCGCCCACAGTTCCTTGGCCTTCTTCTCGTTGTACTTCAGGTTGCCGGAGCCCTTGAGGGAATCGGAGTAGCCCGGGGTCAGCGGGGAGGTGAAGTCGGCGGCCGGGGTGCCGGTGCCGTTGAGCACCTTCTTGCAGATGTTCTCGCGGTTGATGGCCATGGAGACGGCCTGGCGACGCAGGGTGCCTTCCTCGGTGTCGGCTTCGAAGTGCTTCAGCTTGGCCGGGATGGTGAACTGCTGGATGACGGAGCCGGCCTTGTTGTAGGCCTGTACGGTGGAGTCCTTCTGGAAGGTCTTGGTGGCGGAGGCCGGGACGGACTCCATCACGTCGAGGGAACCGGACTGGATGTCGGCGTAGGCGGCCTCATCCTTGGTGTAGACCTTGAAGGTCACGCCGTCGTTCTTGGCGACGCGGTTGCCCTTGTAGTCGGGGTTCTTCACCAGCACGATCTGGTTGTCGTGGTCCCAGGACTGGAACTTGTACGGGCCGTTGCCGACCGGCTTCTCGCCGAAGGCCTTCGGATCCTTGAAGAAGGATTCCGGCAACGGAGCGAATGCGGTGTAGCCGACCTTGATGGCGAACACGGAGTCGGAACGGTTCAGGTCGACGGTGAATTCATGGTCGTTGACGACCTTCAGGCCCTCGAGCTGTTCGTCGCCCTTGAGCTTGTCTCCATCCTGGAGCTTGTCGTAGCCCTTGATGGTGGAGAAGAAGGAGGAGCCGAGCTGGGCGTTCTTGGCGTTGGCCGTGTAGCTCCATGCCTTGGTGAAGGATTCGGCGGTCACCGGGGTGCCGTCGGTGAACTTCCAACCATCCTTGAGCTTGATGGTGTACTGGGTGGCGTCATCGTTGGACTTGATGGACTCCGCCACTTCGTTGGAGGCGTTGCCCTTGGCGTCGAAGGAAATCAGACGTGCGAACAGCAGGTCGAGCGGCTTGCCGCCGCCGGTCTCGTTGCAGTCGCCCGGGATGAGCGGGTTCTGCGGTTCGGAATTGTATGCGGTGATGACGTTGGAACCCTTGTCAGCGGTGGAGTCACCGTTGGAAGAGCCGCAACCGCTGAGCAGCATACCGAATGCGCATGCGGCCGCAGCGAAAGCCAGAGCTTTCTTCTTCATGGAATTCATATTCTCCTTATCCATTATTTCCAGAGCCGTAAGACACTGTTCAAAAAGAAGGCGGGCGTCAATACCGTGGCATCAACGTCCGTCTTCGTTCTGATGGTGGGTTCATTATCACTCGATTGAGGGACAACCGCTCCATATCCGAGGGAGGCCCATGCAAAATAATCAAATCAAAACTCATCATCTGATAAAACAAACCGTTTTTCCCGCTTATCGCCGGAACAACTTATCCGCATCGTGTGTATGGACGGACACGGACATATCTGTTCGCTGTCAGCGTACTTTGCCAATCCGCGTCACGCCCGTGGAAACGCCTGCCCGTATCGTGCCTTCAACTGTTCGATGGACACGTGTGTGTAACGCTGCGTGGTCTTCAGCGAGGAATGCCCCAGCATCTCCTGCACCTCACGCAGGTCCGCTCCCCCGTCGAGCATATGGGTCGCCGCACTGTGGCGCAACGCATGCGGACTGATGTCTGGCACGCCGGCCTCCCGTGCCCGGTCGTGCACCACCTTGCGCACCATACGTTGACCGATCCGCCCGCCCTGCGATCCCAAAAAGAACGCGTCGTCCGACATGTCACCGCATAGTACGGGACGGCCATGTTCCAGCCAATCGCGCAAGGCCTTGTCGGCTGGTGCGCCGAATGGCATGACACGCTGCTTGTCGCCTTTGCCGGTCACTTTCACCGTGCGGTTGCCGAATGTCACGTCGGCCACGTCGAGTCCGACCAGTTCCGCCACACGCATGCCGGTGGCATAGAGCAGTTCCAGCATGGCCGCGTCACGCAGCGCGATCGCCTGTTTTTTCATATTCGGTTCCTGCGATCGCGCCTCCATGCCGTCCTCATCAACGCGGTCCATCAGCTGCTGCGCCTGCGTTTCGTTCAATACCGCCGGCAGCGTATCGGGGATTTTCGGCGTCTGCAACGAAGCCGCCGGGTTGGCGGACGCCATGTCATGGTCATACGCCCATGCGAAGAATCCACGCACGGCGACGGTTTTGCGCGCCATGCTGCTGCGTGCGTGATTTTTGGACGATTCGGCCATCCACAGGCGCAAATCCTCGATGGTCACCTCATTCAGATCCACGCAACCCTGTTTCCGCAACGCCACCAAGCATTCCTCGACATCGCTGCGGTACGCCCTACGGGTGTTTGCGCTCAACCCTCGGTTGGCTTTCAGATAGGCGTCGAATCCGTCCAACGCATCATCGAAACACATGCAAACCACCTTCCGCTTCGTCTGAAATGAACAGACACCACGCAGACACCGTATAAATGCCATTCCGCAGCGCGATCGAATGTCATCTCACGCGATGGCACGATTCCATTATGTCCCCATACCGATAGACTGATGACGATTAGGCATCCTACGAACAGGCGGTATTATGACTCGTCATTCCATTCATGACGTACAGCATCCGACAGCCGAAAACCCCGATGATGGGATTGTGGCCCGCGCCATCGACCTGACCAAGGTCTACGGCTCAAAAGACAACGAAGTGATGGCGTTGGATCATGTGAATGTGGAATTCAAGCGCGGTGAAATGACCGCCATCATGGGCCCTTCCGGTTCCGGCAAGTCCACGCTCATGCATTGCATGGCCGGGCTCGACACCCCTTCGTCCGGCAAGGTGATCGTGGAGGGACTCGAGGTCTCCTCCATGAACCAGAAGCAGCTGACGGATCTGCGTCGCGAACAGATCGGGTTCATTTTCCAGTCGTTCAATCTGGTGCCGACGCTGTCCGCCGAAGAAAACATCCTGCTGCCGTTGCAGATCGCGAAACGTCCGATCGACCGCGAATGGTTCAACCAGGTGGTCAAGGTGGTCGGTCTCGAAAAGCGTCTTACCCACCGTCCAAGCCAGCTGTCCGGCGGCCAGCAGCAGCGTGTGGCCTGCGCCCGCGCCATCATGGCACGACCGTCCGTGATCTTCGCCGACGAGCCGACCGGCAACCTCGACTCGCGCTCCAGCCGTGAAGTGCTTGGCTTCCTGCGTGATTCGGTACGCGACTACGGCCAGTCGATCGTCATGGTCACCCACGATCCGCGTGCGGCCTCCTTCGCGGACCGTGTGCTGGTGCTCGCCGACGGCAACATCACCCGCGACATGCAGCATCCGACGTACAACGAGATTCTTGAGGTGTTCGCCGGCGACGACGATATCGACGACGTTCCTGCAGCCGACATGGTCGCGCCGTCCACCGCAACGGAGGGCGCACAGGCATGATTCGCATAGGATTGCGCGACGCGCGCAGCCATTTCGGCCGTTTCATCATGTCGATCGTGGCCATCGCGCTCGGCGTGAGTTTCGTGGTCGGCTCGTTCTGTTTCCGCGAAATGCTCAACAACCAGGTTTCACAGATGATGTCCACCAATGCGGACCATGACGTGTACGTGCGCGGTTCGCAGGAGAAGAAAAAAGATTCGTCGGCGATGTCGATGGGATCGACGAAAAGCTACAACGATGTCGACGTCGATCTGGCGGGTACGATAGCCAAGGTCGACGGTGTTTCCTCGGCACGCGTCGTGCACATGCTGTCCGGCGTAGTGCTGCTCGACAAGCATGGCGATGCGGTGACCACCATGGGGTCTCCGACGCTCGCCATAGGCATGGGCAAGTCGTCGCCGTGGCGGTCCGCCAAGTTCACGACCGGCACGTGGCCGAAGAACGGCGATGAGATCGCCCTTCATTCCTTCGCCGCCGAACAGTCGGGTCTGAAGGTCGGCGATAAGACGAAAATCGTCTATCCGGACGGCGCTCATAAGGTGACCGTCAGCGGCATCTTCACCACCGATGCCAGCCAGGCAGGCGCCATCATCATCGCCATCGATCCCGCGACGGCCAAGGAACAGGCGAACAAGCAATCGGACGATCCGGACAAGACTGCGTTGATCAGCGTCTACGGCAATAAGACCACGCCGCTTGACGACAACGCGCAGCAGCAGCTGGCGGACCGTATCAACAAGGCGCTGCCGAGATCGGCGAAGGCGCATGCCATCACCGGTGATGAATACCGTGACGAATCAACCAAATCCACGCAGGACGCGCTCGGCTTCATCCAACCGCTTATTCTGATTTTCGCGGTGATCGCATTGTTTGTCGGCTCGTTCATCATCGCCAACACGTTCTCCATGATCGTGCGCGAGTCGATGCGCGGCTATGCGCTGCTGCGTTCCATCGGCGCTTCTCCCCTGCAAGTGTTCTCCACGGTGATCGTGCAAGCTCTGTTGCTGGGCCTGGTAGGTTCGCTCGCAGGCATCGGGCTCGGCTGGGGCATGGTCAAACTCATCGCATCCGGTTTGGCGAATATGGGTATGCCATTGACCGGCGCCACCAATCCGACCGTTTCCGACATGCTCGTCGGCCTTGTGGTCGGCATTGTGGTGACGTTGATCGGTGCGGCCCTGCCGGCGCGAAATGCGGCGCTTGCCCCGCCGATTCAGGCGATGAACGAAACCGTCAATCCGGAAAAGTCTGTCCTCGCACGTGGCATCCTCGGCACCGTCATGGTGCTGTTGGGCTTCCTGAGCTGGGGTTTCACCTACGCTTTGGCCGCCGCGGATGGCGACGGCGGTCCGACGCCGTGGAAGGCGCTCAACAGTATCGCTGTCGGCTGGCCGCTCGGTATTGGCGCGGCGCTGGCCGTAATCGGCGTGATTGTGGCGGGACCGGCATACGTGTCCACCGCGGGCGCGGTGCTCGGCTGGCTGCCATCGAAGGTCTTCACCGTGACTGGGCGTCTCGCGCAACGTAACATTTCTCGTTCGAAACGTCGCACGTCCAACACCGCAGCCGCCCTGTTCGTGGGAGTGGCGATTGTCAGCTGTCTGGGCGTGGTGGCCACGTCGGCGAAGGCTTCGGTCAATTCGCTGGTGGATACCGGGCTCAAAGCCGATTTCGCCGTATCTTCGGCTTCGGCCGGGCAGATTCCCGACCAGGCCATCAAAGACATCAAAAAGGTCGATGGCGTGAATCATGTGGTGTCGAACCGTGTGGTGCTTGGTGTGAAATATGACGGCAAAGCCATCAACGGGTTCACGTTCGCCACACAGCCGGAACTGTTCACCAAGATCTTCGCCGCCGCAACCACCGAAGGTGATGCCGCTGCCGCGTTGAAGGATGGCAAGCTGCTCGTTGGCAAGACCATTGCCGACGATCGTGGATGGCATGTGGGTCAGAAGGTCAAGGCCACGGCCGAGAACATCGTGGTAGACAAGGAGGCCACAGCCAAGGCGCAGGCCGATTACCAGGCCAAGGTGCAGGCACATGTGCAGGAATTGCAGTCGCAGGCCCAGCAATTGGCCGCATCCGGCGACTTGACAGGAGCGCAGGCCAAGGCTTCGGAAATCGAACAGTACACGAACGACGCCAAGAACGTCGATCCGAAAACGCTGGTCAAGACGAAGAAGGTCACCACCGGAAAGACGCTGACCATCGGCGCGATCGTGTCGAATTCCGTATACCGCGATTTCGCGATCGTCAACGACGATTTGGCCGAGCAAATCGGCAACAAGCAGACCATGTTCGTCATGCAGGCGTTCGTCACGGACAAGCGGGGCGCCGACACGGCCCAAGTCAAGAAGGCCCTAAAGAAAACAATCAAGAAATACTACACAATCGTCGTGTTCGATCGTGACGAGTACAAGTCCACGATGAGCTCGATGATCGATCAGATGCTCATGGTCCTGTACGCGTTGCTGGCGTTGTCCATCATTATCGCCATTTTCGGCATCGTGAACACGCTGGCGTTGAGCGTGTCGGAACGCACCAAGGAGATTGGTCTGCTCCGTGCCATCGGCACGTCACGTGGCCAGGTGCGTGGCATGCTTGGCATCGAAGCGGCGATCATCTCCGTGTTCGGCACGGTGTTGGGTTTGATCGTCGGCGTCGCCGCGGGAGTGGTGATTCGTGCGGTCTACGCGTCCGAAGGTTTGGAGACGCTGGCGATTCCGTGGTTGCAGCTGCTCGTGTTCCTGCTGCTGTCGATTGTGGTCGGTCTGGTGTCCAGCATCTCCCCCGCCTCCCGCGCGTTGAAGCAGCCGGTCCTTGACGCCGTGGCGAGCGAGTGAGACAGTTGGAGCGGAACATCGAAAGGAGGCAGCAATGCCTATTCCCAATGAGATTCCAGTAGGAGCGCGCATCGTGGTGCGCACCTTGGAAGGCGTCGATCCTACCGATCATCGTATGAAGTTCCGCGATTACGTAGGCCACGTGCGTTCGTGGGACGGTCAGAAACTGGAGATGACGCGCGATGCGGCGGCGAACGGCTCACGTCCCGAGCAGCGTGTCACGATTCCCGCCGTCGAAATCGTGACGATCAAGCCGGTGCCGGAACGTTCCATGACTCGGCCACGTCCGTAGTCGCGTACCTCCCCCTACCGCGCGCAAAGACAAGAGCGCCGCAATCGCACTGATTTTCTGCGATTGCGGTGCTTTTGCATAGCGATGGCGTCAGTCGTCAGACCACGGAACGCGCCTGCGCGATCGCGGTACGCTCGCCGTCGAATCGCACGATATGCTCGCCTCTGCGGGCGGATTCCAGCAGCGTGCGCTGCCAATCGTTTTCGGGAATTGACAGTTCGACCGTCGCACAATGTTCGGCGTACTCCGGCTGCCTGCTGGCGGCCTTGTAGTCGCGGAACGGTTGGCCTTGGGCGAAGAAACGGTCCATTTGCTTCACGTCGCCTTCCGTAGGGCGCACGCCGGTATCGGCCATGTCATGCAGCACGTTGGCCACCAACGTCAATCGGTTGGCCATGTTGCGTAGCAAAGTCTCCACGTTGGCCGCGTCCTCCTCCACCATGGCACGTGTGCGGTTCGGATCGGTCAGCGCCACGCGCGTCATGTCACGCCAGGACCCGGCTGCGAGCGCGGCCGCGATGTTGCGGTTCGGGTTGGCCACCAGCTCGTTGATCATGGCGGTGGCGATGACGTGAGGCATATGTGAGATGAGCGCGGCGCAACGGTCATGGGTGGCGTCGTCAAGTACGATGAGCCGGTTGCCGCAACGGTTCACGATCATGTCGGCCACGGCGCGGAACCGGCGGTATTCGGTGTGTTCGTCGACGGTGATGGCCCAGAGCGCGTCGTCATAGAGTGTAGGGTCGGATGCCTCCCAGCCGGACAGTTCGTTGCCGGCCATCGGGTGTGCTCCGACGTAGCAGCCGTCAAGACCAATGGCTTTGACTTGGTCGCGGACCATGCCTTTGACGCTGCCCACGTCGGTGAGCGTGGTTGTTTCCGTGTCGATCAATGGTTTCAATGCGCCGAGGATTTCGGGCATGGCCTTGAGCGGGTTGCACAGTACGAGCACGTTCGGTTTGGTTTCGGCGAGTGCCGCCAAGGTGGGTTTGCAGATGATGCCGTCGGCTTCGGCGGTGGCGTAGGGGCGGTCGTTGTGGTTCCATGCGGTCACTTCGCAGCCGGCGTTGACGAGTCGGCGTGCCAGTGATCCTCCGATGAGGCCGAGTCCTACGATTGCGATGCGTGGCTTCACCACATCAGCTCCCTTCTGACGGTTTCGTCGTTCTGCCAATCGTCCGGCAGGTGGCTGTCGTCGAGTCGTACGCCGCCTTGCGGCAGCATCCATGAGGTGACGGGCGGGTTGGGGCGTTCCCTGCGCGGGTAGACGGCGAGCGTTTTGGCCCAGTCGCCATGTTCTGCGATTTCCACAAGCGCGTCGCGGAAACGTTCCTCCCAAGGGGCGGCGTCGAGGGTGACGATGAAGCTGTATGTGCCGGTGCGTCCTTTGATGGGCCGTGAGATGAAGCTGGTCATGTTCAGTCCCGCGTCACGGAACACGTCGAGCAGGTTGGCGAGCACGCCTGGGCCGGTGACGAGCGGGATGAGCGTCAATACCGATTCGTATTCGACGTTAGCTTCGGCGCGTGGTTTGGCGAGCAGCCGTGCGACTTCGGCGCGTGGCGCGAGCACGAGGAAGTCGGTGGCGGCTCCTTGGTAATCCTGGATGGCGGTGCCGATGCGGGTGATGTCGTACAGTTCGCCGCAGATGGCGGGACCGAAGGCGATTTCACCTGGGATAAGGTCCCGGCAGGCCGCCGCGTTGGATGTGGCCGGCTGTGTGGAGAGCCGATGTTCGGCGATGAATCGTTTGCATTGCGCGAGACCGTGCGGATGGGCGGTGGCGATGCGCGCTTCGGCTGGATCGGCTCCTTGCGCCACGTATGCGTCGAATTCGACGTTCACACCGACGCGTGCGAATCCGACAAGGTCCTTCGCGTCGATCAGGGCGTCGAGGTTGGGGACCACGTACCCTTCGACGTTGTTCTCCCAGGCCACGATTCCCCAGCCGTCGCCGTGCTGTGCGGCGTCGAGAATCTGCGGCACATCGTCCATGGGCATCAGGTCGAAGCCTTGCGGTTCGAGCCGTGCCAACTCTTGGGCGGCATTGACGGCCGCCTGATGGGTGAAGGTGCCTTGTGGCCCCAGATAGAACAGCTTGCGTGCGCTCATTGCCGCCTGTGCCTCCTTGTTGCGGGTCATCCTAAGCACCTTAGCGCATTCGCGAGGCTGTGGAGGGGTCTAGTCCACCGGTTGGGCGGTGTCATGGTCCGGTTCAGACGATTCGTTCTGGTCATATTCCGTGGAGTCATCCTCAGTGCGCGGCGGCATCGTGAACCAGCTTTTGGGCAGCGCCAGCATGATCAATGGAATCAGCACCACGCCGTATAGCCAGAAATAGCCGGCGTTGTTGCTGAAATACGGCAACGTCGCCGTCTCGCCGAATCCGACGGGAATCATGGCGTCCCCGCCCGGACCGTAACCGGCCATGACGGTCCAGACCACCAGTGATGAACTGATCAGATGCAATGCGAGGCCCGACACGCCATCACGTGAACGCGCCGACCATGTCGAGATGATGACCAGAGCATATGCGATCACAAGACCGTAGGGAATATTCGCCGACGTGCCCATGCGGTGCGCCATCGTGCCGATCACGCCGACGACGGCACCGGCGAGCAGGTCAACCAAAAACCGCGCCCATACCGGTAGACGATGCGACCACGGCAGCAGCCTGCGGTCGATGCCGTCCTGTGACTGCGATTGCGGTTCCGGCTGTGTTTCCTGCGTGCGTTGAGTCATGTCCTCCACTATGCCCTACGTTCCTTACAAAACAGCAAGAAAGGCAAGAGATACGCGGAAAACCGCCGACATCTCTTGCCTTTCTAAGCGTTTAGCGCACTAGCGGAACACACTACCGTGCCCGCGAAGCGCCAAAACAACGCGAAGAATCACTTGTTATTCTGAGCGTTGTTCTGGCGACGCTGCTTGGCGCGCCACTTGTACCAATCCTCACGGCTCAGAATGATCTTGCGCACGCGGATGGACTCCGGAGTGACTTCCACGCACTCGTCCTCGTTGGCGAAGTCCAGGGACTCTTCGAGGCTCATCTTGATCGGCGGGGTCAGGGTTTCCAGCACGTCCGCGGTGGCGGAACGCATGTTGGTCATGTGCTTGGCCAGCGTGATGTTCACATCCAGCTCGTCCGGCTTGTTGTTGATGCCGACGACCTGGCCCTCGTACACCGGGGACTGCGGCTCGACGAAGAAGTTGCCGCGTGCCTGCAGACGCTGCATGGCGTATGGGGTGGCGACGCCCTGCCGGTCGCAGACCATGGAGCCGTTCTGGCGGGTCACGATCTGGCCGGCCCACGGAGCGTAGCCAGCGGAGATGGAGGAGGCGATGCCGGTGCCGCGGGTGGCGGACAGCAGCGCGGTGCGGAAGCCGATCAGGCCACGGGACGGCACGGTGAACTGCAGACGGACCCAGCCGGTGCCGTGGTTGGTCATGTTGTCCATGCGGCCCTTGCGGTCGGCGAGCAGCTGGGTGACGGCGCCCATGTACTCTTCCGGCACGTCGATGGTGGTGTTTTCCATCGGCTCGTTGACCACGCCGTCGATGGTCTTGGTGACCACCTGCGGACGGCCGACGGTCAGTTCGAAGCCTTCACGGCGCATCTGCTCGGCAAGCACGGCCAGTGCGAGTTCGCCACGGCCCTGCACTTCCCAGGCGTCCGGACGGTCGGTCGGCAGCACCTTGATGGACACGTTGCCGATGAGCTCGCGGTCGAGGCGGTCCTTGATCATGCGGGCGGTAAGCTTGTGGTCCTTGCCTTCGGTGCCGGCAAGCGGGGAATCGTTGATGCCGAAGGTCATGGAGATGGCCGGGTCGTCAACGTGGATGAGCGGCAGCGGACGCGGATCGTCCGGGTCGACGATGGTCTCGCCGATCATGATGTCGTTCACGCCGGCGACGGCGACGATGTCGCCAGGGCCTGCGGATTCGACCGGGGTGCGCTCCAGGCCCTGCGTACGCAGCAGCTCGGACACGCGGAAGTTCTCGATGGAGCCGTCCACACGGGACAGGCCGTAGGTCTTGCCCTTCTCAAGGGTGCCGTTGTAGATGCGGACCAGACCGAGTCGGCCGAGGAAGTCGGAGGAGTCGATGTTGGCGACGTGGGCCTGCAGCGGCGCGCCTTCCTCGTATTCCGGAGCCGGAATGTTCTTGATGATGGCCTCGAACAGCGGCTCGAGGTTGTCGTTGTCCGGCAGGCCGCCGTTTTCCGGCTGGTTTTCGGAAGCGTAACCGGCCTTGGCGGCGCAGTAGATGACCGGAAGGTCGAAGAGGGAATCCTCATCGAGGTCGATGCCTTCCTCGATGACGTCCTGGGCCAGGCCGAGCAGCAGGTCGGAGGATTCACCGACGACTTCGGAGATTCGGGCGTCCGGACGATCGGTCTTGTTCACGCACAGGATGACCGGAAGCTTGGCTTCGAGGGCCTTGCGCAGCACGAAACGGGTCTGCGGCAGCGGGCCTTCGGAAGCGTCGACGAGCAGCACGACGCCATCGACCATGGAGATGCCGCGCTCCACCTCGCCACCGAAATCGGCGTGGCCAGGGGTATCGATGATGTTGAGGGTGATGCCTTCCGGATGGCCGTACTTGGCGGCCAGCGGGCCGGTGTACTGCACCGCGGTGTTCTTGGCGAGGATGGTGATGCCCTTCTCACGTTCCAGATCGTTGGAATCCATCACACGGTCCGGGACTTCCTCACGCTCGTTGAACACGTGGGACTGGGCCAGCATCGCGTTGACCAGGGTGGTCTTACCGTGATCGACGTGTGCCACAATCGCTACATTTCGGATATCGCCGCGAACCGCCATCGAAACCTCTCTTAGTGTTGCTGTTTTCTTACGTAAACGTTCGGTACGTACATGCTATCGGTACTTAAAAATCCGTACTTACACACAAACCGAGCCAATTCTAGCGAAGCATTACGACACATGAAAAACGGCGGACCTGTCAGATCATGCCGACAGGCCCGCCGTCAATCACGCGAAGAGGCGCGCGGACCTTAATCCTCAAGCTCCTTGCCAGTGCGTTCAGGCAGGCACAGGGCCGCCACGCAGGCAAGGATGAACGCCACGGCGAAAACGATGAACGCCACGGCCTTGTTGCCACCGGACAAGGTCAGGAACCATGGCATCAGCAGCGGCGCGATAATCGCGGCCACACGACCGCAAGCCGCGGCGGCACCGGAGGCGGCGCCACGCAGACGTGTCGGATAGATTTCCGGAGTCACCGCGTACAACACGCCCCAAGCGCCAAGGTTGGACGCGGACAGCAGCATGCCGAAGCCCAGCACAGCGGCCACGGAACCGGCTTGGGAGAAGGCGAACGCTGCCACGGCGGACACGGCGAGGAACACGCTCAGGGTCTTCCTGCGGCCCCAGATCTCCACCAGCCATGCCGCGAGGAAGTAGCCGGGCAGCTGTGCGATGGCGATGGCGAGCGTGTAGCCGAACGACTTGGTCAGCGAACCGAACTGGTCGGCCAGCAGAGACGGCATCCACGTGAACGCGCCGTAGTAGGAGAAGTTCACGAAGAACCATGTGGCCCAGATGGCTGCGGTGCGCGCAAGATACTTCTTGCCGAACAGCTCGCGGGTTTTGATCTTCGGCAGCGGCTCGCCCTTCGGGGATGCGACCGGTTCGACGCCTCCGGCCTGTTCGAAGTAGCGCACGGCCTGCTCGGCCTCATCCTCACGTCCCTTGGATTCGAGGAATCGCACGGACTCAGGGATATGAATGCGCGTCACGATGGCGTACAGCAGCGGCAATGCTCCGATGAGCAGCGCCCAGCGCCATCCCCAATCGCCGGTGTTAGGAATGACGAAATAGCCGATGCAGGCGGCGATGATCCAGCCGATTGCCCAGAAGGATTCCAGCAACACCGTCATACGGCCGCGTTGTTTGGTCGGAGAGAATTCCGAGACCAATGTGGAGGCGACCGGCAGCTCGGCGCCCAGGCCGAGGCCGATGACCAGTCGAGCGATCAGCAGAGCCGCCAGCGACCATGACAACGCCATACCGCCATTGGCCAGACCGAAAATCACCAGCGTCGCGGAGAAGACCGTCTTGCGGCCAACGCGGTCGGCCACGAAGCCGCCAAGCGCGGCGCCGATCGCCATTCCGACGAAACCGATGGACAGCACCCAGCTTTTCTCGGTCGGCGTCAGATTGAAATGCGGATCGGCCGCGATGGCGGCCACGACGAACGACACCAGACCAACGTCCATCGCGTCGAACGCCCATCCAATACCCGAAGCCACCAACAGCTTCCTGTGCGCCTTGTTGAACGGCAGTCGGTCAAGACGCTCGTTGCGAGTCAGCGAGACCTCTCCCCCGACGGTTTGTTGCGATGCGGACATCAACACCCCTTTATCATTGTTTTCCTATTGTGTCGTGAGCTCGTTCAAGCCCGACGATGGCAGGCGATCACGCCGTCATCAATGCGGATAACGCGTCGTCATCCTGGAAAGCAATTCGAGTGTCGTCCGATTCGGATGCCGTTCCGGCTTCGGTCCACAAATCCGTTCCCGGCTTCCGGCTGTACCGGTAGACCGCCGCCGGCCTGTTACGGCCGATCCGCAGTTTCTCACCGGTGTCTTCCAACAGTCCGGAAGCGAGCATTTTACGGCGGAAATTCGCCAAATCGATACGCCGTCCGGCAATCGCCTCGTACACGTCATGCAGTTGGCTCAACGTGAATCGCTCGCCCACCAATCGGGTGGCGATGTCAGGCGATTCGATTTTGCCGCGAAGCCGGTTCATGGCGTATTCGACGATGGTGCGATGGTCGAACGCAAGTTCCGGAAGATGGTTGACGGGGAACCACTTGACGTTGTCCCCTCCGGCGAAGTCGATTCGTCCATCGGCCTCGCCCACCAGGGCCCAGTACACGATGGACACCATCGGCAGACCGCCATGCGAACGTGCCGGATCGCCGAACGTGTAAAGCTGCTCAAGATATTTCGGATGCAGCGACGTCGTCGATTCCAGTGCGGCATACGCCGACTGTTCCAATGAATGGTCGGCCCTCAGACCGCCTCCCGGCAACGCCCATTGCCCCAAAAAAGGCTGACGGACGCGTTTGACCAGCGGCATCCACAGGGTGGAGCCCATGCCGGACGAAGCGGCACCAGCGCCCACATCTGACTGCGGAACCGGTCCCAAAGCCAGAATCACCACGGATACGCCGACCTGCGGAGGCTGCTTGCGCCGTTCCGAGACATTGCCCATGATCAATTGATGGCCTCTTCCAATACTTCGAATTGCTTACAGGAAAGGAGTCTAACACTTATAGTCAACATGACTATAAGTGTGTCGAGTCGCTCATAAACACCAAGAGCCCCCAACGGGGCTCTTGCAAAGTTCAGGCCACGATGTCGTTGGCGATCAGCTCGCGGGCCACTTCACGGTATTCCTTCGCCGTCTTGTGGTTCGGCGCGTAGATGGTGATCGGCGCGGCCGCCACCGTGGAATCCGGCAGCTTGATGGAACGCGAAATCACGGAATGGAACACCTTGCCTTGGAACGCCTCGTAGATACGCTGCAACACCTCCTCGCAATGCAGGGTACGGGTGTACATGGTGACCAGCACGCCATACACTTCAAGGCTCGGATTGATGCGCGACTGCACCTTCTCGATGGATTGCATGAGCAGCGCCACGCCACGCAGCGCGAAGAATTCGGCAGCGACCGGAATGATCACACCGTCGGCCGCGGTCAACGCGTTCACCGTCAGCAGGCCCAACGATGGCTGGCAGTCGATGATGATCACGTCGTACTCGTCTTTGACCTGGCGCAGCACACCGGCAAGCACCTGCTCACGTCCCACTTCGGTGACCAGTTGCACTTCGGCGGCGGACAGATCGATGTTGGCCGGCATAATGTCGAGATTCTCGAAATCGGTGTGGTGAATCACGCTGTGCACGTCCATGCGCGGATTGAACAACGCCGTGTACACGGTATCCTCCACCGCGTTGGCGTTGATGCCGAGACCCACCGTGGCGGCGCCTTGCGGATCGAAGTCGACGATCAGCACGCGCCTGCCGTATTGGCTGAGCGCGCCGCCGATATTGATGGAACTGGTGGTCTTGCCGACGCCACCCTTCTGGTTGCACATGGCGATGACCCTTGCCGGACCGTGCGTCTGCAGCGGCTCCGGTGCGGGAAACGTCTCATAATCACGTCCAAGCAAATCCGTAGGCATACCGTTTACCTTACCAACATCCTCGTGTCAAAAACTCCACTGTTTCCATGCTAGCCCATCATCGCCGTCAGAAACGGCAGCAACACATGCATCTCATGCTATCTTGCCCTTGGATGCGAGGTCAGATATGTCTCGATGAGGTTCTCCGGGCTTACATGCGTGTAGATCTGCGTGGTGGTGACGCTCGCGTGACCCAGCAGTTCCTGCACGGTGCGCACGTCGGCCCCGCCTTGGATCAGATGCGTGGCGAAGGAATGGCGCAATGTGTGCGGATGCAGGGGCTTGTCGATATGCGCGCGTTCCCCGGCCGCACGGATGATCTCCCACACCGATTGCCTTGACAGTCGTTTGCCGCGCTTGTTGAGGAACAACGCGCGTCGTTCGGTGGGCCCTTTCGCCTTCGACTCGAGCTGCGGCCGTCCGTTTTTGAGGTATCTTGCGATCGCCTCACATGCGTAACTGCCGACCGGCACCAGACGTTGTTTGGAGCCTTTGCCCATCAATCTCGCAACGTTCGATTCCAAGTCGACATCGTCAAGATTCGCGCCGCACGCTTCCGACACGCGGGCTCCGGTGGCGTACATGAATTCCAGCAACGCCTTGTCGCGCAGCATCGCGGGATCGTCGGGCATGTCCGCCATGCCTTCGGATTGAGGCCGATTCTGCGAGACGGGGATCGCGTCCAGCAAACTGGCCACCTCGTCCACAGTGAGCACGTCAGGCAGCGTCGTCGCGCCTTTGGGAGCCTTGACCTGTGCCGCAACGTCATTGGACACCACATGTTCGTTCAGTGCGAAGCGATGGAATGCATGGATGCTGGCCAGTCTTCGTGCCTTGCTGCGCGCGGATTCTCCGGAATCGTCAAGAAAGGCGATGTATCGTTCCACGTCCTGCGTGGTCACTGCATTAAGGTCTTGAATGCCTTGCGTCGCAAGCCAGCCGTTGTATTTGCGCAGGTCCGAGTCATATGCGCGCACCGTGGCTTTCGCAAGTCCTCGTTCCACGTCGATGTACGCGAGGAACTGATCAATCAAGCGTTCGATATCCGTCATCGTGGTCCTCCGTTTGCATCGTCATCATTTGTCGTGTCCGTTCCGTCACGCTCCCGTACGGAACGCGTTGCCCACATGGAGGATTCCAAGGACGTTCGTTCCAGGTGGAAGCCGTCATTGGATGGAAATCAACATTCCGGAAAGTCTATTCAAGTATCCGGTATGGGGAACGCGATACGCAAGAACCCCCGTCCGCTTGCCGGATCGGGGGTTCTGAAGTTCACAGGTGAACCGTCGGGGAAACTCAGGCTTCCTTCGGAGCGTTCACGTCAGCCGGAAGAGCAGCCTTGGCCTGCTCGACGATGGCCTTGAAAGCCTCCGGATCGGAGACGGCCAGCTCGGCGAGAGCGCGACGATCCAGCTCGATGCCGGCAAGGTGCAGGCCCTGGATGAAGCGGTTGTAGGTGATGCCTTCGGCGCGGACGGCAGCGTTGATGCGCTGAATCCACAGCTTGCGGAAGTCGCCCTTGCGAGCCTTGCGGTCGCGGAAGTTGTAGGTAAAGGAGTGCAGCAGCTGCTCCTTGGCCTTACGGTACAGGCGGGAGCGCTGGCCGCGGTAGCCGGAAGCCCTCTCGAGAACGACGCGACGCTTCTTGTGGGCGTTTACTGCGCGCTTGACACGTGCCATATTTGATTCCTCAGCTTTCTATTAAGTCTTTGTTTCTAAGCTCTCGCTATGCTCAGCGACCGAGCAGCTTCTTCATGTTCTTGCTCTGGGAAGTGGCCAGAACACCGTCGGCCTTCAGCTCACGGCGCTTACGAGCGGACTTGTGCTCGAGGTTGTGGCGCATTGCGGAGCCGGCGTGCATCAGCTTGCCGGAACCGGTCACGCGGACGCGCTTGGAAGCGGCGGAATTAGTTTTCATCTTCGGCATTGCTGCCCTCCTTGTTTGTTACTTCGTTTCGGAAGTCTTCGGTTTGTCGGATGCCACGGCTGCCTTGGCTGCGGCTGCGGCCGCTGCCTGGGCCTCCTGCTTGGCCGCCAGACGGGCGGCCTGGCGGGCCTGACGCTCGGCACGGGACTGATCGCCACGACGACGCTGCTCGGACTGGGTATGGACCTTCTTGCCCTTCGGCGCGAGCGTCATGATGATGTTGCGGCCTTCCTGCTTCGGAGCGAATTCGACGGTGCCGTATTCCTCCACTTCGCTGGCGAGTCGCTGCAACAGCTCGACGCCGCCGATCGGTCGGGACTGTTCACGACCGCGCAGCATGATGGTGACCTTGACCTTGTCTCCGCCGTTCAGGAAGCGCACAACATGGCCCTTCTTGACGTCGAAGTCATGGTCGTCGATCTTCAGACGGAAGCGAATTTCCTTGATTTCCGCGGTGCTCTGGTTGCGGCGCGCCTCACGAGCCTTGATCTTCTCGTTGTACTTGTACTTGCCGTAATCGATGAGCTTGGCGACCGGAGGCTTCGCGTTGGGCGCCACCTCGACGAGATCGAGGTTCGCTTCCTTTGCCAGGTTCAGTGCGACGGAAGTCGCGATGACTCCCACCTGCTCGCCGTTCGGGCCGATCAGACGCACCTGGGAGACGCGAATCTCGTCGTTAATGCGTGGTTCGTCGCTGATGATGACTCCAATCCTCATATTCCATGCAACGGAACATCCCTTGATTGGCAGTTTTCCAAAGTCTCGATTGTTCAAGGCATGCCAAAACGCATCACAACGCGCCGTAAACCCGTAAGAGCGGCTTACATATCTCACCGAGACGACCGGTGGAAGGCATCTGCCTGAACCCGAGGCCCTGAAAGGCTTCCAGGTGGGGATATCCCGCTTTCTTGATTTCTCAAGCCTTGTAGATAATACCACACCCCGGGACCAGCGCGTGTCGCACCGGTCCCGGGGTGTTCGTCACCATTCGGACGGCATCCGCCGTCAGGCGATGGCGATGACGTCCGGCTTCTCGCCGTCGTGCACGAAGTAGACGTCGTACCACGTCAGGAATGAGTACACGGTCCAGATCTTGCGGCGATCGTCGGTTTTGCCGGCATAGTTGTCGTCGATCATCTTCAGCAGCGCGTCCTGGTCGAAGAACTGGCTGACGTAATCGCGTTCGAACACGGAACGGACGTACTTGTAGAACTTCTCCTCACGCAGCCACTTCTTGATCGGCACCGGGAAGCCAAGCTTCTCACGGTCGTACCATTCCTTGGGCAGATGACGTCCCGCCGCCTGGCGGAACGCGTATTTCGTGTTCTCGTCGGTGATGAGGTACTTGGTAGGCACCTGCTCGGCCACGCCCATGAGCTCCTTGTCGAGCAGCGGCACACGCAATTCCAGCGAATGCGCCATGGTCATCTTGTCGGCCTTGAGCAGAATGTCACCCGGCATCCACTGATGCATGTCAAGGTACTGCTTCTTCTTCAGTTCGCTCAGACCCTTGCCTTCCACACGCGCATACGTCTTGTCGACGATGCTTTGCACGCTCGGCGCCTTGCGGTATTCAGGCTTGAGCAGCTGTTCGGACTGCGATTCCTCAAACACACGCGCCTGTCCGATGAAGCTTTCCTCGGCCGGCGCAAGATTGGCGTACAGATGCCATGCGCCCGGGAAGGTCTTGCCCTTGCAGAACCGGGCGATCGCCTTGCGCGCGCCGGCTGGCAGATGCGTGAGCCAGCGAGTCACCACCTTGATGGGCCTGAATTTGGTGTGCACGCCGTAGTCGATGTATCCGGCGAACAACTCGTCGGCGCCTTCGCCGCTCAGCACCACCTTCACGTCTTTGGCGGCCAATGCGGACAGGAAGTACAGCGGCACGCAGCTCGGATTGGAGTCCGGCTCGTCGAGATGCCATTGGATGCGCGGGAACGCGGCGAACGCCTCCTCGTCGGTCAACGACTCGGCGGTGTTGTTCAGTTTGAGCAGTTCCGCCAGTTCGCCGGCCTGCTGCGATTCGTTGTACGTGCCTTTGCCGAAACCGATCGAATACGTGTGCTGCGGACGCGCCACGGCGGCGACGTAGCTGGAGTCGACACCGCTCGACAGGAAGGAGCCGACCTCCACATCGGCGATCTGGTGCGCCTTGACGGAATCGCACACCGTCTGGTCGATCGAGTTCACCAGCTCGCCCAGCTTCTGCTTGCCTTCGCGGAAATCCTCGTCGTAATACCGGTGGATGTCCATCTTGCCATCCCGGTACGTGAAATAGTGCCCTTCCGGCAGCTTATAGACGCCTTTGAAGAAGGTCTCACCGATCGCCGGATACTGGAAGGTCATATACGGCTTCAACGCCTCGGCGTTGAGCTCCTTGACGAAATCGGGGTGGCGCAACAGGCTCTTGATCTCCGACGCGTACATGAACGTGCCGTTCATCTTCGCATAGTAGAAGGGCTTGATGCCGAAATGGTCGCGCGCGCCGAACAGCTCCTGCTTGTTCTTGTCCCAGATCACGAAAGTGAACATGCCACGTACGCGCTGCAGCAAATCCACACCCCACTGCTCATAGCCGTGCAGCAGCACCTCGGTGTCGCTTTTGGTGGTGAAGGTGTGTCCGGCCGCGATCAATTCCTCACGCAGCGTCTGATAGTTGTAGATCTCGCCGTTGAAGGTGATGACCTTCGAGCCATCCTCGTTGTAGATGGGCTGCTGGCCGCCGCCGAGGTCGATGATGCTGAGCCTTCGATGGCCGAGCGCCGCGTGCTCGTCGATGTAATGGCCTTCGCTGTCCGGCCCGCGATGCGCGATCATGTCGGTCATACGTTGGAGGACCGGGCATTTCACGTCAATGGGCATATCGTTGACGAAACCAGCAATTCCGCACATTATCTGCAATCCCTTCAAAACAAACTCGGTGTCAGTGTACCAGCATCCGCATGTCGAAAAACCGCCGCCGCGCCTCCGAACCGATTCATGCGTGACAATCTCCACAGGTTTCAGACATTTTAGGTATGCCGCATAGCCATGAAAATGACGATTCTTTCCTTTCGCCCGTCACGGCTACACTACCGGGTATGGATTCCCACGATGCCCGCACCTGCGTGATCTTCGGCGCAGGCGATTATTACGATGAGACCCCTGCGATTCCGGATGACGCCTTCGTCGTCGCCGCGGACGGCGGCCTCGACCACGTCCGAGCCTTCGGCATCGACGCCGATTTCGTGGTCGGCGACTTCGATTCGATTACCGGCGGACGCCCCACGCAAAACGACCACACCATCGCATTGCCTTCGGAAAAGGACGATCCCGACCTGCTGTCGGCTTTGAAGATCGGCTGGCTGCGCGGCGCGCGCACGTTCCACATATACGGCGCGCTCGGCGGACGAATCGACCATACGATTTCCAATATTCAGCTTATGGCGCTACTGGCCGACCGTGGCGCGACCGGCTACCTGCACGGCGACGGATCGATCGTCACCGCGATCTGCGACGGCGCGCTCGATTTCCCGGCGGACGACGCCGTTGCGGGACGCATGGTCTCCGTGTTCTCCCACAGCGATATCTCGACCGGCGTAAGCGAAACGGGATTGAAATACGAGCTGCACCACGCCGACATGAGCAGCACGCGCGTCAACGGACTGAGCAACGAGTTCCTTGCCGGCAGGCCGTCCCGCATCACGGTGGAGCATGGCACGCTCATCGTCACGTTCCCCATCGAGGCTCCCCTGCCGCACGTGGCGCGATGGCATGGCTTCTCCGGAGATCTCGGTGCATTGGACACGGACGTGTCCTCCGCGCTGGTCGAGCCAAGCGGCCGTTGAACGCATGCGGGACATGCATGTGAGCGTTCACTGAAAATCGCACTGCATTTTGGAACACGCGCCTCGGAACGTTGCCCTAAGTACAGGTGACGCACTACAGTGGACGGTGTTGGTAAACAATGGCTTCAGTGTGCCTGGCACACGCGTGGCCTACCCTAAAGGGAGAATTACATGACAGTTAAGATTGGTATTAACGGCTTTGGTCGTATCGGTCGTCTGGCTTTCCGCCGTATCTTCGAGCTGCAGGCTCGTGGCGGCCAGGCCGGTGACATTGAGGTCGCTGCAATCAACGATCTGACCACCCCGTCCATGCTGGCCTACCTGCTGAAGTACGACAGCACCCACGGCACCTTCCGTCATGACGATGGCACCCCGGTCGAGGTCACCTCCACCGACGATTCCATCGTGGTCGACGGCAAGGAATACAAGGTCTATGCCGAGAAGGATGCCAACAACATCCCGTGGGTCAAGAACGACGGCGTTGAGTTCGTGCTCGAGTGCACCGGCTTCTACACCTCCGCTGAGAAGTCCCAGGCCCACATCAACGCTGGAGCCAAGAAGGTCCTGATCTCCGCTCCGGCCAAGGACGAGACCACCCCGACCATCGTGTTCGGCGTGAACCACGAGACCCTCAAGGCTTCCGACGTGATCGTGTCCGCCGGCTCCTGCACCACCAACTCCATGGCCGCCATGGTCAAGCTGCTGGACGAGAACTGGGGCATCAAGGCTGGCTTCATGACCACCATCCACGCCTACACCGGCACCCAGATGATCCTCGACGGCCCGCGCTTCCCGAAGGCTCGCAACAACCGCGCCGCCGCCATCAACACCATTCCTCATTCCACTGGCGCCGCCAAGGCCATCGGCAAGGTCGTTCCGTCCGTGAACGGCAAGCTGCAGGGCCACGCCCAGCGCATCCAGGTTCCGGATGGCTCCGTCACCGAGCTGACCACCGTCCTGAACAAGGAAGTCACCGCCGATGAGATCAACGCCGCCTTCAAGGCCGCCTTCTCCGACACCGACTTCTACGGCTACAACGAGGATGGCATCGTGTCCTCCGACATCATCGGCGACACCCACGGTGGCGTGTTCGATCCGACCCAGACCGATGTCAACACCGTTGACGGCCTGACCATGGCTCGCACCGTCTCCTGGTACGACAACGAGTACGGCTTCACCTGCAACATGGTGCGTACCCTGCTGTACTTCGCCGAGATCTCCGAGTGAATCGGCGCGGAGTAATCCGCACGGTTCGTCTCTGAACCTCAGACAAAGGGGCTTTCGCTTCGGCGGAAGCCCCTTTTCGTATCCGAAACGCCACAACGGACACGTGGAAGGCTTATTATGGGCGGCATGGCAAAGAAAAAGCATGAGAAGGGCGCCGGTTCCACACCGGCCACCGTGCAGTTGGAAAAAGCCGGAGTTCCGTTCAAAACCTACGAATACGCGCATTCGAACGATCACATGGATGACGGTTATGGGGTTGAGGCCGCCACCAAGCTCGGTTTCGACGAGCATCAGGTGTTCAAGACGCTGATGGCGGACACCGGCTCCGAACGCGTGGTCGGCGTGGTGCCGGTCAGCGGACATATGGATCTGAAGGCGCTGGCCGCGGCAGTCGGCGCGAAGAAGGCGGCGATGGCCGATCCGAAGGTCGCCATGCGCGAATCCGGCTACGTGGTCGGCGGCATCTCCCCGCTTGGCCAGCGCACACACCACAAGACGGTGCTTGACGAAAGCGCGCTGCAATACGACGAAATCCTGCTGTCGGGCGGCAAACGCGGTTTCTCAGTCGGCGTCAATCCCAACGATCTGCTCAAGGTGCTCGACGCGGTAGCGGCGCCAATCGGCACTTGGTAAAAAACACGCCGATACATCACACCAATACATAAGTGGGTGGTCGGAACAACACGATGTTCCGACCACCCACTTGCGTAAGCGAAAGGTTCGCGCTATTTGCGCAGTTCCGCAGGAAGCACGAAATGCATGTTCTCCTTGATGGTTTCGATGGTGCTCACATCCTGGTAGCCAAGTTCTTGCAACGCTGCGACCACGCCGGAAACCAGCTCGTCCGGCACGGAGGCACCCGAGGAAATACCCACGGATTCGACACCTTCAAACCATGCGGGGTCAAGTTCCGAAGCATCATCAACACGATGGGCGCGACCAGCGGCGCCAACAGCCGTTTTTGAGGCGTACCGCGCGTTAAGTCCCTCCTGAGCGACTTCCATCAACCGCACGGAATTCGAGGAATTCGCGGAGCCGACAATCACCACGCAATCGGCTTGCTCGGCAACGAGCTTGACCGCCGCCTGACGATTCGACGTGGCATAGCAGATATCGGAGTTCGGCGGCATTTCAAGCCATGGGAAACGAGCTTTGAGCGCGGTGATCGTGCCAGCGGTCTCATCGACGCTCAACGTGGTCTGCGTAAGCAGCACCAGTTTCGTGTCAGGTTGGAAATCCAACGAGTCGACGTCGGACGCATGCTCGATCAAATGCACATGTTCCGGCGATTCCTCCACCACGCCAACGGCCTCATCGTGGCCTTTATGCCCAATGTAGATGATCTCGTAACCTTCCTTGACAAAACGCAGCACCTCGCGATGCACTTTGCTTACCAGCGGGCAGGTGGCATCGACCACATGCATGCCGCGCGCCGCGGCCTCGGCTTTGACCGCCGGAGACACGCCGTGGGCGGAAAATACGATTGGGATGCCGGCTTCGGCGGCGGCATCGGGGATCTCAGCCAATTCCTGCACGAACACCGCGCCCTGCGCGGCCAAATCCTCGACGACATGCTTGTTGTGCACGATCTGGCGGCGCACATACACCGGCGGCAATCCGTCGGCACGTGGCGTATCGGCGGATTTGAGAATCGTCCGCACCGTCAGAATCGCCCTATCCACGCCGGCGCAGAATCCGCGCGGATCCGCCAGCACGATGCGTTTGCCCATGTCAAGCCGCCTTCCAATCGTATCCATCCATCACAACAGCAATCACCAATATTAAGGCACGGGCGCCGTCAATCGACATCGGCCGTCTTCATCCGCAGAATTTCCACACGACAAGCGCATCCACCACCACATCGTGAGCGGTAACATAGTAGCGGAAACACAGTCGACAACACTATGGAGTGATTTATGACCTGCACCAATCTGCCGCCACGCACCGGACAGCAATTTTCCATTTCGCATGGCGATTACCATGCCGTCGTCACCGAGTTGGGCGCGACGCTGCGCAAACTGACCTACCAGGGCGAGGACATCATCGTCTCCCCCGGTCCGGATGACATGGTGACCTGCTGCCACGGCCAGCTGCTCATCCCGTTCCCGAACCGCATCGAGAATGGCGAATACACCTTCGAAGGCAAGACCTACACGCTGCCGATCGACGAGCATGAGCGCCACAACGCCATCCACGGCTACGGCAAGCGCGCGTTCTGGAAGCTTGTCTCCCTTAAAGAGGATGCCGTGACCCTCAGCTGGCGCGCCCCCAACATGGAGGGATATCCGTTCGACATCGTGGTGACCGCGACGTACAGCCTCGCCGACGATGGCCTGCATCTGAACATCAGCGCCTACAACAACGGCGATGCGGACGCACCGTGGGCCTTGGCCATCCACCCGTGGCTCGCCAACGGCTTCAACGGATACGGCGATGAGATCGACGCCCACAACGCCAAGTGCAGCCTGACCGTGCCGGGGCGCACGCATGTCACCGTCAACGAGAACCTCATTCCGACCGGCACCGAGCCGGTGGACGGCACCAAGTACGACCTGCGTAAGGACACGCTGCTCACCGAGCAGCCGTTCGACGACGCTTGGACGGATCTGGAGCATGCCGAAGACGGCACCGTCACCGCGGTGTTCACCCGTCCGGACGGCAAGAAGGTGCGTGTGGGCGGCGACGAGACCGTCACCTCGTTCCAGGTGTGCACCGGCACCGGTTTCCCGGCCATCAAGCATCCGGCCGGCGTGGCGGTGGAACCGCAGACGGCATACGCGAACGCGTTCAACACCGGCAAGGACCTCATCGTCATCAAGCCGGGCGAGACGTCAAGCACGGCGCTGTTCATCGGGATGCTCGACTGATATAATCATCATCGGAATAAGTCCCGGCCACACAGCGGACGCCGAATTTGGCAAACGTCTCGCTCGTGTGCGATAATCCCGAAGGCTTATTAATCGCAAGTAAAGGAGTCCAATCATGGGCATGCGCGGACGTAAGCGCAAGGATCGTCGTAAGAAGGCCGCCAATCACGGCAAGCGCCCGAACGCCTGATCCCTGCCGGCGCGAATAGCGTCACAGAGCATGGAAAACCCCGCGGAATCATTACGGTTCGCGGGGTTTTCCCATATTCAGACGCTGATGCGGCGGGCGCGCCTCGCGTCACATCAGCGTGGCACTTGGCGCATGAAACGCCGCACGTCCTTCCAATTACTCGTCACAACAGTGGTCAAGTGTCGCCTCAAGCCTGTCGATCAGGCTTTGCGGCGCGTGTTTCGGCCGCAGGTACGCGCGCATCGCTGCGATCAGCGCACGTTCGCGTTCATCGCAACAGGTCTCCGGGTCGAAGCAGTCCCCGGAAGCCACGACATGCACGCTGGCATGCGTCACCTGCGTCACCACACCGTTCGTGTTGGTGGTGGTCGAAGTAATGGAGATGTGCCGTTCCATTGGTTCGCTCATGGTCGATCCTTCCCGGCAGTGGCATAGCCACGTTCCTTGGCGTAATTGGCAAGCTCACGTTTCAGCTGTGTGCGGGCGCGGTTGAGCCGGCTCATCACGGTGCCGATTTTCACGCCTTGTTCCTCAGCTACCTGGCTGTATGATTTGCCGTCGATCGCGGCGTCGATGAAAACCTGCCTGCGTTCCGGGGAAAGCCGGTTCAAAGCGGCCATGATCTCCTCCGGCGCGTAGGCGTCCAAGTATTCCTGTTCGGCGGATTTGAGCTGTTCGGAGGAATGCTCGGACGCGGAATACAGGTCCCAGTCGTCGTATTCGCCGGTGGAATCGTTGGCGCGTTGCGGCCGTCGCTTGGCTTTGGCGTACTGGTTGAAATAGGCGTTGCGTTCGATGGTGGTCATCCAAGCCGCGAAATTCGTTCCTTCTTTGAAGGAGTCGAACGCCTTGAATCCACGTTCGAAGGTGTCCTGCACCAGATCCTGCGCGTCGTCGGGATTGTTGGTCAGTTTCATCGCCTGCCGGTACAGCGAGTCCACGACGGGCATGGCAAGCTTCTCAAACCGCGCGCGCCGGCCTGCCATGGATTCCGTTTCTTGTTCAGTCACACCCTCATTGTAACTTCCCCGACGTCACACGTCGTGCACATGGTTGCCGCTAAAATGGCTCTTCGGTATCCGCTCGGCGTCTCATACACAGGGAGAACACGAAAACATGGCTTTGACTCTGGAATCGGCGGCCCGACTGCTCGATAGGCACGGACTGCTGCGCGAAATCATCCGCGGCGATGTCTGGACGCTTGATCCGCACGACATCAAGGGATTCGACGAGCCGTTCTCCGCAATCACCTACGACACCCGCAAGGTGGAGCCGGGCACGTTCCTGTGCTGCAAGGGCCGTTTCAAGGCCGAATATCTGCAGGGCATCGACGAACGCGGCCTTGCCGCCTATGTGTCGGAGAACGACTTCTCCGACGCCACGCAAGCTCCGGGCCTTATTGTGGATGACGTGCGCAAGGCCATGGCTTTGCTATCGGCTGAATTCTATGGTCGTCCGCAGGACCAGTTGAAGGTGGTCGGCATCACCGGCACCAAAGGCAAGACCACCACCGCCTATCTCACGCAGGCGATGCTCAATGGCTGTTCCGGCGGCAAGTGCGCGCTGTTTTCCTCCGTGGACAATTGTCTTGACGGCCACACCTACGTGGAATCCGATCTGACCACGCCGGAATCCATGGATGCGTTCCGCATGATGCGCGAGGCCGTTGATAACGGCATGGAATATCTCGTCATGGAGGTCTCCTCGCAGGCCTACAAGGTGGACCGCGTGTTCGGTCTCACATTCGACGTGGCCGCGTTCCTCAACATCAGCCCGGACCATATCAGCCCGATCGAGCATCCGACGTTCGAGGATTATCTCCACTGCAAGCGTCAGATCGTCAAGAACTGCCGTGCCCTCGTATTGGGTGCCGATTGCGCGCGCGCCGACCTCATCCGGCAGGACGCACGTCATGCCAGCGTTCCCGTCACCACGTTCGCGCTTGGCGGCGATTCCACGGCAGACGTCATGGCCGCGCCGGCGAATGACGATCACAGCCGCTTCTCCATCGTCATCGACGGCACCTCGATCGGCGAGTTGAGCCTGACATTGGACGGCGATTTCAACTATGCGAACGCGGCGGCGGCCGTCGCGATCGCCCGTGCGGCCGGTTTCGATTTCGGTTCCGCACAGGCCAAGGACGCGTTGCGTGAGATGGAGCCGGTACGCATCGCCGGACGTATGGAGCATTTCAAGGACACGCGGTCGAACACCATCGCCATTGTTGATTACGCGCATAACTACGCGTCCGTCACCGCGTTGCTTGACTACGTCGATCAGCGTTACGGCAGCGAAAAGCCGGAAATCACGCTCATCACCGGCTCCGCTGGAAACAAGGCATACGATCGCCGCGCCGAAATCGTCCACGCCGCGCAGGACCGCATCGACCATCTCGTGCTCACTTTCGAAGACACCGACGACGAGCCTGTGGAACAGGTCTGCGCGGACATGAACGACAGCGTCACCAACCCGCAGCTTGACGTGAAGACCATTCTCGACCGTGCCGAAGCCGTGGAGACCACGGTAAGCCGCGATCGCAAGGATCCCGAGCATCTGCACATCATCCTCATCATCGGCAAGGGCAACGAACGTTGGTTCAAAGACCACGGCAAGCACATCCCTTACGAGGGCGACGACCGCATCGTGGAACGTGTGTTCCGTCTCAAATAACAACTAAGGTGAAGGCATTATGACACGATTCCAACCGATTCTGCTGGGCAGCGACATCAACGTCTACGGCATGGCCAGGGCGTTCCATGAGGAGTACGGCCTCGTTTCCGAGGCGTATGCGTATTTCCAGCTGAGCCCCACGAAATTCAGCCGTATCGTCAACGTGCACATCGTCGACGATTTCAACAACTTCGTCACGTTCCGTAATTTCATGCTCAAGCTCGGCAAGCGTATGAAGGCCGAGGATCCGGAACGCGTGCTGCTGCTCATCCCCTGCGGCGACGTGTACGCCAATCTGCTGAGCCAGTGCGGCGACGATCTTCGCGAATATTTCGTATACAACACGCTTGACGTGAACCTTTCGCGCCGGCTCGCCTACAAGTCCACGTTCTACCAGATCTGCGAGCAGTATGATCTGCCCCATCCGAAGACGCGCACCGTCACCGCCGATGAGGTGAAGGCAGGAACCTACCGTGATTTGCCGTTCAGCTATCCGGTGGCCATGAAGCCCGCGAATTCGGTGGAATGGCTCAACATCGATTTCGAGGGCCGTCGCAAGGCCTACATCTTCAACGATCCGGCCGAATTGGAGACCATCATCAAGCGTGCGTACGATGCCGGATACACGTCCGAAATGGTGATTCAGGACTTCATCCCCGGCGACGATTCCCGCATGCGTGTGCTGAACGCCTATGTGGACCAGCATCATCGCGTGCGTATGATGTTCCTCGGCCACCCGCTGCTGGAGGATCCCTCCCCTGTCGCCGCAGGCAACTATGCGGCCATTCTGCCCGACTACAACGAGGGTGTGTTCCGTCGTATCAAGGCTTTCCTCGAGGACATCAAATACGAGGGCGTGGCCAATTTCGACATGAAGTACGACGAACGCGACGGCGAGTACAAGCTGTTCGAAATCAACCTTCGCCAAGGACGTTCCAGCTATTTCGTCACGCTGAACGGATTCAATCTGGCGAAGTATTTCGTCGACGACCTCGTCGAGGACACGCCGTTCGACGGCAACACCCTGTTCGGCCGCGGTTCGAAGCTGTGGCTTGAGATTCCGAAGTCGATTTTCCTTGATTACGTCGCAGAAGGCGCTGACAAGGAAACCGGCAAGCGCATGCTCAAGTCGGGCGATTGGGGTACCACCTTGGAGTATTCCAAGGATATGAATCCGCTGCGTTGGCTGATGATTCGGCACATGTTCTCGATTTACAAGAAGAGCTATGCCAAGTACTTCACCAAGAAGGGCGAGCTTAAGTGAAACGACCGTTTTTCGCCGTACTGGGCGGCATGGGCACGCTGGCCACCGAAAGCTACATCCGCTTGGTCAACCGCGCCACGCATGCCCATTGCGATCAGGATTATCTGGACTACATCGTCTTCAACGATTCCTCCGTGCCGGACCGCACCGCGTACATTCTCGGCGAATCCGACGAGAATCCCTTCCCCGTACTCGCCGACGATATCGAGAAGGCAACGGCGATGGGCGCGAGTTTCATTGTGCTCACCTGCAATACCGCGCACTATTTCTATGACGATTTCCAGGCGTTGACGACGGTGCCGATTCTGCATATGCCACGCGGCGCGGTGGCACGCATGGCTCAGCGTTATCCGAAGGATCGTTTTCCGCGGGTCGGTTTCCTCGGCACCGTGGGTTCGCGCAAATCCGGCGTGTACAAGCGTGCCGTCGAAGAGGCCGGGTACACGTTCGTCGAACCGACCGACGAGTTGCAGGCCCGTATCACTTCGCTGATTTATGACGATGTGAAAGGTAGTGGCGAGCTCAATCTGGAACGCTACGAATCGGTGTTGCGCGATATGCTCGATCCGGCAGGCCCCTGCGCGTGCGACACGCTGATATTGGGCTGCACCGAGCTGAGCGTGCTCAACGAGGCGTTTCCGCTGCCCCAGCTGCCGGTCATCGACGCGCAGGCCGTGCTGGTGGAAGATACCGTGGCGCGGGCCGAAGCGTTGCGCGCGTAGCTATTATTTGTCACGCCTATCTTCGACTGCTTAGGCGTCGGACGATAAAACAAGATTGTGGGTGGCTTCCCATTGCCTGGGGAGCCACCCACAATCTGTTTTATATGGACGGTGTACGCCGCACGTATGGCGTCATCGTCCGATGTTGTTTCGCTTCGTCACTTCGTTTCGTTTTCCGAAGACGTTTCCGCATCCGCCGGTTCGTTGGCATCCGCCGCCTCATCCATTTCATCCGCATCGGCGTCTGCTAAAACGGAATCGTCCGGACCGACGCTGCCGAAATCGTTGATGTTGAAATCGGGGTTGGCGTCGGATTCGAAATCCACGTCAGCCTCGTCCTGCTTTTTGCGCGGTTCCGGATCGACGGCTTCCTGGAACACACGTTCGGCCTTTGGCTTCTTCAGGTCGGGGTTGATCTTCTCCTCCAGCATGAGTCGCGCATCACCGGCGGTTGTGAAGCTGCCACAGACGAGCACGCCATGACCGTAGCCGACGCCCAGTTCGTCATCGGCATCAACCATGTTGACGGCTTCCTGGATGGCGTCCGGCAATTCGGGAATGCAGGTGACGCGTTCCGGCCCGAAAACACGGTCCGCGATCTTCTTCAGATCCTCAGCCGGCATCACTCGGTCACGCCACGAGTTCTCGGTGACGATCACATGGCTCAGCAACGGTTCGAGCACGCCCAGATACTCCTCGACCTGCTTGTCCCCCATCATGGCGACCACGCCGACGAGCTGCTGGAAATCATAGTTCTCTTCAATGGCGGCACGCAGCGATTCGGCCGCGTTCACGTTGTGTCCGCCATCAAGGATGATGGTAGGCGAGGTACGAATTTGTTCGATACGTCCCGGAATGCGTACGCTGCTCAACGCTTCGGCCACCAAATCGCCGTCCAACGCGCCGTTGACGGGAATCACCACTTCCGCCGCGCACAGTGCGGCGAGCGCGTTGTGTGCCTGATGCTCGCCGAATTTGGCGATCGGCACTTCCGTGTAGGTGCCGTTCGGGGTGCGCAGGGTGGCCACCTGGCCGCCGACGGCCGGCACTCGGGTAACGACTTCCGATTCGACGCCGTCGCGCACCAAGCTGGCGTGGTTCTCCTTGGCCGCGGCCTCGATAATCGGCATGACCTCGTCCTCGTGTGGCTGGCGGCCGATGATGGCGGTGCAGTTCGGCTTGATGATGCCGACCTTTTCCGTGGTGATTTCCTCCACGGTGTCGCCGAGCCATGCCATGTGGTCCATGTCGACCGGTCCGATGATGGCCGCGTCCGCGTCGAGCACGTTGGTGGCGTCCCATCGGCCGCCCATGCCGACTTCCACGATGGCGACGTCGACCGGCGCGTCGGCGAATTTCCAGATGGCCATGGCGGTGAGCACTTCGAAGAAGCTCATCTTCGGCTTGCCCAGCTCGTCCATTTTCATGTCCACGATGGCGACGAGGTCCTTGACCTGGTCCCATGTGTCGACGAAATCGTCGTCTGACAGCTGCTGGCCGTCGATGGCGATGCGTTCGTTGACGTGTTCCAGATGGGGCGAGGTGTATAGGCCCGTACGCATGCCGTAGGCGCGGCAGATGGCTTCGGCCATACGTGCCGTGGAGCCCTTGCCGTTGGTGCCGGTGATGTGGATGACGCGGAACGACTGCTCCGGATGGCCCATGATGTCGAGGATCATCTTCATGCGTTGCAGGTCGAGATTGGTGGTGTTGCGTTCCGATGGACGGCTCATGATGTCGCGTTCGACGTCGATCATGCTTTCGTTGTTGCGATTGGGATGTTCGAATGACATATTTCCCGTTTTCCTCCCGTACCTTGCGGACAGCACACTAAACTTTTCCCATTCTAGATGTCCGCATGAACGTTGCGCGCCGGGAAAAGTTATAGGATGGGTTGCGGTAATTTCCGTACGTTACGAATGCATGTTCAGGAGATGTGATGGGCGAAGTCATTACTGACAAGGACAAGGAATACGAGAAGATGGAGCGGGAGGCCGCTCCGGGACCGGATCAGGCCATGAGCGATCGTGTGAACAATCGTTCGCTGCGTCCGCGTTCCGAGGCGTTCAAGGAGTTCATGACCACCGGTTGGGATGACAACGAGCCGCAGATCGAGCCGTTGGAGTCCTCCAAGTACACGCCGGCGCGTCTGGAGGCGTTGGGCAAGGCGTTCCCGGGCGAGCGTATCGTGATTCCGGCCGGACAGCCGAAGGTGCGCAACAACGATTGCGATTACGCGTTCCGTCCGGATACGACGTTTTCCTACTACACCGGTTTGGGTGAGGATTTCGAGGCCGGCGCGGTGCTGGTGCTGAATCCCGTCGATCCGGATTCTCCGGAGGCGAAGGCCGGCAAGACGCATGTTCCGGAACTGTTCGTGGCTCCGCGTGCCAACCATTACACGCAGGACTTTTTCATGAACGCCCATTATGGCGAGTATTGGGTGGGTCCGCGTGCCGGTGTGAAGGAAATGACCGCGATGACCGGCATCGAAACCAACGACATCGCGCAGCTGCCCGACGCGTTGAGCAAGGATGTCGGCACTGAGGCCGGCGCGGTGCGCGTGCGCGTGATCCGCGAAGCCGATCCGGCGATTACCAGCATGGTCGAGGAGATCCGTGAAGCCAACGGTTTCGCCGATCCGGACAACAACACCGCTGCCGATGACAAGCTGCACGAATTCGCCGCCGAGGCACGCATGTGCAAGGATGAGTATGAGGTTCGTGAGATGCGCAAGGCGGTCGCGGCAACCAAGCATGGTTTCGACAACATTCTGCGCAAGATTCCGTCTTCCCTTGGCAAGCCGCGTTCGGAGCGCATGCTGGAGGGCGCGTTCAACGCCATCTCCCGTGAAGAAGGCAACGAGGTCGGCTACGACACCATCATCGCTTCCGGCGCCCACGCTCCGATTCTGCATTGGATGCGCAATACCGGTACCGTGGAGTCGGGCGAGCTGCTGCTCATCGACGCCGGTGTGGAGGTCAACAGCCTGTATACCGCCGACATCACCCGCACGTTCCCGACCAACGGCAAGTTCACCGATTTCCAGAAGAAGCTGTACCAGGCCGTGTTGGATTCCCAGCAGGCCGGTTTCGAGGCGGCCAAGCCGGGCGCCACGTATTCGGACATCCATCATGCGTGCATGCGCGTGATCGCCGAACGTCTGCATGACTGGGGTATTCTGCCGGTCGATGTCGAGGAGTCGCTCTCCCCTGAAGGCCAGCAGCATCGCCGTTGGCTCGCCTGCGGCGTGGCCCACCATCTGGGTCTCGACGTGCATGATTGCGCGCAGGCGCGTTATGAGTCGTATCAGAACGCCAAGATTCGTCCGGGCATGATCTTCACCATCGAACCGGGCCTGTACTTCCGTGAGGATGATCTGCTGATTCCGCCGGAATACCGTGGCATCGGCATTCGTATCGAGGATGATGTGCTCATGACGGAGGATGGTCCGGAATGGATTTCCGCGGGCATTCCGAAGCAGATCGACGATGTCGAGGCGTGGATGGCCGATATGGCCGCCGAAGGCGTGAAGGCCTGAGGACGCATCATGCCCACGCCTGAATTCGTGCTCTCGCTACGTGAAAAAATAGGCCACGATCTGTTATGGCTCATGGGCGTCTCCGGCTATGTCGAGGACGAGCAGGGCCGTGTGCTGTTGGGGCGTCGTTCCGACACCGGCGAATGGGCCATGGTGTATGGCATCAACGAGCCCGGAGAGGAACCGGCCGATACCGTTGCCCGCGAGGTCAAGGAGGAGACCGGCGTGGATGTGGTCGTCACCGATCTGGTGTCGGTCAAATCGTCCAGAAAGGTCCTCACCTATGCGAATGGGGACAACACCATGTACATGGATCACCTGTTCATCTGCAGGCCCAATCCGAATGGCAACACGGAGCCGTTCGTCGGCGATGAGGAAAGCCTCAACGTGGGCTGGTTCTCCCCTGATGCTCTGCCCGAACCGTTGGCAGCCACCACGGTGGAACGCATGGCTTACGTACGCGAATATCTGAAGGCCAAGGCGAATGGCGATTCCCATGCCCAGTTTGCCTTCAACGGCACCATCCGCTGAAATCGCCTTCCATACATCATAAAATGGAATCCCCGCAACGTTTCAAGCGTTGCGGGGATTCCTTTTTATTAGATTCCGTGGATCAGCTCACTGCTGGGCGGCAAGCAGCTCATGCAGATGCTCGCGATGCTTGCGCTGTTCGCGCGGATCGGGCACCGGCAGGGAGGCCAGCAGCTTCTGCGTGTATGGGTTCTGCGGATTCTGCATGATCTGGTCCGCATCGCCATGTTCCACGATCTGGCCCTTGTGCATCACCATGATGCGGTCGGCGAGCATGTCGACCACGGCGAGATCGTGGGTAATGAACAGGCATGCGAAGCCGATTTCGGCCTGCAGCTTCTTGAACAGTTCCAGCACCTTCGCCTGCACCGACACATCCAACGCGGAGGTCGGTTCGTCGGCGATGAGCAGGCTCGGCTTCAACGCCAACGCGCGTGCCAAGGAGGCGCGCTGGCGCTGGCCGCCGGACAGCTCGTGCGGGAAACGGTTCATGTAGGCGCGCGGAAGCTGCACCATCTCAAGCAGATCGCCCACATACTTGCGGGCGTCTGATACCGACGAGAACTTCTTGTGCACGATCAACGGTTCGGCCACGTTTTCCGCGATGGTCATCAGCGGATTGAACGAGCTGCCCGGATCCTGGAACACGAAGCCGATGTCGGCGCGCTTGGGCTTGAAATCACGTTCCTTCACACCGTTCATTTCTATGCCTAGAACGTTCAGGGAACCGCCGGAAACCTTCTGCAGGCCTGCGATGGCACGGCCAGTGGTGGATTTGCCGGAACCGGACTCGCCTACCAGACCGAGCACTTCGGAACGGTGGATGGTGAAGTCGATGCCGTCCACGGCCTTGAAATCAGGCTGCATGAGATGACCCGGATACGTGATGGTCAGTCCCTTGGCCTCGACCGCGATGGGCTGATCGCGCCAATCCTTCTCACGTTCGATGACCTTGCCATCGGCATCCTTGACGACCAGTTTCTGGCCAATACGCGGCACGGCGGCAAGCAGACGCTTGGTGTAGTCGTCCTTCGGCGAGTAGAAGATCTGCTCGACGCTGCCCTGTTCGACGACGTGGCCGCGGTACATGACCACGACCTCATCGGCGATGTCGGCGATCACGCCCATGTTGTGGGTGATGATGAGCACGGATGCGTCGAACTCGTCGCGCGCCAGACGCAGCAGGTCGAGGATTTCGGCCTGCACGGTCACGTCGAGGGCGGTGGTCGGCTCGTCGGCCAGAATCAGGCCGGGGTTGAGCACCAGGGCCATGGCGATGACGATGCGCTGCTTCTGGCCGCCGGAGAACTGGTGTGGGTAGTAGTCGATGCGGGTTTCCGCGTCCGGAATGCCGACCTTCTTGAGAATGTCGATGGACTTGGCACGGAGTTCCTTCTTGTCCTTCATGCCATGGGCGCGAAGGCCTTCCTCGATCTGCCATCCGATGGTATACACCGGGTTGAGCACCGAATTGGGCTCCTGGAACACCATGGCCGCTTCGGCGCCGCGCATTTCGCGCAGCTGTTCGCCGGACAGCGACAGCACTTCCAGCTCCTCGGTGCCCGCGCGGTTCGACAGGTACACCGCGCCGGAGGTCGTAGCGGTCTCCGGCAGCAGCTTGATGAGGGAGCGTGCGGTCACGGACTTGCCGGAACCGGACTCGCCCACCACGCCGATGACCTTCTTACGGGGAATTTCGAAGCTGATCTTGTCGATGGCTTTGATGGAACCGGCGTCGGTCATGAACGAGACGCTGAGGTCCTTGATCTCGGCGAGATTGCCTTCCTTGATTTCACTCATCGGTTCACTCCCCTTCCTCGGAAGCCCATTCGGAAGCCACGAATGACGGATCACGGTCGGTGACGGTCACCGGTTTGTCGCTGGCTCCCATCGGATTCTTCGCCGCCTCAAGTTCGGCGACGACCTCGTTGCGCTTGCCTGGCTCCTGGCTGGGGTCCACGGACGTGTCTTCGATGGAACCCACCACTTCGCCTGCGGACTTGCGGGCGCGCAGACGCGGATCGGCCAGATCGTTCAGCGATTCGCCCACCAGGGTGATGCCCAGCACGATGAGCACGATGGCCAGACCCGGGAACACGGCGGTCCACCAGATGCCGGCGGTCACATCGGAGACGGCGCGGTTGAGGTCGTATCCCCATTCGGCGGCCGCGGTCGGTTCGATGCCGAAGCCCAGGAAGCCCAGGCCCGCAAGGGTCAGGATGGCTTCGGAGGAGTTCAGCGTCAGGATGACCGGCAGGGTTCGTGTGGAGTTCTTGAACAGGTGCTTGGTCATGATGCGCCACGTGGAGGCGCCGACCACGCGGGCGGATTCCACGTACGCGGATTCCTTGATGCGGATCACTTCGGCACGGATGGTACGGAAGTATTGCGGAATATAGACCACGGTGATGGAGATGCCGGAGGCGAAGATGCCGCTCCACAGGCCGGACTGGCCGTGGGAGATCATGATCGCCATCAGAATCGCCAGCAGCAGCGACGGGAAGGAGTACACGGCGTCGGCGATCATGACGAGCACACGATCGACCCATCCGCCGAAATAGCCGGAGACCAGGCCGAGCAGCACGCCTGCGAAAATCGACAGCAATACCGCGACGACGATGGCGATGACGGCGGTGCGGGCACCCCAGACCACACGGCTGAACACATCGTAGCCACCTGCAGTGGTGCCCCAGATGTGTTCGGAGGACGGTGCCGCCTGGGCCGGGAAGGAAACGCCGTCGGCGCCCTTGAGCTGCGCGTAGCTGTATGGCGCGATGAGCGGCGCGAAAATGGCGACCAGCAGGAAGAACGCCGTGAGCACGAGGCCCGTGATCAGCATGCCTTTCTGCCAGCCGACTGCGACGCGTAGTTCCTTGATGATCGGAATCTTATGCCAGAATGGCGTCTTGTTGCCGAGCTTGAGCTCGTCCAGACGATTGTCGCCTGGAACGGTGACCTTGTTGGCAGATGCTGCGGTCATGTCAGTACCTCACTCTCGGGTCGACCAACGCGGCGATGACGTCGACGATGAAGTTGACGACGGCCACGATGATGGCGATTAGGATAACGATGCCCTGCACGGCCACGAAGTCGCGTGCCTTCAGGTACTGCGACAGCATGAAGCCGAGTCCCTTCCATTCGAAGGTGGTTTCGGTGAGCACCGCGCCTGCGAGCATCAGGGCGATCTGCATGCCCATGACGGTGATGATTGGAATCAACGCCGGCTTCCATGCGTGCTTGTTGAGCAGACGCTTCTCGGAGACGCCGCGGGAACGTGCCGCTTCGACGTAGCCGGAATTGTAGGTGGCGATCACGTTGGTGCGCACCAAACGGATGAACACGCCGGCGGTCAGCAGGCCCAACGCAAGGGCCGGCAACACAGCGTGACGGAGCACATCAAGCAACACGGACATATCACCCAACTGGATCGCGTCGATGATGTAGAAGCCGGTCGGCGAGACCAGTCGGGAGAACTGCATCTCGCTGCCAAGCGATGAGCGCCCGGATGCCGGCAGCACGTTCAGCCAGATGGCGAAGATGAGCTTCAGAATCAGGCCGAGGAAGAACACCGGGGTGGCATAGCACAGGATGGCGAAGGTGCGGATGCCCGCATCGGCCGCGTGGTCACGCTTGCGTGCGGCGATGCGTCCCAAGCCGATGCCGACGATGAGCGCGACGATGAGCGCGAGGAACGCCAGCTCGAATGTAGCGGCACCATAGTGAGTAAGGATGGTACTCACTTTTTGGTTATCGGTCAATGTGGTGCCGAGATCGCCATGCAGCAGGCCGCCAAGATAATCGATGTACTGCACGATGAGCGGACGGTCATAACCGGCCGCGTGGATACGCTTCTGCAGTTCCTCGGGAGTGAGACGGCCACCAAGAGCGGCGGAAATCGGATCGCCGGTAGCGCGCATCACGAAGAAGACGATGGTTACAAGAATAAATACTGTAGGAATGATCAGCAGAAAGCGTGTGAGCACGAAACGGAAGAATCCGCTTGAAAGCTTGTTTTTCTTGGCTTTCGGCTGAGCCTCGGTTGCGCTTTGCGTCACGTCGGGCTCCTTTTCCTTATTGGTGTTTTAGATACAAATTGAGCCCCTGCCTGACTTAGGCGGGTCAGGCAGGGGCGGTCAAAGCCTTCCGTCAGGCCTTGGTCACGGACGAGTAGCGGAAGCGGAAGGAAGCGTCAAGGACGACACCCTTCACATTAGAACCGGTGACCGCAACCTGGGCACCCTGCAGCAGCGGGATGGTGGACAGGTCATCGGTTTCGAGCTTCTGGATTTCCTTCAACAGGTCCTCACGGGCCTTGGCGTCAGTCTCTCCGGCCTGCTTGACGATCAGATCGTTGACTTCCTTGTTGGAGTATCCGTTGTTCACGAAGTTGCCGTCACGGAAGAATGGGGACAGGTAGTTGTCCGGATCGGAGTAGTCAGGGAACCAACCGAGCTGGTAGACCGGGTAGGAACCATCGGAATCCTCGGTGACCACACGGTCCTTGTTGAACTGGGTCCATTCGGTGGACTGCAGGTCGACCTTGAACAGGCCGCCTTCCTCGAGCTGGGCCTTGATGGCCGCATACTCGTCGGCGGAGGACTGGCCGTAGTGGTCCGGGTTGTACTGGAGCTTCAGGTCTACCGGGGTCTTCACACCGGCGGCTTCGAGGGTCTTCTTGGCCTTGGCCGCATCCGGCTTGCCGGAACCGTCGCCATAGGCTTCCTTCAGGGTGTCGTCGTGGCCGGACAGGCCATCCGGAATGAAGGAGTACAGCGGGGTGTAGGTGCTCTTGTAGACCTTGGTGGCCAGCTCGTTGCGGTCGATCAGGCTTGCAACGGCCTGACGCACGGCCTTGGCCTTGTCGGCGTTCGGCTCGCTGGACTTCTCGCCGTACGGCATGATCTTGAAGTTGAAGGCAAGGAAGCGCTCTTCGCCGCCCGGTCCCTTGACGACCTTGACCTTGTTGTCCTTGGACAGGTCCTCGACGTCGGTCGGGGTCATGGAGCGGTAGGCCACGTCGACCTGGCCCTGCTGCACGGCCATCTTCAGGTTGGAGGAATCGGCGAAGTACTTGACCTGCACAACGTCGTTCTTAGCTGGGGTCAAACCCTTGTAGGAAACGTTCTTGGCATATGCCAGGGCCTCGTTCACCTTGTAGGAGGTGAGCTTGTACGGGCCTGCGAAGGCGTTGTCCTTGACGATGGTGTTGGCATCGGTCAGCTTGTCGGCGGAGAAGGACTCTTCGTCGACGATCGGGCCGGCCGGGCTGGAGAGCACCTGCTTCAGGGTCACGTCGTCCTTGACCGCGGAGTGGAACACGACGGTGGTGTCATCCTTGGCCTCGACGGACTCGATGTTGGCCAGCAGGGAGGACGGACCGTTCTCGTCGTTGATCTTCTTGATACGGTCGAAGGAGAACTTGACGTCGGAGGCGGTCAGATCGTGGCCGTTCGCGAACTTCAGGCCCTTCTTGAGCTTGACGGTGAACTCGGTGCCGTCGGCGCTCCAGGTACCGTCATCGGCGGCGATGTCCGGAGACAGCTCGGAAGTGTTGTAGTTCTGCGCGTACAGGAACGGGAACACCTGAATCTGCACGGCGTAGGAACCGTTGTCGTAGGAGCCAGCCGGATCAAGGCTGGTGATCTTATCGGTCGTGCCGACGGTGATGGTGTTGCCAGTTGCGGCGCCACCGTCCTTCACGCCGCCGCAGGCGGCCAGGGAAGCCAGAGCCGCGACAGAAGCCAGAGCGGCGATAACTTTCTTGCGATTCACTATGGAATCCTCTCTTTTCTATCCGAATCGCCCCTGTGCAAGGCGATATAGTGACAAGAATCGGCGCGCAATGTTAACCGTACGTTTCATTGGAGGCCGTTTTACCCACCTACCTTATATTCGCCGTTTTCTGCTATGCATTAAAACGGCGAAATTCCAACGTTTTAACGACTAGTGAAAGAAAATAAGAAAAACCAGCCATTTTATGAGACGGACCCAGCCAAAGTCGCATTCAAGGTCTACGTCCTTCTTTTTCACTCATTGCTTTCGCACAGAGAGACCCAGATAAGCGCGCGACACGCGGCACAACACGAATTGCATTAATCAATTAACGGCGTTAATATATTAAGAAGTTCAACGAGGGTCCATGCACTGTCGCAAGGAGGTGAGCATGAGTAGGTACAGCGCCCAACAGTCATCGATCTCGGAAAACAACCGTTCCCGCATCCTGCAATACCTGTACCACAATGGCATCTGCTCACGCGCGCAGATCGCCAAAGCCATCAAGCTCACTCCGGCGGCAATCACCAAAATCACCGCGAAACTGCTGGCGCAGGGCATCATCGAAGAAACCGGCGACATGGACGGAGACAAGAACCGCCGTTCCATCGGTCTGAATCTCAATTGCGCCAAATACCACATCATCGGCGTGAAGTTCGCCCGCAGTCTGGTGCAAATCGCGGTCTTCGACCTCAAGTGCAACCGTATCTTCCTGTCCGACTTGCCTACCGTCAGCGAAGAGCACATCCCCGAAACGGTGGAGCGCATTCGAGATACCGTACGCCAGCTCATCAAGGACGACCCCAGCATCGTGGCCGTCGGCATGGCGGTTCCGGGGCCCTATTTAAAGGACGAAGGACGCACCGCTTTGGTCTCCTCCATGCAGGGCTGGAGGCAAATCAACTTCATCGACGAATTCAGCAACGCATTCAGCGTCCCCGTGTTCGTCGAACAGGACGCCCGCGCCGGCGCGCTGGCGCAGTTCCTGTTCAATCCGGAACTGTCGGAAGGTTCCCTCGCCTACTATCTGCTTGGCGAAGGCATCGGCCTCGGAGTCATCGACAACGGCACCATCTACTACGGCGAGCACGGCACCGCCACGGAAATCGGACACGTCTCCATCGACGTGAACGGCAAGCCATGCGACTGCGGCAATGTCGGATGCCTGGAACGCTACTGCTCCGCCAACGCCATCCACGAACAACTCAACGCCAACCCGAGCATCGTTCCCGGATGCGAGACGATGACGCATGCGCAGGCTTGCGCAGCACTGTTCGCCAAGGCGAACGCGGGAGACGAGACCGCGACGCTTCTGATGCTCGATGTTGCCCGATACGTTGGGTACGGCGCGGTCACCATCATCAACGCTTTCAATCCGACACACATCGTTCTTGGAGACATCATCGCGCAAGCCGGCCAGCCGTTGCTCGACGAAGTCACACAAGTCGTGCGCGAACGCACGATCCCCGAAATCGGGCGCAACACCCGAATCACCCTGTCCGCCCTGCCCACCGACGCCACCGTCACCGGTGCCGCCGCCGTGGCCATCACCAATTTTTTGGAACATCCATCGATGTTCTTCGACGTCGCATAGCACGCCGCCCACCAAAGAAAGGAACCACCCATGTCCAAGCCAATCGTCATCGCCCTCGGTGAAATCCTGTGGGATATGCTCCCCACCGGCAAGCGCGCCGGCGGCGCTCCCGTCAACTTCGCCTACCACGCGTCCCAGAACGGCGCAGAAAGCTACGCCATCAGCGCCGTCGGTAACGACGAGCTGGGCGCCGAGCTGCTCAACGATGCGCACAAGGCCGGCATCAACACGCTGGTGCAGACCAACGAATACCCGACCGGCACCGTCGCCGTGGCACTGACCAACGGCATTCCGGAATACACCATCGTGCAGAACGTAGCTTGGGACCACATCGGCTACACCGACGAACTCGCCGAGGCCGTGTCCAAGGCCGACGCCATCTGCTTCGGCACGCTGGGTCTGCGTTCCCAGGAATCGCATGACACCATCATCAAACTGCTCCAGCATACCAAGGAAGGCGCGCTGAAGTTCTTCGACATCAACCTGCGCGCCAACTTCTACTCCAAGGAGCTGATCGAGGAGCTGCTGGGATACGCCAACATCTTCAAGATCAACGACGACGAGCTCATCATGATGCGTGAGATGTTCTCCATTCCGGAGGGCAACGATGAAGAGGCCTGCAAGTGGTTCATGGATCGCTTCGATCTGGAGTACACCATCCTGACCGGCGGCGCGACCTTCAGCACCATCATCGCCAAGGACGGCGAGACCTCCACTCTGCTGACCCCGCATGTCGAGGTGGCCGACACCGTCGGAGCCGGCGATTCCTTCTCCGGCTCCTTCACCGGTAAGATCCTGTCCGGTGCCTCCCTCAAGGAAGCGCATCGCGCGGCCGTGAACACCGCCGCCTACGTGTGCACCAAGGAAGGCGGCTGGCCGGCCTACCCGACCGAAGGCGTTCCGGATTACCTCGCCGCAGCAGCCAAGTAAGCGTATCTTTTCCTTTCATCATCACCGATTCCGCATGCCGTCAAATAACGGCATGCGGAATTTTTTTACCGGTTTTGCGAAGTTTCGTCGGTATGATGAATCGCCGATAGCATAATTTGGTTTGTCGGATAAACCGTGGTATCTTGAAATTTCTGGCTATAAAGCCGGAAGGTTTGATAATTCAATATTTGGGGATGATCGGTTTCGACGGTGACCTGTTCGTCGCAGGGAAGCGTGCCGAGAACGTAGGGTCCGCTCGTGGATGCCCCCTACAAAAGAATAAGTGCTAAATCTAACCGCACTGAGTTCGCTCTCGCTGCCTGAGCTTCGCGCCAGGATTAACCAGTGAGCAGCCGCTCCGTTCACTCCCCCTCGTCTTTGGGGGGATGTTGAGCGTCGTTTAGAAGACTTGCCTTACCGGCTGAGCCACAGGGCCGGCAAGGGACTTTTACTGTAGATATGCTCGCCATCAGTTGTCTGCGACATCGATGGGGGCAGAAAAACCGCCGCACGGCCAGCAGACTACGCACGTAGAAGACTGAGGGTTCGGTCATCGGACCGGGGTTCGATTCCCCGCATCTCCACGGATTGAAAGCCGCCAGAAATGGCGGCTTTTCCTTTATTTCCAACGGTTTCCACCACTTTTGCAATTCGCTGCAATTCACCCTTTATCGCGATATTTCTCAAAAACATGGGCAAAATGTGGGCACGAATCATGCGTCAGCAATGACGGCTTTTTGTATTTGCAATCACATTTCTCGTTTGGTGAAACAACGCATGTCGGCAGCAACGCCTCCGTATCATCGAAATAACCGTCCGGCGCCTTTCAATATTGCAAGCCGCCGGCCAGCCAACCATCGAAAGGGACGATATCATGGCGAAGCTTACAGAGGAAATGAAGGATTTCATCAGCAGCAATCTCGCTTGGGTGGCCACCATCGGCAAGGATGGACACGTCGATTTGGGGCCGAAAATGAGCACGTTCGTCATCGATGACACTCATATCGGCTATCACGAGCGTACCGCCGGCCAAATGTACCGTAATCTGCTCGACGGCAGCGAACTGGTCATCGCAGTGGCCAATCTTGAGCAGAAGCGAGGTTATCGTTTCCGTGGCAACGTCACTCTGCATTCCGATGATGCGATCTACGATGAGCAGGTCGCTGTGGCCGAACATAACGGCACGAAGAAGCCCATGACCATTCCCGTTCTGGAGATCACGGAGATTCAGGACTTGACGCCAGGGGCGACCGCAGGCAAGACCATCGTCAAGGACTGACGCCCGTTCAACGCATACGGCTAATACCATCCATCCAAACGCGGAAACGCGCTCTGGCCCTCCCTTGGAAAGAAGGTCCAGAGCGCGTTTCGTTTTTCTGTCAAGACAAAAAGAGCTAGATCAAAGTATTTCCGCTCCGTCATGCAGTGACGTTGCGCAATAACGCTATTTGATGATCGGTCTCAACGGCGCGGACACGTCCACGTTATGCTTGTCTCCAATCACGTTCGGATCATTGACGATCTTGTCCACCACCGCTTTCTTGAGCTTCAGGTCCGAGGAATCACCCCATACGATCACGCGGTCTCCCCCATTGAGTTCCGTGGTGATGGAATCCTGGGTCGCCGCGGTGACCTTGGTGATGGAATTGCGCATCGATTCCGGCAGTGAGCTGAGAATCTTCAACGCTTCCTTGATAGGACGCCTAGACAGGCTCGCATCGACGTTCTGCACTTCGATGACGGGAATGCCTTCCACGGAAACGCCGCTGACGGAATTGAGCACGCGGCCCTTGCTGTCGACCGCCGTCATATGGTCCTCGCTGGTTTTGAGCATGGCCGCGGGTTTCTGCGCCTTGATCGTCACTTCAAGCGAGTTCGGCAGCTGTTTCTTCGACTTGGCTGACGTGACTCCCGGAATCGCCTTGATCTGCTTCTCCACGGCTCCATCCGAAACCAGGAACAACGATTTTCCGGACTGCTGCCTCGCGATGTCAAGCACCTGCGATTCGCTCACCCATTCGTTGGCGCCGACCACGCTGATGTTGCCTGGCTCCAAACGGAACACCGACGAGAAGAGGAACAGCCAGACGACAGCTCCCAAAACCACGGCTACGACAAGACCGATGAGCACGCGCAGGACTATGGCTCGCGCGCCGGCCTGACGGCGTTCCTTGAGCCGTTCGCCGAAATCAACCACTTTCGGACGTGTCATGATGCCGATCGTGCCGGTGGTCTCCTGCAGGGTTTTGGAAACCAGGTCCTCGCTTTGCAAACGTCGCGCGTCTACGAAGCCTTCGGCTTTTGAACGGTCCGCGTACCCTTCAATCGACCGTCCTTCGGCATGCTCCGATGAGATGGACCGTCCGGAACGTCGTCCGCCCGACTGGTCCGTCTCCTGCACATCCTTGCCGGAACTGATGACCCGTCGAGCCATCAGCCCTCGCAATCCCAACGATGCGCTTCAAGAGCATGCAGGATGACCTCGTCCATCTGCGTGATGTCGCCGGCGCCTACGGTGAAGATGACGTCGCCATGATGCGCGCGCATCACCATCATCTGGGCCGCGGTGTGCATGTCTTCGACGCCACGGATCCAGTCCTTGGCCGGTTCATGCTCAAGCTTGAGCGCCTCGTCCACGATGGTGGCCGGAGTCACGTCGGGGAAATCCTCCTGCTTCTCGCGCGCGGGGAAGATGCCGGTAACGATGACGTCATCGGCCTTGGCAAGCGCCTGCGCGAATTCAGAGCTGAAGAAACGCGTGCGGGAGAACAGGTGCGGCTGGAAGATCACACGGATCTTGGACTGCGGGTAGCGGCGACGGGCCGCATCCAGCAGCGCAGCGATTTCGGTCGGATGATGCGCGTAATCATCGACGACCGTCACTTGGCTGACGGTGCCACGGACCTGGAAGCGGCGTGCGGCACCGAGGAACGAGGTGACCGCCGCGGAGGCACGTTCGACGTCCATGCCCAACAGCGCGGCCGCGATAATCGCCGCGGAGGCGTTGCGTGCGTTGTGGATGCCGGGAACGGTAAGCGTCACGGCGATGCGGCGCTCCTCTTCGCCGATCAGTCCGCCCGGAATATGCAGCGTGAAATGTTCGGCGCCGCTTTCGGCGGTTTCGCTTTCCGATTCGATGCGTACCAGCGTGGCACCGTTCAGGTCGCCCAATTCGGCGGCGTTCCGTGTTGAATAGACGATCGTGCGTCCGGCCACGGTGGCGTCAAGCGCACGTAGCACGGCAAGGTTGCCTTCGTCGTCGCCGCACATGATTACGGCTTTGGTGGCGTGTCCGGCATGGTCCACGAATGCGGCCCGATAATTGTCCTGCGTGCCGTAGTGGTCAAGGTGGTCGGCTTCGGAATTGGTGATGATGGCGATTTGCGGATGGTATTTGGCGAAGCTGCCGTCCGATTCGTCGGCCTCGGCCACCAGCACGTTGCCCTTGCCGGCATGGCCGCCGTCCAAAATGGCACCGTCTTTGCCTTGGATGGAACCGCCGATGGCGTAGCTCGGATCGGCGAGTTCGCCTTCTCCGGCGTTCACGAGAATGTGCGCCAGCATGGAGCTGGTCGTGGTCTTGCCGTGGGCGCCGGCCACGGTCACCGCACGTTTCGCGTTCATCAGCAGGGCGAGGATGTCGCTGCGGTGCACGATGCGCTCCCCTGCCTCATGCGCGGCGACGATTTCCGGATTGTCCGGCTTGATGGCGCTGGAGAACACGACGGTGTTCTTGCCTTCGACGTTCTTCGCCTGCTGGCCGAATTCGACGGTGATGCCGAGGCTTTGCAGACGGTCGGTTTTGGCGCTTGGCTCACGGTCCGAACCATCGACCTCGACACCCTGCTCATGCAGCATTTCAGCGAGCACGCTCATGCCTGCGCCACCAATGCCGATGAAATGCGTGGCACCTAGGTCATGCACCGTCTCTTCAGGTGCGAACGACGCATGGGTTGGGTCAAGAATTATGGTACCGGCTTCACGCTGGTTGTCAGACACGATTGCTCCTCGTAAATTGTTTTCAAGCTCATTTCATTATGGCCGCACCCATGGTCTCCCACGGAGTGCGGCCATGATTGTTCGGCCGGTTAATCAGCTGGCTGATCGATTAGCGCGAGCACGCGCTTCGCCATGACTTCGGCGGCGTCGCGGATGCCGTATTTCCACGCGTTGGCACCGTATCGGGACAGCTTGTCCGGATCGGCAAGCAGTTCCGGCACATGGCCACGGACCCAATCCGGGGTGAAATCGCCATCCGCCACCATCAAGCCCCCTTCCGCGTCGACCACGGGCTGCGCGTTGAAACGCTGCTCGCCATTGCCGATCGGCAGAGGCACGTAAATCGCCGGCAGTCCCAAAGCCGTCAGCTCGCTGACCGTGCCGGCTCCGGAACGGCAGATGATCAGATCGGCGCAGGCGAACGCCAGATCGATGCGTTCCAGATAGGGAGCCACACGGTAGTCGCCATCCGAAACGTGGTCGGGGCCAAGCTCGCCGAGCACGTCCTCTCCGGCGCTTACCGACACCAAGGAACGCACTTCGTCGTCTTTGCCCTTACCGGTCAGATGAATCACCTGGGCGTGCGCAAGCAGATCCTTGGCGGAAGCGGCCACAGCCCTGTTCACGTTCACCGCGCCCAAGGATCCGCCGGTGATGACCACGAGCGGACGGTCCGGATCGACACCAAGCTGCGCCGCGGCGGCTTTACGAGTGGCGGTACGGTCATGTTCCAGATCGGACGCCAATCGTGCGATTGCCGGACGAAGCGGCAGGCCCACGCGTTCGACTTCGACGCCCCTGCGTGGTTTCAGTCCTGGCTGGGCGTATGCGGCACCGATCATGGACGCCCAACGCGCGCCCAGCTTGTTGGCCATGCCCGCACGTGCGTTCTGTTCGTGAATCGCAATCGGAATTCCCATGCTGTGCGCGGCCGCGTATACGGGTGCGGACGTGTATCCGCCGAAACCGACGACCACTTGGGCCTGATGCCGGGTGAGGATGTCACGTACTTTGGCCTTCTCGGCCTTCCATTTGGCTGGAAACTGCAACGCAGCCTTGTTGGGCCTGCGCGGGAACGGCACTTTTTCGATGGTTTCCAGTTCGAAACCGGCCTGCGGAACCAAATCACGCTCCAGACCGACGGCGGTGCCCACCACCGCGATATCCGCTTCCGGTTCAAGCTCGCGAATCACATGCGCCACGGCGAGCAGAGGATTGACGTGGCCTGCCGTGCCGCCACCGGCAAGAACGATATGCTTCTGATTGCTCATAATCCACGAGCTTAGCCCACCATGCGGCGGCAGGCCACGCGGCATACCGCCGCCGATGCAGATACTTACATTTCGTCTACTTTTCTTTTGCTTGCTTCGCAACTCGCATGACGGGAACCGATTACAGTATGCGGTTCTCGGCTTTGACCTGCGGCTGCTCCTTCATCAGGCTGATGGCCACGCCGGCGGCCCCCAGACACATGATAAGAGACGATCCGCCTGCTGATACGAACGGCATCGGCACGCCCATGACCGGCAGCAGGCTGACGACGACGCCGATGTTGACAAACGCCTGGCCGACGATCCATACCGCGATGCACACCAACGCCATGGTGATGTACCGGTCGCGGACCTGCACGGCCACCATCAGCATGCACCACGTCATGACGATGAACAGCAGAATCACCATGGCTGCTCCGACGAATCCGGTTTCCTCGCCGATGATGGCGAAGATGAAATCGTTGTGCGCTTCGGGAAGATAGCCCCATTTCTCGCCGGAATTGCCGATGCCGACGCCCAACAAGCCGCCGGATGCGATCGCGTATTTGCCGTGGACCGCCTGATAGCACACGCCCTGCAGGTCGGACGGAGAGCAGGTCCGGTAGGCCGCCATGATGCGGCCGAGTCGGTTGGGGCTAGTCAGAATGAATCCGACGATACCGCATATGCCAAGCAGCGCGGCTCCGGCAAGCCATTTGCCGGGGAATCCGCCAAGCAGCAATGCAATGCCGCCAATTGCGAGAATAATCAAGCCCGTACCAAGATCCTTGCCGGACATGACCAGGCAGAACGCGCACAGATAGCCGAGAATAAGCTTGGAGTACGCGCGGGGCGCGCCGACCTTCTTCACCTGCTTGCGCGCGTTGATCAGCTCGTTCGGCATCCAGATGCATAACGCCAGCTTGACGATTTCCGCGGGCTGCATGGTGAACACGCCCGGAATGCCGATCCATCCTTTGTTGCCGTTGACTTCGACGCCCAATGGCGTCAGTGTGGCGGCCTGCATGACCATGGCGCCAAGCAGGAACCAGAAGCTGATCTTTCGGTAGAAGCTGGCCGGCAGCATCATCGTGATGAATGCTATGACCAGGCCGAACACGCAGTACATGCCCTGTTTCAGCGCCTGCGCCCATGGCGACTGCCCGTTGGCGATCATGTTCACCGAAGAGCTGGAGAACACCATGATCACGCCGAAGATCGTGAGGATGATCACGCATAGGCGGAATCCGTGGAAGCACCATAACGGGTTGGCGAGATTACGCGTTCCGCCGTTCTTCAACGGTTCTCGTGTCTGTGCCGCGGCGCCGTCCGTCATGTTCGGACGGCTTGCGGAAGACGTGATGCTACGGCTGGCCTCAGGCTTCCCCATGCTCATTCACCCAACGCTGAGCCTGCTGCGCGAACTGGTTTCCGCGATCGGCGTACGACTTGAACTGGTCCATGGACGCGCAGGCCGGAGCCATGAGCACCACATCGCCGGATTGCGCGTAGGTGCCGGCAGCGTCGATGGCGCGGGCCATGACGGTGTCGTTGTCCGTGGGATCGATGATGGACATGGGAATGTCGGGAGCGCTTGCCTTGAACGCGTCCAGCATTGGCTGCTGGTCCTTGCCGATGATGATGGCCGCCTTGATGGTGTGCGCCTGGTCGGCAACGAGCTGTTCGAAACGGCCTCCTTTGGCAAGTCCGCCGGCGATCCACACCACGGACTTGTCCGCGAAGCTGTTAAGCGACGCCTTGGCCGCATGCGCGTTGGTGGCTTTGGAGTCATCCACGAAACGGATGGTGCCACCGTCGGACGTTTTGGCGACGGCGACGGTCTGGATGCGGTGGCCGCCCGGCGTGAACTGCTTGAGCGCAGCCAACGCCTTGTCTTTGTCTGCTCCGAGACCCAACACCAGCGCCAACGCGGTCAGGGCGTCGGCGAGCAGATGCGGGTAGACCGTGCCATCCGGCTCGGTCAGATGCGTGAAATCGGTGACCTTCGCCACTTGGAACGACTTTCCCGCTTCTCCGCCGGCAATGCCGGACATGTCGACGATCCAGCCATCTTTCACACCGATCTGCCCGTCCTTCGGCTCGGCCAACGTGAAGCCGATCCTGCGGCATTCCGGCGCGGTCTGGGCCGCGAACGCCAATTTGGTGACGCGTTCGTCGTCGGCGTTGTAGACCAGCGCCTTCTTGACGTTGTGAAACACCTTCGCCTTGTCGGCGGCATAGTTCTCGATGCCGCCATGCCAATCGAGATGGTCGTCGGCGATGTTGGTGATCGCCGCGCAGTCAAGTTCCAGAGAATAGGTGAAATGCAGCTGGAACGAGCTCAGTTCGACGCAGAGCACGTCGTTCGCGGGGTCGACGGCGGCGTGCGACACGGCTTTGCCGATGTTGCCAACGGCGGGAGCGGCCAGGCCGCATGCGGTCAGCATTTCGGAGGTCATTTCCGTGGTCGAGGTCTTGCCGTTGGTGCCGGTGATGCCGATCCACTGCGCCGGCTTGCCGGTGGTGTTGCTGTTCACGCGCAGCTGCCAGGCCAGTTCGACTTCGCTCATGACCGGTATGTTGCGTTTCTGCGCCTCAAGGATGAATGGCGTGCGCGGGTTGAAGACCGGCGAGGTCATCACCATGTCGGTATTGTCCCAATCGATTTGGTCGAAGGAATGCAGGTCGGCGTCCGGCTTCTTCTCATCCACGCCCAGCACTCTGCCGGCACGGGAGCCCAGCACTTCCATCATGCTTTGCCCGGAGACACCGAGACCAGCCACGATTACGGTCTTGCCATCCATATTCATATCCATCACCCTTCAATCGGAAACGTCATTTGCCGTGATAGCACACTCATATTGCGGGCGTAAAGCCGCGCCCGCAATCGTGTCACAGGCCGGAACGGGCCACCCAATCGCCGTAGAACAGCACCAAGGCGATCAGCACGAACAGCATCTCGATCATCCAGAACCGGACCACGACCTTCACTTCCGGCCAGCCCTTCAATTCGAAATGATGGTGGATCGGAGCCATCTTGAAAACGCGCTTGTGGGTCATCTTGAAGTAGCCGACCTGGATGATGTCGCTCATGGTCTCGATGACGAACAGACCGCCAAGGATGATCGCCAGGAATTCGGTGTGCGTGGCGATGGACATGGCTGCGAACAGACCGCCAAGCGCCAAGGAGCCGGTGTCTCCCATGAAGATGGAGGCCGGATTGGAGTTGTACCACAGGAAGCCGAAGCAGGCTACGGCCGCGCACGCCGCGATGATGGTCAGGTCAAGAGGATCGGACACCGCATAGGTGAAGCCTGGATGGTCCGAACCCTTGAGGTGGTAGAACTCCCAGAACGCGATGATCGCATAGCCGATGAAGGCGATCATCGAGGAGCCGGCGGCCAAGCCGTCAAGACCGTCGGTCAGATTGATGGCGTTGGTCCATGCGGTCATCAGGAAATTCACCCAGATCACGAACAGCACGATGGCCACGACACGACCGGCGAATTCAAAGCTGAAGAACGGCTTTTCGATGAAGCTCATGCCGGCCTGGGCGCTGGGGAAGCCGGATTTGGTCGGCAGAATCAGCGCCAGCACCGCGTATATGGTGGCGAGGATGAACTGTCCGATGAACTTGCCCTTGACGGTCAGTCCCTCGCTCTGCTTCTTGCGGACCTTCGCGAAATCGTCGATGAATCCCAAGAATCCCATCGACAGCATGGCGAACAGCACCAACACCGCGGACCACGACGGCACCTCTCCCCTGGTGAGGAACCGATACAGTGCCGAGGAGCACCAGCCGAGCACCACCGCGAGGTTGATGACCACGCCGCCAAGCGTCGGCGTGCCGCGCTTGACGAGATGCGACTTCGGGCCATCCTGACGGATGTACTGTCCGTAATTGAGCTTGTGCACCAACTTAATCAGCAGCGGAGTGCCCACAATCGTCACGACGAGCGACACCATAATGCCGATGATGAGTGAAATCACCTGATCTTCTCCGTTTCAGTCAGCTATGATCGGCACGACGCCGATTCCGTCAGTTTTGCGTCCAACGCTCCGCCAGAGCGCTCAATCCGGACGCGTGGGATCCTTTCAGCAACACCACTGTACCCTCATGGTCGGTCGCAAGCCGGGTGACCATTCGGTCGGCCTGTTCGGCATCATGCGCCCATTGCACCATCGTCGGGTCGGCGGCAACCGCCTTGCCGCCCTGCGCCATGGCCTCGGCAAGCGCGTCCAACGCCTCGTCGGAAGTGCTGCCGACCGTCACAAGCGCGTCCGCACCGCCCTCGACGGCGTATCTGCCGACGTCCTCATGCAGGCGATGCTCATCCGGTCCGAGCTCCAACATGGCTCCGAGAACCGCTATTCTGAACGGCTGCTGCTCGGCGCCGGCATGCCAGCGCGACAGACCATCGAGTCCGGCCTTCATGGAATCGGGGTTGGCGTTGAACGAATCGTCGATCAGTGTGAACGACGTTTCGGGCTTGGTGACGGTGGACACCGCCATACGATGCGGGCTGATGCTCGTCACGTCGGATAGGCCGGAGGCCACAGCGTCAATCGGCATGCCCAACGTCATCGCCACCGTGGCTGCGGCAAGCGCGTTCATGACGTTGTGCTGTCCGCAGATGCCGAGCGTGACGTTGGCGTGCCGGCCTGTCTTGTCTTCCAGTACGAATGACGGATGGTCGAGATCGTCGCAGCGCACGTCGAGCGCGGTCGTGTCCAGTTGCGCGTCTTCTTTCTGCGGCAGGCCGAACCACAGCACATCGGCCGGAGCGATGGCGCTCATCGCGGCCACATGTTCGTCGTTGGCGTTGAGGATGGTCAGGCCGCCCGGCACCAGTCCGCGTACGATTTCCGATTTGGCTTGGGCGATGCGTTCCGCAGAGCCGAATTCTCCCAGATGCGCCACGCCCACCTTGAGCACCACGGCGATGTCCGGCGGAACCAGGGAGGTGAGGTTGGCGATTTCGCCCACGTGATTGGCGCCCATTTCCGCCACCAGGAAACGCGTGCCGGCGTTCACCTTGAGCGACGTCAGCGGCAGGCCGATCTCATTGTTGAACGATCCGACCGGAGCGACGGTGTCGCCCATTTTGGACAGCAGCGATTTGAGCAGATCCTTGGTGGTGGTTTTGCCGACGGAACCGGTGATGCCGATGACGGTGAACGGCGATTCCAGCGCGCGCCGACGCTCGATATTATGCTTGGCGAGCGCTCCCAACGCCTTGACGGTGTTTTCTACGACGATCTGCGGCACCTGCGCGCCCGCGATTTCGTGGTCGACCAGTGCGGCCACAGCCCCCTGCGCGCCGACCTTCGGCACGAAATCATGACCGTCGACGCGTTCGCCGGCAATCGCCACGAAAACGGATCCCGGCACGATCTGGCGCGAATCCGTGAAGGCGCTGATGGCCACCGGTTCGTCGGTCGGCACGGTCGTCGGCATCAACCGTCCATCAACCGCCTGCGCGATCTCCGTCAGGCTCATCGGCATCATGGTCGGGCTGCTCACTGTCGTTACTCCTCTAATGGTTGGGTTTGTGTTTGATGTGGAGAATGTTTCGTTCCACGTTTAGTTCAGGTCACGCGAGACGCGTAACGCGCTTTTGATGTTGGCTTTCCTCACGCCGGCGGCCAGCACCATGGCGATGGACAGGGACAGCGAACGGCTGTCCGTCTGGCCGTATGCCGTCGCGGCCTGCGCCGCAAGCAGGTCGGATTCCTGGGTTCGTCCCGCGATGCGGGTCTGTTTGCCGACCGCGCATCCGAATTTTGCGACGAGTTTCGCAACCTCGGCATCGCTCAAACCATTGTCATCGCAGGCAAGCACATCGACGCTGACCGATTGCAACGCGTCCTCACGCAGGGTCTCTTCATCCAACGCGAGGATCACAGCGGCTGCGCCGTCTTCGGCGCACACCGCCATGGTACGTTGCACATCGATGGCCGACAGAGGATATTCCAGATTGAGGAAGCGTTCCAATGACTGTGAATCGGACGAGCTGATCACGCCGACGGGGTTGCCCAGCATGTGCAGGAAATCCGCGAGGTTCCTCACTTCGGATTCCACGATCTCCCTGTTCTTCCCCGTGATGGCGAATACGGCCAATGCGTCGGACGGATTGCCGGCCATGTCGCTCACCAGTTTGCCGAGCTGTCCCATGGTGGGTTCGGCGTAGATGAGCGGAATCTGGATGTCGTCGGTTTGACCGCGCAGCGCATGGGGCACAATCGCGCCATATGCTCCCTGCTCCTGAGCCTGCGACAACTGGTGCACGTCCACATCGGCGGACGGGACGAACAGTGCGCCGGGACGCACCGATTCGACATCATCCGCGATGGAAGTGATCGTCACTTCAGCCGCCGACGTCGGATCAAGATCGAAACCGTATCGGCTGGCAAGCAGCCCTAAAGTCATTCGTCTGTTCATGGATTCGCTGACCGCGCTCACCTTTCCGCCCCTCCGTGTCTGAATACGTATTCGCTCACCAATTCACCGGAATAGCATCCGTGCGAGGTGAAGACGCCGGCACTTCATACTTCTGCATAAGGAATTCACCAATCTCCGCGGTGACAGGACCCGCCGTCAAACCGCCGAAGCTGCCTTGGGGGTCTTTGAGCACCACGGTGATGACGAAGCGTGGATTATCCGCGGGAATGATCGTCGAGTAATCGCTGATGATCGAGGTCAGTTGGCCGTTCGCTCCGGCGACTTCTGCTGTGCCTGATTTCGCCGCCATACGATAGCCGTCGACCTTCACGAAAGTGTTGTAGTGTTCAGCGGACGATTCCATGGCGTTGAGCATCTGGCTCGCCACGGATTCGTCGATGACGCGTGTCGCCTCGCCCTTGGACTGCTGCTCTTCGACATGCCCCGCGGTGTCGGTGATGGACTTGATGATGCGTTGCGGCTTTTTGACGCCCTTGTTGGCTATCACCGAAACCGCGTTGGTCAGCTGCATGACGTTCACCGTGTACCCTTGACCGAACAGCACGGTGTTGCGGGTTCGCCTGTCCCAGCTATCCGAGGGGTGCAGCACGCCTTCGGATTCGCCTGGCAGGTTCAGTCCTGTGGCCTGTCCGATACCGAATTTGCTGATGAAGTTGTACCGCTGCTCGTTGGTCATCTTGTCTCCGGCAATGACCATGCCAACGTTCGACGACTGTTCGAGGATGCCGGCGAGCGTCCAATGTTCGTTGCCATGGTCCACCGCGTCCTTATAGGTCTGTCCTTCCACGGTCACCGTGTTCGGTACCGTGAATTTGTCATCGACCTTGTGCAATCCCAGTTGCAGCATGCCCGACATGGCCAGCACCTTGCCGATGGAGCCAGGTTCGAAGGTCTCGCTCACCGCCCGGGAGGCGCCCATCTTCGCCTGGTCGCTTCCGGCCTCGGTCGTATCGCTGTCCGCCAAAGCGAGGATGTCGCCCGACTGCACGTCCTGGACCATGGCGATGCCCCAAGCGGAATGGTATTTGTTTTCGCTGTCGCTCAGCACTTTCTCGGTGTACCACTGCACATCCCGATCGATGGTGAGGGTGACGTCGGATCCGTTGACCGCGTCTTTGGATTCGGTCATGGTTCCGGGGATTTCGACGCCGCTGTTGCCCTGTTGGTACACCTGGTAGCCGTCACGGCCCGTCAATGTCTTGTTTTCCATCTGCTCGATGCCGGCCACGCCCTTGCCGTCGGCGTCGACACCACCCAATAGCGAACCCATCAAAGTGCCGTTGGAGTACAGACGTTCGTTGCTTAGTTCCGCGTAGACGATGCCGCCGAGGTTCAGCTTGGAGATTTTACGTTTGACCGCAGGCGTCACGTCCTTCTTCAATACCACGTATTGCCCGCTGATCGACAGTTTGGCGCCCAGTTCCGTGGCGTCCATGCCCAATACGGGGGCCAGCAGACGAGCCACGGCTGCGGCTCCCGTCACGCCGACCGGCTTGCCGTTGATCTGGTGGCAGTTGCTGCCGGTCTGTTTGGTGCAGGTGGTCGGTATGAACGCCTGCGCCTGTTCGGGGTTGCCGATGATGGTGTAGCGTTCGACACTTTGCGCGAGAATCGCGCCATTGGTATCCATGATCTTGCCGCGTCGAGCCTTCAACGTCACGGTGGTGGTGCGGCTTTGCGCCGCGGCCTGCGCCATCCCTTTGCCGTTGACCAGTTGAATATTGGCAAGTTGGATAAGGCAGGTGGTGCCCATCAGCGCCAGAACGACGCCGATGGCCATGGTTTTCGTCAACAGGTTCTTGTGGAAGAACGTGTAGATCCTGCGGATAGGGTTCACCGGGTCTTGTCTCCACTTGCGTTTGCCTGATAGCCGTTCAGATCGATGGTCAATGCGCCTTTCTGCGGGACCATGCCCATCTCTTCGGCCTTGCTCGGCAATGAGGCGTCAAGTTCGTCGAGCTTGGCCTGATCGTCCTCGACGTCCTGGGTCAGCTGGGTGATATGCGTTTCGATTTGGCTCGCCTCGAAGGAATTCTGCACCATTTGGGTACGCAGCATCAGTGAGCCCAGCAGGCATACACCAAGGAACACCGCGGCGATGACCAGGTGCAGCAGCGGCGTGCTGCGGGTCCGCGTCCATGTGATGAGTTGTTCGAAGCCGTGACGGATGCCGTTGCCTTCGACTCTGGTCCCTTTGATGACGTGCAGTTCGGGACGCGTGGTGCCGATGGTCTCGGTCTGGCTTTTGCGGCCGGCCGGAGCCGCATTCGAAGCGATCGTTCTTGGTGCCGCCACTTCAGTCCCTTCTTCCTTGTCTGGTCATGCTTGCGTAATCCGCGCCTTGGTCGAACCGTTTGCGCCATCGTGCGGGAATCGGTCTGGTCAATTCCACCGCGCGCAATCTGACGGACGCCGATCGTGGATTGTTGGCGATTTCCTCCGCGTCCGCCTTGATGGCGCCGCGGGTCAGTTCCTTGAAGAACGGCATCATGTCGGGCGGCACCACGGGCATATCCGCCGGAGCGTCGACCTTAAGCCCTTGGTTCATGAAGGCTTTGACGGTTTTGTCTTCCAACGAGTGGTACGACTCCACCACCAGACGTCCTCCCACTGCAAGGTGGTTGGCGATTTGCGGCAGCGTGCCGGCAAGCTTGTCCAGTTCGCCGTTGACTTCGATGCGCAGCGCCTGGAAGACGCGTTTCGCGGGGTTGCCGGCGGGACGGTGGGCCTGCGGCACGACCTCGTCCACCAAACGATTGAGCTGGCCCGACGTGGTCAGCGGCTCGGTTTCACGCCGGCGTACGATTTCCCGTGCGATCTGCTTGGAGAACCGCTCCTCGCCGTATGTGCGGAAGATACGCACCAAATCGGCGAACGAATATTCGGCGAGCACCTGCTCTGCGGTCAGGGGCTGCGTCACGTCCATACGCATGTCGAGCGGCGCGTCATGGGAATAGGAGAAGCCACGTTCCGTCTCATCGATCTGCAGGCTGGACAATCCGAGGTCCATGAACACCGCGTTGACCTTGTCGACGCCTTGGTCGGAAAGCACTTGGGAGAAGTCGTCGAATGCCGCGTGCACGGGCGTGAAACGGTCGGCAAGGCCATCCATTTCCATGCGTTTCGTGGCGAGCGCGAGCGCCTCGGTGTCCCGGTCGATGCCGATCAGGCGGGCGTTGGGGCTTGCTTTGAGGAACGCTGTGGAATGCCCGGCGAGGCCGAGGGTGCAATCCACCGCGATCGAGCCGGGCTTCGCCAATGCCGGTGCCACCAAGTCCACGCAATCGCGGAGCAGCACCGGCTGATGAATCGTCGTCACGTCTGTCATTAGAACTCCATCGCCGGCAATACGTCATCGGCAATGTCGGAATATCCTTGTTCCTTGTCGGCCAAGTAATCCTCCCATGCCTGTCTGTTCCAAATCTCGGCCCGGGTTCCCACGCCGATCACCACAATGTCGCTGTCCAGATTCGCGTAATCGCGGAGCATCTGCGGCACAAGCACGCGTCCTTGCTTGTCTGGCTCCTGGTCGACCGCGCCGGAAAGGAACACACGCAGGTAGTCGCGTGCCGCCTTGTTTCCCATGGACGTGCGTTGGATCTGCACCGCGATCCGTCTGAATTCCGATTGCGGCAGCAGGTAGACGCATCGTTCCTGGCCTCTTGCCATTACCATGCCGGAGCCCAGTTGGCTGCGGAACTTCGCAGGCAATGCCATACGTCCTTTGGCGTCGATTTTCGGAGTGTAGGTGCCCAGCAGCAATGGCGGCAAGTCCGCCATCATGCCGCCGGATTGAGCCGGGTCATCGTCGGAGACGGATTCTGTTCCAATGTCATGGACCATTACCGCACCTCCTTTTTGCCCACACTCGGCCCACCAATCCGAGACACTTTCCCCACTCTACCCCACTGCTCACCATTTTTCCCCACGAAAAAGCAAAAATGCCTCAAAATATTGTCGATTTCTCCCCATATTTGAGATTGCGCGTCCGCACCGTACAGTTCCGTCGCTGTCAGACCGTCGCGATTCGCCGCGGTCACTCGCCGCTCGTAGAAGCCTTGGGGTACATTAGAGTGCCTTAAGTTTTTGATGAAGGGACAGCAATGTCGAGTTATTCCGCCCAGTTGCGTGAGGAGCAACAGGCCGTCAGCCGCGCATATGATCGTCTGGACGCGTTGAGGGCGCAGGCTCGGTCGCGTCTCGACACGGTCCGGGCCGCAGGATCGCACGGTTCGCCCACGCAACGCACCGAACGCGATTCCTTCGCCACCATGTACGAGGACCGTCTCACCCAGCTTCGTGCGGTGGAGGATCGCCTGGTTTTCGGCAGGCTCGACGACGTGCATGGCGCGCATCGCTACATTGGGCGTATCGGCCTGTCCGATGAGGATCATGAGCCGATTCTCACCGACTGGCGTGCCGACGCGGCACGCCCGTTCTATGAGGCGACGCCTTCGAATCATGGCGACATCGTCATGCGCCGGCATATCACGTTGAGTTTCCGGGAAGTGGTCGGCGTCGAGGATGAGGTGCTCGACGTGCATTCCGATCAGGTCGGCGAGGCGTCCTCCAATGGCACATTGACCGGCGAGGGTGCTCTGCTTGCGTCGCTTAACGCCAAACGCACCGGCAAGATGACCGATATCGTGGCCACCATCCAGGGCGAGCAGGACCGTATCATCCGTGCGGACCTCAACCAGGCGGTGGTGGTGCAGGGCGGTCCGGGAACCGGCAAGACCGCGGTCGCGTTGCATCGCGCGGCCTACCTGTTGTATACGCATCGTCGCGCGTTGCAGCGTTCCGGAGTGCTGGTGGTCGGCCCCAGCTCGACGTTCCTGCATTACATCGACCAGGTGCTCCCCTCGCTGGGTGAGACGGGTGTGGTCAGCCGTACCATCGCGGATCTGATTCCCGGCATCATCGCCACCGCGCATGACGACCCGTATGCGGCCAAGCTCAAGGGTGAACGCCGTATGGCCAAGGCGATCGCCAATGCCGTGGCGGCTCGTGAACGCGTGCCTTCGCATCTGCCGGTCATCCGCATCAACGGTTTCAACGTGCCGATGGTACGTGCGGATATCGAGCAGGCCATCGCCGATGCCAAGCGCACGCGGCAGCCGCATAACAAGGCGCGCGAGACCTTCGTGCGCGACATGCTGTCGGCCATGCGCAACCGGTACGTCGAACGGCTTGACTACGAGCCGGAGCAGGCCGAGCTTAACGATGTGATGCAGCAGTTGCGTATGAACGACGATTTGCGCAAGACGCTGAACCTCGCATGGCTGCCGATGACCGGCGAATGGCTGGTCGACCAGCTGTTCGCGAAACCGCAGCAATTGCGCCGTTTCGCCCCCTGGCTCGAAGAGCGTGACATCAAGACGCTGACGCGTCCGAAGGGCTCGCCCTTCACCGTCAGCGACGTACCTCTGCTGGATGAGGCCATGGAATTGCTTGGACCGGATCCGAAGGCCGTGGCCAGGCAGAAGGCGTTGGATGCCAAGCGCGCCGAGGAAGAGCAGTTCGCCAAGGACACGCTGGCGCAGGCCGGTATCGGTTCCGGCATCGTCACTTCGCAGATGCTGGTGGACAATATCAATGGTATGGACGCCGAATTAACCGCGCAGCGCGCCGCGGCCGACCGCGAGTGGACGTATGGCCATATCGTGGTGGATGAGGCGCAGGAGCTGACCGCGATGGATTGGCGCATGCTGATCCGTCGTTGTCCGTCGCGCTCGTTCACGATTGTGGGCGACGTGGCGCAGACCTCCGCGTTGGGCGGTACCCGGTCCTGGCGTCGCATGATGGACCCGCTGTTCGGCGAACGCAACTGGCAGCTCAACGAGTTGACGATCAACTACCGCAATCCGAAGGAGGTGTCGCAGCTCGCCAGCGATTTCGCCTCGTCCGAAGGCCTGTACATCTCCACGGTGAACGCCGTGCGTGGCGTCCCGGATTCAGTCAAGCGTCTCACCTTGCGTGACGATAGCCTGATCGGCGACGCCGTCGCGCAGCAGACCGTCGAGTTGGTGCGCGCCTACGTTTCCTCCGACGGTACCGGTCGTGTGGCGATCATCGCGCCGGACGATATGCTCAAGCCGTTGCGCGCACGCGTATACGCACAACTTCAGGATGAGCTCGACCCGAAGGAATTCGACAGGCTCGATGCCCAGAGTTCCTGGGACGAGCAGGTCACCGTATGTTCCACACAGACCGTGAAGGGTCTGGAGTATGATGCCGTGATGGTGGTCCAGCCCGGACGAATCGAGGAGAACGCGCCGTCGCGTATCGTAGCGGCCTCCGATTTGTATGTCGCCATGACGAGGCCCACGCAGCGTCTGCTTATACTGCGGACAAAAGACGACGAAAAGCTGCTCAAGCTATAAGGTAGGAACCATGCCTAAAGCATTGTTACTTGAAAACATCCATCCCGACGCGGCGCAGTCGCTGCGCGACCATGGCTTCGAGGTCGAGTGCCTCAAGGGAGCCCTGAGCGAGGACGAGCTGATTGATGCGTTGGAAGGTGTCGACCTGCTCGGCATCCGTTCCAAGACCAGTGTGACCCGCAAGGTCATCGACGCGCGTCCGACGCTCACCGCGGTCGGCTGCTTCTGCATTGGCACCAACCAGGTGGATCTCGAATACGCGGGCAAGAACGGCATCGCCGTCTTCAACGCGCCGTATTCGAATACCCGTTCCGTGGTGGAGCTGGTGATCGGCGACATCATCTGCCTGATGCGCCGCATTCCCGCGCACACCCATCATATGAAGCACGGCATGTGGGATAAGTCCGCCTCCGGCTCCCATGAGGTCCGAGGCAAGACGCTCGGCATCATCGGCTACGGCAACATCGGCTCCCAGCTTTCCGTCGTCGCCGAGGCGCTTGGCATGCGCGTGCTGTTCTACGACATTGAAGAGAAGCTCGCCATGGGCAACGCCCACCGTTGCGACACGCTCAACGAATTGCTGGAACAGTCCGATGTGGTCACGCTTCATGTGGATGGACGCAAGTCGAACACGGGATTCTTCGGCGAAGACCAGTTCGAGCATATGAAGCAGGATGCCATCTTCATCAACCTGTCCCGTGGTTTCGTGGCGGATTTGGATGCGTTGAAGAAGCATCTGGATTCCGGCCATCTGTCCGGCGCGGCGGTGGACGTGTTCCCAATCGAACCGAAGAAGACCGGCGACGAGTTCCTGACCGACCTTGCGGACGAGGACAACATGATCCTCACCCCGCATATCGGCGGCTCCACGCTTGAGGCGCAGAAGTCCATCGGACAGTTCGTCTCCCAGCGTCTTGAGGATTATTGGTTCAAGGGTTCCACCATGTTGTCGGTGAATCTGCCGCAGATCACCCTGTCCGACATCAAGTCGAATTTCCGCATCGCCCACCTGCATGCGAATCTTCCGGGTGTGCTGGCACGCGTCAACCGTGTGCTGGGCGAGGACGGCATCAACATCGCCGCCCAGGCCTTGGGCACGGAAGGCGAGATCGGCTATGTGGTCACCGATGTGGCGCAGCGCCCGGACCAGAGGGCTCTCGACCAGCTCGCCTCCATCGAGGGTACGATCCGCATGCGCGTGATCAGCTGAGCACGCAATACGAAACGTTACGATAATGCGGGCGGGGTTCCAACCATCAGGATTGGAACCCCGCCCGCATTATATATGCTGTATTTGCTTACGGATGCGACACCCGTCTCACGCCATCATTCGGCACTTGCGCCCTTCAGCTCGTCGATGGCCCTTTGGAAGTCCTCCAGATTCTCGAAATTCTGGTAGACGCTGGCGAAGCGCATGTACGCCACCATGTCCAAGTCACGCAGCGGCTTGAGAATCGCCTTGCCGACCTCATCAGATTTGACTTGGGCCAATCCTCGTGAACGAAGATCCTCCTCGACCTTCTGCCCCAGCATCTTCAGATCGTCCTCGTTGATGGGACGGCCCTGGCATGCCTTGCGCACGCCGGAAATCACCTTATTGCGGTCGAATTGCTCGACGTTTCCGGAACGCTTCACGACCAATAGCATGGTCGTCTCCAATGTGGTGAATCGCTTGGAGCATTTCGGGCATTCGCGCCTGCGACGGATGGAGTGACCATCGTCGCTAATACGGGTATCGACCACCTTGGTGTCTGGATTCTGGCAAAACGGGCAATGCATGTTGTCCAGAATAGACTGAGCCCTTGAAATAAGCCACGCTTGGCGGCCCCTACGCCTCATGGGGAACAATGAGGCGCTGCCCCGCATGCAAAGACACCGTATCAAGGTTGTTCAGCCGCATCAGTTCATCCACCGTATCTCCGACATTGCCACCCTCCGGAGTGATGCTCGCCGCATACCTCCACAAGGTGTCGCCGGGTTGCACCGTATACACGACGACAGCGGTGGAATCCGGCGCGGACTGCGCACTTCCGGGCGCGATGAATCCAAAAAGACACCAGGCAAGACCGGCCGCCATGATCGCCATGGCGATTCGATTTGCCACATTTCCGATATTCGCCGCACCGTTCACCACGCCACTCCTTTTCGAACAGCTGTTCTATCGAACGCTTGTTCCAAGTATGGCACATATGTTCGATAAACGCAAACACACCTCGAACAGATGTTTGATTTTATCGGCGTTTCGCGTTATGCTTCTAAGGAACTACGAAAGGAGCCCATCGTGAGCACCATCCCCTTCACGCCCAAGAAGAGCGACGAACGTCCGGATGAAAGCACGTTGACCGACCGCCAGCGCAAGGTGCTTGACGCCATCAAAACGCATTTGGCCAAGCAGGGATTCGCTCCTTCGTTCCGTGAGATTGGTGAGGCCGCAGGGCTTAAAAGCCCGTCATCCGTCAAACACCAGCTTCAGGTTCTTGACGAAAAAGGCTTCATCCGCATGAACGCGAACAAGGGGAGGGCCATCGAAGTGGTGAACCTCAATGACGAGGAGCCGAATGGAAAAGTCGCCCAGGTCATCCCGTTCCCCAGTCAGGACGATGCATGCGGCTCCATCATGGCCTCGCATGACGTTCCACTGGTCGGGCGCATCGCCGCCGGCGTGCCGATCACGGCCGAGCAGCATGTCGATGATGTGATGAGGCTTCCCGAACGGCTTACCGGCACCGGCAATCTGTTCATGCTTGAAGTGCACGGTGATTCCATGATCGACGCCGCCATTTGCGATGGTGATTTCGTGGTGGTCCGCGAGCAGAACAGCGCGGAGAATGGCGATATCGTCGCCGCATTGCTGGATGACGAGGCCACGGTCAAGACGTTCCGCAAGGATCACGGCCATGTCTGGCTGATTCCGCACAATCCGGCCTACTCCCCCATCGACGGCACGCATGCCGAAATCATGGGCAAGGTCGTCACCGTGCTGCGCAAGATCTGATTGCTTTCACACGTTAAACGGCAAAGGGCGTCGAACATACCATTTTGAGGCATGTCCGACGCCCTTTGCCATACCCTTTGCCATACCGCGCGGTTGTGCATTCACCTTGCGAATCCATCAAGAATGAACGCGAGGGCATTTCAAAATGTCGTCGCATTCTTGAAGTTCGGGAGCACGGTTCAGGAATGCAGTTCCTTGCGGCTGTCCGAATCGTATCCTTCAGGTTCAAGCTGGAAGGTGGTGTGCGGCACGGATACGGGGAAGTGCTCACGCAGGCAGTTCTGCAATTGGGAGAGGATGTCGGCGGCATCATCCATGGTCAGCCCGCGCTCCACTACCACATGGGCCATGACGACGGGCATGCCGGTAGAGACGGTGCTGGCGTGCAGGTCGTGCACGGCCACCACGTGCGGCACCTGCTCAAGATGTTCGCGCACCTCGTCCAGATCGAGTTCCTGTGGGGTTTCCTCCAGCAGCACGCGCACGGCGTTGCGCAGCAGCACGAACGCCCGGGGGATCATCATCAATGCGATGATGCCGCCCGCGACGGCATCGAAGCCGGCCCAGCCCGTTGAGATCAGCACGATGGCTGAAACGATCACGGCCACGGACCCCAATGCGTCGTTCATGACTTCGAGGAACGCGGCTTTCATGTTCATGTTGTCCTCGCTTTGCCCCGCGAGGATGAAGATCGAACCGACGTTGGCGGCAAGGCCGAGTATGCCCATGAACAGCAGCAACCGCACGTCGTGCACTTCGTCGGCGGCTCCGCCGAACAGCCTCATGCCGGCTTCGACGAGCGCGTAGATGCCGACGATCAGGAGCACGAGCGCGCCGACCGCGGCGGTGAGCACTTCGAGTCGCGCCCATCCCCAGGTGCGTTTGTTGCTAGGTTTGCGTTGCATGAGCACCGCGGTGACGGTGGAGGCGATCAGCACCGACATGTCGGTGAGCATGTGGCCGGCGTCGACCAGCAGCGCCAGCGATCCGGTGACGATGGCGCTGACCACTTCGGCGATGAACACCGTGGAAGTCAGCCCCAATGACATCATGAGTCTTTTCTGGTGTTCGGCCCCGCTTGCGGCGGTCGTGGCGTCCACACCCGCATGGCTGTGTGCCATGATGGGTTTCCTTTCGTCGTCTTTGGTTCGATCCGCGGCTATTGAAACCGCTTCTCAATACCATTTTCATTCGTCTCAAAACGCAGGAAACCCCAGTCCGAAGGCTGGGGTTTCCAAGTTCTGCTGACAGTCTAGCGGCTCACCGCTCCCCTGTCAATAAAGTCAAACCGTCAATTAAAAACCGAACTGGGCGGCGGTTTCCTTCAGCGTCTCCGCGGAGCGCTTCAGGGCCGCGAGCTCACGGTCGGACACCGGGGTGTTGATGGCGGTATTGACGCCGGAACGGTTGAGCAGGGTCGGCACGGACATGCACACGTCGGAGATGCCGTGGAAGTCGTGCAGCATGGAGCTGACTGGCAGGATGCGGTTGGAGTCGCGCATGACGGCTTCGATGATGTCCACGCCGGACATGCCGATGGCGTAGTTGGTAGCGCCCTTGCCGTTGATGATCTTGTAGGCGGCGTTCTTGACTTCCTGGTGGATCTGCTCACGCACTTCGGCGTCCAGCGGATCGTGGCCCGGCAGCGGGGTCCAGTCGCACATCGGGACGCCGCCGATGGTGGCGGAGGCCCACAGCGGGACTTCGGAATCACCGTGTTCGCCGGCGATGTAGGCGTGCACGTTCTTGACGTTGACGCCGGTCTGCTGCGCGATCAGGAAGCGCAGACGGGCGGAGTCGAGGTTGGTGCCGGAGCCGAAGACCTGGTTGGCCGGCAGGCCGGAGATCTTCTGGGCCACGTGGGTGGCGATGTCGACCGGGTTGGTGATGAGCATGTAGATGGCGTTCGGAGCGACCTTCACGAGGCCCGGAATGATGGCCTTGAGGATGTTGATGGTGGCACCGACCAGCTCGAGGCGGGACTGGCCCGGCTTCTGGCGCGGGCCTGCGGTGATGACGATCATGTCGGCGTCACGGCAGATCTCCGGATCGTCGGAGCCATCGATGGTCACGGTCGGATAGAAGCTGGAGCCGTGCTGCATGTCGAGCACTTCGGCCTCGACGCGTTCCTTGGCGATGTCTTCGAGCACGATCTCACGTGCGACGCCACGCTGAGCAGCAGCGAAAGCGAGAGTGGAGCCGACTGCGCCGGCACCGATGATAGCGAGCTTTGTGGGCTTGATTGGTGAATCCACCATGTGCTTTACCTCTCTTTGAGCAAGAAGAACGTCCCGCGTTGTGGCAGGGTATTTTCTTTCGATTTCAACCCTACTTTATCCATACAGCATGACGTTTCGCCGTGAATCCGCATGATTTGCAACCACTGAAAAGTGATTTTCGTCACAGCTTTTGTGAGCGCTCACATACACTGCGCCCGTTGAAATGCAGCTGTTGCAATCCGTTGCAGCGTTTGCACGGCCGCTCCGGCAAACGTCATCGGGAACGGCTTGCGCGGAAGCTCAGTCGATGGCCTGCTCCACGATCTGCGCGGCCAGCTGGTCGTCGACCTCCGCTTCGAGCATCATGCCGTCGTCGCGGTATTCGACGTTGATCACCTTGCCGTATTCGCGCACGCGGGACATGAGCGAGCCGGCTGTGTACGGCAGCAGCGCCTCGACATGCACGTTCGGCGTGGGCAGCATCGATTCCACGTGCTCGCGCAGTGCGTCGACGCCCTCCCCTGAAAACGCGGAGACGATGTACGCTTCCGGCATCAGCGCCTCGATACGTTCGCGTGCGGCATCGTCCATACGGTCGGCCTTGTTGAACGCCACGATTGTGGGGATCGTCTCGACGCCGTCGATGTCGGACAGCACGTCGTTGACGGCGTCGATCTGGGAGAACGGGTCGGGATGCGAGCCGTCGACCACGTGCACGATCAGGTCGGCGTCGGCGACTTCCTCCAACGTGGATTTGAACGCTTCGATGAGCTGCGTTGGCAGGCGGCGCACGAAACCGACGGTGTCCACATACGCGTACAGTCGCCCGTCCTTGGCTTTCGCACGGCGTACGGCGGTATCCAAAGTGGCAAACAGCGCGTTCTCCACCAGTTCCGCGGAACCGGTCAGCCGGTTGGTCAACGACGATTTGCCGGCGTTCGTATAGCCGACCACGGCGACGGTCGGCAGGCCGAAGCGACGGCGCGCGCCACGTTTGACGTCACGCGCGGGCGCCATCTGTGCGATCTGCCGGCGTAGTTTGGCGATTCTGCTGCGGATCACGCGACGGTCCATTTCGATTTTCGTCTCACCCGGACCACGCGAGCCGATGCCCGCGTCGCCTGCCGCACGGCCACCCGCCTGACGCGACAGCGACCCGCCCCAGCCGCGCAGTCGCGGCAGCATGTATTCGAGCTGTGCCAGCTCCACCTGCGCCTTGCCTTCGCGCGAAGTCGCATGCTGTGCGAAGATGTCGAGGATGACGGCGGTGCGGTCGACCACCTTCACTTTGGTGGCGTCTTCCAATGCGCGTCGTTGGCTCGGCGGCAGATCATCGTCGACGACGATGGTGTCCGCCTCGTCCTGCGCCACGATGCCGGCCAGTTCGCGCGCCTTGCCGGAACCCACGTATGCGGCCGCATCCGGCTTGATGCGATGCTGCAGCAGACCGTCGCACACCACGGCGCCCGCGGTTTCGGCGAGCGCGGCGAGTTCTCGGAGCGATTCCTCGGCCGCGGCCTGCGTGGTCTCGCGGCTGGACCATACGCCTACGAGCACGACGCGTTCGAGCCTGACTTTACGGTATTCGACTTCGGTGACGTCCTGGATCTCGCCCAGACCCGCCACATGCTTCAATGCGTTGCGGGATTCGCGTTCCTGCCACTGTTCGTCGTGGGTTTCGCGAAAGTGTTCCCCGCCGTCGGTATCAAGCAGCACGTCGGATTGGTCGGCGAGCACTCCCCCGACGTCGCCTGCGGTCATGCTCTGCTCGATATCGTTCTCTTGGCTCAATGGCACCTCTCACGGTTAAACTATGGTGTCTTTATTATCATCATTGTCTAGAGACATGGGCATCACCGTTTTCGCCACGTGGACGCGATTACCGCGCGGATGCCGGAGGACGAACGTTTGCAAGGAGAGAGCATGGCACAGGCCGAGCAGTATTTCGCGGCGGAACCGCAGTCGAAGGACGTGCGCAGGAAGCTGCATGTCACGTTGCGTGGCAATGAGGCGGATGTGGAAGTGTCGAACGGCGTGTTTTCCGGCAATCGTGTGGATTTGGGCACGTCGGTGCTGCTTCGCCAGGCGCCGGAACCGCCGGAGGAGGGCACGTTCCTTGATCTGGGCTGCGGTTGGGGTCCGATCGCGCTGACGTTGGGTTTCGAATCGCCCAAGGCCGATATCTGGGCGTTGGATGTGAACGAACGCGCGCTTGAGCTCACGCGCCGCAACGCCGAGTTGAACGGCATGGGCAATATCCATGCCGTCACCGCCGAGCAGGTTCCGGCCGTTCTCACGTTCGATCTGATCTGGTCGAATCCGCCGATCCGCGTCGGCAAGGAGGCTCTGCACGAGCTGCTGATGACGTGGCTGCCGCGGCTTAACGCGGGCGGTGCCGCCTATCTGGTGGTGCAGAGGAATCTGGGTTCCGATTCGCTGATTCCGTGGCTCGCCACGCAGTTGGGCGACGGGTTTGAAGTGGGCAAGTACGCGAGTTCGAAGGGCTTCCGCGTCATCGAGGTTGTGAAGGCATGAAATTCGAATATCCTTCCGAACTGCCGGTTTCCGCGGCTCGCAGCGACATCGCCGAAGCCGTCAGGTCAAGCCAGGTGGTGATCGTTTCCGGCCAGACGGGCTCCGGCAAAACCACGCAGCTGCCGAAGATTCTGCTGGAACTGGGCCGCGGCTCGCACGGCAGGCAGATCGTGCACACGCAGCCGCGCAGGCTCGCCGCACGTACCGTCGCCGAGCGAATCGCCAGCGAAATGGGCGTGACGTTGGGCGAGGAAGTCGGCTATCAGGTGCGGTTCACCGACGAAAGCTCGCCGAAGACACGGCTGCGCGTCGTGACCGACGGTATCCTGCTGGCGCAGATCCAACGCGATCCCAAGCTCATGCAGTACGACACGATCATCATCGACGAGGCGCATGAGCGCAGTCTGAACATCGATTTCCTGCTCGGCTATCTGACCGCGTTGCTGCCGAAACGACGCGACCTGAAGCTCGTCATCACGTCCGCGACAATCGATTCGGTGAAGTTCCAGGAGCATTTCGAACACGCGCTGCACACGAAGGTGCCGGTCATCGAAGTGTCGGGACGCACGTATCCGGTGCAGGTCGTGTATGAGCCGCTTGGCACCGCGCCGGCGCTGATGCGTTCGGTGCCGGGTTTCGAAACGGGTGCGATGCCCGGCGACGCGGATTACGAGGCGTTGTCGGCCGCGCCGGATGGCAGGGACGGCCGTGATTCGCGCGATACGAACGTGGACATGCCCACCGCCGTGGCACGCGCCTGCGCCGAACTGGTCATCCATTCAAGCCACGACCGCGGGCCACGCGACATCCTCGTGTTCGCCTCCGGCGAGCGCGACATCCACGAATTCGAAAACGCGCTGCGCCGCCATTACGGACCGCGCGCGGCGGATATGCGCAGGCCGGATGCGATCGAGATCGTGCCGTTGTTCGCACGGTTGTCTTCGAAGGAACAGCATAAGGTGTTCGAACCGCATACGCATCAGCGTATTGTGATCGCCACGAATGTCGCCGAAACGTCGCTGACGGTGCCGGGCATCCGATATGTGGTCGATCCGGGCACGGCGCGCATCTCCCGCTATTCGAAGACGGCGAAGGTGCAGCGTCTGCCTATCGAGCCGATCAGCCAGGCGAGCGCGAACCAGCGTTCGGGCCGTTGCGGCCGTATCGCCGACGGCATCGCGATCCGTCTGTATTCACGTGAGGATTTCGAGACGCGTCCCGAATTCACGGAGCCGGAGATCCTGCGCACGTCCTTGGGCGCGGTCGTGCTGCACATGCTGTCGGTGGGCGTGGCGCGCACCGCGCGGGATGTGACGGATTTCGGTTTCATCGACCCGCCGGATATGAAGGCCGTGTCGGATGGTTTCAACGAGCTGACCGAGCTGAAGGCCGTGGCGCGCAAACATGGCGAGGTGGTGTTGACGCATACCGGCCGTCTGCTGGCACGTATTCCGATCGACGTGCGTCTGGGACGCATGGTCATCGAGGCAGCGAAGAGCACCACGCCGAACACGTTGGCCGCCGTTTTGGTGGTGGTCGCGTTCCTGAGCCTGCAGGATCCGCGCGAACGTCCCGACGAGAACCGTGAGGAGGCGGATCGGATCCACAACCGGTATGCCGATCCAACCAGTGATTTCCTGACCGCGTTGAACCTGTGGGACCGCGTGTTCCAAGCGGATGGCGAGCCGAGCAATTCCGCGCTGCGCCGCATCTGCAAGACCGAGTACTTGAGTTGGCTGCGCATGCGCCAATGGAAGGATTTGGTCGCCCAGCTGCGCGAAATGTGCCGGGAGTTCAAATTCAAGCTTGGCGAGCCGATTCCCGTGTCCCGTCCACCGTTGGAGATCCGCCAGCTGCCGCTTAACCAGCAGGCAGCGCATTCGCTGTGCTGCTCATGGGACGCGCAGGGCATCCACACGTCCATGCTTTCCGGCCTGCTGTCCATGATGGGCATGCAGATCGTGCGCGAGCCGAAGGCTTCCGATTTCGCTGGTTTGAAGGGTGCGGCACGCGCTCGTGCGATGAAACGTGCGCAGAAGATGGCGAAGAACGACTATCAGGGCGCGCGCGGCACGCATTTCGCCCTGTTCCCCGCCTCCGCCGTAGCCAAGTCGACCCCGCAATGGGTGATGAGCACCGAACTGGTGGAGACAAGCCGGCTGTGGGCGCGGTATTCCGCGCAGATTGATCCCGCATGGGCGGAGCCGCTCGCCGGAGCGCTCACCCGTACCACGTACGCGGATCCGCACTGGTCCGGTTCGCGCGGCTCGGCCGTGGCGAGCGCGAAGGTGCTCCTGTACGGCCTGCCGATCGTGCAGGACCGCACCGTGCAGTGGGGGCGCATCAATCCGCTTGAGGCGCGCGATTTCCTCATCCGGCAGGGTCTGGTGGAGGGCGACATCCAGCAACGGTTCTCCTATGATGATTTCGTCACCAGGAACCGGGACATCCTCGAGGATGCAGCCGATGATGCGAGCCGCACCCGCCAGGTGGCGCAGACCGTCGGTGACGAGGATCTGTTCGACTTCTACAACGCCATCATCCCCAACACCGTCACCAGCGTGGCCGACCTGGCGAAATGGTGGAAGACGAAGCACGACGAGCAGCCCGATCTGCTGGATTTCGATCCGGACAAGGTGGAACGTCTCGCCGACTCCGATTCGGTGTCCCTGGACGACTATCCCGACCATTGGCATACGCTCGGCACCGACGGCTCCCCCATCGATCTAAGGTTGAGCTACATCTACGACCCGCACGACCCAAACGACGGCGTCACCGTGCATGTGCCGTTGAAAGCATTGTCTCGACTGACTCCGGAACAGTTCTCGTGGAATGTGCCGGGATTGTTGGACGAGCTGATCGTCGGCATGATCAAGTCGCTGCCGAAAACGTTGCGCGTGCAGTTCGTGCCCGCTCCGGACACGGCACGCAAAATCCGCGCCTGGATCGACGAACGCTATCCCGACCTGCCGGGCTCCGGCAGCCAGCAGAAGCCTAACATCGCCCCCGAAAACGAGGATGGCGTCGCCGCATGGCCCGACCTGCCGCACGTGTTCACGCAGGCGGCCATCAGCATCGTCGGCGCGCAAATCCACCCGGAAGTCCTCACTGGCGAACTGTGGAACAAGCTCGCACCATACCTGCGCATGACCTTCGCCGTGGAACAGCAGCTGCCACCCAACCGCAAGAACCAGCACGGCAGACGGCACGCGCGAGGCCCCATCAAAACGCTCGGCACCGGCAAATCACTCGTCGAACTGCAACGCGAATTCGCCGAACAAGCCAAAGCCTCCGCACGCCACATGGTCGAAAAACAAGCCCGAAACGCCGGAGACCAAGGCAAAATCGTCGAACAAGCCAACCTGCTCAACAAAGCGGGAGCGACCACCGAAGCACGCGCCACCATGCTCTGGCAAGGCGCGCTCGACACGCTGCGCCTGCCCGGTGAACGCATCTCCTCACGCTGGCTCGGCACGGAAGCGCTCATGCTCGCCTCCGCCCCCTACAAGTCCACGAAGGAGCTCACCGAAGACCTGCAGCTGGCAGCCGTCAAACGGCTCCTGCCCAACATCGACCAGCTGCCCGACGACGAAGCGCTCGCCGACGCAGTGCTCGACGTGCGCGAAGTGTACGAGGACACCGTGTACGCGGTGGCGCACGACGTGATCGCCATACTGAAACGGTATGCGGAAGTCGACAAAGCCGTGTCCGGCAAAGCGGACCTGCCACTGCTGAGCGTGCTGCAGTCGATCCGCGAACACATCGCCACACTCGTATACCCCGGTTTCATCGGCAAGACGCCGCCAGAGGCATTGCCGTCCATCGAACGATACCTGCACGCCGACCTGCTGCGCCTCGCCAAGGCGAAAAACGACAAGAACCGCGACGTGCGATGGGCATGGGAAGCCGACGAAGCCAAACAACTCGCCGACAACACCATGGCGAAAGCACAACGCGAACCAGCCGGCCCACGCCATGAAACGCTGATGAAGCAGGCGGAAACCGTACGTTGGATGCTCGAGGAATTCTACGTGTCCCTGTGGGCACAGGAACTCGGCACGCCGAAACCGATCAGCCTGCAACGCATCAAAAAGGCCATCGCCTAGCCACCAGCCAAAACCCCAACGGATTGTTCCGTTTCCTCAAACCCGTCAACGCTTCTTGAAGAAACGGAACAACTGCGATTCACGAATCAACAACCCCACCAATAGACTCGCCACCATGACACCGGCGAACACAGCCAACGGCGTACGCACCGCAGCCGCCAACACCGCCACCCAATCGGACCGGCTCATCCGCACCGCATACGCCAACAACAACGCACACGAAGCAAACGTAGCCAGCCCGGCCCAAACACCGGTCTCCACACCAATACCCAGCAACTGCGCACCCTTCGACTGCCCCGAATGCAACGCACCCGCATACTCCAACCTACGCCGGCGCACACCAAACACACCAACCAACACGCCAATCGCCAACCCCACCCACGGCATCCACCGCGTCGAACGATTCACATACGACGCACGCGCATCATAATGCGCATCAAACCCCTTATTCACCTGCGTCACACCCGCATTCGACGAGCCGGAACCCGCCACCAACGTGGCATACAGCAGATTTTCCATCTGCCCATCAGCCGGCCACTGCTTGACCCAGCATTCGTCAAACGTCGAAGCGCTCGCCGACACCGGCACGATGAACGCGTAGGCGAAACGCGTGTCACGCCCATCGTTCGGCCAGTCGAACACACCAGCCACACGCGTAGTGCCTTCGCGTGTCCGCAATGCGCTGCCCACGGCGAGCCCAAAGTCCTTGGCCACGTCGCGCGGCACCCATACGCCGGACACGTCGGCCTTGGCATTGCCGGCGATCAGCCGGATCATACCAAGCGTCACGTCATACGATGAGATGTCCTTGCCGGGTGTCGCGAGTGGCACGACCTGTTTGCCGGCACGCATCGCACCAGCCAAGGTGCCCGTCATTCCATCGCCAGCGTCGGACAACCGGTCGCATGCGGTGCCATCCACCGTTCCACCGACGATGGCGTTGACGTCAGCGTAAGCGTTGATGCGCTGCACGGCCTGCGATTCCAAGTCGATCACGGTCATCGCCTCATATCCGCCCAGCAGCGTTCCGGAGAGCAGCACTGCGAGGAACATGGCGAACGCGCGGCTCACGCCCGAGCCGATGTTGCGCAGCGCTTCGGAAAGCACCGATCCAAGTCTCATATACGCTTCCTTATTGGCGGTTTCATGCGGTTTTCACACTGTTTGGCGAAGTTCAACGGTTTCTTGCGATTCGTCCGCCGACTATTTGCAAACCAGCCCGTTGAGCCCGCTGCCGATTTCGACGTTGGTGATCGCGGACGCGTCGGCATCCTGCGCCTGCACCAGACTCACGCCTAGCTCGCTGCCCACGATGGTCACCTTCGCCGGCGTATTGGACGCATTGTGGGATTTTGGTACGATGCAGCCGCTGCTGCCGTCGATGCCGAACACCGCTCCCGCCGGCACACGCAGCACCTGTAATGGTTCCTTCAATGCCACGGTGGCATCGAGACCGGCCTTTTTGGTCTGCATGTCCATGGACTGGAACGTTTCGTTTGCCGACACATTACGCAGGAATTCGGCGTCGGTGATTTCCGTGCTATCGGCCGGCAATATTCCATTGACGCCATACATGCTTATGGTGCGATCCTGTCCTACCGCCGCGCCGTTTTTCACGGTGAGTTTCGTCAACGCTCCCGGTATTTTTCCGATTGCCGTACCGCCCGTCACCATGGAACCGGTGGTGGCCGTCCACTCGTCGACCGCGACTGCGTTTTCAGGAATCCACATGGTGTCGGCGAGCGCGAGCGTGCCGTCGGAGGGGTTGCCGTTGTCGTTCATGAGTTGCCGCCAGCCGTCGGATGTTGCCCACCAGTAGGTGTCGGAACCGGCCACGCTGTTGTATCCGAGTCGGCTCAGCTCGTTGTTCAGTGCGAGCACGTCGTCGCCCTTGTCTCCGGTTTTGAGGTCGCGGTATAGGGGTGTGGCGGTGTTCAAGGCCACGACCACGCGGTCGTTGACTTTGTATGCGCCTTTGCCGGAGGCGAGTCCGTCTGCGGACCAGTCGGCGGTGACGGTGCCGTTGGCGTTGCCGAGAAGATTACGTTCGGTGGAGATGGTGGGCACAACCGTCACTTGCTGGCTACCGGAGTATTCCTGCACGCTGGCTGGCGCGGTGGTCGTCTCCCCTGCCGAGCCGAGCAATGCCGGCGCGCGGTCTGGCAGGAGCAGCGCGCATGCTCCCACGGACACGCATATGGCGGTTGCCACGGCGAGCAGGCTCCAAGCCCATGCGAGTCGTCCGCGTCTGGCACCGTTGTTCATGACTTTGGTGCCCCGTTGCTTCTTTCCCATGAGTCGATGCCTTTCTATTCGTCTATTCTTCCAATTCCGGTTCCTGCGATTTGCTGCCGCCTGGCGCGTAGTCGGCGAGGTCGAGCACACGGTCGCAGGCGTCGCGGGTGTCGGGATCGTGTGTGGCCACGAGCACGATCATGCCTTGGCCGGAAAGGTTGTTCAGCACATGGCTGACGGAATGCGCGGTGCGCGTGTCCAATTGGGCGGTCGGCTCGTCCACGAGCAGCATGTCGGGTTTGGAGCAGACGGCGCGTGCCAGCATGAGACGTTGCGCCTCGCCGCCGGAGAGGTCGGAGAACCGGCGGTCGGCCGCGTATTCGAGGTCGAACAGCCCCATGGCTTCCAAGGCTTTGAGCTCCGCTTCCTTGCGCCGCATGCCTTTGGCGAGCAGCGGGAACACCACGTGGTCGAGCGCGGTGCGTTCGGCCACACCGTACGGGTTTTGAAACACCCATCCCACACGGTTCACGCCTTCACGGGTTACGGTTCCGGCATATGGTTTCTCCCAACCGGCGAGAATCGACAGCAATGTCGATTTACCACAACCGGATGGTCCGCATACCGCGATGGTGGAGCCAGGTTCCGCCACGAAATCAAGATGCTCGAACAGCAGGTCTGTCCCCGGGAACCGGTGGGCCAGCCCTTCCACGACCACTCGCATATGAGCCCCTTCGCGCATCAGACTACTTCAGCGGATACCAGACCGTCTCATCCGAGGCGGTCACGTTCACTCCGGCCGTCACCAGGCAGGTCAGCGCCTTCCTGTTATCGCGCAGTCCTGCGCTTTCTCCGGATTCCAAATCCTTCTCCAGCTTATCGGCGGTGTAGTCTTTGGGCTTTATGCCTTCCTTGCGCAGGCAGTCGGCCGCAACCTCCTTGTCGTCGAGCAGCAGCTTCGGATTGCCCAGCTGGAGCCTGTACACGGTGTTGATATCCGTGACATGCAGCATACTGCAGGATGTCAGATCGTCATTGAGTTTGCGGATCGCCTCTTTGCTGGCGTCATCGGTGTTGTACGAGGGCAGGGCGTAAATGCCGTTGTCGTACTTGTCGAACGTCGGCTCGGCATAGCCTTTGTCTATGATGCACTGCTTGTAATCCGCCCATGCGCGTTCGTAGTCGGCTTGGCTGACTTTTCCGCCTGAAGCGGCCTTCTCCAGCGCGGACTTCTGCTGATCGGATATTTTGCCGCCGTCGGAATCCAACAACGATCGCGCATAATCCTTCAGCGACGACGCGATTCGTTCACCCTGTTGCGATGATTGACCCTGCTGGGATTGACGCTCCCGTCGCGAGCCTTCTTTCAGTGCCCCGCAGCCCGTGCAGCCGACAAGCAAAGCGAGACAGCATATGACGGCAATAGCTTTGCCACGCATGCCCGTTTTCCTCGACATCGCCATCGACCTCCTCGCAAACGACGCAGCCGTCAGGCCGCCATGGCCCGCTTTACCCCTATTTTACACCCCCAAGACTTGCCTCCATGCGCGGCATACCCAATATGGGTATGTGAAACCAGGTGTTTCCCAGCATCATCCATTGAGTCAATTGACGGCATCCATCATCATGCGCCATGTCGTGCGATTCGATCCGCGACATCATGTAAGCGGCATATGTGTAGAATTGACCCGTATGATGTTGAGTATTGACGAGCGCGACCTGAAAGCCAAACTCAATGAGCATAACAGTCTCATTGGCGTTGGCTCCGTTGGTGACGGAATCGCCAATCTCATCGCCGGGATTTTTTAATTCTCACGGCATGGACGACCGACGGTCTGACTATGCCCTTGAAGGTGACGTTCACGGCATGCGGATCGGTAATCGTCGTCATGGGTGTGACTGCGATTCTTTCAAAGACTCAGTGCATCGAAACTATATAAGGAAATCATTGCAATGGACAGAAGAGCCAGTTCGCTCATCGCGGTCAGGGACGGTGCCGACGAGCAGGCAAACCGTTATCTCACTTATTATGACCAGCAATGGGAGTGCTGGTTCCTGCCGAACCATAGCTCATCCGGCTCATATGAAGAAGACAAAACCAAGCTCATCGGATATATGACATCGGAATTCAAGATTCCCTCCGATGTGTTCGACGTAAAATTCGTCGGTACTTCCACCAACACGAAATGGTCCACGGAGCATCAAGAGGAACGCACATACGATTACAGGCTGTATCTGGCTTCTGTGACACATCTGCCTGAATCGTGGAGGACTGACGGAGAATTCCAAGTTGGTTCCAAACGTTGCAGATGGATGACGGTTGACGACATGATCGCCAATCCCAAAATCAACGACATCAACCATGACGTCATTCATATGCTGAAGGACAGTATCTGAATCGTCGCCGATAGCGTTGTCGGATGGTGTTCCATCCGACATTCTGCACTCCCACTCCGCGCCGGAAAGCCATCAGTCAAACGGAACGCGCGCGTGGAACATCCATATGCCGTTCTCGCAATCGGTGGAAAGACTTCCTCCGATATGCTCGATTTCAGCCGCGAACTGTCTGAGACCATGGCCGCCGGGCAGGCTGCCGGAATGCCGGGCACCCATATCATTCACTTCGGTGATTTCCAAGGAATGCGTCTTCACCAGAACCGACACCTCGTACCTGCCTCCGGAAGGCGCATGACGCGAAACGTTCGCGTACACCTCGCCAATCAACCGGCCGATCACATCCTTATGATAGGCATACGGACGCGCGCACGGGACCAGAAATAGGCGAGACCGGTCAGCATAATCTGCATGACGGTAAACATCAATGCCATTGGCGAACCGGGGTGGCACACCGCCTCATAAACCATCAGAAGTTCGCACGTCATGATGGCCGCAAGACGGAACGGATGTTTGATTCGCGGCATATCCGGCCACCGGAGCTCTTTGTTCTTTCCGGTCATGTCAGCGCTCGTTCCCATGTTTCAACCATGTGATGATGGCTTGCCGTTGCGTACGGCAGTTCAGTCGTTTGACGATGTTCTGCATGTGCTTGCGCACAGTGGCGATGGATATGCCGAGTCGTTCGGCTATCTCGCCATCCGTCAGATACTCGTTCGCGCACAGGTTCATGATGGTTTCTTGCATGTTGGTGAGCGTGGACTCCGCTCGAGCATCGCATTTCAGCTTCGCATAAGCCGCCATCGGAGTTTCAAAACCGGGCAGGAAACATCCTGAAAGGACACGGGAGACGGCTTGTTCGAGCTGTGTCTCGTCACCTTTACCGACAAGCCCTTGCGCGCCAGCCGCCGCCAGCGGCACGCGATACCGGTTCAGACTGAAGCTGGTCATGCCGAGAATCGGCGTGGAACAGTCCATCAACCGCATGCGACGACAGACTTCCGGGCCTTGCATACCTTCCAACGACATATCAAGCAGCACAAGAGCATATTGGTCGGCATTCGATGCAAACAATTCCAAAGCCTCAACGCCGCTGGTAGCCGAATCGACGATACCCACCGCCGGAAGAATCCGCTTGAATAGGTCAGTCAGCGCTTCGACGACGATTTTGTCATCGTCAACAAGCAATATCTTCGGACCACCAACCGTTTTCCCCGTCATGGTACAACGCTCCTTCCCCCGGGAAACATCCCCCTACCGCAATACAATACATCATTTCATCACCACCCCTTACTCATATTGAGTACATCGTTCGCAATAACCCCGTAAAACAACTCATATCATATGAATCACCGGGCCAAGGCGGTTCGATATGATGATGAAAGGTGGACGATGATGTCCTGGATGAAACAGAATAAATTGGTGAAAACGATCTCCGCATCAGTACTGGCTGTCGGCATCTGCTTTGGCACCACTGCCGTAGCGAGTGCCACATGCCAATACCCTGTCAGCGGAGGCTCGTATAGCGAAGGCACTTATCATGTTGAATGGAGCGTGCAGCCAAAAAGCTCGTACGTAAAAACGTACACTGATTACCACGACCAGTACTGCTACGCGCAACAAGATAGTTCACAAAATTATCAGAGGGTTTATGTTGGTAAAGGTCGCACATGCACCGCAAGCGTTAAGGGCAACTCAACTGATACCAGATATGATTACGTAGAATACTACCAATACTCGTGAGGCTCTCCTAGATTGTCAAAGATACAAACAAAGCAGAGGTATATGACAAACTTTTCAATGAGTTGCCGCTGCATGGCCATCGGTCTGACGGTAGTATCACTTTTGTCCGGATGCTCAAGACAAGTCTCCGATACGGCATCATCTCCCGAAGGCGGTGGAACTACTTCTTCCGAACCGATCAAGCAATATATAGCATCGGTGATCAAAGACAATGACGATCCTCGCGCGACGTATCCGATGACCAAAGCCCAACGGGAGATTCTCAAACGTTCGGAAGCGGCTGGAGGCGTGTCCTCTACCGATTACGAACTCGCTTGGTCCCATTACAAACAATGCGTGGTCGACAAAGGGTATTCAACCCCAGTACTTGACCGTTATCCCAATGGCCTGTATTTCGTCGCCAGAATAAACGCCGAGGGCATGACCGACGAACAGCGAAACAAATTCAACAAGGACGATGGCGTTTGTTTCAACACGGAAGTGATCTACGTCAATGACACATATGCCCTCCAATTGGGCAATCCGCAAATGATCAACGATGTCAATCAAGCGGCCGTCAATTGCTTGAAGAGGGAGAATGTGGCACCGAAAGGCTATACGAAGAAACTGTTCGAGCAAGACGAGAAAAACCGCTTGCAGGACGAGCACACTGAGCTGAATTACTCGGATCCCAAAGTCCAAAGCTGTCTGGCCGCGCTCGGCATCACCACTATGGAAAGCGATAAGGTGTGGAGACCTGCGAAAACTTCCAGCTAAGGCAATACAAAAAACAAACAACGAAACCCCATCAAGGCTCGTCTATCACGAGAAAGGAGATGGCGATGATGCAACTGAATATGGGTACATGGCGAGGAAGCGTAGCCATCGTATGCTTCCTCGCCATGCTTATCGGCTGCACGGGTTGCGGGACGGGCGGCGATCGGCAGGATACGCAACAGCAGACCGAAAGTGCCGGCAGTGACGCTTCCAAGACCAAAATCGCGAATTCGATACCGGATTACATCGATTTCCTTCTTGATTTGGACGCCAAACCCGATACCAAATATCCCATGAGTGACGCACAGAAAACGATTCTGAAGCGTTCCAGAAAGTCGGGAAGCGTATCGAAACCGGATTACGAGCTTGCCTGGTCGAATTACAAGCAGTGCGTGACCAGCTATGGGTATACGACACCGGTGCTCAGGCAGTTCTCCAATGGCCTGTACATGATCGCCATGCGGGATACCACCGGCATGAGCGACCAACAGCGCAAGAAGTTCAACGAGGATGAGAACAAATGCTATAACACTGAAGTCATTGCGGTGACCGGTGTATACCAGATGCAGATCGGCAATCCCGGCATGCTTTCCGATGGCGACCAGGCCATGGTCGATTGCCTTCATAAGGCCGGTATCGTGCCGAAAAACTACGACAAGGAAGCGTACAAGAAGGATTTGGACGCGCACGCCAAAAACCAGCCCACCACAGTGGATTTCTCAAACGCGGAAATGCAAAGCTGTTGGGTGGCGAACGGCGCGTCGTTCGGGGACGTCAATGACACCGATCAGTGGAAGCCGCTCGGCTGACCACCGTGTTCCCCGTCATATATCAGCATAGAAGTCTCGTTCCTGCGCGACGAACGGGCGCAGGAACGTGGTGATGGCGATGGCGCATACCAGGAACAGCGCGCCGACGGGGCCGAGCCACATCAGTCCGAAATGGCCGTTGATTAGACCTCCGACCGCGGAACCAAGCGCGATGCCGATGTTGAACGACATGGAGTTGAGCGACGCGGCCAGGTTCAACGATCCGGGATGCGACTGCGAGGCGACGTCCATATACAGCACTTGGGACGCGGAATTTTGCAGGTACATGAACATGCCGAGCACCACCAGCAGCAGCGCGCCGTATACCGGTACCCAATGCGCCACGACAAGCGACGCCATGAGCACCGCATGGGCGCAGTAGATGGGACGGATGTGCGTCAGCGGCTCCACTCCCCTGCCCCGGTCCGCGAGCTTGCCGCCATACAGGTTGCTCCACAGGCAGGCCGCGCCGAAAATCACCAGTCCGACACTCAAGTACTGTTCAGGCACATGCACTTCATCGCGCATGATCGGAGTCAGGTATGTGTAGAACACGTAGCTGGCGGCCGCGCCGCACACCACGTCGAGCACGCCCAACTGGATGCGGCGGTCGAAGAACAGGCGGAACTGCGGCAGGAATCCGATCTTCACGATGTGGCTGTTGCGCGGCAGCGCCACGACCATACCGACGATGAGCATAATGGTGAGCACATTGATCATATGGAACGCCCAACGCCAACCGAACGTGTTGGCCACCCATGTGCCGACCGGCACGCCCACCACGGATGCGATGGAGAAGCCGGAGAACACCCATGCGATGAATTTCGTACGGAATCTGTCCGTTGTCACATCGGGCGCGTACGTCATGGCCACAGCCACCAACGTTCCGGATACCAAGGCGATCATGATGCGCGCCACCACCAGCACCACGTAATTGGGTGCGAACGCGCACAGGAGATTACCGGCAAGGAATATGCCGATCAGCGTCAGATGAGTGGCGAATCGCGGGAACCGCGCCGACAGCGCCGAGCCGAGCGGCGTGACGGGCGCGTACACGAACGCGAACAACGACACCAGATTGCCGACCGTCACCTCCGACACCTTCAAATCGGTGGCGATATCAGGCAGGATGCCCACCACGATGAATTCACTCATGCCAAGCATGAAACTCGATGCGATGAGAATCACCACCGGCAGATTGAAGAACCGTTCCCTATTGATCCGCACCTTCCCGCCCTCCGCTTTTCTTACTATCCTTTTCGATTTCGATATTCAGGTTCTATTTTTCGTTTTACTTGGTATTGTTTACGTCAATCGATTGACGAATTACTTTCCATAGGAAAGAATAGTTCGCACGCGATACAATACGATAGCAATGGCACGCAAGACGACACGCAAACCCGGCACGGGCGGAAAAAGCGGCAAGAACGGCAACAAGACCGGCGGAAACAAGTCCCGCAGTCGCAGAACAGGCAATCGCAAGCCCCTCTTCTTTGGCAGACTGCATACCACATGGCGCAAGGCGAATCTCAAAAAACGTGCCGGCATGGTCACCGCAACGGTTGTGGCAGCCACCGCTGCGATCGCCATCATCGTCGGCCTGGTACATTTCGTCAACTGGCGCATGCAGGTCAGCGAGGCGAAGGCGATGCAAAGCGCATTGCAGTCGCTGTACGATTTCAATCCTGGCAATATCATTTCCGACGGCGCGTTCTTCAACGGCAATGCGTTGAGCGAACAGCAGGTGCAAACCATCCTCGACCAGCAGGGCGTGGCGTGCAACGGCGAACACTGCCTGAAAAGCATGACGTTCGCCACGCAATCGCAAGCGGCGGACGAATATTGCCAAGCGTATAAGGGCGGACAGAACGAAAGCGCGGCAGCCATCATCTACAAAGCGGGCAACGCATGCGGCATCAGCCAGAAAGTACTACTCACCGTTCTGCAGAAGGAACAGCATCTGCTCACCGCCACCAACCCAAGCGACTTCCAATTCAAATCGGCAATGGGCCTAAGCTGTCCGGACGACGCAAGCTGCGACCCAAAATACGCAGGCTTCTTCAACCAGGTGTACGGAGCGGCAAAACGGTACCAATATTACGTACGGAACGAATCGCAATACAACTACCATGCTGGCACACTCAACTACGTGCAATACAATCCAGACGAAACCTGCGGCGGCAGCAACGTCTACATCGAAAACAAAGCGACCGCACTGTTATACATCTACACGCCATACCAACCGAACGAGGCCGCGCTCAAGGCCGGTGCCGGCGAAGGCGACACATGCTCGACATACGGCAACCGCAATTTCGTAATCATCTACAATTCGATGTTCGGCAATCCACGAGACTGATATTTCGGAAACCTTCCGATATGGACCCATCAAAACGAAGGGCCGCCATCCGATTCCATGTTTCGGATGGCAGCCCTTGATTCCACGTTTTCTGCGATTACGCAATCACAGCTTCGGCAGGTATTTCTTCAGTTCGAACGGCGTGACCTGCCTACGGTATTCGTCCCATTCCTGACGCTTGTTGCGCAGGAAGTATTCGAACGCATGCTCGCCGAGCACACCCGCCACGAAGTCGGACTTCTCCATGATCTTCAGAGCCTCGTCAAGCGATTCCGGCAACGGCTGGATGCCCATGGCCTGACGTTCGGCGTCGGTAAGCTCCCACACGTCATCGCTGGTCGGCTCACCCAACTGCATTTGCTTATCGATACCGTCGAGACCGGCGGCAAGCAGCACCGAGTATGCGAGGTACGGATTGGCGACCGGGTCCAACGCGCGGAATTCCATACGCGCGGAATTACCCTTGCCTGGCTTGTACTGCGGGATGCGCAGCAACGCGGAACGGTTGTTATGGCCCCAGCAGATGTAGCTCGGCGCTTCGGCACCGCCCCACAGCCTCTTGTAGGAGTTGACGTACTGGTCGGTGACCGCGCAGATCTCGGCCGCGTGGTACAGGATGCCGGCGGCGAACTGACGTGCGGTGACGGACATATTGAATTCCTGGCCGGCCTCGTAGAACGCGTTGGCGTCGCCTTCGAACAGGCTCAGATGTGTGTGCATGCCGGAACCCGGGGCATCGGAGAGCGGCTTCGGCATGAAGCTGGCATGGATGCCCCGCTCCAGCGAAATCTCCTTGACGACGGTACGGAACGTCATGATGTTGTCGGCTGTAGTGAGCGCGTCCGCGTAACGCAAGTCAATCTCATTCTGGCCTGGACCCGCCTCATGATGCGAATATTCCACCGAAATGCCCATCTGTTCAAGCATGTTGACGGTGGCGCGACGGAAGTCCATGCCTGGACTGCGCGGCACATGGTCGAAATAGCCACCCTCATCGATTGGCTTCGGAGTCTGTGCCCAATCCTCCTGCTTTTCAAACAGGTAGAACTCGATTTCAGGGTGCACGTAGAAAGTGAAGCCCTTCTCCTTGGCCTTGGCGAGCGCCTGCTTCAGCACATGGCGCGGATCGCCCAGAGACGGTTCGCCGTCGGGGGTAAGCACGTCGCAGAACATGCGTGCGGTGCCTTGTGGACCGCCTCGCCATGGAAGAATCTGGAATGTGGAAGGATCGGGCTTGACGATCATATCGTCTTCGGATACACGGGTGAGGCCTTCCACCGCGGAACCATCGAATCCGAGCCCTTCCTCGAATGCCGCTTCCAGTTCCGCCGGCGCGATGGCCACGGACTTCAATGTTCCCAACACATCCGTGAACCATAGACGAATGAAGCGCACGTCGCGTTCCTCGACCGTGCGCAAAGCAAACTCTTGCTGTTTATCCATAGTGTCCAATCGTTCCATGCGCATGTTACGAACGTCGTTAACACATGCCGTGTCGCGACATGTCAGCGTGCGACTTCGAGGGCTTCCTCCAGCGTGAAGGCGCGCGCGTACAGCGATTTGCCGAGAATCGCGGCGTCCACGCCCAGTTCGGCGAGCTCCTTGATGTTGCGCAGGTCGTCGAGCTTGGAGATGCCACCGGATGCGGTGACCTTCGCGTCGGTGCGGGACGCCACTTCGCGCAGCAGCTCGATGTTCGGGCCGCTCATCATGCCGTCGCGTGCCACGTCGGTGACCACGTAACGGGAGCAGCCGACGGAGTCGAGGAACTTCATGGTCTCGAACAGGTCGCCACCTTCCTTCACCCAGCCGCGGGCCGCGAGGGTGTGGCCGCGCACGTCAAGGCCGACGGCCACGCGGTCGCCGTACTTCTTGATGACGGAAGCGGTCCAGTCGGGGTTCTCCAGAGCCGCGGTGCCGATGTTCACGCGGGCCGCGCCGGCTTCGAGCGCCGCGTCGAGCGAGGCGTCGTCGCGCACGCCGCCGGACATTTCGATGTTGACCTTGTCGCCCAGTTCCTTGACGATGGCGCGCAGCTGGTCACGGTTGTTGCCGGTGCCGAATGCGGCGTCGAGATCGACGAGGTGGATCCATTCCGCACCCGATTCCACCCACGTGCGGGCGGCTTCCAGCGGGGAGCCGTAGTCGGTTTCGGAGCCGGATTCGCCTTGGCGCAGGCGCACGGCCTTGCCATCACGGACGTCGACGGCGGGAAGCAGCGTCAAAGACATGTCATACCTTTCGTTGCGTTGAACGGTTTTCGGCCGTTCAACGGATCTTGCGATTACCGATTTGAGTTTACGATTTTGCGATTGTTGCGATTGCCTTGCGCGAATCCGCGTTCAGAACGTCGCAACCCAGTTACGCAGCAGCTGCGCGCCGGCTTCGGCGGATTTCTCCGGATGGAACTGCGTGGCGAACAACGGTCCACGTTCGTAGGCGGCCACGAATCGGCTGCGCCCGTAGGTGCACCACGTCACATGCTCTTCCGCGTCGCCGAAGTCCAGCTGGTCGGCGGAGGTGTCGGCAGGCGAAGCGCTCATCGCGGCAAAGGAGTGCACGAAATAAAATCGTTCGTCCTCCACCCCTTTAAGCAGCACGGAATCTTCCGGTGCTTCGACGGTGTCCCACCCCATATGTGGCACCACATCGGCGTCAAGCAATTCGACACTGCCCTTGATCAAACCGAGACCGGCCGTACCGTCGCCATGCTCCATGCCACGTTCGAACATGATCTGCTCACCCACGCAGACGCCGAGCACCGGGCGGCCGGCGCGCAGACGGTCTTTGATGACCCTGTCTCCGCCGACGCTTTTCAGTCCTTCCATGCAGGCTCCGAACGCGCCCACGCCCGGTACCACAAGCCCGTCGGCCTCCAACGCCTGACGATGGTCGGACGTAAGGGTCACATCAAGGTCGAGATTGGCCAGCGCGCGCACCATGGAACGCACGTTGCCGAAACCGTAATCGAACACCACCACGGAAGTCATGGGCGCTCTCCTTCTTTTGCTTGCCGAAGAATCCATCCTTCGGGAAAAAACTTATTCGATGCTTGACGAACCACGACCGAATCGCGTGTGCTCGGCGAGGATCTTCATGGCGTCATCACGGGTCAGGTTTGCGGAATCGACGGTTTCCACGCCGGAATCACGCACCCCCTGAACGTCGGTGATGCCCAGCAGCAGGTCTTCGACGAACGGCGCGGTGGAGGTGAACAGCACCGGTGGCGCGAACGTCTGGCCGACCTTGCCTTGCAGGTACATCGTCGCCTCGAGCTTGTCCGCACGGTTGATCGCGAGGACTGCAGGCATGCCGGAGACCACGGTGGTCAGATCTTTGATGGCCGCTTCCGGGCCATCGCCGTCGAGATTGCGTAATACAGCGACCGCGCCTTGCGGTGAGGCGAGGCATTGCGCGGAGATGTCGGACAGTTGGCAGAACGCGGCGAACAGGCGTGCGGAGGCAAGTCGGGTGATGATCACCGCGACTTTCGCACGGTTGCCCAGCAGTCCCTGCAACTCGTCGTCGAATGACAGCGAGTTCTCGGCTTCGGACAGTACCGCGTCGGCTTCCTTCGATTGCAGGCCGTCCTGCGATTCGTCGGAAGACGCATCGGAATTAACCGTCTCATCCGGCTGATCGAATGGCACCTGCGCGGGAGCATCGTTCTGTTGGGCAGCTTCCTCGTCCTGGAATTCCTTTTCGAAGCCGGCCATGGCCGCTTCCAGCTCCTCTTCGCTGAAATGCATGCCGTCGTCGTTGGTCTTCCCCAAGCCGTCGAAACCGTTCAAATCGTCCTTGTCGTCGGACATCACAGCGCGCCCTTCGTGCTGGGAATGCCGTCGACGCGCGGATCGGGTTCGATGGCGAAACGCAATGCGCGGGCCAAAGCCTTGAATTCGGCTTCGGCGATGTGGTGCGGGTCGCGGCCGGAAATCACGTGCAGGTGCAGGCAGATGCCGGCATGCATGGCGATGGATTCCATGACGTGGCGAACGAGCGAACCGGTAAAATGCCCGCCAATCATGCAGTATTCGAAGCCTTCCGGCTCTCCGGTGCACACGCAGTACGGGCGGCCGGAAATGTCGACGACGGCTTTGGCGAGTGCCTCGTCGAGCGGCACGGTGGCGTCGGCGAAACGGCGGATGCCACGCTTGTCTCCGAGGGCCTGCTTCAGAGCCTCGCCGAATACGATGGCGATGTCTTCGACGGTGTGGTGCGCGTCGATGTCGGTGTCCCCGGTGGCTTTGATTTTCAGGTCGATCAGCGAATGCTTGCCGAGCGCCGTCATCATGTGATTGTAGAACGGCACGGATGTGTCGATGTCGGTTTTGCCGGTTCCGTCGAGGTTGAGACTCAGCTCCACCTTGGATTCGCTGGTTTCACGAACGATGGTTGCAGTACGTGCCATGTTGCGACTCCTTTTGCGATGTTGCAGTTGCGATATTACAGCTACGATATTGCGATTGCGGTGGTTGCGTCTTCCGCAGCCACCGCGATTCTGTTCTGTTTCAAGCTTATTGCCGGATACTGTCACGAACTTCCGTTCCGGACAGTATCCCAGCTTGCGTTCCGGCTTGTTCAGCCCTGTTCCACGATGCGCAGCACTTCGACCAACGCCTCACGGAACCGTGCCATTTCCTCGTCGGTGCCCATGCACACTCGCATCCAGCCTTCCGGACCGACGACGCGGATGAGCACGCCGCGCTTCAACAGTTCGTCGAAGATGCGGTCGCGGTCGTCGAAATGGCCGCCGAAGAGAATGAAGTTCGACTGGGTTTCGGCCACTTCGAGCGGCTGGCCCTTGTAGGTTTGCTCCTTGAGCCATGCGGAGGTGGCGTTGCGGGTTTCGCGCAGGTGCGCCACGCGGCTCAGCTGTTCGTCGGTGTGTTCGAACGCGGCGAGGGCGGCGGCCTGGGTGACGGCGGACAGGTGGTACGGCATGCGCACGATGCGCACGCAGTCGATGATGCCCTTGTTGGCGGCCAGGTAGCCGACGCGTGCGCCGGCGAAGGCGAACGCCTTGCTCATGGTGCGGCTGACGGCGAGGTTTTCGTATTCGCCGATGAGTTCCAGCGCGGTGGGCGTGCCCGGATCTCGGAATTCGATGTACGCCTCGTCCACCACGACCACCGGATGCACGCCTTCGGCGGCGCCTGCCACTTCGGCGGTACGGGCGGCTTCGAGCACGCGCTTCAGATCTTCCGGCTTGAGCGGGGTGCCGGTCGGATTGTTCGGGCTGGTGAGCACGATCATGGCCGGCTTGACGTCTTCGATCGCCTTGATGGTGGCGTCCACGTCAAGCGTGAAGTCGGCGTTACGATGCGCAAGCTTCCACATGGTGAACGTGTCGCGCGCGTATTCCGGATACATGGAGTACGTCGGATCGCAGCCGAGCGCGATGCGGCCGGGGCCGCCGAACGCCTGGAACAGCTGCAGCATGATCTCGTTGGAGCCGTTGGCGCCCCACAACTGGTCGACGCTGAGCTTCACGCCCGATTCGCGTTCCAGATATGTGGAGAACGCCTTGCGCAGTTCGATGTGCTCGCGGTCCGGATAACGGTTGAGCGTCGGGGCGATCTCCTTGACACGCTGGGCGATGGTTTTCACCACGGCCGGTTCGGGCGCGTACGGATTCTCGTTGACGTTGAGGCACACCGGCACGTCGAGCTGCGGCGCGCCGTACGGTTCTTCGCCGATCAGGTCGTTGCGCAGCGGCAGATATGCCGGAATCGCGTTGCTGGAAGTCTCGCTCATCGGAGGCCGGCCTGCTCTTCCTGTTCCTTGATGGTCGCCTTGTTGTACGGGTCGTCGATGAAGCGGCTCAGCACGCATTCGCCGTGTGCCGGCAGATCTTCGGAGACGGCGAAGGCGTTCACACGGGCGGCGAGGGCCTTCAGTCCCTGCTCGTCGTATTCGATGACTTCGACCGGCTTCATGAAGGTGTGCACGCCGAGGCCGGCGGCGAAGCGCGCGGTGCCGGAGGTCGGCAGCACGTGGTTGGAACCGGACATGTAGTCGCCCAGCGGAACCGGGGAGTACGGGCCACGGAAGATGGCGCCGGCGTTGCGGATCTTGGCGATCACGGCATCCGGATCAGCGGTCTGCACTTCAAGGTGTTCGGCCGCGTACGCGTTGGCCGCGTCGATGGACTGTTCGATGCCGTCTGTGAGGATGATGCCGGACTGGCGGCCGCGCAGCGACGTGTTGACGCGCTCGGCGTGCTCGGTGCGAGGCACGCGGTACTTGAGGCTTTCCTGCACCTTGTCGGCGATGTCTTCGCTGTCGGTGATAAGCACGGAACCGGCGAGCTCGTCATGTTCGGCCTGGCCGATCAGATCGGCGGCGAGCCAGCTTGGGTTGGCGCCCTTGTCGGCGATGATGGCGATTTCGGTCGGACCGGCGACGGCGTCGATGCCGACGATGCCGGAGACCATGCGCTTGGCGGTGGCGACGAAGATGTTGCCCGGGCCGGTGATCTTGTCCACCGGATCGCACAGAATCTCGCCGTCCTGCGGTTCGGAGCCCTTGGCGCCGTAAGCGAACATGGCGATGGCCTGAGCGCCGCCGACCGCGTACACCTCGTCCACGCCGAGGATGGCGCAGGTGGCGAGGATGGTCTTGTCCGGCAGGCCGTCGGAGTTGCTGCGGCTCGGCGGGGTGGCGATGGCCAGCGATTCGACGCCTGCGGCCTGCGCCGGCACCACGTTCATGATGACGGAGCTCGGGTAGACGGCCTTGCCTCCCGGCACGTACAGGCCGACGCGCTGCACCGGAATCCAACGTTCGGCGACGCGCGCGCCTTCGGCCAGGTCGGTGTGGAACGGGGCCGGCACCTGGGATGCGGATACGGCGCGGCAGCGGCGCACGGATTCCTCGATGGCGGCGCGCACTTCCGGATCGAGCTCGTCGACGGCGGCCTTCATGGCCTCGACCGGCACACGCAGATGCTCGGGACGGATATGGTCGAACTTCTCCGCGAAGTCGCGCAGGGCCGCAGCGCCGCGGGCCTTCACATCATCGAGAATCGGCTGTACGAGCTCAGTGGCCTCGTTGGTGCCCATCTCGGCGCGGGGCATGGCTTCCAGCATTTCGGCTCGGGTCAGCTTCTTGCCGCGCAGGTCAATGATTCGCATATAGTTTTCTTCGCTCATAACGCCCCATGGTAACAACGCCAAGTCACGAGAACGTCCCGTCGTCTCACATTCAGCCGCATTGTGAGACACGCAGGTCCGCCGTTTTCCATACCATGACGATTTCCGCGAAAAATATATGCCGGTCGACGCCATTCAGCGTCGGCCGGCAATCAAAAACCTGTTCAGGTCAAACCGTTCAGGCCAACGGAAGCGAGCTCGGTCCGAAGAGAATCTTGATTTCGGCGAACAGCGACGTGTCGCGTTTGACGCGGAACCGGTCTCCGAACGTCAGCACCTTGGCGTTGCCTTTGTCGTCCATCAACGCCAGTTTCACCTCGCACGGGCCGGGATGGCTGGTCAGAATCTGCCCGAGCCGCCGCACATGCGACTGGTCGAGCGCGATCGGCGGCAGCACAATCGTCAGCGGACGTTCATCCTGCGCCTCCAACGTCGGCACGGTGAATTCGGTGGCGCGCATGCTCACTGTCTCATCGCGCTTCTCCACCTGGCCGCGGATCTGTACCACGGTGTCGACGGCGAGCTCGGGCGCGGCGGCCTCGTACACCTTGCCGAAGAACATGCATTGGATGGAACTTTCCAAATCCTCGACGGTTACGATGGCCCACGGATTGCCCTTTTTCGACACGCGGCGGTCCACGTTCGTGATCAGGCCCGCGATCGTCACCTGCTGGCCGTCCGGCATGCTTCCCGCGCGGTCGATCAGGTGCGCTATCGACATTTCGCGCAACGACACCAGAATCGACTGCATGCCGCTCAACGGATGGTCGGACACGTACAGGCCAAGCATCTCACGTTCGAAGTTGAGCTTGGTTTTCTTGTCCCACTCCTCCACGTCGGGCACCTGCACCATGGCGTCTCCCATGGCGGAATCGTTCTCTTTGGAATCGTCCAGGTCGGCGAACAGGTCGAACTGGCCTTCCGCCTGCTTGCGTTTCAGGCCGACGACCGAATTGATGGCCGTTTCGTGGATGGTGAACAGCGCACGACGGTTCGGGTCGATCGAGTCGAACGCGCCGGCCTTGATCAGCGATTCCACCAATCGCCTGTTCAGCGCCTCCAACGGCACGCGTTTGATGAAATCGGTGAAGTTCACGTACTTGCCGTGGCCGTTCTCACGTTCCGCGATGATCGCATCGACCGCGTTCTTGCCGACGTTGCGGATGGCGCCGAGGCCGAATCGCACGACGTCGCCGACTGCCGAATACTCGTACACCGACTCGTTCACGTCCGGAGAAAGCACCTGGATGCCCATGCGTCGCGCCTCGCCCAGGTACAGCGCGGTCTTGTCTTTGTTCGTGCTGGCGCCTTGCAGCAGGGCGGCCATGAACTCCACCGGATAATGCGTTTTCAGATACGCGGTCCAGTAGGAGATCAAACCGTATGCGGCCGAATGCGCCTTGTTGAACGCGTAGCCGGAGAACGGCACGAGGATGTCCCACACGGCCTGCGCGGCCTCTTCGGAATATCCATGCTCCTTCATGCCGGCGAAGAACGGGATCTTCTCCTTGGCCAGCACTTCCGGCTTCTTCTTGCCCATCGCTCGACGCAGCACGTCTGCCTTGCCCAGCGAATAGCCGGCGAGGATTCGCGCCGCGGACTGCACCTGCTCCTGGTAGACGATCAGACCGTAGGTCTCGTCGAGCACTTCCTTAAGCGGTTCGGCCACTTCGGGGTGGATTGGCGTGATCTTCTGCAGACCGTTCTTGCGCTTCGCATAGTTGGTGTGCGAATCCATATCCATCGGACCTGGACGGTACAGCGCGATCAGTGCGGAAATATCGTTGAAGTTGTTCGGCTTCAACGTTTTCAGCAGCGAGCGCATGCCGTCGGAATCGAGCTGGAACACGCCGAGCGTGTCGCCACGGGACAGCAGGTCGTAGGTGGGGCGGTCGTCCAGCGGAATCTTCGTATGGTCGATGCGTTCCTTGCCGTTCGCCTCGATGTTGTTCAGGGTGTCTCGGATCACCGTCAAGTTGGAAAGTCCGAGGAAGTCCATCTTGACCAGACCGAGCGTTTCGCACGTATGGTATTCGAGCGTGGTGGTGACGGTGCCGTCGGTACGTTCCAGCAGCGGCGACGTGTTGGTGATCGGCTCGCTGCCCATGATGGTGGCGCAGGCGTGCACACCGGTCTGACGAATCAGACCTTCGATGCCCATCGCCTCGTCCGTGATGCGTTTCGCGTCCGGGTCGGAATCGTACAGTTCGCGGAATTCGCGTGCTTCCGCGTATCGTTTCGCGCTTGGGTCGAAGATGTCGTGCAGCGGGATGTCCTTGCCGCCGGTCTGTGCGGGAGGCAGGGCTTTGGTGATCTTGTCTCCGACGGAGAAGTCGTATCCCATGATGCGGGCGGAGTCCTTCAGCGCCTGCTTGGTTTTGATGGTGCCGTAGATCACGCACTGCGCCACTTTGTCGCGTCCGTATTTCTCACCCACGTAGTCGAGCACGCGTCCACGACCGTCCGGGTCGAAGTCGACGTCGATATCAGGCAGTGAGACACGTTCCGGATTGAGGAATCGTTCGAAGATCAGACCGTGTTCAAGCGGATCAAGTTCGGTGATGCCCATCGCATACGCGACCATGGCGCCTGCGGCGGAGCCACGGCCCGGCCCCACCATCACGCCGTGGGCCTTCGCCCAGTTGATGTAGTCGGCCACGACGAGGAAGTAGCCGCAGAACTGCATCTGGCAGATCACGCCGCATTCGTAGTCGGCCTGCCGCAGCACTTCGAGCGACGGCTTGCCGTTGTACCGGCGTTCCAGGCCTTCCTCGACCTTCTTCAGGAACAGCGACGTCTCGTCCCAGCCTTCCGGACAGTCGAATTGCGGCATGAACGCGCCGTCTTCATGATCGTCGAACATGACGTTGCAGCGTTCGGCGATCTCCAACGTGTTGTCGCACGCTTCGGGAAGGTCTTTGAACAGTTCGCGCATTTCCTCGGCGGATTTGATGTAGTAGCCGGTGCCGTCGAATTTGAATCGGCCCGGCTCGTCCAGCGTGGAGCCGGAGTTGATGCACAGCATGGCGTCCTGCGCGCCGGCGTCTTCGGCACGCGTGTAATGGGAATCGTTGGTGGCCAGCAGCGGCGCGTTGAGCTTTTTTGCGATGTCGAGCAGCCCGTCGGTCACTTGCTTTTCGATTTTCAGGCCGTGGTCCATGAATTCGATGTAGAAATTATCGCGGCCGAAAATGTCTTGGAATTCGCCGGCGGCACGCAACGCGTCATCGAACTGGCCCAGGCGCAGACGAGTCTGGATGATGCCCGACGGGCAGCCGGACGAGGCGATGATGCCTTTCGAATATTTGGCGAGGATTTCCTTATCCATACGCGGATAGCGCATGACTCGGCCTTCAAGGTTCGCGTCGGTGGAGGCTTTCATGAGGTTGACGAGGCCTTCGTCGTTTTCTGCCCACATGGTCAGGTGGGTGATGACACCGCCGCCGGACACATCATCCGGGTTACGGCGGCGATGCAGCGGATCCAGATCAGGATTCCAGTTGGTGTCCCAGCTCACACGGGTGGGGTCCTGACGTGCGGTTTCCGGCGTCACATAGGCTTCGATGCCGATGATCGGCTTGATGCCGGCGTTGACCGCGGCGCTCCACATCTCATACGCGCCATGCATGTTGCCGTGGTCGGTGATGCCGACGGCCGGCATGCCCAGTTCCTTGGCGCGCTTGACCAGATCCGGTATTTTCGATGCGCCGTCGAGCAGCGAATAATGCGTGTGATTATGCAGTTGCACGAAATTTGCGGAAGTAGCCATGCGTTCCAATTTAGCTGGGCTTCATGACGGCGTGGAGTCGTTTCTGGCCGTCCGGCCACACTTTTATAGGGACTGGTCGGCGTGCCGTGCGCGCATCACGTCAAGCGCATGCTGCAGGTCGGCGGGATAGTGCGATTTCACCGTGGTCCACACGTGCGTACGCGGATGGCGGAATTCCAATTGCATGGCGTGCAGCCATTGCCGTTCAAGGCCAAGCGCCTCGCTCAGCTGCGGATTCGCGCCGTACATGGCGTCCCCCGCCAACGGATGCCCGATGGATGAGAAATGCACGCGGATCTGATGGGTGCGGCCGGTTTCCAGGTTCACGGATACGAGCGTGGCTTCGCCGAAACGTTCCATCACGTCCCAATGCGTGATGGCCTCTTTGCCGGCCGGTGTCACGCAGAAGCGGAAGTCGGAGACTTTGGCGCGTCCGATCGGCGCTTCGATGGTGGCTTTGTCTTCTTTGAGATTGCCCTGCACGAGTGCGTGATATGTTTTGACGACCTCATGTTCGGCGAACTGCCGGCGCATCTCCACGTACGCAAGATCGGACTTGCATACGAGCATCAGTCCCGATGTGCCCACGTCGAGTCGTGACACGATGCCTTGACGACCTGCCGCGCCATATGACGTGATGTGCACTCCCCTGTCGATCAGGCTGCCAAGCACCGTCGGACCGGTCCATCCGACGGATGCGTGCGCGGCGACGCCGACCGGCTTGTCCACCACGACCACATCGTCGTCCTCATAGACGACGGCCATGTCATGGGCGATCGGTTCCGGTTCGGACCGTTCCTCGACGATGTCGAATTCTACGGTTTCGCCTGCCTGCAGGGTCGACGATTTGGAAATGTCCCTGCCGAGCACGCGCGCCTGTCCGCTTTCGATGAGGTCGGCCGCCTTGGCCCGGGAAATGCCAAGCATTTTGGCGACCGCGACGTCGAATCGTTTGCCGACGAGCGCGTCGGGAGCGGGTACGAGACGGCTCATGCTGCTTTCGCCCCGTCGTCGGTTGCGTTCGCATCATCACCAAGCGTCTTGCCGTTGGCCTCGTCAAGGTCCTTTTGGCTGAACGGTTCCCCGAGGAACAGCAGCAGCACCGCCGCAACGCCCGCGAGCATGAGGAAGATGTCCGCCACGTTGCCGATGGACCATCCGTAGTTCAGGAAATCCACGACCTTGCCGTTGAGGAACCCTTCCGCGTAGATGACGCGGTCGATGAGGTTGCCGAACGCTCCTGCGAAGGCGAAGGCGAACAGCATCGTCCATTTCATGGAAATGGTGCGGACGGCAAGTACGACCAACGCCACGCAGGCCGCCATCGCCAGCAGGGAAATCAGCCACGTCATGCCGGAGCCCATGCCGAGCGAGGCGCCTGGATTACGCACCAATGTCAACGAAAGCAGGCCGGGAATCACGCGTATGGTACGGCCATCGGCCAATGCGGACAAAGCCCACATCTTGGTGAGCTGGTCAATCGCGATCGCCGCGATCGCAATACACGCAAAGACGGCCACGCGGTCGCGCAGCCGTCTTTGATCATTCTTCATGATGTCAGACACAGGCTAATCTCAGTCGTTGTTGTCCTGAGGGTCCTGGTCGTAGTTGTTCGTATCGGACACCTGGTTGACGAGCTGGCCGAGGAAGTCGGTGAGTCGTGCACGGTATTCGGTTTCGAACTGCTTGAGGCCCTTGATGTTGCCTTCGATGACCTTGGTCTGGGTCTCGAGGTTGTCGCGGACCTGCTGGGCGTAGTCGTCGGCAGCGGTACGGGTCTTCGAATCGTAGTCGAAGGCGCGCTTCTGCACTTCGGCCTCGTAGTTGTCGGCCTCGGTGTGCTTGTCGGAGAAGTACGTGTCGGCGTCCTGGGTCTTCTGAGCCAGGTAGCCGTCGCCCTCTTCCTGCTTCTGCGCGAAGTAGGCGTCGCCTTCCTGCTGCTTCTGCTCCAGATAAGCGTCGCCATCCTGCTGCTTGCCGGCCAGATAGGCATTGCCTTCCTCGGTCTTCTGCGCAAGGTAGGCGTCGCCCTCCTCGGTCTTCTGGTTCAGGTACGCATCGCCATCCTGCTGCTTCTGTGCCAGATAGGCATCGCCATCCTGGGTCTTGCCGGACAGGTAGTTGTCGGCGTTGGCGCGGGTGTCGGTGGAGTACTGGTCAGCCTCGGAACGAGTGCGGTTGGAGTAGTCGTTGGCGCTGCCGATGATCTCTTCGTACTTGCGCTGGCTTTCCTCGGTGATCTCCTTGGCCTTGGCCTTGCCCTTGTCGACGTACTGGTCGTGCAGCTGCATGGCCAGCGTCAGCATGGCGGTGGCGCGCTCCGGCTCGGTATTGGCGCTTGCCGCGGCACCTGCGATCTTCTGCAGGCTGCCGGTTTCGGTGCTCGGCTCGGACTTGGCGACCTGTTCGCGCAGCTGTGCCTCGCGAATCTGGGAATCCTTCAGCTGCTGGACAAGCTGCTGGATCTGCATGGCCTGCTGCTTCACCTGGGCATCCTGCTGCTGGGACTGGGCAGCATGCTCCTGAGTGAGCTGCTGGGCCTGAGCGACCTGGTCCTGCGCTTCCTGAAGCTTTGCGGTGAGCTGATCGATCTGCCCCTTCTGACGCTGAGCCACGACCACCTGCTCCTGGGCCGATGCCAGCTGACGGGACAGGTCCTCGGTCTGTGCGCGGAACGTGTCACGCTCGTGCTGCACGGCGGTAAGCTGCTCGCCAAGGTCGGCCTGACCGGCCGCTTCGGCTGCCTGGGCGGTGAGCTGATCGACCTGCGCGGACAGACGATCGATCTGCCCCTTGAGCTGCTCGTTCTGGGAAGACAGCGCACGATTGCTTTCCTCTGCCTCGGAAAGCTTGGCGGCCGCGGCCTGAGCGGCCTGAGCGGCCTGGTCTCCCGCACCAGCTGCCTGCTCGGAGGCGGACTTCAGCGTCGCGTTCTCCTGCTGCAGGGACTGGATCTGAGCATTCAACTCGGAAATCTTGGAATTGAGTCCTGCGACATCCGGGCCAAGAGACTGCGTGGCCTGTCCGCCGGCAACTGCCTGCTTGCCAAGGGCTTCCACCGTCTCGGTTACCTGATCGAGGAAGTCATCGACTTCATCGACGTCATAGCCTTCCTTGAACCTTACGGTCTGGAAAGTATGCTCCCTAATATCTTTCGGCGTCAACAGAGCCATAAATCCTTACACCTCGCTTTGGGCTTGATGCCTTACTGTTGTTGCTTTCAGTGTTCGACTCTAGCACGAAACCATAGATATTTTGCGGAAAAACGGTTTTTTAGAGGTGCTAAATAAGGAAATCAATGACCACAAGAACGAAATAAAGCACAAGATACGCGACGTCAAAATAGATCGGTCCGAGCGGAACGGGACGAATATACTGCCGCAACCACCTTAACGGCGGCTCCGTCAGCTGGTAGATGGCGTCGAACAACGAGGCCACGATTCCGCTTGGCCGCCACGTCGGCGACAATGCCAACACCCAGTCGAGAATCATGCGGACGAACAGCACCAGGATATAGGCGTTGACCAGAAAATGGACGACGCTACCAATTATCGAGAGAATCACGTTGCCACTGTATCAAGCGCGCATAACAAAATGCCCCCGCTTTCAGTGGGGGCATAATCGTCTGATTTGTGCTTGCTCTGTGCTACACGGCTCAGTCGGCGAACAGGTCGTGGGCCGGACCCTTGTCTTCAGGCTCCTCGACCTTGATGTTCACTTGGGCCGGGCTCAGCAGGAACACGCGCGGAGTGACGCGTTCGATGGAGCCGCGCACGCCGAACACCACACCGGCGGAGAAGTCGACGATGCGGTATGCCACGGCTTCGGCCACACCTGTCAGGTTCAGCACCACCGGAATGCCGTCACGAATGGCGCGACCGACCATCTGCGCATCGTCATAGGTCTTCGGATGGATGGTGGTGATGCGGCTCACCCTACCCCCCTGGAACGGGTTGGACTGCTCACGCGGAGCGGACGGCGTGGAAGCGGAAGCCGAAGAGGAAGGCATCGGGGTGACGGAATGATCCGAATCGAACGAGGTCTCGCCGGTGTCGACGTCATCCTCGAAATCATCCTCACCCTCGGCGACGTCGGACATTCCCAAGTACGACATCGCGTTCTTCATGAAACCTGCCATGTATGTTCCTTTCGCGTCTACGCGTTGACTTTAGCGCAGGAAATCCGGAATATCGAGGTCGCCCGGATCGTTAGCCGAAACCACTTCATGCTCGGTGGTCTGGTCGAACGAGGCGACGTTCTGGTCCGGAGTGGACGGAATGTAGCTGGACAGCGGCTGCACCTGCGGCACCGCCGGAGTCTGCACCGGCTGCGGCTGCTGGGCGGGAGCCTGCACGCCGGCGGACAACGCGGACAGCGGTACCGTGTTTTCCTTGGCCGCGGCCGGCTTTTCTTCGGCCGGCTGGTCGGGCTTCTTAGAATTGGCATCGAAACCTGCCGCGATGACGGTGACACGCACCTCGTCGCCGTAGGCGTCGTCCAGGGACAGGCCCCAGATGATCTGCGCTTCCGGATGGATGGCCTTCTGCACCAGCGCGACCGCGGCTGCGGCTTCCTGCAGCTTCAGGTCGGTCGGACCGGCGATGTTGATCAGTGCGCCATGCGCACCCTCGATGCTTTCCTCCAACAGCGGCGAGCTGATGGCGATTTCCGCGGCCTGCGTGGCGCGGTCCTCTCCCCGAGCGGAACCGATGCCGAACAGCGCGGTGCCGGCACCACGCAGAATCGCGTTGACATCGTTGAAATCAACGTGGATGTACGAATTCGAGGTAATCAGGTCGGTGATGCCCTGCACGCCGGCCAGCAGTGCGGTGTCGGCGGTCTTGAACGCGTCGACGATGCCAATGGTGCGGTCGGACAGTTCCAGCAGTCGGTCGTTCGGAATGACGATCAGCGCGTCGACTTCCTTGCGCAGGTTCTCGATGCCGAGCGCGGCGGAAGCGGAACGCTGCGGACCTTCGAAGCTGAACGGACGGGTCACCACGGCGATGGTCAGCGCGCCCTGCTGGTGGGCCGCACGTGCCACGATCGGGCTGGCGCCGGTTCCGGTGCCACCGCCCTCACCGCAGGTGACGAACACCATGTCGGAGCCCTTAAGCGCCTCTTCGATGTCGGACTGGTGATCCTGCGCCGCCTTGGCACCCTTTTCCGGGTCGGCGCCAGCGCCCAGACCACGGCTGGAGGCATCGTTCAGCGAAATCTTGACATCGGCGTCGGATCGCAGCAGATCCTTTGCATCAGTGTTGATCGCAATAAATTCGACGCTTTGAAGACCCTCCGCAATCATGCGATTGACAGCGTTGCCTCCGGCTCCACCGACACCGACGACCTTGATGTTGGTCTTGTCGTTGAAATTGTCAGTCTGGGCAATCTCGCTCACCATTGTCTCCTGTTCACTCACGTATATGAACAACTCTATCGCAATCGCGCCGATGATACGCGCACTTTTCCAGGCGTGTACCACCGTTTTTTCACTTTTTTGCTGTCAGCATGTTCATTCTGCCTGCGTTGACCCCTTCAGTCATTTGTACACGGCTCTTCGAACATGCGTGACGGGCTTTAGTAGCTGGCATCCATCGGATCATCCCCGAACAACGCCTCACGCTCCTCGTGCGTGGTTTCCCGGGATTCCAACCATCCGTAAGGCAGATGCACCTTTTTGGCGAAGCGCACGCGCCCCCTTGGCTTGTCGGCGATGCGTTCTGGGAACCGAATGTTCGGGTCGAGTCTGCCTATCTCGCGCCGGACATCCTCAAGATTTTCACATTCCATGAACGCACGGCGTGTGGAACCGCCCACGGGGAAGCCCTTCAGATACCACGCGACGTGCTTGCGCAGGTCATGCACGGCCATCCGCTCGTCGCCATCATAGAATTCGGTCAGCAGTTCGGCATGCCGTTCGATCACGCGGCACACGTCGCCCAGCGTGGGGTCGACGCGCTCGTCACTGCCGGCGAACGCGTTCTTGATGTCGGCGAACAACCATGGACGGCCTTGGCAGCCGCGGCCGATCGCAACACCCGCGCAACCGGTTTCGGCGACCATCGCCAACGCGTCGTTGGCACCCCAAATATCCCCGTTGCCGAAGACGGGAATATCAAGCTCGGAAACCAGCTCGCCGATGCGGGACCAATCGGAATGCCCACCGTAATATTCGGCGGTGGTGCGCGCGTGCAGGGTGACGGCCTTGCAGCCTTCCTCCTGCGCGATGTGCCCGGCTTCGAGGAACGTCTCGTGTTCATGGTCGATGCCGACGCGGATTTTGGCCGTGACCGGCACGTTGGCCGCGTCGCACACCTTGACCACGCGTTGGATGATCTCACGGAACAGGTCCGTCTTCCATGGCAGCGCGGATCCGCCGCCACGACGCGTCACCTTGGGCACCGGGCAGCCGAAGTTGAGGTCGACATGGTCGGCCATGTTCTCGTCGATGACGATTTTCGCGGCCTGCTCCACAATCGAGGGATTGACGCCGTACAGCTGCAGCGAGCGAATCTTCTCGCTGGGTGCGAAACGGCATAGGCGCAGGGCTTTCGGATTGCGGGCCACCAATGCGCGCGCGGTGATCATTTCCGCCACGTACAGACCGTCGGGACCGTAGCTTTCGCAGATCACGCGGAACGGCCAGTTGGTGACGCCCGCCATAGGCGAAAGCACCACCGGCGTTTCGACGTGCACCGGACCCAAATCAACGGGCTTTATAACGGGAGGAACCGACGGCCGTTCCGCGTCGGTACGCGGGTCGAGCACGTCGGATTCCTCGTAGGCATTCACAATGCTATCTGGCATAGGTCAGACTTGTTCCGTTCAATATGACCGATTCGTGGCGATCAGTACAGGCCACCGGCTTCGGCGATCTTGACGGACTCAGGCCAAGCCTCGCCGCCCATTTCGACCGGCATCTGCGGCACGCTGACGCGCTTCTCGCCGATACGCTCGGCGATGTAGTCGGCCACCTTGTCGAGGCTGACGCGCTCCTGCTGCATGGTATCGCGTTCACGGATGGTGACGGCCTGGTCGTCGAGGGTATCGAAGTCGACGGTGACGCACAGCGGAGTGCCGATCTCGTCTTCACGACGGTAACGACGGCCGATCGCGCCGGCCTCGTCGTAGTCGATCATCCACTCGTTCTGGCGCAGGTCGGCGGCGAGCTTCTGCGCCACGTTCTGCAGATCGGGCTTCTTGCTCAACGGCAGCACGGCGGCCTTGACCGGAGCCAGACGCGGGTCGAGGTGCAGGACGGTGCGCTTGTCCACACCGCCCTTGGTGTTCGGAGCCTCGTCAACGTCGTAGGCGTCGACGAGGAAGCACATGAGTGAACGGGTCAGGCCGGCGGCCGGCTCAATGACGTACGGCACGTACTTTTCGCCGGTGGCCTGGTTGAAGTAGCTCAGGTCCTCGCCGGAGTGCTCCGCGTGCGCGGACAGGTCGAAGTCGGTACGGTTGGCGATGCCTTCGAGCTCGCCCCAATCGGAGCCCTGGAAGCCGAACTTGTATTCGATGTCGACGGTGCGCTTCGAATAGTGGGCCAGCTTCTCCTTCGGATGCTCGTAGTGGCGCAGGTTCTCCGGCTTGACGCCGAGGTCGAGGTACCACTGGGTACGGGCGTCGATCCAGTACTGGTGCCAGGCTTCGTCCTCGCCGGGCTTGACGAAGAATTCCATTTCCATCTGCTCGAACTCACGGGTACGGAAGATGAAGTTGCCCGGGGTGATCTCGTTACGGAAGGACTTGCCCATGTTGGCGATGCCGAACGGCGGCTTCTTGCGGGAAGAGGTCATCACGTTCTTGAAGTCCACGAAGATGCCCTGCGCGGTTTCCGGACGCAGGTAGTGCAGGGAGTTCTCGTCCTCGACCGGGCCGAGGTGGGTGCGCAGCATCATGTTGAAGTCGCGCGGTTCGGTCCACTTGCCGCGGGTGCCGCAGTCGGGGCACACGATGTCGGCCATGCCGTTCTCCGGCAGCTTGTCTCCATGCTTCTCGGCGTAGGATTCCTCAAGCTTGTCGGAACGCTGGCGCTTATGGCAGTTGAGGCACTCGACCAGCGGATCGTTGAAGACGGCCACGTGGCCGGAAGCCACCCACACGGGGGTCGGCAGGATGATGGAGGTGTCCACGCCCACCACGTCGCCACGGGTGACGACCATGGAGCGCCACCATTCGCGCTTGATATTGTCCTTCAGCGCCACGCCGAGCGGACCGTAATCCCATGCGGAACGGGTTCCGCCGTAGATTTCACCGGCGGGAAAAACAAAGCCACGACGCTTGGCAAGGGATACGACTTCATCGAGTTTGGATACAGCCACAATGCACCTTCTGGATTGAATGGTTTGGGGTCTTTACAAGCGCAAAGCCTACCGTCACATGCTGACAGTTTTGCCTGACAGTTTCACGGCATGGCAAGTTACGTGATTTCCGATGGGGATGAACGGCAAATTGATGCAAGAACCGAATGAAAACACATAAGAATATGTGAAGATACATAAGGGGCTTCCCGCGAATGCGGAAGGCCCCATGTAATGGATAAGGAGAGAATCGTTCTTTATGTATTGTTTGTCACTGCTTGGTAACGTTCTCGTCTTCGACGGTGTCATTGTTAAGCAGCAGCGACCAGATTTTACAATTGATGGTCACGTTGTTCTTGGTGGCGTCGCCGCCCTTATCAAGGGTGTACGTCACATCTTCAGGAACGGCGATACGGTTGATGCCCTGCACGGCCTGAACGAAGCCACGCATTGCATCATAGCTGCCATTCGCAGTAATGCTCACCGGAACCTGCACAAGCCGGCCGGCTTTGATGGTTCCCTGCATTTCGGACGGCACTTCAGCGGTGGTGGCCTCATCGAAGGTCACAGACTGGATGGAGACGCCCGCACCATCAGCAGCGGCATTCAACGAATCGATGAATTCGTTTTGGTTATAGCCGTCAGGAATCTGGCGCTGCAGCTGACGCAAACGATCCTTCTGCAGGCCGATCGTCTCGCTCGCCATACGCAGCGTTTCAATCTGGTCACGCGTTTTCTTGTTGCTTTCTTCGATCTGCGCAGTCTGCGCGTCGGCTTCCTTGATATGCGTGAGACGCGGAGATACACCCACGAGCCATGTCAACATCAGCACCACTACGATGCCGACGGCCAGTGCGATCCATGCGATTTTATGCTTGTTCATGTTTCCTCCTGCTTATCAGTTGGACGATCCGCTGGCATCGGATGAGGTGTCAGTCGACTGGTTGGCAGAAGCATCAGACTGTCCGGACGCAGCCTTGTCGAGGCTTGCGCGCAGCTTGGCGAGCAAATCACGGTTGGCCTGGGTCGCGCCTGCTGAGTTGTCGCTTCGCGAAGTGGTGTTGCCGTCCATCACCAGTGAAATCGTTCCGGTATACGTGTAGGTGGTGCCACCTTCACTGTCATTCTTGGTAATAGAGCTCACATAACCCGTCTTGTACGTGGGGATCGAGGCGAAATTGTTGATAAAGTCCTTGGCCGAGTAGAAATTCGGCGATTCGATGGTGAAGTCCGCGGAAATCACGCCGTTACCAGACCACACAGTGGACGTATTGTCGGAGGATGAGGACGAATTGTTCGATGAAGCGATCTGGAAGCTTTTGAGTTCCAGATTCGTATACTGGCCGCCTTCCGGAAGCGAGCTGTTCAGCGAATCGGCGACCTTCATCCAGTCCATTTCGTCATACAGCATGGCAATCTTCGCCTTCTGCGCATCGTCCAGCGAATTCAACGTGTCTTCGACATCCTTGAACTGCGCTTTCTCCTTTTGCAGGGAAATGGTCTTCTGTTGAGCCACTTCCACACGATGGTCCGCCCATGTGGATTGGGCGAACATGAACACGCTGACCACCAAAGATACAATGAGCACGCCGATCAGCACATACGTTAACAGGTATTTGATGGCTCGATCGCGATTCAATCCGACGATGGAACGCGGAATCAGGTTAGCGCGCATGGTCCAGTCGGCTGGGTTTTCCGGCGCGGTGCTACGCTTGCCGATACCGCCCGCCTTCAACGCATTGCTGATATCGGAGACGTTCATGGATAGCAGGGTGCCCTTCTGACCGTCCGAAGTGTCCGGATAGGCGATTTCCTTGCCACGTCCACGGTGGGAGTTGGCCTTGTTTTTCTTGGATTTCATATCAAGTTTCATAATCACACTCACCTCGGCTTCTTTCCGATGACCAGTCCCAGCACCCCGCCTAAATCGACCGCGTGCGCCACAATGTTCTGACGTTCGACTTCCTTGGACAGCTTGAAGCGGATGAACGGATCGCCAATGCGCACCATCTTGTTGATGGAGCTTGCCAACACTGGGGGCAGACCGATGAGTCGCGCACCCGTACCGGTGAGGATGATGCCGCTGATGGTGCTGTCCGCATGGTCGACGTCGTACATGTTCAACGTATTGCGAATACCGACGATGAGCTGCGCTGTGGTTTCACGAATGACTTCCTCAGCTTTTTCGAGACGTTCGTCACCGGTCACATTTTGCAGACCAATCTGGTTTTTGATGCGTTCCGCGTCTTCGAAGGAGATGCTCAGCGCATTGGCGATGGCGTCGGACACGTCGTCGGCACCGGACGGCACGACGCGCATATAGGCGGGTTTTCCGTTATTGAGCACGATCACGTCGGTGCAGTTGCCGTTGATGTTGACCACCGCTTCGGTCTGCGCCTGGTTGGTGTCGCTGAACAGGCGGGCCAACGCGAACGGACCGGCGTCGATGGAGGTGATCACGAAACCCGCTTCTTCTGCGGTATACGCAGTTTTTTCCAGACCACCGCGCAGAGTGGCTACGAGAATGCCATGAAGCTGCTTGCCGTTCTGCTCGTCATCCACTACAGACAACGGCACGAAGTCAAGTTCGGATTCCTCAATGGGCAATGGAATCATGCCTTTGGCCTGGAATGGCAGGGTTGAGCGTAAATCAGCTAGGGACATGTAGGGGAAGTCCGCCTCACGGAACACCATACGACGGCTCGAATAAACGAGTATGGTGTTCTCACGCGGGAACTTGAAGCGTTGCACCAACGTTTTCAGTAGACCGGTGACCACTTCGGCGTCCACCACTTCGCCATCCACCACAGCTCCAACGGGCAGCGGAAGCGCCTGGAAGTGTTTGATGGTCGGCGAATCCGTATAGGGGTCGGCTATGACCGCCGCTCGTATGGCGTCGCTCGCAATCGACAGCGCCGTTATTGCTCTCATGGTCTCTCCTTATATATATGGGTCTTGTATGCGGATGCGTTACGCAAGTCCGGTGAGTTGCAGGTATAGTGTGGCGATTGGTACGCCGGCGAAAATGCCAAGCCATGCGCCGAGCAGCATGGATGGCCCAAAGGGGATGCCTCCATGAAGGTCGACCTTTTTGCTGGCCAGCAATACCAAGCTGATGGCACCGCCGATGAAGAACGCGGCGAACGATCCAATGATGAATTGCGGCCAGCCAAGCCAGCCAAGCAGCAATCCGAGAATGAACGCGAGTTTGATGTCGCCGTCTCCCATGCCACCTTTCCAGATGAGTGAGAGTACGAAATAGAACACGAAGAGAATCAGCGCGCAGAGCGCTCCGCGACCAAGACGATTCCACTCCCCTATGCCAAACGATGCCACAACCAGCAGCAACACCGTTGCGATAAGCGTCGGCAGTAGCACTACGTTGAGGATGAGATGGTGGTCCAAGTCGATGAACGCTATGACGATGGACACGCATGCGAACACGTACAGCACGGGTAGTGCCCATAACGGGTATGCGCCGAACAGTCCACCTGCGGTTACGGCAAGGAAGGACAGTCCGCCAAGCGATTCGACCAGCGGATATCGTGCGGCAATCGGTTCTTTGCAGTGTCGGCATTTCGCGCCGAGTGCCAACCAGGAAAAGATGGGAATATTGTCATACCAAGCGATTGGCGATTCGCATTTCGGACAAAAGCTACGTTTCGGATTGGTGATGCTTATGTGGTTCGGCACGCGCCATATCACTACATTCAGGAAAGATCCGAAGATACAGCCGATGATCAGCGAGGCCACCAGCAGTATCACCACGGTAGGAACATCATTCACTATATCCATGCCGTTCACCACTTTCTGGATGTGACGGTGGAGTCCACAACCGCTGAGAAATAGGTACTGGTAGGGATAGATACGGTGGTCGTCGTCGTTGTCCAAGTAATGCTACCGGCCGATCCGGCATCACCATAATTCACTGAAGCGTTCCATGCCTGCGATTTCACCAGTCGCCCACGCACGTCACGATCGGTTCCGCATGAAACCATTTTCAGCATGGAATGACCGTCTGAGCGATTGTATTGACGGTCTTTCTTCCCATTGCTTTCCACATAGTCTCCCGGATAGATTTCCGTCAGGCACATGCCTTCGCTGGTTTGGAAAGTGCCAGCCCATGGATACTGCGTCTTGCCGCCGTAACTCACCGCTTTCGAGGTGTTGTGCTCGTTGTATCGGCGGAACTTTGTGGCGTCACTTGGATTATCGGTCAACGACACCTTACTGCCGGAAACATGCAGGTACTTCGTGTTGCCGTTGGTGTCGTGCAGGGCTATGGTGGTGTCGATGCCAGTGCCATCGGCGCTGGCATCTTCGGTATAGGAGACGCGGTCGGATATGAAGTTGAAGTTCTCCTTGTCGGCGGTCGAACAGTGAGAGGTCGAGATGAAATCGCTGCCTTGCCCCATGATCGTCTTCTGGTAGCATTTCGCGTCGAAGTCCGCACTATGCACGTCGCAGGTGTCGGCGTATACGTCGTTGCCGTCCATCACCATGCAGAATCCGGATGCGGAGTTCACCATCTGATTGGTGCCGTATCCCGCTTCGCCTGCTTGGCTGAAGGATGCGGTGGCATCCTGCATGTCGGCACCGTTCGAAAAGTAGGAATCGCTGAAGTTATAGGTCCATTGCGACACCATATACGCCTGACTGTAGGGGGTGGCTTTGATATTGCCGCCCGCAAAATGCGGATCGCCACTGTCTTGTGGGCTACCGCCGTAATGGGTGACTTCCAGACGTTGGAACTTGGTCTTTTTGCCGCTCTGCACGCCGGCTACGGCATATCCCTTGCTTTCAGGCAGGGCGGAATCATATGACGCTGCTTGCGCACCGACATCGCCCGTCAGCTCGTTCCAGTATCCGGCGTTGATGAACCCGTTGTAGAAGTTCCATTTCTGGTATTTGTTGAGCAGACTGTTCGGGTCGTTCTTCTCCGTCTGCTGCGCAACCTTATTCGGATCCATATAATAATCGCCTTGGAAGTGGACTCCGTATGATGTGCCGCATGGCTGCAAGGTGGTCGGAGTCTTGCCGTCGGTGTCATCGATACTCACACCGGTGACGCACAATCCCATATTCGAGGCCAGACGGATGGAATTGTCCTTGTAGTACACCCACGTGTTCAATGAGGAGTACGCACCGTCAGCACGGCATTCCTCAGTATATTGGTAGGTGTCACCTCCCGCGTTGTATGCGGCGGGCAGTACCACCAGCCCAGAACCGGCTTGAGGCGATTTGCTTAAATCGAGGTTCTCGGCAATGCTTTTCTTCTCGTTGGTAACCGGAATGGTGGTGGCCAGCATGCAGGTGCGGTTCACTGGATTCAACGTCGCAGTGCCATCGGACAGCTGGCTGGTATTGGTGCGTCCGGAATCCACCGTGCCGGAGAATTTAACTTCGCCGGTTGGATCGGATCCGATGGACACGCCATCATAATCCACGGGTACCCATACAAACTGCGAATCGAGCCTGTTGTAGGGCGCCGCGGCATAAAAACCCATGCCCATGCGGCCGCCAACACCCAAGGCACTTGAATGATTCGTGGTAGTGGAGTCCGTTTTGGCTTCGATCCTGCATACCGCACGCTTCATGGCCTGCGGGCTTTTGGTGTTGCCTGCTGTACGGCCGTCCTTATACCGGTTGATGAAGCCCGTGGCCACCACTTCGGCATACTGTAGGTTTTTCAGATCGGATGGAGAGCTGATCATCTCCGCCGATGCGTCATCCGGATTGGTGTCATAGAAATTGATGCGCACACGATAGGACAGGTCATCCGGCGTATATGAAGCCGTATCCGATGTTTTTACCGTCTTATTCAAAGCAACATGATTCAACAACACGGATGCGCCATCATATTTGGCAAATTCACCATCCTTGGAACTGTCGTTCATATCAGCATCAACGGCAGGCAACACCTTCTGCAAATCATCAAGACTCGTAGAACCTTGCAACTTCGCCAGAGTCTCATTGATATAGCTCAAGCCGACTTCAAGGCCGGATTCGGCCGCATAGTTGGCTTGGGAATTTTCCTTATTGTTCTTGTAAGGAATCGCCTGGGCAAGCAGGGTAGTCATGACCAGAGCGGATGTGGTGAGCACCACCATCACGAACAGAACGGCCAGCATCATGGCGGCGCCGCGCTCCCCCATGCGTTCGCGTAATGCCGCACGGTACCTGCGGTTGAGTCTGGACCACAATCCGTTCTGCTTCATGCTTGCTCCTATATATAAAGGTATGTTTCGCTCGGGTACTCGGATATCAGATCAGGCCTGACCATTGATGGCGTCGAACATGGAGAACATCGGCATATACAATGCCACCACCATGAAGCCAACCACCACGCCGAGGAACAGAATCATCAGCGGTTCCAGCAACGAGGTGAGCTGTTTGGCCATGGATTGGGCCTCTTCGTCATACGCTCGGCCCGCACTGGACAGCATTTTGTCGATGGCGCCGGAGTCCTCGCCAATGGCCACCATCTGCACCAGCATGTTCGGGAAGATCTTTTCGGTGCTCATGCTGTCGGCCAGACGGTAGCCACGTTCCACCAAACGGCCCACACGCTTCGAAGACGAATCAATCACATAGTTGCCCGAAGTCGATCCGACGATATCAAGTGCCTGGAGAATCGGCACGCCGGAAGCGAGCATGGAAGAGAAATTATTGCAGAAACGGGCCAAGGCCACGTTGGTGTCCAGCTTGCCGAACACCGGTGCCTTGAGTGTGAACGGATCCCACCAAGTGCGGATGATGTCTTTGTTACGGTTGCGCTTCCAGAACATGGCCAGCGCCACGACGGCCACGATCAGCATCGGAAGCACGTAGGGCATCACTTTGCCGAGGTCCACCAGGATCTGGGTCACGAACGGCAACTGGGCATTCATGGAATCGTACATGCTGGCGAACATCGGCACGATGGTGAGCAGCATCACCATCACCAAGATCAAGGCGATGCCCAACACCACGACCGGATAGGCCATGGCGCTTTTGATCTGCCCTTGGAGCCTCACATCCGCTTCGAAGCTGTCCGCCACGGTGAGCAGCGATTTGTCTAGGAAGCCGCCGGTCTCGCCAGCACGAACCATGTTGACCATGATCGGCGGGAACAGGGAATCGGGATCCGCCGACATGGCTCCGGAGAAGGACGAGCCGCCTTCCACTTGCGCCACGCAGGCCTGCACTGCCTTGCGGAGCTTCACGTTCTCGATTTGTTCGGTGACGATGTTCAAGGCTCGGATCAGCGAGACGCCAGCCGCCACCATGGTGGCGAGCTGCCGCGCCATTACGGCGAAGTCTTTTTTGCTTGGATATTTCTCGAACGCCTTGATGTTGATTTCAGTGTTGAGACCGGTGCCTGCGGAGAGGTTCACCAGTTCGGTGGGGATGGCTCCCATCTGGGTGATGCGCGCCACGGCCTGATCGCGCGAGTTGGCTTCGATGGTGCCTTTCATCTGCTTGGTGCCATCGAGCGAGACGCCCTTGTACTTCCACTTCTGCGTGGTGTTCTGCTGCAGTGGCGCTTGTGCCTGTGCCTTGGCCATGGATTCCCCTCAATTACCGAATGGCGTACAAAATATTGTGTGAATATGAGTAAGGTGCCGAAGGCATCACTTGCCTCCGACACCTTACTCATAACTAGTAATTCACAAAATCAGTTATGTGTGATGCTGCCAGTTGCAGAATCGTAGGTATAGGTCTTGCAGTTCGAATCGTTATTGTTCGATCCTTCGATTTGGTAAGTAGTGCCATTTGGCGTAATGGTAAGAGTCACGCCATCAGAAACGGTGACCTCATTGCCATCAAAAATGTCACAATGGGTAGCGCCCGGACCGCAGGACGTCTTGACAGCAGCCGGAACTTTCCCACCATTATTGGTCATAATGGTCTCCATAACAATGGAAGCATTCTTAACGTCCGACTCGGTGGCGGAGTTCCAGGCGGCCTTGCGCTGGTTCAGGTAGATCGGGATGGCCACGGCGGCAAGGATGCCGATGATGATGACGACCACGAGCAGTTCGACGAGGGTGAAGCCCTTCTCGCCCTTGGCACGGCGGTTGAGTGCGTTACGTACGCTCTTCATAATGAACCCTTCTTTCCAATTGGAAGGACATACCGTGGGACCGTCCAACTTCGGATGGTCCACAGCGATTCTTCTTTGCGTTATTACCCCTTGTGGGGGTGGCTGGCTCACATAACCAACAACTCTCAGCGTAGTCGTATTGACATCGTTTGCAGTACCAGATGCAGTGCACCAATCGCACCAATGATGTTTCATCCACCGTTTTCATCACAACCCCGAATCAAACTTTTTCAATACGATTGCATAACCCCTCTTCACACAATCACCACCGTCCGATTCCGTAACATGCGTTGAGTCCGTCGGTCTACCGGTGTATCTCTTCGTCTGAAACATTTGCCCTGGAATAGTTATATTTTCAATAGTGTTTCAGAAAATATTTTCAGCACGTTTTGACGAAAATTCATCAAAAAACCATTTCCCCCCGGGCGCGTCGGGGGTATTTGAAAGTATAGAAAAAGGGCTCCCCCACAAGGGAGAGCCCTTACAGACACCGTCATTCAACGACATTGACTGAAGTCGACCGAAGCACTCGAACCCACATTGCGAGCTGTAAACGATGTCAATGTGTTCGAGGTGACCGGCTTGCCACCCACATACGAACCCGTCACCGGCGAATACCGCACCACGCGCGTACCGCCATCCATGCTGAACAGTTTGTTTTTGAACAGCGAATCATCGGACGTTGAAACGGTACTGTTGTTCATCACCGCCGTCAACACCGCATGCTCGCTCCACGCTCCCCCCGCACCGGTTGCATATGGTCTGGTTTTTACCACGACGGAACCATAATCATCAACTCGCCCGCCGGACCACGTGGCCTCTGTGTACTCAATCACAGCGCATTGCCGAATCCCATCGGCATCAGTGGTCACCAAAGTCAACCTGTCACCACTGGCAGCCTCTTCCACACCTTCGGCATTGCGAACATATCGGTCCAGAGCCTGCACCGATGTAGCTATTTCCGTAGCCGATCTGGTGCGGATAGCATCGGCTGTGGTGGAATGCAAATATTGTACGATCGACACCGTGAACATGGTGGAAACAATGGCAAAAATAAACAATGAAACCATCATCTCCACCAGGGTAACGCCGCCTTCACCACGAGCACGCCTACGGAGCGCACGTAATAATCGGCGATTCAGACTGAATCCAGAGTTCTTCTCTTCCATAAGCCGTCCCGCTCCTTCAGGCCCCGATCACATTCAGCAGTTCATTGGTGGTATACACGGCCGTTTTGTCTGCGCCAATATTGTCCGACCAGGTGACGCCTACCACCACGCGTACCATCGGCATATACGTTTTCGCCATAAAGGTGAATCCCTTAGTAGGAATGTTGTCCTGACTCAGGATGCTGGATCGCAGCGAGGCGTCAGGAGTACCGTCAAGACCGCTAATGGACGCATGCCCGTCAATACCCAGTTCCGAAGCGGTTCTACAATCCATGGTGCCGCTTTCCCGATAGCACTTCTCAATCACGGTGTTCACCGTATATGTAGTATGTTTGGCGTCTTTGCCCGTGGTAGTGCGCACCGGCTGAATGTACTTGCTCGTATCGGCATCCGGAGTGGCCGTAGCCTCCAAATCCGAGAATTGTGAGGTGATGGCCCCCACTGCCGTGAGATTCGCATGTGCTTTCTTCACATCATCCACACCCATGCCAGGCAGCAAATCCGTGTAATAGGAGGATGGCGCAGAAGTATGATCCGCTATCTGTGCGCGCATGCGTTCGATACCATCACTACCCAAAGCAATGGCTGCTGAACGCTGCTGCTGGGCATAAGAAGTACGAATCGCAGTAATCGCGAACTGTGCGGCGGCAAGACCTGTGATGCTCAGCACCACAATCGCCACCAATACCTCAACCAATGTGAAACCCGACTCGCCACGTTTCGGCAATCGTTTGACGTTATGTATTGCAAGCCCTGTCGCGGCATCATTTACCGCCCTACGCCAGCTGTGCTCCATGAGCAGCTCCTTCATGCAGTATCACCCCATCATCGGAGGCAACAGGAAAAATCACCGCAGAAAAGGCGGTGCATGAATATCTGTACTGTATCACGATTCCCTGCCAACGTTTTCACACCCTTCCAAACACCACATGACAATTGGCGTTTCAGTCACAAAGCCGCTAAACTATGCGAGTAGTAGTGCACAACACTGCAATCGTTAGCTCACATGACCATGAACAACTGAACATTCTCAGGCCCGCAAACACCTGTGTTCGCAAAGGGCCATAAGTCATACCGTGCGTTCCGGCGCATGGTCCAGGAGGTCATTATGAGCGACGCCGGTTCGGGAAGCCGTTTCCCTTTCCTCAAGCGCAATCGAAACGACGACACGCCGAGCGATTTCTCACAGCGCATGGATTTGAATTCCCCGGTCACAGGAGAAATCAACCAGATTTTCACGCCGAGCCAGCCACGCCATGCCGCTGCACCCAGCGACGCCACTAGCGACTTTCCCGCCATGCCCACATCCACCGAAGGCATGGACGAAAACACCGAACGCGAATATGCCATGGCGCTAGCTCAAGGCATGAGCCTACCGTTCGTAGACCTCAACGAATACCAAGTAGACAAAGAAGTCATCAGCATGGTGCCGGACGACCTGTGCCGTCGCAACCAGCTGCTGCCATTGTCCATTGTCAACGGACGCATCACCGTGGCCATGGCCAACCCGAAAAACTTCGCCGCCATCGACGACGTGTCCGCCAGCACCGGCATGCCGGTCATTCCCATGGTGGCCATGCCATCCCAAGTGAAGGATGCCATCAATCGCTATCTGCGCGCCAACGCGGAATTGACTGAGCTTTCCCACGAAATCGCCGCAACCGCGAAAAAGGAAGTCGACCTCGAATCCGACAGCGGCGAGGACGCTTCCCCCGTGGCACGCTTCGTCAGTCTACTTATCAACCAGGCCATCGACGACCACTGCTCCGATATCCACATCGAACCGCAGGAAGACGGTCTGCTCGTGCGCTACCGTATCGACGGTGTGCTGCACGTGTTCCAAAAGGCGCCGAAAGCCATGACCCAAGGTGTGATCAGCCGCATCAAGGTCATGTCCGATATGGATATCGGCGAGCGCCGTAAGCCGCAGGATGGTCGTATCACCGTCAAGCACAATGGTCAGAAGGTGGATCTTCGTGTGGCCGCACTGCCGACGGTATGGGGCGAGAAGATTGTTATGCGAATCCTGAGCACGCCTTCGGGCAATCTCAAGGTGGAGGATTTGAATTTCAGCCAACGTAATTTCGACGTGTTCTCCAAGGCGTACAACCGTCCGTATGGTCTGGTGTTGGTCACCGGTCCTACCGGTTCGGGTAAGTCGACCACGTTGTATGCCACGTTGGGCGATGTGGCCCGTCCGGAAATCAACATCATTACGGTTGAGGACCCGGTGGAATTCCGTATGAGAGGCATCAATCAGGTTCAGGTGAACAACAAGGCCGGTATGACGTTCGCCGCGGCTCTGCGTTCGATCCTTCGTGCAGACCCTGATGTGGTGCTCATCGGCGAGATTCGAGATCAGGAGACCGCCAACATTGCTATTGAGGCTTCGTTGACCGGCCATTTGGTGCTTTCCACCCTGCACACCAATGATGCGCCAAGCGCGGTGACACGTTTGACGGAAATGGGTGTGGAGCCGTTCCTATTGAGCTCGTCGCTTGCTGCGGTGATGGCTCAGCGACTGGCTCGCCGCCTGTGCAAGAAGTGCAAGCGTCAGGATACTGCCACCGAGGCGGAGCTTCGGACGTTGGGTGTTCCACACATGCCAGATACCCCTCTTCCGACGATATGGCGTCCGGTAGGATGCCGAGAATGCGCCAACACCGGCTATAGCGGCCGTGTGGCCATCCAGCAGGTCATGGGCGTGGATTCAACAATGGAGGATCTTATAGCCCGTGGCGCCACGTCGATTGATATTGACAAGGCGGCGAAGGAGCAAGGCATGACCACACTTCGTAAGGACGGTTGGCAGAAGGCGCTTCAAGGCATTACCTCCGTGGAGGAAGTGCTTCGCGTGACGGTGTAGGTTCCACCTGACGTTACATGCACCTATGCACCTCTCCGCACTTATAAAACACCTATAAAACGTTCGGTTGCGTCGGCGCGTCGAAGCGCCGGCACGACCGACATTTTCAGACAGCAACCCACCTATTAAAAGGACAATGATGACCATCGAGCAAACGTGGAACAATGGCGGATATCTTTCCGGTCTCAAAGGCGTGACCATTCCCAACAACACTCCATCGTTCAATGAGGATCCCCGCAAGGGACGTCATTGGTCTTCCGACAATGCGATTCAGGCAGATGATGAAAGCCTTAAGGGCATTTTCGCTTCGCTTAATTCAATGCCGACTGTAAGCCAGCAGGATGTGCAAATTCCCGACCCGCAGCCAGTTTCACAGTCTCAACCATCCGAACAGTCTGTTGCTCAACAACAGACTACGCAAGCCATACAACAATCGCAGGAAGCGCATGTTTTTCCAACAACAATCGACCGTCAACCAGTCGGTACCGGCAGCCTGCAGTTTGATGAGGACACTGACGCGACCCAGCAAAATCCCGCATATGAGGAGCATGGGCCGATCCAGCAGATCGACAGCAATCCACCGTCCTTCGTACCGGGTGCCACACCATTCGCTAAGCGACAGGCCGACATCGCCGAAACCGCAGCGCAGCAGATGCCTCCGACCATCACTCACATTCCGCAGGACGCAGCTTTCCAAAGGCCGCAGCCACAGCAACAGCAGATGAGTCAGCCCCAGCCGCAGACCAGGCCATTCGCGGATTTCGTAGTGCCTGAAACCAACGACGCCGACGAGGATGCCGTTCCGGAAGAACGTAAGATCAAGGCCGAGCAGGTCGAACAGACGCTGCGCACCGAACATCCGGACGCGGACGACGAATTCGTGTCGGCCATCCGCCAGCTGGTTGAGCTCAATGCGTCCGATTTGCACTTGGTAATCAACGACCCGCCAATGCTGCGCGTGGATGGCAAGCTGCGCCCCGCCAAGGGATTGAGCGTGTGGACGAAGGATCACACGTACGAAGCAGTGAAAATCATGACCAACGAATTGGAGATGGAACGTTTCAAAGATGATCTGGAACTTGATATCTCCTTCGCCATTGGCGACCTGTTGCGCTTCCGTGTGAACGTATACCGCGACCGTATGGGCGTATGCGCCGCGTTGCGTACCATTCCTACGGAAATCAAAACCGCGCAGGAACTGGGAATTGACCCGCGTATCGCCGACCTTGCGCTGTTGCCGCGTGGTCTGGTGCTTGTATGCGGCCCGACCGGTTCCGGTAAGTCGACCACACTGGCCGCAATCGTGGACAAGGCGAATGCGGAACGTGCCGACCATATCATCACCATCGAAGACCCGATCGAATTCGTGCATCAGCATAAGCGTTGCGTGATGAGCCAGCGAGAAGTGGGCACTGATACGAAAAGCTTCGCAGAAGCGCTGAAACGTGCGCTGCGTGAGGATCCGGACATTATCGAAGTCGGTGAGCTTCGAGACTTGGAAACCATTTCCACCGCACTGACCGCAGTGGAAACCGGCCACTTGGTGTTCGCAACCCTTCATACTCAGGACGCCGGCTCCACCGTGGACCGTCTCATCGACGTGTATCCGGAAAACCAGCAGCAGCAGATTCGCGTGCAGGTAGCTTCCACCTTGCGTGCCGTGATCGTACAGACACTGATTCCGCGCGCTACCGGCCATGGCCGTGCACCAGCCACTGAAGTGATGATCAACACTCCGGCCGTTTCCTCACTGATCCGCAGTGGCAAGGCGCATCAGATTCGCACCGTGCTACAGTCCGGCGAGAAGGAAGGCATGCACACGCTCGACCAGGATTTGGCGCGACTGGTGAACAAGGGCACCATCACGTTCGAGGATGCGTTGGTGAAGGTGCAAGTGCGTGAAGAGTTCGAGAAGCTCTGCGGCGCACGTTCCTCGTTCTAAGGATGGCCGGCACGGCTGGCGCGTGGTATGCCCATATGTCCAATGGCGGTTCCGCAACATGGAATATGACGGAACCGCCATGATCCATGCGCGGCCACGCAATAATCGCAAAGTCACGCAGCAATCGCGCGTATTTCGAACGCAACGGGAAACAGGAAACATGAGTTCTGCAACAGTAGCAGCCACAGACAACAGAACACGATGCGACGCAATTCGGCATTGGCTCACGCCGCATCGTTTGCACTGCATCGTGCTCGCGGCGTATGTCATCGTGGTGGGCACGGTGATGTGTTTCCACGAACCATGGTTCGACGAGGCGCAAGCCTGGCTCATCGCGCGCGACTGCTCGTGGCGGGAGATGATTCTGGAACGTCCACACTATGAGGGGCATCCGCCTCTGTGGTGGATGATGCTCGCCGCACCCGCAAAACTCGGCGTACCCTACGAGATCGGTCTGAAAAGCATCAATCTGACATGCGCCACACTCATGATCTGGCTGTTGGAATTCAAAACCAAACTGCCGGAACCATTCAAAGTCATCCTGCCGTTCTCCTATTTCCTGTGCTATCAGTACGGCGTCACGTCGCGCCCCTATGCGCTGATGGTCGCCGCCATGCTGCTGGTGGCTATCAACTGGAAAACCCGCGACGAGAAACCATGGCGCGAAGCGCTCAGCATGATGCTGCTGTGCCTGACCAGTTCATATGGACTGGTAATCGCCGGCATGTTCGCGGCGAATTGGGTAGTGCGGTTCGTCTGGCAGGAACACTCGTTGATACGTAACCGGCGACGGTTCATCGCGCTGCTGGCGCTGCTCGCGGCGGCGATGGCCATACTGATCGACGTGATGCCCGCAAAAGACGTGTATTCCGGCAATTTCGACATCTCCGGCATGACACAGCCGGCACCACTATGGATACAAATCTGCAATTCCTGGCTGCTGCTGCCGGCCGAAGCATTATTCACCTCGACGGTGTCGGACACGAATCTGGTATTCATCGGCCTATCACCGACACTGCTGTACACGGGAACCGTGTCATGCCTCATGTGGGCCCCGCTCATCCACATCAGCCGACGTCGGCACAACGCAATGCTGCTGCTGAGCTCGTACACAGTGATGTGCTTGGTGTTCGCGCAGCATTTCTCTATGCACCATCCGGGCATCCTGCTGGGATTCTTCATCGCGGTGCTCGCGATTGACTGCGACGAACGACGTATCGGCGTGGATGATTGGCCGGCCTGGTGCGCCACCATGGCCGACCAATTCGCCGGCAAGCTTGGGGTGAAGAAAGCGCGCAACTATCTCATCATGCTGAAGGCCCTCGCTTTAGGTGCCATGCTAATCAGCGTGTATTGGACGATCAACGCCAGCATATGCGACATACGATACGAGTATTCCTCATCCCGGACGGTGGCCTCGTTCATCAAGACCAATCATCTGGAGCAATACCGTTGGATGGCTGGCTGGACTCGCATCAATTCCACGAATGCGTCCCCGGATGTCAAGGAACGAATCAATCAAGGCGGCTACTGCGCCGATGGCAAGGACTGCATCGACTACACATCGTGGGTGAGCGGAACACTGGTCACCGCCGACCCGTACTTCAAGCGTACGCTCATGTCCAATGCCTACAAAGGGCGCAGCTACATCTCTTGGGAATGGTGCATAGACCCCTATGCCGGCAAACAAGACATCGAAACCTAGAGATCATGGGGCGAACCCGAATTCTACGACACCATCTATCAGCCGTTCTTCTTCAGCGCCCTCGGCTATGACCGGAACGACTACACGAAAATACGCATCGCCGAAACCGTCACGCCATGGAAAGACCAGCGGTCGCGCGGTTCCGTGGAAATCTACGTACGCAACGACATCTACAAGAACGTCCTGCACTCCCCTGACACCGGCATCGCATGGCCGGATGGAGCCAAACGGCGGTAGATGGGAGCATCGGTGCATCACACGAGCAAGGTAGTCTGAGAATATGCCGTACCACAACCCGAATTCACGCAGCCGGCGGAATGTCCTACGCATCGTGGGCGTGCTCGTCGTGCTTGCCGTCATCGCCGGCGTCGCCAATTTCCTGCACGCCACCACCAGTGAAGCGGCCGGCAATGTCAAGCCGCAGATCGAAACCATGCAAGGCATCCGGCAGACCGCGCAGGACAGCATCACGTTCGCGCAGGGCCTGGATGATCCGGACCGATTCGCCGCGCACATCGAAACCGTGCAGCAGTGCATGGACGATTACGACCGGCTTGCCGACGCCAAGCAGATCAAGTATCTGCTGTCGGACAATCTGCAGGAACGCATCATCGGACTGTTGTACCGCAACCAGCAGCGCACCATCATCGACAGCATGCGCGTGGCGGCACATAATCTCGACGGACAGACCAAGGAGCTGCTCAGCGCGGTCGACGCGGCCATGGCGGACGATTTCAGCCAGCATGCGGCGCAATGGCTGCTGCAGGTGGACGATCCGACGCAGGCGAACGAGCTCATCGACCGATACGGCAAACAGCGCGCGTATGCATCGATGAGGGAGATGCTCGCCGACCTACGGTCGCTGCACAAACTACGCTCGGACGTGAAACAGCAGGTCTCGACTGCGGTCAGCAATCTGCATAACGCGGAAGCCGCAGCGGCTGCGATCGCCGTGCCCGAACGCAACGGTGATCTCGATCCGGCCGGATGGTACACGCTCGCCACGAACGTGGCATCGACGATGGGCGTGCAGATCGAACAGACCATGGAATTCAACTGCGGTGGCCAGTCAGGCGAGAATCCGAATGGATTCGTGGCGGCATATTACTGCCAGATGCCCGACCGCTCGCAGCGGGATATCATGCATATCCTCACCACACACCCGGATTGGACGCAGACCGCGCGAAGCCCCTGGCTGGTGGACATGGTCAAGCACGAACTTTCGCACCGTTCGATCATGATCTCCTGCGGCACCACACAGCCGAAGATTGCGTCCGACCGCACGGAGGCGGTGACGAATTCCTATTCGGTGCTGTTTTTCGGGGCCGATCGCAACCGCATCGCCGACCAGCAGCGGGGCGTCGCCGAATACGCGATGGATGCGCACAGCGACCAGCTGGCCACAGCCATCCACGATGGCAATTGCGGGTGATGTGAGTCGGTTTCCGCTTGGCGACTATTGCACATCCTTGAATTCGATAGTCCAGTTCTTCGCGTCGTCGCCAAGCACATTGCGCACATACTGCTCTAGAATAGTCCGCGCGCGAGCTTCGGCTTGGGCAAGCAACGCCGAATCGGTTTTCGCCTGCTTCAGCATGCTTTGCTGGGCCTTATCAAACATTTCCGTTTTCTCTTCGGCGGTAATCGAAGTGGCGAAACCAGTGCTCACCAGCGGTTTGCTGAACGACTTCTCATTTACGTCCGGATCATCCAACACGTGAGCTGGAGGCACGGTAATGATTACTTTATGACCGTTGGCATCTGGACTAATTGTTACTTTATCGGCATCAATACCGTACTTCACGATGCCACTGTATTCCATCCACATACGTTTGTAGCCATTATTGAAGAACCACGATCCCTCATGACTGAGCTTGGCCGTGTTGTGGTAATAACATTTTAATGTGGCCATCTGTGCGATATACGTGGCATTCGAGAAAGTTGGGATAGCTTCTTTCTTTTCCTCGCCGCACCCTACAGCAGAACATGCAAGCGTAGCAACACATAATGCGGCAATCGCACGTTTCATGGAACGATTATTCGTCAGCATGCGCGGTCTCCTTAGTGAGCTTTACGGTCTCGGCCTTCTGCAATTTGTATCCTTTTGCTTCCACGAGATCCTTGGTCAACGCATCCACAGTTTGTTCAAGATTGCTGGCAGCAATAGAAATAATGTCTCCGTTTGTCTTGGTTTCCTGTTGCGCATCCTGCTTGCAAAGCTTGATCACCTCATCAATTTCAACGGACGGATTGTTCTCGAAAAAGTCGAGGCTGCCGCTATCAACCACGACGTCCCCAATAGTCGGCTTCGGCAGAATCGGAGTGACGGTCTTCGCGGTATCGTCCACTTCGAACGTGATATCGCTCATCTTGACGCCAGCAGTCACCGTCGCCTCATATGCAACATGCCACTTGTCCTTACCAGCATTGTCTTTCTTTACAGCAACACCGCCATAATGGAATTTCGCGGTCGATAGATCGTCGATATTCACAGCCGCCTGCAACTGGCTTTCCACACTGATGGTAGATTCGGTCCTTGCATTGTCAAAAACAGGTTTAACGACACCGTTCCACACAAACAGGACAACTGTAACAGTGACAATTGCCGCAACAGCGCCAAACAACACCTTACGCAACTTTTTTGCACTGAGATCGCCGAACAACCTATCGCAAAGACCGCCCCGCCTCCTTCGACTCCCGTCATTTCTCGCCAACGCACATTCCTTTCACGGTTCTCTTCCGTCAACAATTCTATCCCCGCACGCAAATACATAGGGGCGTCACAAACGTCTCAGGAAATAATACGGGGAAGCCCATCTCGTGGAATGATTATCGGAAATAATCCGATATTTGATGACGTTTCATCATAATGAAAATGCCCGCCATGTCTTCCTGCAAGGCAGGACAGCACACATACCACTTACTACTTCCACGCCGGCTTAAACATTCGGATGGGATACTCAAAAGAGCGTGGAAGAGGCAACCTGCTATTCAGCACACGAAATGCTGCAGCCGAACGTACAATGGTCGCCCCATGTCTTCGCTATTCGGCGATACCGTTTTTGGACTAAATCAGCCAATCGGTCACGTCCTTCTCGGAAACAGATTCCGAGAAACGGTGCCCGGTAAGCCATGTACCGCTGCCTGCCATTTTCTGGAGCGTGGATGCACTGTTGCCGATATCGGAGCTGGCGGAAGTGCAGAACGGAATGATCGTCTTACCTGCGAAATCGTTGGATTTGACGGAATCGTTCACCAGCCAAACAGGTGCCATCCACCAAATCGGGAAGCCCAGATACACAGTGCTGCCGGCACCGACCATGTCATGGGCCGGAATCATTCGCGGCCGGCACGTTCCTTGACATAACCGACGAAGCGGTCGACCGCCTCAGGGGTGTCGTGGCGAAAGAACATGCTGGTCTTGGTGTCAAGGCCCGCGATGGTTGTCATCTCGCTGTCGGAGAGCCGGAAATCGAAGATGTTCAGGTTTTCTTCCATGCGCTCCTTGTGCGTGGACTTGGGCAGAGCGACGATGTCGCGCTGGGTGAGCCAACGCAGGATCACCTGCGCGACGGACTTGCCATATACCTCGCCATCTTGGCCAGGGTGGGATTGGAGAACATGTTCTGCATGCCCTCCCCGAACGGAGCCCATGCTTCCTGAGCCACGCCCCGCTTGACCATGTTCTTGCGAGCTTCGATCTGCTGGTTGAGCGGATTAGTCTCGACCTGATCGACCATCGGGGCGATCTCATTGAAGGCGACCATATCGGCCAGACGATCTGGATAGAAGTTACTCACACCGATGGCGCGGATCACGCCGTCCTTGTAGAGCTTTTCGAGTGCACGCCACGCGCCGTAGGTATCGGAAAACGGCTGGTGCAGTAACACCAGATCGAGATAGTCGGTGCCAAGCTTCTTCAAGGACACATCGACGGACCTCAGCGTGTTCTCATAGCCGTAATTGCTGATCCAGATCTTGGTAGTGAGGAACAGATCCTTACGATCGATACCGGAATCCTTGATTCCTTGGCCGACTTCGGCCTCGTTGAAGTACGACTGTGCGGTGTCGATATGGCGGTACCCAGTCTCGATGGCCTCGCGCACGCAGCGAGGAGCATCGTCCTTGCTGATCTGGAAGACGCCGTATCCGATCTTCGGAATCTCAACACTGTTGGCAAGTTTCACGTATTCCACTGTTTTTCCTTCCATAAATTCGTCGGTATTCAGTGCCGGCACGCATGCCGTTCTGACCCCCACGATAAAATCCGGTAGCTGCTACCGGTCAAATTACGGCACACCGGTACTATCTACCGGTATTAATAACCGGAAATGTGACATGATAGGTACAAACAAAAAGAACAATGCGCCTCAAGCCCGACCCCATCCGGCGGCACCCGCCGAACGTCCTGCCGCGCAGCGTCCGAAAGGAGCCACGTATGGCAATCACGGCAGTGCCACTCCATAAGAACATGAAAACCTATACGATGAAGCAGGCCTGCAAACTAACCGGCATGAATTACGAAGCATTGAAGTTCTATTGCAATTCAGGACTCGTGCCCGGTCTCAAACGAGACCAGAACAACCGACGCGTCTTCGACGAGCGATGCATCGCATGGATCAACGGCCTGACATGCCTCAAACGCTGCGGTCTGGGCATCAAGGAGATGCAGCACTACACGCAACTCTGTCTTGAAGGTGAGTCATCGATACCGGAACGTCAGGAAATCCTTGCCGAAAAACGCGAGCATCTGGAGACGCAACTGGAGGAACTGCGTAAAGCCATCGCCTACATCGATGAAAAACAGCGCTTCTACGCCGACGTGACTGCCGGCAGGACGGCATACTGCAGCAACGTCATCGACACGACGCAAAGCGACTGACTGCGTTCCGTAGGTGATTTTTGCGTTCCGTAGGCGATCAGCTTCGAATCCGGACACGAGCAAACGCCTAATTCCAGGCATCTCGCCGATGCTTATCCGGCAGCAACCACCTACGGAAGCCCAAAATCACCTACGAAATCGCGCCTGTCAAGGGACGTAGATAGATTAAGCACTGTTGTAAACATGCGGGGGTGCTTGATGGCCAAGTCCATCAAGCTGAGATAGGCATGAACGCCTGACCCTTTGAACCTGTTGGTTAGGACCAACGTAGGGAGCAGATCATGAGCGATGACTCATCCGCCAATGACGCACTCGGCGCATTGCGTGCCGCCATCAAACAAGCCGTCATGGACGTACGCGAGCAGACGCCGCTGGCGCAGTCGTTCACCAATTTCGTGACCATCAATCTCGTTGCCAACGCACAGCTTGCGGCGGGCGGCACCGCGGCCATGAGCTATCTGCCGGATGATGTGATCGCCACCGCCGAAATCGCCGGATCGAACTACATCAACGTGGGCACGTTGCTGCCGTTCTTCAAGGACGCGCTGCCGGAAATCGCGCGCAAACTGCACGAAAACGGCAAGACGTGGGTGCTAGACCCGGTTGCTGCGGGCATTGGCGAAACACGCACGTTCATTCTTGAATCGTTCCGTGACGCGCCTCCGACCATTGTGCGCGGCAATGCGAGCGAGGTCATCGCGCTTGATGCGATGTGGGGGCTGGCCGACGCCGACAGCACTGATCCGACCACGCGTCCGGCTGGAGTGGAGGCCGTTGACGAGGTCGACGCGGCCATCGACGCGGCCAAACGTGTGGCCCGCCATTTGGCGAAGCACTCCCCCGTCGGCAAGGGCGCGGTTGCGGTGTCCGGCGCGGTTGATCTGGTGACCGACGGCGAGCGCACGTTCCGCCTGCCCGGAGGCAGCGCGATGATGACGAAGATCACCGGCGCCGGCTGTTCGCTCGGCGGCGTGACCGCAACGTATCTTGCCGTGGCCGAGCCGCTGGTCGCCGCCCTTGCCGCGTCGCTGCTGTATGATCGTGCGTCCGAAATCGCCGAAGTCAAATCCGATGGCCCCGGTTCGTTCCAGGTGGCGCTGCTCGACGCGCTGTGGAACGTCACCGCCGATCAGGTGGCCGCGTCCGACATCATCGAAACCAACTGACCGCAACGTTCCGTGGATGGTTTCGCACCATCGCAATCGTATATACGGAATATATACGTTCAGTGCGGTGCGACGGAAAATAACAAGACTTCTTCTGGAGCACTTGCCCAAAGGACAACAAAGGGGAAACCAATGAATAATTATCCATTCGCCTCGATGCGCGACTGCTTTGATATGAGCGCGTATTTCGTGGTCGGTCCGCAGGATTGCAAGGGCCGGCCGGTGACGGATGTGGTGGATGACGCGTTGCGTGGGGGCGCGACGTTCATCCAATTGCGCGCCAAGAACGCGGATGCGAAGGATATCACCGAAATGGCCCGCGATATCGCGCAGGTCATCAAGAACAGCGGCAAGTCCGATTCCGTGGCGTTTGTGATCGACGACCGCGTGGATGTGGTATGGCAGGCGCGCGACAAGGGCATCAAGGTGGATGGCGTGCATATCGGCCAGACCGATATGGAACCGCAGGAGGCTCGCGCGCTGCTCGGCGAGGACGCCATCGTGGGCCTGTCCGCCGAGACCGAAAGTCTGGTGAAGCTTATCAACGAGCTGCCGAGCGGCTGCATCGACTACATCGGCGCCGGCCCGCTACATGTGTCCACCACCAAGCCGGAGGCTTCCGTGGGCGGCAACGACGGTTCCGGGCATACGCTTGACGAGGAACAGATCAACGCGATTTGCGCGGCGAGCGAGTTCCCGGTAGTGGTCGGCGGCGGCGTACATGCCGACGATATGGAGATGCTGGCCCGTTCGAAGGCGGCCGGCTGGTTCGTGGTGTCCGCGATCGCCGGTGCCGACGATCCGGAAGCGGCCACCCGCGAAATGGTGACGCGCTGGAAGGCGGTGCGCGGCGACGCGAAGCACGGCTATGCGCCGCGTGTGAAGTAGTCCGTCGTACAGGAAATCGACAAGCCCGCTGAGATGAGCGAGAAGTTCCGCAAGGGTGGTTCTACACTGTATCAGTGAGCTCAGTGAAGATAATCAATGAATCAGTGAGCCTAATAAGGAGAGTTACCATGACTAGCACATTGCCACCGGTATTGAGCATCGCAGGATCGGATTCGTCCGGCGGTGCCGGCATTCAGGCGGATTTGAAGACCATGCTCGCCAACGGCGTGTTCGGCATGACCGCGATCGCGGCGCTGACCGCGCAGAACACCACCGGCGTGACGATGGTCACCAACACTCCCCCGGAAATGCTTGCGGCGCAGATCGACGCGGTGTTCGAAGACATTCCGCCGGTGGCGGTGAAGATCGGCATGGTGTCCAGCGCCGAGCTCATCACCGTGATCGCCGACCGTCTGACCGCGCACAACGCGAAGAACGTGGTGCTCGACCCGGTGATGGTGGCCACGTCCGGCGCGAAGCTCATCGAGGATGATGCCATCGCGGCGCTGACGTCCAAACTGTTCCCGCTGGCCACCGTGATCACGCCGAACATGCCGGAGACCCAGGTACTGTGCGACTTGGCCGTAGAGCAAGGTGCGGGCGCAATCGACTATGAGAACGGCGAATCCATCTCCACCGAGAACGACATGGTGACCGCAGGTCATCTGCTCGCCGGCCATTTCGGCTGCGCGGTGCTCGTCAAGGGCGGCCACGGCACGCATGACGCGAGTGACGTGCTTGTCGAGCCGGATGGCAAGATCACCTGGTTCCGTTCCCGTCGCATCAACAACCCGAACACGCACGGCACCGGCTGCACGCTGTCTTCCGCCATCGCCAGCCATTTGGCTCTTGGCGAGGCGCTGCCGACGGCCGTCGACCATGCCAAGCTGTACCTGACCGGCGCTTTGGAAGCGCAGCTCGATCTTGGACATGGTTCCGGTCCGATGGACCACGCGTGGAAGTGGCGTTGAACCAAGCCACGCAAACCACGCGAACCACGGCAGCCGTTGGAACAGTACAACAAGTAATCGCACGAAAACACACGAGACAACGCTGAGAAAGGTAATCATGACGCTCGATCGCAACGCAGAAAAGCAGGAAGTGCCCGTCAATCCGGAAACCGGCAAACCGTATATCAACACGCTTGCGGCGGTGGCCATCTCCCCCGCCGGAGCCAGCCCGGAGAAGTCCACGTACGTGGCGCAGGCCGTGGATGTGATCCGCGAATCCGGTCTGCCGAACGAGACGAACGCCATGTTCACCAACATCGAAGGAGACATCGACGATGTGCTCAAGGTGATCCGCGACGCTACCATGAAGCTCGCCGGCCAGGGATACCGCACCGACGTGGTGATCCGTCTCGACATCCGCCCCGGTTTCGAAGGACAGATCCACGCCAAGCAGGAACTGGTAAACGAGATTCTGTCGAAATAACCCCCTTTACAGTGGTGAAACGAAACCATTCCATGTAAAAAAGCACGCTTTTTCTCGAAAAAGGCGCGCTTTTCGTGTTCATTTGGGTATAGTGTTGCGATTATGACGACAATGAAGGAAATCGCCGAACAAACGGGGGTATCCATCTCCACTGTATCCCTGGTACTCAACGGACGCGACGAAGGCAGGGTAAATCCCGCGCTCGCCAAACTCGTACGCAACAAAGCGACCGAACTCGGGTACAAGATCAACCCGTTGGCGCGAAGCCTACGCACCAACAAAACCCGAATCCTCGGCTTCATCAGCGAGGAAGTCGCCACCACACCGTACGCGGGCGGCATCATTCTGGGCGCGCAGGACGCGGCCAGCGCCTACGGCTACATGCTGTTCACCGTCAGCACCGACGGCAAGGCGAGCGAGGAAAACGAGATCGCCACACTGAAAAGGTACGGCGTGGACGGATTCTTCTATTCGAAGATGTCGAACCGCATCGCACATGTTCCCGAATCGTTGAACGAATACCCCGTGGTGATGGTGGACGCCACCGACCACGAGAACAAAGTGCCCAGCATCGAGCCGGACGAGTTCATGATCGGCTACGACGCCACGAATCGGCTGATCCAGGCCGGATGCAAACGCATCGCATACGTGGGTTGCGCGGAAAACATGATCGCGCAGGACGGTCGTCTTGCCGGCTACCGCACCGCGTTGCAGGAGGCCGGACGTGCGTTCAACCCATCGCTGGTATGCAACGTAATGAACAACGGTCCAGCTTTACGCGCCGTGAACAAGTTGTTCGACGACGAGCATCCGGACGGCTTCTTCTGCTTCAATGATGCGCGCGCCTGGTATGTGTACGAATGCGCGGCAAGAAGAGGGCTTACGGTAGGCAAAGATATTTCCGTGGTCGGCGTGGACAACCACCGCGTGTTCGCAGAGACACTTGAACCGCAGCTGACCACCGTCGAACTGCCACATTACGAAATGGGCTATTGGTCAGCCTGCAAGCTGATTTCCATGATTGAAGGCAAGGATGTGGATACCAGTTCATGTCCATCCGCCAGAGCTTCCCTGCCGCCGCTTGATGCGCCGATTCCGGCGAAGATCCACTGCGCATTGTTGGAAAAAGATTCCGTCATATCCTGATTTTTCTGTTTTTACAACGATTCAAATGCTTACGATTGTTCGCACAGCCATTTTCTATACATGAAAATTGTGCGTTTGTTCACGACACGCCGAATAAAGCAATCGTGCCAACAGTCCGCCAGCAGTTGATTCAGGCTTAATTTCAACTATCCGCAAATCCTTACAATCGTTTGACGTCAAACGATTGACGTCAAACGTTTGACGAAGCAGTTGCCATATGCTATCTTGAAGCCATGTTCGCTTTTCGGCACGGCAGCTGAAATCCGAGCAGGCGCAAGCCAAAACAACATCGGAAGCGATCGATGCCGCGCGGCAGCGGCACCGCGAAGAGAAAAAGAGAATCAAAATGGCAAGTAAAACACGTTCTGTATGGAAGAATCCTTCCTATCTGCAGAGCTCCTTCGGCATTTTCATGTTCTTCTGTTCCTGGGGCATCTGGTGGTCCTTCTTCTCCCGCTGGCTCACTGACCCGACCCACGGTCTGGGCATGAGCTCCGCGGAACAGGGCCAGATCTACTCCATCAACTCCTTGGCCACCCTGGTCATCATGTTCGTTTACGGCACCATTCAGGACCAGCTGGGCATCAAGCGCAAGCTCGTGATCTTCATCTCTGCGGTCGCTGCATGCGTTGGCCCGTTCGTGCAGTTCGTGTACCAGCCGATGCTGACCGCCGGCGGCACCACCCGATTCATCGGCGTGCTTCTCGGCTCCATCGTGCTGTCCGCAGGCTTCATGGCCGGCTGCTCCCTGTTCGAAGCCATCACCGAACGTTACTCCCGTAAGTTCGGCTTCGAATACGGTCAGTCCCGCGCTTGGGGCTCCTTCGGCTACGCTGTCGTGGCACTGTGCGCAGGCTTCCTGTTCAACATCAACCCGCTGCTGAACTTCTGGGTTGGTTCCATCTGCGGCCTCGGCATGCTGTGCGTCTACGCCTTCTGGGTTCCGGCCGAGCAAAAGGAAGAACTCAAGAAGGAGGCCGATCCGAACGCGGCTCCGACCAACCCGTCCTTCAAGGAAATGGTCTCCGTCCTGAAGATGCCGACCCTGTGGGTGCTCATCGTCTTCATGCTGTTCACCAACACCTTCTACACCGTGTTCGATCAGCAGATGTTCCCGAACTACTACGCCTCCCTTTTCCCGACCACCGAAATCGGCAACGCCACCTACGGCACCCTGAACTCCTTCCAGGTGTTCCTTGAGTCCGCCATGATGGGCGTCGTCCCGATCATCATGAAGAAGATCGGCGTGCGTAACTCCCTGCTGCTCGGCGCCACCGTGATGTTCGCCCGTATCGGTCTGTGCGGCGTGTTCCATGACCCGGTCTCCGTCTCCATCGTCAAGCTGTTCCACTCCATCGAGGTACCGCTGTTCTGCCTGCCGGCGTTCCGTTACTTCACCCTGCACTTCGACACGAAGCTGTCTGCCACCCTGTACATGGTTGGTTTCCAGATCGCTTCCCAGGTCGGCCAGGTGATTTTCTCCACCCCGATGGGTGCTCTGCATGATGCCATGGGCGACCGTCCGACCTTCTTCACCATCTCTGCCATCGTGTTTGCGGCTCTGGTCTACGGCTTCTTCGTCATCAAGAAGGATGATCAGGAAGTCGGCGGCGATCCGTTCTACACTGACAAGCAGCTCAAGGCCATGAAGGCCGCTGGTGCGGAAGTGAAGGCCTGAGTCTCAGCCCGTACTAAGTCGGCGTACGGCGTCGATGGTGGTCGCAACCTACATCCCTTCTCCCGCGATCATCATCGGTACCGTACGCGTCATAACAACAATCGTGGTGTCCGAAGCGTTTCCCTTTTTCCGCTTTGGGCACCATCTTCAAAAAGCTTTTTACCCAACAATTCATAACCCAGATTCAGAAAGGCATTCAACGATGACTGGCTTTACTCCGGACGCACCTGTCCTTCACGAAATCAAGAACCACGGCGAGGAACTCACCAAGGCAGAGGCCGGCGTCGCGGCCTTCGCAGCCAAGCGTAACAACCGCTGGTATCCGAAGTTCCACATCGCATCCAATGGCGGTTGGATCAACGATCCGAACGGCCTGTGCTTCTACAAGGGCCGTTGGCACGTCTTCTACCAACTGCACCCGTATGGCACCCAGTGGGGTCCGATGCATTGGGGTCACGTCTCCTCCACCGACATGGTCAATTGGAAGCGTGAGCCGATTATGTTCGCCCCGTCTCTGGAAGAAGAAAAGGACGGCGTCTTCTCTGGCTCCGCAGTGATCGGCGACGATGGCAAGCTCAAGTTCTACTACACCGGCCACCGTTGGGCCAACGGCAAGGACAACACCGGCGGCGACTGGCAGGTGCAGATGCTCGCCGAACCGGACAACGATGAGTTGACCAGCGCCACTAAGCGCGGTATGGTCATTGATTGCCCGACCGACAAGGTGAACCACCACTACCGCGACCCGAAGGTCTGGAAGACCGGCGACAAGTGGTACATGACCTTCGGTGTCTCCTCTGCCGAGAAGCGCGGCCAGATGTGGCTGTTCTCCTCCGATGACATGGTCAAGTGGACCTATGAGCAGGTGCTGTTCGAGCATCCGGATCCGGACGTGTTTATGCTTGAGTGCCCGGACTTCTTCCCGATCAAGGACGTCGAAGGCAACGAGAAGTGGGTTATCGGCTTCTCCGCCATGGGTGCCAAGCCGTCCGGCTTCATGAACCGCAACGTCAACAACGCCGGCTACATGATCGGCACTTGGACTCCGGGCGAGCAGTTCAAGCCGGAAACCGAATTCCGTCTGTGGGATTGCGGCCACAACTACTATGCCCCGCAGTCCTTCAATGACGGCAAGCGCCAGATCGTCTACGGTTGGATGAGCCCGTTCGTCGAGCCGATTCCGATGCAGGACGACGGCTGGTGCGGCAACCTCACCCTGCCGCGTGAGATCACGCTGGGCGCCGACGGCGACCTGCACACCGCGCCGGTGGCCGAAATGGAAGGCCTGCGCGAGGATACCGTCGATTTCGGTGCGATCGATCTGGACGTCAGCGGCGAGAAGACCATTGTGGACGATGCCGAAGCCGTGGAAATCGAAATGACCATCGACCTGGCCAACTCCACCGCCGAGCGTGCCGGCCTGCGTGTCCACGCCACCGAGGATGGCGCCTACACGTCCGTTGCGTATGACGATCAGATCGGCCGCGTGGTGGTCGACCGTCAGGCCAACGCTCAGGGCGATCGCGGCTACCGTACGGCACCGCTGTCCGAAGCCGAACTTGCCGCCGGCGAACTCAAGCTGCGCGTGTACGTGGACCGTGGCTGCGTGGAGGTGTACGTCAACGACGGCCGTCAGGTGCTCAGCTCGTACAGCTACGCGTCCGAAGGTCCGCGCGCCATCAAGCTCGTGGCCGAATCCGGCACGCTCAAGGTCAAGTCCCTGGTGCTTCACCACATGAAGTCCATCGGACTGGAATGATAGACGTCTGTCATGGTTGACAGGCAAACAACCATAAGACAGTAGCAAGGGGTATATGGGAAGGCCTCCGCATCGGAAGGGTGCGGAGGCCTTTCTATATCTGTCTCTCTATATCTAAAGTGATATCTGGGATGGTATCCAACGCACGTTATCTCTCGTTACTGCCGTACTTGCTGTGCGGGTTTGCCTACGTTCCGCCCCACCGTCTATACTGGCGAGCCGGTAACAATCTTTTCTGGCCGATTGGCGGGCAGGCTCCTCACCTTACTGATTTCCCGCAGTCGGTCACGTGCGCGTCCACTTTGACGCAGAAAGCAAGGTGAACGATGGCGGAATCGCACGTTCAACGCAAACTGCTTGACATGATGAAACGTCGTATTCCGACAGTGATCGCCATCGTGTTGCTGCTGGCGGTATGGGAGGCATGGGTACGAATAGGGCATGTGCCGTCCACGATGATCGCCTCCCCCAGTGAGATTGCTCAGGCGACCGTCGAAACCTGGCCGACACTCTGGCCCGCGACACAGGTCACATTGCTGGAAGGTACCGTCGGTTTCCTGCTTGCCGTAGCATGCGGCATCTTGATCGGGATTCTGCTGTATTGCTCCCGTGTTGCGAACGCGGCGCTGTTCCCACTGCTGTCCGCCGCGCAGACGATGCCGCTGATTTCGATCGCGCCGTTGTTCCTGATCTGGTTCGGTTTCGAAATTTCCGGCAAAATCGTGATCGTGGCCGTCTTCGGCCTGTTCCCAATCGCGGTGCAGACGATTCGTGGTCTTGAGGCGGTCCCCCAGTTCTATTCGGATGTCGCGCTGACATGCGGCGCGACTTGCGCGTGGACATTATGGCATGTGAAGCTGCGCGTGGCCGCACGGCAAATCTACGGCGGTATCCGCGTATCCGCCGCCTATATCTTCGCCACCGCCGCCACCGCGGAATACCTGGGCGCACGCAAGGGCCTCGGCATCTGGCTGCAGGCAGCCTACAATTCGTTCCGCACGCCGCTTATCTTCTCGGCCACGCTGGTGATCATCGCCATCACCTGCGTGCTCATGTGCCTAGTGAACCTGAGCGAGCGTATGCTGCTCGGCCCTGCCAGCGATGACGAGGATCCAGACGCCGGACAGTGAGCAGACCACCATCTGCGGCACAACGGACGGAGGAACTTCCAAAACTGGCATCATGCGACGTTTACCCTGACTTTTCTGACGTTTACATGAACTCGTCCGGCAGTACCGCGCTTTATTACAAGAATGAAATACACAAGGGCAAACGCCGCCATGCGCCAAGATTTCGGAGAAAACCAATATGTTATTTTTGAGGCTTCTGCTGTTTTCGTGGGTTAGGTTCTCGGCTGTGGTAGGCGTATGTCGAGTCCACCGCATCGGGAGCATCTGAGCATGCCCCTGCGCGGACGCACGCGGATCTCGAGCACGGGTTCGGGACGCAATGGGGAGTCGGCGATGCGCACGCCCTCGACCACCGTGCCTTTGACGTTGAGAAGCTGGTTGAACATGCTGTTCATCAGGCGCTTTTTGGCTGTGTTTTTCTTGGTCGTTAAACATCCTACTCAAAAAGCGCTCTTTCTTACTCCCACAACGGTTCAACAACGAACCCGCACCCACGAAAACAGCAATAGCGCCGCTTTTCTACTCCAGATTCGCGTGGTACTCCCACAGGGAATCGAGGTCGATATCGCGTTTGCGCACCATGGACATGGCGATGGCGTCTCCGACCAGCAGCAACGACTGCTCGAACAGGCTGGTCATCGGCTGCTGGCTCGGCTTGGTGCCGCTGCCGGGCTTGCCGGCGGCCGGCACATGGACAAACAGATCGGTGTACTGCTTCATCGGGCAGTCCTCGACGATGCCGATGCGCGCCACCTTGGCGCCGAAGGACTTGGCCTTGCCGGCGATGAACAGCGGGAATCCGGTTTTGCCGGAACCGGATCCGACGATAAGCAGGTCCTGCCCGCAGATGGCCGGTTCGGTGATCTGGCCGACCATCACCGTGTCCACGCCGAGGTGGGCGAGACGTTTGGCGATGGCTTCCAATGCGAGTTCGACGCGGCCGACGCCGACGAAGAAGACCTTGCGGGCGTTAGCGATGAGATTCACAAGTGCGTCGATCTGCGTCTCGTCCATATGGTCGAGCACGTCGGCGAGCTCTTGCACGATGATCCGCTCGCAGTCGCGGAATGATGAGGGGAATTGGGTGGCGGCTTCGGTTGCGGCGGTAGTTGTGATGGTCATGATGATGCTTTCTTGAGTGTGGGATTGCGGCAGGCGGAGATGCCTGTGGGTTGATTGCTCCTCCGGTCGGCTTCGCTGACGGCTCTCCTCGGGGAAGGGAGCCCGGGGCTCGGCGTGGAGGGTGTGTTTTCGAGCTGGGCCGATGGCTTCGAGGGGGACTGAGAAGAAAAATCAGCGAGGGTTGGCCGTGGTCTCGCCGGTGGAGTGTTCGTAGGCGTCCATGGTGAGGCGCCAGGCCTCGCGGATATCGGGGGAGCGCTTGAAGATGCCAGTGTTGCCGAGCACGAAGGTGTTCGCGCCGGCCTCGCGCATGGCCTTGAAGTTCTTTTCGTTGCAGGATCCGTCGATCTGGATCTCGTAGTTCAGTCCTTGCTCGTCGCGGAATCGTGCAAGCCGTTCGATTTTCTTCAGGATCTCGGGGATGAGCGGCTCACCGCTGTAGCCGATTTCGACGGTCATCACGGTGATGAGGTCGATGCGTTCCAGCAGGTTCTCCACGTCGGCGAACGGGGTGAGCGGGTTGATGGCCACGCCCGCGCCGCAGCCGTTCTCGTGGATGATGCGCAGCGTGCGGAAGGCGTGCGCGCCCAGCGATTCGACGTGCGGGGTGAGCATCGTGGCGCCGGCGACGACCAACTGGTCGATCCAATGGTCGGGGTCGGTGACCATCATGTGCACTTCGTTGCGCAGTGTGCTCAGCGGCAGCATCTGCTCGATCCAGGAGGTGCACAGACCCATACTGGGAGAGAAGTGGCCGTCCATGATATCCACATGGTAGGAGTCAGCCACCGTGTTAAGGTATTCGACCTGCGGGGCGGGATTGCGGAAATCGCTGCAATAGAGCGAAATCGCGAAATGGGGTGCTGAGAATGGAGCCGTCATTGGTGTTCCTTTGGGGTACGGGAAAAAGATGAATGTGTTGTTGGTCGCGTTTTGGGCGCGACTGGCCAAGGGTGCGGCGAATCGTCCTTCGCCCACCTGGCTGTTTCAGGGAATGGAGTCGCTACTGCCTGTCGGTGCGCACGGCCACGCCCATGGCGGCGAGCGCGCCGGCGCAGTCCGGCGTGCCTTCGGTCACGATGACGTCCAGCTCGTTGCAGCCGGCGATTCGATAGGTGGAGATGCGGCCGAATTTCTCCGGTGTGATGAGGCTCATGACCTTGGCGCCGGCCTTGATGATCACGCGCTTGGTCTCCGCGGATTCCAGATACGGGGTGGTGATGCCGTGCTCCGGGTCGATGGAGGAGACGCCGAGCAGCACCAGATCGCAATGCAGCTGCTGCAGCGCCGTCAGGGCGGCCGATCCCACGGTCTCCTTGGATTTGTGGTTTATGATACCGGGCAGCATGTTCACTTCGACATGGTCGTAGTCGGACATCCACAGCGCGACGGCCGGGCTGTTGGTGATCACCGTGCCCTCCCAGTCGCGCGGGAAGGCCTGGGCGGCCAGATAGTTGGTCGAGCCGCCGTCGATGAAGATCACGCGGTTCTCGCAGATCTCATCCATGGCCAGTTCAGCGAGCCGCTTTTTGACGTCCGCGCCAAGGTCGACGCGGTTTTCGAAACGGCTCAGTTCCGTGTCCGGCTTGATCGCGCCGCCGTGCACGCGCTGCACGGCGCCCCTGTCGTCCAGTTCCTGAAGGTCCTTGCGCAGGGTGGTCTCGGTGACGCCCATCTCCTTGGCGAGGTCGGTGACGACCACGCGGCCGCTGTCGGCGACGCGCTTGAGGATGAGCTCCTGACGTTCTGCCTTCATCATGCTGGGCTCCTTCGGCTGGTGTATGCGGTGGCCGGGCGATGATCGCATTCGGCGTGTCGGCTTCCGTGTCTCATCATAACAGAGAGTTTTCGTTATTTATCGATTATGAGTACATTTTCATTTCGATTCCTTTCGTTTCTGCGTTGACAACTATCGTAACCTTGTGTTATAACTTTGTCAACAAGCAAAGCGAAAGACTTCAGAACTAAAACGAAAAATTTCGAAATGCTTGGATGGTTTGTCGACACGCTGATCGCTTGACGGCGAAACGCTGGCCGATAACCCCATAATGAAAACAACCGAACACAGCAGTTCAGACAAGGAAGTACACCATGAAGCGCTCCGAAATCAACGCCACCATCAAGCAGTTCGAGGCCCTGCTTGATCAGTACCGGTTCCGCATCCCGCCCTACCTGTCCTTTACCCCGGAGGAATGGGCCGACAAAAACCATGAGTGGGACGAGATCCGCGACAACATGCTCGGCTGGGACATCACCGACTACGGCGAAGGCGACTTCGAACACAAGGGGCTGGCGCTCATCACCCTGCGCAACGGCAACGTGAAGGACCCGAAGTACACCAAGGTATACGCCGAGAAGATCATGATGAGCATGCCCGGACAGGTCTCCCCGATGCATTTCCACTGGAACAAGATGGAGGATATCATCGTGCGCGGCGGCGGCACCGCTGTCTTCCACCTGTACAACGCTGATCCGAAGACCGAGGAGCGTCTCGACACCCCGGTGCTCGTGTGCCGTGACGGCCGCCGCTACTACGTGCCCGCCGGCGAGGACATCGAACTCAGCGAAGGCGAGTCCCTGACCTTCTACCCGTACACCTACCACGAGTACTACATCAAGGAGGACTCCGTGCCGACCCTTGTCGGCGAGGTGTCCATGTGCAACGACGACAACATCGACAACCGCTTCTACGAGCCGGTCGGCCGCTTCCCCGAAATCGAGGAGGACGAACCCGCCTACCGCCTGCTATGCAACGAATACCCGGCGGCCAAAGAGGACTGAGCCGGCGAAGCCCGTCCGCAATCGTCGCAAGACGCCGGTCCGCGAGGCGAGCCTGAGGGCGGTCCGGCGGCGATTTCGCGAGACCGCCCTCCAGCGCTGCGCATCGCCTCCCGCCGGCGGAGGCTACATTTCCCTTTTTCATTCCGGCCTTGGCTCACTATGTCCAAAACCAGTTTCAAAACCAGTTTCAACCCAGGATCCATCATGTCCAATACCACCACGCCATCCGTGGTCGCCATCGGCGAACTGCTGTGGGATATGCTCCCCGACGGCAGAAAGCCGGGCGGCGCACCCGCCAACTTCATCTACCACGTCGCCCAGAACGGCGTCAGAGGCACCGCCGTCACCGCTGTGGGCGACGACGAACTCGGGCGCGACCTCGTTTCCATCCTCGCCGACAACGACGTCAACGTGGCCGCGCAGGTCAACGACTATCCCACCGGCATCACCGCCGTCCGGCTGGATGACGGTGGCATCCCCGAATACGACGTCGTCAAGGGCGTCGCCTGGGACCACATCGAATTCACCGACGAGGTGCGCGGCCTCGTACGCGGCGCCGACGCGATCTGCTACGGCACCATCGCCGCCCGCGAGGCGTGGGGCACCCGCGACACCATCTACCGGATGATCGACGCCGCGAGCCCCGACGCCATCCGCCTGTTCGACATCAACATCCGCTCCGGATTCGTCAACAAGGAAGTCATCACCCGATTCCTCGAGGGCGCCACCATCCTCAAAATCAACGACGAGGAGCTGCCCATCGTGGCCAACCTGTTCGGACTTGACTCGCCCGGGGACGACATCGCCTCTCGACAGCGCGTGATGGAGGCGCTCGCCGGCATGTTCGATCTGGACGTGACGATTCTGACCGCCGGCGACGCCTACAGCATCGTAATGGGACGTGACGAGACCTCGATCCTGCCCACGCCGAAGGTCGATGTCGTCGATACGGTCGGCGCCGGCGATTCGTTTTCCGGAGCGTTCCTCGCCTACCTGCTGCGAGGCTTCTCGATTCCGACCGCACACCAGCGCGCGGTCGAGGTCTCCGCGTTCGTGTGCGGACGGTCCGGCGCCTGGCCGCAATACCCTGCGGCGCTGCGGGAACGGTGATCCCGCAGTCCCTCATCCTGCGGTTCCGGCCTTGGCGGGCGTTCTCGCACAGGCCGGGGCCTCCGCCACCCATCTCATCTTCAACGAAGAAGGACCCATCATGTCACAACGCAATATCGTTCCCCGTCTTGCTGCCAGCGCCGCGCTCGGCGGATTGCTCTACGGTTACGACACCGCCGTCATCAATGGCGCCACCGCGGTCATCAAGGAACATTTTCACACCGGCGACGCCGTGCTTGGCCTCGCCGTCGGTTCGGCGCTGATCACCGGGTGCATCGGCGCGCTGCTGTCCGGGCGCATCGCCGACAAGGTCGGCCGCGTGCCGATGATGAAGATCGCCGCCGTTTGCTTCCTGGTATGCGGAATCGGCTGCGCGTTCGCGCCGAACATCGAAATCCTCGTGGCGTTCCGCGTGTTCGGCGGATTCGCGGCGGGCGTCGCCTCCGTGGTCGCGCCGATGTATATCACCGAAATATCCCCGACCAGGCAACGTGGCGTGCTCGGCTCGCTGCAGCAGCTCGGCATCGTGCTCGGCATCTTCGTCTCCCTGCTGGTCAACGCGCTGCTCGTGCACGTCAGCGGCGGCGCCGGCACGATGATGGGCCCCATGATGACCTGGCAGTGGATGTTCCTGTGCATGTGCGTGCCCGCTCTGATCTACGGAGTGCTCGCGTTCACCATCCCCGAGTCGCCCCGTTATCTGGTGGCGCAGGGACGCATGGACGAGGCGGCCGGGGTGTTGGCGAAGATCGACGACGCCGAAATCGACGTGAACGGCCAGCTCGCGGCGATCCGCGCGTCCCTCAGCGCCGACCGCAAGCCCTCGTTCCGCGATCTCATCGGCTCGAACGGGCGCCTGAAGCCAGTGGTCCTGGCTGCCATCGGTTTCATGATTCTCAACCAGTTCACCGGCATCAACGTCATTTTCTACTATTCGAACTCGCTGTGGAGCGCCGTGGGCTTCAGCGAAAAGGACTCCTTCACCATCACCGCCATCACCTCGCTGATCAACATCGCGGCCACCGTCATCGGCATGACGATCATCGACCGCGTGGGCCGCAAGCCCATGCTGCTCGCCGGATCCGTCGGCATGGTCGTGGCTCAGGGCGGGCTCACGGTGCTCTTCGGCACCGCACCGATGGTCGGCGGCTCTCCCGTGTTGGGACCGGTCTCCGGGCCTCTGGCGCTGGTGTGCGCCAATCTGTTCGTCGTCGCGTTCGGCGTGACCTGGGGCACCACCTCGTGGGTGATGCTCTCCGAGATGTTCCCGAACACGATGCGCGGCGCGGGCATGGCGGTCGGCACCGCCACACAGTGGCTGTCCAACTTCGTGGTGACTGTCTCTTTCCCGGTGCTGCTCGGCATCAACGTGGGGCTGGTCTACGGCCTGTTCGCCTTCTTCGCCTTCGTCTCGTTCTTCTTTGCGCTCAAATGCATGCATGAGACCAAGGGCGTGGCGCTGGAGGACATGCGGGCATGACGGTGCCGGACGGCATCGAAGGGCGATGGGCCGCCGACGATCGGCGTCGGAGGCCCGGCGCCGGACCGATAATCGCAAGGAGAATGAATCAATGAGCGTCAATGAAACCAATGAAACCGGTGTGGGCGGCGCGCGTGCCGATATGCTGGCCCATATGGGCAGCCTCCAGCAGGCCGCCTACACGCGCCCGATCGAGTACCAGGAGGGCCGCGCCCACGGCCTCAAGGCCATCGAGGTGAAGAACGGCCCGCTGCGCTTCGTGTCCATGGCCGACCGGGCCCTCGACGTCTGCCAGTTCGAGTACCGCGGCGAAAACCTCACCTTCCTGTCCAAGCCGGGCCTGAACGGCCGCAACCAGTTTGACACCAACGGGCTGGAAGCGCAGCGCTCTATCATGGGCGGGCTGTTCTTCACTTGCGGTTTCGAGAACATCTGCGCGCCGTATGTCACGCCTGAGGGCGGCAAGTACCCGGCCGGCAGCTTCCCGATGCACGGCCGCATCCGCACCACGCCGGCCGAACATGTGAGCTCCGACGCCCACTGGACCGCCGAAGGCGACTACGTGCTCGAGGTCTCCGGCGAAATGCGCGAGGCCGAACTGTTCGGCGAAAATCTGGTGATGCGCCGCAAGATCACCAGCGTGTACGGCCAGCCGTCGATCACGGTCGAGGATGAGGTGACCAACGAATCCTTCCGCGACGAGCCGCTGATGTGGATGTACCACTGCAACTTCGGCTGGCCGTTGCTCGCCGAAGGCGCCGAAGTCGTGATCCCCAGCCGCAAGGCCACCCCGCGCGACGAGACCACCGCCGCCGATACCACGCCGTGGAACGAAATCCAAGCACCCGAGGCGAACCGCCCCGAAAGCGTGTACCTGCACGAGCTCGCCGCCGACGACCACGGCCGCAGCTTCGCCGCCGTGGTCAACCGCAAGCTCGGACTTGGAGTCGTCATCGACTTCGACGCCAGCCTCTTCCCATACTTCATGGAATGGAAGTCGATGGGTGCGGGCGACTACGTGGTCGGCCTCGAACCCTCGAACTCCAGCGTCCAAGGCCGCGGCTGGCACGAGCAGCGCGGCGACCTGCATACGCTGGCCCCGCAGGGCACCGAGCGCAAATCGCTGACCTTCACCGTCATCGAAGGCGCCGAGGCGATCGACGCGCTGATCGCGCGCCGCGACACCCTGCTCGGCTGACGCCAGAGCCGGCGCCGATGCCGTGACGTTCGTTTCTTAGGTATTTTCCGAGGCTTCTGCTGTTTTCGTGGATTAGATCGTGGGTTGTGGTAGTCGGATGTCGAGTCCATCGCATCTGAGCATGACCAGGGCAATGAGGTTGTTCACGTGGCGGAAGCCATAGGCCATGCGGATGGTGACCTTGATCCTGTTGTCGAACGCCTCGAGCCTCGCGCTCGAATAGCCCAGCTCGATGGTCCTGAGGATGTCCGGTCGGCGCCGCCGGATCCTCTTCGCCAGTTCGACGATCTCGGGCATGCGTGAATGCGAGGCCAGGAACACCCAGTGTCTCAACTCGCCCCTGGCCTGTTCGAGCGGGTGCTTGAGCAGGGTCCTCAATAGTTCCTTGAGTTGCCATGAACGGTAGAGCCGGCCCTCGGGTCCGTGTTCCTGATGCCGTCGAGCGCATCGGTCATCCAAGAGACGATGTGGAACCCGTCGAGCACGCGTTCGGCGGCCGGGCACCACCGGCCGGTGCACGGGTCGATCCAGTGGGTCCCGTCGCCGGTGACGACCCTGATGGATTCGCGCTGTCCGGGCGTCAACGCCTTGAAGAACAGGTCGAACACGTCCCCGCCGTACCCGCCGTGAGCCCAGATGACCCTATGCCGCTCGTGGTCGACGACCACGGTCAGGTACGTGTGGCCCTTGCGGTGGCTGGTCTCGTCCACGCCGATCGCGTGCAGGCCGTCGAACGGCGGGGGCATCGCCGTTCCGAGCCGTTCGGCGACCCTATGGGCGATGTCTCCCGCGATCCTCCACGCGATATGCAGAAATCTGGTGAATAAGCTTTTGCTCAGGCGTTCTTCGTGATTCATTTCTTTGGTCGGAAAACAGAATACGCGGGAACGCCCCTTACGCTTACGGAACCAACGGCTCGACGACGAACTGACATCCACGAAAACAGCAATAGCGCCAAAACTTGCCGTTCCGCTCGTCGATCAAGCCGTCATAACTGTTCCGCACCTGAATCATGCAGACGCCCGGAACCTTGCCGATCCGCAAATCCGCATATCGTTCGCCTGCGCAACACCCTGCGGCCTGAACCGCGTTCTCCAGCAGGTTGCCAAGAACAACCGTCAGATCGACCGACTTGGCAAAGTGGTCCACTGGAGTCTCGATTCGTGACGTGAACCGGACCCCAGCGCGTTCCGCCTCATACGCGTAATACTGCAACAGTGCATCCAATTCCGGATTACTGGCAAGACGGTACCGCGTACTTGGAGGAACGGTTCGTACCATCTTGGCGATGTAATCACGCAATTCGCCAAGCTCGTTCTTCTCAGCCAGCACCGACAGCACCGCAAGCTCATGACGAAAATCATGCCGTAGCCGCCGTTCGGCATCACTATGCTCCCGGTAGATACGGTAAGCGCGTTCATGCAATTCATATTGGCGATTGACGATACTCAGCTCATTCCGTTGACGTTGGACGAGAATGATTTTGGCAATGATAAGATACGTTCCAAGTTTCGTTATGAACAACAGCATCAGCATCATAAAATTAGCCGGCTTCGCAGTGCTGATGTATTCAGGTTCAGGCGTGCCGAATCGCATCCACAATGCGATGGCGCTGAATCCAGCCGGAACCAACCACAAGTACCGCCAGATATAATCCGCATCCTCAACATCGAACAAATCCAGCAACGTTCTTCCGAAGAATACGAATAGTACGCAGATCAGTGCAATCCCAACCAGCAAGACCGTGAGCAAATATCGCCAATCATATACCCCCCCCCAGGAAACAGATGACGATCGACGGCGTTGCCCATGACAGTAACCGTGCCCGACAGGTTCATGAACAACATCAGAACAAACACAATCTTGCGCCAAGAATCACGAATCAAACCGATCACAGGAAATCCCCATAACACCGGCAACAGTATCGCCATCAACGCCATGTACGCGTTGTCATCGACATGGCGATAGCGCAATGAGCCGGCTACCACCTGAATCACCACAAGCAATGCGCATACAGCAACGGTGGCGCGTACGCCTAAGCGGAGGCGTTTGCGGAACAGCGTCAGCGTGAATGCCATGCCGGGCAGACAATCGAGCAACGCGAATATCCCGGCCCCGCATACGCCCACATTCATTTACCTGATCCCCTTACCTCAATCCATGTCGAATCTCTTCCGGCGCTCTCAAACCTCCATCACTTTACATGCACCCTTCGTCTCCTCCGTCCGGCAAATATCCGCAAAACCATCGTGCACACCATCTTTGAAAAACATGACCCGCACGTCAGGCCGACCCGTATAATAAGATGCGCTGTCAAGCCAATGTGTGGCAAACCGGCAATGTTCCACGTCTCGGCGTCGTATGGGAAGTCATACGAACGATAGGACACCACAAGGAACGTCGGGGGCATTGGACGAACGGGGGCTGGGCCCTTCGTATCGTTTTCTGCCCGAACTCCGTCCGCAGCATCAATCCCTAGAAAACGGTAAAGCAACAGGATTCAAGGGAAATCGCAAGGAATGAAGAAGACAGTCCTCCACAAAGCAATCGCACTTCTCGGCGCAATCACCATGCTTGCCGGCGTCGCCGCATGTGGTCACAGCAACAATGCCGACGAATCGGGAAATGGTCTAAAAAAAGTGACGTTCATGCTGTCATGGGCGCCAGACACCAACCACATCGGCGTCTACGTGGCGAAGAACAAGGGGTACTTCAAGCAGGTCGGCCTTGATGTGGACATCGTGGCGGTGGCACAGGCCGGCGCCGAACAGGCGGCGAACAACGGCCAGGCCGATTTCGCGCTGTCGAATCTGACCAACGTGGGCATGTACACCACCAAGGGCGCGAAGATCAAACAGGTTATGCAGGTGCAGCAGAAGCCGAGCGCCATCTGGTGTTCGCTCGCCTCGAACAAGGCGATCAAATCCCCGAAGGATTTCGATGGCAAGACCTTCGCCACGTTCGGCTCGAACGAATCCGACGCGGTGATCCGCCGCATGATCCAGACGGACGGCGGCAAAGGCACGTTCGACAAAGTGACCGTGGGCACATCCACATTCCAGACGCTGTCCAGCGGCAAAGCCGATTTTGGCGGCTTCTACGCCACTTGGGAAGGGGTGCAGGCCGATATGTACGGCCCGAAGCTCAACTGCTTCACCGAGCCGGATTATGGCGTGCCAGGCAACGCCGACACCATCGGCATTATCACCAGCGACAAGACCATATCCTCCAATCCGACTCTCGTAAGGAAGTTCGTGCAGGCCACCAAGAAGGGGTATGAATACGCCTACTCGCATCCCGATGATGCGGCCGCGATTCTCGTCAAAGAAGCCCCCGACGCGAATCTCAAGCTCGCTTTCGTCAAGAAGAGCATGAAGACCATCGTGGACGGCCAGTATTGGGGCGATCCGGCGAAGATCAAGGATGGCTCGTTCGTGTTCGGCACGAACGACACCAAGGGCGCGCAACAGTATTTCGATTTTCTCGCCAAAGAGGACGCCTACACCGATTCGCATGGCAAGACAGTACACACCGTGCCGGTGGCCAAGAACATCTCGACCGACGAATTCCTGAAGTGAGTCTGATGTCCGTCAAACGCAAGCTGATTCTCGATGTCGATACCGGCATCGACGACGCGCTGGCTCTGGCGTATGTCTCCACGTTCGACGACGTCGAGTTGCTGGGATCCATCGGCACCTATGGCAACGTGACAGCCGATACGGCCGTGCGGAACACGCGATATGTGCTGGATTGGCTGGGATTGCGGCATGTGCCGGTTCTCGCGGGCTCCACGCATCCATCATGGGCCGATTCCTTCATCGCGGACGCGGGATGCGCGCAATTCCATGGAACGGACGGCCTGGGTGGATTCGGGCCGGCAGCGGACCCGTCTACATCCGATTCGGCGGGAGCGTTCACGCTAACATCGCGTAGGCTGATTTCCGTAGGCGGCTACAACGTGCACGACCGCCATGCGAATCCTTCCACCGATTCGCTCACGCTTTCATTCACCGCATGCGACCGTACAGAAAGCACGCCTGCCTCGCCGGAAGGCGTACGATTCATCATCGACATGGTCCGCCGGTACGGCAGGGACGTCACAGTGGTGGCGACCGGACCGCTGAGCGACATCGACGCGGCGCTCACCGCAGCGCCGGATATCGCGGACGGATTACGGCTGGTGATGATGGGAGGGACGCTCACCCAAGAGGGAAACTGCTGGGATGCGACCGCCGAAACGAACATCATCCAGGATCCGGAAGCGGCGGATCGTGTGTTCCATTCCGGCGCGGACGTGACCATGGTAGGACTGGACGTCACACACCAGTGTCTGCTGGGAAGCGACGCGACCGCACAGTGGCGCCAGCAGGCTGCGCCGACCGGCGTACGGACGTTCCTTGCCGATATCGCCGATTTCTCGATCGCAGCGAATCTTCATGCGGATGCGCGTCTCTTCTCGGCAGGCATGCCATTGCATGATCCCCTTGCCGCGGCCGTCGCATTGGATCCAAGTTTGGTGGAATGCTTCGATCTGCCGATGAAGGTCGAGACGCAAACGGGCGATTTCCACGGCACACGCGGCCGCACCGTCGGCGATCCGGCCGGCCTCATCGACCCGGCCGTGCCCCGCGTACACGTCGCACTGACCGTCGATCATAACCGTTTCGTGGCCGACTTCACCCGTAGAATCGCCGGCATCCGGCGTTGATGTGTGTTGTTTTGGACGAAATCCGGTTTGATTTCGTCCAAAACAACACACATCAACGCCGCGGCACACGTGCCTGCTCCAATCGATATGCCAAAACCTGGGCGTTGTCCAAATCCCTGTAGAACATGCGCACCATATCTACACCGCGCCTACTTAGGCACTGCTGTCGATCGCGTTCATCATCGACGACCTGCCGAATGGTCCGCCCCGCAGTCATCGACGGATCCACGTACTTCTGAACCCCGTCGAACTCCCCCGCGATCAGGGTGCCGTCATCTCGTTCCCAGAGAAAATCCACCCGATGCACACGGCCTGGATGGCTCAGGCAGGGGAACTCGACCTGAACCCTATGCACAGGAAACCCCAATTCGTCCAAAACGGCACGGCACTCCGACTCACCACCGTTTTCAACCCTTCCATCACCTTGGGCAAGTACGGCACGAATGCGTTCCCTGTCCCGAAGCATGGGAATCGCATCCACATATTCCAACATCTGCTCCACGGTGGTTTTCCCCTGCCGCAAAGCGGAATCAATCGGCGCCATCGCATAGCGACGCGGCATCATCGCAGCGCAATCGACAAGCGTACGAAGGATAGAGGTCACGCGCACACCATCCACAGCCACCGTTTCCGCATCATCCAACACATGGAACCTCACATACCTCTGATTCCTCGGACGGCTGTTTCTGCCAACCGCGACATGAATCGGATGCAACTGCCGGTACGAGCAATCCAAACCATGCATGACCGCCGCGCTCGCGCCGCAGAACGCCCATCGCTCATGCCATTGGGATAGCGAACGGAGAATGTGCCGAAGCCGCCCATGCGGGTCGAGCCGATCCCAATATTCCTTGCCTGCATACAGACCACGATGCACCCGGACAATGCTCCCCTGCTTGACTCGACGTACGACCACCTTGATGTCCGTATCCCAGAAAGGACGCATGCAACACCGATCCCGCTGCGCCTTCGCAATCAGGAGATTCAGAGAACAATGAGTTTCCTTTTCGCCCATCCGTGCAGTTTAGCGGATGTTGGGGAAAAAGGAAAATGTGTGCTTATTCGGACGAAAACCGGTCTGTTTTCGTCCGAATAAGCACACATTGACGGGAACAAATACCCCCTACTTCTTCACGCCACCGAAACGACGATCGCGGTGGATGTAGTGGTCGATGGAGCGCCACAGCACATCACGGCCGTAATCCGGGAACAGTTCCGGCACGAAGTCGAGTTCCGCGTAGGCGGCTTCCCACGGCAGGAAGTTGGACGTGCGCTGCTCGCCGGACGTGCGGATCACCAGATCGCAGTCGGGAATATCCGGGTTGTACAGGTGCTCAGCAATCATCTTCTCCGTCACGCGATCGCCAGAGATCTTGCCGTCACGAACCTCGCGTGCAATCGCTGCGCACGCGTCCGCGATTTCGGCGCGACCACCATAGTTCAGGCAGAACACCACGTCGATGGTCTTGTTGTTCTTGGTTTTCTCCTGCGCCACTTCCAGCTCGTCGATGACGGATTTCCACAGCTTCGGACGGCGGCCGGACCAGCGCACGCGCACGCCCCACTCGTTCATCTGATCGACACGACGGTGGATGATGTCACGCGAGAAGCCCATAAGGAAACGCACTTCCTGCGGCGAACGCTTCCAATTCTCCGTGGAGAACGTGTACAGAGACAGGTAACGCACGCCCGCTTCGATGGCGCCGGCGATGGTGTCGAACACCACCGGTTCGGCCGCCTGATGGCCGTCGGTGCGGATGAGTCCGCGCTGCTGGGCCCAACGGCCGTTGCCGTCCATGATCACGCCGACGTGGCGCGGAACCTTGTTCTTTGGAAAATCGGGAATGATCGACGGATCAGAAAACGGTGCCGCCGGAATGTCAAGGGATTTGTAATCCACGTTCTCAAAAGCCATACCCGCTAATCTAGCAAGCGCATGGAACGAATCGGCCGTTCCAAATAGTATTCGCCCCATTCTTCCACTATTTGGTGGGTTTCCCGTTGAATCGACGCGGCCGCCGGAACACCGTCCAGCTCCCCCCAATCGCCATCGACAAGCGCCGAAAGCCGGCAAATCGCATCCCACGACACCGCTTCCGATTCGGGGGTGTGGTCGGCGGCGCACATCAGGCCGCCGGCGGGAATCGAAAAATACCAGGACAGCGTGGACGAAATCGGCTCGCCGCACACCACGCAGACGCGCAGACGGGGTGTCCAACCAGCGATCGCCAGTGCGCGCAGCACGTACGAATCGCCAATCGTGGACGGCTCGTGCGCATGTTTGGCAAGCGCGTTCAACGCGCCCAATACCAGCCGGTATTGTGCGACCGCAGGCTCCTTTTCCGTGGCGACCAGCTTGTCAGCGGTTTCGCAGATCACGTTCGCCGCCGTATACGCTTGAAAATCGGCGCAAATCGGCCCTGCATACGCGGCGATCGATTCGGCTTGGGACACGACGTCGAGCGAACGGCCTTCCGCAATGAGCAGCGCCACGCGCATGAACGGTTCGAGTCGGCCTCCGAAACGCGATTTGGTACGGCGCACGCCTTTCGCGACGGCGCGTACTTTGCCATGGTCACGTGTGAGCAAGGTGAGTATGCGGTCGGCTTCGCCGAGTTTGGCGGTGCGCAGCACCACGCCTTCGTCTTGATACAGCGGCATCGCACCTCCTTTTCTTGCCGTTCATCGCATCCTGTTATGCATACGCTCGCCGCACGTGCGCGTTCCGAGATACATTCGCCCCGTCAGTAGATGAACAGCCCCCAGAACGCGAACACCAGCAATACGCAGAACATGGCGGCCACGGTCAGCCAGAACATCACGCGTCCGAACCGCGTGGAAGCCAGCACCGGCTGCCGTCCGCTGACGATTTCGCCGATAGCACCCTTACGTGGCGGCCACTGCGCGATGCCTCGATGGGTTGCCTCTTCGATCAGCCGCATGAACACGCGGGACCATGCCCACACCACGGCGACGCACACGATCTGGATCACCGGCCAGCTCCAATACATCACGCCCGGATTCTCCACTGGGGCACTGCCCCATGCCAGTTTGACCACACCCATGATCACATCGCCAAGGCCGGCGCAGAACAGCACGAACGTGGCCATAGTGGCGATAGTCAACGTGACCAGCGAGTTTTTGAACCCTTGCGCAAGCCCCAGCCGATACCGTCGTCCGTGGGCACGCGCCCAGATCTTACGCATCAGCACGGCGAGCCACAGCACGCCTGCGGCAAGCAGCAGCACCAGCATGCTGGCATGCAACGCGACCAGGTAGATGGTCAGGCCGCGATTGGCTTTGAGGTCCAATGGCACTGCGATTGACTGGTACATTCTGGTGCCGGCCACGCGTTCGCTGGTCTGTTTGAGTCCGTGCGTGGTGCCGACGGCCCAGTCGACCACATCGTCCACGTACGCGTCGGCGAACGGGGTTCCGGAATTGGCTTCGTCGCCGAGCCTCAGCACATGGTTGGCGATGGGGTACGTGCGTATGGTGACGTCCCAGTTGCCGGCCTGGTGAGCCAGATCGACGATTTTCTCCGTGCCTTCCACCTGCGCGGTCATGACGTCTTTCGTGCCATATGCCACCAATGTCGGAATGGCATACGCTTTCGGCGTCAACGTGTCGATGTCGAGGTTGGTGAGTCCGAACAGGGACGCGTCGATATTGAATACGCGGCGGACGATCGACTGGTAGCCGTCATGCGCGCCGACGAGCGCGAAGTCCTGTGCGGCGAGGAAGCCCAGCGAATACCGCGGCTCGTAGACCATCGGACTGAGCAGCACCTGAAAAGCGACGTCCGGATCGCGCTGCAGCAGATACGATGAGATCCATGTGCTTTCGGAAGTGGCGTAGATGCCCACTTTGGAGGCGTCCACCGTATCCATTTTCCGCAGGAGGTTGATGACCTGGTCGTAGATGGCGGCGGAACCCGGGTAGTCGCGATTGGCGTCGTTGGTGGACCAGACCGGCTTGTCAAGCACCGCCGTCACGAATCCCGCCGAAGACAGGTCGGAGGCCATGTCGCCGAAGGAATTGTCGCAGGTGCCATAGCCGGCGCCGTGCATGAAAACCACACCGGGACGTCCGTTCCCAGCCCCTTTCGGTTTGCGGATCAGCACTTTGATGTTCTGTATCTCACCGGTGGAAGGCCGTTTCGCTTTGATGGTGACGTACCGTTTCGCCACCTCGTAATCGCCTTTTTTCGCCAGTTTTTCGCCGGATGGATTGGCGAAGGTCACGGCGGTGTTGGCGTCAAGCGTTTCGATGGTCTGCTCGGTCGGCTCGTAGTTCCATGTGGATGCCGTCAGATTGGCCACGGACACCAGAATGCCCAGCAGCATGATGAAAATAGGCAGGTTGACCATGAGTCGCCGCCCGCGCGTCCACGGTTGATGTTGCGGTTGCGGACGCGCGGGCGATGAAGCCGATTCTTGCCGTAATGATTGGCTGGCGGCTGATGATTGACGTTCCTGCTCTGACACGCCGCTCATTCTACCGGCCTTTGCTGAGAAGCCTGCGATTGCATGCTACCGACGGCACGCTGGAACATGGCTTTCAGCAGTTGCCGTTTTGCGTCACCGGCACGACCACCGGACCGGTGGCGGTGGCAGGCAACTGGCCGTCGGCCTCCATCTGCGCGGCGATCTCCTGCGCCTTGGCGAGCAGGGTTTCCACGATCTGGTCTTCCGGCACGGTCTGGATGACCTTGCCCTTGATGAAAATCTGCCCCTTGCCGTTGCCGGAGGCCACGCCCAAATCGGCTTCGCGAGCCTCGCCCGGACCGTTGACGATGCAGCCCATGACGGCCACGCGAATCGGCGCGGTCACGTCCTTCAACCCTTCGGTCACCGCGTTGGCCAGCTGAATCACGTCCACCTGGGAACGGCCGCAGGACGGGCAGGAGATGATGTCGAACTTACGCGGGCGCAATCCCATGTATTCCAGCAGCTTGCAGCCCACCTTCACTTCCTCCACGGGAGGCGCGGACAGTGAAACGCGGATCGTATCGCCGATGCCTTCGGCCAGCAGCGCGCCGAATGCCAGGCAGCTTTTGATTGTGCCCTGCCAGGTCGGGCCGGCTTCGGTGACGCCCAAATGCAGCGGCCAATCGCCCTTGGAAGCCAACAGACGGTACGTCTGCACCATGGTGACCACATCATGGTGCTTGACGGAAATCTTGAAATCGTGGAAGCCGACGTCTTCGAACATGCGCGCTTCCTTCATCGCGGACGCCACCAGCGCCTCCGGTGTCGGGCCGCCGTATTTGGCGTACAGCTCCTTATCGAGCGAACCGGCGTTCACGCCGATGCGCAGGGAAATGCCCGCATCCGTGGCGGCCTTGCAGATCGAAGGGCCGACCTCGTCGAATTTGCGAATGTTGCCGGGGTTCACGCGCACGGCCGCGCAGCCGGCGTCGATGGCCTGGAACACGTACTTGCTTTGGAAGTGGATGTCGGCAATCACCGGAATCGGCGATTTTTTGACGATTTCCGGCAATGCGTCGGCATCATCCTGGCTTGGCACGGCCACGCGCACGATGTCGCAGCCGGCCGCGGTCAGTTCCGCGATCTGCTGCAGGGTGGCCGGTACGTCAGCCGTCAGCGTATTGGTCATGGATTGCACTGAAATCGGCGCTCCCCCGCCGACCGGCACCGGGCCGACCATGATGCGGTGGGACTTGCGGCGCGGATGCAGCGGGCTTTCGCTGATGGCCGCGTCACCGGTTTTGCGGAACGGTTTTTCGATTTCTGGCATACGTGATCCTTGCATGTGCGAGACGCGTTATGCGCCCCGCGATGGTTCTTACGGCTTGTGCTCTTTACTTGTTTATCAGCTTGTCGGCGCGGGCGCGAGCCTCCTGCTCGAGTCGGCTCATTTCCTCCACGGAAGCGAACAGCGGGTTGCCGCGCAGTTCGGCGTCCATCTCGTCAAGCACTTCGCGCACGGTGTCGACGATGCCGAGGTATGGCAGACGGTGTTCGAGGAACGCGTGGACGGCCTGCTCGTTGGCCGCGTTGAGCACGGCCGTATGCTTTTCGGACGATTCGAGGCAGTGCCGGGCCAGGTTCACCGCGGGGAACGCCTCGTTGTCGAGCGGCTCGAACGTCCACGTGGCCGCCTTCGTCCAATCGCATGCGGCGGCGACGTTTCCGAGACGTTCCGGCGCGGACAGGCCGAGGGCGATCGGCAGGCGCATGTCCGGCGGCGAAGCCTGCGCGATGGTGGCGCCGTCGCGGAATTCCACCATGGAATGCACGATGGATTGCGGGTGCACGGTCACGTCGATGCGGCTCGGTGGCACGTCGAACAGTCGGCTTGCTTCGATGACTTCAAGACCTTTGTTCATCAGCGTGGACGAGTTGATGGTCACGACCGGCCCCATGTTCCATGTGGGGTGGTTCAAGGCCTGTTCCGGCGTGATGTCGGTCATTTGGTCGCGCTTCCAGCCGCGGAACGGACCGCCGGACGCGGTGACGACGAGCTTGGACACCTCGCCGTGCGTGCCGGAACGCAACGACTGCCAGATGGCGGAATGTTCGGAATCGACCGGATTGATCTGCTTGTCGCGTACCTGCGCGCTAAACAGCAGGTGTCCGCCGGCCACCACGGATTCCTTGTTGGCCAATGCCAGCTGGGAGCCTGCCTGCAGTGCCGCGATGGACGGTTCAAGGCCGATGGAGCCGGTGATGCCGTTAAGCACCACGTCGGCGCCGGAGCCTGCCATGGCGATCACCGCGTCAGGGCCGGCTGTGATGTTGACGTTGCCTGCGCCGGCCTGTTCCAACGCCTCACGTAGCGCGGGGACGGCTTCCTTGTAGAAGATCGCGACGGTTGGCACGTGGAATTTCGCCGCCTGCTGCGCAAGCAGTTCGACATGTGCTCCGCCCGCGGCGAGACCCGTCACGGTGAAGCGGTCGAGATGACGTGAGATGACGTCAAGGCCTTGGGTGCCGATGGACCCGGTGGAGCCCAGAATTACTACGGTTGATGGTTGCATGGGTTATGCGCTGCTCTCCGTATGATCTGCCGATGTTCCGGCATTGGTTGGGACTATATAAGTTGGGACTGTGTAGTCGAGGCTGTGTAGTTGGGATTGTGTAAACGCGAGAACAGGCTGACGATTCCGCCAGCCTGTTTCTTACCGTTGGTTCACTCGAAGGACGGGAACGACAGATCCGGAATATCGAGATTGTCGTCGTTGCCCGACGCAGGGAAAATCGACCTGAAGGCCGGGCTTGGTTCCGGCTTTTTGTCCTCCTGCTGCTTGTCCGCATCGGGTTCGGCGGACGGTTCAGCTGCCGGGGCAACTGCCGGTTCTGCGGCAGGTTCAGCCGGAGCGGACGGTTCAGGCGTGAAGGATGGCGGCACCGAGGCTGCGAGGGAGCTCAGGCTCGTCGAACCGGTGGTGACCTGAGGCAAGTCGGACGCGGACAGGCTCGGAACCTGCGGCGTGAACGTGTTTTCCGTCTGGTTCGTCTCATTGATGGTGTGGGCCAGATGCGCCAACGCGGCCAAAGACGGATCCTGCTGCGGCTCGGGTTCAACCGGAGCCGGCGGGAATGCCGGAGCGGCTGGAGCCTGCGAATCGGTCGCGGTCGGAGCCGGAGCCTTTGGCGCGGCATCTTCCATCGCATCATCGGCAAGCGGATCGAACGCCTGGGTCTCTTCAACGGCGCTCGGCGCGGAAGAAGCGGAATCGGTCTGCGGCTGGAACACCGGAGGAACCACCGGAACCGCATGCGGAGTGTTCGTCGGCGTGGCAGGCACGCTCACCGGGGAGGTGACCGCGGACGTGAAGATCTCATGCTCGGCCTTGTTCAGCGCGTCGAAGGAATCCTCTTCGCTCGGCGTGACGGTTGGCACAGTAGGAGGAACCGGAGCAGCCGGAACCGTGGCGGAAGGAGCTGCGAACAGCGGTGCGATCATCTGGGTTTCGCCAGCTGCGGAATCACTGGAAGCCGGGGCAACGGACGGTGCGGCCGCGGCCATCGCCTCTTCGGAGGGTTCGCCGACGAAATCCGCGACGCGCGCATACGATTCGAGTCGGGTCAGCAACTGCGCGCAGGCGGCCAGATAGTAATCCACCTGACGTTCGTCGTATCCCCTCTTGCCTTTGCGCTGAGTGAAGATCACGTTGCTCAAGGTCTGGGAATTCGTGTCGGCGATCGCCTTGGCGTCCGCTTCACTGACTTCCTCGACACCCAGCTCGCCGGCGGCTTTCGTCAGGCACTTGTCGATCACGCTGTCGACTTGCTTGCGGTCGTAGCTCGGATTCTTGCCCTCGCCCGGCTTGAACCGTTGGCCGTGCTCGCGTTCGGCATGCGCGTCGAGCTTCTTGAACAGGTCCTCGGTCTGCGCCTTCCATGCCACACGGCCATGCTGGGAGATTTCCCACGTGGTCTGCTTGTCGACCACGGCACGTTCCAGACGGGCAAGCGCGGCATCCACTTGGGCGATCACATAGCCGCCCTTGACCAGTTCGAAGGAGACGTTCTGAATATCATGCTGGGTGAGTTGCGCGCCCTCACCTTCATACAGCATGTGCGCACGTTCAAGGAAAGCATCCACCTGTTCCGCATCGTAGCCCCACTTTCGCTTCGCGGCATGAGCGATTCCCGATGCGTTCTTCTCGGTTTCAGGTTCCTGTGCCATTGGCGTTCGACCTCCTGCTACACGTATTAACGTCACTACTTTACGTGATTGATTCGACGCAGACGCCGCAAAAGATGAAAATTCAGTGAATCGACACGTGCGGCTCATCGCCCACACGGCGGTTTCGTACCGATCAAGCGGCATCATATCCGCCATGCCGACACACGAGTGCGGCTCATCGCGCGGATACGGTACAGTAGTTCGTTGCGGGCGATTAGCTCAGTTGGTTAGAGCGCCACCTTTACACGGTGGATGTCGGGGGTTCGAGTCCCTCATCGCCCACTTTTCGCAACGCCGTGAAAAATCAAGGAATCGCATATCATCCCGCGTAATATCAACGCGCGCACCCGTGTTTTGCCCACATTCCGCCCACGTTTTGTTTGTGTTTTGCCGGAAAGTCCACGTAATAGCGAAATCCCCCAAACCCAATGGGCTCGGGGGATTTTCGTATACGCGAGAAAAATCGCGAAAAGTCTTGGTTTACTTGCCCTTGCCGAACGCGCGCAGGTGAATACCGTTCCAATCGGAGCTGACGGTCAGCGGAGTGGCGGCATTCATGCCGGCGGTCTTGGCCGCGGACTGCACGGTGCTGGAGCTTGCGGCACCCGGACGTCCCGGCTTCGGGGTGAGCACCCACAGCGGGCCGTCATCGCCGAGAACCGCATAGGCGTCGACAATGGTGTCGGCCAGTTCGTCCTCATCATCGCCATCACGCCACCAGATGATCACACCATCGACTGCGGAGTCATAATCCTCGTCGACCAGCTCCTCACCGGTCAGTTCCTCGATCTTGGCGCGGATCGAGTCATCCACATCATCGTCCCACAGCCATTCCTGTACCAGGTCGCCGGCGTGGAAACCGAATTCTTCAGCGTTATCAGATGCCGTTTGATTCACGTTCGTCAATATACCAACACTGCTCGAACATATACGTTACGAACGCCGGAATCGCCCACTTTTCGAGATGAAACGGCGATTTCCGCCTGTATCACGCCTATCTCCTTCCGCCGCACGCTCATTGCTTGACGGTGCATTGCGGCAGTGAACCGCCTTTACCATCGCGGATGGCGACCAGCGCGTCGTACGCCTCATCCAACGTGCCCACCTTCACCACGTGGAGGCCCTGTGGCACGTGCCCGACCACGTCGGAGCAGTTGGATTCCGGGGCAAGGAACCACGTGGCCCCGTCGCGCTTCGCGCCGATCATCTTCAACCGGATGCCGCCGATCGCGCCAACCTTGCCTTTGGCGTTCATCGTGCCGGTACCCGCGATGGTCTTCCCGCCGGAAAGCTGCTCTCCGGTCACCTTGTCGATCAGACCGAGCGTGTACATCATGCCCGCGGACGGGCCGCCGATGTCGTCGACGTGCATGGACACCTTCATACCGGACACGTCATAACCGTGCGCCTTGAGGAACCGCTTCGCGGCCGTGGCCGCGGCGCTCTGCGATGAGGACATCTCCTTGTTGCTTTCCTTCGCATAGTCCTTGGCGCTTTGTCCGACGGGGAACACGGCCTCCTGCGGAATCACCGTGGCCTTCGGATTGGCCCATGCCAGCAACGCCTGCGCGTTGGTCACAGGATATCCGGGAACGCCTGAGGCGTTGACGGTGACGAGCAGTAGTTTGCCGGAGTCCTTATGCGTCTTCACGCCGGACACGTCGATGACCTGCTTGCCTTCGACTTTTCCGAGCACGTCCTGGGTCGGTCCCGGCTCCTGCACCACGTACGCGCTGGGCGCAATAAGCATCAGCACGCAGAGCACGGCCACGATCGGTCCGGCGAGATATCGCCAAGGGCGAACATCGAACCACCGTCCGACCTGACGCCAACGTCGTCTGATACGTGGCAGAAGGCCTTGAGACGACCCGTTACGTGTGCTTTTGGCGTGAACTCGCTGTGTTTCCTGCATATCGGCCATGCCTCCCATACTATGGAAGGCAACGAACTTAACAATCGCGTGGAACAAAGGCAGGAAACGGTATGGATGAGAATGCGATCCGCCAGTGGCTTATCGATTGCTTCGGACCGATTCAGGGCGAGATGGCATGGAACCAGCTTTCCAACATGCCGGAAGCCGTACGCGACCAGCTGATGAGTCAGGATCCGAGCACGCTGCCCAAGCCCGAAGAGGTCAAGTCCATGATGCAGGCGTTCACCGCCGGCGGACTCAACACCATGGGAGATATGCAGCAGGCCGTGGAACAGGGGCCGATCAACATCAAACTGGCGAAATCGCTCGCGTTGCAGCAGGCGAATGGTGCCGGATCGGACAGCAGCGTGAACGCCGAAACCGGCGAAATCGCAAGACGTGCCATCAGCGAGGCGAACCTGTGGCTTGATACCGCTTGCGAATTCAACCCGGCGCAAGGCGAGACGCAGCTGCTCACCCGCGCCGGCTGGGTGGAGGACACAATCGACGCGTGGGCGCAGTTCGCCTCCCCCGTGGCCGAATCGATGAACGACGCTCTGGCTTCGATTCTGTCGCAGCGTTTCGGCGACGGCGAAATCCAGACCGAGATTTCCGGGGTTTTCGCAGGCCCCATCGAAATTCCGATTCCGGACGAGATGAAGAATCCGGCGAAGCTGATGCGATTCGTCGGCAACACGTCGTTCGCCATGCAGTTGGGGCGTGCCGCCGGCGACCTGTCCCATGAGGTGCGCGGCAGCTTCGATCAGGGCATCGCGCTGCTGAAGAATCCCGCCGGCGGACTGATCGTGCAGAACGTGACCGAATACGCGAAGTCGCTGGACATCGACGTGAACGAAGTGATGGGCTATCTTGCGCTGCAGGAGCTTGCGCATGCCAGGCTGTTCGCCTCCGTGCCGTGGCTGATGCCCCGCTTCGAGGCGCTGCTGGGCAAATACGCGCGTGGCATCACCATCGACATGGATGCCATGGAGGAGCAGATCCGTGAGGCGGAGTCCATCGATCCGGATTCCATGGCCAGCGCGGTGAACATCACCAAGGTGGCGTTCCCGGACACTCCGGAGCAGAAGCAGGCCATGAAGGCGTTGGAGAATCTGCTTGCCTTGGTGGAGGGCTGGGTGGATGCCGTCGTGTGGCGTGCGGGCATGGCGCATATTCCGCATATCGAACAGCTTCGTGAGATGCTGCGCCGCGAACGCGCCATCGGAGGCCCTGCGGAACGCACGTTCGAAAGCCTGATGGGCATGCAATTGCGCCCCAAGCGCATGCGTGAGGCGGCCGCGCTGTGGGAAAGCATCGGCGCGCAGGAAGGTCCCGAGGCGCGCGACGCGAAATGGTCGCATCCGGATCTGCTGCCGCAACTGCCGGACGAACAGTCCGAGGATAGCTCCAACGAAGAGAACGGCGCCGCATCCGCCACTACCGGTACGGAACAGACCACGGCGCAACAGGATATTCCGGACAGCATCGATTGGGATGCCGAACTGTCCAAGCTGCTCGACGAGGAAGAGCACAAGAGCGATGACGCCGATGGCACGAACGACGCCGACGGTACAGATGACGCCGACGATACGAACGCTTCCGGCGACCCGCAGTCACCGGAAGAAGCGTGATTTCCTGCGCCCGCGATCGGACCCATCGTCTTCGCGGGCGCGCGCATAGGACACGTCGAGTGTGTCTTCGGCACGCGTGACCGCCACGTACATCAATCGCCGTTCCTCTTCCAGAAGGTCGCCTTCGGGCGGTGAACCGTATGGAATCAGCCCTTCGGAGCATCCGATCAGGAACACGTGTTTGAATTCCAGGCCCTTGGAGGCATGGATGGTGGAGATGGTCACGCCTTTAACGTCGCCGCCTGCGCCAAGTGCTTCCAACATGGCCAAGCGGGTCTGAGCGTCATCCGCGAGCGCGGAGTTCTGCCATCCGCTGTCTCGTTTGACGCGGTAGCGCAGGTGTTGTTCGTCCAGTGCCCGGCAGAGGATTTTCTGCTGCGCGTTGACTCGGGTGAGGATGGCGCAGTCGCCCGGAGATGCTCCCTCGTCCACGAGTCTGCGGATGCGTGCAGCCACGCCCCGGGCTTCTTCGAGATCGCTGTTGTAGACGGTTTGCGAGACTCGGCGGCCTGGGTCTCGCTTGGAGTTGAGTTTGAGATAGTCGGCGCGTTGCGGTGAGGCTTCGAGCACGCGGTTGGCGTAGTTGACGATCTGCGGGGTGGAACGGTAGTCGTTGTTGAGTCTGACGTCGGCGGTGAGGGGGCCGAATTCGGAGGCGAAGTTGAGCAGGTTGTAGCTGCTGGCTCCGGCGAACGAGTAGATGGTCTGTGCCGGGTCGCCTACCACGCAGATGTTGCGGTTGTCACCGAGCCATCGGGTGAGCAGCCGATGCTGCAGGGGCGAGACGTCTTGGTATTCGTCGACGGTGAGCCATGTGATGCCGGAGCGGATGCCGGCCGCCACGTCTTCGTCGCTTTCGATGAGGTGGCAGGTGATGAGCAGGATGTCGTCGAAGTCGATTTCGTTGCGATTGGTTTTTTCGGTTTCGTATGCTCTGTAGATGTCCACGAATTGGCTTGGTTCCAGTCCTGCCGGCGGCTGGTGGTGGATGGCCGCGCAGACGCGTTCGTAGTCTTCCGGCGCGATGAGTGAGATTTTGCACCAGTTGATTTCGGCTTGCAGGTTGCGCACGGTGTCGTCGTCCACCTGCTGGGTGGTGACTCGGCGTAGGGAATGTTCCACGATTTCGCGCGGATTGCGTGAGATGAACGGCATGGGCCCTTCGCATACGTCTGGCCAGATCTGACGGAGTTGGTGTAGTGCCGCGGAGTGGAAGGTGGCGGCTTTGACGTCGGATGCGACGTCGAGTTGGGATAGTCTGTTGCGCATTTCCGCGGCCGCTTTGACGGAGAAGGTCACGGCGAGCGTGGCGCGCGGATCCCATGCCTTGGTGGCGCATGCGTAGGCGATTCTTCGGGTGACGGTCCGCGTTTTGCCGGCACCTGCGCCGGCGATGATACGGACGGGTCCGCGCACGGCGGTCGCCGCCATGCGCTGCGCATCGTCCAGTCCGTCGAGAATCGCTTCCGCTGTTGCATCCATATGCTCCATTGTGGCAGATTGCGTGACGATACGGACGCCATCGGCGCGATTAACCGTGAATTCGTGGCAAGTCGCGCCCTTATTAGCCTTCAGTGTGTATTAAGGTTGGAATTGTGACCGAACGAAGCAGATTTATGATGGCCGCCTTGGCGAGCGCGGCGATGCCGAACGCCACCATCGCTGGCACGCGTGACAGCGAGCAGGTCAACGCCACCGACAAGGGGTATGGCATTGATCATGCCGTGGTGCAGGACGCCGCGGGCAAGTTGTATGACACGTTCGCTTCGAACACGCCGAAGGGACGCAAGCGTCTCGTTGGTCGCGTGCGTGCCGCGCAGACGTTGATGGGCAACCGCGAGTTGGGCGGATTGGGGTTCGACGTCGATCGCGTTCTGGCGTTCTCCAATGGCGAACAGGAGAGGTCCGTCACAGGAGACGTTTCCGTGATGGTCGCCACGCATCATGATGGTCAGGCGCGTCCGCTGACGCTGCTGACGTTGGACGACTGTGCCAGCGTGGGCACCGCGTTGGGCGCGATACACCGTCTTCGTCCGGATTTTCTGCAGGAGGCCGGCTATCCGGTGTTCTCCACGGGGCAGATTCGCGCGCAGCTGACCGCATGGATCAAGCGTTTGCGTCAGGCTGGCCATGTGCCGCAGGAGATCACGACGAGCTGGTCCGACGTTCTTGAAACGGACGGCCTGTGGTCGTTCGCCACTTGTCCGGTGCATGGTGGCCTGTCCGACGGCGATGTGCTGTTCTCGGGCTCGTCGATCACCGCCATCACGAACTGGCAGGATATGCAGGTCAATGATCCGGCGCGTGATTTGGCGTGGATTTTCTCCAAGCTTGACGAAAACCACCGTAATGCGTTGCTCAGCGCGTATGGACGCATGCTGGGCAATCGTTTGGACGATCTGATCATGCTGCGTGCCAACCTGTGGCTGCAGATGGAACAGGTGGGCGATTTCATCAGCGCGTTGAATCAGGCCGATAGCGTCAAGATCATGCAGTTCAAGGCGCAGGTGGAGCGTTTGGCTCACCAGTTGGGTATGCTCACCGCGAAGAACCATAGGCCGAGCGAGACGCGTCAGGACGAGCAGAAGGCCGGCAACCGTCCGCCGAGCACCATCACCGTGGGCACGTTGCTGGACGAATCGGAACGTCGCAGGCAGGCGGCGACGCAGCAGAATAACGATGCCGACGCGACCGGCGAACGTCATATCGACGCGACCGATATGGATGATGACAGGACCGGCGATTTCGATGTTACCGGCTCCCAGCCCGTCCGTAAGACGAAGCAGATCGTCGATGACGTCACGGAAGCGTTCGATGTGACTGCCGCCGAACATATCGTCTCCGCCGGCATGGTTTCCGGCAATGCCGATTCGGACGATACGAGCGAACGTGAGGAATCCCCCGTCAGCACGTTCGTTCCGGAGCAGTCCGCGAGGGAGCGTCACGAGTCGTTGCCGTCCAGTTCGACCATTGTGATCAGCACGTTGCAGACCGCCGATGGCAGCGATGACACGAACGAGGAGGAAATTCCTCAAGCCCATAGCGAAGCGGCGACCATGCTCATTCCGCTGCTCGAACGCGATGAGGCCACTATGCAGAAGGCCAAAGCGGAGGTCGACCGGCTGCAGGCCGAGGACGCCACCGATGAGAAACCGCGCGTAGAATAAGCGCATACATTGCAAACGAATTTGCACACGAACACCCTTACAAGGAGCATCATGGATATCGAACTGGGCATTCAGAACGTGGCGCGCACCGTCACCTTCAGCACCGAGCAGAGCGCCGACGAGGTGAACAACGTCATCGCCGAGGCCGTGGAGAATGGCAAGACCATCAACCTGACCGACGACAAGGGCCGTCGCATCGTGGTGCCGGCCGGTTCTCTCGGCTATGCCATCATCGGTTCCGAAACCAAGCACGCCGTCGGCTTCGGCAATCTCTGATCGTCACCTGCAAACGCGTTGGACACGTTCCAAATGAAAAAGGCGTCGGGCCATATCAGGTTCGACGCCTTTTTCATATTCGATTCATGTATCCGGTTCACGCTTGGAAATTCCATATCCGGATTTCATGCGGCATGTGAGCTGCCGACGCGACCGATCAAATCCACACCCCGATGCAGGATTTCGCGTACGGTGTCGTCGTCGGTAAGGTTCTCGCCCAGACCGTTCGGCTTGCCTTTGCCATGCCAGTCCGAGCCGCCGGTCACCAGCAGATCGTGCCGTGCGGCAATCGTCAGCAATCGTTCCCGCTGTTCCGGAGGATTGCCGCGATGCCATATTTCCAAGCCGTCCAAGCCGTCGGCGATCATCGCGTCAAGCTGCTCGTCGGACAGCAGCCGGCGGTTGCGTTGCGGATCGCCCGCATGCGCGGCGACCACCACACCGCCCGCCCCCTTGACGGCGGCGATGACCTCGTGCGTCGACGGCGACGGCGTGGGAATGTAATACTTGGATTTGGCGCTCACCGCGTCGGCGAACGCGTCGGAACGCGTCTCGTACACGCCCGCCGCGACCAGCGCGTCGGCGATGTGCGGACGGCCGATTGTGGTGCGCTCCCCTTCCTTCACTTGGGCGAGCACATCGTCCCACGTAATCGGAAAATCCTGCGACAGCCGCTCAACCATGCGTTTCGTACGCCGCAATCGCGCCGCACGCGTGTTGGCGAACATGCTGGAAATATGCTCGTTGGACGGATCGTATTGGAAGGCGAGCATGTGCACGGACACATCTTCGTCGACGGCGGTGATTTCCGTGCCCAGCAGTAACGGCAAACCGATTTCCTCCGAGGCTTCCGTCGCCTCGTCCCAGCCGGCGGTGGTGTCATGGTCGGCAATCGCCACACCATGCAAGCCAAGCTTCCTTGCCTGCTCCACCAGCGTGCGCGGCGTCTCGGTACCGTCGGAAAAGACGGTATGGCAATGAATATCCCAACCTTGTGCGGGTGGCTCCGCGTAACTCACGTGACTCATATGACTATCGTAAGCTCGAATCCGCGGTTTTTCGCGTAGACTGAGACATGACAACGTTTGTATTTTGATTTTCCAAGGATTGACGATGAGCGATTTTGAAGGCCAGGCCGCTGTGGACGTAGCCGATGACGAAACGAGCGTCGGCACAGCCGTCGCCATGGACGACGACTACACGAAGCCGCGCGGGTGGCGTCACGGCGCAACGTGGACGTATCTGATCATGCTGCTCGCTTCGGCGGTGGCATTGCTCGTATCGTTCATTCTGTCGGCGGACACGCTGAAAATGGCACGCAATCCCGGGCAGAAGCTCAACTGCGATGTGAACGCCGTGCTGTCCTGTTCCACGGTGGCCGAATCCTGGCAGGCGGAGATCGTGAAGTTCGCCGGATTGAGCTTTCCGAACGCGTTCTTCGGCATTGCCGCCGAATCGGTGTTCGTGACGATCGCGGTGATCGGACTGGCCAAGGTGGCCGTGCCGCGTTGGTTCGCGCTGTGCACATGGCTTGGAGGCCTTGCCGCGTTGGCGTATTCGTATTGGCTGACCACGCAGTCGCTGTTCGTCATCAACGCGATGTGCCCGTGGTGCCTGGTGCTGATGTTCTCCACCACCGTGCAGTTCATGGCGTTGTCGCATGCCACGGTGGCCGTGCAGGACATGCCGTCCGGCCATGCTGGATTGCGCAAGTATTACCGGCTGAATTTCGATCTGATGGTCGATGTGGTGTGGATTGTGGCGCTGATCGTGGTCATTCTCGTCAAGGACGGCCCGATGCTGTTCGCCTGATACGGTTTGCATCGAGCCTTTTGCCTATCCGCTTTTCGTTTGCTGCCGCAGCGGTTACAGCAGTTCGATTTTGCCTACGATGGTGGCGCTGCCGGTAAGCTTCACGTCTTCGTCGGTCACGTCGATGCGCAAGGTGCCGCCACGTACGGTGATGGTCCAATGGTCGATGCCGGTTTTGGCGCGCAACGTGATGGCGGTGGCGCATAGGCCCGTGCCGCACGACAGGGTTTCGCCGCAACCGCGTTCGTTGACGCGCATGGTGGCCTCGCCCGCATCGTCGCCTTCGCTTTGCTCGTCGATGCGCACGAACTCCACGTTCTGGTCCGACGGAATCTCGGGCGCGACGACCGGCTTGGTGATCAGATCAAGGTCTTCGACGTTCGGCAGGCTGGCGAACGCGTCTTCAAGTACGGCCACGACGTGCGGATTGCCCATGTCCACGAACGTGCCACGTGCGGAACCGGACGTGCCCGGAATGGTCACTTCGTAACCGTCGACGTCGCCACGCTTCCATGCGCCCATCTCCACTTGGAACACGTCCTTGCCAAGCCCTGGCACATCGCCGAGCGACGTCAGGACCTTCACGCCGGCGCGGGTGCCGAGACGAAACGGCTTGCCGCCCGGCTGGTCGGCGATGCCCTGCCGCTGCGCGAACAAGGTGATCGCACGTGTGCCGTTGCCGCACATCTCGGCCAGCGAGCCGTCCGCGTTGCGGTAGTCCATGAACCAGTCCGCATCGCCCGCCGCGCAATCGGCGATCTGCCTTTCGTTCACATCGGACACCGCCTGCGGATGCGCCAGACGGATCAGGCCGTCGCCGCCGATGCCGAAATGGCGGTCGCACAGGAATCGCACTTCATCGGCGGTCGGCTCGTGCGTACCGTCTTCGTCGAGATACACCACGAAATCGTTGCCGGTGGCGTGCGCTTTGTAAACAATGCTTGGAATGCTCATACCAGTTCACTCTACACGCGGTAGGCTATTGAAAGCGTTTGGCGCATGCGCCTGCGGGCGTATGCGCGATGGCAAAGGAGGACGTATGGCTTCAACGGCACCTATCGGCGTTTTCGATTCCGGTTTGGGGGGCATTTCCGTGGCGCGTGAGATCCGCCGCGACATGCCGAACGAGCATGTGCTGTATTTCGGTGACTCCGCGAACGCTCCGTACGGCACGAAATCGCCCGAACAGGTGCGCGAACTGTCCGACGTCATTGTGAAACGATTCGTGGAACAAGACGTGAAAGCGGTCGTGATCGCCTGCAATACCGCCACTTCCGCCGCAGCCAACGAACTGCGCGACACATACGACATTCCGATCATCGGCATGGAGCCGGCATTGAAGGTGGCTTGCGACCGTGGTCACGGCAAGCGTCAGCACGTCATCGTGGCCGCCACTCCCCTGACGTTGCGTGAACGCAAGTTCGCCGTGCTGATGGACCGGTTCAAGGCCGACCATACGATTTTTCCGGAGCCCTGCCCCGGTCTGGTGGAGATCGTGGAGCATGGGCAGCTTGACGACCATGATGTGGTGATGCGCACGCTGCACCAGTATTTCGACCAATACGATCTGTCCACGATCGACTCCGTTGTGCTCGGCTGCACGCATTTCGTGTTCTACCGCGATTATTTCCGCGAACTGCTGCCTGATACGGCGGCGATCATCGACGGCAATGAAGGTACCGTGCGTCACCTTGGCGTGGTGCTCGAATCGTTGGGCAAGCTCGCTCCGGAAGACGCGGAAGGCGGCATCGAGCTGGCCAATTCCGACACTTCCGAACGAATCGCGCAGTTGGCGCAGTCGCTGCTTGATCGCTGAGCGCGAATGTCCCGACAGACCGCGTAAAGTCGAATGAACCCGGCAAAAGGGACGGACTTGCGAAAGGACGGGCGCATATGGCCAACAGGACAGCGATGATCGACGTCGGCGGCGGTTTCCGCGCGATTTACGGCGCGGGTGTGATGGACCGCATGCTGGAGGACGGCATACATGTCGACCATTGCTATGGTGTTTCCGCCGGCAGCGCCAATATGGTTTCCTACATTTCCGGACAGCACGGGCGAAACCACACGTTCTACACGCAGTACGCGTTCCGTAAGGAATACGCGAGCTTCGACAGCTATGTGAAGAACCACAATTACGCGAACCTCGATTATGTGTACAGCACGCTGAGCAACCACGATGGCGAGAATCCGGTGGATTACGAGGCGTTTGCGGCGAATCCGACCGAATTCACCGTGGTGGCCTGCAATGCGGATGACGGCTCCACGAAGTATTTCGACAAGTCGGATGTGGGCTACGACAATTACGACATCATGAAGGCGTCGTCGGCGGTGCCGGTGGCGTGCGAACCGTATGTGATCGACGGCGTCCCGTATTACGACGGCGGCATCGCTGATCCGATTCCGGTGCAGAAGGCCATCGATGACGGCTATGACCGCATCGTGGTGATCCTCACCCGTCCGAAAGACACCGTACGCGAGCAGAAGAAGGACATCGGCCCGGCCACGATTCTGAAGCGCACGCACCCGGAGGCCGCGGAAAAGCTGATGAACCGCTATCAGACGTACAACGACGAGGTGGCGTTGGCCAAGGAATACGAGAAGGATGGCCGTGTGCTCATCCTCGCGCCGGAAAGCATGTACGGCTTGAACACGCTGAGCAAGTCGTTCGAAGGTCTGGAACGCATGTACCGCGCCGGATATGCGGCGGCGGCCGCGATTCCAACGTTCTTGGAAAGCTGAAATCCGTTCTTCCGCAGCGCTGTCATGCGTTTCCAACGGCCCTAACGGCAACCGTATGACAGCAATCGCATAATGCAATCATATGGCAGCGGTTATGTACGTTACGGCATCGCAACACGCGTAACCGGGCGGCGGCTATGCTGGAACGCATGGAAAAGCAGAATCGTATTTTTTCCGGCTTTGATGCCGATGCCATCGATCGCACCACCGCCGCAGATCTGGCCGAAGTCGGTTCCGACAAGTGGACCCGCTACCCCGGCTGTATCGGCGCGTTCATCGCGGAAATGGACTACGGCCTGGCGCCGTGCATCCAGCAGGCCATCGACAGCGCCTGCGACCATTGCAAACTCGGTTACATTCCCGAACCGTGGAAGCGCCGCGTGGCCGAGGCGTGCGCCGGCTGGCAGAAAAGCCACTACGGCTGGGACGTGGATCCGGACATCATCCGCGTGGTGCCGGACGTGTTGGAAGCGTACGAGATCTTCCTGCGCGAGCTGGTCGGCGCCGGCAATGCCGTGGTCGTGCCGACGCCCGCGTACATGCCGTTCCTGAGCGTGCCGAAGCTGTACGACGTCGACGTGATCGAAATCGAAATGCTTCAGGGAACCGACGAAACGACCGGCGAGCGCGAATGGCTGTTCGATTTCGACGCCATCGAACGCGCGTTCGCGGCTGGCTGCCATGCGTTCGTGCTGTGCAATCCGCACAATCCGATCGGCAAGGTGCTTACGTTGGCCGAGGAGCAGCGGCTGTGCGAGCTGGCGGAACGGTACGACGTGCGTATTTTCAATGATGAGATTCACGCGCCGTTCGTGTTCGAGGGGCGTCATATTCCGTATCCGACCATCAGCGAGGCGGCCGCGCGGCAGTCTACGACCGCCACCAGCGCGTCGAAGTCGTTCAACATTCCGGGTACGAAGTGCGCGCAGGTGCTGCTGACGAATCCGGCGGACCGTGAGATGTGGGCGGAACGTGCGGAGTGGAGCGAGCATCAGACCGCCACGATCGGTGCGATCGCCACCACCACCGCCTACAACGAGGGCGATCCGTGGTTCCAGGACGCGCTTTCCTACGTGCGACGCAATCTTGGGTTGTTCGACAAGCAGATGCGCACGCGGTTCTCGGGCGTTGGCTATATTCGCCCGCGCGGCACGTATATCGCATGGCTGGATTTCGGCCCGCTCGGCATTGACGATCCGGCCGCGTATTTCCTTGAGAAGGCGAAGGTGGCGCTGACCGACGGCCGTTCGTGCGGCCGCGCGGGAGCCGGCTGCGCGCGCGTGAACATGGCGATGCCGTATCCGCTGCTGGTGGATTGCCTCAACCGCATGCATGACGCGTTGCAGGCGGACGGTTTGCTTTAAAGTTTTCCGTCTTTCGTGTGTGACCGACGCTATGGTCGGCCACACACGCCATATTGCGGGAAAAGCCGCCGAATCATTGCGATTGCAACGGTTGCGCTATGGGCGAATAGCAGCATGTTACGATGGCCGCACACCACCGTCGGTGGACGCGCGACGCGAATCCAGCGTATGCGTTTCATTGAGAAGAAGGCTTTACGAATATGCGATTCCCCTACAGCGGCAACGGCACATGGACGCCCGACTACCACTGCGGTTTCATTGATGCCGTCAAACGTTTTTTCATCGGCTACATGGAGTTTCGGGGGCGTTCCAGCAGACGCGAGTTCTGGCTCGCCATGCTGTTCTTCATTCCGGTCAGCGTGCTGATATTCCTTATTCCGACTGCCGGAACGGTGTCCGGAATACTGTGGATGCTGGCCACCATGATGCCGATCATGGCCATCTCCTTCAGAAGGCTGCATGATGCCAACCGCACCGGCTGGTGGTTTCTGCTTGGGCATGTCGGCACCATTCTGGCCCTTGCGATGCTGGTCATCATTGCGTTCGGCCTGGTCATCATCGAAATCGGCATGATCATGGTCATCCCCCACGAGCCACCGAAACTCGACTTTCACAACCCGAACAGCTTCCCGGGAATGCTGCTCACGCTGTTCTACGTCAGCCTCGGCATGGCCGGCATCTCGCTGATCATCCAAGCATTCCTGTACTCACTGCCCAGCAAGCCCGAGGGCGTCCGCTTCGACTGATGTTCTCAGCGACATCCCGTTTCTCTCCCCTCCCTGCATTACCCTCTTAGCCCTTTTGTATGGAAACGTTCCATCTCACATTAAGACAGAGCAGTGAGCTCGGTTAACAAAACTCCTATAATCACATCTATTGTCTTCCGCCGTCATAAGCGACGGAATGTCAACATCAGAGGAGAAAACAATGAAGAGAAACATGCTCCACCGCCTGGTCGCCATGGCCGCGGCGGGAACCATGCTGATGTCGGTCGCCGCATGCGGCTCGTCATCCGATAACAATGCCACCACCAGCAATTCCAGCGACACCTCGCTGATTTCCGTGAACAACAGCGAGCCACAGAACGGTCTGATTCCGAGCGACACCAACGAAATGGGCGGCGGCAAGGTCATCCGCTACCTGTTCGAAGGTCTGGTGAGCTTCGACGCGAAGGGCAAGCAGCATCTTGAAGTGGCCGAAAGCATCACACCGAACGAGGACGCCACCAAGTACACGATCAAACTGAAGAAGGGTTGGAAGTTCACCAACGGTGAGGCTGTGACCTCCCACTCCTTCGCCGACACCTGGAGTTTCGCCGCCAATGTGAAGAACGCGCAGAAGACCTCGAGCCGCTTCTCCACCATCAAGGGCTATGACGAGCTGCAGGATCCGAACGTCGATCCGAAGGCCACACTTTCCGGTCTTTCCACCCCGGACGACTACACGCTGGTCGTCGAGCTGAACAAGCCTGATTCCGTGTTCCCGACCAAGCTCGCGCACCAATCCATGTTCCCGCTGCCGAGCGTGGCATTTAAGGACATCAAGAAGTTCGGTCAGGCTCCGATTGGCAATGGTCCGTACAAGTTCAAGTCCTGGTCGCATGACAAGAACATCATCATCGTGCCGAACAAGGATTATAAGGGCAGCCGCAAGGTATCCAACAACGGCATCGAATACCGCGTCTATACGAATGAGGATTCCGCTTACTCCGACGTGCTGTCCGGCAACCTCGACGTGATGGATCAGATTCCACAGTCCGCGGTGAAGACCTTCCGTCAGGATTCCAGCGTGATCGCCTACAGCCAGGCAGGATCCTCATTCCAGTCCTTCGTCATTCCGGAACGTCTTGAGCATTTCGGCAACGACGAGGAAGGCCAATTGCGTCGTCAGGCCATTTCCATGGCCATCAACCGCGACCAGATCGTCAAGAAGGTTTACAACAACACGAAGACCCCGGCCACCGATTTCACTTCACCGCTCGTCCCCGAATATGTGAAGAAGCTGGAGAAGAACGGCGACAACCTGAAGTACAACGCTTCCAAGGCCAAGGAACTGTGGAAGAAAGCCAATGCCATCAAGTCATGGTCCGGCAACTTCCGAATCGCCTATAATGCCGATGGCGGCCATAAGGAATGGGTCGATGCCGTGTGCAACCAGATCAAGAACACACTCGACATCGACGCCGCTGGCGAGCCGTACGCCACGTTCAGCGACGTGCGTAACCAGGTGACCAACCGCACCATCAAAACCGCGTTCCGTGCCGGCTGGATGCTGGATTACCCGTCCGCTGAAGATTATCTCAATCCGCTATATGCCTCCAGCTCCGCTGACGGTCATGGTTCGAACGATGGTGATTACAAGAGCGCGGAATTCGACAAGCTCCTGAACGCCGCGCTCGCCCAGACCGACGTAAAGAAGCGAACCGAGGACTTCACCAAGGCGCAGGAAGTGCTGGCCAAGGATCTTCCGGTGATTCCGCTGTGGAACGACAACGTCGCCGCCGCGTCCGCGACGAACGTGAAGAACGTGTCGTTCGACTACACCAACCTGCCTACCTACAACACCATCACCAAGTGACGGCTTCGTTGTGACGTTTTGCTGCCAATCGGCAACGAAAAACGAGTGGGGGTTCGAATCCTTAATGGATTCGAACCCCCACTCGGCGTTTTGCAGCCGTTTCGTTTATTTGCTTGCGGCGTCAAACCTATGGCGTCAGCTCTGCACGTAGCTGCCCTTCGGGGACTTCCAACCGCAGTTCATCATCTCGCTGTTGAACACCATCGCACCGTCGCCATGGGCGGGGACGACGATCATGCCACCGTCGCCGTGGTGACGGGCCACACCGTCCAGCGCGGCCTTCGCAGCCTCGACCGGATCTTCCTTGGCATACAGCACACGGTCAGAAACCTGGTGCGCGGCGACTTCCTTGACGAACGCCTCACCGATGCCGGTGCAGGAGATCGCAACGGAATCGTTGTTGGCGTAGGTGCCGCAACCCGGCAGTGGCGAATCGCCAACACGGCCCGGCATCTGGTTGGTGATGCCGCCAGTGGAGGTGCCGGCTGCGATATTGCCGGACGCGTCACGTGCGACGGCGCCGATGGTGCCATGCTTCTCCCATTCGTCGCCATTGGACTGCGCCTCACGCAGGGATTCCTGACGGGCCGGGGTGATGAAGTACTCGCTGTCGCACAGTTCGATGCCCCACTCCTTGAGCAGGTTATCGCCCGGCTTGGCGAACATGACGTGCTTGGTCTTCTCCTTGATGGCGCGCGCCACATTGATCGGGTTCTTGGACGTGGTCAGACCGCATGCGGAGCCGACTTCGCCGTCAACGCCGGTCATCAGGCAGGAATCCATGGACACGATGCCTTCGCTCGTCAACGCGGCACCACGGCCAGCATTGAATTCGGGAGCATCCTCCATGACACGAATGGCCGCGCAGACGGCATCCTCGGCCGGAGCGCCCTGTTCCAGCAGCGCATAGCCGGCTTCAAGGGCCCTGTTCAGATCCTGCTCCACCTGGGCGCGACGTTCCGGCGTGTCCTTCTTGCCGCGATTGCCAGCGCCTGCGTGGATCACCAGAAGGATCCCATCCGGATCAGCCTGGGCAACCCGGACCGTCGACTGCGGCAATGCTGCTTCGTTTGTTGACATCTTCTCTCCTTCAGATATCTCGCTTATGTTTGACATTCGCAGATATCTTACGCCGGTGGCGGCAACGAAGCGCCCGACATGTGCAAAAGCGATGCCGTCGCGCCGTTACGCAATCAAAAACATATTGAAGCGCGACTGCGTCCTTTCTTACGTTTCATACTTTTGCAAATCGTAATCTCGTATTTCATGGTGCTCCTCCGTTGGTAGTGCCAGTATGTGTCAAGCGCATCGTTCCCCGGACAAAATCACGTTCTTAAGCAAAGCCACGCTTGTAAATCGGAAACACAAGTCGTTGTGGCCCCTACGGATTCATTGTATGTCGAAATGGCTGAATAATTATCCATCGCAAAAACTCTCGTAAGCAACACCTATCGAGATAAATGTAGCTTATTTTAACGTTAGCTACACTTATGCGGATAAGTGTAGCTAACGCACATGCGATGCGACTGATAGATTGGCAAATACAATCATCCCCGCATGTGCGGGGAACACTTGAAACGCTGGCGCAGCTTGTTTTCGAGCGCGGGATCATCCCCGCATGCGCGAGGGACACCTGCCGAGTGGCTGGTAGTCCTGCATGTCGTGGGGATCATCTCCGCATGTGCGGGGAACACGGTGTCGTGGTGGTAGAATTGGATTGCTCGAAGATCCCACGCGACCAGCTTTCAAGACTGGAACATCAGTCGGGGGGTTATCTTCGGGTTTTCTATTTCAGTTGGATCTGATGCAGTCCCGATATGTCGAGCACCCATAGCTCGCGGATATGCGTTTCGTACCGTTGGGGATCATCCCCGCATATGCGGGGAACACGCGAACGTCTGCGTTTTCATGACATATCTGCAACAAAATCTATTAGCTTATCCTGAACACTTATCCATGCTTCAGAATCCAATCCAACATTGGTTTTCCTGTTTTTCTCTTCATCAATTTTGCTTTTGTCTGGCGGGGTGCCATGATGCCCTCCGACCACGCAGGCATACTGCGTGCAGCTTTTCTCCCCCAACCTCGGACTCGCAGGAGATATCCCTCAAGAATAATCTCTCCTGCGATGGGATGTGTGGGATGATCGGTATCTCGCAAGCCAGCTGCGTCTGTTCAATAGAAGTTAGGCCGATGGGGGCGGCGCCGTTTTGTTGGACTGCTTCAATTTGACAAAACACAGAGGACCGCGGGGCCCTGCTGCCCCTGCCTATATTTAGGCAAGTCGGCGTTTCGTAACCAATCACAAAACGCCGACTTGACTAAATACATAAATATAGCTAACGCGCGTGTGATACAACGAATATTTGAGTTGGAACGCGAGCTTTGTCAGCATCTCGTTTTGCCGATAACTACAAACGCGTCCGTATAATTGGACATTAAACGGCACGAGCCAGGCACTTGCGCATCAATAAACAGAGGACATAATCATGCAAAGAGATTTAGCACTGGTCAAGCCAACGCGAAAATACGCGAGCCAAGTGATGCATTACAAGCAGGAGATGCTTGCAAACAACGACAGTCTCGATGGATGCGCCGGTCTCGAAGACACGGATTCTTTTGATGAATGGATCGATTTCGATAATCGATTGAAAAAGAAATACGGCGAAGGCTATGTGCCGTCGGAAGTATTTTTAGCTATTCGGAAGGCGGATGACAAGCTCGTCGGCATCATTGATTTCAGACGTCCGCTATCCCCTTTTCTGCTGCAATACGGAGGAAATATTGGGTATAGCATTTTGCCATCGGAACGTCAAAAAGGGTATGCCAAAGCGATGCTCGCCTTACTCCTGCCCATCTGCAAAGAGCAGGGCGAGCAACGTGTTCTACTTACCTGTCACAAGAGCAATGAAGCATCAAGACGGACGATTATCAGCAATGGTGGAAAGATGGAGAATGAAATCGTGAACGGTACGGGACGGAACGAAGACAGTATCATCCAGCGATTTTGGATAGACCTCTGAATATTGGCTTTAATCCAAAAAACTGGAGACGGTTGCGCTTCTTCGCCCACAGCTCCTCAATGAAATCCCGAGTTTGAATACTCAGGAATCTTTGGTTCGGCACTTCGCTTGGCATGTCGCCGGGTCCTCAATGAAGTCCTGAGCTTGAATGCTCAGGAATCTGCGGTGCCGCGTCTGCATACGCGTTCGCCCGCTCCTCAATGAAGTCCTGAGCTTGAATGCTCAGGAATCTGGTGCCGCACCGAGAAGCTGCACAAGGGGCTCAGTCCTCAATGAAGTCCTGAGCTTGAATGCTCAGGAATCTCGGCGATCCACTGCAACGGGTATCCGAGCTGCTTTCCTCAATGAAGTCCTGAGCTTGAATGCTCAGGAATTGTTCCGGTCCTGTGCGGGCCTGTTCTTTTTCCGACGTCCTCAATGAAGTCCTGAGCTTGAATGCTCAGGAATTCCACGTGGACGCGCCAAGCGTCTTCCAGCGACTTGACTCCTCAATGAAGTCCTGAGCTTGAATGCTCAGGAATATCCTCGAAACCGTACCGCCGGAAAACATTGTCGTTTCCTCAATGAAGTCCTGAGCTTGAATGCTCAGGAATGTCTGTGATGCCGGTGATCTGCGTGACCTTGGCCGTCCTCAATGAAGTCCTGAGCTTGAATGCTCAGGAATCCCACTTGAAGCCACGACGCTTCACAAAAGTCACATCCTCAATGAAGTCCTGAGCTTGAATGCTCAGGAATTGAAGTCAATCACGACACGCACCGCATATTCCCTGCATCCTCAATGAAGTCCTGAGCTTGAATGCTCAGGAATGCAGGCGGCGTTCCAATCGGGCGCGTCTGCGGTCGATTCCTCAATGAAGTCCTGAGCTTGAATGCTCAGGAATCGCCCCACGACAGCACCTTGCTGCCATCCACCAGCACTCCTCAATGAAGTCCTGAGCTTGAATGCTCAGGAATATAATACGCCACTGTCTGGCATCTCATATTGAGACTCCTCAATGAAGTCCTGAGCTTGAATGCTCAGGAATACGATACGCCTATGTGACGCCTTGCATGTCGCTAACCCGCTCCTCAATGAAGTCCTGAGCTTGAATGCTCAGGAATGTCATAGGAGTACTCATTCTCGAAAAGTTCGGAGATCCTCAATGAAGTCCTGAGCTTGAATGCTCAGGAATACGTCGTCCCGTCATGGGGAGAGCGGCACATCGCCGGTCCTCAATGAAGTCCTGAGCTTGAATGCTCAGGAATCTAATTCCACGGCCATCATCCACGTATTGCCCTCTCCTCAATGAAGTCCTGAGCTTGAATGCTCAGGAATTGCGCACATGACGATGCGCGAGCTGACGGACACGATCCTCAATGAAGTCCTGAGCTTGAATGCTCAGGAATATGGAAGTCTGTCCATCAGAGAAGAACGAACGGGTCGTTCCTCAATGAAGTCCTGAGCTTGAATGCTCAGGAATTGAGCTTGCCGCGTCGGCCGGCGTGCGGTACCTGCTCCTCAATGAAGTCCTGAGCTTGAATGCTCAGGAATGCAAAGGAGACCACGCATGGCCTACACGATCCGCCATCCTCAATGAAGTCCTGAGCTTGAATGCTCAGGAATATCTGCGTCTATGAAACCTTCCTCGAAGAGATACCTTCCTCAATGAAGTCCTGAGCTTGAATGCTCAGGAATGGTCAGTGGGCGGCTGAGGTTCGCGTGTTTGTACCATCCTCAATGAAGTCCTGAGCTTGAATGCTCAGGAATCATCGGACATGATGATGTTTCCTTCCTTTTACTGGATTCCTCAATGAAGTCCTGAGCTTGAATGCTCAGGAATTACTGGGCGAACAGCGCGCGAGTAGCTTGGGCGTCAGTCCTCAATGAAGTCCTGAGCTTGAATGCTCAGGAATTAACCGGCCTGATGCCACTTGATGATCATGTTTTCGATCCTCAATGAAGTCCTGAGCTTGAATGCTCAGGAATGTGGCAGAGCTGCGCCTTGTCCGTGCCCGAGCCGGACGCTCCTCAATGAAGTCCTGAGCTTGAATGCTCAGGAATGTCCAAGGCCAAGCTGTACATCACGTTGAAAACCAATCCTCAATGAAGTCCTGAGCTTGAATGCTCAGGAATGTATGGAACGAAGACAATGTGTCCCGAAACTATTCTCCTCAATGAAGTCCTGAGCTTGAATGCTCAGGAATCACCTCATGGCCGAACTGCGAGGCGAGGGCATTGACTCCTCAATGAAGTCCTGAGCTTGAATGCTCAGGAATATACCTACCGCATAGTCTGTGGTAACAATGTAGGTCCTCAATGAAGTCCTGAGCTTGAATGCTCAGGAATTCCGTGGGGCTCGCATTATCGCTCCGTTCTCCGTCCTCCTCAATGAAGTCCTGAGCTTGAATGCTCAGGAATGATGTTCGAGACGCCGACCGCCTCGATGACCTTCTTCCTCAATGAAGTCCTGAGCTTGAATGCTCAGGAATATGGAGCATTACGCGTGAGCAGATTGTGCAGATCTCCTCAATGAAGTCCTGAGCTTGAATGCTCAGGAATCGCCGACAAATCAACGTGGTACCTCGTATACGCGTGACTCCTCAATGAAGTCCTGAACTTGAATGCTCAGGAATTTCTCGATGATACCGACTTGCGCCGTGATACTCGGCTCCTCAATGAAGTCCTGAGCTTGAATGCTCAGGAATGAACATCACACCGTCCCTGTGGGGTATGAACACTGTCTCCTCAATGAAGTCCTGAGCTTGAATGCTCAGGAATGGTCTGCCATGCGAGTATCGCGTTGCGGCTGTCGGACGCTCCTCAATGAAGTCCTGAGCTTGAATGCTCAGGAATGGCTGTAATGTTGTGATATTGCTTGTTTTATTTGCGGATCCTCAATGAAGTCCTGAGCTTGAATGCTCAGGAATGTCGCCGGCACGGCACCAGCACGACCCGTCATGGCCCGCTCCTCAATGAAGTCCTGAGCTTGAATGCTCAGGAATTGCAGCTAGCCCGCAGGACATAGCGATTTTGAACCTGATCCTCAATGAAGTCCTGAGCTTGAATGCTCAGGAATTTACGCCGCCTTCAAGGTTGGGAATTGCGTTTTCTGGGTCCTCAATGAAGTCCTGAGCTTGAATGCTCAGGAATCTTTTGATTACAAAGTCAACACGCTGACGATTTTCCTCAATGAAGTCCTGAGCTTGAATGCTCAGGAATTTCATATCCATCAAAGGTGTGGTCAGGCATTATTCCTCAATGAAGTCCTGAGCTTGAATGCTCAGGAATTTACGTCCATTGGAATCTCAAGCAAGTAGTCGAAATCCTCAATGAAGTCCTGAGCTTGAATGCTCAGGAATGTTATGCTTCTGCGTCAGGCTATCAGTAAGGGCGGCATCCTCAATGAAGTCCTGAGCTTGAATGCTCAGGAATCGCTTTGGGAGCTGACACCGCCGCTCATGCGACAGCAATCCTCAATGAAGTCCTGAGCTTGAATGCTCAGGAATCCCCGCATTGGTCACCACGGCCTGAGCGTCCGCACTCTCCTCAATGAAGTCCTGAGCTTGAATGCTCAGGAATGAGGGCATGGAGTCGTCGTCCATGCAGCTGACGAGTCCTCAATGAAGTCCTGAGCTTGAATGCTCAGGAATTTCGCGGCTTAAGGACACTTGGATGCGTGCCCGTGTCTCCTCAATGAAGTCCTGAGCTTGAATGCTCAGGAATAAGCGCCCGCGACCGAATCGTAGGAAGTGGCCGCTCCTCAATGAAGTCCTGAGCTTGAATGCTCAGGAATAAGTCAAGCGTATACACGCTAGTTGCCGTCTGCGCATCCTCAATGAAGTCCTGAGCTTGAATGCTCAGGAATCCGCGTCGGCGGCATCGGCTCAGGCGCCGAGCACTCCTCAATGAAGTCCTGAGCTTGAATGCTCAGGAATCCATCCTGCTGGAAAGACGCGTGATGCTCCTATATTCCTCAATGAAGTCCTGAGCTTGAATGCTCAGGAATACAGGAGCTGAATCTCCTCCTGAAGCTTCAGATTTCCTCAATGAAGTCCTGAGCTTGAATGCTCAGGAATTGGGATGCCTTACGCGCGTTGTTGCGTTTGCTCTCCTCAATGAAGTCCTGAGCTTGAATGCTCAGGAATTTACCAGTACCGTTCGCTCAAGCGTCGCAATACAATCCTCAATGAAGTCCTGAGCTTGAATGCTCAGGAATAGTTGGTTGAACGCTTGATTATCGCGTGTACGTCCGTCCTCAATGAAGTCCTGAGCTTGAATGCTCAGGAATTTGCCGTCATGGGCGCGGGCGCGGAATACCCTTGGTCCTCAATGAAGTCCTGAGCTTGAATGCTCAGGAATCTCCCTTTTTCCGTTTGCTTCACAAGTTCAGGTCGTCCTCAATGAAGTCCTGAGCTTGAATGCTCAGGAATGGAGATAACACAATGTCCAATATTCGACCACTGGCCGTCCTCAATGAAGTCCTGAGCTTGAATGCTCAGGAATCCGTATCGCCATCCACATGGAAGGACGAATGTGTGTCCTCAATGAAGTCCTGAGCTTGAATGCTCAGGAATTGATCCACCACAGTTTGCACCGCCGTATGTTTCTCATCCTCAATGAAGTCCTGAGCTTGAATGCTCAGGAATGCGAGGATTTGACTCTGGTGAAACGACAGGACCCTCCTCAATGAAGTCCTGAGCTTGAATGCTCAGGAATCACCGAAGGGACAAGTGAATTCCTTCGGTCACTATAATCCTCAATGAAGTCCTGAGCTTGAATGCTCAGGAATTTGAGGATTGGGCGGAAAGCCTCATCATAGAGCTGTCCTCAATGAAGTCCTGAGCTTGAATGCTCAGGAATCCAGTCGCCATAAGTCCAAACTTAGGGTTCGCATAATCCTCAATGAAGTCCTGAGCTTGAATGCTCAGGAATTCCGGGCCGAGCACGTATTTCGCGTTGTCATCGGGCCATCCTCAATGAAGTCCTGAGCTTGAATGCTCAGGAATTTTGGTTAGATGCCCGGGCTCCACCCCGGGCATCTGCTCCTCAATGAAGTCCTGAGCTTGAATGCTCAGGAATCGGGTAATAGTCGGCGCTAAGATGCAGCTTGTCGTCGTCCTCAATGAAGTCCTGAGCTTGAATGCTCAGGAATCTGGGTCGCATAGATCTTATCGGCATCAGCCTTGGTCTGTCCTCAATGAAGTCCTGAGCTTGAATGCTCAGGAATATCCGTGGCGCGAGTCCAACGACAACCACTACACACTCCTCAATGAAGTCCTGAGCTTGAATGCTCAGGAATTCGGCCGGATCGTCGTCCCCGTAGAGATTCAGCCCTCCTCAATGAAGTCCTGAGCTTGAATGCTCAGGAATTCGAGCCAGTTGTGGGGCATTTCGAACGCTGGCGACTTCCTCAATGAAGTCCTGAGCTTGAATGCTCAGGAATTTCCCGACCAAGTGGAAACCGTCGAACTCTGGAATCCTCAATGAAGTCCTGAGCTTGAATGCTCAGGAATGTCGTCCGCGTCGTCAACCGTGACCGTTTCGACGCTCCTCAATGAAGTCCTGAGCTTGAATGCTCAGGAATGCAGTCTTTCCAACATGACATCCAGCTTGGCAACGCTCCTCAATGAAGTCCTGAGCTTGAATGCTCAGGAATGCGCAGTGCATACGCCACGCCTTGAGGTTCCCGTCCTCCTCAATGAAGTCCTGAGCTTGAATGCTCAGGAATGTCTGTGGCACGGTGAAGTCCGCGGTCAACGTCGCGTTCTGTCCTCAATGAAGTCCTGAGCTTGAATGCTCAGGAAT